>VFQN01000173.1_pt1 | contig 135039 bp, 118 predicted proteins | sample 3512371 | NCBI WGS metagenome assembly VFQN01 (sample SAMN10412370, study PRJNA504923) | tailings metagenome | isolation source: Replicate 2 from Balatoc abandoned mine | place: Philippines: Itogon, Benguet | collected 2017-08-28 | reverse complement strand
GCTAAATAATCACATGAACTCATGCCGATTATTCCTAAACTTAATATGATGGCGTATAACTTTTTCATGTTATCTAATTTTATAGGTTAATCTAAAATTTAACTGTGGTAAGAATTGATATTCAGAAATATTCTTTTCTAACTGCTCTTCTTGGTCGGCATTGGGTTCTAACTTTTCCGTTGCTCTTATTTCTGCACTCGGTTTACCTGTATAAAACAAACCTAAGTCCATGGCAAATCCCCAACGATTCTTAGGCACACTTCTTCCAAATCCTATAGCAAAATAGGGGGCTACCTTATTCCAAGTAATATCCGCTTCTAAATAGCCCACTTGGTCTTTAGTTAATACCATATCATTAACTTTTAAATCTTCATTATATTCTCCTCTAATGGTTACCTCATTATTGATGAAATAACTCACTCCAGCTGATAATTTAAAGGTTTTCTTTTTGAATGGATGAAAATCTAAAATTAAGGTTGAATTAATTAGAGATAAACTTGTTGTGCTCTCTATCTTAATTCCAGAATAATTGTACACGTATTTATAATCGGTAAGTGCAAAATAACTTAGCCCTAAACGTGAACCAAAATGATTGTTAAAACTGGCACCAAAGTCTAAACCAATTCCTCCAATACCTGCGTTAAGGCCAACTCCATAACGTAATCCTTGCTCCGGATCTAAACCTTTTTTTTCAGATCCTTGAGCTAGTAAGCCTGCCGACAGTAAAAGGCAAACCAACATTAATTTTTTCATAAGCTTAATTTTTTTAAATGGAAATTCCAATTGCCTAAAATTTCTATAAGTGAATATCAACTTTTTATTTGGATTTATGTTGTTATGACAAGACCAAATTTTCAAAATTCTGAAGAAATTGTTCTAAATAATTAATTATCAATGAATTAAAGTTAAAAAACTACATTTTATTTGAGACTATTTTTTTAAAAATAAAAAATAATGGCATGGTTGAGTACCTGATATGTTTTAAATAATTTGTTTTTTTAAATAAAACATAATTCAATATTTTTAAAAATTTATGTGAATAATTAATATAATTCTTTTAATTTAAAGTAATTATGTATGACTTAAATGTTATAAAAATTTATTTAGTAACAACAACCTTGCTTTTTAGGCAAGGCTGATTGTTTATATATAAAAACCCTAAAATTATTGGCAGAATTGGGAACTATTTACCTCTTTTTCAATTTTTACTTTGCTAGATTTTAAAACCACAGTGGTATCAATTTTAATATTATCATAAGTAAAATCCAACTTAATTTCTTTGTTTAATTCTATACCTCTTGTAGCCCATTGACCATTTTTAATATTGGCATAATAATAGGCATTCTCAGAAGGCACATAAACTTTAGTAAAAATGCTTGGCCTTACTTTTATTCCTCCTTTACAAATTAAAGTTATATCAAAAAACACCGTTGGCGGTAAATTATTATTTATGAGATCCAATTCATTTCGATTAAAATTAAAATCTTCAACATTAAAATTATTTAAAAGACTTTGATTAAAATAAATCATGTCTACAACGAATTTATATGAGGTAATCGGATTAGGTGAATATAATTCAATATCAATATAATTAGATCTTTTAAAATCTCTGATAAATTTAATAGGGATTTTAAAACCATTGACTTCAAAAAAAGTATTAACAGTCAAATTCTCAACATCAGGTATTTGCCATTCCATGTCTGCATCAAAACTCAAACCACGCCTAAGGTTATAACCACTTACAAAATAACCAGCAGTATTACTTGAACTTTGGGCTCTTAATTTGCCATTAACATCTTTTTTTATAATAAATTGCTTGGTGTATGGTATTTGAATATACTCTACCTTATCACTAGTTGGTAATACTGGAAATACTGGAAATTCTGAAAATAGATCAATATCATTAAATACATTTGATAAATCTATACTGCCAGGTAGTTTTTCTATCTTGCCATCTCCTAAAACTGTTTCCGTAGCGCTTTCTATTTCATCTCCTTCTTTAATAGGCAGATTTGTTTTTGGATTTATGGTATTTGGATCTAAAACAAAACTATAAAACACAGGGTCTGCAAAAATTTGAAACTCCTTGCCATCAGGACCAACACCATAAAATTCAGAATGTATAAGAGGTTTTATACAAGCTGATTTAAAAATACTCATACCTTTATCTTTTCCGATTAGAGTAGTTACAATATCTGCTGAAAAGTGCCTTTTCAAAAATAAAAAAGCAGTTCTAGAAATAGTTAAATCTAAATGCGGATTAACATTGTAATAAAAAACACTTCGTACCACAGAACCTGAATAATTTTTTTTAGTATAACCTGCGCTAATTTTATTTTTATCAATGGTATAGGGAGAAATAATAAAATCTTTTTGAAAATTATTATCTGGAACTAGTATTGTAGCATCTTTTAACGAAAATAAACTTGAAACTATTTTACCAGTAGTTTTTTCTTCATAATAGGAAAATTGTGTTCCAACTGGAATACCAACAGTAGTAAAACCATCGTCATAATAAACAGTGTCAGGTCCGCCTGTTTTTTTTACTATTCCGTCAGAAATCATAACTCCATTATTTAATGCAAAATCCTTAACCTCAACTTCCATGTAACTTGGAGAGTTTGTTAAACTATACATTTCTAATTTAATTTTTTGGTTGAATTGGTTTGGATAAATAATAACAGTTTCCATTGAAGGGACGTAACCAGCAGCATTAACAGCAACATCAAATTCAACTGGATTGTCATCATTAAATAAATACTTAGGATCTACCCCCAATGAAATGATTCCATTGGTGTATTCAGGATTTTTCTTTCCGGTCTGACTGTAAATCACATCAGAATTTGGACCTTCAATATAAATCCCCTTTAAACTTGGAATGGCCTGACCAGTAGCTGCGTCAACTACTTCTATCTGAACCGTATTTTTAAATAAATCTCCATTTATGGTAAAGTTCATATCTTCTGATATGTCCTTCGCTAAATAATCACATGAACTCATGCCGATTATTCCTAAACTTAATATGATGGCGTATAACTTTTTCATGTTATCTAATTTTATAGGTTAATCTAAAATTTAACTGTGGTAAGAATTGATATTCAGAAATATTCTTTTCTAACTGCTCTTCTTGGTCGGCATTGGGTTCTAACTTTTCCGTTGCTCTTATTTCTGCACTCGGTTTACCTGTATAAAACAAACCTAAGTCCATGGCAAATCCCCAACGATTCTTAGGCACACTTCTTCCAAATCCTATAGCAAAATAGGGGGCTACCTTATTCCAAGTAATATCCGCTTCTAAATAGCCCACTTGGTCTTTAGTTAATACCATATCATTAACTTTTAAATCTTCATTATATTCTCCTCTAATGGTTACCTCATTATTGATGAAATAACTCACTCCAGCTGATAATTTAAAGGTTTTCTTTTTGAATGGATGAAAATCTAAAATTAAGGTTGAATTAATTAGAGATAAACTTGTTGTGCTCTCTATCTTAATTCCAGAATAATTGTACACGTATTTATAATCGGTAAGTGCAAAATAACTTAGCCCTAAACGTGAACCAAAATGATTGTTAAAACTGGCACCAAAGTCTAAACCAATTCCTCCAATACCTGCGTTAAGGCCAACACCATAACGTAATCCTTGCTCCGGATCTAAACCTTTTTTCTCAGATCCTTGAGCTAGTAAGCCTGCCGACAGTAAAAGGCAAGCCAACATTAATTTTTTCATAAGCTTAATTTTTTTTAAATGGAAATTCCAATTGCCTAAAATTTCTGGATGTAAAATTGAACTAATTATTTGGATTTATGATGCTCCAAAAAGACTAACTTTTTCAAAATTTTGAAAAAAATCGTTTCAAATAGTTAAATATCAATTACTTATAACAAAAATCCCGACTCTGTAAAAACAGGCCGGGATTTCATTATTTGTTTGTTATTCAGTATATTATAATACAGTCTCTACTGCTTCGTATTTTAAATTAAATGCAGTAGCAACACCTTCATACACCACTTTTCCATTCACTACATTTAATCCTTTTTTCAATTCAGCATTTTCGTTGCAAGCCTTTTTCCAGCCTTTATTTGCTAACTGAATAGCATATGGTAAAGTTGCATTAGTTAACGCTAAAGTTGAAGTGTAAGGAACAGCACCTGGCATGTTAGCCACGCAATAATGAACGATTCCATCCACTACATAAGTTGGATTTTCATGAGTTGTAGGTTTGCAAGTCTCAATACATCCACCTTGATCAACCGCTACGTCAACTAAAACAGTACCTGGTTTCATGTCTTTTAACATTTCGCGTGTAATTAAATGAGGAGCTTTAGCACCTGGAATTAATACTGCACCTACTATTAAATCGGCTTCTTTGATAGCTTCTTTAATATTATATGAATTCGAATATTGAGTTTTTACATTCTTTGGTAAAATATCATCTAATTCTCTTAATCTAGGTAAAGAGATATCCATGATAGTAACATCAGCACCAAATCCAGCAGCAATCTTAGCCGCTTGAGTTCCAACTATACCACCACCTAATACCAAAACTTTACCAGGCTTAACACCTGGAACACCTCCTAATAAAACACCTCTTCCACCCATTGGCTTCTCAAGATATTTGGCACCCTCTTGAATTGACATTCTACCAGCAACCTCTGACATAGGTACTAATAATGGCAATGAACGATCTGCTTTCTCAACAGTTTCATAAGCTAAACAAACTGCGCCACTAGCAATCATAGCATGAGTTAATGGCTCATATGATGCAAAGTGGAAATAAGTAAATACTAATTGATCCTTCTTAATTAATTTGTATTCAGATTCAATTGGCTCTTTTACTTTAATTATCATTTCAGCAATAGCATAAGTCTCTTCTATAGTAGGAAGAATCTTTGCTCCTGCGTCTAAATATTCTTGGTCAGAAAAACCAGAACCTAATCCGGCAGTACTTTGTACATAAACAGTATGACCATGTTTAATTAACTCACTAGCACCAGCAGGCGTTAATGCCACGCGGTTTTCATTATTCTTGATTTCTTTAGGAACACCTATAATCATTGTATTGGTTTTTTTAAGCGCCGCAAAGATAGAAAAATAATCCACCCAAAACTAAAAAATAATTATTTGTAAATAATTGAAAAAGAGCGATTTAAATCATTTAACTAAAAATCAACTTTTTGTCTTCTTATATCGTTATAAGCATAATATATATTTGCACCATGTTTAAAAATCTTTTTTTCCTTGCGGGATGTTTAATGCTGCTTGCATGTAATAATGATTCAAAAAAATCTGAGAAATCTGAGATAATTGAAAATAAAAAAGAAAATAATGATCCTAGATTTTTATTAATTGATCGCTATTACAAAGAAGCCCTGCAGATTTTTCAGGAAAAAAGATACGATTCCATTTCTAATGATTTTTTTAGAGTTTTTATTTTCCCTTATCAAAAAGACCCAATTGCTGTTAGACTTAACCATATTGATGAATCTTTTTGTGAATTTAGAACTTTAACCTATTCTGGATCCAATATAAAAGCACCAAAAGGATATTTAGCAAATACAGACTGTTCACTAGTAGATCAAGTTTTATTGCAAGCCAACAAAATAAATTTCAATAATTTGTCGGCTAGAGAAGAAACTAAATATGGCGTAGCTGATGGACATTTTTTAATCCTTGAAATGCGTAAAGGTGATCAATACAAAATAATCGCTCGAAAAGAGTTTATCGATTCTTCATTGGTCGACTTAACTAATTTAGCTCTAAAAAACACTAAACATGATTTTAGGTTAAACTATGATTTTTCTAAAAGATATTAATTGGGTTTGGCTTTAATGTTCCAAATTCTATGACTTGAGTTAAATAGAGTAAATGCTTTCAAATAGGCCAAATGAATTAAATTTATTTTATTTAAAAACTAGTAAACCCAATAATAAATAAGCCAAAAGAAAAAATTGAATTCAATTAATTTCTAACTTGATAATTCTGATGAATAAAATCTAATATTTCATCTAATTGTAAGTAATATTTTTTTAATTTATTCTGATAAATCAGATTAATTTCTGGACCAAAAAACATAATATATTTTAGCTTAAAAATCGAGTAGGCAAAACCTCTCTCCAAAGCTAATAAATCAGCCGATCGTTCTATATGTTTTCTGTATTTTTTAGATAGAGCATATTTTATCCCAAAACTACTTAATCTCAAAGCATTTAATTTTGAGTATTCGTAAAAATGAGCTAACTCATGCCCGAAAATCCCATATTGAACATCAAATCCTAAATATTTAATATTTAAGGCTTGTAACAAATTATTTTTATTAACAATTATTTTATAATTCCTGTTTGAAATTGCTTTTACTAAAAACCACTTGCCCGGTCGGGCTTGCATAGTGGTTGAAATATTTTTGAATTTTACCTCTAACTTATTTTCCCATAACTCCGGATATGCTGACATAGCATATATCAAAGCTGGCCTTAATATACTATCACATTTAATATTCTTTCCAAACAAAGAATCATAATAACTTATTGAATCGTGCAACTCATAATATTTGGGTAGGAAATTTTCAAAAGAATCTAATTTTTGTTTATAAAAAGATGCTGGTTTATCGAGAGCAAATCCCCATCCCGCAAGGAAAAAGAAAATAAAAAAACTCAATAAACGGATTTTCATTTGTTTTAATTATTATTTTAACTCAATATTTAAATGATGGGCGGCATTTTTTTCCAAAATCTCAAAACTACCTCGCCAATATTTCAATTGATATAAGCCTAAATTTCTATGCTCAAAATCATCCATTTTAGATAAAGGCAATTCTAACATTAAACAAAGAAATGATTTTAAAGCTCTACCATGCATGCAAACTAAAATTTCTTTTTCGGGTGAATTAATAATTTTATTAAGCGCAATTTTTTGGCGTTCTTGAAGTTGTAAAGGAGTTTCACCACCTGGGACAGCAATATCATATTTACCTTGGGCCCATTGATCTATAATTGAAAAGTATTCTTGTTTCCAAGCGGGGTTATAAGTCCTGCCTTCATAATGTCCCCAACTTATTTCATTTAATTCAGGAATAATTTCATAAGGAAGATTTTTATTATTGATAAAAGGCTCTATACTTTGGTAAGTTCTTTTTAAACTGCTAATAAAAATTTTCTCAAAAGGATGTTGATGATAGTGATTATAAAATAATTGTGCTTGCAATCGTCCAGTATCATTTAAATCAGCGTCTACCCCGCTACCTTGAACCATTCCCGTTCTGTTAAATTCAGTCTCTCCATGTCTGATTATATAAATCGATTTTTCCATTAATTTGTTATTAAATTGCACCCTTTATTACAAATGTGCTAAAATTGAATCGAAATTAAAATTTTTATGAGTAAAGGATTAATTAAATTAGATGATACGGTTTCATTAGATGAATTAAATCAAAGAAATCAAAATACTTTAGCGGAGCATATTGAAATAACTTATATAGAATTAACGCCTGAATATTTAAAGGCTAAAATGCCTGTTGATAGAAGAACGCACCAGCCTTTGGGAATGTTAAATGGTGGTGCCTCTTTAGCTTTGGCAGAAACCGTTGGGTCTATGGCAGCCAATTTAGTTTTAGATAGAAAAAAATATGTGGCATTAGGAATGGAAATTAATGCCAATCATTTAAAACCGGTACAAAACGGATTTGTTTATGGCACTGCAAGACCATTTCACATTGGCAAATCGTCTCAAGTATGGGAAATTAGAATTGAAGACGAACAAGGTAATTTAACCTGCATTAGTCGTTTAACCATGGCAGTAGTTGAGGTTAATCAAGATTTATTAAAATTAAAAGCAGAAAGAAATCTGGACTAATGCAAAACGAAATGTTTTTTTGGACCAAATTTCCTGAATCAGATCAAATCATTTCAGGCCATGCCATGGTCAATTTAGATTCTGACAATAAACTAATTATTAAACCTTTTGATGGAAAAATAATTAATTATGGGATTAGTGATTTAAAAATACAAGACTTAAATTTAATTGATAATAATTTTCTCTTTTTATTGGAGGAGAATAAAAAACAAGTAGAAGTAGATTATAAAAGTTCAGTAGAACAAGCAATTCAATCCATAAAAAATAAAGAATTTGATAAAATTGTATTAAGCAGGCCCAAATACGAAAAGCTTAAATCTAATTTTAATTTAATTAATTATTTTAAAAAATTAGCTACAGAATACCCCAAGGCATTTGTCCAATTGGTTTATTTTAAAGGCAGCCATGCATGGATTGGTGCAAGCCCAGAATTATTAATAAAATCAAATAATATCAACGAATTTGAATCGGTATCGTTAGCTGGGACCAAAAAAAGTGATGAGTATATAAATTGGACTCAAAAAGAAATTGATGAGCAAGCATTTTTAAATCAAAGATTTATTGAATTATTCAAAAAACACTCGGTTAATAAATATGAAATTGAAGAGCTTCAAACCCTAAATGCTGGACCAGTAGAACATTTATTTAATAAAGTTAAATGGAAAGATAATCAGTTTAATTTAATGCAATGGGCTGAACAATTACACCCAACACCGGCGGTTGGCTCATATCCTTATGAATTGGCTTATAAAATTATTCCAAAATTTGAGAAATATGACAGAGAATTATACTCGGGTTTTTGGGGATTTAGTGGTGACTATAATTTGTTATTTGTAAATTTAAGATGCGCAAAAATTTGTAAAGATGAAATTTGTTTTTATGCAGGAGCAGGCATAACAGCTGATTCAAATTCAGAAAAAGAATATATTGAAACTGAAAATAAGTTAAAAACCCTTACCCAATGGCTATAAATCGTAGACGAAAATATAATTATTAAATTTAAGTCATTTAATTAAATAAATAACCAGTATCGACAAACTTATTTTAACTTTTAAAAATATTATTTATAAACAAATTATTTAGTAGACAAAATACCCAATTAATTCATTAAATATCTATCAATTATTAATTTTGTTAGTAATGAGTGACAAGATTCCAGAAAGGGCGGTTAATTTTTTTATAAGCTTATTGCTTGGCTTACTAGTTCTTGTAACTTTTATATTGGTAATTTCTGTTTTTATAATTGAAATTAAAGCTTGGTTTGGGGGCTATTAATGATTAATCAAATTGATTAATTAAATAAAACTTATTGAAATTCAATTATAATATCAATACCATTTAAAGAAAGGCTAAACCCAAATAAATAAGAAATAATGGCTAAAAAAAAATTTAGCTAATAAGAAATTTCACCCATTGCTAAACTGTTACACTTTAATAAAATTTCTTGCAGGTCTGCTCCTTTTGAACGTAAAGGATCAATGGCTTTTACAAGTGTAAGCCTTAGTTGATAAAGTTCTTCACGGTCGTATTTTTTTGAGCCTTTTACTAAGTCTAATTTCATTAAAGCTTTCTGTTGGTTTTCTTTTGGATTGAACCAACCATTAAGTTCTGAACATTGATGGCATACTCCATTTTTGTTTACTAAAGCACAACGATTGTCGAAGATTTCAATCATTGTTTTTCTGCCTTCTTGCAAAAGATATTTTACAGTCCCCTCAGTCTTTTCGAGTATAAGGCAAATTTCTGAAACAGAAAAATCATAAACATCCTTTAGTATTAATGCAATCTGATTTTCAATTGGTAAGTTTTTCGAAATGCAAGTGAAGCAAGTATCAATATGTTCCTTCATATCATACTTTGCAGCGTTAGAAGTTTCATGAATTTTAATTATAGTGTTTCGCAATTTTTCATTTTCAAGAACCAACTTTTTTGCTTGTTCACTCACATCTGGTGTCCAACGTTTCTGTCTTTGCAAATAATTGTAAGAAAGATTAGTTGCAATTTGAAATACCCATGTTTTCAAAGATGCTTCACCTTTATAGGTAGATAGCTTTTCGTATGCCTTAATAAAGGTGTCGTGTGTCAAATCTTCAGCATCATTTCTATTTGCTAATAGCCTATATAAATATGATCTCAATTGGTTTTGAAATACTTCAAATAAGGTTTGGAAAGCGTTAATATCTCCGCTTAAAGCCTTTTTCAATGTTTCATTTTCGTTCATAATTCTTTTGTTAATCAGTTAAGTAATTTGGTATTTGAAATTAAATTTATCATTTTAAGTTTATCATTATGAGAAGGTAAATCTTCCAAAAAAAGAATTAATTCAAATTTCATTATTCTAATAAATTTAAATAAGCCAAACATATTTTTTTATTAACTTTTATGGTTCATTACTCTTTTTTTTAAAGTTTTATGATGATTCTTTATGAAAGCTGCATGTACAAAACAAAAGTGTTAAATTTTATTTCGGCTAGCTTAGCCAACATATCAGTTAAAAGCTGTTTGGAAATTGTTATTAATCATTTTTATTGTTTTGTAAGTCTATTCAAAAAACAAATTGGTTTATTATTGAAATAAAATTATTATTGGGACAACTTTATTAAAACCAGTGCAAAGCTTTTGCTAATGCACTGGTAAAAAATTTTAGTTTATTTTTACAACAGGCGGTGTTAGTGAAGTTGGTCGCTTATTTGGGCTGCACATATCATTATCTTGTGGACGGTTACCAAAATATAATTTACCTTCTTTGTCTAATGAAAGTATATCGTAGTCTCCAGGACAATCTTTTACAGATTTCCAACTGCTACAGCCATCGAATGATACATCTTTCTCAACATCTATGGTCAAATTGCAAGGTAAAAAACCAAACGCCTTAATCAGATTTTCATCACTAGTTTTCAAAGTCAAAAACTTCTGTTCTTCATAAAATAAAGCGTTGTAAGTGTTTTCTAATTTACTTGATTTTTCCAAAATTCTGTAAGTTCCAAAAGTTCTGAATTTGAATACTTGTATTTTTAGTTCTGGATCAAGAGCCAAAGTAAAATCAAGCGTCCATTTGCCTTTATCAAAAGTAAAAACCCTTTTACCCCATGAATTTCCGTAGTTGTAGGGTAAGTGGTCTACATAAGTGCCTGAAAGGTTTTCTAATTCGCTTTTCAAGTTATTACCAGAATTTATTGTGAAAGCAAAGCCGATGATTGTTATCACAGTTATTGCTATATTTTTTATTGATTTTCTCATTTTTTTATTAATTTACGGTTAGTACTACTTTTCCTGTTGTTTGTCTTAATTCAATTTTGCGGTGAGCTTCAGCAGCATCTTTCAGTTCAAAAGTTTTGGATGTTTCGATTTTAAGTTTCCCATCAGCAATTAATCCAATGATAGTTTTTACCGATTCTTGCCAAATTTGGGGCTTTGTCCTAATGTAAAAAGCTAAATTGAAACCTATTTGACTTATGTTTTCATCGACAAAATATTCAGGGTGAATATTGCCTTGTACCCCACTTGCACAACCATATACAATAAGTTGTCCACCTTGGTTCAATGATTTTACAGTTTCATTATACACTTCTCCACCTACCATTTCAAAGGCAAAATCAACACCTTTTCCTTCGTTAACTTCTTTTACCAATTCACTCCAATTAACTTTAGAATAATTTATTATCGCATCTGCTCCGTTAGATTTTGAAACTCTCAATTTTTCCTCAGAACTGCTTGCAGCGATAACTTTTGCTCCGTTTAGTTTTGCCAATTGAACCAATAAAGAACCAACCCCACCTGCTGAAGCATTAATTAAAACTGTTTTATCTTCAAGATTTTTTGCAATCTGCGAAATCATTAGGTGGGCGGTTGAGCCTTGAACAAAAATGGCGGTTGCTGCCTTAACATCAATGTTTTCCGGTAGCGGAACACAATATTCTGCAACATTAACCACATATTCAGAATAACCACCACCATTTGGAAGAATTGCCAAAATGGATGCTCCAATTAAGTAAGGTTCATTTACACCTTCTCCAACAGAAACAATTTCACCAACTACTTCTGAACCTAAAATATAAGGCAAGGTAGTTGGTTGAAAATATTGGTTTCGTCTACGCAAAGTGTCAGAATAATTTACTCCAATTGCCTTTACTTTTATTAATACTTCACCAACGTTGGGTTGAGGTATGTCTGTTTCGACGAGTTTTAACACGTCAGGTGAGCCATATTGGCTGATTTCCATCTGTTTCATTGTTTTTTTCATTTTTTAATGTTTTATGATTAATTACCCTTTGACAAAATCACGGATAAAAACGGATGAAAAACTGCAAAGTATTTTTATTTTTCTTCTGAGAATATTTTTGAAGGATAGAATTTAAGTAAACTTCGACAATGATAAATATGCTGAAGATTTAATCGGAATTGTTTCTTTTTAAAAGTTATTCAAAACAGAAAATTATTTAGATTTTCTAATAAAACTATAAATAAAAAAAGCTGATAGAAGTATTAATTCTTTTACCAGCTTTTTTATAAAAAAAATATGCGTTTTAAATTAACTCATTGAATGGAATCCAACTTTATTTCCTTCAGTGTCAATAAATAGACCAATATAGCCATTAGGGCCTATCGCAGTTTTAGGCAGAATTATTTTCCCACCTGCGTCTTCCACCCTGTTTAATGGGATTGAAAGGTCATTACCGCCATCCAAATATATAGTCGTGCCTATAGTTGATGGGACAAAGTTTTCACCAATCCCTATTGCTCCGCCAAATCCCCCCTTTTCACTATCAGAAGGTAAATAGGCATATTGCCTATTGGGATCGTCCTGAATTTGAACATCTAAAACTTTTGCATAAAAAGCTTTTGCTCTTTCAAAATCCGTTGCAGGTATTTCGAACCAGTTTAGTGTAGTTACCATTTTTGTTAAAATTTATTTTATTTATAAAAAAGTATAATGTTTTATTTTTAGACAACTTCGTAAGTTGTTTCAATATTCCCATTTGTTGCCCTAGAATATGAACAAATAGATTTTGTTTTTTCAACAAGTGCTTTTGCCGTATTTTTATCTACATCACCTATTTTAACAATAAGGTGAGCTGAAAGATCATAATTGCCGTTTGAATGTAAAACACCGATTTTTGCAGTTACTTTTACTTCACCAATTTTAATCTTTTCAATATTCGCAGCAATTGTAACGCTAGTTCCAAAACATGCAGACCAAGCCGCGGCAAATAATTGCTCTGGATTTGTTGCATCTCCAATCCCACCCATTTCTTTAGGGAATCTTACATCTATATCTAATAAACCATCTGATGATTTTGCATGGCCATTGCGTCCGGATAAAGTTGTTACTTCAGCTTCATAAATTTTTTCCATTTGTATTGTTTTATTTGTTTTTGTAGTTCAAATTTGCAGAGTTAAAACTCTTTAATCAAGTAGGACGTATAAATGTATTTAGTATGAAAAATAATACTAATGTTGTAAATCAGACAATTAATTCTGATAATAAAATTATTTTTGATGAAAATTCTTGTCCAGTAACAGCCACTATGAAAGTATTGGGAGGAAAGTGGAAACCTATTCTTATTAACGCTATCTATTTTACAGCTCCAGCAAGATTTGGAGAATTAAAACGAAGTGTTATTGGTATTACACAATCCATGCTTACTCAGCAATTAAGGGAATTAGAAGAGGATGGTATTATATCCAGAAAAATTTATGCGGAGATTCCACCTAAAGTAGAATATACTTTAACAGAATTTGGACTCACCTTATCACCTGTAATTCAAGCAATGGCTAAATGGGGAGAAGATTATAGATTGAATAAAAAAAATGTGACTAAAGGTAAATAATCTCATCTGGGATTTATTAATTAATAAATTATTTGAATTAAAAAAAATCAAAATACATCCTTATATAATTAGAATATATAAAATCAAACAAAAAAAGTTTGAAAAGCTAGGATCTCATTAACTTTATAATCTCATAAAACTAATGAAATTTTATCGAATCAAAATCAATTCTTTAGCAAATACCTTGCGGGAAATATATTTAAAAACTAGGTTTCCTATGCTTTTATCAATCGAATGTCTATTTCTCTTTCTACGTATTTCCATTCTTCTGTTTTCCTTAGTGAAATTAAAAGTTCATCGAATTTGTTAGAATCTTCAGGCGCGAATTCAAACCAAGTCAAAAAGTCAAATGGCTGTCCAATGTCCCTGCAATGATAAAGTTTACGGGCAATTGCGGGTAAATATTTTAATCCAGTTTCGGTGTGGTGAGATTTTTTTTCAAATATTTTTCTCCTTTCATCTTGTGCCAATGCCCACCAAGATTCTGACTTACGAATAGGAATTAGTGCTGCGCAAGTTGCCATTGACCTCCCCAAGTCAGCTTGTACCGTATTAAGTTTTTCTCGTTCTTTTTTTTCTGAATAACGAACATTACTTGTAAAACCTGTTAATTTCCAAATGTGCTTGTTTAGATTGATTGTCAAACTTGGTAAAATGTCCACGTATGAAACCTTTTCTAATGGAAGTCCACATATAGTTGTTGAACTAATAACTTTCCATTCGCCAATATCTCCACCAATAAAATCAAATGTATTTGAAGTCATAATTTTTTCAGTTTTTTGCAGGTCGCCACAATGGCCCTATTGCAATTAAAAGAAAAATAATATTAAAAAATGCATTGATAGCATTGCCTGAAGCTATTGAACCAGCACTATCTAATACAAACCAACACAATATACAAGTAACAACAGCCTTTCGAGTTTCGTTGGGGGCTTTATCATAAACCCAATTTCGCAAGCACAATATACAAATACCCCAACCAAAGAGAAAACCACCCGTAAGAGCGGTTAAAAACCTTGTTGTTGGTGCTTCAAAATTGTGGGTACCCATTGACAAACTAAGAACATCCAATGTCCAACTTGCCAAACCAGAAGTTTGTATTTTTGTACCTAATGAAAATACGGGTCCAAAAGAACCTACTACAATTGCAGTAATAATCAACCAAAACTTGTGAAACCTTTGTGTCATCATTTTGTGTAATTTTAAATTATGAGCAAATGTAGAACCTGAGATTTTAGAATTTTAATCGCTACCGTACAATATGCCTAATTGAAACTATAAGCAATAGCTTTCAAATTTGCAAAATATTCAGATAACCATTTGTAGTTAAGATTTTCAGTATTGATTTGAAGAAAAAAGTTTTCTAATGCCAAAGTAAAAATACCTTCAATTTGTTTTCGAGAAAGCTGCAATTTTAAATCTTTTACCCAAACTTTTACAAATGCATCCCCTACAATTTTGTTCGATTCATTTAAAGTATCTGAAAAGGATTTAATGTTTTGGTTTATTCTCAAATGCCTATTAAAAAGCAAATCTAAACGATGTTCTATAAGGATATTAACTAATTCAGGGTCAATATTATTAGCTTGTTTCTCTTTAGTTGCTAGGAGGTGCGACTTTTTAATATGGAGTTCCAAAAGCTTGTCAATGAAAATATCAAGGTCAGCAAAATAGTGGTAAAAAGAAGATTTGCTTTTGCCTACTTTTTTTGCAAGTGGTTCTATTTTTAGAAGGCTTTTCCCACCAAGTGCAAAAATTTCATAGCCTGCTTTTATCCAAATTTCTTGATTGTTGTTTTCCATTAGATTTATAAGTGTTTTTTCATATGAAATACATATTTTATATCTCTAAAAAATTAAAGTGAAGTTCACAATTATTGCAGGAAAAAGTATATTGAATATTATTTAATTCCAAGTCTTTCAATCTTTGCTTCAATAATTAATTGTTTTAAATCCTCTATGTTATAATCATTAATTGATTTTAATTTAATGTGCTTTAGAAGTTTACCAGTTCCTTTCAAAAGTTTCTTCTTATCTGGAAGATTTGTTCCTCTATAAAAGCCCAGATTCACACTATCCTTTAAAGGTGCGATGTAAATTATTAAATCCTTGTCAGATCGACTTTCTCCCGTTCCGTAGGAAAAGTTTTTCCAACCTTCAAAAAGTATTTCCTCTGTTCCAGGTAAAAGTTCTAAAGCAATCTTTCTAAGTTTTAGGCAAACTTCTTGAACCTTTGGATCGTAGTTTTTTAAAAATTCTTCTATTTTCATTGAAATAATATAAGATAATATATTAAAAAATTTATCAACTTAATCATAATTTTCAATATTTAATACCAATTGTAATTGATTCAACATAAACCCTAAATATTTGAAAGTCTACAGCAGCTTTTATGTCGATAGAAAAGGTCATTGACAAAGTTAAACAAAAGGAAGACTCCAAATAATTTGGCGAAATATCTGTTTTAAATTCGATTAAAGGGGTAGCTGTTTTACCTCTAATGTGCTCTTAAATAAGACATAATAGGGTATTTTATGGTGTTTATTTACCACTATTTGCTTATCCATTTTTTAAATATTTTGTTTGCTAATGGGAGTAAAACATAAACCATTAATGGAACTAAAATAATTGTTAAAACTAAGGTCCGAAGTGGCAATATTAATTCATTTAATAAATTGCCAAAAATCAGCATAATCAAATTTATGGTTGGATAAATTACAACCCAAATCATAATTGCAGTTTTGTATTTTGGGGGCTGTTTCATATTATCCACTATAGGGTTCCAATTTTCCTAATTCACCATTTGCATACCTGCGTTGGATTTCCGCCATTTGCTCAGCCGTTGTCATTACAAAAGGACCACCAAAAATAATAGTTTCATTATGAGGGGTTCCACTGGCAAACATAAATTCCAATCCTTCATTTGATGCATTTATCATTACTTTATTTCCTTGTAATGAATAGTTTATCAAGGTTTGGGCTCCAATATTTTCTCCATCGCTTTTTCCATTACCTTTTAATCCATATGCAAAAGCCATTGGCATTGCCTTAAGTGTAATGGATTTATAAGGTTTAATAAAAACGTGATACAAATTCACGTCCGTAACCATTTTGTATGTAGGTTTTAAACCTTCAAATTCTCCATGAATAATTCTTAATTTATAATCATCTGTTATTTTTTCAGGAATTTCGTTAGAGTAAGCATGCATCGATTTTGGGGGCACGAACCTGTCTTTATTAGCATGATTTATCCAAATTTGAAATCCATGAGTCTCAATTCCAGTTACCCTTGGAAATTCATCATGATGCATTCCACTTCCTGCTTGCATAATATGCATACCACCTGGTTCAATGTAGCTAAAGTCTCCTTGACTGTCTCGGTTAATAAAGCTTTCTTTACTGTCTGGTAACATATAGGTCATTACTGAAATTCCAGCATGTGGATGTGGGCCAAAAACAGGTTTATCCATAAAAAACTCAGTAAAAACCAAAAAAGGTTCTATTGGGTAACTATTTGCCATAATATCGACACTTTTTAAACGAGGAAATGCCTCTTCAAACTTTAGATCATGTTTTTTTAATATTGTCTTGTTCATAATATTGAATATCTTCATTCTAAAAGGAAAATTTTATTTAATACTAATATGAAGCTAAAGGTCATTATTGATTTGAATACAAAACTTCATTCATCTATTTTTGAAGATTATTAGTATTTATTAAAACTTCAAACTATTAATTTAAGAATTTTTTTATGCTAGGTTGCTTGTTATTTTTTGTAGAACCTTTAAACATGTATCAATCTCATCTTTTGTCAATCCCCTAAGAGAATCCTTTATTGACTGCTCGGCACATTTTGCCGTAATTTCTCTCAAAGATTTTCCTTTGTCAGTCAGATAAATCCTAAATACTCTTCTGTCGTTTGCATCGTCTCTTCTTTCAACAATATTTTCTCTTTCTAAAATATCAAGAATACGTGTTACATTAGCCCTGTTTCTATTTGTACATAAAGCTAATTCTGACTGCTGTAAACCATCTTTTTGCCAAAGGTGACTCAACACACTAAATTGCTCAGGAGTAATGGGCAGATTCTGGTCTTTCATTAATCTGCTCAAATGCCTAAACATAGAAGTGTGAGCAACCCCAAGAATGCGACCAAATGAATTTTCAAATTTAAATGTTTTAACCATAACTGTTAAATGCGCAACAAACATAACTATATTTATTTATTCTCCAATATATTTTTTAAACTGTTTCAAAATTGATAAAGTAAAACTTGTTTGGTTTAATGGATTAATTTGTAATTCAATTGGTAACTGAAGGTTTATTTATCTACTCTTAATAAAATTATTAAACTCAATCTTTGCTATTTGACTTTCAAATAATGATCCGTGACCACCACCAGGTATTTCAACAAATTGAATGTTTTTGCAATTTGTGCAGTTTAATACTTCTTGTTTAAATGTTGGATAAGAATTCAATTGAATTTGAGAATCATTAAGTCCTTGAATAAATAAGATATCCGATTTAAAGCCATTTGTAAAATTCAGTAAAGACCTTTGAAAATATGCAGCCGAATTGTTAAGTGTAGTTCCGTAAACATTTTTCAATTTTGTGCAAACTGAACTTGACTGAATCTGACCGTTTTCTTCTAACTGACAACGGTAAACAAGATTTAACGGACCGGGAGCGTTTGCAATTACTCCATTTGTTTGGTACATGGTATTCAATCGGCTAACAATGTATCCACCTTGTGAATGTCCTGCTAAAAATACTTTATTTATTTGGACACCCAATTCTTGATCAGCTCTATTTTGCAACCAAGATAATGCCGTTTCTGCATGAACAATGTTATCGCCAAATAACAAATTTTCTTGAGGATATGCCACACTTATTATCATCATATCTTTTCTGTCCAAAATGTCTTTAAACTTGTCCAAAACATTATTGGCAGCATTTATTATTTCGCTATCAAACTGAACAGTGCCATGAAAAACGAGTAAAACGTCTACATCATTTTTGGCAGGTTTGTCTATAACTACTTCAAGGTTAATCGAATTATAAGAAATTGATTTAGTCTGTCGGTAGGCAATTGGTGCTTCTGTTAGATGGGTAGAATTATCTTCTTTGTGGCAAGAAAAAAATATTACTGAAAGTAAAATAAGAAGTCGCATATTTCTTTTCTTTATTGGATTCTTTAATTTCTGATAGGTTTAATGTGTTGTTTAAACTTACTTCCAATGTTTAGTTAGAGAAACAAACTCATCACTTATTTTTTAATTTGCAAGCTATAAGAATCTTCTTTCCAATTATTATTAACGAATTTAAAAATTTCCTTCTATGTAACCAATTGAATTTATTCTTCGGTGGTTTCTGTAACTCCGGTGCCTGAGCGGAGTCGAAGGCAGCGGAGTCGAAGGCAGCGGAGTCGAAGGCACAATTGAAAATTATAACAATTTGATTTTTCTAACACAGATATGATCAAAATTAATTTGTATTAATAAATGTTTTGAATCGAATATTTTTTTATTAATTCTCAAAGATTTATTTTAAAAATGTGTTGTGCAGGGGTTAATTACCCTAGCAAAATCATTTTTATTCACCATTTTGATAGGCATAAAAATCATCAAATATAACTTCATTAGTTAATTTTGCTTTTTCATATAACTCTAAAAAATGTAATGTAGTACTTTTATTTTCCCACTCTGTTAATTCATCATAGCGTGTTATAAACTCAAATTTTATCGGGATTAAATTTTCTGAGTTAAGTTTAGTTTCAATTTTATCTAGCGCTGACTTTTCGTCGTCCGAATTTATAAATGCATAAACAAAACCTCCCACCAAATTATCTGCATTATTTTCATATTTATATTCGATACTTGTCCAATAAACTTCCATTTTAATTTATCTGATTTTTTTAAAAGTAATTTTTACGTTCCGCAGCTACCATAAGGGCGGTTCTAATTTTTATATTTTAATTTTGAAAAATTAATTTCTGTTTTTTAATTCCCTTTTATTAATTTATCTAGCCCACATTATGGGTAGGTGCTGTTAGCAGAAGTGTCTCTATTTCTCCTCTGGCTCATTGTCAAATAGTTCGTGTAGTTTCTGCTGTAAAAATTTCTTGTCGGGTAGTTGCGTATTATACTCTGAAACCATTGTCTGTGAAAGGCTTCTGCTTAAAGCGTATTCTACAACTTCACTGTCTTTGTCCTTGCATAACAAAACCCCAATACTCGGATTTTCGTTTGGCTTTTTTACGTCTCGGTCCAATGCTTCCAGATAAAAGTTAAGTTGTCCTAAGTGGTCAGGTTTAAATTTGTCGGTTTTAAGTTCAAATGCCACTAAGCATTGTAGTCCACGGTGGTAAAAAAGCAAGTCAATGTAAAAGTCGCTATTACCAACTTGTAACTTGTATTCTTCTCCTATGAATAAGAAATCTTTTCCTAGTTCTAAAATGAAATTTTTCATTTTTCTTACAAGTCCAAGCTGTAAATCGCTTTCATTATGAGGGTCAGGTAAGTTTAAAAATTCAAATACATAGCTGTCTTTAAAAGTGTTTGAAAGGTTGTGATTAGTTTCTCTCAATGCTGTCGAGAGTTTTGAGTTTCCAATCATTGTCCGCTCAAAAAGGCTCGCTGAAATTTGTCGCTCAAGTTCCCTAAAACTATAATTCTCCTTTTTAGCCTGTTTCAAATAAAACTCCCTTTCTTCAACAGTCTTGCATCTTGAGAATATTGCCAAATTGTGCGACCAACTAATTTCTCTCAACAGTGTTGAGAGTTTTGGAAAATCCTTGTAAGTCTCATAAAACTGCTTCATTCTCCAAATATTTTTGTCGGAGAAGCCTTTTATCTCTGGTTCCTGTGTCTGTATGAAATTGGCTAATTCTTTAACCACAGCGGCGCCCCATTCTGATTGTTCAATTTTCTTGCTAATATGTTCTCCGATATTCCAATAGAGGTTTATTAATTCAGCATTTGCGGCTTTTATTGCTTTAGTCTGAGATTGTTTTATAAGTTGAATTATGTCCGTAAAGCGATTATCCATTATATATTTCTATCTGCTACTAATTTATATTATTCCAATCGTAATTATCCTTTGGAACCGGTTTTCTGCCATTACCTCTAACTATTTATTAAAGAAACACCCTCATCCCTATCCTTCTTTAACCCCCAAGCTTTGAGAACTTTGTTTCCAATCACTCTTAACAAATTTAAAAAAATCCTTCTATTTAACCATTTGAATTTATCCTTCGTCATTTTCGACAACTCCGGTGCCTGAGCGGAGTCGAAGGCAGCGGAGTCGAAGGCAGCGAAGTTGGTTGGACAATTTAAAAATATAACAAATTGATTTTTCTAACTCCGATATGATCAAATTTAATTTGTATTATAAATATTTAGTATCGTTTAAATCACTTCGAATTGTGCTAATTTTTAATTTAATTTAATTTAAAAGATTGGAGGTAAAGATGAGTTTTTAAAGGGATATATCTGTTGTGCATTTTTATTTTAACTCACATACTATTCCTAATTCTTTTTTTATGTCTTTGTAGTTTTCTAATTCTGCAGGGTTTATACTCCAATCCTTTGCAATTTCCATTACCAAACTTTCGTCGGGAGTTATTAAACTTTCATCTTCAAAATAGTTTTCATTTTTTGCTTCTTCTGAAAAAGTATTGACAAGTTTAAGGCCCTTCTCAATTTCTGTAGGATTTCCTTCAATCCTTAAGTTCTCGCCTAGTTCGCCGATATAGGAATAATATCGTATTAGTTGGCCATTTTGGGATTTAGCCCAAATATGATATTCTGTAATTCTATGAGTATAAAAATATTGAGCTTCTCCATACTTACTGCTTAAAAGGTTTAGAATTGATACATCAACTGAATCCTTGTCAAACATCCCTAAAAAACCAGTTCCACATATTAATGTCCACCCATCAATTTCAGGGGTAATAAAAATTCTATTGTCATAAGCTTGTTTAATTCCATTTATCCAATTTGATTTCCCTAATATTTTTAAGCCAAGCAAATGTGCAAGTTCTTCTTTGTTACTTGTCTTGACAGCAAACCATAAATTTTTATAACCAAAACTCACTGGCTCGTCTATTTTGTTAGATTCTAAAAATTGACTTTGGGGTATTAAGAAATTGTCTAAATCCACATCATTTTTTTTCCCTACTTTATTCTTGATGTAAGTTCGATATGTGAAAAATATAATTGCTCCAACTATTATGATTATTAAATATTTCATTTATTAATTTTCTTTTAGTATTGCCTGTTTAAGTTACGAACAACCTTTAAACTCTTCCCTATTTTTCTTATTCCACAAGCTAATTGAATTTTGTTTCCAATTTTTATTAACAAATTTATAATTATCCTGCAAAGGAACAAATTGAATTTTTTAAGGAATTTGAATTAAAATTATATTGAAATAAATTAATATTAGAGTCGTTTAAATTAGATATACTGAGGTTTGTTTATAATTTTAATTATTAAGATTTGATTAAAAAATAAGTTGTGTAAAGGTTATGTGGGTTTATACTAATTTTTTCTTTTTACAAAATCAATACTTTTCTGTATAATTTTCTTTTGCTTTAAAGTGTCCCGTTTGTTGGTCGTAAAGAAAGATATATTTTATTGAAATTCTGTCTGCAGGATTATGAATTGTGAAAGGGATGCCATTCTCAAGGTCATACCAAAAACCGTTTTTATTATATTTTCCAAGCATTAATTTTTGCCCACTGAATATTATATCATTGATACCATCACCATTTTCGTCTTTAAACTGAATTTGGAGCTCGTTAGGTTCAAAAACGGAAAGATCTTCGTGTGAGTCATAAGTTGTAAGATCATAGTTAAAGTAGCCCTCATAAACATTTTTTAAAGTATCAGCCGAGATTCTATAAATTTCGTGTCCACCATTTCCTTTAGCTGTTCCAATAACTATTTTTAGAAATGGATTTTGGTTGGGGAATATTGTAACGAAATCGAAGCTCTGTCCCGTCAAAGACTTTATCAATTTTCCGTCTGTTGTCAAGATCAATTGATACTTCCAAGGAAAATCAGCCATTGAACCAAGGTGCCAGTCGTATTCAATAAAAATAAAGTCTTTGTCAGAGCCATAGAGTTTAATTTTTTTAAATACTGTAATTTTTTCATTTTCTTTTTGACCTGGGCTTAGATGAACTTTAAGATTAAAAGTTTCTCTAAGTTCGTTAATGAATTGAGATGTATCAATTATTGTCTGAAAACCAACAACTTGTTTAAAAACATTTTCAGTTACATTTTGAGTATCTACCATAGTAAATTTTTCCCCTTTTAGTGCCTGCTTATTACCACAACCATAAATCGTCAAGGTGAGGATTAAAAAATTGAAAAGTGACTTCATGCAATTATTGGTAATGGTTTGTTGTAGTTGCGGAAATTGGAAACATCAGGTTTATTGACTTCTTCCCATTGATTAATGAATTATGGTTTAAATTTAGCACGTAAGCTGCTATTTTACAATAATTGTGGTAGCGGTTTCCTTTCTGCCTGTTTAAGTGTCCAACCAAATAAAGTCTGCCAAGTAATGTAAATGCTCAATGTACAAGTTAAATAAAGCCAATAAGCCACCTCGTTTATTTGCAGTATATCAGAAACGACTGGAAGTATGGATGAAATAATTCCAGCTATTATTGCATATAAAATACCTATTCGTAAGGATAATGATTGATCAAGCAAATATTTATAAGCAATCAAAAGCGTAACCGCTCCAAGAATACTCGCCAAAGGAAAACAAAGGTAAATATCATTACCGAAAAACGAAAAGCCTGTCGCGATCCAAGCTGCTGCAATGTAAAGTCCACCTGACAATAGAAAAAACAAAGCAACTTTCCAGTCAAGCTTATTTTCCAAATTGCTAATCAGTGTAAAGCCAAAAATAAAACCGGGTAAAATATTCGATGTTAAAAGAAATATAGGCAGAAATTTAGGAAGTCCAAATACCATATTGACTACGAATAATACCAATCCAGTAATAAAGCAACTTTTTATTTTCGGGTCTGTCATTAGCTAATCACAAATACTTAATTAAAGAAAATACATCATACAAATCTTCCCTAATCCGCAAATTATGAGTATCGTGGTTTCAATTTTTATTAACAAATTTATAAATATCCTGCAAAGGAACAAATTGAATTTATTCTTCGGCGGTTTCAAAATCTCCGCTGCCTTCAACTCCGCTCAGGAAGAGTAGTTGGTAAGACAATTTAGAATTATAACAACTTGATTTTTCTCACACAGATATGATCCAATTTAAATTGTATTAATAAATATTTTGCATCGAATATTTTTTTATTAATTCTCAAAGATTTATTTTAAAATAGGTTGTGCTAGGATTAGCACTATTAGCAGGTTCTTTTATTCTTTTGTCATTTTTTTCCTATGGGTCAATTTCTTCAAAAGTCATTTCATTTTTTTTCTTATTAACAATTATTCGCCTATAAGTCGGTGCAATACCTTGTCCATTGGGTTTTATATATTCTCTTATGAAGGATATTTCAGTTTCATAGTTTTGGCTTTGTTTCGGACCAATATATTTATCTTCAATGTCAATAAGCAAATCTTTTATAGGTTCTCCAATCTTAATAAAGTTATCTGAATGTTTAATTTGTTTTATTGCCTCAAGTTTGTCTTTTTCGCTAATTGTCAATGTGAAGGTATGGTAATAGTCTCCAATAGACCACATGGATTTATTGTTTTCAAGTTTAAAGTCATCTGTCAATTTTAACTCTTGCTCCTCAATTAGTTTTCTTGCGTCATTTTTAGTGAATAATTGGTCTTCAAATATGGTCATAAAAACGAGCAAAAGTATTGCTAATGCAAATAGCCCTGACAAATATTTTCCAACTTTAGGATAACCCATTTTTTTTGGTATGTAATAGAATAGAAAACCTAAACCGATTGCAATACCAATCATAATTAGTGCTAAGAGTCCTATGTATAAAAATGAGTTCATTTTTGTCATTTATTGTCTCGTGGTTGTTCGTTTTCTATGCCCGCTAACGTTTTGTGGATTTAGAAAGTTGGCGATTTCGAAGCACAAAACTGTCTTTCAGCATTGCACCAGTTATGAAACATAAATGATCATTGAATCAAGTTACCGCCAATTTCTTAAACCCTCTGGTGCCGTCATAGTGCTATCAACTTTTTAAATAAAGAGTCACCTAAATTTAACTTTAATTGTTCTGCTGTTGTCTTTTCTTCAAAAGAAAAAAATCCGTTTTTATCTTTCGCAGCAGGTCCAATTTCGTAGGATGTTTTAATGGTTTTGGCATCCGCGTTCATTAAACCATTTCTTGAATGATAAATTTTGTTCTTGTAGCTAGCATAGCAGCAACCAAGTACTTTAAAAGTGGCTGTATCCGTAGAGAAAATATTCAAATAGCCTCCGTCACACATAGCATAGTGATTATAGATGTTATTTCTGTCTTTGAAATATCCTGCCCCGAGCTCTACAAAAGTATTAGTATCTATTATCTCACTCAATTTCTTAGTATGGTCAGACCCAAGAGTAGTAATAAAAACATTTGGACATTCCTCTGACTTTAATTGAGTTAATGGAATGTTAGCAAGTTCTGGAAGCGAAGCAAATCCAAGTTCGCCCATGGGACTAATGAACAACCCACACGATAGCTTCTTCCAGTCGGAGGAATTTTTAGTTGATGTTTCTTGGTTATCCTGTCTGCTTGGCTTTTCTTGATAGGAAGAGTTTTCTGACAATACCTTTTCATCATTGTTTCCGCAAGAACAAATACCTAAAACAATTCCTAGAATTAATATTTGCGATATTTCTTTCATGTTTATTGCTACTAACGTTTGGCCACTTGCCGCAGTAGGGGATTTAGCTTCGCTGATTTTCAATTCGGAGCACTAAATTGTCAATACACCACAAATGTTGATGCGAGGTAGAATATTCAATTAACCACGTCCGATAGCTATCGGACACCCGCCATTGAGCCAAACGCCATTTAGTGCCCGTTTTTCTTTCTGTCAGTCTCGAAACACCCATTCGTTAATTATTTTGCAATCGGGTAATTTATCTTTAATTCTTTGAAGTTCTGTGTCTGATATTTTGCAGTTATAATTGCCATAAACATTAATTACCTTCAAGTTTGTCAAATTAAAAAATTCTTCTGGTAAAGCCGAAATAGCATTTTGTCCAATAACCAAATATTCTAAGGAAGTGAGTAGTCCAATTTCTTTTGGTAAAACGGTCAGTTTATTATCGCTTAAATCTAAATATTTAAGTGTCTTAATTTTGGATAACTTTATAAATAATTCTGCAAAATCAATTTTTGGGTTTCTTGTCAAGTTGAGTTTTTCTAAAGCAATGAAGTTCATTATTTGGTCTGGAATTGTGTCCAAACGACAGTCGAAAAAATCTAAATCTTTTAATCTCGGAAGGCTCGATAAGCTTATAATTGCTTCTTTTCCGTCTAATTGCCAATTGTTCCCTAAATTTATTTTCTCAAGGTTTATTAGACTTGATACTCCACTTCCAATTGTCTTGAATGAGTGATTGTTACTTTGGATTTTAATATGTTTCAGATTTGTTAAGTCGAAAACTTCTATAGGCAAAGTTTTAAAGTTATTATCACTAAGGTCTATATAGGTGACATTTTTTAATAGGGTTATTGTCTGTGGTAATGAGTTCAGCCAATTGTTTGTCAGAGAAAGTGAGCTGATTTTTAATGAACTCATTCTTTCAAAACTTGTCTTATAGTCAAATTTATCTTTTAAGTAGTTAAGCTGAATTGATTGAAGATTCCTTATTTCTAAAATTTCTTTTGGGGTAACTTTTAGATTGTCAATTCCGCTTAAATTTAATTTTTCTAGTTTTGGTAAAAGTCTGAAAACCTTGAATGCAGAATTAATATCTAAATTCTCATTTTGGCTTACATCTATGTGTCTAAGAGATTTTTATTTGTCCCATGCAAGAAGGCAGAACTTTTAAACGAGCCATGCAAAGTCCTAAATACTCTAAACTGTCAAGTCCGGTTAATTTGCACAACTCACTTTCATAGTTAAAGGAAAACAAATAATTTAAGCCAAGTTCTCTAAGTTTTGAAAGTTGGTTAATTGAAGTAGGAAGTGATTTTATATTGCTTTCTGAAATATATAGACCTGTCAAATTTCTTAATGTTCCGATATTATATGGTAAACTATCACATCCATCTGTCCGAAGCTCATTCATATGCATACAGCTAATGGATATGGTTTTAACACTGTCCATTTTGGCAAATGCTGTCTCAAAGTCTGAATAATGTCCATCACTTTGTCCAAAACTTAATTTGGTCAAAACGATTAGTAGTATTGTAATGCGCTGTCTCATAAAATGGGTGCTAACGTTCTGCAGCCAAGAGCCGTGCCGGCTTGCGAAGCGTTTATTTGTCGTGCTAAGATAATAAAACTACGTAAACGAAATGCTGAAATTTACACACCTAGCCGGCATGGATTTTGGGTGCTGTTATCGGTAGCTCTTCTGTCCGTCCGAAGATTTACTGTGTCAAGTTTGCAAACATTTTGACCTAAGTTATTTACATTTCTTGCAGTGTCAGTCAAAGTTTGCACGAATGTCTGCACTGCCCTGTGCGTTGGCTTGCACTCTCTTTTGGCTTTGCTTACGTTGCCTGAGTGTAAGGGAGCAAAGGCAAATGTGAGTGCAAATGCGTTGGAGTTATATGCCGTCAGGTTATACATACCTTGTGTGTTCCTGAAATAGTTTTTTAATTCTTTCTTCTGCAAATGTCTGTGTGATTTTCTCTTGCTCTAAACGAATATTGTTTTGTCGCAAGTGATTATAAAGTTTCAATTCGCTTTCAGTCAGTCGCTGCAATGTTTGATTTGCTGCTGGTGTTCCTTCAGCTGTTTTATAAGATGAAAGTATTTCTTCGTCCATCATTACAGCAACTGTGTTTGGGAAATAAGTTCTGAACTGATTGAGAATTTGAAAACCTTGTGAATCCAAATCTCCCCAATAAAAAAATTGTTTGCTTTTTATCCAGCCAATGTCTTTGAGATAACTGACACTAAAACCACCGCCACTCCAAATTGCTACGGTCTTTGGCAAAAAGGGGAGTGTCAAAAAGTTCATGATGTTCTCGGTAACAAAAATATTGTTGCACTGTGATTCAACATTGTTGAATTCTGAAACTGTCAATGAAATGTCAGTTGCGTTCTCAATAGGAGAAAGCGATTTGTCTAAGAAGCGAACCCGAATAAGTGGCTCGGAATATTTTAAGTTGTAACGAAGTTCAAATTTGGTTTCATCAGAATTAATATGTTCGGGAATCAAATAATCCAACAACGATTGAAAAATGCTTTTGTTTTCTAAAATGTATTTGGTATGAATTTCAATTGGTAGTTGCCTGATATATTTATTTGGTTTTGGGGTTTTCAAAAAATACTTGCAAACTTTCAGGGTGTCAAACCAAGTGTTGTGTTCAATAAGTTTTGTTGGATTTGCCTTTATCCAATCAATGAGCAAAGGCAATTCAGTTTTGATAAGCGAAAGATTATTCAAAAAGGTTTGATAATCCTTTTCCTTACCTGTAACTCGCAAATAATCTTCAATACTGTCTATTGAAACTCTTTCAGGCACTGGTTGTTTCCCGATTTTGTCAAACTGCTTTTCAACCATAATCAAACTGTAACCAACCTTCTTGTTCTCTTTTGAATAGGTTCTAAGCAATTCAATTGATTCCTTGTATTCTGATAGTTTGTTCAAAATATCTTTTGAACTCACTTTGCCAATTCTGTTTATATTTTTAGGAAAATAAGAAATTGAATCAACGGTTGAAAGCAAAACTTCTTTCCACCATTTTAAACTCTGTTCTTGTATTTCCTTTGGAGTAATCATTATTTATTTTCCGTTACTTCAATTCCATTAATTGATAGATTGTGAAGATGTTTAGCTGCTTTGTATTCTTCAACTGTCAAGTTTTGTAACTCTGAATTATTTCCCTCTGTGTTTGAAACATAGTTAACGGAGTTAATGTAGTTTTCAATGATGTGAATTTTCTGAAGTGGTGTTACAATCAGTAATTGTAAGTTCAGTTTCTTAAAAAGTTCCAAGCCATATTCTGCACTTGCATCACTTCCTTTTCCAAATGCTTCATCAATTACTGCAAAACGAAACGATTTGCTTTTGGGTTCACCTATTTTCAGACCAAACTGATAAGCCAATGCGGAAGCAATAATTGTATAAGCTAATTTTTCCTTTTGTCCGCCTGATTTTCCTGAACTTCCTGCATAAAATTCTTTCTCAACATTGTCAGAAAAATATCGTTCGCTTGCATTGAAGTCAAACCAATTTCTTACATCTGTAACTTTGTTAGTCCAGTCTATGTCTTTGTTTTCGTTACTTCTGAATCGGTTTAAAATTTTCTGAACATCAAGAAAACGACTTTCGTTGTAGGCATCTGTTGTGTCTAAAATATTACTATAGCATGCTTTCAAATCTTCTTTGAAAAGTTTTATGTCCTGGTCTCTGTTTCTGTCAGCAATTAACTCAATGTATGTTCCCTTATTGAACTCAATTTCCTTTAAGTGTTCGTTAATGTTCTTAATCTTGGTCCTGATTTCTTTCTCGTGAATATCCAACTTGTTGTCAAAAGCAACAATGTCGTCAATGGTGTTTTTATTCAGCATTGTTTTAAGAGTTGCTTCATGTGCAGGCAAACCTTCATTGATAATTTTCTCTAACTTATTCAAATACTCGTGTCTGTCATCTATTCCGTCAGCCAGTTCAAGAGAATCAGAAGGAAACTTTTCTTTGTATTCCTTCATTTTCTGAATGATTTTGTCTCTGACCGTGCTTTGTCTGCCTGAAACTCGCTTTCGTTCTTCGTTAAGTTCTCTTACAAGATTGTCTCTTACTTTATCTATGTTTTTTACTGTATAGGTAATGTCCTTTATTTCCTGTTCTATTTTCGGATAGAATTTTTCTTTCTCCTCTTGAAGAAGAGTATTTACTGTTGTTGTGCATTCAGTTATTTCATCACTATATTCTTTGACTTTATCCTTTAAACTTCTTTCATCTCCTAACTTTTCTTTTTGCAGTTTCTCCTGTTCAGTTATTTCACCTTGAACAACAACTAATTTTTCTTGCAAGGTTTTCAGAATATTGTTGCTGCCTTGCAGTTCATTTCTCTCATTTTCAAGTTTTGTAATAGCATCAATTTCATCCTTCCAGTTTAACTCAAACCAATTTTTGTAACCAAGAAGTTGAGAAAGTTTATTTTGAATTATACCATTGTTCTTATTCTCTGTCTTTAAATCTTTTTCTTTATCCTCAAAGTCTTTGAAACTAATTCGCAGTTGGTTCAAATGCTTTTCAACTGCTCTTACTTTTTCTTGATTACTCCAACCTAAAACAAAGTTTCTTTTATCCCACAAATCACGCCTGTCATCTTTAATGTGTCTTTGATTGCCAATTTTGTATTGACCCTCCTTAGTAATTACATCGCTTGGCATTCTTTGGAATTCGTCAATTGAAACGCAACGCAAGTTGAATCGTTTTTGAAGTTCCATTTCTAACCAACTTTCAAAAGGGTTGTCAGATTTAATTTCAATCTTGTTTACAACCGAATCAACATCAAATTCATCATACTTACTTTGCTTTAATGAATAAGGCACTTTGAAATATTCAAACCTCATTCCTTTGTTCCTATTATCTGTCAATCGTCTTTGATTGATGTAGTTGCTAATTTGATGGTAATGTTTTTCAGGGACTAACATGCTCACACCAAAACCTCTCAGCAACCTTTCCAATGCACCTTCCCAATCTTTTTCGTTTTCGTTTACTCTCAGCAACTCACCTGCAAATGGAATTTCTTCTTCGTCTATATCCAATGCATCAGCCAATTGCTCACGAATATTTAAAAACTCTAAAGGGATTTGATTTTCTCTTTGCTTCAAGGAATCCAACTCTCTTGATTCCATTTCTATGTTTTCTTCAACTGTTGTTTTAGCTCCTGCAATTTTTCCTATTTCAGAAAGGATTTCATCTTGTCTTGTTTTTAGTGCTTCTACTTTTCCTTCCGCATTTTTCAAATTCTTGAAAAATGTCTTATCGGTATTTGCAGTTTCTAATTCGCAAAACGAAGTCAATTCTGAATACTCTTTGTGTTTTCCTTTTTTATTCTCTGCCAATCTTTCTTTTGCCTGAATTTCTTCAGCAATTTTTTCTAATCTTTCTCCACCATTGCTTCTTATATCTTGTTTTATCTGATTTAAGTTATCTCGTTTTGCGTTGAGCAATTCTTCAATGCTTGTTAATTGTCCTGCAATTTGAAGCAACTTTCTTTCGCAATCTCCGATTTCAATTTCAAGCAAGGCAATTTTCTTTGAAGCGAAATAACTCGGCACTGCACTTACAATATTGTCAATGTCCTGAATCCTTTCTTCAAACTCTCTAAAACTTTTGCAGAATGCAACCAAAGGTTCAAGCGTTTCTTTCTGCTGCCGTGCTAACTGAACTGCTGCATACGCTTTATTCAAATCATCAAAGCGTTTTTTCAAATCTTCTATTTGCGATTTTATTTCTGTTCGTTCCAACATTTGTTCTCTCACGAACAAAGTCAAACTGCTAACAGATTTCATTGATACTGTTTGATAAAAAAGGTCAATGGCTTTGTCGGTTTGCATTCCGAACAATTGGCGAAAACGCTGACTGTATTTTGAAAAATTGTCGTCAAATGTTTCTGTGTAAGGAAGGTCTTTCATTCGTTTTCTCAATTCCTTTGCATCTTCAAGGTTTGAGAAGTGTTCTTTTACTGAAAGCGGTTGTTTTCGGATGATTAAAAGTTTTTGTGGTTTATCATTTTCAATCCAAAAAACTTGAGCCAATGAAACGCTTTCATGGTAACCTTCATTTGAAAAATTGGCAATAATTATACTGAAAGTAGAATCATCGGCATTGTTGTATCGTAGCGAAACAGCTTTCTCCCTTGAATCAGTATCATCACTCTTAGTGTTCTTGTATTCGCCTTTGATGTAGGAAACTAACGTTCGCTCTTTGCTTTCTGCCCCTGCCGCTTTATTGAAAGTAATTTTATGATGTGGGACTATCAAACAGGTCAGGGCATCAACCAAAGTAGATTTACCCGAACCAACGTCACCAGTTAAAAGCGAATTGCTTCCATTGGGTTCTATTTTCCATATTTTATTGTGGAAAGTTCCCCAATTCAGTAACTCAACTGAATGAAGTCGGAAACCAATTTTGGTATTGTCTCTATTGAATTCTAATTCGCTCATTCTGAAAGTTGTCTTGCATAGGTTTGTAGTTTATCCAATGAATCTTTTACAACATCAGCATTTACAAATGCCTTGATGATTCGGTTTATCTCATAATGTTCATCTTCTGTTTTCATCTTACGCAAAAATCCTTCATCAATTACCCTTTTCATTGCTGCTTCAATTTGCTTTTGCTGATTTGCTTCGTTGGTTGTTTCCTTATAAAATGGCTTTACAAGTTGAATTATTTCTTCTCTCGTGAGAATTGCTTTACTTGTTTCTCCCTCTCTGTCGTTTTCAATTAGATGTTTACGAAGCAAAAGACATAAAAGTGAAACGTGGAAATTCAGTTGTCTCCTTTCAATAAGTTTTGGTGCTTCTTCCTCCTCATCTTCACTTTGCCTTTGTTTCAAATAAGCATAACCCTCTGACTTGTCAATAATCAATTCAAGATTGATGTCTGCAAAATATTTTTTTACATCAGCTTCATTTTCGGGTTTCAAAAGCTCATTCCACACTTTCTCATGGTGGCTGTAAACAATTCCTTTGAGTAAGGCAACTAATATTTGTGAATACGGTTTTGTCATTTGCAGAAAACAATTTGAGGAACTTTTACCTTAAAGTTTTTATTGGTCTTAGTATTTTTTATGTCAATAAAATCATTTTCATCTTCTTTTACAATGTGTCTGCTTTTTTCGTTAGAAGCTATCTCCACATAAGCAACTACTTCAGCAACACCCTTTTTTATTTCAAACTCTTTCACAAAATCGGTAAAAGTTATGTGAGTTTTATTTTTCAGGGCAGATTTTATGTTGTTCTTCAATTCCGCAACACTGATTTCAAATTGCTCAAACAACTGGTCTTTATCGCTTGTGCTTTTCCCTTCTTCGGGGTTATTGTTTGCAAACTTTATTTTTTCTGGCGGCTTGAAACCTCTAATATCCCATCCATGCCCCAAAATCAAATCAATGTCAATCACATTGTCCAACTCTAATAAATCAAGTTTGCTGAAATCTTTATCAGCGTTTACGCTGATAATTTTTAATGCCTCCTGTATATTGTCGTAAATTCTTTTGTTCTCAGTGAAAGATTTGTGCTCCAAATATTTTCTCAATTGCTCCAATAAAGAGTTTGTTGAACGCTTGGTTCTATCTCCTGCTTCAATCAAATCATTTCTGACATTTGCAATATTGAAATTTTCACGCTGAACCTCCTGCACCGCAGGAAGATTCAAAACATCAATCAACATCTTTTCAAATTCCTCTTGCTTTGATTGAGAAAGAAGAAACTCCCAAAATGCATTAAAGCTTTTACCTTGGTCTTCCTCCAATAAATTAGCTTGTTGTTGAAACAGGTCCTCTAAAACTTTTCCTTTGGCTAAGTTGGTTGTAATTATTTTTTGTCTGAACCGTCTGTCTAATTCACGAAAGTTTTGTTCAACTTGCCTGAAATCAGCTAGTAAATTTTTTGCTGTTTCTTCAATTAAAAAATACTGCTCTTTAATTTGTCTGTCATCAAGCACATCCATCTTGCCATGCTTAACATCCTCAATCTCTTGTTCAATTTGTTTCTTTTTTGCCTCCAACTCTTTTATTCTTGTTGCATAATCTCTTTTGGATTTGCTTGAAAGTTCTTTCAAACCTTCAAATAAGTTTTTCAGTCGTGATTCTTGTCCAACAAATTCTCTTTTATCTAAACTGTCAATCCATTTGAAAGCATTTTCAGTTGCTGCTGTCAACTCATAAAGAAACTCATCGTTTTTGATAGGATACTTTCGTAAATAACCTGCATTAGTCCAGTCAGTTAAATATTGTTTTGGTTGTCGAGGAAACTGAACTTCGTCTTTGTTGAGAATGTATAGGTAATCTGAAAGCTGGTCAGTTAAATCTTTTTCAGAAATAGTGTCTGTTTTGAACCCGTTTGGATTTTGTTTGAATGATTTGAAAAGAAAACTAATAATCAATGCAGCACTGTCAGCAGTTATGAGAGTAACTGTCCGATGTGTTTTAAGCAATTGATATATTTTGTCAAAAGTCATAGTGATTTAAACATAAAAACAAATGTAAAGATTATTGTTGTGGGTACGTTGGGGCAAAGGCAAATGTGAAGCAACTTTGCGTTGGCTTGTGAATAGCGTTGCTTCTCTTTTGCCTTTGCGAAGGGATAGCCAACCGGCTTTTGCCGAAAATTATTCTGTCTTTTCATTTTTAGTCCTTTCGTTTAATATTAGCACTGTCATCATAGAGTAACCGATAACTATTTATATGAGAAACACCCTCAGCCCTATCTTCCCTAACCCACAAGCTTTGAGAATCTTATTTCCATTACTCTTAACAAATTTAAAAAAATCCTGCAAAGCAACAAATTGATTTTTTCTGATAAATCTGAATTAAAATAAGGTTGGGATTTGTTAATTTTTACAATCTTTTAAAAGAGATCTAATGAGTTCAATTTTTATTTTTTATTGTTAAAGATTTGACTTAAAAATGCATGTTCAAGGGTTACTCGTGTCAGGCGTACGTGCCTTTATAAGGGTATTATTCTTTTACTGATATGAAAGTCTCAACTTCAGCTTTTTCTCCGTCATAATACTTTTGTCCGTGAATAGTAAAGTCTGCTTTGTAGGCTCGTTTTAAGTTTAGTTCTTTATTTGCCCATATTTCTAACCAAGTATTGAAAACAGCTTCTGGCATTTTTCCTTTAGAAACAAATTTTTGGTATATTCCAGTTTCAATTGTTATTCCTACAAAACCCTTTGGAATGTTTTCTAACGAACTGACGGGTAATCCTATAATGGTGGTATATTGTCCGGTGAAATCAGTTTCATAATCAGTATAAACTGCGTAAATCTCATCACTTATTTTATTAGGGATTTGTTTTTGAATTTCTTCGCCCCAAAACTTTCCCCACAATGCTTCTATATCATTGGCTGATTGTCCATTTTCATTAGTTGTTCTTATTGAAATTCCGATTATGTGAAATTTTTGAATTGTTTGATTATTCATTGTTTTAATTGTATTTGTTGGTTTTATAGATTGAGATGTGAATGAGCAAAACAGTAATACAAGAAGAATTAAGTTACGAAAGTTATTATTTATGATCATTTTGTTTTGATTAGGTTGCAAAGCTAGAATGTTCTTGTGACAACCTTATGTCAAGGGTGGTGGACATTTTTTTCTACAAATATCAAAATACTCCTCAAAGGTCATTTTATGAGGTTCAAAGGTGTGGTTTTGCACCTGCAATCTTTCAATTCTGTCTAAACGAAATGCTCTGTAATCATTTCTCAATCTGCAAAGCGCAATAAGTAGCCAATTTTCTTGAGATGTGTAGATTGCAAAAGGCTCTACGATTCTTTCTGTTGTTTCGTTCTTATCTGGAGAATTATATTTTATTTTGACAAGATTAAAATTTGTCAATGCCAATTGAAGGGCCGATAAATTATTACTTGTTTGATTGTTGTAGGTATTTTGCCCTGATATAATGCGCTTAGAAAGTAAATTAACTTTGTCTTTTGTGTTGTTTCGTAAAACCGATTTTATTTTACTTATTGCCTCTAAGTAGTCCTTTACAAAAGATGCGTCTTTATTTTTTTTTACCAATTGTTCCGCCGTAATCAAAGCATTAGCTTCGGTTTCGGTAAACATTACTGGGGGAATTCTGTAACCATCCATTAAAGTATAACCCTTTCCATCTTCTGTCAAAATGGGAACTCCTGCTTGTTCCAATGCTTTTATGTCTCGATAAATTGTTCTGTTGCTGACAGAAAATTTGTTTGCTAACTCCGAGGCAGTCAAAAGTCTTTTCGTTTGCAAGATTGTCAAAATTGCAGTTAGTCTTGAAAGTCGTTTTGTATCGTTGTTGTTCATTTTTTGTTCTAAATATTGTTGTTTGGAGGGTCGTTGGTGGCTTTCCGTCTAACGTTTTGGCTATTTTAACATTAACGGATTTAGAACCTGTTTACTAGTCAACAAAAATTTATATAAATAAAAAGAAAAATTTCGAATAATCACAGATTGCCGCCAATGCTAAAATTCGCTTTTATCGACAACCATTCTTTTTTTTAAGATAGAAATGGTCTTACTTTATCAACATACTCTGCTTTAAAATTTCTACTGTCACATGGATGAGGTATTAGAATAAATGTTCGGATACCCAATTCTTTATCAGCAATGTTGATTTTAAAATGGTCACGCTCATAAAGTTTTTTAATGGAAATAGATTTAGGTTTCCATAATGAAAAGGCGTCTGATTTATTTATTAAAGCAAGCCGTACTTCTTGTCCAAGACAAATAACAAGCTTTGGGTTGATTATCATAAGTTGTTTTAAGAAAAACTCATAGCAGAAATTTTGGAATTCTTTTGTCAAAGGTATTGCTCGCTGGGTATTTGTTCCATCTGTTCTAACGCCTAAATGAAAATTTGTAAAAAAAGTTTCATGCAAGTTCAACCCTTTTATTTTTATAAGATTTCTTATGGTGGGAGATTTACTATTCGATTCACATCCACACCTATTAATACATTCGGTCAAATAGGTTTCAGTACCAAAATCATTACCTAACACCATTGTTTTAAAATTTCTATCAGGGTTTTTGTCCTCGGATAAAATACCTCTGCCTAAGGGAAAAAACCCATGTTTGAGTTCATCATATTTATTTGTCATTCCCGAGTTCTGAAAGTGCAAATTTGTGGTATGGTCTTCGGTTGAAATGCTGAGCTGTTTGAATAAGGATTCCATGGTTGAAGTTAATTTTAGATTGTTGAAAATGCTTTCTTGTAAAGCGCCGCAGCAACGCGAAAGGTGGCATTAATTTATATTTTTTTATTCTGAAATACTAATTTCTGTTTATCATTTACTTGTTACTTTTGAATGAAAAACCGCCTTTTAGGGAGGTGTTACAGCAATCATTTGTTCTTTTTCAGTTCGCTCCATATTTTGCAATAATTTCCATAATTACTTCTCTGTCTGCTATTGAAAACAATAACATTTCAGTGAAATATAAATTTTGTTCTTTTTCTCTGTCACCTTTCCATAACTTTTGATTCACCTGCTTAACTAGATTGTTCAGTTCGAAGTAAGCTTGCTTTTTGTTAATGAAGAGCTTCTCGTCTGAATTTTTAATAAAAAGCCTATTCTCTAGTTCTTTAATGTCAGATGCCTTATAAACTGAAATATTTTTAAGTCTAATCAACACGTTTAGGTCAAAAGCAGACATTTTTGAGTTTCTGCCTTCAGGAATAGGAAAGTATTGTCCTCCCGCATTTTCTGATAGAATTATCCAATTAATTGAATACGCAACACGTGAGTCGTAAATTATGTTTCTGTCCGGGAATAAATATGCTCCAACTTTTGAAGAACTTGCAATCCGATTAAAGTCGGGTTTGTCCTGTTTTAAAAATTCTTCAATTAATTTTATTGTATCATTATCGTTAGCAGTAAAAATGCCTCCCCAATCTTTTATAATCCATAAACATAATTTATTGAAAAGATCAGGGTTTGAATTTAAAGTTTCATTGAGTTTCTGTCCAACAATTCTTTTTAATTGAAGTTCTTTTTTGTAAGGCGTTAGATTATTAATTTCCTTCACTTGTTTATCTGTTAAGGTCTCAAGCTCTACAAGTCTATCAATTTTTGCGTTCCAATTATATAAAGTTGGCAAGTCATTTTTATACTTACCTAAATGCGATACAAATTTATCAATGTCGAATTTTATTGTCATTCGTGTAGTGTCGTTTTAAAATGAATCGTAAAACTTAATATAGAAACAACCCTTTCCCCAAATTACCTCACGCCCAAGCTTTGAGAATCTTGTTTCCAATCACTCTTAACAAATTTAAAAAATTCCTCTAAAGCAACAAATTGATTTTATTTTCCGGTGCTTTAGGTTTCTTCAGTGCCTTCGACTCCGCTCAGGCACCAGAGTTGGTTAAACATTTTAGAAGTATAACAATTTGATTTTTCTCACACAAATATGATTAAATATAAATTGTATTACTAAATATTAGCATCGATTAAATCACTTCTAATTAAGCCATTTTTCACTTTTAATCTTTAAAAATTTAATTTTAAAATGAGTTGTGCAACGGTTACCGCTATTGGCGGTAGTTTTTCTATTTCGATTGCTCAATTATTACAATTAAATATGAATTTCGCAATTCTCTTTCTTTCTTATTATTTACACCTTCTGTTGCAGCTAATTTGTAGTCGCTTGGAATGTTGATTTCAAAATTGTCAAGATTTTCTTTGAATTTACTTGAATCAATGTTGACCAGCTGTTCAGAAATTTTAGCTAGAGCAATTATCAATGAAAATGAATTTGACTTATTCAACCACATTGATTTTGGTTTAAGTTTTAACTTTAGAACAAAATCAGCTGTTTTTTCTAGCTTGGATACAATTTCATCTTTATCATAAAAATCAAATCCATAGTCGTTCAGAAGCGTAATGGTTTTTTCGTTCCTGTTAAAAAAGTCAGTTATTACTGTAGTCATTATATTGAGAATATGCATTAAATGAACTTTTCTAGCAATGTCTCTAGTTGTGAAGATTCCTTTTTCGACCATTAGATTCTGAAACTTGGCAACTTTCTGTTTTCTGGCCCAGGTAAAAAATTCTTTCGGAATGTTAGGGTCTTCCCTTAAATCTTCTGGATTGGACTCATAGTTTAATTCAATTTCGTTTGCAAGTTATTTTGCTACTAACATAAATTCAGAAGTTGAATATTCAGAAGCCATTTTTTCTATAATAGTCAGCGAATTTGAAGTTCTATTAATCCTTTGGAAAATCTCTTGAACTTTTGGGTCGTCATTTTCTAAATCCAATTCAATAACTGCAATCTCATATTTTAAGAAATCAGATTTTTCTGTTTCTGTTAGGTCTTGAAAATATTTTCCGTCAACGTCAAATTCATTGTCAATGTATTTAATTATAGCATTTGTCCTTTGTTGTCCGTCAACTATACAAGATACAGTTGACATTGAGGCTACATCAATTTTTCCTTTTGATATAAAAATTTGAGGAAAGGGATATCCTAAAAGGATTGTCTTAATAAAATCTTTATTGTGAATATCACGCCATACTAAATTCCTTTGAAAGTATGCGTCTGGTATTAATCTTCCTTTTTTAACGTCATTTACTAAGTTTAGTAAAGAAACGGAACGAACTCTATAGTCTATCATTATATTGGTTTTGTTAAGATATATTCACTTATGTTTGAAACCTGTTTGAATTCAAAAAATGTTTGTGATAAGTAAATGCCAGCATTAATTGATTTAAAAAGGTCTTTGTTTTTTGTTGAAAGTTGTCCAAAGAATTTTAGCCAGTTTAATCTTTTTTTTCCAGTAGGCATTAAGTCGGGTCTAAATATTCCTTTAGACACACAACTTACATATTGCCTGTATGACGAAATACCTTCAATTAATGGAAAATCAGCTCTGTTACTATAACCATTAGTGGCTTTGAAAACCCATTCAGTGTATGTTGTAAATAAATTTGGGTCGATAATGGCTACATCTAAGTCTGAGGTTTTATTGTCAAAATATTTTCTTTTATGGAAACTATAACCTGTTTTTGCTGAACCGACTACTTGAATATTCATAATTGGAACATTAAAATATTCGCTTATTTCATTGAGTATAGAATACTGTCTTTCTTCATTTCCAACTAATCCAGAAGTTGGATATGTCAAGTAAATTTTTCTCACAATTTCATTATGAGGAATTTTTATTTTAAGTCCTTCGTCTATTGATTCTAAGTGTGTCATTTTTTGGGTCTGTCATTTAAAATTACCGCCAACTATTTATATGAGAAACACCCTCATCCCTATCCTTCCTTAACCTACAAAATATGAGAACCTTGTTTCCAATTGCTTTTAACAAATTTAAAAAATTCCTGTTAAGCTACAAATTGATTTTTCTTACAACGCTATGATCTAATTTGGTTTGGCCTATTAAAAAATAAAAATAACTAAAATCGATTTTAAATAATCCGCTTTTTACATTTTATTCTTAATGTTTTAATCTAAAAAAGAGTTGCATATGTTTTACGTCTGTTAGCAATTGTTTTTATTAGTACCTGCATTGGTCTTAGTCAGCCTGTAGATTGTCAATATTTTTTAGATTAGTAACCGTAATATGAGCAGGTACGTAAAATGGAAAGTTATCATTCGGATTGATATTGATAATGCATTTTAAGTCTGGGTTATTTATCGCATTCTGAATTTTTTCATTCACATGCTTATCAGAATAAGAATATCCAATAATCATCAGTTCTTTTGCTGTAGTTATTTGTTCCGAAAATTTATGATAAAGTGATTTATATAGCTCATTTATCGCTATGATTTCGTCTTTTCTTGTCCCTGCAATAAATTGAGGGCTTATGGAACGATGAAAAGTTTGCACAATTTCACCTGTATCAGGATTTTTTCTTTGTGGACTTTGTTTCTCTCTAAAATTATTTGTTTTAAAAAATAAATATTCTCCTGTTGACTTAACGTTTGATTCTAATTCATTAAAAAATTCATATTTGTACATGTCGATGCTGCCATGAAGCTTTATTAATGTTATATCCTCTGAAAAAAAATTCTGAAATACATTTAGTGGATTACCGTCATAAACTAAGATGTTTTGGTTTCTTGTGAATCCATCACTAAAATCTCTACCAAGCTCCCAAGTAATTATCGTTTCCATCAACAGATCATGATTTAAAGTAATTATATTTATAACTTTATAATTTGCTAATTTGTCAATAAATGGTTTGTAACAGTCTATTATTTTATCCCTTTTTTTTCTTACCAAAAGGAGGTCACCCACTAGGTTATTAATTAAGTCAATAAGATAAGACCTTGCAATATTTTTAAATAAATTTAAATAAAAATTGTATTGCGGATTAACTTTTGAATAATAAACATTTTCTGCTTCAGCATTTTTTCTAGCATTCTCGAAAATATCTTCTACATCTTCCTCTCTCTGAAATAAGTCAATTGTAAACTGATAGAATTCTTCATAATTTTCAAAGGAATTTCGTCGGTCAATATAGGCTCCAACCAATTGATTTAAGACATAGCCCCATAAAATATATTCATTGTTTATTCTGCCATTATGTTTATATCTATCGTTTGCAAAATCTATCCACTTATTCTCGCCAGATAAGAAATGAAGAATTTTTCCCCTGTTGTCCCTAATGAAATATGAGTCTATCTCCTTTGCAATAGGTAAACCTGCTGGCTTAGAAAATCCAGCACCTGTAATAATGCAAATTGATTTTTCGTCATTCATATGATACCTGGTTACATTTTACAAGAGAAGCAACCTCTCACATATCTTTCTTATTAGTTTCTAATGACTGGTTGCTTCTAACTGACCTTACCCTACAAATTCTCAAATACTATAGCCGATCCCTGCCCTACTCCTATGCACATGGTCGCTAATCCATATTTAGAATTTCGTTTTTTCATTTCATATAAAAGGGTGGTTGATATTCTTGCTCCACTTGCACCTAATGGGTGACCAATAGAGATAGAACCTCCATTAACATTTACTATTTCCGGATTTATTCCTAAATCTCTCATACTCGCAATGGCTTGTGATGCAAAGGCCTCATTAATTTCTGCTAAGTCAATATCATTGATGCTTAAACCAGCTCTTTTTAATGCTTTTTGGGTAGCAGGAACGGGTCCTATTCCCATTATACTTGGATCTACCCCAGCAACACCAAATGAAACCACTCTCGCCATTGGACTTAAATTATTTTTTACAACGGTTTCTTCATCTGCTAATATTAATAGCGCAGCACCATCATTAATACCCGAACTATTTCCCGCAGTTACCGACCCATCTTTTATAAAAGCTGGTTTTAATTCGGCTAATTTCTCAAGTGGTGATAATCGTGGATGCTCATCTTCAGAAAATAAAATCGGATCTCCTTTTTTCTGCGGAATGGAATAAGCTAATAACTCATCTTTGAATTTACCCGCTTCTTTGGCTTTCTGATATTTTAATTGAGATTGGTAAGCAAATTCATCTTGCTCTTCTCTACTAACTCCCCATTGTTTAGCAACATTTTCAGCAGTTTCGCCCATAGAATAAGGATAATACATTTGAGCTAATTTTTTATTAGTAAATCGCCATCCAATGGTAGTATCATAAATTTCTGGGGTTCTAGAAAAAGCTTCATTGGCTTTAGCCATTACAAAAGGAGCACGGGTCATACTTTCCACACCACCTGTTAAATAAATAGAACCTAAACCTAAACCTATCCCTTTGGCACCATCCATTATGGCTTCTAGTCCAGATGCACATAATCTGTTTACCGTAATACCCGGTACGCTAGTTGGCAATCCTGCCAATAATAAAGCCATACGAGCCACATTTCTATTATCTTCTCCAGCTTGATTAGCTGCACCAAAAATTACATCTTCAATTTGACTAACATCTAATTTAGAATTACGATTAATTAATTCTTTAATTACAAATGCTGCTAAATCATCGGGTCTAACTTGTGCTAAAGCACCACCAAATTTCCCTACTGGAGTTCTTCCAGCATCAACTACATATACAGTTTTCATTATTTCGATTTTAAAAAAGGTCTTAACCTTTGCAACAAAAATAAGCCTAATAAAAAATAAATACCTAAAGCAATTATACTTCCTTTCATAGAGCCCGTGAACTCTTCTAAAAATCCATAACTCAACATCCCAAATACAATTGACAATTTCTCAGTTACATCATAAAAGCTGAAATAGGAAGTAATATCATCTGTATTCGCAGGTAATAATTTTGCATAAGTGGCTCTGGATAAAGCCTGAACTCCGCCCATTACCAAACCTACCATCCCCGCAAGGGCATAAAATTTACCAAACTCTTTTTCTTGAACAAAGTAGGCAAAAATACATATGAATACCCAAATACTTACTCCAATACTTAGCGCCTTAACATTACCAAACTTTTTACTCAAAGCGGAAAATAAAAAGGATCCTAAAATTCCGACCACCTGAATAATTAAAATGGTTAAAATTAAGTTTGAACTTTCCATTTTAATTTCTTTACTGCCGAAGGTTGCCGCTACATACATTACAGTTTGTAATGCCATATTGTATAAAAAGAAGGCCGTTAAAAATCGGGCTGGACCATGTTCAGTTTTTAGTTTTTTCTGCACTTTAGATAATTCGGTATATCCGTTAATTAATATTTTTTTACTTATTTTTCCCCTTGCGGGATTATTAGGTAAAATTTTAAATGGAATTTGTGCAAATGAAATCCACCAAATCCCCACACTTAAAAAAGAAATTTGGGATGCGGTTGTTTTTGTAATTCCGATTTCTTGATGAAAGGTAATGGTTAATAAATTAGCAATTAATAATAATAAAGAACCGAAATAACCTAGAGCATAACCTCTTGCACTAACTTTATCTGCATTTTGATCATCGGTTATTTCAGGTAAATAAGCATTATAAAATACGTTAGCCCCCGACCATCCAATACAGGCAAATAACATACATAATAAACCCCATGATAAATTATGGGAATCAAAAAAATACAAACCCATGCAGGAAACTGCTCCTAAAGTGGCGAAAAATTTCAAAAAACTTTTTCTATTACCCAGATAATCAGCAACACCTCCTAATATTGGAGAGATAATTGCGATGATAAAAAATGCCAAGGCAAGGGTATAATCATACAATGCGGTATTTTTATAGTTTAAGCCCATGAATTGAATCATATCGCTATGTTCATTTCGGGTAACACTATCAAAAAATATAGGGAATATGGCAGCGGTAATAGTAAGGTTATACGCAGAATTTGCCCAATCATATAGGGTCCAAGCTCTAATTATCTTCGGATTATTCTTCTCCATAAAAAATTAAAATTATTCAAACATAAAAATTTAATAGAGTAAATCTAATGGTCTATAGATTAAATCTCTGCAAAGATTTAAAAATCGAACTCCTTAGCTACTAAAATTATTCATTCGTATACTTATAAATTGATTCATAAACAATTCATCTACTTTTGTGTCAGAGAAAAAATTCAGATGAACCTAAATAAATTTTTTTTAAGCCTCCTTACCATTAGTGCCTTATTTACAGCTTGTAAAAGAGAAGAAATTAAACCGGATCAGCAAATAAACGCTAATGCCGATATGAAAGACTTAGTGGTTGAACCCACCTTTGACTGGAAATCTACTGAAGATGTTCAACTAACGGTTAAAGTAGAACAAGCGAATTTTCCTGGTGAAAAATTTAGAATTAATATTTATAATGATTTCCCAACTATTGGGCAATTAATCCATTCAGGTATTACCGATAATTCATTAACTTTTAATACTAATTTTAGAGTTCCTTCAAAATACAAAAGTGTTTGGGTTGAAAAAATTTCAGCAACGGGTGCTTCTGAATTAAAGAAGGTTGATATTAGCAACAACTTAAATCTTCAATTCAAAGCTGAAACTGTTGTTATGATGAAAAAAACAGGTTCTGGATTGGATTGTAATACCGGTTGTACTCAAACATACAATAACCACAATGGTAATATTAATGTAAATTCTGGACAAACTGTTTGTTTAACAGGTACTTATTCTGGTAATGTAAACGTAAACGGTGGTACTTTAAGAGTATGTGGAAATGCCAATTTCTCTGGAATGACTATTAGTAGTAATGCTACAGTTTATTTCTTAGAGTCAGCAAATGTTACTAGTAATAATATCAATTTAAATGCTAATTCGGCTAAATTATATAATTATGCTGATTCATTAGTATTTAACACTACCTTTTCAACTGGCGGATTGGTTTACAATTATGGAGCAATTGTGGTACCTAATGATTTAAATGTAAACAATAACTCAACATTTGAGAATAATGGTACCATTTATATTGGGAAACACTTAAATAACAATCATAAAGTAATTAACAACAATTATATTTATGTAAACGAAAAATTACATAATAACAATAATGACGGATTGGTTAATAATTGTCAATTAATTGTTATGGACGATTTACATAATAATGATGTAATTGATAATTACGGATATATTTATTGCAATAAAGAATTCAAAGCAAATAGCAATTCTGTTTTAAATATGTACAGCAAAGCATTAGTAGTTACTAATGATGTTACTTTTAACAGTAATACTGTTTTAGAAGGTAAAGGTACCAATAGAGCCACCTTTAAAGTGGGTGATGATACTGACTTTAAAAATAATGCAGAAATTAAAGGTAATGTTGAATTATGCGATTCTAATGGTATTGAAACTAATAGTGGAACTTTAAGTTCACCAGCTACCTTTACTTGTAATAATTATATAGCATCAAGTTCTTGTACTGTTGGCTTTGGAACTCCTCAAGTTACTGATACCGATGGAGATGGAGTTGCAGATTCTCAAGATGATTATCCAAATGATGCTGCTAGAGCTTTTAATTCTTATTATCCAAGTGCTAATGATTATGCAACTTATGGATTTGAAGATCTATGGCCTGGTCAAGGTGATTATGACTTTAACGATTTAGTATTAAGCTTTAGAGTTAAGAAAGTTTTAAATGCTAATAATAATGTAGTAGAAATGTTTACTACCATGATGGTTAGAGCAATTGGAGCTTCTTATGATAACGGATTCGGATATCAATTAGATGATGTTAATGCATCAGAAGTTTCAAATGTTACTGGATACAGCCATATTAAAGGAAATATCTCATTAAATAATAATAAAACAGAATCAGGTAATACCAAAGCTGTAATCATTGCTTTTGATAGTCCAGAAGGCATTATTAACAGACCAGGTGGAATTTATTTCAATACAGACCCAACTGAATCAACCGGAACTTTTGATACTTTAGAAATAAAAGTGAGTTTTACTACTCCAATTGCTCAAAGTAAAGTAGCCATGAATAAAATCAATCCTTTTATTTATGTTAATCAAAATAGAGGTCATGAGGTTCACTTGGCTGATTTTGCCCCAACAGCTAAAGCTGATTTAACCAAATTAGGAACTATTGAAGATAATAGCGTTCCAAGTTCAGGTAGATATTACAGAACAGCGACCAACTTACCCTTTGTAATTGAGGTTCCTAGTTACTTTGCATATCCGAAAGAAAAAGTAGCCATAACCTCTGCATATTCTTACTTTGCAAGTTGGGCTCAAAGTAGCGGAAATACTTATACCAATTGGTATGATAACTTGAATGGTTATAGAAATAATAATAACATTTATTAATTTTTCATAGGGTTAGTAATATTTTAGTGTGTGCCCGGATTTAGCAATAAGTCCGGGATTTTTTTGAATAAATTCTAGTGTTGATATATTTATTATTCTTGATCCTCCATATGTAAAATATGCAGCAATCGATGAATAATTGGGGCGAAAAAAACAGCAGTAATACTCAAAAAAGCTACGCCACTATACAAGGCAAAAAATGAAGAAAACAATTTTGCCCCGTCCGATTTCATTTCTATTACAGGTCCCATTCCTGTTAAAATCATACTCGCCATATGAAAACTATCTAACCAAGAAATATCAGCGAAATAATAGTATCCAGTAGTTCCTATGATTAGAGAAAAACTAATTAAACCCAAAGTAAATAAGGAATAATTCCCCATCCTAAACATAAAATGTTTAATAGAAACCACTTTTTGTTTCCTACTTTCTAACTTCATTTTATTAAAAATTTTATTAAAATTAAGAAATTATTATGGTTCCTAATAAACATTTTATCTTATGGAAATTAACTAATAAATAAATAATTAATTAATACCAGCCCCCACCTAAAGAGCGGTACAAAGCAATCTGTGATTTAAACAAATTCAATTTAATCTCAATTAATTGGGTTCTTGCTTCTAAGGCATCTCGTTGTGTTAATAATACCTCTGTGTAATCAGCCTTAGCTGAAATAAACAAATTATTAGAAATAGCAATGGCTTGAGTTAATAATTCCATTTCATGATTTTTCATTTCGAAACTATAATTCAAATTTTCAATCATATTAATTTGATTAAGAACTTCAAAATAGGCATTTAAAATTTTTTGTTCATAATCAACTAGTGCCTGCACTTGTTTAGAATTTGCTGAACGATACTCTGCTTTTATAGCTTTTCTATTAACAATAGGCGCTAATAAATCACCAGCGAAATTGAATAAAATGGATTCAGGATGTAATAAATAAGTCGGATTAAAGGCTTGTATTCCAACTCCTGCCTTAATCCCAATACTCGGATAAAATTTTGCTCTTGCTGACTTAACTTCTAAATGAGCCGATTCTAATTCAAACTCTGCTTGTTTAATATCAGGTCTATTGCCTAATAAATGGGCTGGAATCCCCAAACTTAAACTATCCATCTTCTGATAAATAAAATTAGAAGAATTGCGAATTATTGGACTTCGAAATCTTCCACATAAAAAATTAATTCTATTTTCAACTTGAATAATTTTTTGCTTTACCTCGAATTGTTTATTTGAAGTATTTAATAATTGAGCCTCAAATCTATTAACAGCCAACTGAGTTAAACGTGCCGCATTCTTCTGCATTTTTACCGCTTCTAATGCTTCGGTTTGGATTTTTATATTATCATTAATTAGTTCTAACAAATTATCCAAAGCCATTAACTCATAATAAGATTCTGCAATTTCCGAAACCAAGGTAGTTACCGCAAATTTTTGTCCCTCAACACTAGCTAGGTATCTAGAAACGGCAGCCCTTTTAGAATTTCTAAGTTTTTTCCATATATCTAATTCCCAAGTTGCTATCCCCGCAAGGGAATAATCATTTAATGGCTCTGGAAATTTTTTACCCGGTTTAATTTCCAACTGCTTTTCAACTGCTCCATCTCGAGTAAACTCACCCGGTTTTTCTGCACCAGCGCCGGCTTTAAGATTAAGGAAAGGTAAATACTCTCCCTTTTTTGCCATGATTTCATTTTTATCAATTTCTATATTCTGCTGAATGATTTTTAGCTCCAAATTATTTTTTAAAGCCGTATCAATTAATTGAATTAATAATTTATCTGAAAAAAAACTTCTCCAACTTTTTAAATTATTGGTTAGGGTATCAGAATTTGATAAAAAACTTGTTGGGATTTTATTCTTGTCATACTTAGGGCTAACTATTGAACTCTTACAAGCCATCAATAAAACAATAAAATAAAATAGGATTAAAACCAATTTATTACTCTTCATGGTCAATTGATTTACGTTTAATTAATTTGTTAATAATTCCGAGTCTTTGTAATTTCTTAACTAGGGATCGTTCTGAACTCGATTGAACAATTTCTTCAGTTAATGAAGTATCTTCTTCATCATAAATAAGTTTTCTACCTTCGGCCAACTTTCCGAAAATATAATATAGACCGGGCACTAATATTACTCCGAAAATGGTTCCTAATAACATACCTCCCAGTGCAGAAGAACCTATGGTTTTATTTCCAATAGCACCAGCGCCCGTTGCTCTAACTAAGGGAATTAAGCCTGCAATAAAAGCTAATGAGGTCATTAAAATAGGGCGAAATCTCACTTTAGCACCCTCTATGGCAGATTCTAAAATACTCAATCCCTGATGATGTTTTTGAACGGCAAACTCTACTATTAAAACGGCGTTTTTTCCCAATAAACCAACTAACATAATTAGTCCGATTTGGGCATAAATATCATTGGCCAAACCCATAAACTTAAGTAATAAAAGAGAACCGAAAATTCCGGCAGGTAATGAAAATACAACGGCTAAAGGAATAATAAAACTTTCATATTGGGATGCCAAAACCAAATACACAAAAATGACTACTACTAAAAAAATATATAAAGCTTCATTTCCTCTTTTAGCCTCATCAAATGATAGTCCCTCCCAAGCAATATCATAACCATTGGGTAAGGTTTCTTTTGCCACTTCTTTAATCACTTCTATGGCTTCGCCAGTGGTATATGATTCAGCGGGTACCCCCCTAATTGAAGAAGAAGTATATAAGTTATATCGGGTAATTTCATTTGGACCTAAACCCTTTTTCATACTGATAAAAGATGAATATGGAACCATTTCATCTTTATCATTTTTTATAAATAAATTTAAAACATCAGATGGATACCTACGATACTCAGGAGCTGACTGGGTATAAACCTTGAAAAATGTATTAAATCGGGTAAAGCCCTGTTCATAAGTACTACCAATTAATACATTTAAATTTTCCATTGCCTTACCAATAGAAACTCCTTTTTGCATGGCTTTTTCATTGTCAATTATTAATTCATATTGAGGATAATTTGCCGAATAAAAAGTAAATAATCCACTTAATTCTTTGCGTTTAGACAAGGCCTCCATGAATTTTTTATTAACCTCATCAAATTCTAAATAGTCCACATTACTATTTTTATCCAACATTCTAAGTGAAAATCCATCAGAGGAGCCATAACCTGGAACTGCAGGTGGTTCAAAAAATTCAATTACAGCGCCTAAATTATGCGTCTTCTCTTCTAACTCTTCTATGATTTCTTTTACAGAATGTTTTCGATCTCCCCAATCTTTTAAGTTGATTAAACATGTTCCAGCATTAGAGCCTCTTCCTTCTGTTAAAATTTCATATCCCGCAAGGGAAGTAACGGACTGAATGTCTTCTATTTCTTCTGCTATATCCTGTAATTGCTGTGAAACCGAATTGGTACGTTCAAGGGTACTGCCGGGAGGAGTTTGAATAATAGCATAAATTTGTCCTTGATCTTCATTCGGAATAAAACCAGATGGCAATGTATAATTTACACCAAATATTCCTATCCCAAATAAAATTAAAACTCCAAATGTTAATACTCTCCTATTTATTATTAATTTTAATAATTTAATATATGAATTGGTTAATCCATCAAATTTGTTATTAAACCAATCAATAAATTTATTAATAGGACTCTTTTTCTTTTGTTTACCATGATTATTCTTTAAAATCATAGCACATAATACAGGAGTTAAAGTTAAAGCTACAACGCCTGATAATACAATAGAACTTGCCATGGTAATAGCAAATTGTCGGTAAAAAATTCCAACCGGACCACTCATAAATGCAATCGGAACAAATACAGCAGTCATAATTAAGGTAATAGCTATAATAGCTCCGCTAATTTCACTCAATACTTTTTTAACAGCGGCATAAGGACCAATATGTTCTTCTTCCATTTTAGCATGCACGGCCTCAACCACAACAATGGCATCATCAACCACTATTCCTATTGCTAAAACTAATGCAAATAGGGTTATCAAATTAATAGTTAAACCAAAAATTTGCATAAATAAAAAAGCTCCAATTAATGAAACAGGAACAGCAATGATTGGAATTAAAGTAGATCGCCAATCTCCTAAAAATAAGAAAACAACTATGGCAACCAAAATAAATGCTTCAATTAAAGTGTGTAAAACTTTATCTATGGATGCATTAACAAATTTGGAAACATCATAATTAATTTCATATTTCATTCCCGGCGGAAAGTCAGTCTCCAGCTCTTTTAATTTGGCTTTTGTAGCTTCAATTACCGCACTTGCATTGGTACCAAAATTTTGTTTTAATACAATTGAAGCCGATGGATAACCATCTTTATTAGAGTAAATATCAAAAAACTCACTCCCCAATTCTACCTCAGCAATATCTTTTAATTTTAAAATTTCTCCATTTGGGTTAGCTTTAATAATTATTTCTGCGTATTCCTCGGGTTTATTAAAACGACCTTTATAAGTCAAGGTAAATTCTAAAGATTGAGCTTCTTTTCCTGAGGCTTGTCCTAATCTGCCTGGTCTTCCAATTAAACTTTGATCTTGCATGGCTTCTAAAACTTCTTCGGTAGAAACTTTATAGGCTCTCATTCGATCGGGTTTTAACCAAATTCGCATAGCAAAGGTCCGACTTCCTAAAATTTGAGCCCTACCCATTCCATTAATCCTTTGCAATTCTGGAATAATGTTTACGTTAGCATAATTGTATAAAAATTTTTCATCCGCATTTTTGTCTGTACTATACAAATTCACGTACATTAACATATTGGGCTGGATGGGAGTAATGATAATACCTTCTCTTTGAACTAAGGGAGGCAAATTATTCATAATAGCATCAACCCTTGTTTTAACATTCACCACAGCGGCATTGGGATCTGTTCCCGGTTCAAATACAATTTGTACGGTTGCTTCACCAGCGCTAGTAGCATCTGAAGTTATATATTGCATTCCCTGAACCCCATTAATAGCGCGTTCTAGCGGAATTAATGTAGATTCAACCAAAACCTTAGCACTAGCTCCTGGATAAGCAATAAAAATATTTACCCTAGGTGGGGCAATTTCCGGAAACTGTGAAATAGGTCTGGTATTTATGGCTAGGATACCTAAAAAAACTATAGCAATAGAAATTGAAATAGCTAGGACCGGCCTCTTAATAAATTTATTGAACATAAGATTTATTATTTATCCTTAACTATTCTGCGTGTAAATGATTTAACTGATTTATGATTTCTTTTTGAGGAACAAATCGGGTCTTAACTTTTTGGCCATTCTTTACCTTTCTAATTCCTTCTACTATGATTTGATCCGATTCTTTTAATCCTTTTGTAACGGTATATAAATGCGGGATTTCAGAACCAATTTCAATTTGTCTAGCTTCTACCACACCATTTTTATCTACCACAAAAACAAATTTTTCGCCTAATACTTCATAAGTGGCTTCTTGCGGAATTAATAAGGTATTATCTAAATCAACGGGCATTAAAATATTTCCCGTTTCTCCATTTCTTAATATTCGATCTGGATTTAAAAATTTTGCCCTAAAAGCAATATTTCCTGTTTCATTATTAAAATCAGCCTCAATAGTTTCTATAAATCCTTCATTAGAAAATAATTTATTATTAGCCAATTGAAGTTTTACTTTTCTTGGATTTTGATCTTTAGGTTTTGAAGCAAAATCTAGGTACTCAGCTTCTGGAACATTAAAATAAACCCACATTACTCCATTATCAGAAAGTGTGGTTAATAATTCTCCTTCGTCTAATAAACTACCTAAACGTACATCATTAAAACGGCCTATAATTCCATCAAATGGAGCCCTAATTTCCGTAAAACTTAAATGCGCTAGGGCTAATGAATATTCAGCCTTGGCTTTATCTAATCTCGCCTTGGCTAAGGCTAGCTCATTTTTAGAAACAATTTGACTATCTGCTAAGGCCTTGGTATTATTATATTCTATTTGCGCAAAACTCACCTCAGCCTTGGCCTTTTCAGCCTCTGCCTCATATATCACTGGCATTATTTGAAATAATAATTGCCCCTTTTTAACTAGTTGTCCCTCGTCTATATAAATTTTTTGAAGATAACCTTTCTCTAAAGCCCTTAATTCTATATGTTGTATTGATTTTATTTGAGCAACATATTCTTGATATTTGGAGGTGTCTGTTCTTAAAGGACTAGTAACAACAAACTCAATTTCATTATGATGTTCATGATCTTCTTCATGGCAAGCTTGTAGAGTAAGCGCCATAATGACCATGAAATAACTTAAATATTTCATCGGATTATTAATTAAATTTTTAAATGTAGCTGAACGCTAAAAATCATCATAAAAGACTTATGATGAACGAATAAAAAAATTTAATTAATAAATGACTTCCAAGATTTATGAGTTATGTAAAAGGGTATGGATTTTTTCTTCTGCTTAAAATTTAGAGAAAACTGCGAAGCAGAAATTAATTCATTTGCATGATCAAATCGAACTTTTATATAAGCAGCTGATAAACTCTTATTTTCTGAGCCGGATTTCTCTTCCAGATCATTCTCTATAGGTTTATCAGAGTCTTTAAATTCAAAGTCCCTAGAATTTCCGAGTAAATCAAAAATATCTGAATTTAGAACGCTTTGTTTATTGCCTTTAGAATAAGTTTTTTCTGAACCAAACTTCTTACTTTCTTTATTAATTTGAAAGGCCAAAGCAGTTTGACTGAATAAAAATAAACTTAAAAAAAACAAAGAAATCATCCTTCTAACCCAATCATTATTGGATTTTCTTGAATTTTTCCTCAGCTGTAGTTTATTGATAATCATCAAACTTTCATACAAAGTTAATAAAGAATTGAAATAATTAAACAGAAAAAAATTTTGTATAAAAATAAACTATTTGCTTTGCCTTGAAAACTGCTTAGGCTTTTGTTTTAAGTTGGCTAAACTTACAATTTCAATTATTCTATTTTGTCGTGTTTCGGTTTTTTTTGCTAAAACCAACCATTGTAAAATATTTCTTTGGTCGCTCCTACTTAAATTAGTAAAATACTCCAGGGCTTCTGGATATTTTTGAAACTCAATTTCTAAATCCTTTGGCCTAATTAATTCTTCAGCTTCATCTAAAATATACCAATTCCCATTTTTCTTTGCCTTTTCAATAATGGCATAGCCCGCAGCTGCCATTAATCCAGCAGCATCCAATTTCTTGATTTTTTCCTTATTAATTTTTGACCAAACACTGCTTTCTTTTCTCTTACAAAAAAACTGCATGTATTTTTCTGAATCTATAGGCTTAGACTTACTATCAATCCACCCAAAACATAAGGCCTCATCAACAGCATCACTATAAGAAATGCTCGGTTTATCGGAATTCTTTTTATAATAAATTAACCAAATAGAATCTTTATTAATATGATTTTCGCTTAACCAATTTCTCCATTCCTCTCTGCTCTTTGGATAAAAGGTTTCCATTTCTTTTGAATTTGTGTTCTTCATTTAAGCCGCTTTATTCAAATTATCAAATTAGGTCCACTATTTCAAAACTTAAATTATTTCTATTTTGTAAATAATAATTTGTTAATAAATCCTTCAAGCTCTTATTATTTTTCATTCGCTTAAATAATTCCTTCCTAACTCTTATCAAATACTCTTCTAAGCTAGTAATTTCGGGTTTAAAAAGTTCAATAATATTCTTTTTCTCATTAACATAATTTTCATAAACCAATGAAGTATCAGTTTCAATATCTTTAAAAATAGCTTCATAACAAAATGCCGCTAATAAGGTATAATCCCTTTCAAAAGGCCTTTCATTTAATCCATTTATTCCAATACAAACATGAGAAGTAATGCTGCTATCTGCATTCACCCCATCACAATAAAAAAATAAAGAAGCTATTTCCATCATCTCCTCCTCATTAAACTTTATTTTTCTTTTCCTTGCGGGATGTTTAATTGCACTTAAACTTAGATATACATCATTCCTGAGTTTTTGATCATTGATTAAATTATTTAAATAAGATGATCTCAATTGAAGCGTATCTGGATAAATTGAAAAAAGCTTGGATCGATCTTCATAACTCTCTTTTTGATGAATCTTCGGACTATTTAATAATAAATAATCAAATCGATAATAATATTTTATTAATTCTTTAGGCAATACAAAAAAAGGCATAGCTCCAGCTTTTTCAAGACCATTGTCTTGATAAGGATAAATCTCAATTTTAGTATTTTCTTTAATAAATCGACTACTTGGAGAACAGGCGCTAAATATTATTAATAAAATAATTAAAATATTCTTCATGATTCTAATTTATAATTTATTTTATTTATAACAAATAAACATCCCGCAAGGGTAAAATAAAAAATCCTCGAATTTCAATTTGAAAAACGAGGATTTTATTTATTAATTTAATAATAACTTAAGCAGCCATTAAATTCAAATGTTTAATTCTATGTTTTACGGTTTCTTCATCAATGGTTAAGTCTTTCCAACCAGAGCCCGGTAAATCAAACATATAATCAGTCATGATGGCCTCACAAATAGACCTCAATCCTCTTGCACCTAATTTATGTTCAAAGGCTTTTTCAACAATTAAATCAACCGCCTTATCATCAAAATTTAATTTTACTCCCTCTAATTCAAATAACCTCTGATACTGTTTAATTAAAGCATTTTTAGGCTCAATTAAGATTCTTTTTAATGCCTCACGATCAAGAGGATTTAAATGCGCTATAACTGGTAAACGACCCAAAATTTCTGGAATTAATCCAAATTTCTTTAAATCGGTTGGAGAAACAAATTTTAACAAATTATCTTTTTGTAATTCTTGCTCTTTTTCTGTTGAAGAATAACCAATACTTTGTTTATTAATACGCGCTCCAATAATACGATCTATGCCTTCAAAAGCTCCTCCGCAAATAAATAATATATTAGAAGTATCTACCTCAATAAACTTTTGATCGGGGTGTTTTCTGCCCCCTTGTGGCGCTATATTGGCAATAGTCCCTTCTAAAATTTTTAATAATCCTTGCTGAACTCCTTCACCAGATACATCACGTGTAATGGATGGATTATCTCCCTTGCGGGATATTTTATCAATCTCATCAATATATACTATACCTCTTTGAGCAGCCTCAACATCATAATTTGCAGCTTGCAACAAACGAGTGATAGTACTTTCAACATCTTCACCTACATATCCAGCCTCAGTAAATACCGTAGCATCAGCAATACAAAAGGGCACATTTAAAACCTTAGCTAATGTTTTTGCTAATAAAGTTTTTCCGGTACCGGTTTCACCTACTAATAAAATATTAGACTTCTCAAGTTCAACTTCAGAATCTTGGCGCTCAGAAGAACTAATTCTTTTGTAATGGTTATAAACCGCAACTGCCAAAACTCGTTTAGCTTCATCCTGACCAATAACATATTGATCCAGATGTTTTTTAATTTCTGATGGAATTAAAAGTGATTTTTTTCCAAAACTTCCGCTATTGGTAGGGACTGCTCCCTTCTTTTTATCTGCTTTATTTACAATTCCTAACTCAGCATCAATGATGTTTTTCGCATCTTCAATACAATAATTGCAGATATCTGCACCATCTCCACCAAACATCATTAGGACCGACTCAACCGGTCGGCCGCAAAATGCGCATGTTTTATTTTTTGATTTCGCCATAAATAAAAAATCCCTGTAACAGAAAATTTATTCTATTACAGGGACAAATTTAACTATAAATTACTTAGTTGACTTACTTCTTACTAAAACTTCGTCAATCATACCATATTCTTTGGCTTCTTCAGCAATCATCCAATAATCTCTATCCGAATCTCTTTCTACCTTATCAAAAGGTTGTTTGCTATGAGTACTAATAATATCGTATAATTCTTTTTTCAATTTTTTAATTTCCCTTGCGGTGATTTCAATGTCTGACTCTTGACCTTGAGCTCCACCCATAGGCTGGTGAATCATAACTCTTGAGTGTTTTAATGCGGATCTTTTTCCATCTGCACCAGCACATAATAAAACTGCACCCATACTAGCTGCCATTCCGGTACAAATAGTGGCTACATCAGCATTTAAAAATTGCATGGTATCATAAATTCCTAATCCAGCATAAACGGACCCACCCGGACTATTAATATACATTTGAATATCTCGGCGAGCATCCATAGATTCAAGGAATAATAACTGTGCTTGAATAATATTTGCGATATAATCATCGATTGCAGTTCCCAAGAAAATGATTCTATCTGCCATTAATCTTGAAAATACATCAATCTCTCTAAAGTTTACCGGTCTTTCTTCAATAACCGTACGAGTCATATTTTCAACAGAACTGATAAACTTATCGGTGCTAATGCTACTAATTCCCATATGTTTGGTAGCATATTTTCTAAATTCTTTACCGTGGTCCATATAATCTTATTTTAGCTTCTAAATAATAATAATGTTTTGGAATAAACAATTTTAGGTCCATCATTTTTTCATGAAATAATGGCAGGTATTACAAAATGAATCGAGTAAAAATAAAAAGACCGACGAAAAGCCGGTCTTTTTTTATAACATGTAACTCAAAAATTAGTTTTATTCGTGATCATGGTCATGCTCATGGTTATGGGCATGCATTTTATTATGTTCTTCAATCATTGAATAGAAATCTTTAACATTAATTTCTGTTTCAATAATATCAACTAACTCTTTCATTTTCTGAATCATCACGTTATTTAATGCCATTTCTGTCATTCTGTTAACGTGTTCTTCTTTTTTCATGTAATCATCGCTTAATTTTTTTACTAAATCATAAGCGGCGTTATCCATTCCATATTGTCTGAATAGATCAGCAGTATAAGATAAAGAAGCATCCTCAACTAATTCGCGACTAACTTCTAAATTATGCTCCTTAGCAAATTTATCTCTGATTAATGAGAATTTAAGATATCCAGCTTCACCTTCAAATGTTTTATCTACATTTTCATCATTGATTTTCTCTGGATTATTCTCCATTAACCAACGTTTTAAGAAACCTGCTGGTAATTCAAATTTATGATTGTCAGTAATTATGTGAGAAAGGGTATGTTCTAATTGATTTTCAGCTTCACGAGTATAAAAACTAGTGATACCTTCTACCAATTTAGCTTTAAATTCTTCTTCAGAATTAACCTTACCTGGTCCAAAAACTTGATCAAATAAAGCTTGATTAATTTCAGCATCAACAAAAGTTTTGATTTCGTCAATTTTAAATTCAAAGTTTGAATATAAATCAGCAACTCCTTCTTTTGGGATAGATAATGCAGATGCAATAACGGTTTCATTATTATCAAATATCTTTTTGATATCAGCATTAATAACATCACCTACTTTTTTACCTGCAAACTGAGCTTTAATATCAGCATCTTTAATGCTATCTAAAGAAAGAGAAATTTTCTTTTCAGTAACACCAGATTCAAATGCTTTTCCATTCTCGTCTAACTCGGTTGCAATAGCATAAAAAACTTCTTTCTCGCCAATGCTTTCAGCATCGATTTGATTAGCAAATTTCTTTTTTAAACTGCTTATTTCCTCTTCTACTAAAGAATCATCAACCGTAATTTTGTAACGAGTAACTTTATCGTTTTTAGTGATATTTAAATCAAACTTAGGTGCTAAACCTAAATCAAAAGCGAATAAAAAGTCAGCTTCTTTTTCAAAATCTATTTGAGACTCAGTGTCTTTGCTAAACAAAGGTTGAGCTAAATAACTTAAGTCGTTTTGGCGCAGATATTCAAATAATTGCTCAGAGGCCATTTTATTAACCTCATCTACCAATACAGATTTACCATATTGTTTTTTAATCATTCCGGCAGGAGCTTGGCCCGGACGAAACCCCGGAACAACAACTTTTTTAGATACCTTTTTTAATTCGGCATCAACACGTGGTTTGTAATCTTCTGGAGTAATGTGAATTTTTACGGTAGCTTCTAGCTCACCTCTTTTTTCGAAAGTAACGTTCACTGGTTTAAGTTTTTAATTCTGGTAGAATTATTATTATATTAAAAAAGCGGAAAGTTTACACTCTCCGCTTATAATTTCTGTTGGTTTTATCCAACGTATTTTGTGCGGATGAAGGGACTCGAACCCCCACGCCAGAGGCGCCAGATCCTAAGTCTGGTGCGGCTACCAATTACGCCACATCCGCATGACCCGGACTTAAATTTTCATTTAAATCCTAAAAGGGCTGCAAAGATAGTAAAAAAAATAATTATTACAAAGTCGAAATAAAAAATCTTTAAATCAAGCTTTTGCTTTGCTCAAAGTCGCATAAAATCTGCATTTTTTAGTGCTTTTTTGTTATCAAAATGTTATATTTGTAACTCTAATACTCAAATCCTTGATGACCGTTAATGTGGAGTTAGAAAAGCAGGAAATCCTTAAAAGATACCGGTCTTTACTCCGAGCCTGCAAAAGAACCCTTGAAAAAGGAGATAAACAAAAAATTAGAAAAGCCTTTGATATGGCTCTTGAAGCGCATAAAGATATGCGCCGCAAATCAGGAGAACCTTATATTTATCACCCTCTTGCAGTGGCTCAAATTTGCGCCGAAGAAATTGGTCTTGGTACCACATCCATCGTTTGCGCTCTGCTTCATGATGTTGTTGAAGATACCGATATTACTCTTGATGTAGTCCGTCTTAATTTTGGAGATAAAGTAGCCACCATTATTGATGGCCTTACCAAAATAGCTGGGGTTTTTGATCAAAATACCAATTCGCTCCAAGCAGAAAATTTTAGGAAAATGCTCCTCACCCTTTCTGAAGATGTTAGGGTAATTCTTATAAAATTAGCCGATCGTCTTCATAATATGCGGACCCTCGATAGTATGTCGAGGAATAAACAACTTAAAATTGCATCAGAAACGCTTTATTTATACGCTCCCCTCGCTCACCGCTTGGGTTTGTATTCTATAAAAACCGAATTAGAAGATCTTTCTATTAAGTTTACTGAACCTGAAAAGTATTTTGAAATTGCGCAAAAACTCCAAGAATCAAAAGCTCAAAGAAATCGTTATATCAAACAATTTATTGATCCCATTGAAGAAGAAATTCATAAAGCCAATTTAAAATTTGAAGTTAAAGGAAGACCCAAATCCATTTTTTCTATTCTTAATAAAATGAAGAAACAGGGTATTCCTTTTGAAGAGGTTTATGATTTATTCGCAATTAGAGTCATCATTGACGCTGAATATGATCAAGAAAAAGCCGATTGTTGGAAGGTTTACTCCATAGTAACCGATCGTTATATTCCCAATCCCGATCGCTTACGCGATTGGATTTCTTCCCCAAAATCCAATGGTTATGAATCCCTTCATACCACTGTTATGGGTCCAGGTGGTAAATGGGTAGAGGTTCAAATTAGAACCAAAAGGATGGATGAAATTGCCGAAAAAGGTTATGCCGCCCATTGGAAATATAAAGACGCCGCTCAAGCTAGTAATGAAAGTGGTCTCGAAGCTTGGTTAGCCAAAGTAAGAGAAATATTAGAAAGTCCAGATGCCAACGCCATTGACTTTCTCGATGATTTTAAATTAAACCTTTTTGCCGACGAAGTTTTTGTTTTTACCCCTCGTGGCGAACTTAAAAAACTTCCCGCAAACTCCACCGCCTTAGATTTTGCCTTCGAAATTCACTCCGATATTGGATCTAAATGTATAGGAGCTAAGGTTAATAACAAATTAGTTCCAATTGGCCATAAACTTACCAATGGAGATCAGGTAGAAATTATTACTTCCAATAAACAAAAACCTCATGAAGAATGGCTAAAACAGGTGGTAACTGCCAAAGCCAAAGGAAGAATAAAACAATTATTAAAAGAAGAAAAAAGAGCCATAGGCGAAGAAGCTAAAGAATATTTAGAAAGGAAATTTAGACATAATAAAATTCCTTTTAATAATGAAAATCTAACTACCCTTTCGGTTTATTATAAATTTCCATCTACTCTTGATTTGTTATTTGCCATTGGAAGTGGAAAATTAGACCGCGAAAAAATTGATTTAGAGTATATTTTTAAACTCCAACAAAAAGATCACGCCCACCAAGCAGAACAAAGCGAGCCTAATAAAGCCAAAGCAGGCAAAAAAGCTCCTGTTGCTGCTGATGCGGTACTTTTAGGTGATGGACATGATAATTTGCCCTATAGCTTTGCAAAGTGCTGCAGCCCTATTCCTGGTGATCATATTATTGGTTTTATAACCATTGGCGAAGGAGTAAAAATCCATCGTACCAATTGCTCTAATGCCATTAGATTAATGTCTAATTATGGTTATAGAATTATAAAAGCTAATTGGGCTACAGGTCCGGTTAAATCAGAACAAGCTTTCCTTGCGGGAATTCAAATCAATGGTATTGATAGCATTGGTATTATTTCCACCATTACTGACGTGGTTTCTAAAGACTTACAAGTAAACATGAAATCCATTACAGTAGAATCTAATGAAGGGGTTTTTGAAGGTAAAATAAGTTTGTTTATTTATGATACCGAACACCTCGAAAAATTAATGCAAAAAATTCGTGAAGCTTTACCTCTAGTAAAGGTTCAACGAGTAGAAGTTGAAGTATAATTCTGAATATCAGGCGAATAAAAAAATCCCTTTTATCCAAAGGGATTTTTTATTTTTGCATTTTGGTTTCTTAATTATTACCGATAAAATTTTAAACCATATCCAAAATCTTAAATTAATAAATCATGAAAGATAATAAGGTCCATGAAGAAGTAAAAAAAATCTTCACCGATTATCTGGAAAAAAAGAAGCAAAGGAAAACTCCGGAGCGTTATGCCATTCTAGACGAAATCTATTCCCGCAAGGAACATTTCGACGTGGAATCTCTATATATTCACATGAAAAATAGAAATTACCATGTAAGCAGGGCTACGGTTTATAATACCCTCGACTTATTATTGGATTGTGCCTTAGTTACCAAACACCAATTTGGAAAAAATATGGCCCTCTACGAAAAGAGTTTTGGTTATAAACAACATGATCACTTAATATGTAATCATTGCAGTAAAGTAATGGAATTTTGTGATCCAAGAATTCAACAGATACAAAGTATGATGGGTGAATTATTAAAATTTAATATAACCAATCACTCACTTAATTTATATGGAAACCCCCAAATTAATGATGCTGGGGTTTGTTCTAATTGTAATGAAATTGTAATTAATAATAATTAAAAAATGGTTGATGTAATTCTGGGTTTACAATGGGGAGATGAAGGAAAAGGCAAAATTGCTGATTTTTTAACCCCAGAGTATGATGTGGTAGCTCGTTTTCAAGGCGGACCAAATGCAGGTCACTCCTTAGAAATTAACGGAAAAAAACATGTTTTAAATACAATTCCTTCTGGAATATTTCATGATAATTGTATTAACTTAATAGGAAATGGTGTTGTTATTGACCCGGTATTATTAAGAAAAGAAATAGAAAAAACCATTGCCGCTGGAGCTAACGTTAAAGAAAACTTATTTATTTCTAAAAAAGCGCATTTAATTTTACCTACCCACCGTATTTTAGATGCCGCTTCTGAATCAGCTAAAGGTGATTCTAAAATTGGATCAACCCTTAGAGGAATTAGCCCAACATACAGCGATAAAATTGGTCGTTCAGGCCTTCGTATTGGTGATATTTTTGCAGCTGATTTTGATACTAAATACAGAAGTTTAACCGAAAAACATCAGTCGCTTATTTCTTTTTATAATTACGAATACAACTTAAATGAATTAGAAAAAGAATGGTTTGAAGCCATTGATTATCTAAAACAATTTAAAACCGTTAATTCAGAATATTTTATTAATGATTTAATTGTAAGTGGTAAAAAAATATTAGCAGAAGGTGCTCAAGGCTCTATGTTAGATATTGATTTTGGATCTTATCCTTTCGTTACCTCTTCTAATACCATTTCTGGTGGAGCTTGCATAGGACTAGGAATTTCACCAACTTCAATTAGAAAAGTAAGTGGTATTTTTAAAGCCTATTGCACCCGAGTTGGTGGTGGACCCTTCCCTACCGAATTAAATAATGAAACCGGTGAATTATTAAGAAAAAATGGCAATGAATTTGGCGCAACAACTGGCCGACCTAGAAGAACAGGCTGGCTTGATTTGGTTGCATTAAATTATGCTATTATGTTAAGCGGAGTTAATGAATTATTTATGATGAAAGCCGACGTATTAAGCGGCATGGATTCTATAAATGTAGCTACAGCATATAATTGTAACGGACAAATTAGCACCCAATTACCCTATGAATTGGATATGAATTCTATTGATCCGGTTTATGATGCCTTTGCAGGATGGAGTGAAGATATTTCAGGTTTAAGAGAATATCAACAACTACCTAAAAATTTCAAAGACTATATAAGCTTTGTAGAAAATAAAATTAAACTTCCTATTTCCGTTTTATCTGTTGGACCAGACAGAGCTCAAACCATCAGAAAAAGTTAATTTTTATGATTCAAAGAATTCAAAGTATACATTTATTATTAATTAGTTTTTTAATTGGATTTCTAATTTTTGGCGGACAATCATTTGTTGATATTTCAGGTAATGATAGCCAAATGAATGATACAGTTTTAAAAATTGGATTTAAAGAATCGTGGTTGCAAAATATGGATGGTGAACGATCTATGATCATTCCAAACTCCTATCTTTATTACTTTTCAATTATTTGCGGCATTCTTTCTTTTATAGCTATTTTCTTATTTAAGAATAGAAAAATGCAATTGTTATTATGTGGTTTTAATTTTATTTTCATAATACTTATTTTATTTTTTATGTATTATTATGTTAATAAATTTAGTCCCTTATTAGCTAATGAAATTGAAAGCTCTTATAATCTAATTGGAGTATTACCTATATTCTTAATTATTTTTAATGCCTTAGCCATGCGCGGCATTTATAGGGATGAGATTTTAGTTAAAGCATCTGACCGCTTAAGATAATTTAAGTTTTTATCCCGCAAGGGATGAATTATTTTTGATTTTAAAAACCACTCAAAAATGAATTTAAAACTATTAAAATGGAGTGTGGCCCTTTCGGGAACACTATTATTTACTGCATGTTCAAATAAGGATGCAGGTAAGGATGATAAAAAATCGCCTGAGTTTGAAATAGTGGCTGAAGAATTTGCCGACCTGCAAATTTTAAGATATCAAGTTAAAGATTTTGAAAAATTAAGTCCCTCGCAAAAAGAATTAGCCTATTATTTATATGAGGCTGCACTTTGCGGACGAGATATTATTTATGATCAAAAGTATAAACATAACTTAGCTATTAGAAAAACTTTAGAAGCTATTTTAGAAAACTATTCTGGAGATAAAAAATCAAAAGATTGGGAAAATTTTGTGATTTATGCCAAGAGAGTATTTTTCTCTAATGGAATTCACCATCATTATTCTAATATTAAATTTATTCCAGAACATTCTGCAGAATATTTTGCGAGTCTTGTAAAATCAATAGATTCAAAACATTTGCCTTTAAATAATAAAAGCATTGATGAATTTATAAACTTTTATACTCCAATCATTTTTGATCCAGAATTGGATAAAGTTTTAGTAAATCAAGAAAAAGGTAAAGATCCAATTGCCAGTTCTGCAAACAACTTTTATTCAGGTTTAACTAAAGCTGAAGTAGATAATTTCTATTCTGCTATTGCAAAAGAATATGGTGATTCTGATAAACCAGAAATTGGCTTAAATGGACAATTAGTAAAAGAAAAAGGACGAATTACTGAACGACTATGGAAATCAGGCGGAATGTATGGTGCAGCCATTGATAAAATGATTTTTTGGTTAGAAAAAGCTTTAACAGTTGCCGAAAATGAAGCACAAAAAAACGCATTAAGTAATTTAATTAATTATTATAAATCGGGCAATGTAGAAGATTGGGATAAATACAATATTTCATGGATACAGGATACTGCTTCGGTAATTGATTTCGCTTCCGGATTTATTGAGGTTTATGGCGATGCTATTGGTCGTAAAGGTAGTTTTGAATCTGTGCTAAGTATGAAAGATTTTGAAGCTTCAAAAAGAATTAATGCAATTTCTGCAGAAGCTCAATGGTTTGAAGATAATTCTCCAATTTTACCAGAACATAAAAAAGAAAAAGTAAAAGGAATTATTGCTAAGGTTATTACTGTAGTTGTTGAAAGTGGCGACGCTGCTCCTAGCACTCCTATCGGAATTAACTTACCAAATAATAATTGGGTAAGAGAAAAACATGGCTCTAAATCGGTTTCATTAGGAAATATCGTTCATGCGTACAATGAAGCTAAGGCCAAAAGCTCTGCTCTGGATGAGTTTGCTTTTAATAAAGAAATAGCTGATCGAATTAAAAAATATGGCAACCTTGCGGGAGAATTACATACCGATATGCATGAGGTAATCGGACATGCCTCGGGTAAAATTAATAAAGGCGTTGCCGGACCAGAAGTTACCCTTGCTACCTATGCTTCTACCCTCGAAGAAGCTAGAGCGGATTTAGTTGCTCTATATTTTATAATGGATCAAAAACTAATTGATTTAAAATTAATGCCTTCTTTAGATGTTGCTAAAGCAGAATATGATTCATACATCATGAATGGTTTAATTTCACAATTAACCCGTTTAAAAAGAGGTGAAAATTTAGCTGAAGCCCACATGAGAAATCGCCAATTAGTAGCTAAATGGGCCTATGAAAAAGGTAAAGCAGAAAATGTTATTGAAATGATTCAAAAAGACGGAAAAACTTATGTAAAAATTAATGATTATAATAAGTTAAGAAAACTTTTTGGAGATTTATTACGCGAAATTCAACGAATTAAATCAGAAGGTGATTACAATGCGGGTATGGCCTTGGTAGAAGATTTTGGAACTATTGTAGACCAAAAATTATTAGACGAGGTTTTAACTCGATATGAGAAACTTCAAATTAAACCCTATTCAGGTTTTATTCAACCACGTTTAGTTCCTGTTGAAAAAGATGGGAAAATTGTAGACGTTAAAGTTGAATACCCAGAAGATTTTATGCAACAAATGTTAGAATTTGGTAAAAAATATGCTTTCTTACCAATTTATAATTAAATATTAATATACAATAGGAAGTCCTGCTAAACTAAGGTTTGGTGGGACTTCCTATTTTACTGAAATACTAAAACCATTAATTCAATCAAAATTTGTATATTGCAATAATGTTAAGAATAATCTTTATTAACTTATTCATAATTTCAAGTTTAATTGTTAACGCTCAAAATTATACCTCAGCAAAAATTGACTTTTTTTCCCTTGCGGGGATGAAAGATAGCAGCATAATTTTTAATGAAAACAAAAGTTCAATAGGTATAGAATTATCAGAGGCATTTGCTGAAAATAATTTGTTAATTGAAGATGAAAATGGAAATACTTACCCAGTAATTTTTGATTCACATGATGAAAAAGGGGTGTTTTCTGAATTAATTATTTTTGATAAACCTATTAACAAAATAAAAATAAAAAATCAATTGCTTAATGATATTAAAATTGCTTTACATCTTATTTATGTAAAACCAATTCAAATTAATTATGCTCCATTAAAACAAAATACATTATGCCCAGAGCCTGAATTTATTCCAGCATCCGTTTGGAGGTCTGGTTTACCTGCTCCTACAGGCAACAGAACTATTCATAGAGCCTTACATAATATAATTCATCATTCAGCTGGAAGTAATACAGATACTAATTATACCCAAACGGTTAGAAATATTTATATATACCATAGTCAAACTCAGGGATATGATGATATTGGATATAATTATGTTGTTGCGCCTAACGGACAAATTTATCAAGGTAGAGATCCACAAGGATTAGCCCCAACTGATGAAATTTTTGGTGCTCATTTCTGTGCAAAAAACACCGGGACTATGGGAATTTGTTATTTAGGAAATTTGAATTTAGTAAAACCTGATCCAAGGGCTGTAAATGCAATTGTAGATATAATTGCATACAAAATTTCTAAAGAACAATTAGACCCTTATTCCTTTGCTAAACATCCATTAACAGATCCTAATGCAGGCAATTTAAATTATATAAGTGGGCATAGAGATGGATGTGCCACTGAATGTCCGGGAGATAGCTTATATTTGCTAATACCCAAAATAAAAGACAGCGTTTATCACAAAATATCCAATTGCCCTTTATTAAATGTAGAAAAAGAAATTAAGGGTAAGTATATCATTTTTCCAAATCCAAATAATGGTGAATTTGAATTAAGAGGAATGAATGATCAAGAATTTTTAATAATGAGCATCGAAGGGAAAATAATACAAAGAGTGAAACAAGGAAAAATAAAAATTGAGAAGGCTGGAATTTATTTTTTGTTGGATGAAAACAAACAAGTAATCGGCAAAATTGTAGTAAGAGCATTTTAATTTAAACTAAAAATAAAAAATTTTTACCTATAAATTAAAATACGAATAAAAAAAGCGCTTAGAGCAAAAGAATATTTGTGTTTTAGAAGTAAAAATTAGTTATTTGCGCATTAATTTTAACCCTAAATTAAATAAGAAAAGAGATGGCAGACATTGCAGCACGCGTAAAAGCGATCATCGTAGACAAGCTTGGAGTGGAAGAGAGTGAAGTTACTCATGAAGCAAGCTTTACCAATGACCTAGGAGCTGATTCACTAGACACGGTTGAACTTATTATGGAGTTCGAAAAAGAATTTAATATCGCTATTCCAGACGACCAGGCAGAAAAAATTGCCACAGTTGGTCAGGCGATTTCTTACATTGAGCAAAACGCGAAATAATTAAAGATGCAGCTTAAAAGAGTTGTAGTAACAGGACTTGGGGCGCTTACGCCAATTGGGAATACCTTGCAAGAATATTGGGAGGGCTTAACCAATGGTGTAAGTGGTGCCAACCTGATTACCCGTTTCGATGCGTCGAAATTCCGCACCAAGTTTGCGTGTGAAGTTAAGAATTTTGACGTTTTAAACTTTATCGACCGCAAAGAGTCAAGGAAAATGGATCCTTTTACGCACTATGCATTAGCTGTGGCGCAAGAGGCTATTAAAGATTCTGGTCTCGAAGAAGACAGCAGTTTAGATAAAGATCGTGTTGGGGTAATTTGGGGTTCAGGAATTGGAGGCTTAAAAAGCTTTCAGGATGAGGTTATGGATTTTGCAAAGGGAGATGGAACGCCGCGTTTCAATCCTTTTTTTATTCCAAAAATGATTTCTGATATAGCTGGAGGTTTCATTTCTATCCAATATGGTTATAGAGGTCCAAATTATACTACCGTTTCTGCTTGCGCATCATCAAACAACGCTTTAATTGATGCATTCAATTACATTCGATTAGGCAAAGCCAATGTTATTGTTTCAGGAGGCTCTGAAGCTTGCGTAAATGAATCAGCCATGGGCGGGTTCAATGCTATGAAAGCCTTATCCGAAAGAAATGATGATCCATCAACGGCTTCAAGACCATTTGATCTTGACCGTGACGGTTTTGTACTAGGCGAAGGTGCTGCTTGTATCGTTTTAGAAGAGTTAGAACATGCAAAAGCAAGGGGAGCTAAAATTTATGCTGAGATTGTTGGTGGAGGATTATCTGCCGATGCTTACCATATCACTGCCCCACATCCTGAAGGATTAGGAGCTACCAATGTAATGAAATTTGCATTAGAAGATGCTCAGCTTAGTCCGGCAGATATCGACTACGTTAACGTTCATGGAACATCTACCCCACTAGGTGATGTTTCCGAATCACAAGCCATCATTAAGGTTTTTGGTGAACATGCTTATAATTTGAATATCAGTTCTACAAAATCAATGACCGGTCACCTCCTAGGTGCTGCAGGTGCTGTAGAAGCTGTAGCTTCAATTATGGCTGTTAAAGAAGGAATTATTCCGCCTACCATTAATCACTTTACTGATGATCCTGCTTTTGATCCAAAATTAAATTTTACCTTTAACAAAGCAGTGAAAAGAGAAATCAGAGCTGCATTAAGTAATACATTTGGTTTTGGCGGACACAACGCATCTGTTATTTTCAAGAAATTTGTTAATTGATCACTTAAGTGAAATTGGGCCGTATTTCAATCCCCACTTTTCTTAAGATCAGATTTTCTAAAAATAAAGCATTCTTAAAAAAAATAAGCAATTTGCTCGGCTTTTTGCCGGGCAATATTGATTTATACCAACAAGCATTCCGACATAATTCTATAGCTCAAGATCAGAGCTTAGAACATGGTAAAACCAGTAATGAACGTTTGGAATTTTTGGGTGATGCCATTTTAGACTGTGTAATCGCAGAATTTCTGTTCTTAAAATACCCAACCAAAGGAGAAGGATTCTTAACTGAATTAAGATCTAAAATTGTTAGTCGGGAAAGACTCGCAGATTTAGCCTCCAAAATGGGTTTAGATCAGTTTCTTCAGTATGATAAATCATTGCGGAATAATGGACCAGTAATTCGTTCTATATCCGGAAACGCATTAGAAGCCCTTATTGGTGCTATTTACTTAGATAAGGGTTATCCCTTTACTCGCCGATTTATTATTCAAAGAATATTAACCGTACACCTTGATGTTAACGCTCTCGCTAGCGCTGAGTTTAACTTCAAAAGTAAACTTATTGAATGGGCACAGAAAAACAAAAAAGCTGTTGCCTTTGAAGTTTTACACGAGAAAATTAGAGGTCGACAAAAAACTTATGTTATGCAAGTTTTAGTTGATGGTGAAGCCTTTGGTGAAGCCGAAGACTTCTCTAAGAAAAAAGCAGAACAAGCAGCTGCCGAAAAAGCTTGTAAAACCCTGCTCGGAAAAGAATTATCATGAGTTCAAAATCTATAAAATCTGCCCTTATTTCTGTCTTTTATAAAGACGGAATTGACACTATTGCTAAATTATTGCACCAAAATGGAGTAACTATTTACTCTACTGGTGGCACTCAAAAGTTTATTGAAGATCTTCAAATACCTGTGGTAGCCGTTGAAGATTTAACGGGTTATCCTTCTATTTTAGGCGGAAGAGTTAAAACCCTACACCCAAAGGTATTTGGTGGAATTTTAGCACGTAGAAATAATGAGCAAGATATTCAACAACTCAATGAATATGGAATTCCTCCTATTGATTTAGTTATTGTAGATTTATACCCTTTTGAAGAAACCTTAAAAACGACTTCAGATGAGTCCAGTATTATTGAAAAAATTGACATAGGCGGAATTTCTTTAATCAGAGCTGCTGCCAAAAATTTCAATGATACTTTGATAATTGCCTCTACTAATGAATATTCTTTTTTAATTGATTTATTAAATAAAAAAGGAGCTAATTCAGATTTAGAAGATAGAAAATTCCTTGCGGGAAAAGCATTCGGAGTTAGCTCTTCTTATGATACTTTAATTGCGTCGTGGTTTAATGGTCAGAGCATAAAAAGTTTAAGATACGGCGAAAATCCTCATCAAAAAGGATCTTTCATCGGGAATTTAGATGAGATTTTTACTCAATTAAACGGTAAAGAATTATCTTATAATAATTTGTTAGATATTGATGCTTGCCTTGGACTTATTCGTGAATTTGATAGCCCAACCATTGCCATTATCAAACATAATAATCCATGCGGATTAGCAAGTGATGATAAGCTTAGCGAGGCTTGGCAAAAAGCCCTTGCGGGAGACCCAGTTTCGGCATTTGGAGGTGTAATTATTTGTAATAAAAACATTGATTTAGAAACCGCTAAACAAATGGATACTTTGTTTTTTGAAGTTTTAATTGCTCCAGGCTTTAATTCAGAAGCTCTAGAACTATTAAAATCAAAGAAAAATAGAGTTATTCTACAATTAAAATCAATTCCTCAGAATCAAAGTCTGAGTAGGACATTACTTAACGGTACCATCGTTCAGGATGCTGATTGGAAATCAGTAACAGAATCTGATTTTAATTTTATAACAGAAATAAAACCGAACCAACAGCAAATTCAAGACCTTTTATTTGCTAATAAAATAGTTAAACATACTAAAAGTAATGCTATAGTTTTAGCTAAAGATGGTCAATTATTAGGTTTAGGTTGTGGTATGGTTTCACGTTTAGACGCGCTAAACCATGCTATTAAAAAGGCCCATGAATTTGGGTTAAATTTAACAGGAGCTGTAATGGCTTCTGATGCTTTCTTCCCATTTCCTGATTGTGTAGCAATTGCTAAAAATGAAGGAATTGAAACGGTTATACAACCCGGTGGAAGCATAAAAGACCAATTATCAGTAGATTTTTGTAATGAAAATAAAATGGCCATGGTATTTACCGGGCACCGCCATTTTAAACATTAATGCAAAAAATTATTACGATAATCGGGAAACATTAGTATTTTGCATTTTAATAGGCACTTTTACAATTACGGAATATACAGATGGGAGTTTTTAATTTTCTTACACAAGAGTTAGCCATTGATTTGGGTACCGCAAATACCCTTATTATACATAAAGATAAGGTGGCTGTGGATGAGCCATCTATTATTGCAATTAACCGCTCTACCAATGAGGTTATTGCAATTGGTCACCAAGCCATGCAAATGCATGGTAAAGTGCACGAAGAAATTAAAACCATTCGTCCACTAAAAGATGGTGTTATCGCTGATTTTAACGCAGCAGAACATATGATTAGAGGGATGATTAGAATGATTAATCCTGGAAAAAAATTATTTACCCCTCAATTAAAAATGGTAATATGTATTCCATCAGGTATTACCGAAGTTGAAAAAAGAGCCGTAGTTGATTCTGCTGAAAGAGCTGGAGGTAAAGAAGTATATTTAATTCATGAACCTATGGCTGCCGCAATAGGAATTGGAATAGATGTTTCTGAACCCATGGGTAATATGATTATTGATATTGGGGGCGGAACAACTGAAATTGCCGTAATTGCTCTTGGTGGTATTGTTTGTGATCAAAGTATCCGTGTTGCAGGTGATGAATTTACCGCTGATATAATTGAATATATGCGCAGACAGCACAACTTATTAATTGGTGAGCGCTCTGCAGAAAGAATTAAAATTGAGGTAGGTGCAGCCCTTCCAGAATTAGATAATCCACCTGAAGATTATGATGTAAACGGTAGAGATTTAATGACCGGTTTACCTAAAAAAATTACCGTTTCTTATTCTGAAATTGCTCTTGCTTTAGATAAATCCATTTCCAAAATTGAGGAAGCAATTTTAAGAGCCTTAGAATTAACCCCACCTGAGTTATCTGCGGATATTTACCAAACTGGTTTATACCTAACTGGCGGTGGTGCACTTTTAAGAGGCTTAGATAAGAGAGTTTCTAATAAAACTAAATTACCGGTTTATGTAGCTGATGATCCACTTAGAGCCGTAGTTAGGGGAACTGGTATTGCATTAAAGAATATTCCAAATTATAAATTCTTAATGACCTAATAAACTGTAGTGAATGAGAAATATTATTCTTTTCATACAGCGTTATTATGTATTCTTCTCATTTTTATTGCTTGAAATTATTGCCATTGGGTCATATATTAATTTCAATTATTACCAGAGGGTTCGATATTTTAGTTCAGCTAATGCCGTTACCGGATCTTTCTTTTCAACAGTTCATGATGTTAAATCCTATTTTGGTTTAAAAGAAGTTAATCAAAGATTAGCTGAAGAAAATGCTCTTTTGCGACAGCAATTAGCCTATTCTTATTATAATGATTCTTTGCAATCTGATACCATCAGTAGTCAAATAGACTCTACTAAAAAACAGATGTTTTTGTATACGGTTGCTGAAGTAATAAATAATTCGGTAAATAAAAAGAATAATTATATCACCCTTGACCGAGGCTCTAAACATGGAATAATAACAGGAATGGGCGTGATTTGTGATCAGGGTGTTGTAGGAGTTATTGTTGACGTTTCTGAAAATTTTTCTACCGTTTTAAGTGTATTGAGCATAAAAACTAAAATTACACCAAAAATTGAAGGTAACGAATATTTTGGTTCATTTGAATGGGATGGATTTACTCCAGATATGGCTAAATTAACTCAAGTTAATATGCATGCTCCTATTAAAAACGGCATGAAGGTAGTAACCTCAGGTTTTTCACCTATTTATCCTGAAAATATAAATATAGGAACCATTGAAGAATTTAGCAGAGAAGCAGATGATAATTTTTACGATATAAAAATAAAATTAAGCACCAATTTTTCGAGCTTAACTAAGGTTTATGTAGTAAAAAATTTATATAAAGAAGAAATAGATAGTTTAGAAAGAATTACAAGTGGTACAACTGATAATTAAACATTTTTTCAGGTTTTTTATATTACTGCTATTTCAAGTATTGATAGTAGATAAGTTCCCCTTTGGTTCTTATTTTACGCCCTATCCATATATTCTATTTCTGCTATTACTACCCATTGAGGTAAAACCCTTTCCCGCAATGGTAATAGGTATGTTATCAGGTTATGCCTTGGATTTATTTTCGGATACCTTTGGTTTGCATGCAGCAACCGGAATATTTTTAGCGGTAATTAGATATTATTACCTAAAAATATCTTTACCTAAAGAGATGCAAGATAGTACCCATGAACCTTCCATCATCGAATTTGGTTTTTCATGGTTTGCTGTTTATACCGCAACCTTAACTATAGCCCATCATTTCTTTTTGTTTTATTTAGAAATTTTCTCTTTTTCATCATTTTTCGATACTTTTTTCAGGGTTTTATTAAGTTCTGCACTAACTTTGTTTATTATTTTTATCCTAATATTTTTATTCTTCCCTATCCGAAATAAACAATGAGAAACCTTGAGTCGCGGAAACTCACCTATTTTATTATTTTTATTCTAGTTGGGATTATTTTTTTAATCCGACTTTTTTATTTGCAAATCTTAGACGATTCGTATACCGAATACGCCAGAAGAAATGTTTTACAAGAAGTAACTATTTATCCCGCAAGGGGATTAATAAAAGACCGAAATGGAGAGTTATTGGTTTACAATGATGCTATTTATGATTTAATGGTGCAGCCCAATCAGGTGCAAGCCATGGATACGCTCGAGTTTTGTAAATTATTGTCCATTACTAAAGATGATTTTGTTAAAAAATTGAATAAAGCTAAAGCCTATTCAATGAAAAAATCTTCTTTATTCGAAAAACAAATTACGGCTAAAACCTATGCTTCTTTTCAAGAAAAATTATATGCCTTTCCAGGCTTTTTTGTGCAAATAAGAACGGATAGAAAATATAATACTAATTCAGCAGCTCACGTTTTAGGATCTATTGGTGAGGCAGACTCATCTAGAATTGCAGCCAGTGAAGGTTATTATAAACCGGGCGACTTTGTTGGCCAGAGTGGGATTGAACGAAGTTATGAGCTTTTATTAAGAGGTAGAAAAGGAGTAAAATACGTTTTGGTTGATGTGCATAACCGAGAGCAAGGCGCTTATAAAGATGGGATTTTTGATACAGCCGCATTACCCGGAATAAATATTTACACCACTCTTGATAAAGAATTACAAGCTTACGGCGAGGAATTAATGCAAAATAAAATTGGCTCTGTAGTTGCTATTGAGCCAGCCACAGGCGAAATTTTATCTTTGGTATCTTCACCCGGTTATGACCCGAATTTGTTAATAGGCCGAGATAGAGGAAATAACTACGCAAAATTATTATTAGACCCTATAAAACCTCTGTTAAATCGTCCATTAAGTGCCCCATACCCTCCTGGTTCTATTTTTAAAATTATTGAGGCTTTGGTAGCAGAAGAAGAAGGTGTATTAGGTCCTGATACCCGCTACCACTGTGGAGGAGGTTACCGAGTAGGTGGGCATACGGTTAAATGTTCACACGGGCACCCTTCACCATTAGATTTGCGAGGTGCCATTATGCATTCTTGTAATCCTTATTTTTGTTATGTTTTTAGAAGTATAGTGGACCAACCCAAGTTTGATAATTTTGAGGAATCTTATATTAATTGGTATAAGCACATGCAGAGTTTTGGAGTTGGAAGAAAATTAGGAATTGATTTATACGGAGAGGCTAAAGGAATTTTATATAAGAGTACCGATTATGATAAAATTTATGGCCGATACTCGTGGAAAGGGTCAACCATTATTTCATTAGCCATTGGGCAGGGTGAATTAGGTGTTACCCCATTACAAATGGCCAATATTGTTGCCATAATTGCCAATAGAGGATTCTATTATATTCCTCATATTTTAAAATATATTGGAGAAGAAAAAACTCAAATACCTGATTTTAATAAAAAACATTATGCCAGTGTTGATTCTGGATATTACCCCGTTGTGGTAGAAGGAATGGCAGATGTAGTTCGATCAGGTACTGCTCGATCTGCTCAAATAAAGGGCATTGAAGTTTGTGGTAAAACGGGAACTTCTCAAAATCCGCACGGTAAAGATCATGCTATATTTTTCGGATTTGCCCCTAAAGATAATCCGAAAATTGCTATTGCTGTGGTGGTTGAAAACTCAGGTTTTGGAGGGGTTTGGGCCGCGCCTATAGCCTCTTTAATGATGGAAAAATATCTTTTTAAAGATAGTACCACTACCCGACCTGATTTAGAAAAAAGAATAAAAGAAGCTAATTTAATTCCTGAAAAGTATGCAAAGCCTGCGCCAAAACAATGATCCTTTTGATAAAAGCTCGCGCTTTGATTGGGCAACCATTATCATTTATATGGTATTGGTTTTATTTGGATGGATTTCCATTTATGCTGCCGTATATAACCCTGAACATTCAAGTATTTTAGATATTGATATGAGTTATGGCCGCCAGGTAATCTGGATTAGCCTTTCTTTAATTGTAGCTGGTGCCATTTTATTAACCGATCCTAAATTTTTAAATGCCTTTGCTTACGTAATTTATGGAGCAATTATTATATCTCTTTTAGGTGTATTAGTTGTTGGTTCTGTTACCTCTGGTGCTAAGGCATGGTTTGAAATTGGGCCCTTTAAATTTCAGCCGGCTGAGTTTGCCAAGTTTGGCGCTGCTCTAGCTTTAGCAAAATATTTAGGGACTTATGAAGTGAACTTTAAAGAATTAAAAACTAAGGTAATTTCATTTGCTATTTTCCTTTTACCCATGGCCTTAATCTTATTACAAAATGATACGGGTTCGGCTTTAGTATTTAGCGCATTTATCTTAGTTTTATACCGCGAAGGTTTGAATGGGATTTGGTTGGCCATTGGATTAATTGCTGCCATTTTATTTATTCTAACCTTATTAATGGACCCCGTTATTTTAATTGGATCCATCGTTTTATTAGGTATTATTATTTATTTCTTTATTCGGGGAAATAAAAGTGCAACCTTATTTTTGGTTTTAACCGTAATTATTTCGGTTGGAATGATTGTATCAGTTGATTATATTTTTAATGATGTATTACAACCCCATCAAACTCAACGTATCAATGTTTTATTAGGCAAAGAAATTGATTTAAAAGGTGCCGGTTATAATGTGCATCAAAGTAAGATAGCCATTGGTTCTGGAGGTTTTTTTGGAAAAGGATTTTTACAAGGAACCCAAACTAAATTCGACTTTGTTCCGGAACAGGAAACCGATTTTATTTTTTGTACTATTGGTGAAGAATGGGGATTTGTAGGAACCTTTATTGTAATATCATTATTTATTGCTCTTTTTGTTCGGATAATTAATATTGCAGAAAGACAAAAAACTAAATTTAACCGTATTTATGCCTATTCAGTAGCCTGCATATTATTCTTTCACTTTGCGGTAAACATCAGCATGACTATAGGTTTATTTCCCGTTATCGGAATTCCATTACCCTTTTTTAGTTACGGAGGTTCATCCCTTTTGGGTTTCACCATACTTTTATTCATAATGATTCGATTAGATGCTAATCGATTTAATGAAATGAAGCGCGCTTTTGATTATTAATTAAATAGAGAAATAACCTTTAATTGCGTATCGGTTTCTCTTAGCAGCCAATACTTCATGAGGTATTTTTTCAGAATCAAAAATTACTAAACGAGCTGCAAGTGGTAAAATATTAACCGCTTCTTCATCCCCGTAAGGGAATAATTTTAAGGCACCACCTGATTCTTCTTCCCAATTATTATTTAAATAAATTAAAAATGAAAACCTACGATTACTATGCTCCGGGGTAGAATCGGTATGTTTAGAGTAAACCGCATTTTCAAAAAATACACTATAATGTAATTCTTGAATAGTAATGGATAATTGATAATGTTCGGATACTACTGTGGCCAAATGGTGAAGCTGATCCATTAAATCAATTACGGCAGTTTTTAGCTTTTCTTCTTCAGTAAAATAGAGCCTTTGGCCTTGGTTATAATTAACTTTTTCAGACACAAAGCGTTCATCAAGGCTTTCTGTAGGTTCAAACAAACCTAAATCGTCAAGACTGATAATTCTACCTAATAATCCGCTTAAAGTTTCATTACTAATAAAATCATCAGCCACAGCAAAACCGCTTTGGTCAAGCTGATTAATGATATCCTGCAACTTGGTTTCAGGAAAATCAGATATGCTATAGCTGTGTTTATCTAACATAATTTTTAATACATTAACGTAGGCCGAAAGTAAAAAGTTTCTTTTAAATACTTCTTAAAAATTCTGCACATGTTCTGTATAATAGACGTTTTGAGGCGCCAAATGGTTTAGTCAGGCTTTCGTCATATTTCTGTAGGTATTGATTTTATTATGCTTGCGCGATGAAAAATGCCCCATTTAAGGCGATGGAACTAGCAAGGTATTTTTCTAAAAATTAAGTGTTTTCGTAAAATAAAAATCATTTAAAATATTTTCAAGAATTTATCAAAAAGCAATTTTTATTAAAACTCAAGCCTCTTTATCTTTGTTCAATCATTATGGCAAGAGCAAAATCAGTGGAAGCACCAATATTTGAAGATGAAGTGATTGAGGTTATTGGGGCAAGGGAGCATAACTTAAAAAATATTGATTTAAATATTCCGAGAAATCAATTAGTAGTTATTACAGGATTAAGTGGTAGTGGCAAAAGCTCTTTGGCTTTTGATACTATTTTTGCTGAGGGCCAACGCAGATACATGGAATCATTTTCTGCTTATGCGAGGCAATTTATTGGTAATATGGAAAGACCCGATGTTGACAAAATCAATGGTCTTAGTCCGGTAATTTCTATTGAACAAAAAACGGTTTCTAAAAATCCGCGCTCCACTGTAGGTACCATAACCGAAATTTATGATTTCTTAAGACTTTGGTTTGCACGAACTGCCGAGGCTTACTCATATGCTTCAGGAGCAAAAATGTTACGATTCTCTGAAGATCAGATTTTAAATTTAATTCTTGAAAATTTTGATAATCAAAAGGTAATGGTTCTTGCTCCTCTTGTTAAAGGACGTAAAGGACATTATCGTGAATTATTTGAACAGCTTCAAAAACAAGGTTATGCCAAAGTTAGAGTAGATGGCAAGGTTGAAGACATCAAGCCTAAAATGCAATTAGATCGTTACAAAATTCATGATATTGAAGTGGTAATTGATCGGGTTGATATTAGTGAAAAATCGAAATTCAGATTATCACAAAGTATTCAAACTGCCATGAAAATGGGTAAAGGGATAATTGGAATTTTAAATACCGATACTCAAAAATTTACGAATTACTCTAAGTTTTTAATGGATCCTGAAACTGGTTTATCCTATGATGAACCTCAGCCCAATACCTTTTCTTTCAACTCCCCATATGGGGCCTGCGAAACCTGCGATGGTATTGGTTCTGTAAGTGAAATTGATATTAATAACGTAATTCCGGATCCAAGTTTATCCATAAATAGAGGCGCCCTTGCACCTTTAGGCGATTTAAAAGAAAACTGGACTTTTCTCCAATTAAGAGCTTTAGCTAAAAAATATAAATTTAGTTTAGCTGATCCTATTAATAAATTATCTGAAGAAGCCGTTCAAGCCATTTTATATGGTACCGATGAATCTCTTCAAATAGCTACAAATCATGCGGGTAAATCACAAACCTGGAATAGTAATTTTGATGGGATTATTCCTATGATTACTAAAGCCTATCATGAAAAATCTTATGATGCTATTTACCGCTGGGCAGAGGAGTTTATGTCGCTTAAAGAATGTCCATCTTGTCATGGGGCAAGATTAAAACAAGAAAGCTTATGGTTTAAAATAGATGGAAAAAATATTGCTGAGTTAGCCCATCTTACCATAGCTGATTTAAATAATTGGTTAAATAATATTGAAAGCCGACTTAATGAAAGGCAACAAATAATTTCTGAAGAAATACTTAAAGAAATTCGCTCTAGAATTGGCTTTTTACTTGATGTAGGCTTAGATTATTTAAGTTTAAATAGCCCTGCAAAAATATTATCGGGTGGTGAGGCTCAAAGAATTCGTTTAGCTACTCAAATTGGCTCTCAATTAACAGGGGTTTTATATATTCTTGATGAGCCGAGTATTGGTTTACATCAAAGAGATAATGAAAAACTTATCCAATCGCTTAAAAACTTGCGTGATATTGGAAATAGCGTGGTAGTGGTAGAGCATGATAAGGATATGATTTTAGAATCTGACTTTGTGGTTGATATAGGTCCAGGCGCTGGAATTCACGGCGGACAAGTAGTTGCCCAAGGAGATATAAAATCATTTATGAAACAAGGAAGCATAACGGCTTCTTATCTAAATGGTAAAAAAGAAATTAGCATTCCAAAAAGCAGAAGAAAAGGGAATGGAAAAAAAATAAGTATTAAGGGGGCCAAAGGAAATAATTTAAAAAATATAGATGTAGATTTTCCATTGGGTAAATTTATTGCTGTTACTGGTGTTTCAGGTAGTGGAAAATCTAGTTTAGTTAATGAAACCCTCTACCCTATTTTAAGAAAACATTTTTACGGCTCTCATCAAAAACCTCTTGAATATAAATCGGTAAAAGGTTTAGAACATTTAGATAAGGTAATAGAAATTGATCAAAGCCCGATTGGTAGAACTCCAAGATCTAATCCAGCCACTTATGTTGGGGTATTTACTGATATCCGAAATTTATTTGCTGAATTACCAGAGGCTAAAATCAGAGGTTATAAACCGGGCAGATTTTCATTTAATGTAAGCGGAGGTAGATGTGAAACCTGCAAAGGCGGTGGCATGCGCTTAATTGAAATGAATTTTTTACCTGATGTATATGTAGAGTGTGAAGATTGTTTAGGTAAAAGATATAATAGAGAAACTTTAGAAGTAAGGTATAGAGGAAAATCAATTAGTGATGTTTTAAATATGAGTATAGAACATGCTGTTGATTTTTTTGAAAATATGCCTAACATCAAAAGAAAAATCCAAACCATGAAAGACGTTGGTTTGGGTTATATAACATTAGGTCAAAGTTCTACCACCTTAAGTGGTGGTGAGGCTCAAAGAGTAAAATTAGCCACTGAATTAAGCAAAAAAGATACGGGTCAAACTTTCTATATATTAGATGAACCTACTACCGGTTTACATTTTGAAGATGTAAATATACTTTTAGGGGTTTTAAATGAATTGGTAGAACGTGGAAATACCGTTTTAGTAATTGAGCATAATTTAGATGTAATTAAAGTAGCTGATCATGTTATTGATATAGGTCCTGAAGGTGGTTACAGAGGTGGGGAAGTAATTTGTTCTGGAACTCCGGAAGAGGTAGCCAAAAACAAAAAAAGTCATACTGCACGTTTTATTCGAATGGAATTAGGAATAAAAGAATAGTTATTTTTATTGTATTTTTGCCTAATGCCAAGAATCCTAGCTTTTGATTACGGAACCAAAAGAGTAGGAATTGCCGCAACGGACCCGCTAAAAATAATAGCTAGCCCACTAGGTACATTCCATTCTAAAGATGTTTTGCAATTTTTGAAGGATTATTGTGCAAAAGAAGAGGTTGAACTTTTTATTGTGGGTTTACCCATGCATGCCGATGGAAATCTTAGCGGACCCATTGAAGCATTGCAAGCATTTGTAAATACCCTGAAAAAAAACTTTCCTAATATTCCGGTAGAAAGAGAAGATGAACGTTATAGCTCAAAAATGGCTATGAACGCTCTAATCGAATCAGGAATAAAAAAGAAAAATAGAAAAGATAAAAGTTTAATTGACCAAGTATCTGCAGCTATTATTTTAAAAAGTTATTTAGAACGAATTTCATGATTTTACCCATTTACGCTTACGGTGAGCCTGTTTTAAGAAAAGAAGCAGGAGATATTGATGCCCAATACCCTAAATTAAAAGAATTAATTGAAAATATGTGGGAAACCATGTATGCCTCTCATGGCGTTGGTTTAGCCGCTCCTCAAATTGGTTTAGATATACGTTTATTTGTAATTGATGCAAGCGCTTTTGATGATGAATACCCAGAAGCGAAAGACTTTAAAAAAACCTTTATTAACGCGTATATCGTTGAAGAAGAAGGTGAAAAATGGGATTTTGAAGAGGGTTGTTTAAGTATCCCAGGTATTAGAGAAAAAGTATCCAGACATTCTAGAATAAGGGTGGAATATCAAGATGAAAATTTTGAATTTCATAACGAATGGTTTGATGGAATTGTAGCGAGAGTTATTCAGCATGAGCATGACCATACCGATGGCAAACTTTTTGTTGATTACTTAAATCCTTTAAGGAAAAGAATGATTAAAGGTAAATTAACCGATATCAGCAAAGGAAAAGTTGATGCTGATTATAGAATGCGTTTTGCTAAATGAGAAAAATACTAAGCCTGATTCTGATTCTTATTTCATTGAGTTCATATGCTCAAATGAATCGCTGGAATATTATCACTCCAGATGATAAAAAATTCTCCATTAGTTTTCCTTGCATTCCTAAACAAGAATCTTCAGTTTCTCAAAACGAATCTGGACCATTTACCATTGTAAGTTATTCTTGTCTATTTGATAATAATACCGATGAGAATTTATTATATCAATTTGGATTTGTTCAATTATCAGTAAGCATACCTCCAGATTCTACTCACCATGCGGTTGAAACTATGGATTCTTTTATTGAAGGATTACAAGAAGATTTAAAAGGTGAAATTTTAGAAACCCTAGAATTAAGTATAGGACCATTTAGTGGGCGTCAATATAAATTTGCTGTAAAAGCAGATGATGCTTTGCTTTTTTATTATTACCGATTATTTATGGTAAATGATCGTCTTTATTACATGCAAATTGCCATGGAAGAGAGTTTTGACAAAAATCCAAGCATGCTGTATTTTTTAAATTCATTCGGAATTTATTAATTTCTAATCACAATTTTTTTGAAATGCGTGTCGTTTTGGAAACATGATATCCAAAAGACGTATTGAAAATTTAAGTATTCTTTTCGCCATCTTTCTTACTTTCATCGTTAGTATTCTTGCCATTTTAGCTATGGCCGATGAAATACTTCAATGGGACCTATTTAATGATCAAACCGAAAAAGTAATTATACTGGCTTGTGGTGCATTTGGTCTGCTTATTCTAGCTTGTTTTATTATCAATTTTATGCTTAATCTGAGTTTAATATCTGCCGGAATTGAACATTTTGCTCGGAAAGGAGATTCAAAGCATGAATGAATTTGAGCTAAAAATAACTAAAAAAGAAATTATCATTACGCTTAGTTTAATTGCCCTAATCATTGGAAGTATTTTTATAATTAATGACATCGATTTTAGAAATAAAAAAAATGCCATTCAAGAACTCATGACTGAAATAGAAAAAAGCCAAGAACTTGATTCTATTTTAAATACAAATTTTTATGAAGATACCTCATATAGCGAGGTAGAACGGGTAAAAGATTTAATTAAAAATTTACAAAATTCAGAAAAACTCTCTCAAAAAGTTGGGTTTTATGTCGATTCCTATTTCCCTGCAGGCAAAAATCGAAGTGATTCATGTTATTATTTTGATGCTTATGATAATGATAGGGCTTTTCTTAGGTTAAAATCTTATGATATTATAGAAAAAACAAAATTTAATAAAGCACTAGCTGAAGGAATTAAATGGGATGAAATTAATAATAAAAAGGATTTAGACCATTTAAAATCCTATCATTACAACCCTGATTCAAAAAATTTAGTTATTATTTCATACCGTATATTTAATTAGGGGATATTCTTATTAATATAATTATTTTTGCAAGATGAATCCAATAATTGCCCCATCCGTTTTAAGCGCAGATTTTGCTAACTTACAAAGAGATATTGAAATGATTAACTCCAGCAATGCTGATTGGTTCCATGTTGATATTATGGATGGTGTTTTTGTACCCAATATTTCATTTGGTTTTCCTGTTCTTAAATCGCTTCAAAAATGGGCTAAAAAACCCTTAGATGTTCATTTAATGATCGTTCAACCCGAGCGTTATTTCAAAGAATTTAAAGATGCTGGTGCTGATACCCTAAGTGTTCATATAGAAGCTTCGACCCATTTGCACCGCAGTTTAATGGCTATAAAAGAACTGGGTATGAAAGCAGGGGTAGCCTTAAATCCACATACTTCAATTAATCAATTAGACGATATAATTCAAGATGTTGATTTAGTTGTACTTATGAGTGTTAATCCGGGTTTTGGCGGACAAAAATTTATTGAGAATACCTATTCTAAAATTGCCAAATTAAAAGACTTAATTATTTCAAAAAACGCCTCTACTTTAATCGAAATTGATGGCGGAGTAACCCTTGATAATGCAGAAAAATTATTAAAAACAGGTGCCAATGTTTTAGTTGCAGGAAATACCGTTTTTGGATCGGCTAATCCAGTTCAAACCATTCAAGATTTAAAAAATATTAAATAGCTCTAAATGCAGGGGTTTAAAAAAATTATTTTCTTATTTATTACCCTTGCGGGATGTTTATGCTCCCAGCTTTATGCCCAAAATCAGGCATACATAATCGGAACCGTTAGAGACTCAACAGGAGCCAAAATTGATGGTGCTACCGTTGCTATTGTTGGCGCTAGAAATGGGACTTATTCTGATCCTAATGGCAATTACAGATTAAAAGTTAAAGCAGGGAAAGAACAAGCTTTATCGGTTTCCTTTGTTGGTTATTTAACCATTGTTGTAGCTGTACCTGAATTGAGTCCTGATCAGGAATTTAAAATAGATATTACCCTCAAACGAGATGCTTATAATTTTGATGATATTGAGGTAAGTTCTGAAAAAGACCGATATAAAATGGGCATTATTACCATTGATCCTAAAACCAGTAAGACATTACCCAATGTTTCCGGAAATTTTGAAGCCATATTAAAAACTTTTCCCGGAGTTAGTGGAGGGAATGAATTATCATCGGCCTATAATGTACGAGGGGGTAATTTTGATGAGAATTTAATTTATGTAAACGATATTGAAGTTTACCGAAGTCAGTTAGTACGAAGCGGGCAACAAGAAGGATTAAGTTTTATCAATGGTGATTTAGTTAGTTCCATTAAATTTTCGGCAGGTGGATTCGAGGCTAAATATGGTGATAAATTATCCAGTGTTTTGGATGTAACTTATATCAAACCGGATAGTTTTATTGCTGGGTTTAGAGCCAATTTTATGGGTGTAAATGCTTATGCAGGAGGTACCTCAAAAGATAAATCATTAAGTTATATTATTGGAGCGCGTTTCAGAACCAATCAATACATTCTTAACTCTCTAGATGTTCAGGGAGATTATAGACCCATTTTTGGAGATTTACAGGTATTTGTTAATAAAAGTTTAGATAAAAATAAAAGATGGAATTTAGGTTTCTTAAATAATACCTCGCTTAATCGATTTTTAATTTTACCTCAATCACAAACAACTTCTTTTGGTACTGTAACTAATGCTTTAAGACTAACGGTAAATTTTAATGGTTATGAATTAATGAATTATCAAGCTATGACCAATGCCTTGACCTTGGAATTTAGTCCCGATAAATTCACTTCATTAAAATTAATTGCATCCCATATCATAGGTTCTGAAAGAGAATTTTTTACCGTTGAAGGCGCTTATGGATTAAGTCAGCTTGATAATGATTTGGGCTCAGAAACTTTTGGGCAAGTAAAATTTGATCGAGGTAATGGTTATTTTATCAATTATGCCCGAAACCAACTCGATGTAAATATTTTTACCTTAAGTCACAAAGGGCAGCATTTCAGAGGAAAAAACACCTTCTATTGGGGAGCAGAAATCCGAAATGAACGAATTAGTGATTTTATTCACGAATGGCAATACAATGACTCTGCCGATTATTCAGTACCATTTAATACAGGCGATTCTATATTTTTATTCAATTTAATTAGAGGTAGAGCTAATTTAAATTCATATCGAATTAGTGGATATTTCCAAAATTCAATATTCATTAATCCCGATAAGGGAATGGTTTTAAATTATGGAATCAGAACCAATTATTCTACCCTAAATAATCAAAATGTAATTAGTCCACGAGCTCAATTTAGTTATGAACCTAATAAAGTTCATAATCTTAAAACCTCAGAAGATTCATTAAAGAAAAAAGATATTAAACTGGGTGCCTCCGTAGGTTATTATTATCAACCTCCTTTTTACCGAGAAATGCGTAATATAGAAGGTAGAGTAAATACCAATGTTAAGGCCCAACAATCCATACATTTTGTAGTTGGCGGAGATTATAATTTTATTGCATGGGATAGAAAATTCAAATTCTACTCCGAACTTTATTATAAAATTTTAGATAATATGGTTCCCTATCAAATCGAAAATATTAGAATTCGTTATTATGGAACCAACTCATCAAGGGGTTATGCGGCTGGCTGGGATATGAGAATTAATGGGGAATTTGTAGATGGTTTAGAATCTTGGTTTTCATTTTCATTATTAAAAACTGATGAAAATATTGAATACCTGGATGCAAATAATAATGTACAAAATAGCGGATTAATTCGTCGCCCAACCGATCAAAGAGTTAACGCGTCAGTGTTTTTCCAAGATGAATTACCCATGAATCCTCGTTTAAAAACCAATCTGTTTTTTGTTTTTGGATCAGCAACACCTTATTACTTAGGCGGACGATTTAGATATGTTGAAGGATTTAAAATTCCTCCATATCGCAGAGTAGATATTGGTTTTACTTATGATATTTTAGATGTAAAAGATCCAAGAAATAAAAAATGGAAAAGTAAATTATCTGATTTAAAATTGGGATTAGAAATATTCAATTTAACTGCTGCTAATAATACGATTTCTTATATTTGGGTTAGAGATTTTACCGGAGCCACTTATGGAGTTCCTAGTTATTTAACCACAAGAAGGATAAACATAACCCTAAGCGCAAATTTTTAATTTATCGTATATTAGCCCAATGAAGTGGCTAACTAAAAACCCAGAAAAAGCACTAATATTATATTTTATCTTCTACTATGCTTGTGTGCTTTTAAATCTTCATTTAATACCAGTAGCTTGGTTAGATGAAACCATGGGCTTAGAACCAGCAGTTAACTTTATTAAAGAAGGAAAATATGTAAGTTATATTTGGCCACAACCAGAAACTGAAAAAGTATTTTTATCTTATTTACCCACTATACAATGGTTTAATATTCTATGGTTAAGTGTCTTTCCCATAGATATTTACTGGGTTCGACTTCCTTACGTTTTAATATTTATTAGTTGCATTATATTCTTATATAAAACCTATAAATTATTTAATATAAATCCATTACTTATTGTTTTTTTAATTTTTGTTTTTGTTAATGATAAAGGCATCTATGAATCTTTAAGAAGTTTTAGAAGTGAAGTTATAGAAATTGCCCTTTTAGCGCCCCTACTCTATCTTTTCTTTAAAGAACGATTATACCCCGTTCAAGCATTATTAGGTTCCATTTTGTTTTTAACTCATCCCTCATTATGGGTAATAATTGCTTTATTATTATTATTTGGTTTCATTAAAAACAAATTAATTAATAAAATTCTAGCCATCATTATCTTTAGCAGTCCAATTTTAATTTATTTAATTTACGCTGAATTTAACTGGGACTTATTTTATAAACAATTCATACTTCATGGGCAAGAGCATACGGTTCAAGGCAATATTTTTATTAAACATTTTATCAATCGATTTTGGCCATTTTATAAAACTCAAGCTTGGATTATTTTATTAAACCTTTTCATTCAAGTGGCTTTTGTTTATGATTTTATTAAAGATAAAAATTTAAAATCTCGCTTTTTTGCCCTTGCGGGGATATTAACTTCCATTTATTGGTTCTTTGTATTAGAAGCCCACTACCGCTATAATACTCCATGGATTTTATATTTATTTATTGCTTTAGGATATTATATAAACAAATATGAATTAGTTAATAAAATTTACATTAAACCACTATTTAAGAAAATTATTTTAATAGTATTATTACCTTTAATTGTATTTCCATTTTTTAGCAGAAATGTTTTATCCCAATTGCAAAAAGAAGCGCGAGATCCCTATAAGGCCATGCAATGGCTTAATCAAAATTTAGATTCAAATAAGAAAATATTACTTATTGAAAATAGCTTAGCCTATTATTATAGTATTGATAAACCCAATGTAGATTTCACCTTAATTTACTCTGTAAATAAATATAAATTTGAAGATTATGATGAAGTTTATTTAGTAAGCGTTCGAGATATTGGTTACCCAAAAACACCTAAAGCCATTTATAGTTCCTATGAAGTTAAACCTGAAAACATAGGATTAAATCAAGTAATTACTTATGAGGGATTGAGTTTATATAGAGCAAATTCTTCTGAAGAAATGCAATCATGGAATACTCAAACCTTATCTGGAATAAAAAATTAAAAGAATATGAATGATGAATTAATTGTAAAATCATTACTACCCATTCTTCATAAAAATTTTGACATTGAAGATGAAGAACTATTAATATCAGAACTCCGTAAGAAATTAGCAGAGAAAGTAAAGGAATTAATGGATACCAATTGGGAAAAACTATTAAACATTTTATACCGAATCGATGTAAGTGAAAATAAAGTAAAACAAGTTTTGGCTTACGTAGAATCTAAAAATATTCCCAATGAAATTGCAGATTTAATTATCCAACGGCAGATCGAAAAAATTAAATACAGAGAAAATTATAAAAACTCAAATCCAGATAGGGATTAAAGAGGACTGAAAAAGCTTAAACTCATTTTAGCTGCGAAATGCTCAGTATAAATAATCCCGCAAGGAGATAAATAAGGAAGAAATTGGCGAAATGCTTAATTTAGAATAATGCTATATCCCGCAAGGAAATATAAATGTTAAGAATTGATTTATTGTGGGTTATAAGCAGTAGGCTGGGCAGGTAAAAATCCCGCAAGGGTAAAGAAAAAAGCCCTAAGATTTTAAGCTTATTTAGACCGTTTCTACATTGATAATTAGCTATTAAAACCCTAAATTTGCAAGAATTGAAAATTGACCTTAACGAAAAATAAATATGGTATTTGATTTGGATGTAATCCGTGCGGTGTATAAACGCATGCCGGAGAGGGTTGAAGCAGCCAGAAAATTGCTTAATCGTCCTTTAACACTTACTGAAAAGATTTTATATGCACACCTTTGGGACGGTATGCCAAAAGAGACTTTTGAGCGTGGTAAGTCATATGTAGATTTTGCGCCAGACCGCGTAGCAATGCAAGATGCAACTGCTCAGATGGCTTTATTGCAATTTATGCAGGCCGGAAGACCAAAAGTTGCAGTTCCTTCTACTGTTCATTGCGATCACTTAATTACTGCAAAAGAAGGTAGCTCTGAGGATTTAGAAAAAGCAAATAAAGAAAACGAAGAGGTTTATAACTTTTTATCATCGGTATCTAGCAAATATGGAATTGGATTTTGGAAACCAGGTGCGGGTATTATTCACCAAGTGGTTTTAGAAAATTATGCTTTTCCGGGTGGAATGATGATTGGTACCGATTCTCATACCGTTAATGCGGGTGGTTTGGGTATGGTGGCTATTGGTGTTGGTGGTGCTGATGCTTGTGATGTAATGGCCGGATTGCCTTGGGAGCTTAAGTTTCCTAAATTAATTGGGGTAAAATTAACTGGTAAATTAAATGGATGGGCATCTGCAAAAGATGTTATATTAAAGGTTGCTGGTATTTTAACTGTAAAAGGTGGAACTGGCGCTATTATTGAGTATTTTGGTGAAGGTGCTGAATCTTTATCATGTACTGGTAAAGGTACTATTTGTAATATGGGTGCTGAAGTAGGTGCAACTACTTCTACTTTTGGTTATGATGCAAGTATGGAGCGTTACCTTAAATCTACTGGTCGCGCTGATGTTGCTGAATTAGCCAATGAAATTAAAGCTTATTTAAATGGTGATGCTGAGGTTTACTCAAACCCAGAGCAATATTTTGATCAAGTTATTGAAATCAATCTTACCGAATTAGAGCCGCATATTAATGGTCCATTTACTCCAGACAAAGCGACTCCAATTAGTAAAATTAAAGAAGAAGCTGAGAAAAACGGCTGGCCTTTAAAAGTTGAAGTAGGTTTGATTGGTTCTTGTACCAACTCATCTTACGAAGATATTTCTAGAGCTGCTTCTTTAGCTAAACAAGTAGCTGAAAAGAAATTAAAAACTAAAGCTGAATTCACCATTACTCCAGGTTCTGAATTAGTGAGATATACCATTGAACGTGATGGTTTTATAGACACTTTTGACAAGATTGGTGCTAAGGTTTTCGCAAATGCTTGCGGACCATGCATTGGTATGTGGTCTAGAATGGGTGCTGATAAAAAAGAAAAAAACACGATTATCCACTCATTTAACAGAAACTTTGCGAGCAGAAATGATGGTAACCCAAATACTTATGCATTTGTGGCTTCACCTGAAATTGTAACTGCGCTTGCTATTGCCGGTGACTTAAGTTTTAACCCAGCTAAAGATACCTTGATCAATGAAGAGGGTGTTGCGGTTAAATTAGATGCGCCAACTGGTGATGAATTACCAGCTAAAGGTTTTGCAGTTGAAGATGCTGGTTTCCAGGCTCCGGAAGCTGATGGTTCTGGAATTGTGGTTAAAGTTAATCCAGACTCTAAGCGTTTACAATTATTAGAGCCTTTTAAAGCTTGGGAAGGTACTGATTTATTAGGCCTAAAATTATTAATTAAAGTAAAAGGTAAGTGTACTACTGACCATATTTCTATGGCTGGACCATGGTTAAAATTCAGAGGTCACTTAGATAATATTTCAAATAACTTATTAATTGGTGCTGTAAACTTCTTTAATGAAAAAACCGACTCAGTTAAAAACCAATTGAGTAATGATTACGATTCAGTACCTAAGGTTCAAAGAGCTTACAAAGCTGCTGGAATTGGAAGTATTGTAGTAGGTGATGAAAACTATGGTGAAGGTTCTTCTAGAGAGCATGCAGCTATGGAACCTCGTCATTTAGGTGTAAGAGCGATATTAGTAAAATCATTTGCTCGTATCCATGAAACCAATCTTAAAAAACAAGGTATGTTAGGCCTTACTTTTGTTAATAAAGAAGATTACGATAAAATTCAAGAAAATGATACCATCGATATTTTAGGTTTAACTGAGTTCGCTCCTGGTAAAACCTTAAAAATTAGATTAAACCATGCCGATGGTTCAGTTGATGAGTTTGAAGTAAACCATACCTATAACGACCAACAAATAGAATGGTTTAAAGCGGGTGGAGCTTTAAATATTATTCGTAAACAAGTTGGAAACTAAATAGTTAAACAATTAATCATTTAAAAGGGCTGCTCTATTTTGGGCAGCCCTTTTTTAATTCAATGATTTAATCAAAAAAAAAATTATCACAAAAATCAATATATAATAGATTAATCTTTTTAATTTTATTTTTTTGCCCTAATTTTAGATTTTTAAGCTCTATCCCCCATGGAGAAATTTATTTCATTTTTTGAAGATTCAAGGTCCTTTTACCTAATAAAAACAGATATGTTAGGCAGATACACCTATGTAAATCAGTTTTTTAAAGATAAATTTGGGCATATCTCTTCAAATTTTATTGGAACAGATATCTCAAATACGGTGTATGAGGAAGATTTGCACAAGTGCAATGAAACGGTAATTAAATGTGTGCAAAATCCAGGTAGAGTGTTTTCTACCCTTATTAGAAAACCTGCGCCAGACCAGACTTTTTACTGGACCTATTGGGAATTTCAATGCATCACAAATGATTTAGATGAGCCACAGGAAATCATTTGTTTTGGAACCGACTTTACAGAATTAATAAAACATTCTGACATTATTAGGCAATATGCTTTTCAAACTGCTCATCATATAAGAAAACCCATTACTGAAATTTCCCGATTATTAAATGATATAAAAGAGAAAAATCAAGGGCAAGAAGATGAGTCGGTATATAAGATGGAGAAGGCCTTAAATGAGTTAAATGGAGGCTTACATCATTTATTAAATGCTGTTGTAAATAATGGCGATTTTCGGTTTTTAATCAATAAACCTAAAGAAATTAATAAGATTACTATTGTTGATGATGATAAAATTTATTTATTCATGATCAATAAAATGATTCAAAATATTGATTCAAAAATTACTTGCTTTAGTTTTCAAACCGGACAAGAGGCTATCATTAATATTGATAAGGATCAGCCCGATATTGTTTTATTAGACATTCATATGCCTGATTATGATGGTTGGGATTTTTTAAATGATATGATGATAAAAGGTTACCGGAATCCAGTAATAATAGTATCAAGCTCAATAGACCCTAATGATATTTTAAAAGCTAAGAATTTTCCAAATGTGATTAATTACATTACCAAGCCAGTAGAAAATGCTGTTTTATTAGAGTTGTTGAAGGGGAAGTAAGGGAGTAATAATTAAATTATCAAAAAGAATTCAAATCAAATAATAATATCAATCAAAAGGATTATAAATAATGCCATTTTGATTGATATATTAAAATTACTCTATAACCAATAATTCTATTACTTTCGTTTATTATAAATTTAATGAAGAAATAGATATCATTAAAATTTTTGTTTTGAACCACATGAATTTATACCCATTTTAAGAACATTAAACAAAAATTGGACTTAATTTCAGCATTTAGGAAGCCACATTTGAAATTACTTGAGATGTATACACTTTTTGCGATTCGGCGAATTTTGAAATAGAATCAATTAATTTTCAGATTTATTTTGGAGAAATAATTAGATAGGAACTAATTGGGGATATTAGTTGTTTGATGGCTGAGGATTTTGAAAAAACTTAAGGTAAATTGATTTTCTCTAAAAATTAAAAATCTGGTTTAACCAGATATGAAAAAAGGTATTACTTAGGTTGAAAGTAATACCTTTAGATTAATTAACTTTTAATCAATAACTTAGAGCCTTTTGCTATAATTAATTGATTTTCATCATAACAATACGCTTCCATAAAACAAAAATCATTTCTATCCCTAAAACAATCAATTTCTATAAGAAATTTAGGACTAACTATTAAAGAATTTCCCAATTTTTGAAAGTTAAAGGCAACTTGACTATGTTTAATATTATTTAAATAATTTTTTGAATATAATTCCAAAGAACAAAAAATTATTGATTCAAGGTTTATTTTATTTGGTAAAAAAGATTCAGAATATGTTGTTTCAACTTTAAAATAATCGGGGTCGTAATTTATCTTTGAAAATCGAACACCGTATGAATTTAAAGCTAAATTGTAGAATTTCAAGAAATCTATATGTTTTGAATTTTCAGTATGATTTAGCATTTTATAAAAAATTTATTTGATTTAATAATACTCCTGATATATATAATTTATCAATCAAAGCTTTACTATATTTTTCTTTTGTTTGATTAACTTGAGTTAATAATTTTTGAAGCTCAATTTCTTGATTATTTAAATCGTTAGCAACCGATTGTCCATTATTTAACCTGTCTTTAAAAATTTTTATATTTTCTTTTTGAATTTGAACTGAATATTCAAGAATTTTTAGCTCATTAAAAAGATTATTAATTTCATTATTCTTTTGATAAATCTGATTTGTAATTTCTGATTTTAGATCCTCACGCTTATAATTAATAATAAGTGCTTTATTTTGTATCTGCTTTTCTTTATTAAATCCTTTATCTGGAGAAAATAATTGAAATTTTAATGATAATCCTAGATAACTATTTCCGTAATACGAATTAGTCTCAAATAAATTGAACTCTTGAGTAAACTGATTTACACCCAAAAATCCGATCAAACCAATAGAAGGAGTGTATTTTGTTTTTTCCGTAATTAATTCTTGACGTAGTATTTCTTCTTGCAAATTTAGTTTTTCAATTTTTAAATTAGATCCCATGATAATAGTATCTGTTTTAAAATCAGAAATCAATAATGAATTTGAAAATTGAGCAAATTTTTGATCTAAAATGGAGTTTAAATTTATACCTGTAAGGTAATTAAGGTAAATTTTTTCTCTAATATAAAAACCCAATTTATTATTGTAATTAATAATATTTAAATTATGATTAATAATAGAATTATTTAATTCATTTTTTAATACAACACCTTCTTTGTATTTTAATTCTATTATTTTCCAAGTTTCATAACTTCTTAAAGAATCATTTGCAGCATCATTTAATTGTAATTCAAATAAAATGATATTATTATAAGTTTTTACTAACTCATAAATAAATTCGTTTTCAGATTCTTTAAGGTCATTAATCATTAATTTTTCATATAATTTAGCTTCCTTAATTCGACTTTGAATATTAAAATCTAATAAAGGTTGATATAAAGAAATTCCTGAGTTTTGTTGCCAATTTGTACCAAATTGAATAGCTCTAGTATCATTTGTTGGAATTGGGTTAAATTGCCCTATTGGAACAATTTGTGAAGGAATTATTGGATTAAATCTATAATCAAAAGCAATAGAAATTTGGGGTAAATATTTGGCTTTATTTTCTATCAACTTTAAATTAGAAATTAAGACTTCAGTTCTAGCAGTTTTAAGAGAAACTTTATTCTGCAACCCCGCTTGAATGCAATCTTTTAGAGTAACTTGAGCAATTACGGAATTATTAAAAACAATTATTATGAATAAAATTAACTTTTTCATATTTCTATTTTTTTTAGCTTCTAAAAACAGAAGCAGGTTCAACATTATTAATTTTTTTTATTGCGAAAAAAGAACCACCAACTGAAATAAATACAGTAATTATAAATAGCCCTAAAAAATCTGTTAATGAATAATTTACAACTAAACCAGCATTGGAAACACCATTCTTAAATCCAATTAATAATAAAAAAGCAATAGTGAATCCAATAATTGCAAAAATGAATGATTGAAAAAGAATTAAGTTTCTAACATAAGCATTAGTTGCTCCTATAGCTTTTAAGGTGCCATAATCTTTAATTCTATCTAACGCTGAAGAATATAAAGTTAAGCCAATTATAAAAAAACCACTAATTATTGCAAATACTACTAAAGATCCAACGCTAGTTCCAATATTTGATGATATGGTAATAAAATTAACTGTTGTTCTTTTCAACTCTTCTGATGACCAAGCTTTAACCCCGTCTATTTTATTATTAATATTATTTACTACATCTGAAATAGAAAAACCATTTTTAACTTTAACTGCAATTGCACTTACCTTATTGTCTGGAAAATTAGAGTAAAATTTAGCTTTGCTCAATGTTGTGTAGACAAAAGAGCTTGCAAATCCCCTAGCATTTTTAGTTTGAACATTAATAAATGCTTCCTTTCCATTAATTTCAATTCTAGATCCTATTTCAACGGAGTTATCAAAAGTTTTTTCATCAAAATATTCAGCTGAAACTGAACCATCTAATATTAAATCGTTCAAATTTCCTTTTGATAATTTATTTTCAATTGGGCCCGCTACAAAATATGGGGCTTCACTACCAATTATTAAAATTGATGAAGTTTTCCCGTTTGGGAACTTTGCTTGGCAGTTAGAAACCAGAATTGGAAAAGTGTTTTCAACCCCTTCAATTGATCTTAACTCATTTACTAACCTGGAATCTAATTTTCCCAATTCATTAGCATTCTGAGTTATTTTGTCAATTACCCAAATTTGCCCAATTTCCTTTCTAGAATTATCAATTATTCCACCCATTAACCCAGTTAAAAATCCTAAAATTCCTATTTGTTGTCCTATTAGAAAAATACTTATTACAATACCAATGATAACTCCAATGCTTTTAGATCTATCATATTTTATAAACTTAAATGCTGTTTGTATCATGGGTTTATATTTTTATTCTACACTCAACTTTTGAATTAATAATTATTTTTTCACCTTCATTGATAGAAACTTTTATTTCTCGAACCCTCCTGTCTTCTTGATCATTAGCTTTTTCTGAGAAAATTGATTTCTTCTTAAGATATGGCGCTACAAAAGTTAATGTTCCAGTTCCAAGGATTTTATTATCACCTATATTTACAATTTCAACTAATTGACCAACTTTAACTTTAGAACTAAACAATTCATCAACCTCCGCTCTAACAACTAAATTTCCATTAGGAGCTAATTCTGCATAAGATTCATATTGATTAATTGCTGATCCTTTTTTAATCTTTAGATCTAATAAAATTCCTGAGAAGGGACTAATAAATTTTCTCTTTTGAAATTCAATTTCAACAGTTTTTAATTGGGCTTGTAGTACACTTAATCTATTTGATGCATAATAAATCCCTGAATTTAATCTTTCGATTCGTTTTTCTAAAACCTTTACTTCAGACAATAAATCATCATAGGTTTGCTGTTTTTCAGCATTTGAATTGACCAAATTTTCGGTTTTCTTTAAAAGAGATTTTTTATTTAGTAGGTTTATCTCTTCCTCCTTTATTTTTGCTTTTTCAATTTCGATTTGATATTTCTGTGTTTCGATTTCAGCCTTTTTTTCATTAATTTTTGATATTTCTACCTCGTCATCTAATTGGACTAATACTTCACCAATCTCAACGAACTCACCTTCTTTTTTGTAAATTTCTTTAATTAATCCACCACTCGATGCTGATAAATTAATTATTTCATCCTCGGGCTCTATTTTACCTGTGGCCACAATAATGGGTGTTATTCCACCCTGATTTCCTTTAGTTTGTATTTCTTGATTGGATTCTGTTTTTCCACAAGAAAATAAAATGGAAATCGCTAAAAAAATTAAAATTCTGTTTTTCATTTTTGCTTTCTTAAAATAATTTTATTTATAAAATATTGATTATTAATTTAATATATTTAATGTAAAAAATCTTCGTCACTTGGAGTTTCACTTGCTATACCATTGTTTACATAGATTATTCTATCAGCAAATTGCTTTAACCTTAGATCATGTGTAACAACAGCAACTGATTTTCCACTTTGAGACAACATCTTTAATTCTTCCATAACAATTGCCACGCTTTTTATATCAAGAGCAGCTGTTGGCTCGTCACAAAGCATCAATAAAGGGTTTGTAACCAGTGCTCTTGCAATTGCTACCCTTTGCTGCTGGCCCCCGCTTAACATCCTTGGTAAATTAAACTTTCTGTTTTCCATGTTAACTTTTTTTAATGCATCCTCAGCTCTTTCTCTAGCCTCCTTATTAGACAAACCTAATAAAGTAAGTGGCTGCATTACATTTTCTAAAGCATTCAATGGAGCCAATAAATTGAAACTTTGAAAAACAAAACCAATATTTTTCAATCTAACTTCAGCTAATTCTCTTTGACCCAATCCATTGATTTTCTTATCTGCTATATAAACTTCCCCCTTACTAGGAAATATTACACATCCTAGTAATGATAATAAGGTTGTTTTTCCAGAACCTGATGGACCAATAATTAAGGTCAATTCATTCATTCTGAAATCAAAGGTGGTCTCTTGCAAAGCAGTAATGCTGGTATCCCCTGTTTTATACTCCTTTGAAGCGTTAATTATCCTAGCAACATTTTTCATATAATAGTACGGTTTCATTTTATTGATGCAAAAATAATACGATTTCATATTAAAGCAAATATTTTTTTATGTTTTCGTATTTTATTACTATTTTTGTAATGAAATCGAACTAAAATAGAAATGAAAAAAGAAGTTTTATTAGAAATTATTAACGAACTCTATAATTTTGAACTTGATAAAAAAAACAATGAAGACTATACTACAAAAGAGTTTGTAGGTTATTTAAATTCTAAAATAACTGATAATGATATTCCAATGAGAAAAATTGAGGGAGAACAAGAACCTCAAATTCAAGAGTTAAGAAAGAATAGTTATAGTGATACAGGAATTTTATTAACTCTAATGTTTGGATACGCAAAAACATATATTAAAAAAGCATTACAAAATAGTCCTATTCAAACTGCTTTTGAATTTTCTTTTTTAATCACCCTGCTAACGCATGATAGTCTAACCAAAACAGAATTAATTAATAAACAAGTAATGGAAAAAACATCTGGGGTAGATGTAATAAAAAGACTCCTAACTTTAGGTTTAATTGACGAATTCGCAGATCCAAATGATAAACGAAGTGTTAGAGTTGCAATAAATCAAAAAGGCAAAACAGAACTTGAAAAAATCTTGCCTCAAATGGCACAAGTTTCAAAAATTATAGTTGGTAATTTAAGTCCACATGAAATTAATACATTAACCTATTTACTTAAAAAATTAGACTTTTTTCATAATGAAATATTTACGAATAAAAAAAATTGGTCGTTAAACCAAATCCTTGAAAAAGCTATAAATTAATTGTTTAAAAAAATTTCTGAGTTTTTCTTTGATTAAAAAAATGGATTAAAATAATTAGGTCAAATATTATTTCCAATATATTAGAAGCTAAACAAATAATTGTAATAATAAATAGTTTACACACTTTTTGGGATGGTGTCATATCCCTTTTATTTATGGTTTAAATTTACAACTCAATAAACCTTATTTCTTTTTCGGTTTTAGTTAACGCGTTTTTTAAACGCTCTGGATGAGTGTCTGTTATAAAAATTTGACCGAAATCCATACTTCCGGTTAATTCCATCAATCGCTCTGCCCTATTCTGATCTATTTTCTCAAATATATCATCTAAACATAATATGGGAATTTCTTTACTTTTCTTAGCTAAAAAATAATACTGAGCCAACTTAATGGCTATTAAAAATGATTTTACTTGTCCCTGCGATCCAAATTTTCTAATTAATCTTCCTTGCAATAAGAAATCAAAATCATCTTTATGTATTCCTATTTGAGTTCGATTTAATTGCAAATCTTTTTCTAAACTATTAACAAATTGTTTAGCATCTATTTCTGGATTAAAATTACTTACATAATTAATTTCTACAGACTCTTCATCACCGGAAATAAAACTATAAAACTTACTAAATAAAGGCCATAATTCTTTAATAAACTCTGCTCGTTTTTCATGAATCTTTTTAGCAAGCGGGTAAATCCGTTCGTCCATTATTTCAATAAAAACACGATCAACTCTATGTTGCTCATTAAACTTCTTTATTTGAGCATTACGTTGAACTATTAATGCAGCGTAATTTTGTAAATCACGCAAGTAATTTTTATCAATTTGACTAATGGTAGCATCAATAAATTTCCTTCGTTCTTCAGACCCTTCAATTAACAAGTTAATATCACCTGGGGTTATCATAACTAAGGGAATTTTACCGATATGTTCTGAAAATTTTTCATAGGCTGCCTTTTCCCAAAACATCGATTTTTTGCCTGGTTTCTGTAAACTACAACTAACCCTATAAGTGTATTCAGATTTATTCAATTCTCCACTAATCATCATCATATTTTCATCATGAAATACCGATTGAATATCATTGTGATGAAAATAAGATTTACATAAGGCTAAATAATGTAAGGCATCTAATATATTGGTTTTCCCAACTCCGTTTTTTCCATAAATACAATTGATTTGGCTTGAAAATTCCAAGCTAAGATCTTTATGATTTTTAAAATTTAATAAACTGAGTTTTTGAAAATACATTATTTAATTTCTACCCCCTTTATATATGTCCCACCCAATTCTTTATTAACTAATTCAATAATTTTAGATTTGGCAAAACTTAATTCACTTTTAATTACTGAACTGTCTATCTGAAGGTATAATACTTCATCTTTTAATGAAATTTTTGAAGTACTTTTCGCAATGGTTTTTCCCATTAAGCGTTCCCAAGCTTCAACCAATTTAGCCTCATTAATTTTAGGCCTTAATTTATAGACCTCTAATAAGTCCTGAATTACATCTTTTAAATGCTTGTCATTATTGGTTTTTCGCATGTATTGGCAAAGATACAAAATAGCGTTTTATATATCGCTGCTTCTTTTTAAAACGATTCTGAAAGTAGTACCTTTTCCGGGTATTGATTCTTTAACTATTATCGTTCCCTTATGATAAGATTCAATAATTCGTTTTACAAGTGATAATCCTAATCCCCAACCCCGTTTTTTGGTCGTAAATCCTGGTTTAAAAATGGTTTTGAAATGTTTTGAAGGAATTCCCTTACCGGTATCGCTAATATCAATTATTAATTTAGATTTGGTAGGAATAATTAAATACTTTATTTCGCCACTACCTTCCATCGCATCTATAGCATTTTTTGTAATATTTTCTATCACCCAATCAAATAGAGGAATACTTACCATTGCTGTGGCCAATTCTGGTGATCTGGATTCTATTTCAAATTTTACCTTTCCACTAGTGCGCATTTTTAGGTATTGAACGCTCTTGTTTAATACCTTATAAATATTCTCTTCTTTTAAAACTGGGTCAGAACCAATTTTACTAAATCGCTCGGTAATGATTTCTAATCGGCGGACATCCTTTTCCATTTCATCCAACATTTTTGGATCTGGAGCTGTATTACTGCCCCTAAAAAATTCAATCCAAGCCATTAATGATGAAATTGGGGTTCCTAATTGATGTGCAGTTTCTTTAGCTAAACCTACCCAAACCCTATTTTGCTCCGATTGCCTAGAAGCATTAAAAGCCAAATAAGATACTAATAAAAATAAAGAAATTAAGGCCAGCTGATAATAAGGATAGTACCTTAATTGAGTTAATAAATTAGAATCTTTAAAGTATAAATAATTGTTTTTTCCTTCTTGAAATTCAACAATAATGGGAGGTTTAGCACTTTTCATTTCTTCCAATTCTAATCTCAAATAGGAAGTATCTTTTACAACTCTTGCAGAGTCTAAATTTACATGACTTAAAATATTTCCTTCATTATCGCAAAGGATAACTGGAATATTGATGTTATTCTGCATGATACCAGCAGTAAAATTATTGACGTCAGTAAAAAAATCATCCAATTCAGGAACTTCCCCATTATAAATCGGAGCTGCTGTAAAAAGTCGTACGGCATTAGCCCAAGTTTCCATGTTTTTTCGCTCCTCCATTTGAAGCTTCTGAACTAATTGATTGGTATATAACAACGAAAACAAGGCAATATTTGCTGCAAAAACAAGCAATAAGGCCTTACTTAAACTTTTTAATCTTAAAGTCAACATCCGATTCCTGCCTAAAAATGCAATTTATGAATAATTATAGTCTTTCAATATTCCGTTAGTAGAATCCTTCATTATAATCCTTTTTTCTTAGGTTTTTATTTATTCATTGATTGTTTAGTTTTGTTAAAAATCTTTTATGTTATTCCAAGTTAAGATTAATCATGAATCCCTCAGTTTTGATTCAAGCCAAGCTATAGATATCAGCATTCCTATAATTGCAGGTGATCAAACTGTAAACGCTTATTATATCCCTTTTGCTGAAATTACCCCATTTAAAATGGGCACTTTTATTGGCAGCACGGCATTTGGTGGACCAGTAAATTGTTATGATGTAAAATTTAATCCCCATGCCCATGGCACTCATACCGAATGTTATGGACATATTGCAAAAAATCACATAAAATTAAATGATTGCTTAAAGGAGTTTTGGTTTAAAGCTAAATTAATAAGTGTTTGGCCAACCTTAAATCCTAACGGAGATTTGGTAATTTATAAAGAGAATCTAGAAGGCATTGATTGGAATAATGAAGAAGCCTTAATCATTAGAACCTTACCTAATGATTATACGAAAACTAAAAGGCATTATTCAGGAACTAACCCGGCTTATTTTGATCCAGAATTTATACAAAAAATTAAAGAACAGGGTATTAAACATTTAATTTGTGATTTACCTTCTATTGATCGTGAAGAGGATGAGGGCGCCTTAGCAGCGCATAAATGTTTTTGGAATTACCCAGAAAACCCCAGATTGGATTGCACCATTACCGAATTAGCTTTTATCCCAGAATTAATTAGTGATGGGGATTATTTATTAAATTTAATGGTCAGCGGATTTGATTCAGATGCCGTTCCATCTAAACCTATTTTATATAAAATATAAAAGCCGAATCTTAAAAAAAGATGCGGCTTTTATATTGATTTATGATCTATTTAGGCCATTGCTGGTTCTTCCATGTACATTTCCATTGGAGGACAAGCACATACCAGATTTCTATCGCCATAAGTATTATCTACTCTAGACACTGAAGGCCAAAACTTATTAGCTCTTACCCATGAAGTAGGGAAAGCGGCTTTTTCTCTTGAATATGATCTGTTCCAGAAATCGCTAATAACAACTGAGGCAGTATGAGGAGCATGTTTTAAAACATTATCTTCTTTATCAGCCTTACCCTGCTCTATTTCATCAATTTCTTTTCTGATATGAATCATAGCATCAATAAATTTATCCAATTCATGTTTTGCTTCTGATTCAGTTGGCTCAATCATTAAGGTACCAGCAACAGGGAAAGATAAGGTTGGAGCATGATATCCATAATCCATCAAACGTTTTGCTATATCTTCAGCTTCAACACCTGACCCAGCTTTAAACACACGAGTATCTAAAATCATTTCATGGGCAACTCTACCATTTTTACCTTGATATAAGGTTGGGTAGAAACCATCTAAACGTGCTTTAATATAATTTGCATTTAAGATGGCATAACGGGTAGCATCAGCTAAACCATCAGGACCCATCATTTTAATATAAGCATATGAAATTAATAATATACTTGCTGAACCCCAAGGTGCCGCAGATACAGCTTTCATGGCATGTTCACCACCTGTTTTAATAACTTTATGCCCAGGTAAAAATGGAACTAAATGAGAAGCCACACAAATGGGTCCCATTCCAGGTCCACCACCACCATGCGGAATACAGAAGGTTTTATGAAGATTTAAATGGCAAACGTCAGCACCAATATTACCCGGACTAGTTAAACCAACCTGAGCATTCATATTAGCACCATCCATATAAACCTGACCACCATATTGGTGAATAATTCCAGTAATTTCTTTAATTGACTCTTCAAATACTCCGTGGGTAGAAGGATAAGTAACCATTAAACAAGCTAAGTTGTCTTTGTATTGCTCAGCTTTTGCTTTTAAATCAGCTACATCAATATTACCCATATCATCACATTTCACAACTACTACCTTCATTCCTGCCATTACAGCAGAAGCCGGGTTAGTACCATGAGCAGATGATGGAATTAAAGCTATAGTTCTATGATTTTCATTTCTAGATCTAAAATATTCTCTAATTACCATTAAACCAGCATACTCACCTTGCGCTCCAGCATTAGGTTGTAATGAGGTGCCAGCAAATCCTGTAATTTCAGCCAAATCAGCTTCTAATTCTTTAAAAATTTGTAAATAACCTTCAGCTTGATTTGATGGTATAAATGGATGCAATGAATTAAACTCTGGCCAAGTTACCGGAATCATTTCAGTAGTAGCATTCAATTTCATGGTGCATGATCCTAATGAAATCATAGAATGTACCAAAGATAAATCTTTAGCTTCTAATGATTTAATATATCTCAGCATCTCATGTTCAATGTGATAACTATTAAAAACCGGGTGACCTAAATATTCTGATTTTCTAATTAAGTTAACTGGCCAATTAAGTTCTAAGTTTTTACTTAATGCGGCTAAATTTCCATTAAAACTGCTTGCTTTTGCTTGCGCGAAAATCGAAACTATTAATTGTATATCTTCTAATGAATTAGTTTCGTCAAAAGAAATTCCGATGTTTCCATTATCAAAATACCTGAAATTAACCTCATGTTTTAAAGCAATTTCTTTAATATTTGATAAGCCTGATCCATCTATGTATAAGGTGTCGAAATAATTTTTATTTAAATTTTTAACGCCTAAACTTTGTAAAGCTTTATCTAAAGTTTGTGCTAAACCATGGGCTCTTTCTGCTATGCTCTTCAAACCTTTTGGTCCGTGATAAACCGCATACATAGAAGCCATGATTGATAATAGAACTTGAGCGGTACAAATATTTGAAGTAGCTTTTTCTCTTCTAATATGTTGCTCACGAGTTTGTAATGCCATTCTATATGCTCTTTTTCCTTGAGCATCTACAGAAACACCAATGATTCTTCCTGGCATACTTCTCTTAAATTCTTCTTTAGTTGCTAAGAAGGCTGCGTGTGGACCACCATAACCTAGTGGAACACCAAAACGTTGAGATGAACCTACTACAATATCAGCTCCCCATTCACCAGGAGGGGTTAATAAGGTTAATGCCAATAAATCTGTTGAGGCAATTACCATTATTTTATGAGCATGCGCCTTTTGAGCGAATGAAGTAAAGTCATTTATATTACCTTCATTATCAGGATATTGAACTACTGCTCCAAAATACTCATTATTTAATTCAATAGTTTCAAAATTACCAGTTACGATTTCAATACCCAGAGGCTCCGCACGAGTCATCAAAATATCTAATGATTGTGGGAATATAGATTCAGAAACAAATAATTTATTACCTTGATCTTTTGATTTTTGATCATATGCTAAGTGCATAGCCTCGGCAGAAGCAGTTCCTTCGTCCAATAACGATGCATTAGAAATCTCCATTCCAGTTAATTCAATAACCATAGTTTGGAAATTAATCAAAGCCTCTAATCTTCCTTGTGCAATCTCTGCTTGGTATGGAGTGTAAGCTGTATACCAACCCGGATTCTCCATGATATTTCTTAATATAACACCTGGAGTCCAAGTATTATAATAACCCATACCAATAAAGCTCTTATAAATTTTATTTTTCGATGCAATTTTTCTCAGATTTGCCAAAAACTCCATTTCACCAACAGCTGGTGATAAATTCATGGGTCTTGTATTTCTGATGCTTGCCGGAATAGTTTCATCAATTAGTTGGTCTAAACTTGAAACCCCGATAACTTCCAACATCTTTTGGGTATCTTCAACACCTGATCCTAGGTGGCGATTACGAAACTGGTCGTAATGATTTACAGAGAGTGACATATTTTTGGACTAATGCTCGTTAGTTTTTGCCTTACAAAGATAATTTTTTGATTTTGATTTTTCGCATACAAAAAACCATGTTCATAAAGTTTAATTAGCTTTTCAACATAAATTAGACGCATTAGGTTTCAAGTATTATCTATCGAATTATTATTTAGGTGTTTAAAATTTAATGATTAGTTTAAATATTATGGCTAATATTGAAGTATTCTAAAAATTATTAGGAAAAATTAGAATTTAAATTAACTTTGTGTAGTAAGTACACTTAGTGTTTCAACCCCTATGATTTCTAAAAAAATTGTACTTGATGTAAGTGAAAATCAATCTGAATTCGAATTGATTGGCATCATAAGCCAAATCAAGTCATATCGATTGGTAGCTGAAATCAATAATTTTTTTGGAATTGAATTAATGAGAGACGAAGATGTTCTCTTAAATTTGGGGAAAAATAAACAAAGTTACTTCCTCTCTTATTCTGCTTTTCCAGAACAAGAAGCTGTAGAAATTTTTCTATGGGCTAATAAAGGAACTGAAGGCTATTTGGTAGAAAATTTGAAAAAAGTAGATTACTTTATTCAAATTAAAGGAGATGACAGAAAAGACTGGGCTAAAAAATTATATATAGCATTAAAAAACAAATACTGGTACCCTAATTTGATACAATTAGTAAATATGATGGATACCGAACAAATTAATAAATCAAAAAATAACTTTTTACTTTGAGCTACAAAACGAATTTCAATAAAACAAAAATAGTGGCAACCATTGGTCCTGCTACTTCTTCATATGAAAACCTGAAAGAAATTATTTTCGCAGGGGTAGATGTGTGTCGTCTAAATTTTTCTCATGGCGCTCATGAAGTCCACCAAGCCGTTTTGGATAATATCCGAAAAATCAATGCAGAATTAAATTCAAATATTTGCGTTTTACTCGACCTTCAAGGACCAAAACTTAGGGTTGGGGAAATGGAAAATAATGGAGTTGAATTAAAAAGTGGCGACAGCATTTTATTAACCACTGAAAAATGTATAGGTACTTCCGAAAAAATCTATATATCATATCCACGTTTACCACAAGAAATGAAGCCAGGAGAAAAAATTCTTTTGGATGATGGTAAACTTATGTTAGTAGCGGAAGAAATCTTAGATACCCATAGTATCCGAGCCAGAATTATTCATGGAGGAATTTTATCTTCTAAAAAAGGATTTAACCTGCCCGAAACCGATATTTCGGTACCTGCATTGACCGATAAAGATAAAGAAGACTTAGAATTTGCCTTAAAAAATGATGTGGAATGGGTAGCGCTTTCTTTTGTTAGAAAAGCGAAAGACATTCATGATCTAAGAGATATCATTAATTCACGCAAAAAAGATTGTAAAATCATTGCTAAAATAGAAAAGCCAGAGGCCGTAAGAAATTTAGATGAAATTATTGCAGCAACTGATGGTGTTATGGTAGCTCGTGGCGATTTAGGGGTTGAAATGCCTATGGAAGAAGTTCCAATCATCCAAAAAAATATCGTTAAAAAATGTATCATCGCATCTAAACCGGTAATTATTGCTACTCAAATGATGGAGAGCATGATTACAAGCCCTACTCCTACTAGAGCAGAGGCCAATGATGTTGCTAATGCAGTAATGGATGGAGCCGATGCGGTAATGTTAAGCGCAGAAACATCAGTTGGTAAATACCCGGTTCAGGTGGTGCAAGCCATGGAGCGCATTATAAGAAATGTAGAAAAAGAACCTCAAGTTTATTACAAAGGAAAAAGACCCGTTGAAGAGAGTCCAACTTTTTTGAGCGACGAAGTTTGTTTTACCGCTGTAAGAATGAGTGATCACTTAAATGCTAAAGCTATTGTATCCATGACACGTTCAGGTTATACTGGTTATAAAATCTCAAGCTTTAGACCCGAAGCCGGAATATTTATTTTTACCAATAATCTTCCCTTGTTAAATACCTTAAACTTAGTTTGGGGCGTTCGTGGTTTCTATTATGATCGTTATCACTCAACCGACGAAACATTTAACGATGTTTTAGAAATATTAAAAGAGAATGATTTCGTAAAAGAAAACGATATAGTAATTAACACGGCAAGTATGCCCATCCATCAAAAATCAAGAACCAATACCATCAAAGTAAGTGTGGTAAAATAATATTTTAGGCCATTTGAGATTCAAAAAATCAAGTGGCCTTTCTTTTTTAACAATAATTCCTACAAATATATTCATCACCTTGCGGGATAAGTAATTATTCCTTCCGAGATAAACATCCATTCCACTTTATAAAATATTTTTTTTTCTTGCGGGATGTTAAAAGAAAAAATAGTTAAAAATTTTATCTAAAATCTTATTTCATTTACTCAAGAAAAGAAATAAAATATGTTTATTAGACAACATCCTGCAAAGGAAAAAATAAAAAACAAACAATTATGACTATAATAAACAATAAAATAATTCGAATAATATGTGTCATTTCTTTTATAGCATTATCAAGCTTTTCTAATGCACAGAATTTTAAGGAAGTTAAATGGATACAAAACAAGGAATTTATTCCTTTAAGTGATATTATAGAATTAGAAAACAAAATTTATACAATAGGCAAAAACTCTAAATCAAATCTTTTTTTGTTTCGTTTAGATTTAAAAAGCTTGGATACGGCTTTTTTACCAATAAATAATATTTATTCTGATATTTTAAAATATAATTTCAAAATATATCATGATCGAGATAATGATTTTATCTTACTTCAAAAATCCAGTAATAATCTTTATCAATTAAGAAAAACGGAATCAGGATTTATTATTAATAAAATTGAATTCTCGAAAAAAATAGATAAGCTATTATCAGAAGAACCTTTTGATAATTTTTATGCAAGTAAAGACAGTTTTTATTTTTATTATTCGCATTCGCCTAGCGAAAAAGACCAGTATTTCTCAAAAATATTTAGTGTAAGTAGATCTACATATAATTATTATTTAACACCATTAATAAAAGAAATAAGTGGTAGTTTTTTGTCAATATATTCACCTTTCAATTTAGTTAATATGAACCAAGATTATTTGATATGGCCTTTAAATAATCTATCTCAAATTAAAATCCAATCTAAAGAAACCAATAATTCGAATATCTTAATTATTCCAGATTACGAGCAAAGTGATAGTCTAAATTATTTAATAGTTGATGAAATAAAAAGATTATACATAAGAGGGAAAAATAGTAACGAAAAATTATTAGAAGATTTGGATACTTTAAATGCAAAAATAAATAAAATAAATAATATATTATTTAGAGGCTCTTATTTAATAATTCATCATCAGAAGAAAAATTTAGAGTCAAATTTTTTTCCAAAATATTTTATTAATATTTATAAAATTAGAGAAGCTAACGATAAAATTGATTTAATACCCATATTTGAAAATCAAGTAGATTTTATTCCGAATACAAGTTTTACTACTAATAAAGAAATCAACCCTTTAGAATTAGAATATACTAATTTAATGTTTTCTAAATTAAACTTTACCGTTACTAAAAATGCATTTATTATTTCTGATTTTTTAATTGAAAATCCGCTTCAATATAAAAGCAATGAAGAAATAAATAAGGAATTGAAAAAAATGGGAAGCAAGAAAGTTTTCAGTGTTGGAATTTATTATTTCTAATTTCGGCACATCATTAACTGAAAGAATGGATTACTTATTAAATAGTTAAAAAGGTTATGAACGAATGTTATTTATAAAAATTACAATTTAAAATAAATTTCATCGAAACTTAAAATATCAAGAAAAAAATAAAAAAATCGATAAAAGTTTAAACATCTGATTTACAGTATAGATTTTTACAATCGACGAAAATTCATCGAATGGGCATAAGATGCGGGTAACGTTTTTATAATAATAGGATACTATCGCAGTATAAAATTGTTCATTCACATGGTAAAAAAAATTTACAGTTCTTTGCTCTCTTTAGGGAGAGACAAACTGAGAAAAGCTCTAATTTTAGGAGCTGTAGTCGGTTTGAGTAGTACCTTAAGTTATGCCCAGCTTAGCGGTACTAAAACGATTAATCCGAGCGGATCGGGGGCTAACAACTATACAACCTTTCAGGCTGCAGTTACTGCATTAAGCTCGCAAGGTGTAAATGGGCCGGTTACTTTTATAGTAAGTGCTGGTACCTATAATGAGCGGATAGAAATTCCTAATATAAATGGAGCTTCTGCCACAAATACCATTACATTTGAAGGCGGTGAGGGGAATGCAGCTACTAGAGTTCTACAAACTAGTGCAACAAGTACAACTGATGCACACACTCTTCGATTCAACAATTCTCGTTGGATAAGATTCAGAAATATTACTATCCAAAATAACGGTACTGCTGCTGGTATGGGTGTCCATTTTTTTAATGGTAGTAATGATATTATCCTTAAAAAATGTAGAATAATCGTAAACTCTACATCAACAAGCACAGCATTTAAAGCCATTTCTACAGTTAATACAACCTTAGTAACAGATGGTACAGGATGTGATAATAGAGCGTCTTCAGGACTTTTTAACATTTTTATCGATTCAAATTATATATCTGGAGGATATTTTGGAATTTTTTTAACTTCAAGTTATAATGTTACCACCATTCCGTACTATTTCTTCATTACAAATAACACCATAGAAGATTCGTATTATTATGGAATTGGAGCCGCTAACGCCCCATGTTATTTGATTGAAGGTAATTATATCAAAATGAAAACTGGAAACCCAAATAGTTATGGTTTCTATCATTGCAATGGTTCAACATCAGGAGATAGGATTTATAATATTTCTAGAAATATTTGGGAAAATTGTGGCTATTCTGCAATTCAATGGCAAACCAATAATCCAAGTACAAATCCAAATATTCCGCACATCGTATCTAATAACTGGGTAAAACCAACTTTTACTTCAACTAGCCCAATAGGAATATACTTAAACTTTACAAGAAATACTAAAGTTTACAATAATACTGTGCTCATGAACCAACCTAATGGGACAGCCATTAGTATGGGTGCCCAGAGTAATTATCAAAGTAATCACATCAAAAATAATATCATGATGTTATTAGCAAATAATTCTACTGGCTTATGTTTTGAAGCTGCTGCTGGATCATCTGATAGCTTAGATTATAATATTTATTTTAAAAATAATCCAGCTCAAAATTTTGTGATTATAAGAGCTAATGGTTCTGATTTCTTAAAAACAAATTTTAAAGGGGGTAATAATTTAAACTTCAATTCTTATTATGAAGACCCTCTTATTGTTAATAACCTTACTGATCCTCGTCCACAAAACATCTGTTTAAAAGGTCAACAATTACAGTTTATTGATAAAGATGTATTAGGAAATAATCGTTCGGTACCTCCTCAAATTGGGGCTGCTGAACCAGCAAATGGTTTATCTATTGATGCTGGAATAGTTTCAATTATTGAACCTGCTGTTTACCCTGTTATTGCTGGAACTCAAAATGCAAAAGTTGCAATAAAAAATGCAGGGGTTAATACCTTAACAAGTGTTAATGTAAATTTCCAAGTAGGTAATACTATTACCACAGTAAATCACACTTTATCTATGGTGTCTTGCGAAATAGATACTGTAGAATTTAGTGGTGTTAATCAAATCACTTTAAACCCTGGAACAAATAATATAAAAGTTTGGGTATCAAATCCTAATAATTCTACCGATGGTTATGCTGGCAATGATACGATTACCGCTACTTACTGTACTCCTTTACCTGCTGGTACCTATACTGTAGATGCTGCAGGATCTGGACCAAACAATTATACTACAATTAGCGCCTTGGTTGATATTATGAATTGCGGCGGTATTGCTGGTCCAATAGATATAAATATTGCCCCAGGTACATATACCGAACAAGTTTCATTAAGTTATGTAAGAGGAGTATCGGCTACAAATTACATCCGTTTTAATGGCTCAGGTAATACTTCAACCACCATTCAAATGCCTGCAAATATTACGGGTAATGCTTCCTTATTTGAAATGGTAGGAACATCTCATGTTAAAATCGAAAACATAAGATTTAGATCAAACCCATTATCAAATTCAGCCCTGATTAGAATTGCGGGTATTTCTGATAGTATTTATATAGCTAACAATGATTTAGCTTTTAATTTTAGTACAACTTTAACTTGTTTTAATATAACATTCGGGGCTGCTACAACTGGTTCTGGTGGGTATGAGTCAAAAGGTACTATCATTGAAAATAATAGAATGGAATTTGGATATGGTGGAGTTAATTCTAGATCTTCTTCATTAGTTTCTAATACCTCAAATATCACAGTGTTCAATAATATTTTTAGAAACCATTATTATAGTGCATTCTACGGAAATTATAGCTCTAACATGATTATTGATAAAAACGATATTCAAATGTTAGCTAATAATGTTAGTTACCCAATCTACTTAGCCTATGGTAATAATATTAAAGTAACCAGAAATAATATTAGAAATATTGGAAATACTGGGATTTATATGTTTGCAGGTAGTAATTATGAATTGATTAACAATATGTTAACTGATTTTAATAATACCAATGCTAGCACACAAGGTATTTTTAGTAATAGTACAAATACCACAAAAGTTTGGCACAACACTATTATTTTTAATCCACAAACTCTTTCAACTACTGGAACCTTAGCCGCTATTAATCATAATTTTGCAAATGGTGCTGATTATAAAAATAATATTTTAGTGTATAAAGGAACTAATACCAGGCCAGTATTATTTTATAAAACCCCAGTGTCTGGTTTTCTACCAAATATTAACTATAATATTTATAGTACAGATAACGGAAATTATTATACCGAAAACTTCACTAGTTACCAAAACTCGTTATCAAATTGGAGAACATTTGACCCAGCTAATAATGTGAATTCAATTGTAGATAATCCGATTTTTGTAAGCAATTCTGATGCACATTTATCTCCATTATATGATGCTCCAACTGGAGATCGTACCTTAGGGGTATTAACTGATATTGATGGTGATGTTAGATGTTCTTTTGCACCAACCATTGGCGCAGATGAAAATAAATTCCCTAATCCAGCTCCTCTAGCATCGTTCGCAGCGCCAGATACCGTTTATGAAAATTCACCTGCTAAATTTATCCATACTACTGTTGGTGATCCTTCAAAAATGGAATTTTCATGGTTAGTTGATGGTGTTTTTCAGTCTATTGGACAAACATTTACTTTTACTCCAGGTGGAGTTGGAACCTTCCAAGTAGGAATGATTGCAAGAAATTGTTTTGGAGCTGATACTGCTTATAAAACTATTAATGTTATTTCTCCAAGTTCAACCCCAGTTTCTGATTTTGTTGCCAATAAATTGGTGGTAAATATGTTTGAACTGATTGAATTAACTGATATTTCTAAATTCGGTCCAACTCAATGGCAATGGTCTGCAAACCCTGCAGCTGATGTTAGTTTTACTGATGAATTTTCACCTACAACCTTAGTTACCTTTGTAGCTCCTGGATTGTATGAGATTTGTTTAAGCACTTCTAATGCAAATGGTCAAGGTAAAGATTCTTGCAAAAAAGCCTATATCTTAGTAAGAGATGACGCTCAAATGTGTAATTTCACCTCAACTAATGCAACTGAAGGACGTTTAACCGATGAAAATGGAAATCTAAATTACAGTGCTCCAGCTAAAAACTGTTCTTTCTTAATCGATCCTTGCGCTTCATCAGTAAATCTTAAATTTAATTTCTTTGAGGTTGCGGATGCAAACGATATTTTAAGAGTTTATGATGGTACTAGTACTTCTGCTCCTCTTCTTGGACAGTTTACTTTAGGATCTGGTCTACCAGGAGGTTCTAATGGTTTAACTGCTACTTCTGGAAAAATGTTTGTAACCTGGACTACCAATGCATCTGGTTTTGCTAGAGGATTTGAAGCTAACTGGACGTCTGTACCAAACGGTACCCCAGCTCCAATTGCTGATTTCACTTTCCCTACTACCATTTATACTGGTCAATCACCAGAATTTATAAGCACTTCAACTGGTACTGATCTATCTTATGACTGGGATTTCGAATACCCTAACTTTGCTGGCGGTATCAATGGTGGTAACGTAGATAGAGATCGTTATGAATATTTAACAGCTGGTACTTACCAAGTTAGATTAACAGTAACCAATTGCGGCGGAACTTCTACCATTATTAAAAATGTAAATGTTATTGATCCAACAAGTGCTCCAATTGTTGGGTTTACTCAAGATAAATCTAGAATTCCAGTTTTATCAACAGTAAAATTCACCGATACTTCATCAATGGGTCCTTTAACCTGGAGATGGTCTATTTCCCCTGCTAATACTTCTATCTTTTTAAATGGAAACACTTCACAAAATCCAGAAGTGCGTTTCTTCATTCCAGGTATTTATGATGTTAAATTAGTAGCTACTAACTCCTTTGGCCAAGATTCAATAGTTAAAACATCCTCTGTAACTGTTTACGATTATTGCTTACCAGCAGTTGCTAATATTAACGCAGATCTTGGTATTTCTAGAGTTGCATTCAAAAACATTGATAACTCTTCTCCTATCGGACAATCTTCTTACACATCTTATGTTAATTCATTACCAGCACAAAGCTTCGGTATTGGTGAAGTATTCAACCTAGTGGTTGAAAGAAATACCACAACTGATAGAATGAGCAGAAAAGTATGGATCGACTGGAATATTGATGGTGATTTTGATGATGCTGGCGAATTAGCTGCGTTCCAACCTTCAACTAAAGATAAATCTTTCAATACTGCCATTTATGTTCCTAGAACCGCTGTAGCAGGTATTACCCGAATGAGAATTGGTACTTCTTATGATAATGACAATAATATTCCTTGCGGGATAAATTCTGTGGGTGAATTTGAAGATTATGCCTTAGAAATTATTGTTGATACAGAAGCTCCAGTTATAACCTTATTAGGTTCTGATACCGTTTATGTTGAACAATGGTACTCTTATGTTGAACCTGGTTTCTCAGTTCAAGATAATGTAGATGGCAATATCACTTCTTGGTCTACAATTACCAGCAATTTCGACTCTAGTTTTGTTGGAACTTACTTTGTAACCTATAATGTTGCTGACTCAGCTAATAACACCTCTTCTAAAATTAGAACTGTAATTGTAACTGATGACGTTACTCCTCCAGTAATTTCTTTATTAGGACCATCTGTTGATAAAGTAACAGTTAACAATGCTTACTTAGATTCAGGAGCTATTGCAATTGATTATTTCAACAGAAATATTTCTGCTAATATTGTTATTGATAATTCTAATGTTGATATTTCTCAATTAGGTACTTATCAAATAACTTATAGCATTACTGATGGTGGTGGTAACCAAGCACAAATTGCTAGAACATTAAATGTTGTTGACGATTTAGCCCCAGTAATTACCCTAAATGGTAATGATACTGTTTTTGTAGAAGTTAAATCTCAATATGCAGATTTAGGTGCGGTTGCTACTGATAACTTTGATCAAAATGTTAATGTAATCGCAAGCCCTGCAACCATTAATACTTCAAATACTGGAACTCAATTTGTAACTTATTCTGCAACTGATGCAAGCGGAAATTCTGCGCAATCAGTTACCAGAACAGTTATTATCAGAGATACTCAATTACCTGTTATTTCTTTATTAGGTTTAGATACTGTAATAGTTGATGTTTATAGTGATTATACCGAAAAAGGAACTAAAGTGGTAGATAACTATTGCAATGCATTAGTTGCAGAAGCTGATATTTATCCTAATACCAACGTTTTAGGTACTTATGAAATCACTTATTCTGTGGTTGATTGTGAAGGTAATATCGCTATCCCAGTTAAGAGAATTGTAAGAGTTGTTGATCGTGTTGCTCCTATTCTTCAATTGAGAGGGGTTACTTCTACCAATGTGATTCAAAGATGGCAACCATATACTGATGCTGGTTACTATATTTCTGATAACTATTATTCAGAAGCAGAATTAGCTGACTCAGTAAAAGTAACTACCAACTTCCGTAACGATTTAGAAGGTGATTATGAATACTGCTATGACGTTGTTGATCCTTCTGGAAACCGCGCTCAAAGAGTATGCAGAAGCATTAAAGTTGTTGCAAATACTACTAGTGTAGATAAAATTGAATTTGGTGGTACTTTAACTGTTTACCCAGTTCCAACTAAAGGTTTTCTTACTTTAAATCTTTATTTAGAAAATGAAATGAATATGGATATTGTTATTACTAATATGTTAGGACAAACTGTTCAAAACGTATACAATGGTCCAGTTCACCAATCAGAAATTAAAACTGATCTTTCTAATCTTCCTGCTGGTATGTATTTCGTTCGCTTCACTGCTAACGGAATTTCAACAGTGAGAAAAATTCAAGTGATAAACTAATCCTTAATTTTTAATTTAATAAACCCTTCATCTGTTAATTCGGATGGAGGGTTTTCTTTTTTATATTAACATCAAACCATGTTTAGCTCTGATTAAATATCGGTTTGTATTTTCGTTTAATCTTAATTTATAAATAGCCGGTTTGTAGTTAATATTTATCCTGCAAAGGAAAATTAATACAGAAAATTTATTGGGTCTTAAAAGCTATTAACCATTTATAGCAATTGAAATTTAGAAAGTGAAAAATCTATAAATTTAATCCTCAAACAGCTTAAATAAAGGTCCGTATGGATGGGGCAATTGTTTATATAAATCTTTAGATCGACTGAAATACGGATGACTTGGGTCTGAAACTATATGATCCAATCGAGCTCTTATGGCTCCCGATTGATTCGAATTCATTAAACATAAAATATAATACCATTCGGCCTGTTTATGCAAAGCAAAGCTACTATCTTCAGATAAATTATACATTTCAACTAGAGCCTCAGAAAAATCAGCTACGGCCATTCGCGCTTGTAAATAATAAAATAAAGCTAATTTATCTTCCGGTACTGATTTCAGATAATCTGCCATTTCGCGAGAGCATTCCTCGTACTCCTTGTAGCGATAATGTTTCATGGCCTTTTCCCTAATTTCTCCAATACTATCAAAACCTGTTTGAACAAAATGGTCTTCATAAGGATAAAAGTAAAATGGAACCAATTCAGCTTCAGTATAATGTTTATCTCTCAACATTAAATAAGCTATTGGAATACTAAAAATAATAATTAATATAACTATACGCTGAAATAGCTTCATTAGTTCATATTATTTTCTTTTATATACAGGCACTGTAGAGCAAGGTTCGCCAAACATTAAACTTTTTACTACTGGAGTTAAAATACGTGTTATTTCAGTATAAGCGTAAACCGGAACGGGTTTGTTAAAACAACCTTTAATTACAACGGGTTTATCTCTAAATTCTTCTATCTTTATTTTAGATAATATATGATTCCACTGTGCAGCTTCAAGAATTTTTTCATCACCAAAAGCAAAAAATACCTCTTCACTACTTAATTTTTGAGCAATTAACATGTAGGCCCAAGTGGGTATTACCGCATCAGCACTGCATATTATTCCTACAGCTTTACCCTTATATTTAGACCAATCTTCCGTTTTAATATATTCCCTAAAATCCTTCTCTTTCAAAATTAACCCATGAAAAAGTTGATCCTTTATATCCATAATTACCCTTTCTTGCTCTGGGAAATATTCCTCCAAATCAATACTTAATAATACACTGTTAGCAACTCGATTTATTATAGGGGCATCCATTATTTACAAATTTAAAGAATTTTTTCTCTTTTTAATCCATCAAATCCCAAGCCACTATATATAACATTTGTTTCCATAAAGCATAATTGCCCATTTTCGGTAATTATTGAAGTAAACTAATTCCTTAATTTCTTAACTTCGCACAAAATTCAAAAAAGATTATTCCATGGAATTTAGAATAGAAAAAGATTCTTTAGGTGAGGTACAAGTCCCTAAAGAAAAGTATTGGGCAGCACAAACCCAAAGATCATTAATGAATTTTAAAATTGGCGGACCAGAAGAAAGAATGCCTATCGAAATCATTCGAGCATTTGCTATTCTTAAAAAAGCCGCTGCTGCTACCAACCACGAACTAGGAGTTTTATCAGCAGAAAAATCTGACTTAATTGCTCAAGTTTGTGATGAAATTTTGGCAGGTAAATTAGATTCTGAATTTCCATTGGTGATTTGGCAAACAGGTTCAGGTACTCAATCTAACATGAATGTTAATGAGGTTATCGCTAACCGCGGACATGTTGTTAAAGGCGGTTCATTAACTGATGATAAAAAGGTATTACACCCAAATGATGATGTAAATAAATCTCAATCATCTAATGATACTTATCCAACTGCAATGCACATTGCAGCCTATACCCAAGTGGCTTCTATTACCATTCCAGGTATGAAATTACTTCGAGATACTTTAAATAAAAAGGCTCAGGAGTTTATGAATATCGTTAAAATAGGTAGAACCCATTTTATGGATGCTACTCCCCTAACTTTAGGACAAGAATTTAGCGGATACGTGCAACAAATTGATAACTCTATCAAAGCCATTGAAAATGCCTTAAAAGCAGTTTCAGAATTGGCTTTAGGCGGAACCGCAGTTGGAACAGGTTTAAATACCCCAAGCGGATATTCGGAATTAGTAGCTAAAAAAATAGCTGAGTTTTCAGGTTATCCTTTTGTTACTGCACCAAATAAATTTGAAGCATTAGCTGCTCATGATGCGATGGTTGAATTATCAGGAGCTCTCAAAAGAGCTGCAGTGGCATTAATGAAAATCGGTAATGATGTTCGTATGTTAAGCTCAGGACCACGTTGCGGTATCGGCGAAATCTTAATTCCAGATAATGAGCCCGGTTCTTCAATAATGCCAGGCAAGGTTAACCCTACCCAACCAGAAGCTCTTACCATGGTTTGCGCTCAGGTAATTGGTAATGATGTAGCTGTTTCTTTTGGCGGTGCCACTGGGCATTTTGAATTAAATGTGTTCAAACCTCTTATAGCTTCAAATGTTTTGAGATCTGCACGTTTAATAGGTGATGCTTGCGTTTCATTTAATAATAATTGCGCAGAAGGAATTGAACCAAATCATGCAGCCATTAAAGAAAATTTAGATAAATCTTTAATGTTGGTTACTGCATTAAATCCTCATATTGGTTATGATAATGCAGCCAAAATTGCTAAAAAAGCTCATAAAGAAGGTACTACTTTAAAACAAGCTGCCATCGATTTAGGTCTTTTAACCTCAGAACAATTTGATGAGTGGGTTAGACCAGAAGATATGATAGGCTCTCTAAAATAATTATTCCATAATTAACAAATTATACCCCCTATTTCCAATGATTTAATAATAGTTTGGAGATAGGGGGTATTTACTTTTCCGAACTATTCAGTATTTAATAAAAACCAAAAAGAATAGCTCTTTTAAAATTTCTTTTAATCTTAATCGTTCGAAATATATGAAATGGATATTTTTCTTCTTTTTTTCCCTTGCGGGGATGATTAGTCATGCTCAATTAACTAAACCCGATGATAAAAATATCATGGTTATAATCAATGTTAAAGGTACTGACGGAATAGCGCAATTTAATGTTAGAGTTGAATTTAAAGGACCGGGAGATTCTACCCAAAAAATCGGCTATACCAATAGCCGCGGAATTGTTACACTATTCCTTCCTATTAATACTAAACAAGAAATTTTCTTAGACGGAAAAAAAATTACCGATTATCAGGTTCCAAATTTAAAATATCATACCACGGGCATGACTTATACTTGGGATAAAATAAAGGCAAATAATGATGATATTTTTAAAGAAATGCCCGATACTACCTATGTAGAACCAGGGAAAGATAAAATGCAAAAAGCCAATTCAAAAATGGTGCTTCTAAGCTTTCATTTCTACGATTATAACTATAAAAATTTAGATGATGAAAAAATCGTAATTGAAGGTAAAAAATCAAAAAAAATAATTATTGCAAAGACTGGTAAAGATGGTAAAATCAATATCCTTCTGCCTAAAGGAGATGATTATTTTTTACATTTTACTTACGATCAATATTTTGATACTTTATACTATGAAATGGATAATTCAATCCGAAATACCAGTATTTCTATTCAATATTTAGGCTCAAAAGAATTAGCGAGAATAGCCAAAGAAAAAGAAGAAAGAATAGCTGCAATGGAATTGATGAGGAAAGAATACGAAGAAAAGAGAAAAGTTGAACGAGAAAAAGAAATGTTGTCTGAAAAAGAATATATGAAAGTAGAACTTCAAACTGTTCCCCACCAGCAATATCGAGTATTTGAAGAAGTTCTAAAAAGAAATAGAAACTGGAAAAACATGTTAATTGTAACCGATATTACAGGTTCTATGTATCCATATATAGCCTCTGTTTTACTTTGGTATAAACTCAATTATTTAAATCATCCTTTATTAAATATGGTATTATTTAATGATGGTGATGGAATATCTGACCAATTAAAAGTTATTGGAAATACCCGTGGAATTTACGGGACCAAAAATATTTCTTATGAAAAAATGTTAGATTTTATGATTGATGTAGCATTAAAAGGTAATGGAGGAGATGGACCAGAAAATGATATAGAAGCTTTGCTTTTTGCTCGTAAAAATTATAGTGATAAAAATGAAATCATTTTAGTTGCTGATAATTATTCAAATATTAAAGACATTAGCTTAATGTCAAAATTAAACATCCCCGTAAGGGTAATTTTATGCGGAACGGATGATTTTGTAAATACAGAATATTTAAACTTAGCCTACAAAACAGGAGGTACAGTTCATACCATAAATGAAGATATAACCCAATTAATCCATGTAGGAGAAGGGAAAAGCATAGTTATTGCTGGTAAAAAATATTTATTACAAAAAGGGAAGTTTATTCCTATTAAATCGAGTTAGTAAATATTAACATAAATACATGCTCATACTTATGTAACTTTGAGCTATAATTAAATTAGATAATGAATAATAATTTTAACCCTTGGCATCATGTTTCGCCTGGAGATAAGCTCCCGGAAATTGTTAATGGAATAATAGAAATTCCTAAAGGAACAAGAGCCAAATATGAATTAGATAAAAAAAGTGGTTTAATAAAATTAGATCGAGTGCTTTATAGTTCTGTTTATTATCCAGCTAACTACGGTTTTATCCCTCAAAGTTATTGCGAAGATAAAGATCCTCTTGATATTTTAATTTTATCTCAGATTGATGTAGTGCCCATGTGTATTGTTCCTGCCAAAATAATTGGAGTAATGAGAATGTTAGATAATGGCGAAGCCGACGATAAAATAATTGCTGTGGCTGAAGGCGACCCCAGTGTTAGTCATATCAACGATATTTCTGAATTACCTCAACATTTTATATCTGAATTAAGAAATTTCTTTGAAGATTACAAAAAATTAGAAAATAAAACTGTTGTGGTTGAAGAGTTTTTTGATAAAAAAACGGCATTAGAAATTATTAATAATAGTTTCAAAATGTATGATGAGTATTTTCCTGAATATAAAAAATAATTGATGAAAATTGCCGGATTTTTGAGAGGAATTAATGTTGGAGGAAAGCATAAAGTCCCTATGGATAAACTCAAGGAAATTCTATTAAAAACAGGATTTCAAAATGTTAAAACTATACTAAATTCCGGCAATTTTATTGCAGAAATCAATGATCAAAAATTAAATTTAATTGAAAAAGAATTAGAGGCCGAATTAATTAATAATTTTAATTTTGATGTACCCGTTATTTTAATTCAACACTCTATAATAATTGAATTAATTAATAAAAATCCCTTTGCGGATATTACTTTACATGATAAACTTCGATTATATGTAAGTTTTAGCAAGGAGCTAGTTTCTGATAAGATTAATATACCCTATAAATCAGCCGATTCTTCATTTCAAATAATCCATGCCTATTCCAATATTATAATAAGTTATCTCGATCTTTCAATAAGCTCTACACCAAAAGGAATGGACGACTTAGAAAAAATATTTGGAAAAAATATAACCACTAGAAACTGGAATACTATTATCAAATTAGCAAATAATTAATTAAATTTGATTGAATTACATCAAAAAATAATTAAATGAAAATTCCAATTTTACTTAGCATTTTATTATTTATTTTCTCTTGCGGGAAAATTTGCACCAAGGAATATTGGTATGGAGAAATGCTCGAAATTCCTTTAAATTTCCAAGGATTTACAAGTAATGAGATTAGAAATGTTATAGTAATTAGAATTAACGAAAATGATACCAGTAGAAAAGATACGGCTTACTTAGATAGCTATATTCAACCGGGGTACCAAAACTCTAATGAAGTAAAAATTACTGATAAATATCCATTCCAATACCAAGATTCTTTCGGTTATTATTCAAGTTATTTTGATCAATGCCATCTTATCTTAATTTGGCAAAACTCTAGTGATACTCTTAAAAATATGAGGGTTAAAAAATCAAAAGGACAAGCTGATGAATGTCATAAAAATGACCCCAATATCCGAATTGATGAACTAAGTTTTTACCATAAAGGAATACAGATTAGCAAAAATACTCCAATTACTATTGTTAAATAAAAATGGATATTAAAATTGAAAACTTAAAAGAATTAGGATATAAAGAAATTGCAGTTTTAGAACATCAAGAAATTGTCGTTTTCGTAAAAGAAAATCTAAAATTAAAAAACACTTACACCTTTCTATATAAATCGTTTAATTTGATTTTTTTGGGATTATTAAGTTTTGTTTTATTTAATGATTTCATTAAAAATGATTTAAATTTCCCTCAGTTAATTTCTCAAATTTCATGGGGCCTAGCATTATGTGTTTTATTAATTCCAATTCATGAAGTAATTCATTTATTGGCATATAAACTTTTTAAAGCGCCTAAACTTAGAATTGATATGAATTTAAAAAAATTCTATTTCATGGCCGTTGCGCCTGGATTTGTCGTAAATGTTAAAGAATTTATTTATATAGCTCTTGCTCCTTTTGTAGTTATTAGCATTACCTTAATTAGCATTTATTTCATTTTTATAGATTCTAATTTCTGGTTTCTTTTATTTAGTTTATTTCTTCATGTTGGATTTTGCGCTGGAGATTTTGCTTTATTATCTTATTGTAAATCTTTTAATAACCCTAACTGGATAACTTACGATGATTATGATAAAAAAATCAGTTATTTTCTTGTGAAATAAAGTATTAATAGAATATACTGTTTTCAAAACCTTCAAATAATATCAAAAGATCTAATTAAAACCCTTTGTTGTTAAGGCATTCAAGAGAATTCATAAAAAATCTGACTTTTTAAATCACAAAAAAATTGTTTCTTTGTTGATATAACAGATTTGTGTAGTATGAAATACCCTCAAATAAAATCAGATTTATTTATACAAAACCGCGCTAAATTCATAAAAGAATTAAAGCCTAATAGTATCGCTATTTTCAATTCAAATTATGAATTCGTAAAAAATGGTGATGCAAGCCTTGATTTTAAACAAAACTCAGATATTTTTTGGTTAAGTGGTATCGATCAAGAAGATAGTATTTTAGTGATTTTTCCTGATTGTCCAATTGCAGAAATGAGAGAAATACTCTTTTTAAAACAAACCAATGAAACTATTGCGGTTTGGGATGGACATAAATATACTAAGGAAGAAGCAACAAACACCAGCGGAATCAAAACCATTTTATGGAATAATGATTTCTGGGACCGTTTGAGACCCTTAATAAATATGGCAGAAAACGTTTATTTAACCTTAAATGAAAATGATCGTTTTAGTTATAAATCGCCTTATAAGGACTTAGATTTTGCCCATGAGCTAAGAGAGAAATTCCCTTTACATCATTATCACCGAGCTGCTCCTATCCTGCAAAGGTTAAGATCCATCAAATCAAACATTGAATTGGATTTAATGCGTCATGCTGTTTCCATTTCTAAAAAAGGTTTCTTAAGATTATTAAATTATGTTAAACCTGGGGTAATGGAATATGAGGTTGAGGCTGAGTTAATTCATGAATACATTAGAAATAGAGCTAATGGGCACAGTTTTCACCCAATCATTGCTAGTGGGGCTAGCGCTTGTGTTTTGCATTATGTAGAAAATAACAAGGAATGTAAAAACGGTGATCTCTTATTAATTGATTGTGGAGTTGATTATGCTAATTATGCCTCTGATATGACTCGTACCATTCCTGTAAATGGGAAATTTACTGCTAGACAAAAAGAAGTTTATAATGCTGTTTTAAGGGTAATGAAAGAAGCGAGAACCCTTTTAAAACCGGGGACTTTTTTAATGGAATACCACAAACAAGTGGGCGAAATCATGGAAAAAGAACTAGTAAACTTAGGTCTTTTAAGCATGGATGATATTAAAAACCAAGATCCTGCATGGCCTGCTTATAAAAAATATTTTATGCATGGCACCTCACATTTTTTAGGTATAGATGTTCATGATGTTGGAATGAGATATGAGCCCATGAAAGCTGGAATGACCTTTAGCTGTGAGCCTGGGATTTATATTCCTCAAGAATCTATAGGAATTCGTATTGAAAATGAAATCCTAATTACAGAAAATGGCTTTATCGATTTGATGGATGAAGTTAAAATGCCTATTGAAGTAGAAGAAATAGAAGATTTAATGAACAAATAATAAATAAACAATTGGCAACCAAAGGACTAAAATACACAGAAGAAGAGCTGGTATCCGGATTAAAAAATTCGGATAAGGCGGCATTTGCCTACCTCTTCGATCAGTATTCAGATGCTCTTTATGGTGTTGTCTTTAAAATTATTCCGGATGATGATTGGGCTCAAGATATTTTACAAGAAGCATTTGTAAAAATCTGGAAAAATATACCCAATTATGACCCGAGTAAGGGGCGTTTATTTACCTGGCTATTAAATATTGTACGCAATCATTCTATTGATACTCTAAGGAGTAAACAATTTAAACAAGTTTCTGAAAACCATAACTTGGAAGATTCCGTAAATATTATCGACAGCGAGAGAAATCAAGCTCCAAAGGAAGACACCATTGGAATAGTAAAATTATTAGACCATCTGATTCCTGACCAGAAGATACTGGTAGAATTAATTTATTTGCAAGGTTACACCCAACAAGAGGCCGCAGATGAATTAAAAATACCTCTAGGTACGGTCAAAACCAGATTAAGAAATGCATTATTGAACCTTAGAAACAAAATCAATTAGTATGACACACAAGCAGATCATAGCATCCGGATTATTAGAATCCTATGCCGCAGGGCTTTGCACTGCAGATGAGAAACTGCTTGTGGAGAAGGCTCTGCAAGAATCTCAAGAAGTAAGGCAAGAGTTAGAGGCTATTGAAATTGCGGTAGAAATTATTGCAATGCAAAATGCCAGAAAACCAAAAGCCAATCTTAGAGCTTCTGTACTTGAGGCCATTGAAAATATTCCTCAAGAAAAAATTGTAGAACCCTCATCAACAAGAGTTTCAGAACCACAGTTAAAAACTGAATCTCCTGCAAAATCAATAGCAGTGAGCTTCCGTTGGAAACCCCTTGCCGCAGCGGCATCATTATTATTAGTGGCTAGCGTAAGTTATAATATTTATCAAGCCTCTGAATTAAATAATGCTAAACAAATTCTTGCCAGTTACGAGTCAGAAAAATCCCAAATGGCGGATGAGCTTAATACGGTTAAAGCCTCTTATAACCAATTAGCTGATAATATAAATATTTTAAAATCCTCTGAGTTAAAAGTGGTTGATATGCCTGGTGTTGCAGGCAAAGAATCCTTAAAAGCTAGAGTATTATGGAACCCAAGTTCTGAAGAGGTATTCCTCAGTGTGCAAAATTTACCTGAATTGGATGAAAATTCAGTTTACCAACTTTGGGCTATTGTAGATGGTAAACCTGTTGATGCAGGTATTCTAACCGAAACTGGCCCTATGGTTAAAATGAAAAATTTTGCTAAAGCGGATGCCTTTGCAATTACTATCGAAAAATCAGGCGGCGCCGAAAGCCCTAACCTTGAGCAGCTTTGTGTTCTTGGTAATGTTAATTCCTGATTTTCTTAAATAAAAACAAGGCCCTGCATAATATTTATGTGGGGCCTTATTTTTTTACCCTTGCGGGATGTTTAATTACCCTATCAACTGCCTCTGTAAGTAGAATAACCGAAAGGAGATAAAGTTAAAGGAACATGAAAATGATCTTCTGAATTTATTTCAAAAACTACTTCTATAAAAGGATAAAAAGAATTCTGTCTCTTAGATTCAAAATAAGGCTTAACTATAAAGTTCAATTTATAAATCCCCTTATTATCATTTCCATACTTTAAAAAATCCTTGATTCTGCCATCCTTATCTGTGATTTTTTCTTCAACTAATTTCCATTCTCCTGAATTGGTTAATTTATACAATTGAATTTTTACCCCAGAGGCTGGTGCCCCAGTATTAATATCTAAAATATGACTAGATAATTGAAAGCTTGAAGGGTTTGGATTTGAATATCCAAAATTTCCCATGAAAAGAAATAATGCTATTATTAAATATCTCATAAAAATTTTGATTTCTTTTCTAAATCCAAAGTCCATGCCGTAAGATTCTTCTTGGGATTTATTAACTGCTAATAAAAAAGATTAAAAATTTCTGAATAATTTAAAATGCCATAAGCGGGTCATACTTAGGGTTCTCCATAAAAAAACATTTTTTTAATAAATAAATCTTTAAAATTTTTAAAAACATAAAAACCATTATCTGTTATTTATCGTAAATGTATTCGATAACAAAATAAACCCGTTATGAAAAAGATAATCATACCTATTAATTTATGTTTCCTATTTATCATAGGATTACTAAGTGCAAATGCACAAACTTACACCCTAATTTCATCTTTAGATGGGTCACAAGAAGTTCCTGCTGTTAATACAATGGCTAGAGGCGTAGGAGCTCTAAAAATTGAAGGAGATACTCTTTGTATTTCTTTAGTTGCTAACGGACTTACAGGTCCAATTATGGGCGCTCACATTCACGAAGGTGCAGCTGGAACCAATGGAGGAGTGATTTTTGATTTAACTTCTGGAATTTCTGGAAACAAAATCCAAACTAAAATCGGAGGTGTTACAACTGAAAATTTAAGAAAATTTTTAGCTGGTCAATACTATTTCAACTTACACACTAGCGCAAATATGGGCGGAGAAATCCGTGGCCAAATCATGATCGAAAAAGACATGGTTTTTGCTGGTAATCTATCTGGAGCAAATGAAGTTCCTCCAGTTACCACTAATGCAATGGGTTCTGCTATTACTGTATTAGCTGCTACTCAAGACAAATTATATTTCAACATCACCTTTAATTCCTTAAACGGAACACTTGCAGCTGCCCACTTGCATAGCGCAGCAGCTGGAGCAAATGGTAATGTTGTAGCTGATTTAGGATCTTTCATTAATGGAAATTCTATTATTGGAACTTTAGACCCAACTAATTTCTTAAATGATTTATTAATGGGTAATATTTATGTGAATATCCATACTTCTGATCAACCAGGTGGCGAAATTAGAGCTCAATTAACTTTAACCGGATCAGGCTTAGCTTGGTACGGCGTATTAAGTGGTTCTAATGAGGTTCCTGCAGTTACTAGCAATGGAATTGGAGCTATTGCAGTTTGGACCAATGATATGATGGATTCTGTTTGGTACTGGGGATCATTTGATACCTTAGATGGTACCTTTGCAGCTGCTCACTTTCATGATGGTGCTCCAGGTTCAAATGGTGGTGTAATCAATATGTTAAATGTTAATGGTAACGTAATTTCTGGTACTTTAACTGGTTCTAGCTTACCTGCAGATCTAATTGGAAAACTACAAAATGGTTTAGTTTATGTAAACGTGCATTCAAGCGCAAATCCAAGTGGAGAATTAAGAGCTAATTTAATGCCTTCAAGCAGAATGATTAAAACTGCCTATTTAACAGGTGACCAAGAAGTGCCAGCAGTAACTACTGATGCTTACGGTTTTGGTGTAGTATCTTTATCAAATATGTTCTTAGGTGTTAACTATTGGGCTGCTATAACAAATTTAAGTTCAATGCCAACTATGGCTCACTTTCACCAAGGTGCTCGTGGAATGTCAGGAAATGTTTTACACGATTTTGGTTCTAACTTTATGGTGAACGGAATGGGTGCTTATATTTCTGGAACCTGGACAGAAAACGCAGCAATGGGTGCAATTACTCAAAATGCTTATAATGAATTTGTTAATAATACCGTATATTTCAATATCCACACTAGCTCTAATCCAGGTGGTGAAGTAAGAGGACAAGTAGATAATATGTTCGATTGCAGTATGCCTTCTAGCAGCTTATCTGTTCAAAAAATTCAAAGCTTAAATATTTATCCTAACCCAAGTAATGGTTTCGTAAATCTTGATGAAAAATTTGTGAATAGTACTTTAAAAATTGTAGATGTAATGGGTAAAGAAGTAAAAACAATTGAGGTAAATTCAACCCAATTAAATATTTCTGATTTAGCCCCAGGAATTTATTTCCTAAGCATTAATCAATCAAATGAAGTTTATTCAGCTAAAGTAATCAAATACTAATATTCTTCTTCATTTTCTATTGTTTAAAATCCAGCTTCTTTAATTAGAAGCTGGATTTTTTTTTGTTAATTAACTAATTCCAATAACATTTCTTTATTAGCAAATCCATAATGGGTTTTAATAACTTTACCATTTTTAAAAATCATAATAGTAGGTAATTCCGTTATTTGATAAGCTTTAGAAATCTCTTTTTCAATGTCTGTATTTACTTTAATGATATTAAATTTTTTACTAGAATCATTAATTAATTCTTCAACAAATGGGGCCATTTTTTTACATGGTCCGCACCAAGGAGCATAAAAATCAACTAAAGTAATAGTATCAGAATTAATCATCTTGTTAAAATTTTCTAATCCAATTGGCTTTTCAGTATCCTTTTTTGGTTGATTAATACCTTCTGGCTTAACCATAGGAAAGCTTTGATTATTCCAAGCATTAATACCGCCTTTTAATTCAATAACTTTATACTGATTAGATCTTAAATAATTAGCAGCTTGAGCACTTCTACCACCGCTTAAACAATACAAATAAATGGTTTTGCTCTTACTTAATTTTAATACTTTACTTTGAAATTCAGGATCATAAAAATCCAATAAAGTAGCTCCTGAAATTATCCCACCAGCCCATTCTTCTGCAGTTCTAACATCTAAAATTAGTGCATTAGTATCACTTTCAATTCCTTTCTTAAATGAGGTTGCATCAACTTGTTTAGGATCTTGTCCTTTGGTTTCGGTTTGACAGGCATACAAAAAAGTACCTGTCAACACCACTAATAAAATTTTTAATTTATTCATAAATAGCTATTGATTTTTTGCCAAGATCCAGCATTAATGGCATTTAAACCCTTAGAAATACAAATTTCTAAAGCTCTTTCGCTTCTAATACCGCTATGGCAGACTAATATAAAATTTTGGTATTTTTTTGCCCAATTATCTATTTCTAAATCAAATTGATCAATGGGAATATTTATTGAGTTGATGATATGTGCTGTTTGAAACTCGTTGATGCTTCTAACATCAACTATCAGGGTTTTAGGATGCTTAAGCAGTATTTGTAGCGGGGGTGTTTCCAATGGGAATCAAATAAAAAAACCATTTGAGCAACTTGCTTCTCTGACAATATTATCTGTTTTCGGGTCCTATGTACAGTATCAGAAATCTAACCAGCGGAAAAAAAAGCTATGAACCGCATGAACAGGATGGCCTCAATATCCTGATGCAAAAAACCGTAGGTTAAACAACAAATTAACTCAAATGGTAATACAAAGATAATATGATGTTATAACTTTTAATGTAACTTTTGTCACATTTCTCTCATTATTTCGATTTTATTTCTAGAAAGTTTTAAAATTCCTTTATTTTCAGCCTGTTTTAAAATCCTTGAGATTACTTCCCTATTAGTCCCAAGCTTAGTTGCAATAGAATGAAGGGGATTAATTATGTTTTTTTTAACCGTTTTATTGGTTTAACTAATTATCCATAATGGGTTCTTTCATGGATTAAAAAGCAAAAAAAATCCCGCAAGGAACATATTTAAATCTCTTGCGGGATAACAAATTAAAGGGTTAGTTTAATAATATATAATCTTAAATTCTGTTCTTCTATTTCGACTATGCAATTCTTCTGGGCAATCAACCCCATCCGGACAAGGAACTGCAAGTTGAGTTTCTCCATAATATTTCCATACCAAACGATACTCATCAATACCTTTAGAACTTACATATGCAATTACTGCCTTGGCTCTGCGTTCTGCAAGTTTTAAATTATATTCATTGTCTCCCCTACTATCCGTATGAGATCCAATTTCGATAATTAAAGTAGGATTGGCTCTTAATAAATTCACAATAGTATCCAAGGTTTGTGAAGCTACTAAGGTTATATCTGATTTATCTAACTCATAATAAATATTGGATATATTTATTTTAAAATCGGTTTTTAATGGTCTTAATCTTACCTCTTTGCTAATTGAAGAATCAACAGGAGTTATATTAAAACTTTCGTTCAAATAGCCCTCTGCAATAGCGTCTAAGGTATAAGATTCATTTTGTTTTATTTTAAATCCTGCATTACCCAAAATATCCGATTTATCAGAATCAATAATTCCACTTCTTTTATCTTTTAACTTAATTCCGGCACCAACAATAGCTTTACCTGTTTCGTCATCAATAACATTTACGCTTAAATTAAACTCTTCAGGGCCTCTTATCAAATCAATTAATAAGGCAGTATCAATATTTTGTGTATACTTTCTTAAATCAAGTTTTTCTGTCTTTGTAGTAAAACCTTTATAACTGCTCGAGATAATATAATTTCTTCCCGGTCTTAACTTATGTCTTACAATACCCTGATCATCTGTTTGTAAGGTGTCTACCACATCCTGTCCGTCGGTTATTCTTACAATTGCTCTAGGTAAGGGTAAATAAGTTAAAGAATCTACTACAGAAAAAAGTACCTTAATTTCTATTTTCTTAAACTCATAAATATCGTCTAAACCTTTTCCTCCATCTCTGTTTGATGAGAAGAAACCTCGTTCACCATTAGGGTAAACAAAAATCCCAAAATCATCTTTATTGCTATTAAATGGTGAACCTAAATTAACAGGCGCTTTAAATCCAACTTTTAAAATACGGGATGAAAAAATATCCATACCTCCTAAACCCGGATGAAAATCAGATGAAAACAATAAAACGGTATCATTTAATACAAATGGATAATTTTCATTTCCGGCTGAATTAATCATTGGGCCGCAATTAATAGGGGCACTAAAATTTTCTGCACCAATAATATCTACATAATAAATATCGGTCCCGCCAAAACCTCCCGGCATATCCGAAGCAAAATACAATCGTTTTCCATCATCAGATAAAGCTGGACTTCCTGTATTGCTATTTGGATCACAAAAGGTTAAAGCCTTAGGCTCTGACCATTTAGAATTTTTACGTTGAGAGCTATATAATTTTAACTTATAGGTCTTCATTTTACCCTGTTTTACTGAGGTTTCAGCATCTCTTGTAAAATAAATGCTATTTCCATCTCTGCTGAATGTGGCAGGGCCATCATGCGTTTTGCCATTAATTTTTCTAGGTAAACGCTGAGCTTTGGTAGATCCAGAATCTTTTAATTCAATCTGAAATAAATCTAAATAGGGCTGATTGTCCCAACCATAAGGATCTACATAATCTGATCCAGGCCTTGAACTGGTAAAATACAATGCTCTAGTGGTAGCAATTGGCGAAAAATCATGGTATTTTGAATTGAATGCTACATTGATTGCCCCATAAGCAAGTGGGTTATTTAGCAATAATGGAGCTATTTCACAAGATTTTAATAAGTTTCTTATTTCTTGATCTCCAGGATTTCTTCTAATAAATAATTTAAACCAAAATTTAGCTTCTGGGTAATTTCCTAAGTTCATACAAACTTTTCCATGAAGCTTATAAAAACGTGGATCAACATTGTTCTGATTAACCAAAGTTTTTAAATAAGTAAAAGCATTAGAATAATCTTTAACCTTATAATAGGCTTCTCCTAATAATTCTAATGCAGGCATATGACCATGATCTAACCATGCTTTTTTAAGGTGCGGAATAGCTTGAGCATATTCTAATCGCTCTAAATGGCGCTGTGCAGCATCCATTTCTTTATCTTGAGCACAGAGGCTCCCGTTGCTTAATACAAAAGCTATAATTGATATAAAAAGAATACGCATGCCTAAAAGTATCGGGGACTAATAATTCTTGACTTGTTTAAACTGAAGTTATAACCCAAAGCTATTTCATGCGATGGACCGTATAAACCTCTATTGTAGGTTTGAATAGCCACATCAAAGGCATATCCAATCCATAAATTTCTATTTACTTGATATTGGGTTAAGATACTCCATTCTGAAAATGTTCTAAAACCAGCACCAATCCAAATCCTATCTTGAAATATAAAAGTGGCATTTAAATCTGCATTAAATGGAGCGTTAGGAACATATTTACCTAATGTAGAAGCTTTCAACTTCCAATCTGCATTTAAATCAAATAAATATGCCGCTGTTAAAAAATAGTGGCTTTTTGGTTCGCCAATTACATATTGATAATCTTCAATTAAATTACTGCTAATTAAGCGTGGGCTGCTAATACCTAAAGCCAACTTATCATTTTGGTAATAAATTCCAGCACCAACATTAGGTAACCAAAGACTCTCATTTGCCGTAAATGCCGGATCATTAGGGTCTTTAACATATAAGCGATTTAAGCCTAAATTGTAATTGATAATACTTCCTTGTAAACCCAATGAAAGTGAACCAGAAGGTAAAGAAATTTTGTAAGAGTATACCCCTGAAATAGTATTGGTGCTTTGCAAACCTTGCTGATCATTAACAAATAATAAACCAACTGCACCTTTAGTATTCTCAATAGGTGAGTGTATAGAGGCTGTTAAATTTACCGGTGCCCCTTCTAAACGGGTCCACTGATTTCTATACATAAGTGTAGAACTAATTCCGTTGATAGATCCTGCATATGCAGGATTTATAGGCAACATATTAGTTAAATACCCAGTATATCTCGGGTCTTGCTGGGCCGAAGCCGTAAAACATCCCGCAAGGGAAATTAAAAGGGCTATTAATTTTATACTTTTTCTCATTGGTTTTTAATCACTATAAAGCCCTTGTATTCTTCGTTCTCAATATTTAGGCGTATTACATAATAATAAGTACTTTCAGGTAAAACTTCACCTGCATTATTTTTACCATCCCAATCATTTTTATAATCGGTGGTAGACCAAACTTCATTTCCCCATCTATTTACAATGGTTATTTTATAATCACTAAATTGTTCTATGCCATCAATTACCCATTTATCATTTTTATTATCATTATTTGGGCTTATTCCTTGCGGGATAACTAATCGAGCAGAATTCAAAACTGTTATATAAACTATTGCGCTATCACACAATTCCGGATTACCATTATCACAGATTTTATATTGGAAATTATCATTACCTACAAAGTTTCTGTTTGGAGTATAAACAAATGAATTATTGTTAATTACAACCGTTCCATTAGCCGGATTACTTAATAAACTTACGCTTAATGGATCATTATCTGGATCATTATCATTTAATAAAACATTAATGGTTTTGCTTCCATTTCTTGGTACAGATGCTGTATCAAAAGTGGCTACCGGTGGATCATTAACTGGGAAAATCGTAAGATAAACCCAAGCACGATCAAACACAGATCCATTAGATATTTGATAGAAAAATGAATCAAGTCCGTTATAATTAAATTGTGGGAAATAAGATATGGAATCATTACCCGGAATTACTTGTGCTAATCCATTTCTCGCTGGAGTAATAATTGTAATAGTTGGATTTACAAAAAAGCTATCGTTTTCTTTCGGAAAAACTCTAATATTTTGATCTTCTAATAAACTATAAAAATCATTTACAGCAATTAATGCTTTCCTTACGTTAAATACTACCCAATTTTCTGAGCAAACATTTGGATACGAATCCGAACAGATTCTATACCTAAATGAATCGGCACCGAAGTAAGTATTATTAGAAGTATAAATTACGCTATCATTTGATAAAGATAAACTACCATGCAAAGGATTTATCAAAATGGAAACGGTTGTTGATGTTTGAGCCGTATCATTAGTTTCAGGGAAATGTAAATATGGCGTTCCTTGAATTACCGAATAATTATCTCTTACTGCTCTAATTTTAGGATTCACTTCTATTTTTATAAACGCTGTGTCACAAACGCTTGGATTTGCAATTAAACAAACTCGATATTGAATAGAATCTCTTCCGAAATAATTGTTGTTTGGAGTATATAAAACGGAATCATTATTAAAAACGCTTTGACTACCATTAAACGGTCCACTTAGAATTACCATAAATGGTGTACCTGCTAAAATATCATTAGCCAAAGGTTTAACCATAATTGGTGTTCCAGATTCTGTGCTAACTAAGTCATCAGTACTTGCAACCCCCGGAGAAACATTTACTCTAACCCAAGCCGAATCGCAAGTTGGAGGAACATCATTACCGCATAATACATATCTAAAACTATCTAATCCGATAAAACCATTATTTGGAGTGTAGGTTACCAAATTATTATTTACTGTTACCGTACCATTTAAAGGTTGAACATTAACCGATACACTTGCTGTTGAATAAATAATATCATTATTGGTAACAGGCATGGTGATAGGATTATTCAAATAGGTTAATGCATTATCATCAACTGCATCTATTAATTTATCAACCACAAGAAACACTGCCATCGCAGTATCGCAAGTATTTGGTAATAAAACAGGGCACAATGAATAAATTAAAGTATCATAACCAGTAAAACCAAAATTAGGAGCATAATTAATACTGTCTTTATTTAAAACATTAACTGCTCCATGTTTAGGCTGACTAAATATTTTAACACTAGACGCTCTATTATAATTATCATTTAATTTTACTTGTACCACCTTAGTTTGATTTTTACCTGCAACAGCAAAATCATAATTCGCTTCTAATACGGTGTTTTTGCAAGGGGTGCTTCCGCGTGGTTCAATAATATTGGTTACAAAATTTCCATTTAGTCCCGGTTCTGCACCATAAGTGGTATTAAAATGGGGCGACCTAGAATTTCTGATTATACCTGCCGCACCACCATCTAAATTTAAAAATACATTATTAGGTTTTGAATTGGTTTTAAAACCAACCATTCCTCCTCCGCCACCACCACCGGTTCCGTGAGATGCTTCTAGGTTAAAGGTTAAGTTATTCTGACTTTGATTATCACCACCTTTTCCTCCTTTTGCATTAACAAATAAATTTCCTACAAATTGATCAACCAAAAATAATACAGATCCGCCTCCACCGCCGCCTCCAGCTCCATCTCTACCTGCAATGGTATCTATATTTTCTCCATTTACAGAGATAGTAGCGTCTGACGGGCTAATTAATTTTGGTGCAATAATAATTACGATTCCACCACCATCACCGCCTTTTCCTCCAATTCCGCCACCGGATTGTATATCATCGTTTTGGTGACCGCCACCGCCGCCACCGCCCATAAATACGCGCTGATTATTCGTTCCAGAGGAGTAAATAAAAGGTTTACCTCCTATACCACCATTAATGGTGTCTTGAGTGCATCCTGCACCTGGTGAAGTTGGTAAATAGGCTTGTTTACCGCCTAATCCACCTCTTCCAAAATTTCCACCACCCCCGCCACCGGTATTGTGGTTATTTCCGCCACCGCCACCAGTTGCCCATGCTCCACGGCCGCAAATAAAAGCATTACTTAAAATTGGAAAAGATTCTCCCTTATATCCGGCTTCAACCGTATTTAAATTATCATAATAATAACTTTTTCTATCGCAATAATAACTTGCGCTAGAACGAACTCCTCCATGGTATCCTGCTGAATCAGCAATGATATCCGCATTTAATGAAACTGAATCTAAAGCATGAATTACTACTACCCCTCCAGTGCTTCCATCCCATGATTTGGCATATACGGTCCCAAAAACATTAAGGTGATTATCGTATGGAACACTAATCATTTGAAGTCTGCCTGTATTTAAATCATAAGACCTTAATAACTGATTTAATAATTCAATAGTATCTCCCTTAATATTATCTATATAAGATAATTCATACAAACCTGCATTTCTCAAGTTTGAAATATTTCCGAAATTACTATCGTTGGAAGTTACTATTGTTCCTCCCTTCATTAACATAAATAAAACTTCATCACCCACATTAAAATCAGAAATATTAGTTACCCTGATCATACAAGGGTTAATAATATGGGTTACTTGGGCGTATTTATTTACAATACCACTTAAATTTCTGCTTTGAGAATGGGCCGCACTCATGCTAATCATGAATGTTAATAAAGCTAATATGATTCGAGGCATAAAAACCTTTTTATATTTATTTGTGTAATTCACGATTCAAAAATTTAAAAAAATACTCAATAAAAAAATTTAAGTATACCAGCTAAAAAGAATGATATATGAAAGTACACTTTATCATTAATTCAACCCGATTTTACGTTCGTATACAAAAGTTACTCTTTTTATTTAAAAAAAGAAAAAAAATGTTTAGAAAATATATAAGACCGGGGATCCCGAATCGAATTTATTAGATGACGGAATGCGCTCCACTTCGTTACGCTGATGGGAAGTTTGGAATCCCGACTTCGAACTTGTGAGATGTCGGGATGTGCTTCGCTTCCCGACTTCGAATTTATGAGATGTCGTGGATGCACTTCGCTTCGCTTCGTTGTTTGAAATAAAATCTTTAATATTATCTATTAACTTGAATTAATTGAATATATTTCAATCATTCTTTTTTTAACACAGAGTTCTCAGAGATTTTTCAATGAGTTCACAGAGGTCATTCCTTTTTTTATGCTATTCCTAAAATAAATAATTAATATTTTGTCGAACAAATAAATTGGAGGACCTTAACCTAATGATTAAGTAATCATTCTCTGTGTCCTCTGAGCCTCTTTTGTGTACTCTGTGTTTAAATAAAAAATCTTTGATTATACTCTTAAATTATAGCAAACATTTCAATCACGTTCTTTTTAACCAAAGGGCTCCCAGAGATTTTTCACAGAGATCGCGGAGGTCATTCATTAATGTATCCTATTCCTAAAATAAATAATTAATATTTTGTCGAACAAATAAATTTGAGGACCTTAACCTAATGATTAAGTAATCATTCTCTGTGTCCTCTGAGCCTCTTTTGTGTACTCTGTGTTTAAATAAAAAATCTTTGATTATACTCTTAAATTATAGCAAACATTTCAATCACGTTCTTTTTAACCAAAGGGCTCCCAGAGATTTTTCACAGAGATCGCGGAGGTCATTCATTAATGTATCCTATTCCTAAAATAAATAATTAATATTTTGTCGAACAAATAAATTTGAGGACCTTAACCTAATGATTAAGTAATCATTCTCTGTGTCCTCTGTGCCTTCTTGGTGTGCTCTGTGGTAAAAAAAGGAATTA
>VFQN01000172.1_pt1 | contig 135362 bp, 107 predicted proteins | sample 3512371 | NCBI WGS metagenome assembly VFQN01 (sample SAMN10412370, study PRJNA504923) | tailings metagenome | isolation source: Replicate 2 from Balatoc abandoned mine | place: Philippines: Itogon, Benguet | collected 2017-08-28 | reverse complement strand
ATTGAAATAGAAATGCCTTCTAAAAGAGGGTGTGAAAATGGCCCTTACGCTGAAAACCGTGGTAAACCAGCAAATGAAGCGAAAAAAAGCATTCGGTGTTTGAGTCCGTAGGACGAGTTTTGAATGCTTTCGCGCAATGCCGCGTAGTTTACAGGTTTTCGAGTAGAGGCCTAGCCTTTTTGCTTACTTTTTTGGCAATGAAAAAAGTAAGAGAAACCCAGTAATAGCGTAAGATGTGCGCATCACTAGTCAATCGCCTCCCAAGGGGGGGATTTCCCATTTATTAGCACAACCCGTTATTTTTCCGGAATTGAAACAGAAATGCCTTCTAAAAGAGGGTGTGAAAATGGCCCTTACGCTGAAAGCGCATAAACTCAACACCCGAAATTTGAATCATATTTCTTCCACTTTTCCAGTCGTCGAAAAGTGGAGCAAAAGACTTGTCTCATTCCAAGCCGTTCACTAAAAAGTTCCATCCCCTTATTTTAAATCAAAAAGAACGGATTGCGCTGCGCTCCATCCAAACGACAAGCGCTTTTTGTTAAAATGACGGCACAGAACTTTTTTTAACGTTCTCTTCCGGGAATGAGACGGAAATCCGTCTTCGGACAAATCGTTTTTTGCTTCATGCGGAAAATCGTTCAGATCTGGAGGATCTAAATCCGGCGCATTGGTGAACAAGATCGGGTACCTGTGCAGGAAATAACAGCTAAATTTCTCATCCTGTTTGAGGAGGAACGACGAGTTTGATGAGAAATTCTGTTATGATCTGCTGACAGGTCGATCGGTTTACCGCGCCTAGATTTTTTGTTACTTTTTCATCAATGGAAAAAGTAAGGGAACCAATAATAGTGTTCGATGTGCTAGTAAATAGGAAATCACCCTCCAAAGGGGGAGCTGGAATTCCGTTTCAAACACAGATCCCACTCCCGATAGCTATCCGGACAGTCCTCACACTCGCCCTGAAAGAAAAAGAGCATTCGACACTAGTCGAACACTAAATGAACTTAGTTTTTAATGCTCAAAACCTCATTCTTGAACTTTTCGAATTGTTGATTTTTTTCCTTTGTATTAAACAACGATCTTACAATTCTCAGATGTTTAAACCCTTGCAAAAAATGAAATTGTTCGGGTGAAATATCATCACTCAGACCGTGAAATACTAATTCTTCTAACTTTTCAATTTTACTTAAATATGAAACATCAACTAAATTCTTCAAAGTAATTAGATAAAGCGACCTCAATTCTTTGTTCATGCTGAAATCCGGTAATGATTCAATCTGAGCCTGATTATTAATATTTAAGGATTTAAGAATTGGTAATTCAGAAATGAAAGAAAGATCGCGTAATCCTTTTATTCTGCCGATTTCCAAAGTTTCAAGTTCCTTTAATTGACTAAGGAAACCCAAGTTGTTTACATTTCCATTTATTAGCACTAAACTTTTCAAATCCTTTAAATGACCTAATGTTTCCGAATCTTTGAACTTCACTTGATTCAGATCAAGGTGTCTGACTTGAGACATTTTTGACAAAAAGATAAAATCAGATTTTATCATATCTGCCCAAATATGAAGTTTAACATCCGGATTTATCGAAAAAACTTTCTCATTCAGTTCCAACCAAGTTTTTTCACTGGGCATAAACTTCCATGGCTGAATAACTCGGATTGACGGAAGTTTTGAAATTTCAACCGTTTCGTTTGCCGTAAGTTCTCCGATAAGATTCAGACAGTCACCATGTAATTCCCAGTTTTCGCTTTTTTTCGATTCCATTGAATTAATCACATTATACATCCTCTAAATTAAAGACTTTTTCTGATTGTGTCGAACCCGCTTTAAATGTTTGAAAAACACACTAAAATCAATCGTTTATGGGAGATTAGAGCTATCCTCCCCCTCAGTCCCCCTCCAAAAGGGGGAAGCAAAATCGCAACTTCAAACACAGATCTCACACTCAAAACTCACACGCACACTGAAAGAAAAAGAGCATTTGACGCTAGTTAAATGCTCTTTTTCTTTTTTCATCATGATATGTAATCCGGAAAATAAAGTGTTTTTATGGTATGATTAATTCAAGGGTCGGTTCCTCATCATATGGCTTGATGTGTGTTGCCGTTGAACTGATGGGTCTTATTTTCGGTTTGGTTCCATTCGTTAAAATGATCCCGGATTCCATCACAGTTCCGGATGTATCATCGCCTCCAACGATGCGGATGGACGATGCTTTTGAAAGAACTTTGTTGTTGAATGATTCAAGGCTTGAAGATTTCATGTTTGGATATATTAAATGATTGTTCTACAAACATAAGATTGTAAGGAATAGGAATGCTTGTTTTTGGGCCAATGAGTGAGATGACAAGCTTGTCTTGGTTTATTTAGTTGAAAATCTGTGCTTTGCAATGGTTTTGACAGTGGATAATTTATGAAATATCTGACAGATAATTCATGAATAGACAGCTCAACGCCTTTTTTCTCATTCCCGGGGGTGGAATATTTGTCAAAAAAAAGGAACGAGAAAACCTTTTAAGAAACGCGTTGTATTAGTCTAACTATTCCAATAAAAAAACCCTATGCACAAACAAATCGAACGCTTAAAGTATATGGATTACCTGATCCGGATTGAATCTACCGGAAGCATGAAAGATTTTGCCCGGAAACTGGATATTTCCAGAAGTACATGCGGAGAATACCTTCGTTTCATGCGTGAACTCGGAGCGCAAATCATTTACTGTCCTTACCGGAAAAGTTACAAGTACGAAAAATCAGGCAGGTTGGTTATTGGTTTTTTGGATTGACCGAAAATCCGTGTTTTCCAATTTGCTGCAGTTAACCGCATATAAAATCACTAGTTACTTCTCGATCACATCAACAGATTCTGTTTGTTTGGATCGCGCACATTGCGACTTGTAAGTGCGGTAGAGAAAATCATAAATGATCCATTCGTGCATGCGCTGTTTGTTCTTTATGAAACGGTTCAGTAACATGTGAATATAACTGCTGATCAGGCTTTCTTTGCTTAGACCGGAGTCTGTGGCATTCAGACGCAGGATTTCTGAGGCGATTGGTTTTATCGCTGCTGATTTTTGTTCCAATAAGGCTGTTATCGGATACCATTCATTCGTTTTTTCGTCGGAATGGTTGAGAATCTCTGCGATTTCCTGCTGGGCAGACCGGTATTTCTTGTCGATAATTTTATTCAGTTGTTTGTTCACATGGAACTCTTGTCCGAAGACCGTTTTCAGGTGATGCATCAGGTTGAGTTTATCCTCGGGGTTAAAACGAAAATCGTTCAACAGGTCGTCAACACACCGGAGAGCTAAAAGCCATCTGAGTTGCTGACCGCTTTCATCCGGATTCAGTAAATCCAACAGCTGAAGGGCTGCACGACTGTCCTGGAAAAATAGCTGTTCCGACAGCAGCATAGTTGGTTCTCCATACCGTTCAATTTCCCGTTGGTACGTGTCGAGCTGCATTTTCCAAACCAGGTTTTGTTGGATGTAAGGCTGCAGGTGCTCCAGGAATACTTTCATAATCTGGCCGGTATTACCGGTATCCGGAATATGGAAGCGAATCCGGAGATGCGTATCCGGGTCGGCATAACGGATGAAAAACCAGGAATCGATTTTGTTTTCGTCAATAAGTTGTTCCGTTAAGGGCGAAATGATACCGGTGAGAATTTCATCTGCCGTTTTGCTTCCGCAATAAAGCTTATAATAGAGCCAATCCGAACCCGGAACAAAACTGCGTGTTATGGTTGGTTCAGTCCGTTGAGTGACTGCCGGCGATCCGGCCGCAGGAACTTCTTTTCTCTGCAAGATTGCAATGAGCTCATTGGTATAGTTTTTTTCGTTGTGATCCTTTACGAGCACTGTTTCCGGGGAGAATAGGAATTCTTTCAATGTAAAAGAATGTTTGTTTTTGATTTGTGCCAGGAAACTTTTTATGCTGAGTTCATCTTCAAAATTGATGAGCATTTCATTATCGCTTTCTGCCAGCAATACCAGGTTTGGTAAACGATTGACCTGCTTCCATTCCAGTAGACTTTCCGGGCTATTCAGTTGCTTGATTTGTACCTTGCGTACGTTCCAGGTAGCCAATGAGACGATAATGTTTCCTACTTCGACACGTGGCAAAAAGGAAAATTCGTTTTGCAGTTTCCCCCAGTCAAAAGAAACCCCGCTTCTTTTTCCGGAGTATTGCATATCGGACAGGAAATGGTACACAGGAAGCGAATTGAAGGAGTAATTATGAGCGTTTCCGAGACGCGGGAGGATTTCTTTGTTCAACCTTTTGGACCGCAGAATAATTTCGTTGTTTTCAATGGAAATATACAAATCACCGAGCCCTATTTGTTGTTCTTCAGGTAATTCGGATTGAGCAAGGTAGGGAATCTCATATTTCCGGAAAGAGGAACGCAGCAACACATTACCTGTCCGGTTTTCAGGCAGATGCACGATTTCAGCTAATACCTTTTCCGGGTGTAGTTTTTGCTCCTGAGTTGCAATTTCTTCTACCAATGTCCGGATTTGTTCATTTCCTGTCGTGAACCTGCCAAGCATATTGACAGCGCTGCTCCCTCCGATGCCTTTGATCAGAAGTTGATTTCCGATATGGCTGAACTGAATGGGAAATGAGTCCGGCAGATCAGTCCGGTTTTCAGGAAATGAATCCAGTTCATCGAGCCCTATTTGGATCACTTGTGCATTTTCCTGAAAGGCTTGTGTGAGTTTGTTGAGTAAGAAGGATTCCCGCTGATTCCAGGTTATTTCGAAACCAGTGTTTGGTTTGGAACCCACAGGTAAATCCCGGATAAGCGGACTGGTATCTCCGGTACGGTTGGAATTACCGGCATAACCGATTCCCGACTCATTATCCAATACGGTGAGTAAGGGCAATTCGGCATTTTCATACCGTTCGGAAAACTGTCGTTTGAACTCGGATAAGAACGTTTTATCCGGCTTTACTGCCAAGCGGTTCAACACACGGATTGCTGTTTTCAATGATTCCTGGAAGGTTTGATCAATGGTTTGATTTTCCGGAGATGGAGTCTGAAACAAATCGGTCTGAAACAACTTCCCTGATTCAAAAGGGATCGAACTGGTTTTCAGAAACTCCTGTAATTCCGTGTAGAATTCAATTTCATTGAACTGATTCGCATCAATCTGTACCAGTTTTTGAGCCGTTTCTTCCAGGAAACCAATGAGTTCTGAAAGTTCGTCGGAATCTGATTCCTGCTGAATGCTTTTCAATCGATGGACCAGCATGGCGAGTACTTCCGAACCACTAACCGTTGGTTCCAGTTCGCTGACGAGTAGTTGTGAGTTGATGATTTCCCCGATAAACTGTTCCGTTTCGCTTGCCGAAAGTTCATCGTCGTACTGCAAAAGCAGGGCAGTAAGTTGTTGTATGGAAGCACCGTTTTTTGCGCCTTTCAATACCAGCTCGATGTATTCCGAATGATCCACTGCACTGATTTGGTAATTCCGTCTGCCTTCGAGGTACATGTATTCAACATAGCGGAAACGGCCACCAATTGTATACAGACTTGTGTTTGGAAAGAATTTCAAATGGGGACGCACAGCAGGCAGTTTGGAAATTTCACTGGCAAGATTGCAGGAAAAATGCATGTCAAGACGGGTTTTCCGGAATGAATTTTCAGGTGTTTGCAGAATACCATCGTGCTCTCCCCATTTAACGACTCCACACTTGGCAAACAGGCCAAAAGGTGTGCAGCGGTTGTGCATTCTCAGGGCATATTTCAGAAGAGAGAAGAGCAGTTTCTGTTTTCGCTCTTCATCTTCAAAAGCACCTTTTTGCCACCGGACAAACTCGTCCAGCAAATTCGGTGAAGCGAGGTACAATGCTTCCTGAATGTTTTTTTGTGAGAACAAATGGATCAACTCGTCTTCCGAAAACGAAGATTGAAAAGGTTTTAACGGTGTTCGTAAAACAAGCTGATCGTGAAAAGTGTAATTCATAATGGTATTCCCGTTTGATGTAGATGAATCATGGCCGCTCATTCTGAGCGGCCACTTTTTTTAGCGCCCCAGACTAAATTCCGTGTCGCAGGTTCGTGATGGAGGACAGACCTTCGTCTCATCCGTACAAACGATATCCTTCGTCTGATTATCAGTGGTACGCAGTAATCCACCGACAACGGAATGCATCTGCTCGTGGTTCAATGCCACGATCTTCTCTTTTCGAAGGGTTAATTTCCCTTCCAGTACGATTTTTTTCATTTGATTATAATTTAATGATTGAAGACAAAACTAATGGGAGGAAGTCCGGTCAGATCGGATTATGCCATTCTACTTTCGCTTCACTTTTATGGCCGTAGAAGCGGGAGTATGCTGAAAATCTCATATAAAAGAGTAAGCGATAACTTTTATTTTACTGATATGAAAAAGATCAATATCCAGGGAAAACTAAACCTGAACAAAGAGACAATTACCCGTTTGAATGACCAGGCTATGGCGTCAGTTCAGGGAGGTCAGGAGCTTCTTAGAACTACTTGCAGCAGCAACGCACCTGTAACAACTGCAGGGAACTCTTCTCCTTGTAATCCTCAAACTTGCGGTTCTCCTACAAGTACTTGTATTTTTAATGATGGTTGCTAGTAAACCGCTGATCCAGAGTAGCCTGAAATCATTTCAGGCTGTTTCGGATTTTCTTTTTTTCACATGAGTAAAATAGATGAACAACAGGATGAATACCCGAGATAAAATTACCCGGATCCGCGAGGAGCTGGTTAAATATATTGCCAATGATACCCGTGATGTGCAACCCAATAAGGGGGTGTTGTCCGGAAATCCGGGGCTGTCACTTTTCTTTTATTACCATTATAAGCAAACGGGAAACGAATCGGATTTATCCCTGATGGAAGATTTGATCGCCAATCATTTAAACCAGGTTGAGACGCTCATTATGAATCCTTATTACTGTAACGGTTTGGCAGGATTTAATTGGTTAATGCGGTTTTATGCCCGGGAAGAAGTGTTGGAGTTATCGGGTTCAATGCATGAAATCCTGGGGATGCTGGATGCTTATGTATCGGATGCTTATTCCCTTGCGTTGGAGGTCGGTAATTTCGATTTTCTACATGGTTCCTGCGGTTTGCTGCAATACTTGCTCACTACGGAGGACGCGGCAAGATATGCACATGATTTTGTCCGGCGGCTGGATGAAACGAAGATACAGATCGATGAAGACCGGATTGCCTGGATGTCCAACATCACTTTCCTGGATCGGAACGAAGAAGTGTTCAATTTTGGTCTTGCACATGGTATGCCAGCTATCCTGTTGATGCTTTCACGGATCATTAAGGAGAATTACCTGGAAAATGACCAAACAGCACGTAAACTCCTGGCGGGTTGTGTGCGTTTCATCCTGTCCGAAAAACTCGATGCCAGCTGCGAATCAACTTTTTCGCATTATTTTTCTGATGATGTGCCGCATACTGAATCCAGGCTGGCGTGGTGCTATGGTGATTTAGGCGTCTGCGTTGCCCTTTGGATGGCAGGTGAAACGTTGGACGATCCATTTTTTAAAGAAGAAGCAATCAGCATTTGCCTGAAAACCACCAAACGCAAAGATCCCTTAGCGACGGGGGTAGTGGATACCGGGATTTGCCATGGTACCGCAGGAGTTGCATTACTTTATTTGCGCTTACATCAGCTTACCGGTGTAGAAGATTTTCGATTGGCTGCCGATTTCTGGATCGAAGACACGATGCAGCGAGCAAACTTTGATGATGGCCAGGCCGGGTTCAAAATGTGGACAAAAGAGGGTTATATGAATGAAGTGAATATCCTGAATGGCATTGCCGGAATCGGTTTGGTGTTGCTTACGCATGCAATGGAAACAAGCGGTAATTGGGAAGATCTCCTGCTGATTCCCTAATCAGCAGGTTTTTAATAGAGTGTCTGAATTGTTTTAAACAGGTAATCCATAGTATTCGATGGCTTGCTGCTTCAGCGGATTTGTTGACCAGTCGGTCCATTCCGCAGTGTAGGGGTCGTATCCACATTTCAGTGGTTTGCTGTAGCGGTCTTCCGGATCTTCGGTAAAGGCACGGCAATCGGTACAGATATGTCTGAACTCACAGTCTTTGCAAACTGCAATGTCATCTTTGCGGATATCCCATAAAGCAGTTGCTTCGGGAGTTTCGATTACTGCTTTCACTGTTGTCGTAGCACTATTTCCAAGTACCAGGTTCATCGCCGGACAGTTTTTGATATCTCCGTTGGTATGGATGGCTATTTTCTTGTAAAGACACGAATTGTGATTCAGAGATTCCATTACTTTTTGCTGATTCGTACCAAAGTTTTTCGAATTCACTACCCCGCAATGCCCAAATCCCGTAATTATTTTTTCGAGGCATACAAGCGTATAATTCAGCGGAACAGGAAGCGTTTCGGTTACTTTTTCCGGGCAGTTATGTATCGTGAGCGAAATAAGTTTGTTGCCGGAATGATCCAGTTCTTTAAGCATTTCAGGAAACCCTTCACAAGTATAATGTACAATCAGTTCCACCGAAACCAGGCTGGTTTTACCAGTTTGTTCCATGATACGCAGCATGTCGGCGGGTGTCATAATTTCAGTGAAAAAGACCACCAGGTACTTGCATCGGACTTCTTCCAGTTGAAGCAGGTAGTTTTCAAACGAGTGCAAATTGTCCCGGTTCACTTCGATGATAGCGTTGTTTATCTTCTCGGGGGGTTGATAGCTGGTATCTAAAGCCGGCAAGTGTTTCACGTCAAAAGCATCGCAGAAATGCCCGAACTCTTTTTCCCGGATGTATTCCAGGTATTCCGTAATGGTTTCGGTATTCTCTTCGCCATATTTCAGGTAAACATCTGCAATACTGCACGAAGTATTGAGTAATTGCAGCACTTCGTACATGGAATGGGGTATTAGCTCGGAAGTGTTGCGCTGGAGATCCATGATCAAGGATCTGCTATAGCCCTTTACTAACAGGCAATTGGAATAAAGTTGGAAATGTGTAGCATGCATAATCAGGACGTTTTGGTGATACTGGATTACTCAATCAAACCGGCAAATTGGTTTTGGGGATTGCAGTACATGTCGTTTGCCGGTTTGATGGAAAGGACTTGGTGTCAGTTTCTGCACGACACCTGTTGTTGCTTTCAGTTCAACAATGTTTTGGAAACACAGTTGAAAACCTCCTTTATTGGTTTGCATCTGTTGTTGTAATTCGTTTAATTTCATAATGAGTCTTGAATCAGGTAAAGGGCAAGTTCTCTTTCGATGGAAAAATTGCAGGAAGCGGAGACCGATCCAAACTGACCGATCGGGTTTATTTCGAGGAAAATGAACTCATTTCGGGGAGTAAGAATCAGGTCGATTGAGCCTGACTTCAGTTGAAGTGCTTCCATGAGCCGGGTTAGTTTAATCCGTATATCGTCCGGCAATTCAAACGGAACATTCCGGTTAGGCTTTTCATAGTTGTATATCCTGGAATCGCTTTTTGTTTGCTCGTCTTCCTGGGAAAAGATTGCCATGGTCCGGCATTTTCCGGCCAGGTAGAAAATTCGGAGTTCGTATTTCTTCGGTATTTTTTCCTGGATAAGGGAAGGAGCAAAAAAAGCCGGGATTTCAGTATTTTCCTCCAGGTCTTGTGTATACATAATGGCGCCGGTATCCGATAATTCGAACACGGATCCGCTCAGGAAATTCTTCGTAATTAGTTTCGCCGGTTTTAGGTTTTCCAGGTCTTCCCGGGTTTCCACAAGGTAGGTTTCGGGAATCAGAAGTCCCATTTCAGTTGCCATTTCGAGTACAACCAGCTTGTTCAACTCCGATCGGGAATATTGGTTGATAAACCTTTTTTTGGTGAGCTGATATTCAAGGTATTCCTCCAGAAGCTCTTCCTCCCGTTGTTTCATTTCCGTCAAAACATCCGTAGTGGCGCTTTTGTAACGGAGACGACCTCTTCTGTACCAGAAAGCCCCTATTTTATCGAGATGAATATATTCTCCACCGACAACCAGGTAAATGTCTTTTCCCCGGAACCGGAAATAATAACCGGAATCGTCGTTGATGCGAATCACCCTTTTTTCGGGGGCAAAGTGATGAATCCAGTCGATCACATAATTGGTCACCGGATCAATCAGCGTACTTGAAATGAGAATCATGTTGTCAGGAATAGAGATTCCGGGGAATCACTCCCCGGAATCAGTTGAAATCAAGGATACATCTGGTGGGAAGTACCATCGGAATACGTTACCGTACCTTTGATCGGTGTCTGACCATCGTAAATCCAGTTTTCCGTATCAGAGCATCCATCCCAATTGGTAGGGTACGTTTCGGTACGTAGATTGTTTCCTAAGAGTTTACCTCCTTGTACTTGTGCCATCTGAAGCGTTGTCAATGCTTCCATGTTTTCTTGTTTGAAAACAGACATTTTTGTCAATTTATTCATAAGAATATGGTTTGATTATCTATCACTGTAATCGTAACAGATTGTTGTAAATAACTGTTAACTATTTAAGACCGTAACAGCATCAGTCTGTTGTTGCAACAATGACTCAAAAGTATTCGTGTCCAATCCGGTTAATCCGGACTGCTGAAAAAAGATAAAAGAATACTCTCCCCGGGATCAGTCCGATTAGAACGGACTGGTGCTGTCTATGTTTGTTTCGGATTCGGGATAAGACGAAGATCCAAACATGTAAAATCGATTATTGTGCTGTAAGTTAACCCGTTTCGAAAAGGAAGAAGGGTTGAGTTAAAATAGGGATATGAAGAAATTCACTTTTTACCGTCAACGAGACGCGATGGATTGCGGACCGACCTGTCTGCGCATGATCGCCAAACATTATGGGCGGGCCGTTTCATTGGAAAAACTCAGGAAACTTTCAGAGACTACGCGTGCAGGGAGCAGTATGCACGGTATCAGTAATTCCGCCGAAAAGATCGGATTCCGGACGCTGGGTGTCCGGATTGATTTCAATAACCTGATGAAAAACGCCCCGCTTCCTTGTATTTGCTATTGGAATGAACGGCATTTCGTGGTGGTTTACAAAATTAAAAAGGGAGCGGTGTATGTTGCGGATCCGGCACATGGTCTGCTGGTTTATTCTGTTCGTGAATTCCTGGACAATTGGATTGGGAAACATGCCTGCGAAACGACGGAAGAAGGCATCGCACTGTTGTTGGAACCATCCGCCCGCCTATCAGATGCAGAAGACGATGATCAACCCGTTAAACAGGGATTTGCTTTCCTTTTCAACTACATCAAAGGATTCCGCAAGTTGATGCTGCAGCTTGGTTTCGGATTGTTAGCCGCCAGTTTGCTGCAACTCATTTTTCCCTTCCTCACTCAAAGTGTGGTTGATATCGGAATTCAGAACAAAGACATTCATTTTCTTTACCTGGTGTTGATCGGTCAGGTATTTGTATTCCTGGGACGTTCCATGATCGAAGTCATTCGAGGATGGATTTTATTGCATTTGAGTACCCGTATCAATATTTCACTCGTCTCTGATTTCCTTGTAAAACTGATGAAATTGCCGATTTCCTTTTTTGATATAAAAATGACAGGCGACATTATGCAGCGTATCAGTGATCACCGGCGCATCGAAAACCTCTTGACCAATCAATCACTGAGTGTTCTTTTCTCCATTTTCAACTTCATTGTTTTTGGGATTGTATTGGCGATCTACAGTATTCCGGTATTTCTGATCTTCTTGCTTGGGACAGTCTTATACTTTACCTGGGTGAGCTTCTTCATGAAAAAAAGAAGCGACCTGGATCATAAACGATTTTCCCAGATGAGTGAAGAACGTACCAAGATCATGGAATTAATTGCCGGGATGCAGGAAATCAAATTGCAGAATGCGGAAAGACAAAAACGCTGGGGTTGGGAATATATCCAGGTACGCTTATTCAAGCTGCAGATTCGCAGTCTGAGATTGGAGCAGGTACAAAGTAACGGAGCGTCTTTTATCAATGAACTCAAGAATATTATCATCAGCTTTTATACTGCAAAATTGGTTGTTGATGGTGAGTTGACACTGGGGATGATGCTTTCCGTTTCTTACATTATTGGTCAGCTGAATGCCCCGATTTCACAATTCATGAGCTTCATTTTCTCTTTGCAGGATGCCCGTATTTCCCTGGAACGCCTGGCTGAAATCCACAATAAGGAAGAAGAAGAACCTAATGGAGAAAACAGGCTGGAAGAATTGCCGGAGAATCATACGCTTCGCCTGGAAGGTGTCAGTTTTCGCTATACAGGTTCAGAACAGCAGATCCTGAAAGAAATAAACCTGACAATTCCCGCGAATAAAATGACTGCCATCGTTGGAGCAAGCGGAAGCGGGAAAACCACTTTGATGAAACTGCTGCTGCGCTTTTACGAACCCGAATCCGGAAAGATCAAGGTCGGTGAATCTGACCTGAATGTATTCACCCAGCGCGTCTGGAGAGAACATTGCGGTTCTGTGATGCAGGAAGGATTTATTTTCAATGATACGATTGCGCAAAACATCGCTATCGGTGACGACTATATCGACAAAGCAAAGCTTAAGCAGGCTGTTCATGTTGCCAACATCCGGGAATTCATTGAAGAACTTCCATTGAGTTATAACACGAAAATCGGAACGGAAGGAACCGGGATGAGTGGCGGGCAGAAACAGCGTGTACTCATTGCCCGGGCAGTATACAAAAACCCGTCTTTTCTTTTTTTCGATGAGGCTACAAGTTCGCTTGATGCACATAATGAAAAGATTATCATGGAAAACCTGGACGACTTTTTCAAAGGCCGCACAGCCGTGGTGATTGCCCACCGGTTGAGTACGGTGAAAAATGCGGATCAAATTGTTGTCCTGGATAAAGGCCGGATCATTGAAAAAGGAACACATTACGAATTGCTGGAATTGCGTGGAAGTTATTATAACCTGGTTCGGAATCAGCTGGATCTGGAGAAGATTGAGCAACAGAAAGTCAATTGAAAAGAATGGAGAAAAAGAAAGAAATAGAGCTGGAGCTGAAAAGCGAATCGATGAACGAAATGTTGTCGCATCCGCCTTCCTGGATTATCCGGTCGGGAAACGGTTTGTTCCTGTTGGTCTTCCTGTTGGTGGTGGGTTTGTCCTGGTTTATTGAATATCCTGATGAAATCATGGGGGAGGTGACGGTGTCTACCTCGCGTTCGCCCATTGAGCTGAACAACCAGTTGTATGTACAATTAAAATCTTTGTCGGTAAAAGATGGTCAGCGCGTCATGAAGGATCAGTTGCTGGCACGGTTTGACAATCAGGCAAAAACCGGTGATATAGAAAAAGCGAGCTGCTATCTGGATCAAATAGACAACTTTGAAGGGCAAACTTTGGTGATGCTTCCGGTTCCTGCCGAACAGTTGCAACTGGGAACTTTACAGGAACCGTGGGCAACGCTGGTAACGCGTATCACAGAATGGAACAACGTGCTGAAATCTGATTTGGGAGCTAAACAGATAGCTACCGTGTGGAGAGAAATCGTTTACCGCGAACAGTTGCAAGTGATCGCCAGCCGCAAAATCAAATTGTCGGAAAGTGAATCCGCGCTCATTGAGGAGGAATTAAAAAGCAGCGAACGGTTGGCTGAACAAAATGCCATTTCAAAACAAACGCTCAACCAGGAAAAGCGTACCCAAACACAGGCTATGCAAACTGTTCAGTCGCAGAAGGAGCAATATGTCGAAAACCTGATCCGGTTGAACGCACTCCGTGAAGAACTGCTAAAACTGGATTACGAAAAGAACAAGAAAGAGCAGGAACTCCGTTCTGCAATCCGGCTCGCTGGTGCCACACTCCGGAATCGGATGGACGAATGGCGAAAAAGTGCCGTATGGGTAGCACCTTGTTCCGGGAAAGTATTGTTCAATAAACACTTGCAGATTCACCAGTTCTACAAAGTCAACGAGGCCTCTGTCGTGATCGTTCCGGACGGAAATACGTTCGTGGCAACTGCAACCATCGAAACAAGCGGGGCAGGTAAAGTCAAATCCGGTCAACGGGCATTTATTGAACTGACTGATTACCCCAAAAACGAATATGGGATGATCGAAGGAGTGGTTGCCCATATTACTCAAATCGACAAAGAAGGGAAATACGAGATTAGAATACAACTGCCAAAGCAACTGAAAACAACCTATAAAAAACAGATTCCGCTTAAAGCGCAACTGAAAGGAAAGGTGAAGATCGTAACCAAGAAAAAGCGCTTATTGGAACGTCTTTTTGAAAAACTAACTGACCTGGCCGGATGAAACACCTGACTATTTTATTCCTGTTTTTGAGTAGTTCTGTGATGGGACAAGAACAACTGACCCTGCAGCAATGTGTTGATTTTGCTTTAGCCAATTCCCTGCAAACGAATGCCGAAAATGCCGAAATAAAATCAGCACTCGTCAACCGCAAATACCATTATTGGTCTTTTATCCCTGATTTGAGCGGAAGTGTCGGATTCAATACTTCTTTTGGCCGCAGGATTGATCCCTTTACCAATACATTCACAACGAAAAGTGTGAACAGCCAAACGTTTGGACTGAATTCCAGCGTGACGGTATTTGATGGTTTCCGGTTCCGGTATAATAAACTGGTGCTGGATTATTCGATTCAGCAAAAGGAACTTTCCCTGGAAATCCGCCAAAATGAACTCTTGTTGCGGATCATTGACCTCTATACCGAACAATGCAAAACCTCGGTTCAGACCAGTCAGTCCGTTCTCCGGATCGAAAAATACCGGGAGCTGCAAAGCATTCAGCAAAAGCTTCTCAAAGAGGGAAAAATTACGGCAATCGATACCCTGAAAAGTCATAATTCACTATTGAATGAAGAACTTTTGCTGGCAAAACTGAAATCGGAACAGCGGTTGAAGAATGTCGAGTTGAACTTTCTGATTCGCGCCCCGTTGAGAACGGAACATAACTTTGATCCAACATCAGTATCCGCTCTGACAATCCTTCCTGTGCTTCAGAAAGAACTGGAAATAGAACAGTTAACCCTTCAGGCGAAGGTGAATGAAAATCAATGGTATGCAGATCGGGCGGCGATCTTTCCCAAGTTGTCCCTGAACGGATCATTCGGAACAGGATTCTCCAGTAACCGCAAGGATATTTCCCTTCCTGGTAATCCAACCATTCCATGGAGTAATCAAATTCCGCAAAACCTGTCTGAAAATATCGGTATCTACTTGAATGTGCCCTTGTTCAATCATGGCAGCTGGCTGAAGAATAGAGAGCTTTATGAGGTAAAGCGGATGCAAATGACCCAATCGATTGAAAGAACCGAGCTCGAAGTGGAAAGAACCCGGATAGAAAACGAACAGAGACTTTTGTTTAAAAAGGCTGAAATTCTGCAAACAGAGCAGATCACGGCCAGTTTTCGTGCGATATATGACAAAACGGTACTGCTGTACAGTGAAGGGAGGATTTCCTACTCAGAAGTGGAAATTGTCTTTATGGAATGGCAAACGAAGCTGACCAGTCTCGAAACTTTGAAGCTGGATTATGAGAAACTATCCCTTCTGGCTAAATAACCGGATTCGAAAAGGGTTCACCGACTTTGAATTTCAAGGAGAACTGGTAAGGTGTCAAACCCGTTTTTTTGCTAAATGATTTGGTAAAAGAAACGGCGTTTTTGTATCCCACACTTTCGGCAACGGCTTGAGTAGAAAATTCCCGGTATTTCGAATCACTTTCCATTTTGTTGATCACATAGCGAATCTTCAGGTCATTGGAATATTCACTGAAAGTCTGGTGGAAATTGTTGTTGACCACGTGCGAAAGATACGAGGTGTTCGTTTTGATCTTTCGGGCTACGTTTTGAAGGGTGAAATCCGCACGCAGGTAAAAATGTTCCTGTTCCAGTCTTTTTAGCTTCAGCAAAATTTCCTGTTCTGTTTCCACATCAATTTTGAGAGACTTCGTTCCTTTTGGCCGGGTTTCTACCTTGAATTCCGTTGGCTTTGTTTCGGAAAGCACCCGGATTTTTTGCTGAATTTTTCGTTTATCCCGTCTTAGCTTGAAAATGATGAGCCCGAGTATGCAGCCCGTAACCAGAGAGAGTATGCTGATCCAGAAACTGACAGAAGTCGAAGTGTTATAGGAATTCCGGATTGCTTCCATTTCCTGTTGGTAATGCTGATGCGTAATCTGGTTATTGATGTCAATCTCCGTATCGCTCTGTTGGCGTAAGAGCTTTTCGTAGCTGTCCAGGTAAATATCGGAATGTTTGTAAGCCAGCTCGCGTTGTCCTGTTTCACGGTATATTTTCGACTGGAAATAGTTCGAATTGCTGTAATCCAGCAGGTCTGTGGAATCCGTCCGGTAAAAGGTGTCAAATTGCCGGAAATAATGGAGCGCTTTGGAGTAAGCCCCGGTTTCATAATACGCGATTGCCAGGTTGTAAACCGCTTTTTTCTGCTCCATGACCAATCCGTTTGTGGAAAAAAACAATAATCCCTCTTCAAAGAGTCGTATCGATTTCTGATAGTCTTTTCTGGTCATGGAAATTCCACCCATGTTTAATTGAACCAATGCATAGTTGTAGCTGTTTTTCGCGCACAACCGGAAAGCCAGCTGGTAATAATTTTGCGTCGAATCCAGCCAGGTATTCCAGTTCGATTCGTGATAACGGTCATTGTAAAATTTCCCCAGGCTAATGAGAGTATTGAACTTGTAGGTTTTATAATTTTCTTTTGTTAGTGCGTTTTTGTTTGATTCCAATAATCTCAGCCCCATTTTGGTTTCCCGGATAGCATCACGCAATTTTCCCAAGGCTGCTTTAATATCGGCAAGATTGTGGATAAACCGTATTTCAAGGCTTTTATCTTTCAGTAATCGGGCAATTTGCTGCCCCCGGATGTATTTTCTTGCTGCGGCTTTGTAATTTTTATAATGTTTGTAGATAGAGCCCTCAAAATTGAGTACGGTGGCTTCCAATTCCATTCTACGCACAGAATTTGAAATCCCTTTCAGTTTTTTACGGGCCACTATAAGTTGCTTTTTCTCCTGATCGGTATTGCCGCTCAAGGCGTGAAAATAAGCTTCGGCGGCCTCTGCGTAAACGATGTATTCTGCAACACCCGTTTTTCTCATGGTGGTGCAATGAATGGTAACACTATCCGGATTGGCATTGATATAGTAGCGCATCTTGTCCTGGTAGTTCAAATAAGTCGTGTTGGAGAAGTGCTCAGTTACCTGAGAGAATAACTCATTACTATCTGAAAACAATAAAAAAAACGTTAGCAAATAAATGGATCGCATGAATAAACAGTTATCAGGTTATTTGTTCAACATTGCAAAACTATAACATTGTTCAAACAATTGACACTTCAAGAAATGACATGCCGTCAAATGATTTCCCCGAATGAGCATGACTTTTTGGGTCATTACCCTTTATTTTCAACTCTTCCCTTACAATACATGAAGGACTTAAACCCGGAGAGCTATTTTGTAATCGGTATGAAATATTGAGTGAGGTGGCGATGGGAAGAAACACACATTTGATCCGAGTGAATGAGAGCTTTAAAAGTTGAATAGAAGCACAAGATTTCAAGTTTGCTTGCTAATCTTCCAGGTGTAAAGTCCTCGTTGTGACTGGTGTTTATCTCATCTTTATTATGAGCCTATCATCATCAAACCATTCTTTAAAACTTGCTAAATATTCATGTCGTGGAAGAGACATTGTCAACGTTTGTTTTTCCGTCATTCTGCTAAGTGCTTCTTGAGTAAACTCAACAAACACGCTTACATTAAAAATGTCAGTCACATTGAGAATTATTTCTTCTTTGTCTGTAGGAATTTTACTTGCTAAATGTTTCGCATTTTCTCTACCGTATGCATCTTTTAAATCTACACTTAATTCAAAATGTGTGTTGTCGTCAAGGTTTAATATCGTCTCATCAACTGTAAACTCTAAAACATTGAAATCTTCAGCCCTTGAGTACTTCACCGAAAGTTGATCCACAAACTTGTCTACAAATGTTTTAAATACAAACGAACCGATATTGCTTTTGGAAGAGGCTTTTGATGCATCGAGTTCCTTAGTTGGGTCAAAGGGCTTTCCATTGTCTTTAAGTTCAATTTTGTTCTTTTCAATTTTGATTTCGTATTGACTTGCACTTCCATACAAGTAAGCATTATCTATTAGTTCATAGACCAAAGGCATCAAGTAGCTTTTAAACTTCTTTGATAATGTCTCAGAAACCTTTGGTCTCGAAAAGAAGGCGTAGAAATGTTCTTTTGTCGAATGCCGATTAAGTTTAATTGCGGAAATAGTTGTCTCCGGGATTTGAATTGTTGAATAAAAGTGATTTAAGATAATAGGTCTGTATGCAATTTCAGCTTCTATGTCGTCCCAGGACCAAACATTTACATTGAAAGGGAAGGCTTTATCTTCATTGAGTTTTCTGTAAAATTCTTGAATTCCTTCGTCTCTTTGAGAAGTAGTTGCAAGCGTGTAGGAAGATATTTGGGGTTTAAAATCTTCGGCTTTTTTACATTCTTTTTCAAGTTCACTGGAAGTTAATACTGATCCAAGTCGATTGTCCTTGTCTTTGCATTGTACACCATGATAGTTTTTTGAATAAATTGGTTTGCCAAAAATGTCGACGCCACATTGAGCTTGCCCTTGTCTGCCATTTTTTTGAGTATCCAAATCGTTCCATATTTCCATCCAAAGGCGGTGACAGATTGTTTCAAAGTCTTGCCAGTTTTTAGGTATTGGTAATCTGATGTCCATAAGTTATTGTTTCAGTCTTTTAACATTATGTATAGCTTGTGTATATGTGTAACTCTAACTGGTTTTAATCAATAAAAACAGGATTTTATTCTGAATTTCAGGGATTATGTGAATAGTCTTTGTTACGTCATTCCAATACTACACAATAATTCTGAAAATCAGTTTACTGTTGAAAAATTCCGGAAAGAAATGTTACCTAAAACCCAATAGGATTCGAACGACTTTGATTCGATGGAAAAAAACAACAAAATCAATAGTTTACGGGAGATTAGAGCTATCCTCCCCCTCAGTCCCCCTCCAAAAGGGCGAAGCAGGATTGAAACTTCGAACAAGGATCCCGCACTCACTACTCACACTCTTCACTGAAAGAAAAAGCATTGCAGAAGTGATGCTTTTTCTTTTTGTGGCCTTTTACCCTACAATTCCCAAACTCACTCCATCCGCCAACGCATACAAATCTCCATTCTTCTCCTGTAAAAATTCAATTGCCACAACCCCCATCCGGGAATGAGAATCCGTCGGATCAATAACACATATAAACTCAGCTTGAGTCATAGAGTTTTCCAGGGAAAAGGTGTATATCGGTGCAGGGTAGACCTTATACAAATTATTTTCAAAATCAAGTGTAACTACCGCCGCTTTGATTTGCACATGTGTAGCACCTTTTGGTCCGCGAAACAATTCAGCTGCCAGTGCGGGCGTCTCGCCCGTACCCTTGGTAAATACAATAGACCCCGTCGAAGTATCACAAGAAATATGCCCGGTATAAGTCACACCAATCGGCCGGATCACATAAAAAGCAAATGATCGCAGCAGAAGTCTTGAGGCTGAATCGTTGAATACCCGGGCTGGATTTCGCATTCCTCGTGTAGCGGAGAGATCACTTTTTCCCATTCGTACAAGCAGTCCTGTTAATCGTTGAGAAACATTCGAATCCCCCGTAAGCGCTGTCAACGACCTCATAGCCTGCCGGATAAGCTTTCCTGTAGTAGAAGCGAGGGAAAATTCAACAGCATTTTCGCGGGTTCGCGCAAAGCTTGGACTGGTCGCTATTTGCTCCTTATCTGGTCCACCCTTCTGGCGAACCAAATAACCATACTGCTTGTTGTGATAAAATGAAAGGCCGCCTAGTTTGCCTTTAAAACGGAGTGGTCCTGCCTGATATGCCATGGTGAATGTGTTAGTTACTGGGTACAACGTCAAAAAGAATCGGTTAGTACAGTACAACACCGTTTTTTAAACAATTTTAACCCCTGTCATAAGCATAGTTTATTCAAAGATAAACCGATAATAAGGCATAGATATAGCGATGATTGTTAAAATATGAAGTATAAATACCCCTGGGTCAAGACCCGAAGATGCCCTTACATTTTTAACATCGCAATGGTGGATTTAAACCGCGTTGAATACTTGAAAAATAAAATCAATCATTTACGGGAACTTAGAGCTTGTCCCCCCCCCTCAGTCCCCCTCCAAAAGGGGGAGCCGGAATCTCAGCTTCGAACACAGATCCCGCACTCAGTCCTCACACTAAAGAAAAAGCCCTGAAAACAGTGTGAGAGTGAGTGCGAGTATTGAGGGCAAAAAGAAAAAGCGGGGAAACGTCAAACTTTTTGATGGAGGATTTGGAGCGGGTTTTGCGACTTGAAGCTATTGATTGACGTATGATTTGCGGGTTATTCGGAGCATAACGGCTTTAAACAAGGAGGTATGAACTTCTCTGTTTTAGTTGATGTTTACACCTTTCTTTACCGATTTATGTTTAAAATAATCGATTTTTTGTGACGCGAGTGAAATTTTTGCATAGCCTCCCCGAAATCCAACATACACAGTTTCATTTTCAAGTGCCACAACACTGTTTGGATATAATGCTCCCCAATTTGTTTTTAGTGTATATTCTTTTTTAAAGTCCCGGACTACTGTGAAATTTTGGTGTCCCGCAATAAGTATCATGTCATTGTAAATTGTCATTGCTTCAGGCGCGCTGTCGAGTTCAAGTATTTCCTCATATGTAAATTTGTCTCCCTTTCTTACTAATCTTGCAATCCCACCTCCATGATCACCCATGTGGGCTATTCCTAGTAAGAAATAAATCTCATCATCAAATCGAAAAATATAAATGACATTCATATCTAAAATTCGAATAGTATCTTTTGATTTGTCATAAGGAATATAGCTAAACTCACCTCCAAATTCGCCATGATTTTTCACTTCTAATTTCCCATCATCCAAATTGAAGTAATAGGGATAATTAAACTGAGGGCTTCTTAACTTAATTCCATTTTGATCTTTAAAAACACCTATCTCAATGTTTGCATGATTCATATAACTCCAAAAATAATAATCGCTATAATCTTTTTTGGTAACTTGAATGAAATCATCAAATGAGAATGAATTACTCCCTTGATTTGTTTGGGGTTCAAACGTATTTTTCTCTTGTTTTACGTTACAAGAGGAAATCATAAAAAGAAATATTATTAAACCTGTGATTTTCATACCTATTTGGTGTTATCGCATCTCCTTCTTTAATTGAAACTCCTTCGTGCCGTACCTTGTGATTTGTATTGTTTACCGTGAGTGTCTACAACGAAATTTTTGAATTTATCGATCAGCAACTAGTTTACGAACCATATTCACACTTTTGATTAAACCGACAGCCGCCTTTCCTGTCTCTAATTGGAAATCAATCTGATCTCCGTATAAATCAATAATTCTAAATGTCGTTAATTCTGGCTTGTCTATTTGCCCTTTGAATAACCCATACATTACGTCATCAATATTTTCAAAATCTACTTTAATCACTGTACTTGAAGTTTTCTCTATGATTCGACGAGTAGTGATTAGAGTGTGTTTAGATTCACTTTGAACTTCGAATACTGGTAATTCATGTTCATCTAGTTCAAATAACAGTTTCCATTTATCAAACGGCTCTTGAACAATTCTTGAATGCTTCCACGTTTCATAATCCATTGCTGATCGTTCAATAGCTTTAATAACAATATTTCTTATAGATTCTGGATTTTTCAATTCACCTTATGGCATTTAAGTTATTGGCAAAAATAAATTTATTTTTTGCTTAATGATGTTTCAGTTACTATGAGTATTTCTCCCTCAATTCTCACTCTGAAAGAAAAAAGCATCCACTCAGTGTGAGTGTGAAGTGTGAGAGAAGAGGGACAAAAAGAAAAAAGCGACACTAACGCATCGCTTTTTTCTTTTTGTGACCCCGGAGGGATTCTAACCCCCAACCGCTGGAGCCGAAATCCAGTGCTCTATACAATTGAGCTACGGAGCCGATACAACTAAAATAGTTGTTTTTTATTTCCTGTGCTCTATACTCCCGATAGTTATCGGGATGAGCTACGGAGCCTTTGAAACCGATTATTTAGCGGTTCAGACCTCAAAAATAGTTCCTTTTTTCACTTCTCTTGCGAATTTTCCAATAATTTTGATGAGTTTGCGTTTATACACCAAAACTATTTTCATGCGAAACGCTCTTTTAATAGCTTCAATCGTTTTTTCTTCTTCTGCTTTTTCCCAGCTTGGAATGGGACAATGGCGTATGCATGTCTCGGCTGCCCAGGCCATTGATGTGGCTTACGGAAATGGGTTGGCAATGGCCGCTCTTAAAACCGGAGTGATAGAATACGACGAAGCAGCCGGGGAGAGCAAAATTTACAACGACCAAAACGGACTTTCCGATATCCTGGTGTCCTGTATCATTTACGAACCGGGAACGAAATCGTTCTTTATTGGCTACGATAACGGAAACATCGACCAGTTGTATACGGATGGGACGATTGTAAATATTCCGGCAATTAAACTGGCAACAGTTACCGGGAACAAGCGAATCAACAGCTTCACGATCCGGAACGGGAAGGTTTTCGCGGCTACGGGGTTTGCAATCATTGTGCTGGATCCGGTAAAACATGAGGTAAAGGATACGTATAATCCGTTCGAAATGCCTAAAAACTACCAATCGATATTGTTTCTGAATGACTCGATTTACGCCATACACAATGACGGAATGGTCAAAGCGCTTGAAAGCAATTTCCTCTTGGGTAATCCGAATAACTGGAGTGTCGATACGCGTGTGGATGTTCCCGCGGCGGATATATCCTATGGCGGTGGCGGAATTTACAACAATGAATTTTACGTTTTGGCGCGGAAAGAAGCTTATGGCGGTGATTCCATTATGAAAGTAACCCCGACAGGTTTGCAGGAATTTATTGGACACCAGTTTAATATGGAGATTCAGAAATTCCAGATCATCAACAATAAATTCGGAATCAGTTTTTCCGATTCGTACATTCTTTATAACGGAGACCTGTCTATTTTCTTCGGAATACCATCTTATTCAAATCCGGATCCTGAAATTCGTTCCGTAGCTTTTGACGGATCAAGTTATTGGATTGCAGATTATAAGAATGGACTGGTGAAATACGATACTTACGGAAATTCGAAAATCATTTCAACAGAAGGCCCGCCGAAGAATGATTTCTTCACGATTGCAGGCCAGGATGGAAAAATTGTGGTTACGGGAGGTACGATCGACCGGATTCAATTGAATTACAGTCTTGCGGGTGCCTATTCTATGAAAGATGAAACCTGGACTTTGTTTGATAAAGCAACGCAGGCGCCAAAATGGGATAACAATACCTGGGCAATCGGATCTGCTGCAATCAACCCGAAAGATATCGAACAAATTGCGCTGGGTGGATATTGCGCAAACGGTCTGAGTATTGCTAATGGAAACCAGATTACGGATGTTTACAATGCTTCCAATTCCATTTTGGAGAATACAACGGTAGGAAATAACCAGATGTGTATTCCGGCATTGGAATATGACGAAGACGGAAATCTTTGGATTGCGAATGCCTATTCCATGAAACCTCTGAAAGTAAAAACAGCTGATGGAAATTGGTATGCGATGTCTACACCGAATACGGCTTCTTCGGTATACATCACGAAATTGGCTGTTGACTATAATGGAAACAAATGGATTGGTGTTTATGGAAAAGGATTGATGGGTTACAACGACAACGGAACAATTTCAAACACGGCTGATGATCAGAGCAAATTGATGCTGACCGGTGCCGGTTCCGGAAACATGCCTTCCGGGAATGTAACTTCTTTGGCAGTTGATTTCGACAATGAAATCTGGATCGGGACGGATAATGGTTTAGCGGTTCTATACAACAGTGCAGGTATTTTTAATGCCTCCGGAACAACAGATGTTTCCCGTATTTTGGTGACGTATGACGGAAATGTGGAAATGCTTTTGGGAAATTCCTATATCTCCGATATTGAGGTTGACGGTGGAAATAGAAAATGGATCGGAACGGCGGAATCGGGAGTGTTTTTGGTTTCTGCTGACGGACAGGAAGTGATTGCCAATTTCAACAAAGACAATTCCCCGATGATTTCCAATAACGTGCTGGATATGGAATTCAATCACCTGACGGGTGAATTATTCATCATCACGGATAACGGAATGGTTTCTTACCGAGCAGATGCGACGTATGAGGACAAAGAATATGCTTCGACAAAAGTGTTCCCGAATCCTGTAAAACCAGATTATTTCGGACCGGTTACGATCCAGGGAATCAAGTACGGAAGCGATGTGAAAATTACAGATGCTGCCGGAAACCTGGTGTACAAAACAACATCCAATGGCGGAACGGCTACCTGGAACGGAAAAAGGCTGACGGGTGAAGATGTGAGTTCCGGGGTTTATTTCATTTGGACCGCTCCTACAGAAGGAAAAGGAAAGAAAGTAGGTAAAGTGGTTGTTATTCGATGAAAATTACGGACAAAGCAATTATTTTATCGCGTTTGTCTTATTCGGAATCAAGCCTGATTGTGAACTTGTTTACGCTCGAATCAGGGCTTCAAACCTTTCTTTTCCAGGGAGCTAAAAAGAAGAAAGGATTGATCCTTTTTCCCTTGGAACTGGTCGAAATTGCCTATTATAAGCGAAATGACAGCAGTTTGATGAAACTCACCGAGATGCAGGCTTTGGAGCCTTTGCATCATTTGCTGGACAATCCCTTAAAATCAAGTATTGCTTTTTTCATTTCGGAATTAATGATGAATTGTCTGCGTGATAACCACCAGGACAAGCGTCTTTTTCAATTTTTAAGTGAAGAAATTCATTGGTTGAATCTCAGTGAAGAGTTGAGTAACTACCTCGTTTGGTTTTTGGCTCAGATTTCGAAACTGGAAGGTTTTCAGCCGGAAGTTCAGCACGAGAATCCGCGCTATTTTGAATTACAGGAAGGGAAATTCACAAACGAACTGCCTTTTTTACCCACATACCTGGAAGAATCCTGGTTGCATTGGCTCACGGATAGTTTGCGTTTGGAAAAAACGGACTTTTTAGCGGTTTCGATTCCGAAAGAAGAACGGGTAAAACTCATCGATGCCTGGCTGGAATATTACCAGTTTCACGTAAGCGGAATGCGCAAAATGAAATCCCTGGAAGTAATCCGTACGGTGTTTAGCTGAAGCTGAGGTATGACATTTAGAGACAAGAGCCAGGACTAATCCAATGTAGAACTAAATTTGTCTTGACTCTCCAGGTCTTGACTCTCCAAGTCTTGTCTCTTAATTCTTCCGCTCAATTTCCTTCAGATTCTCCATCTTTTTAGCAGCAAGGAATCCGTTGATATCGTCAAAGTGAGTTTTCACGCGCTTGTTCCCGAATTCATATACTTTGGTAACCAATCCATCCAGGAAATCACGGTCGTGTGAAACCAGGATCAAGGTTCCGTCAAAGGCATTCAAAGCATCTTTGATAATGTCTTTGGTTTTCATGTCCAAATGGTTTGTAGGCTCATCGAGAATCAACAGATTGACAGGTTCAAGGAGCAATTTGATCAAAGCCAAACGCGTTTTTTCTCCTCCTGAAAGCACTTTTACCTTTTTGGTAGAAGAATCTCCGCCAAACATGAAAGCGCCCAGCAAATCTTTTATTTTGGTGCGTACATCGCCTTCTGCAATCCGGTCGATGGTTTCGAAAATCGTCAATTCTTCATCCAGCAAAGAAGCTTGATTCTGGGCGAAATATCCGATCTGAATGTTGTGTCCCAATTCCAGGTTTCCGTCAAAACCGATTTCATTCATGATTGCTTTCACCAAGGTCGATTTTCCTTCACCGTTTCTTCCTACGAATGCCACTTTCTCACCACGCTCGATGGTCACGTTCACATCGTCGAAAACAACATGGTCTCCATACTGTTTTTTCAATTCGGTAATTACGACAGGATAGGAACCGGAACGTGGAGCAGGAGGGAATTTCAAACGCAAAGCAGAATTATCCACTTCATCTACCTCGATAATATCCAGTTTTTCAAGCATTTTCACCCGGGATTGAACCTGGAGCGTTTTGGAATAAGTTCCTTTGAAACGCTCAATGAACTCGGTGGTTTCTGCAATGAATTTTTGTTGTTCTTCGTATTGTTTCTGTTGTTGTGCCCTGCGGTCTTTGCGCAGTTCCAGGTAATGCGAGTATTTGGCTTTGTAGTCGTAAATACGACCCATCGTTACTTCAATCGTTCTGTTGGTAATCGCGTCTACAAAAGCGCGGTCGTGGGAAATCACAACAACGGCTTTCGCACTGTTGATCAGGAAATCTTCCAGCCACTGAATGGATTCAATATCCATGTGGTTTGTCGGCTCATCCAGCAAAATCAAATCCGGTTTTTGAAGCAGGATTTTTGCCAATTCGATGCGCATTCTCCATCCACCACTGAATTCAGAGGTTGGCCGGGTGAAATGTTCCCGCTCGAAACCCATTCCTTTCAACACTTTCTCCACTTCCCCGTCGTAGTTGATTTCTTCGATGGAGTAGAATTTCTCGCTCAATTCGGAAACGCGCTCAATGAGTTTCATGTAGTCGTCCGAATCGTAATCCGTGCGAACAGTCAGCTCCTGGTTCAAGGCTTCAATTTCATCGCGCATGGCAAAAATTCCTGCAAAAGCTTTACTGGTTTCTTCAAAAACGGTGCAATTGTCTTCAGTCAATAAATGTTGAGGCAAGTAAGCAATGACTGCATCCTTCGGAGCAGAAATTCCCCCTTTGGTTGCTTTGTTTGCTCCTGCCAGAATTTTAAGTAAGGTAGATTTTCCGGCGCCGTTTTTACCCATCAGGGCAATTTTGTCCGTGTCATTGATCACAAAAGACACATCGCTGAACAACACTTTACCACTAAATTCTACCGTTACACTATCAACTGAAATCATATTTTTTCCGATTTTGGAGGTGCAAAGGTACTGACAACTTTGGACTTCGCAGAATTTCAAAGCACAAAAAAGGTTACCCGGCGAAAGAAGAGTAACCTTTTTGGTTATTGGCAAAGGTGATTAAGCGTTGTAACCAGGTTCTGTGATTGTTAAACTAAAAAGATGACGAAGAGATCAACCAAAACCGTTACAATAAACAGGTTCATAATCCATTTCATAGGTGCTACGGCCAATAGCAAACTAAGAGTTGTCATGGTTGGTATTACAACTGCAATCAAAGACCATGTATGGAGTGCAGCGCCGTAACTCATAGTAACACCGCCCAAACAACCTATAATTAGTAAGGTGACTGCAATAACACCAAATCGATATTCACTTGCCAGGTTTTCCAACTTCATCCAAGTGCTTTGTTTTATTTCCTGTGTTTTCATAACTTCCTGATTTTGATATTACAAACTTCCGGATTTACCGGTGTATGAAAAATGAGACGAGTCACGAAAAAAACTGATTTATGTTAGGATTTGTTATGAAATGAGTCTGGTTTCACCGACTTGCTTATATTTGATTTAATAATAAGAGTAAAAATTAGGTTATGAAAAAGGTAAAAATGATGCTGCTGTTGGCGACTTTAGGGTTGTTTTCGAGCAATGCACAGGCCCAGGGGTTTGGAGGAAGTGGAAGCAGGTATTTGCAATTGGGCTTAGGTTTGAACCAGCACTATTCCATTTATTCGGATTATGACAAAGCTTATAATACCAATTACGGAGCGTTTAACCTCCAGATGGAATTTGGTGTCCATAAGTACATTGGACTGGGATTTATTGTTGGAGCTGAAACTGCTGTAAGAACTTCCGGGTATTATTACGGAGGAATCTATGCGCCGGGCTATATTAAGCCTGAGAATCCATATTGGAGTGTTGGAGTTCCGATCGGGTTTATTGCAAACTTCCATTTCCTGCAGTTGATTGCAGACAAGACAGGGAAGAATTTTGCGGACAAAATGGACGTATACGGTGGTGTTAACATCGGGAGCGGGCCTGTTTTCAGAAATGTGCGTAAGAAATACAACGATGATCCGTATTATGAGGCTCGTGTCGGAGCATTGTTCTTCATCGGGCCACACGTAGGATTCCGTTATTTTCCAAGTGAGAAAGTCGGAGTATATGCTGAAGCAGGTTATGGAAAATCATTGATTACCGGAGGAGTGATCTTCAAGATGTAATCGGAAAATTAAGATCAGAAACGATAAAAAAAGTCGGGGCGAAAAATTTTTCGCCCCGACTTTTTTATTTCAATTATTCAAAAGAGAATTTACATCTTGATGAAAGACTCTGAATATTTCTTCCCGTTCTTTGTCTGAATCACCAGGAAGTAACGTCCGGAAGTCAAGCCTGAAATGGAAATTTTAGAATCCTTTTTCTGCGTTTCGATCACTTTTTCACCCGTTTGTGTAAACACCTGGATGCTGGAAGCATCTACCAGGTCGAAGTTCTCGATTGTCAGGAAGTCTGTAGCAGGAACAGGATACAACGCGATTTTTTTACCGTCGATTTCCAGCAAGCTCAAAGGATGCGCTCCTTCGACAATAGTAATCGGATGATTAATCGCCGGATTATTCACCTGGTCGATGTGACCGGAAGGCCATTTGATCAGCATGGAATCAATCACAGTTGCTGTGCCAAGACCAAAATGAGCATTTAACGTGTTCATGTATCTGAAACCGTCACCGCTTCTGATATCGCGGATTTGTTTTCCCCATGAACCGTAAATTTCAACACGCGCACCGATTGCATTCGAATTACTTTGAATTCCCTGGAGGTTAATGGTAATCCAGTTGTTGCCGTTTTTGTTGTTCATGTAAACCGTATTTCCATTGCGGACATCCAAAAAGCCATCGTTATTCAAATCGCCGATAGACCCATTGGAAAAGGAATAAACCTGCGGAGTGAAGGTCATATCACCGTTTCCGAACATGATTTTGTTTCCGCCGCCCAATACATCGGTAAAACCATCATTGTCAAAATCGAAAGAAACGTGCTCGATATTTAAGCTTGGGTTCATATCCCACCCTGAACCTGCTGTTACATCACTGAAGGTTCCGTCTCCATTGTTTTTCATTAATTTGTGCATTCCATCATCACCTGAACTTGCTCCAACCAAAGCATCCATCCATCCGTCGTTGTTGTAATCATTCCATGCAGAAGACCAGGTTTGGATCGGATCTGCCATGTTTGATGCAATTGAAACATTCGTAAAGATTCCGTTTCCGTCATTGCGGTGCAGCTCGTTGATTTTCGCAGTTGATGAACCACCACGGCATTTTGCAATGAATAAATCCTGATCTCCGTCATTATCGTAATCCATCCAGATAGAACCGTAATTTCCTCCTTCCGGGTGATCTCCTAATCCTCCCTGGTGAAAGATCAGATTTCCGTTTCCGTCATTCAGGAAGTATACATTCGGATCAATATCATGACAAGAAAAGGCATCCAGGTTTCCGTCGTTGTTGATATCCACAAAGTTTGTTCGCTGACAGAAAACGTATTCAGGTCCGGAAATTTCCGTAAATCCAGTTCCGGTTGCATTCGCTTTCATGAATGTAACACCGGAGCCACCTCCGTAAATCATATCATTGAACCCGTTTTTATCAATATCACCGATTGCCATACTCCAGGAAGGCTCAAAATCAGCAGCTGTTGTAGGAATATTTGCTGTAACAAAAGCCCCGCTTATTTGCTGATAAAGAATCTGAACGTTGCTTCCGGATACGGTTACGATATCATCCAGGTGATCCCCATTCATGTCCGTTACTGCCAATCCATAACTTCCGCTGATTGTAGGGAAGGTATTTGCCGTAAATGTAACCGGAGGAGTAGTAGGGACTACAATCGGATTTTCAGTCAGTTTAAAACTGAAACCATTGGAAGACCATCTGTTATCGAAAGCAATGGTATAAGTCGTTCCGCTCACAACGTTGAAAGTTGCAGTGGAAGTAAGCCCGGATCCATTGTCATCATCACCGGCAACGCAGGTAAATGCTCCGCAAGTTCCGGAATATACATGAAAACGCGTATCTGTTCCACCAGAAGCCGGAAGATCTGTCGTTAATAGAATTGTATAATTGGAAGTAGGGGTATAGGTATACCACTCTGCGGCAGTTACGCCTGTAATAGTTGTCGTTGCACAGGAAAGAGTCGGAGGTTCGGTTCCGTCAACTGCGGTAACGACATACGTTCCTGCAGTAATAGGTAGAGCCGAAGCACAGGTGTTTTGTGCTTGTGATAGCAGCGGTAATCCAAGCAAACAGATTAAAGTAAATTTTGTTTTCATCTTGTAGGATTTTAGTTTATAAATAGCGGGTCAGTTACAAGTTTGTTTCCAGTTGATCCAATCTTCCAGAAGCTGTAAGCCTTCTTCGTGAACAATACTTCTGCCCAATAGCGGCATTCGTTCACTTTGAAGCGTGGATCCTAAACGGTAATACATCATAGAGCGGTTTTTATCGCTCGGTTTGATGATATAAGCCAGGGAGGAATTAATAAATTCTTCCGGCTCGACACATAATCCAAGGTTAATCGGATCTGAAGTCTCTGAAAAAGCCAGTCGCATCGGCCTGTAATCACAGTGTTTTCCTTCGCTATGACAATGTGCACAGTTGATATCTACATAAGAGCGGAAACGCTCATCAATGCTTTTCGTCTGATCCATGTAGTTGACGGTCGAAACAATGTTCCCCGGAAGGGTGTTTTCAAGATAATTCTCCGAAATCAACTTCTGCAATTGATTCTGAACACCACCTTCATAAGGATAATTGACATTCATGTTTTGCGGCTTGACACCAATCGGAATCGGTTGATCGTTCAGTTTGTGACAGGTATGGCATTCCGTTCCGGATGGAATCCGGTAGGAAGTATTTTTGGATTGACCGTCCTGGATCCAGCTGATATTGGTATAACTTCCGTTCAAGTCCAGGTAAGCTTCGGTTTGTTCTGTATTCCAGACATAGTTAGCAAAGATCCAGCCTGAAGCTTTCCGGATCATGACGCGTGTTTCGATAATGCGAGTTCCGTTTCCAGGTTGAACATTGTCGTAATAAAAGGTTTTAATGAGTGCAGATCCGACCGGAAAGTTCAACACTTCCTTATCACTCACATAACTTGCTTTTGTTCCAGCAGGAAGCCAGATAAAGCGCTTTTTGTGGGCATAATCCGTAAAGAGTCCGGAAGCGGGTTCGTAAGGAATGACTTTATCAGCAGGATTCTGATCTTTTAAAGCACCTTCAAAAAAGCGGTAATCGGAAAGCTTGGTGTACGGAACGGTGGTTAAATCCACAGAAACGCCGGTTTCTTCTTCAACAGGAGGAGTAACGGGTTCAATTTTTTCTTTCTTTTTGCAAGCCGGAAATAAAAAAAGAAAGAGGGTAAATGCACCAACCGCGCAAAACCAGACAATGAATCGATTCGAATTCGTCCTGTGTAGTTTCATAAGGAGTGATAGTCTTTGTTAGTTAAAGTAACATTAGAAGGAAGTTAGCATTTATTTTGAATGCCGGTGCATTTCCTTTACAATTGTTTCACAATACTATAGATAGTTGTTTGATAAGAATAGTTGCTTGGATTGTATGTTTTGTGAAAATTTTGTTGAATTTTTGGGTTTTGTTCTGAATTTTCACAAAATCAACTAGTTACCCGGGTAAGATGTGGATAAGCGTACACTTATCCACAGGAATCGAAAATTTCTGGGATTGGGCAATGATGAGGTTCTATTGACTCTTTGGAAAAGCATAGGGAAATTCCTTGCTTTTGAATGGTTGCAGCTTGCCAAATGGAATGAGGAAACCTTCAGTTTCACATGCCCGCGCAGCTCTGAAAACGGATGCATAAAACACCATTCCTTTTGCCGTAAATTCCCAATCTGCAAAAGTCCAGCTGTCCGGTTCCAGGTATAAATCATTACATGAAATCTCATCTTCGTTTTCCGTTTCTGCCGGGTAAATTTGTTTAGCATCCAATAACAATTCGATGATTTTGGGTGCAAAATACGTTGAGCGATAAGTCGTAAATTTTGAAAACTGTTCGGAATCCGCATGTTCTTCATACTTCACAACGGAAGAATCAAACGCCAGGATATCTTCCAGCGAATAATCTTTCCCGGAATTCAGGTCAAACAAGTAGCCTGTTTTTCCGAAATCGGGATGCGCGCCACCGCAATAATAGGACGACCAAATAGTGAAGCTCAGCAGGTTTTTGTCCAGGTAATTGGGTGTAATCGTATATTCGATATTCCAACCCGAACTATAGTCAAAACTGGAAGAGCAGCCCAACTGATCCATGGCGTTTTGAACCAGGATTTCTTCGAGTTTGGGATTGATGCGTTTCTGAACTGCCGGGTCGAAATCGGAGCCCAGGTAAAATCCATAGGTATTGCCATGTTTTTCGTGCACCCAGCTCAGGTTTTTTCCGGATAACAAACTCGCGGAATCTTCCTGGAACTGAAGGAATCCGGAACGTACATATTCGTATAAATCTGTTTTCCGGTATTCTTTTATAAATGGAATATGACTGTATGGATTGGTGTTTTCTTCAGGAACAATGGGAACCAATTTCACCGGGATCTTTTTGCCTTTACCGTTTTCCCAGGTTCCGCTGAAAGTATTATTCGATTTGACCAGGGTGAACTTTTCCTTGAAACCCGTATCATCTTTACCAAAATAGAAGACAAAGGTATTCTTGTTCCGGAAGCCTTCCAAAACGATGTCTTTTAGCGAAGAGTGGTAGAAATAGCGCATATCCGTAATCCGTGGTTCATCCTTGGGATAATCCATCGTGTAATCTTCGAATTTCATACAGATTTTTGCTTTCCCGATTGTTCCCTGTAAAGTATATTGGACGGAAGCAAAAGAAGGGAACCCGGTCAGAAGAAAAAGAAGGAAGATACGTGTTTGCATGTGGCTTGTTTTAGTGTTGTCATAAAGCAAAAACCGTTCCCTGATTTCTCGGAGAACGGTTTCAAATGTGATTAGTCAACCAGATCAACAATCAGATTGTCATCTGTTTTGGTGACTTTCAGCAAACTGTTTTTGGTCAGTCCTTTGATGCTGGTATCCCATTGCTTATTGCTTAAATTCGCTGCAGTTTTCAATTCGTTCAGATCCATTGACTTTTCGCGTTTCATGATATCGAAGATCAACTGCTCATTTTCGTTCAGAACCACTTTCATGGTTTTTTCCGGGCGCATCTGAGGGAAGAATAATACTTCCTGGATAGAAGGATTATTCGTCAGGTACATGATCAAGCGGTCCATCCCGATTCCCATTCCGGAAGTCGGCGGCATTCCGTATTCCAAAGCACGTAAGAAATCCTGGTCGATCAATCCGTTTGCTTCGTCATCACCTTTTTCAGCAAGTTTTACCTGGTCTTCAAAACGCTCGCGTTGATCGATCGGATCATTCAGCTCCGAATAAGCATTTGCGATTTCTTTTCCGCAAACCATCAATTCGAAACGTTCAGTCAATTCCGGATTGTCGCGGTGCGATTTACACAACGGTGACATTTCTTTCGGGTAATCAATAATGAAAGTCGGCTGAATGTAATTTCCTTCACATTTCTCACCGAAAATCTCATCGATCAATTTTCCTTTCCCCATGGTTTCATCCACAGCGATTCCCATTCCTTTAGCCGCAGCTCTCAATTCATCTTCTGATTTTCCGTCGATATCGAAACCGGTGAAATCGATGATTGATTGGCGCATGGTAACACGCTTGTATGGCGCTTTGAAGTTGATCTTGTGTTCTCCGAAAGTACATTCGGATGTTCCGTTTACAGCGATTGCACAATGTTCCAGCAAACGCTCAGCGAAATCCATCATCCAGTTGTAATCTTTGTAGGAAACGTAAATTTCCATCGCTGTAAATTCCGGGTTGTGTGTACGATCCATTCCTTCGTTGCGGAAGTTTTTGGAAAATTCGTAAACACCGTCAAAACCACCAACGATCAATCGCTTCAGGTACAATTCGTTCGCGATACGCATGTAAAGCGGAATATCCAAAGCATTGTGATGCGTCACGAACGGACGGGCAGAAGCACCTCCGGGAATGGATTGTAAAACCGGAGTTTCAACCTCCATGTATCCTGCATCGTTGAAGAAATTACGCATAGCAGTATACAACTTCGTGCGTTTAATGAAAATGTCTCTTACCTGCGGATTTACGACCAAATCAACGTAACGCTGACGGTAACGCAATTCCGGATTGGTAAATGCATCATGTACAATTCCCTCAGCATCAGTTCTCGGAAGTGGAAGCGGTTTCAGAGATTTACTTAAAAGGGTAAATTCTTTTACGTTTACTGAAATTTCTCCGACCTGTGTTTTGAAAACTTCTCCTTTGATGCCAATGAAATCTCCCAAATCCAACCATTTTTTGAAAAAATCATTGTAAAGCGATTTGTCTTCTCCCGGGCAAATTTCGTCGCGGTTAAAGTACACCTGGATTCTTCCTTCCGAATCTTGTATTTCAGCAAAAGAAGCCTTTCCCATTACGCGCTGACTCATCATTCGACCTGCCAGACAAACCTGTTTCCCTTCTTCAAAATTGTTCTTGACAGAAGCTGAATAATCTGTTACAGGATAAAGTGCCGCAGGATAGGGATCGATTCCCGCATCGCGTAAATGTTGCAACGTTTGACGTCGCTGGATTTCTTGTTCTGATAATTCTTGTGACATTTTTATTGATATTAAGACTTTAAGATTTTAGGACATCAAGACTTCAAATCAACAGTCTATATTTTATTCGTTAGTATTTAATTTTAATAATGTTCAAATTGAACTTTTTAACTCTTTCAACCTTTTGAACTTGCTCTACCAATGCGGACAGCTATCACAACCGTTCTTGGTTTTGATGTAGAACAACAATCCCAAAGATACATTGTAAGTCCCTAATCCGAATGCTTGTCTTGCTCTTTGATTCCGGTCATTCGCACGCGTTCTGACTCCCGGAAGATGGGCAAAAGCCAATCCGCCTTCTCCCTGGATGAACACGTGTTTGAAAAATTCCAGTCGAACACTGGCATTCGCCCCGATTCCGTAACCCGAAAGAGCAGTCGATCTGTTGGATTGCTCATTTGCAAACCGGAAATTGGTTGTTGTCAGCATCGGACCTAAATTCAAACCGACATTTCCCGTAATGGCAAATTGCCTGCGATCTCCGGCTTCCCAGATATCGTATGAGCGCATCAGTTCGATCCGGATGTAATTCAATCCGCCCGAATGTTCGTAGTGAAAATGATTCGGATCAATCACCGTAGATTCCTGCTGATAATTTCCTTCCCAAAGCGAATCAACTCCCATTCCGAAATGACCGTCGAGAACCACTTCATTGTTCCGTGCCATCACGTAATTGAAATGATCTACACCAACAGAAAAGGCCCATTTTTCCGTAAAATAATAACCGATCCGGAAGTTGTACTGCGGAATGGTCATATTCATCGGGTTCAAATACAAATTGGCGCCAAACTTCGGCTGTCTGTCTGTTGCTTTTACACCTTTCATTTCGAAATCATAATCCGATCCGATAAAATGGATCGTGGATTTCGTGTAAGCAGTCCGGTTATAGCCCCAATAGAAAAAAAGTGTACCGGCATTGGTACTTCTTTTCCGTTGGTGTTTCCGAATCTGAGCATTAGCCGGGAGGGCGGTAATTGCTAAAAGTAATAGAACAAACAGCCTTTTGTGCATGGTTGAATTTATTTAGTCATTTTTAAAAAATGAACCTCTTTTTCAGTCAAATGTCTGTAATAACCTCTTGGTAAATCTTTCTTTGTCAAGCTGGCAAATTGGACGCGGTCCAATTTAACAACCTCGTAGCCCAATTTCTCAAACATACGACGTACAATGCGGTTTTTCCCGGAGTGAATTTCGATTCCTACTTCACGCGAAGATTTGCCATCTTTCACATATTCGGCTTTATCTGCCTGAATTCGTCCGTCTTCCAGTTCAATTCCACGCATCAACAGCTCCAAATGTTCCGACTGAACGGGTTTGTCTGTTTCAACGTGATAGATTTTCGTTGCTTCATAACGCGGATGAGTCAGCTTTTTAGCCATATCTCCGTCGTTTGTGAACAGTAACAAACCTGTTGTATCACGGTCCAAACGCCCAACCGGGTAAATTCGTTCCTTACAAGCATTGAATACCAAACGCATCACAGTTTTTCTTCCAAGAGGATCATCCATTGTAGTAATAAATCCTTTTGGCTTATTTAGTAACACATAACGTTTGGTTTCTGCGTTAATTGTTTCACCGTCGTATTGTACACGATCATCTTTTTTGACCTTGTATCCCAGTTCCGTTATGATTTCTCCATTTACGGAAACAACCCCGGTTTGAATCAAAACATCAGCTTCTCTGCGTGAGCAAACCCCCGCATTGGATAAGTATTTGTTCAAACGGATTGCATCATCGTTGAAGGATGGTAATGGATCTCCTTTACGAACTTTCGGTTTAAAATGTGGTTTTGAAGCGCTTTCTCCAGCTTCCGGTCTTGGTCTTGGAGTGCTTCTTTTTGGTGCATCGTCTGATTTTTCTTTTCGATTGCTATCAGCGCTTGCTATAGGTTTTCCACCTCTTGAGGTTGGTTTCCCTGTTCGGGGTGCAGGTCTTGAGCCACCTGGCTTAGAACCTCTTCCTGTTGTTGTACGGCCTTTCCCTGTACCTGTTTTTCTTGTGTTCATCACGAGCAGAATTAATGTTTACTATCGCAGTAGACGCTGCAAAGATAACGCTTTTCGATAACACTAAGAGATGCGCTGCAATAACTTTATATTCAAATCGTTAACTATTGAAACTTCATAATCACTTTTTGCCATGAAAAAGATCATTATTTACATGTTTTGTGCTTTTGCTAATTGTTCATTTTCGCAATCGGAAAAAGGAATTGAGTTAGGGGTGCAATTTTCAACGGTATTCGAAACAAATGAGAACCATGGAGTTGTGCCTTCCCTTTTGTTGAAGTATAAACAGCATGAATGTGTATTTGGAGCTCGTATTGGATTTCGGCAAATGAATAACCTGGTGAGTGGATTGGGATCGAAGAAGTTGATTGTAAACCCGGATTTCGTTTACAGATATTTTATCCCGGTTAAATCTCAGAAAATTCGTCCCTATGTTTCGATTCTGTTCAATTATTATCAGAAATACCAACGAAGAGATGAATTTTATGATCCGAACATACAACTCACTTACGGACCGATATTTCCTGATTCATTTAATTTGCGTACAGAATCTGTGACCAGAAGTTGTGGTTTGTATCTTGCTCCGGGACTTGAAATTCGTTTATGGAAAGAATTATTTTTCCAGGTCAGCGGTGGTCCGGGTTTGTTATGGAAGAAGTCTAACAGAACATATACCAATTTAGACAGCGGGCAGACCGAAGGTGAAAACCATACTAAGTGGAGTTTGATGAAGGATTGGAACTGGTTTGGAAATGCCGGATTGGGATACCGGTTTTAAACTAGTTGGTGGATATCATTTGGAGTTAAAATCGACTTCCACAAATTGATAGTCTTTGTTTACCCTCATGTGAACGTTATATTTTCCGTTTTCTTCGGTGTTTTTCGATTCCGAAGTTAAAATACCTCCAAGTGTAAATCCATCAATGATCAATTTTTTAAAGGTAATTTCACCATTAATGATGTTAATCGTTGCTATTGCTTGCGGACTATCATCGTCGACATAATTTTTTCCTGTTGTTAACTCGCGTTCTTTCACGCTTTTTGGAGGAAAATTGAAAACAAGATTTAGATTGTCGTTATGATCAAAATAATCTAAATATCCGGAATACCAAGTATAAGAAAGTGATGTTTTACGGAAACCATTTATCCAGGTAATCGTGTTTTTTTCATCCAGTTTTATAAAGAGGTTTCCTCTGTCATAAGAATATCCATCACTATTGATCCCTGCTGATCTTAACCAGAGTAATTTTGACCCGTCTGACAAATTAAATATTTTACTCAAGAAAAAAAACGATGCTTTTAGCATTGGTTTATCAGGGAAAATATTTTCAACACTAAATTCTAACGATTTTTTTGAAAGCTCTTTTGTAGTGTTGTCATATTCATACAAACTAATGTATCCGATATCAGCACTTCCCTTCTCATCGCTCATTGACATAATTGCATAACAGATGTTGTTTTTAGTTGTTAGATTTTCAGCGATGATACTGTTTACTATTCTTCTTTGATCAGGAATGACCTCAAGTTCTTTTGGTTCATTTCCATCTGATGAAAGTATAATCTGAGCTTGTTTCAAAACATTATGTCCTTTCAGCATACCGCCTTCGTAGTAGGTTTCGATCCTTTCTGAGAAAGTAATCATAGCATCTTGATTATCAAATATTTTATTAGCATTTACCTTAATGTGATTTTCGACAGTAGTTGCATTGTATATAAACTCATTCTGAACTTTATAATCAGTATCGACAAGAATGAATTTGCAATATGAAAGATTCTGTTCTTTGACGAGTTGCAATGAAAAGCAAAAAACAGTTTGCCCTGTTTTTTTATTATAACGAGCTACCAATTCCTGAAATCGAATTTGTTTATCATTAAACATCCCGCCGGATTTGCTACTCATCAGTTTAGAAGCATCAACCGCTTTAGGTAGTTCAACCAATTCAACAGGCAAACCAATTGGCTCCAAGTCAATATTAAGTTCTGAAATACAAAGTTTTACTTGATCTGTATTTTTGGTTCCAGCAATAAAGTAGGCAATTATTTTATCATCTTTAATATAATAACCATCCGGGGCATAATTGGTGTCGTTATACTTTATTTGGATGTCCTTTTTATGAAGTTGTTTTTTGTTTTCGAAAACAAATAGGTTGTAATTGTATTTAAAACCGGCTGCTTTGACATTACTTCTGATCTCTTTATTTCCGATTGTCCCAACAAAATCCGTATACATTACGATTCTTCCTGCCCCAGTAATTGAAGTAGCCGGATCTGTTTTTTGAGCAAGCAGGGTGGTATTTGCAAGAATGAGGTAAAAAGAAAAAGTTAGAATTACCCGAATAGGAAAGATTATTTTCATAGTATTGGTTTGTTGATACAAATCAGGATCAAAATTAGAAAATTTTCGATCTGAAATGAGGGTTTAATGAAGAATTGATAAACTGTCCTCCAATGGCGATTCTTTTCATTCACGTCGAAAACGCATCTTCAATATGCTCCAGTTTTGTGCGGTATTGATTGTGAACGATGGAAATAATATCGAAACGAACTTCCTGGCTCAAATTACCAGCTTGCACATAATGATCCGCACAAACAATGATTTGGCGCTGTTTCTTTTTGGTAACCGCCATCCAGGGTTCACCGATTTCAGCCGTTTGCCTGGTTTTTACCTCTACAACGACAATTTTTTCATCTTTTTCGGCAATAATATCCACTTCGAACTTCAAATACCGGTAGTTGGTTTTCCGGATGGAATACCCGTTTTTCAGTAAGAATCTTTGAGCCATCTGCTCTCCGAAAACACCCAGTTCCTGATCTGTCATCACTTCTTTCTTACTTAATTTAAGAAAAAAGCTCATTTGATACAAGCCGTTTTTTATGTTAGTTCAAAAGTTCAAAAGTTCAAAAGTTCAAAAGTTCAAAAGAAGATTTATTAAATACTTTAAACTTTTTGAACCCTTTCAACTCTTTGAACTTTTTCTATCTCGTTCTAAACTCTACATTGCTTCCGCCGGGAGTTTTAACCACTTGCTGTCCGAATTCGAACTCGATTTCCTTGATGACTTTCCCGCGTTTGTCGTAAAGTTTCATTTTTCCGTGTTTCAAACCGTCTTTGTATTCGGTTTCGGAAATCACATTGCCACGACGATCCAATTCGGTTGTTTTACCGTGCAATTTTCCTTCTTTGTAGGTATTCGTATTGCTCGGAATTTTTCCTCCGGGCCAGTATGTGTACCAAACACCGTCTTTTTCACCGTTTTTGTAATTTCCTTCTTCGATTTTCTTGTAATCCTTTTGTGAGAAAGAAACGGAATGCCCGTTTTTAACACTTTCTTTGGTCGTGAAGTTCTTCAAAGGCCCGTTTTTGATCTTTGATTTCTTGGTAATGACTTTGTAGGTGAAAATGTCTTTTTCCTTTCCGTTCTCAAAGAAACTGGTCCATTCGCCGGTTTTTTCACCGTCTTTGTAGTAACCGAAAACATTTGGTTTTCCGGTAGGATAATACGACTCCCATTTTCCATTCAGAAGCCCGTTTTTGAATGTAGCGATGTTCTTTTCCTTCCCGTCATCCCAGTAATTCACCCAAACACCTTCTTCCTTTCCGTTTTTATATACTCCGGACATTAACAAAGTACCGTTTTCGTACCAGGTTTCCCATTTTCCGTGCTTCTCATCATTCTGGAAATTTCCGATCTTGAATTTGCTTCCGTCTTTGTAGAAGTAAGACCAGGTTCCGGTTTTCTTATCGTGATCGTATTCTGCGTGATAACTGACTTGTCCGGTCGGATAATAATAGGTCCATTTTCCATGCTGTTTCCCCAGGTCAAAACTTCCTTCCTGATCCTTGGTTCCTTTTTTCGTGTACCAGGTCCACAAACCGGTTTTTTCTCCGTCTTTGTAAAAACCGTCTACGTTCAGCTGCTTATTGTCGTAATAATACTTGTATTCTCCGTTCAACTTTCCGTTTACGTAGTTGGTCGTCTTTTCAATTGCTCCGGTGTAATAGTAATAATTCCAGGTGCTGTCTTTCTGACCTTCCGTAAACTTCCCGTTGATGAGCATGTAGCCGTAAATGGAAAACTCTTCGAAAGGACCGTTCTTCAATCCGTTTTTGTAGTTATACCATTCCTTTTCCATCCCGGTGTCGAAGAATGTCAGGTATTCTCCGGTTCCGTCCTTGATCTTTTGAGTGTGAAGGCTGTCGGGCATCCAAAATTCGCGCAGGTAAACCGTGGAATCAATGATTTCCTCGACCTGTTTTTTCTGCCCGGTTACATAGTAATATTCCCAGATTCCAAAAGGTTTTCCGAATTTGAAATATCCCTCAACGCTTAATTTTCCCGTTTCATTCCATTCTCTGACGATGCTGTCTTGCTCGCCCATTTTGAAATAACCTTCCTGCTTGTTTTTTCCGTTCGAGTAGCTTGCAATGACCCGGCCGTGAAGTTTTCCGCGGTAATAGTTTCGTTCTTCAACTACAGTTCCGAAACGGTCGTAATAAAGCCATTTTCCATGCTTGTCTTTGGTTTCTCCGAGTTTATCCTTGTAATAAGATCCGATCGATTCCAACTGTGTCTGATTGTAATCATAATAGTTTTTAACCTTCGGCGTAAGGTTCTCTTTGTTTATAACCTGCCCGAGTAGTGTAAAGGAAAAGAAGGAAAAAAGGATACAAACGAATTTCATGGAATTTGAATGATAGTTCAATTTAATAATCGAGTTTTATGAGAAATGTTACAAGGCTTATTTTGCAAGAAAACCTTTAAAGACCAATAAAACACCGGTTCCGATAATAACAAGACCGATAAATCTGTTCAGACCGATCAACAGGTTGTCTGTAATAAACGGTCGCAACTTTTTAGCACCTATTATTTTCAACAAATCTACGGAAAAGAAGGTCACCATGATGATGAGAATATACCAGTAAGTACTTTCATCGATCGCATCTCCCGTATTTCTTTTTCCGTCTGCACCCAAAGCAATCACGGTAATCCAGTAGAAAATAACTCCCGGATTTGCGATGTTCAGCAAGAAACCTTTCAAACCCAAAAGAATCAGATCCTTGGTTTGAGAATTCAGCTGTTTGTCTGCTTCTTTACTTTCATCTTTCGGTTTCTTCAAAAGAGTCACCATCCCGAAAATGATCAGAATTCCTCCGCCGACAATGGAGATGATGTGGCCGTACTCACCGGAAGTAATCTTACTTACCTCGGAATAGAAGATCAATGCAATAATGATGTAGAGGAAATCTGAAAGAAAGACACCGATGTCAAATGCAATAGCAGCGCGGATTCCTTTGCGGATACTTGTTTCCAAAAGAAGAAAAAATACCGGTCCGATCATTATACTGAGTATAAATCCGGTTATGATGCCTTTGAGTAAAATATCGAGCAAAAGATTGGTTTTTCTGTTTTTACAAATATAATCATTCGATCTTCTTACGAATAGCAAATCTGAAAGAATGCAAAAGAGAAGAGCAACTTTGAACCTTTATTTCGAAGGATTTTTGCAAAAAAACACGACCGATGTTATTTTAACTGCTAATAAGTCATTACATTTGCATGTCTTGAAAGTTGTAATAAAGTAGTTACAAACTTGAAAATAAGTGAAGTATGAAAACGGCCATTGCCAATAAGAAATTAGAAACAATTATTTCCAAAGTGGAAAGTGAGGGAATTGCTTACAAAGAACTTGTGGAGGATTTGAAAGAATTGCGCGAACAAGCATTGAAAGAGCAAGATCCGTTGGTGGTGAAGGTTTTGCGTTTGTCATACGAGTTTTTGCAAGATAGAAAAGCATTTGATGTTCAGGCACAATACGAAGAAGATGAAGAGGGGAATGAATACCCGTTGGAAATCGAAGATCAGGAAAACTTCTTGTATTTGTTGAACCTTTTGAAAAATGCGGAGCATAAAATCAACAGAGAAGAAATTAAGGATTACCGTACAGCTTTGAAGCAGGAATTGTACTAAATCCGGAATTAAATACGTTTAAGCCCCGAGTCTGATGCCAGATTCGGGGTTTTTTGTTGGATTTTGGGATTTCCCAATTTCCCAATACTGAATTGCCAGCCAAAAGAAAGGATTATTTTAGCAGGATATTGGAAAAGGAAAGAAAGCATTTGGGTCACATAGAATCTTTGCGCGCAATAGCGGCATTGATCGTATTGATCTTTCATTTCATTTCATTCTCTGATGCAAAAGGATCGTTGATTGCGAATGAATCCATCCGGAAATATTCCGAATTCGGTGCGCAAGGTGTAGAGTTATTCTATATCATTTCCGGGTTTGTTATTTATTACTCGTTAACGAATAGTCCATTTGGGATCCGGCTTTATCCGAAATACCTTTTGAAGCGTTTTGCACGCATTTTTCCTCCGTTCCTGGGAACTATTTTCCTGATTTGCCTCGTTCCCTTTGTCTTCGGATGGGTCTTTCCATATTCAGCGGCTCAATTGCTCCAAAATGCAACTCTGACAGTTGATTTGTTCAAGAATGTTCAGTGGATGAACCCGATTTTCGTGACCTTGAAAGTTGAGTTTCTTTTTTACCTGGTGATTGGTTTGCTGGTTATTCCGATGCGTAAATCAACCTGGACGTATGGGTTGATTGCCTTCTCTGCCTTATTTTCCGTGATTTATTTTCATGCGATAGACCTCGTTCACAACATTCCTTTCTTCCTCATTGGTATTGCATGTTCGGAAATCTATAAATCGCGCAATGAGCTGTTGAATTACATCCTGATCGCAGCTTGCCTGGTTTTCCTGTCGGTCTTGTTTCCTTTGGAAGATACTGTGATTGCAGGAATAGGAGTGGTCTTTTTGCTGTGGATTACGATCAAAAGCAAGTTCCTGGAACGAATCGGGCAATTTTCGTATTCACTTTACTTGACGCATGGGTTTTCAGGCGGCTCTTTCCTGTATTATTGCAAGAACCAAACACACGTGGATTGGAATCCCTGGGTTTACGTTACGCTGGCTGTTTGCAGTGCAGTCGGATTTGCCTACTGCTATTATTGGATCATTGAAAGACGAGCAATCCGCTGGTCGAAGAAAATTCGATATTGATACGAAAGTCAAGAGACAGGGCTTTTGGAGTCAGGAATTGAAAATTGTTTAGCAACTTTTAATCTGTCATGACTTTTGTCTTCTGGAGTCTTACCTCAATTCGAAAAGCGGTATTTGATGATGCAGTAAATAGCGCGGAAACCATCTTTCCAACCGATTTTCTTTCCTTCTTCGTACGTTCTTCCGTAGTAAGAAATCCCCACTTCATAAATACGGATTCCTTTTCTTTTTGCGAGTTTCGCCGTTATTTCAGGCTCAATTCCGAAGCGGTTTTCTTTGATTTTAATGTCTTTGGCAATGGAAGAGCGAATGAGTTTGTAACAGGTTTCCATATCTGTTAAGTTCAGGTTCGTCATCATATTCGAAAGACCGGTCAGGAACTTATTTCCTTTGGAATGCCAGTAAAACAAAATGCGATGAGGTTGATGTCCCATGAAACGGGAACCGTAAACAACATCTGCATTATCCATGTAAACAGGCTTCAGAAGCAGGTTGTACTCTTCCGGGTCGTATTCCAAATCTGCATCCTGGATAATGATGTATTCCCCGTTTGCTTCCTGGATAGCGCGGTTAATAGCGGCTCCTTTCCCTTGATTGTAAGGTTGGGAATACAAACGGATATCCATTTCCGGGTTCGCAGCCATATAAGCTTCAATGCGCTCAACGGTATTGTCTTTTGAACAGTCGTTGACGATAACGATCTCTTTTTGGACGTCGTTTTCCAGTTGGACTTTTTTGATCTTGTCCAAAATCAAATGGATCGTGGGCCCTTCGTTATAAGCCGGAATAAGAATGGATAATTTTTGAATCATAAGTCGGATAAGGTAAAGGAATCTGTTTAAATACTCATTTCCGGAACGAAATCAGGAACAACCAGGTCTCCTTCTGTTTTTGAAATGATTTCCTCCACACTTACGCCCGGAGCGCGTTCCACCAGGTGAAACTTATTATCCTTAATCTCCAGTACAGCCAATTCAGTCACGACTTTCTTCACGCAGCCAACACCGGTTAAAGGAAGCGTACATGCTTTCAGAATTTTGGATTCACCGGCTTTGTTGGAATGCATCATCGCAACAATGATATTTTCAGCGGAAGCAACCAAATCCATTGCTCCACCCATTCCTTTTACCATTTTTCCCGGAATTTTCCAGTTGGCAATGTCTCCGTTTTGTGAAACCTCCATTGCTCCCAGGACTGTTAGTTGAACGTGTTGTCCGCGAATCATTGCAAAAGACATGGCAGAATCGAAGAAAACAGCTCCTTTTCGCGCTGTAATGGTTTGTTTTCCGGCATTAATCAAATCCGGATCTTCTTCTCCTTCGAACGGAAAAGGTCCCATTCCCAGGATTCCGTTTTCAGATTGAAATTCAACTTCAATTCCTTCTGGAATATAATTTGCCACAAGTGTCGGAATACCAATTCCCAAATTCACATACCAGCCATCGCGTAGTTCCTGCGCAATTCGTTTTGCTATCCCGTTTTTATCTAGTGCCATAATTGTAATTTTAACTCAATAATCAAATAAGCGTCTCCCGGAAATTAAGATCTGCTTCTAACTGTTCGTTGCTCAATGCGTTTCTCGAATTTCTCTCCCTGGAAAATGCGTTGTACGAAAATTCCCGGAGTGTGAATGAAATTCGGGTCCAATTCACCTGCAGGAACCAATTCTTCCACTTCTGCAATGGTGATTTTTCCGGCCATGGCCATCATCGGGTTGAAATTGCGGGCTGTTGCTTTGAAAATCAGGTTTCCTTCTGTATCCCCTTTCCATGCTTTCACAATCGCAAAATCAGCCGTCAATGCGCTTTCAAGAATGTGTGGTTTTCCGTTGAAAATACGAACTTCTTTTCCTTCGGCAACTTCTGTTCCGTAACCGGCAGGAGTGAAGAACATCGGGATTCCGGCTCCACCGGCTCTGCAGCGTTCAGCCAAAGATCCTTGCGGAATCAAATCCACTTCCAATTCCCCGGAAAGCATTTGTCTTTCGAATTCCTCGTTTTCACCCACGTAGGATGAAATCATTTTCTTTACCTGCTTGTTTTGAAGCAATAAGCCCAAACCAAAGTCGTCAACACCGGCATTGTTTGAAATACAAGTCAAGCCTTTTGTTCCCATCTTCACCAATTGGGCGATGGAATTTTCAGGAATTCCGCACAAACCGAATCCTCCGACCATCAAGGTCATATTATCTTCAATGCCAACTAAGGCTTCTTCAACGTTTTTTACAACTTTGTTCATTTCTAAAAGTTTATTCCGTCCACAATTTGATTCGTCGTATCAGCTACTGCGGGTTCAATTTCAACACCTGTGAGATTAAACACGGAGGCGTCGTAGTTCCTCGGAGCCTCAAAATCGGTGGTCGATATGGCGATCTTAGGATCTTTGTAGACTTTGTTCATGTAATAACCATATATCGGAAGAGCGGTTCGCGCTCCCTGGCCTTGTTCCGTACTTCTGAAACGAACACCGCGATCTTCTGCTCCGACCCAAACACCGGTTGCCAGATCGGGAGTCAAACCAACGAACCATCCGTCTGAATTGTTCTGAGTTGTTCCTGTTTTTGCTGCTGTCGGGTAAGGAATTCCTCCATATTCGGAACCACCGCGCAATCTGCTCGCAGTACCAGCCTGAACAACACCTTTCATCATTTTAAGAACGGTATAAGCTACATTCTCGTTCATCGCTTCTTTCGACACGCTTTTCGCACTGTAAATCACGTGACCCGAACGGTCTTCGATGCGCAGAATACTGGTTGGTTTATTGAAAATTCCCTTATTCACGAATGTTGATTGAGCTCCAACCAATTCGTACAGCGATAAATCCATTGAGCCCAAACACATGGCCGGAACGATGTCCAGATCACGCAATTCGATATCCATATCGCGCATCAGTTTTGCAACTGTTTTCGGCCCTGCCAATGCGCCCATTTGTTTCATTACGTAAACTGCTACATTATTCTTGGAGAGTGCCAGGCCTTTTTGAATGGAGATTGTTCCACCGTTTCCACTTCCGTCAGAGTTGCGCGGACACCATTGTCCGTCCGGATTTCCGTTTGGATCATACAAATCCACACAATAAGAAATGTTTGGTATAACGAGTCCCGGTTTCACGACATTCATCGTAATGCCAGCAGCATAAACAAACGGTTTGATGGTTGAACCTACCTGGCGTTTCCCTAATTTCACGTGATCGTAGGCAAAGTGGTCGATATTTGCACCACCAACCCATGCTTTGACAAATCCGGTACTTGGCTCAATGGAAATCAAACCTGCCTGTAAGAAGGATTTGTAATAACGGATGGAATCCATCGGAGTCATCAAAGTATCTCTTTCGCCGTTCCAGCTGAAAACCCGCATTTGAACAGGCTCAGAGAAAGATCTTCTGATTTCATCTTCCGTTAATCCTGCCGCGGATAAATTTCTGTAACGATCGGATCTGCGCATGGAAGCGTCCAGGATACTTTTCACTTCTGCATCGGACAATGAATTGGAGAAAGGCCAGTTTTTCGCAGATTTATTGTTTTTGTCAAATTGCGGCTGCAAAGTTTCTTTCAAATGTCTTTCCAAAGCATATTCGGCGTGTGCCTGCATATCTGCATTCAAGCTGGTATAGATGCGCAATCCGTCTCTGTATATGTCATAAGGAAGTCCGTCTTCTCTTTTGTAAACCAGGGAACCGTCTGCTTTTTTGGTGCTCAATAATTCAGTAACCTCATTTCTCAAGGATTCTCTGAAGTAAGGAGCAATGCCGCGTTTGTGATCCACAATCTGGTAATTGGTTACCAAGGGTTTTTTACTCAATTTGTCATATTCAGCTTGTGTCAGGTGCTGGCGAAGAGCTTCATTTCCTTCGTTCGAATTTTTCAACCATTGCATCAATACCTGGTTGCGTCTCGTAAGTGCACGAACGCTGTCTGCAGCCCTTGCATCCGCAATTTCTTCTGCGGTAATTGACTCAGGACTTACTTCTTTATTTCTGGCAAGAGAAATGCGGTAATTCTTGATTTTAAACGTATACGGATTGTAAAGAGCCGGGTTTTTACACATTCCCACAAGCATTGCTGCTTCCTCTTTGCTCAATTCGCTTGGTTTTTTATTGAAGTAAACTTTTGAAGCATTGGAAATCCCTACTGCATTGTATAAAAAGTCGAACTGATTTAAATACATGGTGATGATTTCCTCTTTGGTGAATCGTGCTTCCAAACGGGTAGCGATGATGTTTTCACGTGCTTTTTCATTCAGACGGCTCCACATTCTGCCGATTCTTCCCGAAGAACCCGATTCGATGTTTTCACCGTTTGCTCTTGCAAGCTCTTGTCTTTCACGAAGCTGAAGCGTGTAAAGCTGTTTTGCAAGCTGCTGTGTAATTGTTGATGCACCACCGGCGCCACCGACATTGATAATTGCACGTCCAACCGCTCTGAAATCAACTCCCGAGTGGTCGTGAAAGCGCTCATCTTCTGTCGAAATCAAGGCATCCGTTACATTCGGACTGATTTTCCGGTATTCCACCGAAGTACGATTGATTTTCCAATATCTTCCCAACTCCGTTTCACCGTCATCTGCAATGATCACGGAAGCCAGTAATTCCGGCGGATTATCCAGCATGGCAACCGGCGGAAGGTTGTCTTCGGATTGGAACAAAAGCAAAGCTGCAATGAAGTAAAGCGGAAACGTGGCAAACAGCCAGTAAGCAATCGTTGCTCTTTTATGTTCTTTGGGTGAAAAAGTCCCAGTCGGAACTTTACTTTTTTGTGCCATACGACTCATTTGAATGGTAAAAATAACGAAATACTATTCGCGCAACAAATATCGAAATTCAGAAACAATAGTTCTCATTGTTTTAGGATACTTTCTAACAAAAAAATGCTAAAAAAGCTGTTTGGTTGATTGGTATTTAAAAAGATAGGGACGCGATGCATCGCGTCCCTATCTTTTATGCGTTTTTTAAGAATCAGAAATGTTACCTCTTGAACGATTAATTCCTCTTTGAAAGCTGTACTAACGGTCGCTTTGTTCGAGAAATTAATCCTCTTTGTTGATCTGCGCTACCGCTTGATCATTATCAGAAGTTTCACTTCTTCTTATTATGCTCTTTGATAAAATTCTCAATAGCAGCTGTCATACTCGGTGCGTTCGGCATCGGTGCATGAACATCCAGTCTCAGGTTGTTTTTTACCACTGCGTTTGCAGTTGTAGGACCGAATGCTGCGATCAACGTCTTGTTTTGTTTGAAATCAGGGAAGTTTTTGAACAAACTTTCAATTCCGCCCGGACTAAAGAAAACAAGCATGTCATAATATACATCTTCCAAATCACTCAAATCCGAAGCAACAGTTCTGTATAACATCGCTTTGGTGAATGGAATTTTAGCTTCTTCCAGGGTTAACGGAATTTTATCGCGAAGGATATCCGTACAAGGAAGCAGGAATTTTTCTCCTTTATGCTTTTTGATCGGATCAATTAAATCTTCAATCGTTTGTTTTCCAAAGAAAATTTTTCGCTTACGATAAGTTACATATTTCTGAAGGTACAAAGCAACCGCTTCCGAAATACAGAAATACTTCATAGTATCAGGAACTTCGAAACGAATTTCTTCAGAAATGCGGAAAAAGTGATCCACTGCAGTTTTTGAAGTCAAGATAACAGCAGTATGCTCTTTAAAATCGATTTTTTGAGTGCGAAACTCCTGTACCGAAACTCCTTCGACATGAATAAACGGCCTGAAATCAATTTTCAACTTATATTTTTCAGCCAAATCAAAATACGGAGACTTGTCGCCTTCTGGTTTCGGTTGTGAAACCAATATTGTCTTAATACTCAAGGTTTAATTTTGTTTTAGCGTTCAACATTTACTTAACCTAACCAACTTGAAATTTCACCATTGAATACCAGTTTCATGACAATCAAAAGAGGTAAAATTTCGAGGGTCCAAAGGTACAAAATTATATAATACCATGAAACACCCAATTGGTAGACGTGATAAAAACCACGAATCATGCGTAAAAGGGTAAAAAACAGGAAGGTTCCAATGATGATAAACCGGGATTGCGTAATGAATTCGGGTTGAAAATAGATGAAAAAGAACTCGATCAGAATAACAATGCCCGCAGTTTGAGCCATTACCAGTGTCAATTGATTGACCTCAAGAACCACCTCTTTCAAGCCGGTAATTGTTCCTGCAATCGAAATCATCAACAGGTGGTAAAGCAAGAGAATGAGTGGAAATGCGGTTAGTATAATCGTCTGATAGGTATTGAAATCCGTCAGCGAGAAATGATTATACCAATAAATGCAGACACCGGTAATAATAATGTACTGAAGCAGCAAAAAAATGGACGTAAGCGGATTTTCCCGGATTCCGTTTTTATATTGTTCGGAGATACTTTGAAAGAAAAAAGTGGTTTGCCCGAGAACTAAAAAAACTTCCCGTTGTCTTAAACGTGCGGCCGAAACCAAAAACAGGCAAAAAATCAGGGCCGCAATAATGATATAGGAATGATTCGCACTTCTTTCAGTGAGAACCATCACCTCATTTGCCGTTGACCCAGAAAAGAATTGTCCGCTTAATTGCATGAATTGAAATAAGATTCAGATGCAAAGGTACTATTTTGGAATTACTCTTGTTTGCATGCGCGAAATCTTAGTTGGTCTGGTGTGTTTTTTAAATTGTTTGTACTTCGACAAGCTTGGTATATCAAATAGTTCAAATGTTCATATCTCGGCAAGCTCGATATGACAGTGTTCAATTTTCTTTAGTTAAACAACTTTTCAATCGGATATTGAGCGAAGTCGAAATATCACTTTTACATTCTCCATTTTCAATTTTCACTTCTCCATTTTCCATTGATTAAAGCCTTCGGACCAATTTAGTACACGACGCTATTTTTATTCATTCGTTGATTTGATTACATTTGCACCGAACATTGAAAAAAAACTCAAATGAAATCTGATTTATATTCTCATCCGGACTATTTATTAATGGATGAATTGCTTACAGATGAGCAAAAGTTGGTACGTGATGCTGCTCGTGCGTGGGTGAAAAAAGAGGTTTCCCCAATCATTGATGAACATTATGAAAAGGCAACTTTTCCAATGCATTTATTGAAAGGATTAGGTGAAATCGGAGCTTTCGGACCTTACATTCCTGAAGAATATGGTGGTCCTGGTTTGGATCAGATTTCATACGGATTGATCATGCAGGAATTGGAGCGTTGCGATTCAGGTTTGCGTTCAACAGCTTCCGTTCAAAGTTCATTGGTGATGTATCCGATCTGGAAATACGGAACCGAAGAGCAAAAAATGAAGTACTTGCCGAAATTGGCTACCGGTGAAATGATGGGATGTTTCGGTTTGACTGAACCGGATCACGGATCAAATCCTGGTGGAATGATTACGAACTTTAAGGATATGGGTGACCATTACTTATTGAACGGGGCAAAAATGTGGATTTCGAATGCACCATTTGCAGATATCGCTGTTGTTTGGGCAAAAGATGAAACTGGTCGTATTCACGGATTGGTTGTAGAGCGTGGAATGGAAGGATTTACAACTCCTGAAATGCACGGAAAATTATCTCTTCGCGCTTCGTCAACAGGTGAATTGATTTTTGTGAACGTAAAAGTTCCGAAAGAAAACTTGCTTCCGGGTCGTTCTGGTTTGGGTGCGCCGTTAAGCTGTTTGGATTCTGCCCGTTTCGGAATTGCATGGGGGGCACTGGGTGCTGCTATGGATTGTTACGACCAGGCTTTGAGATATTCAAAAGAAAGAACACAGTTCAATGTTCCGATCGGGGCATTTCAGTTGACTCAAAAGAAATTGGCTGAAATGATCACTGAGATCACAAAAGCGCAGTTCATTACCTTGCGTGTTGGTCAATTGAGAAACGAAGGAAGAGCTACTTCTGCGATGATTTCCATGATTAAGAGAAATAACGTAGAGATCGCATTGAATATCGCTCGTGAGGCTCGTCAGATCCACGGAGGAATGGGAATTACAAGCGAATACTCCATGATGCGCCACATGGCAAACCTGGAGTCTGTAGTAACTTACGAAGGAACACACGATATCCACTTGTTAATTACAGGTATGGATGTTACGGGAATTCCGGCTTTCACAAGAGAAATGCCTTAAGTGACTGATAATTTATTGATTAAATAAAAAAAAGCCTTCGGATTTTGTTCGAAGGTTTTTTTATTTTAGTGCCAACTCTAAACACATAATACATGGAAAACGATACATTAGACAACATTGCAATGACAACAAAACCAGCAAGAGATCTGGATGGAGCAGGAGGGATCCTGGCAATGGGAATTATTTCCATCCCGTTCTTCGGAGGGCTTATCGGGTTAATCCTGGCGATTGTAACTTTGACTAAATCGGGAAAAGCATTGTCACTCTACAGAGAATATCCGCTTCAATACACAGAAAAGTCGTACAGACAAGTGAAAGCCGGAAGAGTTTGCGCCATCGTAAGCTTGTCTCTTTTAGGGGCTGCTATTTTGATTATCCTGGCATTGGGAGGATTGAATTAATTCCGCTGAAAAATCCTGGCTGATGAAGCCCGGATATGATATAGAAAAACCGTTGAAATGATTCAGCGGTTTTTTTATTGGGGAATGTTTTCGAATGATATCTAGTTCCAGTTGATGGATATCATGGAGTCATTGAACGAATCGCGTAAACGACTTAGTTTTTTTGCTGCGTGTTCATCACCTAAATTTGCCTTGGCTTTCAGCTTGTAGTACAAGTCAAGAGAAAGTCCGTATACGTCTTGTTCAAGTACCTGTTTGATTTCGGAAATACGACCAGTTACGCCAATTAGGAAGTGTTCGATTTCGCCTAATTCGTGTAATTCGTCTTCAGTTAAATTTTGAAGCTTTAGCAATTTAGAATAACGTGGCAATAGAACCCCCAATAAGTCGATAAATCGATCTAACTCTCGTTGAATGGCTGCCTGTTGTTCTTTAAATCCCATATGAGAAAAGTATATCTTTTTATGTTACGGTAAAAATTAAAAGTGTTTTTTAACATTTAAGAAAAACCGGGCTGAAAAAGCGATTGTGCTGCCCGTAATTAATCCCTAATTTTACGCCATGTCCGGCTGTTATATTCATATTCCGTTTTGTGCCCAAAAATGCAGTTACTGCGATTTTCATTTTTCGACAGATCACTCGTATCAAAACAAAATGGTGGAAGCATTGTGTGCGGAATTGAAGCTGCGTTCGGATACCTGGAAACCCGAATTGTTTGAAACAATCTATTTTGGAGGTGGAACCCCAAGCGTGTTAACTGCAGAACAGTTGGAGCGATTGATCGGACAAGTCCGCGAGTTTTACCGTGTTTCGGAAAAGGTCGAAATAACCCTGGAATGCAATCCGGATGACTGCAGTATGGAAAACCTAAGCAGCTGGAAAGCATTGGGAGTTACACGCCTGAGTATGGGAATTCAGTCCTTTGACGAAGAGCAGCTCCGGTGGATGAACAGAAGTCATACTGCTGCGGATAGTATGAATGCCGTTCTGAACGCGAAACAAGTTGGTTTTGATGAATTGAGCCTGGATCTGATTTACGGTTTACCCAATCTGACTTTGGAAGACTGGAAAAAGCAGATTCAACAGGTTGTAGGGTTGAACCCGGAGCATATTTCAGCCTATTGTTTGACGGTCGAAGAGAAAACGGTTTTGTCGAAATGGGTGGCAGAAGGAAAAATTGCTGTTTCAAACGTGGATCAGCAGTCGGAGCAGTTTGAATTATTGGTTTCCGAGCTGAAAAAAGCGGGTTACGAACAATACGAAATCTCGAATTTTGCCCGGAACGAACATTACTCGAAGCACAATACTTCCTATTGGAAAGGATCAAAATATTTGGGAATCGGACCTTCAGCTCATGGATATAATCTGACTGAACGCTATTGGAACAAGGCAAATAACCGGGTTTACATGGCTGAACTCGAAAAATCAATCTTACCGGAAACCATTGAAGTTTTGACTCCTTTCGATCAATTCAACGAAGCGTTGATGATCGGTTTGCGAACAAAATGGGGTGTTTCCAAAAAAGAACTTTTTCAAAACATTCATCCCGAAGCCGATTGGTTTCAGATCGTAAAAGGTTACGAAGATCAGCAATTGCTTGTTGAAACAGACAATTCTTTTGTGCTAACGGAAGCCGGAAGACTCTTGGCAGATGCCATTGCAGCAGACCTTTTTTTAATTGAAAATTGAGAAGGTAAAATTGAAAAGGCTTTTCAATTATTCATTTTCAATTTTCCAGGGTTTCCAATCCATACTGACAGCGGAAATCAGCCCGGTTTTTCTTTTCAAAGAATTGGTTTTTACTGATCGTCACGAAATCTTCGCGATCCGGACGTTCGTGGAAAAGATGATACTGAATCGTTCTGAAACGGGTAGAATAAGGTTTTAATCCGGCTTTCTTTGCCCGGAACTCAATATCTGTATCCTCTCCGAAACCCGGATTTGTGTATGTTTCATCAAAACCATTCAGAAGAAATAAATCGTCCTTGTGCCAGCTCATGTTACAGCCTAAAAGATTCCCCTTGCTCGTTTTGGCAAAACCCGGAAGGAAAAAACTTTCCTCCACGCGAATACTTTTATTGCGGATCATTTCCATAAAAGTCGGAGTGATGCTGATTCCCTTACGGATCTTCTGAGAAGTTTTTGAATCCAAATCAACCCTTCTTCCGATGCAAAATCGCCCTTTTTGAAGAGAGCGGATATGTTGCTGTATGAATCTTGGATGCAAAACGCAATCACCGTCAATAAAAATCAATCTATCAGTAGCAGACGCTTTGATTGCCTTGTTGAGCATTTTATTTTTCAGGAATCCGAGATCTGGTTGCTGCAGGTGTTTGATCGTAAGTGAAGCGCTATATTTCTCAATCAATTGGTCAAAACACGGATCTTCACAGTCCTGTGAAACAATTACCTCGATGTCTTTTTCCACCTGGATCAGAACTGATTTCAAAATTGCTTCAAGAGCTTCTACATCCTTGTAGACTGAGATAATTAACGTTGCTTTCACGCGTCAAAGATAGAAAATTAACATTTAGTATTTAGTAACCTTTTCTAATCTGTTCAAAGCGAGTGCATTTGACCCGTATTTTTGCGATATGCAGTTAGTTTATACCAGTTTGGTTTTTATTTTCGTCTCCTTTGTATCTTTTAGCCAGGGAGTTACGATTTTAATTGATCCCGGTCACGGCGGATCGGATCCCGGACATGAGGCAACAGATAAGAATTTGCCTCCTGAGAAAGATCTGACCCTGAAGATTGCTTTGAAGTTCGGAGCTTATCTGAGTGAAAAACTCGAAAATGTAACGGTGCTTTATACACGTACCGACGATCGCTACCCGACATTGGACGAACGGGTGGAAATGGCTAATGCAAAAAAGGTAGATTATTTTATTTCGATTCATATCAACGGAAGTCCCAATTCCAATATCAAAGGAACCGAATCGCACGTGCATTCCTTTACCTCGCATGCATCGGTGAAACTTGCACGGGCTTTTGAAAATGAGTTTAAGGGACGAGCCGGAAGAAAATCGCGTGGTGTAAAGGATTCCGACGATCGTGAGCATTCGCTGCAAGTATTGAAATTTACACAGATGACAAGTGTTTTGGTCGAATGCGGTTTCATGACGAATAAAGCAGAAGCCAACTATCTGAACACATCTGAAGGTCAGGATATCATTGCATCGGCGTTGTTTCGCGGAATGAGAACACATCTGAAGGAAGCGCATAAGAACATTTCATTCACTAAAAAAGAGGCGGAGGCATCAAAAGATTCGAAATCGGGTAAAGACAGCGGAAAAACATACAGTGTTCAGATCATGAGCTCAAAGGAATGGCTGGATACCGAAAAAGGCGGTTTTAAGAACCTGAAGCATGCTGTAAGCCGCACGCAGATAGCACAAACCGGGTACCGTTATAAGTATTTTTCCGGAAGTTTTGCTACGAAGAGTGAAGCAGAGGAGTATTGTGCGGAAGTCAGGAAAAAGGGTTTCCCCGATTCAATTGTCGTAGAACGGAAAAATTAAGTTGAAATGTATTACTTTTGTGACGAAACACACTTGAACACATTAATTTACCAAAAAGAATATGGCAACTGTTTTTGAAACACGTTTAATTGGAAATATTGGAAAGGATGCTGTCGTGAAGCAAATGGAGCGCGGTGTCATTGCCATTAATTTTCCGGTTGCGCACAATAAGAACTGGCGCGATAAGCGTACGGGGGAAGCAAGAACCAAAACAACTTGGGTAAATTGCACGATTTGGAAAAAAGAAGGTGCGAATATGCGCATCCTGGATTTTTTAAAGAAAGGTGCTTTGGTGGAATTGGTCGGGACTCCGTTTGCAAAATCCTTTTCCCAGGAAGATGGAACTTTCCGCTCGGAAATCCGCCTGAATGTTTCACGCACGAATATTTTGAGACCTGCAAAATGCGAGGATGAATTGATGTTCGACATGATTGATGACAACGAATCCCCATGCGAAGACGAAGGATGTGACGCAAGTTTGGAAGATTTTACTTTGTCTGAAGACGATTTTTAGTCCTGAAAGTCAGGCTAGTACTGAATTCCATTAAAAATAATTGCAATTTTTTTCGAGGAATTTGTGTTAAAAGCAATTCTTTGACTATATTTGCAACCGCGAAAGCGATATAAGATTCCTTCTTAGCTCAGTTGGTTAGAGCATCTGACTGTTAATCAGAGGGTCGCTGGTTCGAGCCCAGCAGAGGGAGCAAAAAAAGAGTGTGAGTGATCACGCTCTTTTTTTTTCAGTGTGAGTTTGGAGAATGAGAGTGTGATTTGTATTTACGTTGTTTGCGATTGGAAAATCATCTGGTGTTTGATCAAGCTCCCGATGGGAAAGGTTATTTCAAATTAAAAAGCAAATACTACTCTGTTTATTTTGAAGTACTGCCTTTTGAGAAAGCATTGGATGGTGCTAAGAAAAGGAACTAAACTTTATTTGAAAACTAAATATTGAGTAACAGCAAAATTTAAACCACTATAACTAAATGAAAAAGACGTTTATTATTATTTGCCTATGCCTGACAGGAACCACGATTGCACAATCAGATTCAATTACAAATGAACGTTTGAATAAACTTGAAAATAATATTGATTCGATTAATTCTGCCTCTACAAGTAGGAATATGAACTTTGAAATTGATGTTAAGGATTGGGCAGGAAAAGTTAAATCACTTGATTCTGATAAATCTGATATATGGAAAGACTTATTATTCCCTCTTATTTCATTAGCCATCCCAATTGGAGCGGCAATATTTGCCGGATTTCAAGCAATTAAACAAATTGATAGAAATGGACGTTGGACATTGAAGCAATCGAGAGCTAATACAATTGCTGAGGCAAGAATAGAATGGATGCAGAAAATGAGGTCTAACCTTAGTGAGTTTTCAGCGAAAGTCGCATCCATAAATTATCATATGGCAGATGTTATAGATTTCCTAAATAACGGTAAGGACGCTGAAGCAAAGAAAATTTATGATGCACAAATTCAAGACATAGTAAAAGTTAGAGCGATTTCAACTGAAATAAAACTTCAACTTAATACCCATGAAAAAGAACATACTGAATTAAATGATGCAATCGATAATTATTTGGATTCTGCAATTGAATACAATAGTGACATTAGGAATAAAGATGTAATTACAGAGCGTGCACAAACAGTAATTGACAAAGGACGAATTGTCCTAAAAATAACTTGGGAACAAGCGAAAAGCGAGGGAGACAATATTGACGTATGAATATTATAACTGACACAAATATTTGGTATGGTATCGAAGGTGGAAAAATTATTTTAGACCTGCCAGCCAATTACAGGCTTAATGCTACTTATATAAATCTATTTGAGCTTTCTATTACTCCAAGGCTCATAGATGATATGGAATACATTTCAAGAGTTGTAAGAACTTTGCACGATGCTAAACCGATAATCATTGAAAAGAACCCAATTGAATATATTATTCAGAAGCAATATCCCGATTATCAAATTACTGATGAGAAGTATAAAGAAATGCTTGTTGGGTTCGAAAAATTAATGGATGTTGATTTCCGAAATATTGACCCGGATTTATACAAAGAAGCGACAGAGAAATTCAAAATTACTATTGAGGAATGGAGGAGAATTCTTCAAAAATTAGCGGATGATGTTAATCAACTGCTTCCTGAGCTAAGAGAAAAAATCAAACAATCTACAGGTAAAAAGGTGCATAGAGCCATTCACAGTTTACCACTGTTCCCCGAACTTCTTAATCTTTATGTAAAATCATTTACAAATGATGGTGTTCAATTAGATATTGAAACATACCCATGGGAAGAGATTGAATTATTTGTAAGGGTTTGGGATAATTTCTTTAAAGATTTAGAAGTAAGTCCCAATCAGAAATTCCAACCAAATGATTGGTTCGATTTATTTAATTTGGTTTATGTAGGTAAAGATTCTAAGTATTGGACTAATGAAAAGAAATGGCTGAGATTAATTAGCAGTGATTCGAATACAGCTCAATATTTATTTAAGAAATAACCACAGATAAATTAATCTATATCAATTTTAGACTATTCCTTAATTCGACAGTTAAGTATAATTTTTATGTCACATATCGTATATTCTCAAAATCAGACCTTCAAATGTTAAAAATAAGAAGCTGAAAATCATAATCCGGGACTTCTTTTTGATCTTATGTTTCTGTTTGTCAATTGATTGTATTTTTATTTGTTTTGAATTCTTCTGTTTTGAAAAAATGAGAATTTTTCCAGTTCATCATAAATGTGTAGCTTTGGGCGATCCTGATAACACCTGAGTTCTGAAATTTTTAACCTCCATATCATTTATTTTTGCTACTTGGATAGTCTTTTGTCAAAGTGATAGCTTGACAGAAGAGGTAAAGCCGCCTTTATTCTATTTAGGAGGTGTGAATATAGATCTTGGTGCAAATGCAGGAATTCAGTCTAATTTTTTAGATAAACGTGGGCGGATGAACCATTTCATCGAGGTTTCTTCTTCTTTTCGGTACAAGAATATTCCTCTGACTTTTCAGGGCAGGCTTTCAGATGAGAAGTACATTTCCGGAAGACCCAGTTATTTTCGTTTAAGCTATGATGCAGCTGCCAAGTATCGTCTTAGAAAAGCTGAACTCGAACATGAAATTGGTGATTTAAATTCCGGAATTGGTGAAATAAACAAAGACATTTATGCATGGGAAGGAAAGCTTGGTTATCTGGGCTTTCTGATTCAACAATATAAATTACTCACGGGTAAAACCAAGACTAATAATGGAGAATTGGGAATGCCTGATATTCCGGATTTGAATAAACCGAATATCAACACAGAGCTTCCTGATTTAAAAAAACCGGATATGAAGGTTCCCGGAAAAGGGAAAATTGATTTTGATAAGTTGGACATGGATTCGATCAGTCAGTTGATTTCTGATTACAATCTCAATATTGACAAATGGAAGAATAAAAAAGATAGTCTTCAGCAGTTAAAAGATTTGAAGTTGGGAGATCTGAACGCTCTGAATCTGAGAAAACCGAATGGATTTTTAGACGGAATCAAGCGTTTTGACCTTGGATTAACGTCGCTTTCCGGAGGTAAAATGTCGAACAGCAGTGTTCCGGTTCAGGGAGTTCGTTTCAAAGGAACATACCGGAAGTATTTTTATGATGTTGCAGCCGGATTAACCGTTCCGAATCGCTTGTTTTCCAACTCTGTTGTTGATCAATATCTGAATAACTCTCAGAATATTTTCAACATGAATCAATTTTTCACAGTGAATACTGCACGTTTTGTCAGTGCGGTTATTTTAGGGTATGGTGATGAGGAGAAAAATTCAGTTTCAGTAGAGAATTATTACAACGGAAGAGATCTGAAAAGTATTCTTCATAAGGTGAAACGGGTAACCAATAATACAACGAATGTAAGCTTTACACTTTCTCCTTTAAAATCCGGAAGATTGTTTCTAAGTGGAAGTGCGGGCCAAACAATCCCTATCGGAGACTCGGTTTCACGGAGCTATGCCAGCCGCTTATCTTTCAATGCGAAAATCAGGTATCGTTTTAGAAGAATGAATACGCAAGTATTCTCCCAGGTAAGAAGAATAGGAGCCAATTATGACGGTTTTTCCCAGGGAATCTATAACGCTGGTTTTTTTCATCATGAATATGGATTTCAAAGTAAATTCTTCAAGCATCTGACACTGATAGCAAAATACACAGGTGACAGGTATGATGCGAATTCTCCAGGAAAAGGGCTTGTCACAAACGGACTTCATGTGGATGTCCAGGAAACCGTTATTAAAAATCTGTTTCTTTTTGCCGGTTACTCTTTGATCAATGCCCGTGGAAATGATTCGATTACTTATGGAAATAATGCGCTTTACAGAGGCGGTTTTGTTTACCAAAAGAAATTTAAAAAGACCAAATTTGCTTTGTCGGGTAATAGCACCTACTCCAGGGTAAATGGGCTGGATTCTACGATTCAATTAACAAATATTGTTCTCAAAACTGATTTTTCACATCGTTATTTGTTCTACGGGCTCACCGCAAATTATCAGAACTTCCAGGGAATGTCACGGATTTACGGATCAAATATTATCATAACTCCGGAGTTTGGAGCTAAGTATAAAGGAGTTCAGTTCGCATCAACTTTCAGCTACTTGAATAGTCAGCAATTTTCCAATCAGTATGGCTTTTCGTTTACCTTAAGTGCTTCTCCGAATAAGCATTTTACCTGGTATATGACGGGCAGGAGGTGGCTGCCAACGGATGCAGTAAACTTTATATCTCCTGAAATTGATTATCCGATCAGGCCTTGGTTTTGGGAATTGCGCTTGAAATTACATTTAAATGTTTTGAAATGAAATGGATTTATTTTTTTCTAATGCTTGTTTTATTGGGTGTTGCGAACTCGTTTGCCTGGCAAAATAGTTTTGTCGGAAAAAATGTGCCGGTTTAATCTTTAAATTTAGTAAAGTGCGTTACCTGTATCTATTGGTTTTTCTTTTAGTATTGACAAGCTGTTCTTCCGTTAAGAAATCCATGAATCCGAAAGACTATCTGAGTTGGTATCAATCAAAGGAATTTGCCTGGAAAGGAGTGGACACGATTCAAAATATAATTTGTGGAATCCGTTTATTCCCTAAGGAAGTGAGTATCGCAAAGTGTGCTATGGATAATTGTGAGCCGAAAGAAACGTTAAAGGAGCGTTCGGCGGATAACACGGAATCTTTTGAATTCATTGTGGAGTTTGCGGGTTTGAAACCAAACGAAAGCATTTTTGATCTGCCTGGAAAATTGGGTACATCTCATTCTGACCGTGTGATTTATTTCAGCAGTGAGATTAAAAAGGATATCAAAGGTTTGACCTTGTCGGGTGATACGGTAGAATGCCAACATGTGATTTATGAACCTTCATTGCCCCAAAGAGCCCGAATGTTGATCGATTTGGAGGTTGGCAAAAAAGGCATCGTTGAAATCATTGTCACGGACGGAATCATCAGCGGTGAAACATTTCATTTTAGAATTCCTGAATTGACAAATAAATCAATCCCATCGTTGAAGTTGTGAGAATTAATGAATGGAGGTGAAAAGCGTCCAGAGGCGGTTTTAATCATTTTTGATGAGTGTTCCGATTTGTCACTTACAGCAAAATGGAATGGTTAAACTCGATAAAAAACGATCTCCATAAGAGGGAATGATATCAATAAGTGCTTAAATGCCAGGATAAAGCAATATTTATCTTAAAAAGCTGTCGTTGTGAGGTTGTGTATTTCTCTTTTTACCGTTACTTTTGTACTTTAAATAAAAGAGATCAACTGTCTAAGCATTTTTGAATAACATCTAAATCGTGATTAAATTTCAAAAGCGTATTTCCATACTTTTCAATTAAACATTTCGGATGTTGATTGGTGATTTATATGCGTTGAAGGTTGGTTTCAATTGAAAAATCGGATAATTACTAAATTGAAGTAAATGAAATTGATCAACTGTTTATGCCTGCTGATGTTAGTTGCTTTCAGTAGTTTACACGCTCAGAGTGTTTTTCCCGTCACCTTATCAAATCCAATGGATTATGATACAATTGTTGAGACAGAACCCAATTTTGTATGGCAGACAAACATAACGGCTTTGCAGACAGATCCCCGTTATTCTCAACGATTTGTATTGTGTGAATTGGAAGAGAATCAGTTGAAAGGAGACGCCATCGTAATTAATACCCCGATTTTGGTGTTGGATGATTATCAAAGCACGATGTATTCTTATTCTTCAAGCTCCACACCATTGGAAGAAGGGCACACCTATGTTTGGCAGATTTCGATTTTGTTTAACAACATGATCGTAGACCAATCCGAACCTTTTCAGTTTACGATTTTAGAACCCAAGGATCCACTTCCCAATTTTTATCCGGTAGCATTCAAAAATGATGGACAAATGTTCTCTATTGTGAAGCATAAAATCGGTTTGTTGACAGATGAAACCGGGAATCTGAATTTAAAAGTCACGATTTCCAAAGGAGGGAAAGTTGTTCAAACGGTTTATTTGAATGAACTGTTAAGCGGAGAAGAGAAAACAGATCAAATAAGTGAATACAAGGGAATAAAACGCTTTTACTTGTTGAATTTGGAGAAATTAAACTTAGAGAAAGGGGTTTACAAAGTTTCCTGGACTTTAAAGGCTAAAAAACAGTATGTGTTCAATTTTACGATCAACTAAGGGTTTTGCAATTGATTGCCACAGTAATAACGAACGATCTTGAATCTTAAGAAATATGAATAAGCAACAAACATCTCATGAATCAAGAAGTATTTCTTGGTTTTTACTCTTAATTTTTGTTTGGTCTACCTTTCAACCGGCTCTAACTTACGCCGGGGGGCCAACACAACCGGAAGCGAGTGCATTTACTCCTGTAGGTGTTTCTGACATGGTTGATCCGTTCAGTGGGGATTTTACTTACAATATTCCATTGATGGATATTGAAGGTTACCCGATTAATATCGCTTACAACTCCGGTGTAACAATGGATCAGGAAGCTTCCTGGGTTGGATTGGGCTGGAACCTGAATGCAGGAGCCATTACACGGAACCTTAGAGGTTTACCCGATGATTTTAATGGAGATGAAGTAGAGAAAAAACTAAGTACCAAACCCAATTTCAATATCAATATTGATGCGGGGTTAGGAATGGAAATCGCCGGGTTTAATTTGTCAAAACTCGGAAACGGAAGCGGGGGGTTGAATGTAAGCGTGGGATTGGGTTTTAATAACTATACAGGATATAGTTCTTCTGTGAGTATCGGACCGTCTTTTGATTTCGGTAAATTTTTGGGAGGAAACTTAACCGCAGGGTTTTCATTGTCTGGAAGTAGTGAGAACGGGGCATCATTTTCACCCAATGTGAGTTTGAGTTATAAGGAAAAAATAAGTGAAGCTCAGGATAATAAAAAGACAGGAACTATTGGAACTGCATTTAACTCACGGGCAGGTTTGCAGCAGGTAAGTTACGGTTTTAGCGCCTCTAAGATTAATTACAAAACTAATACGTTTACTGCCGGGGGAGTGAGTACTACTCTCCGAGATAGAAATATTGCAAAACAGGAAACTGTTACCGGAAGTACTTCAGCAAGTGCGGGTGGAGCCTTTGATTTTGGGGTAGCTCAATATCTACCAACACCTCAACATAGCAAGTTTGGTACATCTGCCTCTTTCCGTATGAATGTTTCCGGTTCTTTGTTTGCTTTTGACGGGCAAGGAAATATTGGTGTATCCTTGTCGCGTTCGTGGATTCCGGATGAAAAGAAAACAATTCTGGTTCCATCTTATGGATATTTGTTTTCACAGAATGGGCAAGGTTCTCTCAATAATCAGCTGGATTTCAACAGAGACAACGATCAGACCTTTTCAAAATACAGCGTCAACTTACCTTCTGCTTTTCAAACGTATGATTTGTTTAATGTAATGGCTCAGGGTACGGGTGGAAGTTTCCGTCCCATGCGTAACGATGTCGGTTACGTATATGATCCATTCAGTTCGACTTTTGATATCGGTGCAAATGTGGGAGTTGAATTGGGATTTGGTAACCTCACAGATATTGGTGTGGATATCGATATTCCAATCACAAACGTGACTAATGGGCCTTGGTCTGATGACAACGCACCTTACGATAATTTAAGATTTAAAGGCACGAAACCTGGAAATATTGTCCAGAGTTTTTCTTTTGTGGAAGGAAGTGAAGGTTCTGTGACACGTGATGACATGATGAATACGCAATTTTATGGAACAAAAGCAGAGCGCTTGGTTCTTGGAGGAAGTGCTATTTCACCGCGTTTGCGAAACAGTTTAAATCAAGGTGGAACCATTAAAGCAATTACGAAGAATCAAAAATCATTACGTGATTATTCGAACAATCAATTGTATTTCCTGAGTCGTGAAGAGGTGCGGGCCGGAATGGGAGTGATTCCTTTTAATAGTGCAAGTTTGTATTCGGATGCGAAAGCTCATCATATCGGAGAGATTACACAATTGGGACAAGACGGTCGAAGATATGTCTTTGCTTTACCTGTTTATAATCATTTTCAGGAAGATGTAACTTTTGCTACCGGTGGTGGGCTTTACGGAGGTGGAGGAATTGAGTATTTGAACGATCAGAGCGGTCTTTTAAAAAATGTTTCAACACTCAGTGATGCGTCCGGGGATGCATCCCCGAAAAATAAAAGAGGAATTGATCATTATTTCAGCAGCACAAAGATGCCGGCATATGCTCACTCTTACATGTTATCGGCAGTATTAAGTGATGATTATGTGGATTCGGATGCAGTGCCCGGACCAAGTAAAGACGATTTAGGATCTTACGTGGCATTTGATTATAAGTCGGTGTATGACCACGAATGGCGTACTCCGATCCAAAAGGATGCAGTATATCACAACGAAGGAATGCGTTCTGATAAAAGTGATGATAAAGGCAGTTTCGTTTATGGAAAAAAGGATTTAAAGTACTTGCAAACCATAAAAACGAAAAATTATGTGGCTGTCTTTGAAACAGAAGCACGTCGTGATGGGAGAAGTGCTTTGGGTAGAAGCGGAGGACTCAATACAGATAATAATTTTAGTACGCAAAAACTAAATAGTATTACCTTATATACGAGATCCGAGTATGAGGCTCATTTTTCTGATTTGACCCAGGCAACACCGGTTCAGAAAGTGGAGTTCTTTTATGAATACAGTTTGTGCAGAAATTATCCGGGGAATGATCAGAATGATCAATCCACTTCCACAAATGCGAGGGAAGGAGGAAAACTGACCTTGACAAAAATCAAGTTCAGCTACCAGAATTCCAAAAAAATGACGTATCGATACTATGAGTTTAAGTATGGTGCATCCGGTACTGCCAGTAATCCATTGTATGATTTGAAAGGATCTGATCGTTGGGGAACCTATAAAGCTCCTGCTACGGGAAGTGAAGATGATCTCGCAGCTCCTTTAAATAATTCGGATTATCCTTATTCCGTTCAGGATAAAGCAACGGCAAATGCAAATGCTGGTGCCTGGTGCTTGAATACGATCAAATTACCTTCTGGTGGTGAAATCAACGTGACTTACGAGTCGGATGATTATGCTTACGTACAACACAAAAAAGCAGGGCAGATGTTTAAAATCATGGGAATCCGCTATGCAAACGGAAGTACTGCCGGTTTTTCGAACAGTAATGAACCTATTGTGGATTATGCTTCGCTTGTAAATGGGAATGATAAGAATGGGGAGTTATTGTTTGAGTTAAATTCCTCGACAGATAAGCCTGAATGGTACTGTAAAAAAGGTCAGCAGTTATACTTCCGGGTGTTATCGGAATTAATTCCTACGGGTAACGGTTTAAAAGGTAAAACAGAATATATTTCCGGGTATGGGATTATAGAGAGTGTCTCAGAGCCTTTTGCTATTGGTACAAAAACCTATTGTGGTATCAAATTAAGAGGGGAGAAATTGAAAGACTCGGGCCCTGCTGAATACAGTCCACTTATTGCACAGGCCATTTTATTTGGTCGTACACAACTTTCCCGAACGATCAATAATAACTTTTCTCCAAGTGATGAGTCGGGTGAAAGCGAACAAGCTGTTGTTAGTTTTGTGAATGCTACCGTTAACATGCTTACCAGCTTCAAAGAATTGGTAACCGGTCCCAATCAGGCAATTTATGATCAGGGGAAAGGAAAACGTATTGTTGTTAGTAAATCCTGGATGCGTCTGAATACTCCCAACGGAAGAAAGTTCGGTGGCGGAAGCCGTGTAGCGGAAATCCGGATTAAAGACAATTGGGATGTCATGGGCGGCGGAGAGTTCAGTGAATACGGTCAAAAATATGAATACATTTTAGAAGACGGAACGTCTTCCGGAGTTGCCTCTTATGAACCGCAATTGGGTGGAGACGAAAATCCATGGCATTCTGCATACATTGTAAATAACAAACGCCGTTTGGCAATGGATGACAAAATGTATATCGACGATCCGATCATGGAATCGCAATTCCCTTCACCTACGGTTGGTTATTCACGAGTGATTATACGTGATTTACCGAGAGCAGGCGTGAAACGCACCGCGACAGGAAGAGTTGTGAAGGAATTTTACACGGCGAAAGACTTCCCGACAATTGTTTCCCGAACGGATGTGGACATGCTAACCGATCACAGTTTATTCCCTATTGGACCGAAATATCAATATTTAACAGCAAACCAGGGATTCTCTATTGAGTTGAACAACATGCATGGGAAGCAGAAAAAAGAAAGTGTGTATGGAGAAGACCAAACGAAGCCTTTATCTCAAGTAGAATACTTTTATAAGAGTGAAGATCTGAACCTGGATGGAGTTCCGAATAAACGTTTGAGGAATGACATTACGGTAATTGATGAAAAAGGAGTTAGTTCTTCTGCGACTGTCGGGGTACGTTACGATTTGGTTGGAGATTTCAGAGAAAGTGCTACCAAATCAAAAGTTCCGAAAATTCATATCAATACAAACAGCTTCCTTTTGGCGATGCTTGTGATTGCTGTTCCACCTGTTTACCCGGGGTACGATCAGACAACAAACCGTTTCCGGAGTGCAACGATGAATAAAACCGTTAACCGTTTTGCAGTATTGGAAAAGGTAGTAGCGAACCAGGATGGAAGTATTGTGGAAACAAACAACCTGGCTTTCGATGCAAGTACCGGTGAAGTATTGGTAACTCAAACCACTACCAATTTTAATGACAAAGTATACTCATTGAATTACCCGGCATACTGGATATACCCGGCGTTTGGTCAGGCTTCTAAAAACATCCTGTATTCCTATAGAGCAGCAACTGTTACTAATAACGGTTTTGCGGCAATCCCTAGTCAGTACAATTATTTCACTGAAGGAGACGAAATTCAGGTAATTGGAGCAGGTTTGAACAAGAAAGGTTGGGTTGTTGATGTAAATACAGGTGGAATTCGAATCGTAGATAAGAATGGCGTGGTTTTTACCGGAAATAATATGCTTATCAAAATTATCCGTTCCGGATACAAAAACAAACAGTCAACTTCCATGGCGAGCATGACTTCTTTCAGTAATCCTATTGCAGGAATCAGTACGAATCAATTTACGAATGTATTGAACGCAGGAGCTGTTGAGTTCGGACAAGATTGGAGAACGTATTGTGATTGTATGGGAAACAAGACAAATCCTTACGTATTGGGAACAAAAGGAAATTGGAGACCTATCAGATCATATACTTATTTGACGGATCGTACTCAGACAAACTACGATGGAAACAGCAACATCCGTAAAGACGGAGTATTTAAAGGATATGCACCCTTTTACAAACTCGGAAATGGTAAATGGGAAAAGAATGGACAAAACTGGACGTTTGTATCTGAAGTGACGGAATTTTCGCCTAATGGAATGACTTTGGAAACGAAAGATGCTTTGGGAAGATATTCAAGTAGTTTATTCAGTTACAACAATACACTGACGGCCGCAGTTGCGGCGAATTCAAAGGCTACTCAAATTGCGAGTGGTGGTTTTGAGGATTTGAGTTATACCAATTGTATGGATCAGAATTTCTTTTCAAAAGCCAAAATCAATAACGGTACTTTGGGAACGATTCCGGGAGCATCGCTTTCTACGACGAATTCCCATACCGGGAAAACCAGTATTAAAGTGACACCAACTGCGGCTGTTAGGTTTGAAAATGTGGTCTCTACCTGTACTACTTTACCTCCGTGCTCACTTCAATTGAAATGTGGACCTGGCGATAATTGTACTACGATGGATATTTCCGGAGGTACACTTCCATACACAGTAGACTATGAAGCCGTAGGACCATGCAGCGTAGAGATGACAAGTCCAACTCAAATCACTTCTTCAGTAAATTTTTCTTCATCGGCAAATAGCTTATTGGTAATTATTACGGATGCAAACGGATGTAAAATTGCCGTGAAATATACGGTATCGAACGGAAGAATCGGAAAAGAAATCATTCAATATTAATACAGGTTAAGATGAAATATATCGCACTAATTTACATTATATTTAATGTACTTATCGCAAGCAGCCAGGACACATTGATGAATTACACACCGAGTCGTGCCTGGGCAATGTGCTCGGATCCTTCCACTGTTAGGTTCGATTCTTCCAAGGGATTTGTTTGTAATGGAGGACAATCAAAATTGTATTTTCTTTTTAAACCCACCGCTACAATTATCCTGGGAACGACCAATACGATAAGGTTCATGGGATATGCGAGTGCAAGTACTACCAATCCGATTCCTGTTACTTACCGATTATTCGGTCCGTTTAATCCGGGTGATGATTATGGAACGCTAGTGGAAAATAATATGGTTGCACCAATGGTTGTTCAAACGACAGCTGTGGATCCGCAGAACTTATCTGTGACTTTTGTTGGGGGTAAGGAGTATTTGTTAGAGGTTACTGCTAAATCCTGTTCAGGGAGAATTGCATTTGATTTTAGGAATTATGCATTGAGATGCGCTCCAAGTATTGACTGTGAAAGTTGCATTCCTAAATTTCAACCTGCGGATGGCAGGTATGTTGTAACCGGTTGGGTAAAAGAACAAGGAGGGGAAGCGAAAACTTCTTATACGAATTGTAAAATGAAGGCGATTGTAGGAAGTGTTGTAACGGATATTCCTGTTTCAGGTCAAATTGTAGACGGTTGGCAACGCATGGAATATACAGTTACAGGGAACAGCGCGGGAAATTTTGCCATTGAGCTGACATCTACAAACGGAGAATGTTATTTTGATGATATCCGGGTGATTCCGTATGATGGTTCTATGGTAAGTTATGTGTATGATCCTGTAACGATGCGCTTGGTAGCGGAATTGGATGAGCGGAATTATGCCAAGGTTTACGAATACGATGAGGAAGGAAAATTGATTCGTGTGAAAAAGGAAACGGAAAAAGGGTTTATGACCGTTCAGGAAACGAAGGAAAACACATCTACAAAAGAAGGGTATTAGGACTATGAAGTTTATAGCAATTACAATTTGCCTGTTTTTCTGCTTGAAGAGTATTGGCCAGGAGCGAAAGTCACTGGATGCAAAATCCTTCACCGCGGAAATGGTTCTGTTAGGAAAAAAGATGAATGCCGAATTAGTTTCCGTGAAATTCAAGAAAGAGATTTTTAAGGACGTAAACTCTTCTGTAGTTATGGAGTCCAGTTTTGGAGAAATTATTCGTGGAAAAGGACTTGAGTACAAAATGATAAACCCCGGAATGATCAGTTTTCAGACTGCTGACCTGAATGTGGTAGTTGATTCCCTGGATAAAATTGTCTATATCAGTAATATTGATTCCTCGATGAGGCAAGTAGCGCAGATGCAGCAAATTCCTGCCGATGCTTTGAAGGATTATAAACTGGAGAAGGTTGTTTTTCCAACTTATTACATTTTAAGGGCTGAGCCTCAAAACACCGCCATTGGAACCCTGGAGTTTTACGTCCATTCTAAATCTGTGGAACTTTACAAATTGATGATTTCTTATCCTCCCGGAAATTATTTTTCAGAGGCATTGGATGATGAGAGTATAGAGGCTCCTTACTTGACAATCATCTTCGAACCAATGAAGAAGTTGAAAGAAACCGGTAGCTTGATCTCCCTAGAAAATATATTAGAGAAAACCCCGGAAGGTGACTACATTTTGTCATCAAAAATGGAAGGTTTTCAGTTAAAAGACTCACGATACAAATCACCTAAATAAACGAATCCATGTCATTTTTAAGATTCATTCCATTTTTAGTTATTCTTCTCATTTGTTTTAATGGGAATACAACCCTCTTGCCACATAATACGATTGTGATTTCGGGAGCTCCGACAGCTCTGATTACCTCCATTACTCCCCCTTCATGGGCAACTGTTTCAGGACAGTACACGGATTTAACCCGGAAAGGAGTAGTGACATTTGGAGTAGATCATCATTATCTGAATTATGTAGATCAGTCCGTTACGGAGATCAAAGTTTCCGTAAAGAAATTTTCAGATCATTTGATGACGTCTTCCTCTGACATCGAGACAAAAATGTTCCGGGTTTCCTACTATCCTTTGGATTCATTGACGTATGTGGATGAACACACCATGACTTTTGATAACGTGGAAAAAATGGAGATATCTATTTTGGAAATAAGGGTAAATGGAGTTGTTCAGACGACCCTTCCTGCAAATTTATACCTGCAGGGAGATGTATTCGTAGATCGTATTTGCAATTTTGCTCCTCAGGTAGGTTTCAATGCATATAATCTTACTGTTGGTGCACCAACCAATACAGATTGTAGTGCAGACGGAGTGAATGATGAATTGACAGTTTCCTGGGATTTGGTACCAAGAGCGGAAGAATATCAATTGGAATGGACTTTTATCAATACTGTTGGTTTAACCCCTACTGAGATTTCAAATTTGAAAATTGATTTTCACAACAATTCTACCCGTATTTCGACCAAAGATTTGAGTTATAAGATCTCTCTGCTTTTTGATAAAGGATTCGTAGTTTTCAGAGTTCGCGCGGTGGGAAGGTCGAGTACCTTACCTTACAATAATTTATTTTCTGCCTGGTCTATTCCGGATGGTGAGCATACATTAGACGATGTTTTAGTTGTACCGGCTAAAAAGGAGACTGTTCCTTTTGATTTTAAGAAGAACTGGCAGTATACCGCCACTTATGCCGAAGAAGGAAAAAAGAAAGAAGTCGTTTCTTTTTATGATGGTTCCTTGAGAAACCGGCAGATGGTGACCAAAATAAGTACGGATCGTAATGCCATAGTAGGGGAAACCATTTATGATCATCAAGGTAGACCGACAATACAAGTTTTGCCGGTACCGGTTGCTCATTGCGCGTCGGAATCCGCTGAAAATTCCTTGCGGTATTATCCGAATTTTAATAGGAACAGCAGTAATGTAGCTTATTCTAAAGCCGATTTTGATTTGTCAAATCCCAGTGATTCCTGTAACCCGGTTGCAATCGGGACGATGAACCCAAATTCGGGAGCATCCAACTATTATTCTTCCAGTAATACAAATATGCTTGGAAGCCAGGGATTTGTTCCGAATGCACAGGGCTATCCATTTAGCCAGGTAGAATACATGCCGGATAATACTGGACGTATCCGCAGGCAAGGAGGAGTTGGAAAAGATTTTCAATTAACCATTGATGGAGAAAGTCATCCTACGGAGTATTATTATTCACACCCTTTTCAGGAACAGTTGGATCGTTTGTTCGGTTCAGAAGTAGGTGATGCTGCTCATTATCAAAAAAACATGGTAGTGGATCCGAATGGACAAGTGAGTATTTCTTATTTAGATCAGGAAGGAAGAGTGATCGCAACTTCCCTGGCAGGAGAACCGGAAGCAAATGGTTTAATACCCCTTCCTTCAGCTGCGGCAGTAGCCCCATTAACGGTTGATTTGTTTGCAGAAGATATAAAGGGAAATTCGACTTCCAATAAACTGTCATTCGATGGGATGTCGAAAGAGTTTAATCAAACCATTTCATTGAGTTCTCCATCAACCTTGTCAATCAATTACGATATAGGAGTGAAAAAATTTACCAGTGCTTGCTTGGGTGGATTATGTTTGAATTGCGTATATGATCTTTCGATTGAAGTAAGGGATTTGTGTGGGGATCTGAAAAGCCCTGTGGCCATTTCTTCAAAATTAATCGGTCGCTTTAATGAAGGGCCTGGTGGAGAGGTTACATTCCGGACAGATTGTCAGGACTATACATTCCACAATGAGTTTGTAACGGCAGTCTTACCAGTTGGAACCTATCAGATTACCAAGACCCTTACAGTTAACCAGGAAGCCTTAGAGACCTACTTACAAATGTACACCGATACTTCATCGCATGGAATCAATACCTGTTTGAATGATTATGAAACGATATTAAACCAGGTTGGAGCAAGCTCAAATATCAATGATTGTCTCGAGGATTTTAGCTGTGCGGAATGCGTTACCAACCTGGGAAGTTTATTGGAATATATTCAGGCGGGTGGCACGGAAGAAGCATACCAGGCAGAATTGGATGCGTGCAATGCACCATGTAAAGGAGCCTCTTATTATGAGAATCTGCGTGAAATCCTGATGATGGATGTTAATCCCGAAGGACAGTATGGACAGTATCTAAATAATCAAAATGCAGTCAGTGTTTCGATTTATCCACTTTCTGTTTTGAATACAGATAACAAACTTCCGAAAACAGATGCCCATTGGAGAAAACCACAATACGATGTTGAGACCACTATTCAGAATTATTATTTTGAGGAGGATGGTGTTACACGCTCACGGATTCCATTAACCGGAGTAGTTCTTTCAGGAAATACAGTCTCTGCATCTACTCCAAGGGTTGTTTCAGGAGCTACATTGAACAACACGATTTTCCTGGATAATGCTACCGGAGAATACTACACCTATCCTCAATATTTATACTATGTGAGTGATTTTATTAATTACTACAGTATCAACCGTCAATGGGCAAACTCATTGGTAATTTATCACCCGGAGTATCCATATTTGAAGAAATACAAGGAGTTTTATGTGAATTCCAATACAAACTTCCCATATAGTTCTGAGGAATTTGACATGAAAATGCAAAGCTATAACACGTGGGCTGATGCTTTAGGAGCTGGATTTGTAAAGGATGCGAACAGCAACCCGGTGAATAGTCGGATTAATCCGTATTGGATATCAAGTACTTTATATCCAACAGACGAATTTGCCGGGAATTCAGCTTATACTGGTCAATTGACAGGTAAAATCAATAACTATGCAACCATTAGCGGTGTAAACTATTCCATGATGCAGGTGGCAGCGATGATGAACCGCGGTGGAAACACGATGATGGGAACTGTTCCGACCGCAGTTCAACTGGATTGGGGGAAAGATATTCCAACCTATTCTCCAATTGAAAACATACTGCTTCATGATGCGGAATGGATGACTTTCAGAGGTTTGTATTTGGCTGCAAAACAAGAAATTCAGGCGGAGGTTGCAGAGACCTATGCAATTAACAGTGATCCGGGATACAATGGGTGTATCGGAAATACTTCTTTCAATCCTTTCCAGAATGGCTTTTTACAGATTTTTCCGATGACTGCTCCATACTTTTGGGGACAATTCATCATCAATCCATCACAGCCGTGTCACATTACGAGATATGCCTTATATACGAATAAACAACCACGTTTTGGAAATCAACTGGCAAACGTAAACCCGGATCCATCCCAGGTTGCATATCAATTGTATCTTCAAACGGGACAATGTCCGATTGCAATTTCATTACAACGGATTTTGAGTGAGGCTGCTACAGAGCATAGCCTGGCAAGCACCAGTTTTTCTGCAACAAATACCTTGAATAGCTTATCAGGTTTGATTATGGCATTGGAGAACTTTGAAACTCCTGTTTCCGTTCCGAATTTAACCTGGACACAAGTAACGAATACAAGCACGACTCTTGAAGTTGTATTACAACAAAGCAGTGTAGCATTTGCAACATTCCGTTTGGTGAAAGCTGTTGGAAACTCAGCTTATAACTGGTCTGATATTGTATCGTTCAGTAACCTTCATTTCACACAAGTTAGCGGTGGACTTTATGAGTTTACGATTGCTGCAAAAGTAGATAGTTCAGGAATTTTGGTAAACAGAATTCTAAGCGGAAGAACTAGCTTGAAAATTGGAAATTGTGCTTTCCCGGAGGTGTGTAAATTAAATGATTTTGGAAAGGCGCTTCAAAATATGACGAAGACCTTGGCGCAAATGGGTACTTTGTCAAGTACAAATAATATTGATCTGACATCCGTTCCTTATTCTAATTTCTTAGACAATGCGATTAAATATACGGTGAACCCGACATATGCAAGTGGAAACCCAATTAAATGGAAGTACAATCCGGCGATTCCGGGCTTTGAACTAACCGATGCAGCGAAAACAATTACAATCAAGATTACGGATAAAAGCCCAAGCACCTTCAATTTAGCTTCTCTTTCATCCGTTGCGTACATCAATGAGTTGAGACCCGGAGCTAACAATACCATGGAATTGGTTTGTCACAATGCTTCCAATGCTTATCTGGTTACTCTTTCATGTGAATTACTTCGTTCGGATAATGTATTAACTCCGGTCGGAAAGTGCGGATTGGATAACGCCATTCTTTGTAAAGGATTAGAGTATGACAATTATGAAGATTTAATGGCGGTTTTGGAGTTTTCATTGGTAAACCAGAATGCACCTTTTAATTTATACAATACACCGCTGTGGACATCTACCCTGAATGGACAATTGACAAATTTGCCAACTGCAATTACCGGAACTGTTGCAGGAACTGTATTGACATATAATTTACCTGACACTTGTGACCTGGTACTTACATACAATGGCTCAAACCCGAACTTCAACTTCAATAACATTATTTCAGTGAATAATGTGAAGCTGTTAAATCAAAATGGCTATGGCTCATTCAATGATTTTAAATTATATGTCACCTATTCGTATGGAGGAAATTTCTATCAGGATTCTATTGCGGGAACCTCTTGCTTTAAGTTGAAAAGATGTACGGCATGTACTCAAACTCCCGATAATTTGGAGCTTGCTCCAGCAACGCCGGACCAAACGGATGGAATTGTAGATGTGAGTTATTTAAATGATGAACAATCTACAACGGTTGATAATGACTCCGAATTGTATTGTTTGGATATTTATGAAGACTATGTAGAAGCCCGTGCCAATAAAATTGCTCAATTGCTGCAGAATGGTTGTTCCAATATCCAAACTACCTTTCCATTGATAAGCTATGCGGATTTTGTCAGTAAAAATTTATGCTGTGAGAGCTCTATTCTCACCGCCGCTGCTTATGTATACAGTATTACAATTATAAACCCTGCTAACTGTGGCGCAACAAATCCTCCGTTGGCAGAAGCCTCTTGTAATGAGCTCACTAACTCCAGCGACATGTGTGCGAAGGTTTATACAGATTACAAACGATATATTTCATTTTTTAATAACAGTACCTGGGCACAAGCTAAAGGAATTACTTTAACGGCAGTAGAAAGTGGAGTATATAGCTGTGTGTGTTATGGAAATTACCTGATGTATTTATTGGAATACATATCGGCGAATGCAAATAAAAATTTAAGTAATCCGTTGAGTATTGCAGATTATTGTGGTTTGATGAACGGGGAACCTCAAAGTTCATGTGGCTCCATGTACGATCAATATGTAAGCTGCACCAAACAGTATAATCGTACTAGCGGAAGATCACTTCCGATTGTTGATTTCGATGTCTTCATGGAGAATGAGCTTTGCTATTGCATGGATGAATATTGCTCTGCTTTGAGTTTAACATTGAATAATTTGCAGGAGGAGAGAAGAGACCTTTTGGAATTCTGTTTATCAGGAAGAGAAGTGCCGTGTGTAATGGATACTCCTATGGTAAACTTTGAAACATTTGAAGTTGCTTTCAGCGATCCGTGTACGGAGTTCTATCAAAGTAATAATGAAGTAAACGCACAGATTCATTTCAATGACCAGATCCAAAATTTTTATACCCGATTGGGTACGGATTATATTGCTCATTGTATGAAGGCTGTTGAAGATATGACTTTGGAATACAAGGAAATTGAGCACCATTTTACTTTGTATTATTACGATCAGGCAGGAAATCTGATCAAGACCGTTCCACCGGAAGGAGTACAATTTGTGGATATGAGTATTCCGGCCATTAAGAATGGAATCAAATTAGATCGTTTAAACAAGACGCATAATGTGATTACCAATCATCGGATGGCAACGACCTATTTATATAATTCTCTGAACCAGTTGGTAGCTCAGAATATGCCGGATCAAGATCCTATGAAAGTATTTGAACCGACTTTACCAAATGGCTTACCGATTGGCTTAACGACTACAGCAATTCAAATGCTGGATGCAAACCAGGGATATTTAAGCGGTTATATGGATGAATCAAGTGCACCTCTGCTTACTCGCGGATATTTATTCAGAACAACCAATGGTGGTTTGAATTGGGTACGCGTAACCAATAGCTTAGGAACGGATTTACGCGAAGTGCAGATGGCAAATACGACCATCGGATATGCTATGGCATCGAACGGATTGAATTTGATTACCAAAGATGGAGGCTCTACCTGGGATTTGGTAAACATGAATACGACTGCAACTTATGCAGAATATCTTGCTATGGAAGTGGTAGGAACTGATGCTTATTTGCTACACCGTACCGGACAAATTCACAAGATTAATTCTTCCGGTGTATTTAGTATTTATTTGAACTTATTGGGTACTTTATCGAATTATACAATCACTAAGGTGAAGGATTTTACCCTTCAAAATAATACGACGAACTTCCAGGGTATTTTATACCTGGCGACGCTTGATGATGGTACGGAAACATTTGATGCCATATTGATTACAACGGATGTAAGTGGAGCTTCGATGAAAATGGATCAAGCTGTTGTTGGGAATTTGAATGCACTTTCCTTCTATTCAATTACTGAAGGATTTATTGGCGGTGCTGATGGGAATATATCTGCATTGAGTGGGAATGCTACAGCTACGTACAGACAACGATTAAAGAAATCTGACGCGAAAGGATTGATCGATCAGATCCACATGTTGGATGCCAATAATGGGATAGCACGCATTACGGAAAATGGTGTAAAAGTTATTCGGAAAACAACGGATGGAGGAGCAAGTTGGACACCGCTTTCCGAAGAATATACCGACGCGAATCTGTCCTTTAACAGACGATCAGGAATTGGATTGGAAGTGTTGGTTCAAGGATATACGGGTGCACCTACAAACGCAGCATATGCTAAAAATGTGATTATCAACGCAAGTGGAGTTTGCACGGAATTGAGTCAAAATCCAGTCTTGGCGCAGAACCTGAACATGGTTCTTGTTTCAACATACAATGATGGTACCAACCTGACGTACTACGGATTTAGATTGGATGGAACAAACTATAAATTGTATAAATCTAATTCCTTTGCATTGATTGGAACAGATGTCAGCTATGTAGAAGTGGCAACCTTGGGAGCATTCACACCGAAGGAAATGGTCATTGCGAAGTCGGGTTCGGGTGTAGTAGTTGAAGTACTTGGAACAAACGGAAATATCTACCGTTCTGAAGCCACAACAATTGGCGGTTCTTATAGTGCTTTTGCAATCGTATCAGGATTAACTTCCATTGTATCCATTGATAAGGTTACCATTTCAGCGTTAGATTACATCCTGGCTTACCGTTCAACAGATAAAAAAATCTATGGAAAAGCAGCTACTTCTGCAGGCAGTTATTTTTCCTATACGACGACTTTAAATCTGGGCTCATCGATCATTAGTAAAATGGTGGTTCATGGTTTATACATTACACTTGTCGGAACAGAAGGAGGAATTTTTACGGCTGCAGGCGTTACCTCCGTACCAAACAGTACACTCACTTTTACAGATCGCAAAAGGCACCGGTTATATAACTTAAAAGCATTGAAATATACCAGTTCCATGAACCTATTGGTTGGTGAAAACGGACAGGCATTTACACGTCCGGTTCTTCTTACGAGTGAATCTATTGCAACGCTTCGCCCGTTAGGACTTACTTCTGATTTGAATGCAATGAGTGATGTTACCTATTCCAACGCAACACATTACATTTTTGGAGGAAAAGACGGAGCTTTGGCAATGATTAGAAATAACTGGACCACCGGACCAATTTTGTATGTCACAAACGGTGCTTCCGTAACGGAACATTTGGAAGGAAAAACAATCAATGATATTGTTGCGAAGGCCTCCAGTATATTTATCGTAGGAGATAATGGTACTTTATACCATACACCGGATATTACTAACAACTTCTTCACACCGGCATTGAATCAAACGACTCAAAATTTCCTGGGAGTCTCGATTGTAACTGGCCAAAAGGCAATAGCTGTTGGTACCGGCACAGAAGTATTCCGCTATAATTCAAATATCGGTATGCGCATTAACCAGGTATTCGGACCTAAGTACAAAGATGTTCATTTTGCCGATGCTCAACTGGGAACTTTAATTGGAGATTATTACTTTGTCCGTTCAACGACCGATGGTGGTGCCAGTTGGAAAATTCACCAGGTTTCAACAACTTCCGGAACATCTGGTTTAACAAAGGTTTGGAGTAAGTCCAGATTGGATGGGAAACATTACGCTATTATCGGAGCTGTAAATAACCTTATAAAAGTAGATAATGGAGCAATTACGGAGACTGCAATAACCGGAACAGTGAATGACATCCAGTTCTCCCAAAATGATCCCTTGCTGGGGTATATTGCTTATAACAGCAGCTTGGCGAAATTTACCCTTGTATCTTCCGGAATGACTTATGATTTCCCGACACTTACAGCAACTTACACAGCAACCAATCCTATTCGGGGCTTACATATCTTTGAAAACAATTCAGTGATTATGGTAGGTGATGGCGGAAAAATCAATTATTACCGGAATAATACACCGGCAGGAGGCTATCTGCTTACTACTGTAGCCGGAGTGAACTTCAAGGACGTAAGTTTCATTGATAACAAAGTCGGATTGGCTGTTGGGGATGCAGGGAAGATTTACAGTCTGAAATCGACGGATAACGATCCTTTGACGCATGATCTGTTGAATATGGGAACCTTTTCAGCAGCGAATGAATCATATGCGGATCCTGAATCCGGAGTTACAGCAAATTTGTACAACATTACGGCACTTGCTTTTAGTTCCAACAATTCAGCTATTTATGGGGGAGGTTTTATCAGTCCAACGGATATTGGTTCAAAGAAAGCGATGGTGCGCTACTTGAAATACGAAAAAGAACTGTATACATCCCGTTTCTATTACGATCGTTTGGGACGCATTGTGGCCAGTCAAAATTCACGACAAGTAGGCGGAACCGGAATTGCGGATGACAAATATTCCTATACCCTTTATGATGGTTTAGGTCGTGTAAAAGAAGCAGGAGAAAAGTCTGAAAATGGAAGTGGGGGAACCAAATTCGCTTCGGTGTTTGGAACTTATGTAGGTGGTACGATCGTGCCAAGTGTGGTAGACGATGCCAATTTGGGAACGTGGTTAAATTATAGTCCTACAACTACCAGGACAGAAGTGACTAAAAGTTATTATGACAAAACCAACGTGGCAATCGCTACAGAGTTGGGATTCGGAACAACTACTTTGAATAATAATACACAGCGCAAACGTATTGTACATGTTACTTATTCCTCATATTATTCCCCGGATTCCAATGAGTATGACCATGCAACGCATTACGATTATGATATTCATGGAAATGTGAAGACTTTGTACCAAGACAACCGTTTAATGAAAGACATGTCTGGTATCGGAGATCAGCGCTTGAAGAAAATAGACTATATCTATGATCTGATCTCAGGGAATGTACACCGGGTAGATTACCAAACCGGTCAATCCGATCAGTGGCATCACGCTTATGGTTATGATGCAGACAACCGCATCACGGATGTGTATACCACTGTTGAAACTCCGCTTACTGGTACTGCATCTTCGTTGGCATCTCTTCAAAACGAACCGCAGGTTAGTACCCTGTGGGATCGGGAAGCAAATTACCAATATTATGAACACGGTCCATTGGCAAGAACAGTTTTAGGCGATCAGGAAGTACAGGGAATCGATTATGTTTATACCCTGCAAGGTTGGATTAAAGATGTCAATTCGAACACCCTGGATGCCAACCGGGATCCGGGAATGGATGGAGCAGGATTGTCTGATAACCGCTTTGTAGCGCGGGATGTCTATGGCTATAGTTTGCATTACTTTGACGGGGATTACGGATCCATTAGCGGAAATACCGGTTTTGCAGCAACCCAGGGTGGAACGAGTGATCTCGCAATAAACTCAAGGAACCTGTACAACGGAAATATTGGCCGCATGGTAACAAGTATTACCGATCCGAATACCCGGGACGTACTTCCGCTTGGAAATGCTTACCGCTATGATCAGTTGAACCGTTTGAAAGAATCTCGTAGTTTCAATAACATTGATTTAGGAGCCAACTCCTGGAATTCAGGAGGAACTACGATGTATTACAACGCATTCGAGTATGATGCAAACGGGAATATTATGAGCCAGGTGCGTTATGATGAAACCGGTACAGCAAAAATTGACGAGTTAAGTTACAAATACAAAGATGTCAGTGGTGCAGTTGGAACTTCAAACCCGAAAAGACACAATCGCTTGTATTATGTCACCGATAGTTACGATTATGCCGGAGACGATATCGCTCCGGGGCAGTCAGCCAATAATTATGTATACGACGCAGAAGGCCGTTTGATTTCGGACGCGCAGGAAGGTAGAGTTTATGGGTGGCGTGTAGATGGAAAAGTAGCTTATGTCTTTTGGGATCCGAGCTCAGGAACACCAACCAAAAGAGACATCAATTTTGATTATGATGCTATGGGACATCGTATCGCCAAACATAATAATGATGAGTGGTCCGAGTACAGGGAAAAAAGTGTATATTACGTTCTGGATGCACAGGGAAATGTGATGAGTATGTATGAGCGTTTAATAAATATTTCGGATCAGACTGTTAGTTTTGCTCAAACAGAGAAATACATCTACGGTTCTTCGCGTTTGGGGGTTCATACAGAGCGTATCGAATTATTGGGTACTCAGAATGACAACTATTCCATGGCAGGAATTCAACACCACATCGGAGCTAAGAATTACGAATTAACGAACCACTTAGGAAATGTATTAAGTGTGGTGAGCGATAAGATTATTCCGGAAGAGGCTTCGGGAGGAACGGTAACAGCAATTGATGACCAGTTTACAACCAGTGGAGATTTGCTTGGTTGGGCTTATCCTCCGGGACCTGGTTACGGCTTCATAGGTTCTCCACCGGCACCTGATTTAACCTTGACGGCAACAGGTGGTAAATTAGTTGTATATGCTGGTTCTACAACAAACCCAGCCGATTATGTGTTTGGGGCAATACAGAAGAATTATACCTTTTTGAATGGGGTGAGTTATACCTTCTCTTTCGATGTAACAACGACTGAAGGAATGATGTATAATATCGGGAATGCCTCAACTGGTTTAACAGGTGGACAAATCAGTTCAAGTGGTAGTTATTCTTATACCTTTACCGGAGATGGATTGCCAGCTACCATTCTGTTCTTGAACGCAGAGGGAACAACAATGCAATTGGACAACATCAAATTGACATATGTTGCACCGAGTGCGAACTTCCTGGCAGATATCCGCCATAGCCAGGATTACTCACCGTTTGGTGTCACTTTGAACAAGCGGGATATGAGTCTGACAAGTGGATCTGGAGTCGTGCCTTATCGTTACGGGTTTAATGGTATGGAAAAGGATGATGAGGTGAAAGGTAGTGGAAATAGTTATGATTTTGGGGCTAGGATGTTGGATCCTCGCCTTGGTCGTTGGTTGTCAATTGATCCTCTTTTTAAAAACTATCCTCATTATAGTTCATACTCAGTTGCGGCAAATTCTCCTTTGATTGCAAAAGATCCAAATGGTAAAGAGATAATAGTATCGACAGTAAAAGATCAAAGTGGTAAAACATTAATTACAATCACATTAACTGGTTCTGTTATCTTTGATTATTTGAGTACAACTACAAGTCCAGAAAAAAAGACCAAATATGTTGATGATATGAATAAAAGATTAATGGAAACATTTTCTAGATCATTCACTGATGAAGCGGGTAACATAATAGAGGTACAGTTTAAATCAGAATTAACGGAAACTAGCAAAAATGAAGTAAAGGAAACAGATCATGTTATTTATGTTGTTAATCTTTCTGTGGGACCCGAGAAAATTGATGCAGAGTCTGGAGATCCAAACCTTAGAATCGGCGGTTTTGTTAATGAAATTGGTGGTAAAGCTGCATATTTTCCTATCTCCAAGGATTTGGATCTATCAGTTCATGAAGTTGGGCATTGGTTAGGGTTGCTACATCCTAAAACTATTGCTCAAAAAATGTCACAAACCGGAGTAAATACTACTGATGCTACTGGCAATGTAATAGTTAGCCATTATGACTATAATGATGTAATGAACATGTTTTCAATTGACAATATAATGCATCACCCCGGTGATACTAAGCACGCCACAGGAGGGAATAATTTCGATTTGTTACAACTTAATATGATATTAGGTGCTTATGAGCATAATAAACTTAATAAGGGGTCTAATGTAAAAACAGGTACAACAAATGAAGTACTTAAATCTTCAACAAAAAATAGCATTAATTATTATAGAACACTTGCTGCTAAATTGATCCAGGATACAGGGAAAATCAAACCAATAGATTAAAAAAAATGAAAAAAGGATTATCATGTATGCTACTAATAGTGCTTACTAGTTGTTCGAGTACATGTAGGCTGTTCTTAGGTGGTACTTTAGACGAAAAATGTATTTCGATTGAAGTGTATGAAAATGAAAAATTAATTTCGAAGGGAAACGATACATGTTTAATGGTGAATGGAGTATTAGGATTTAGTTATGTAAAAAAAATTGAAACAAGCTTTAATAAGAATAATACAATTTCCATTCAGTTGCCTGATACACTCGTGTCTATTGAGCTTAAAAATCAAGATTTGTTTTGTGATTATGAACTTTCAAGAAATAGTGCCAATTACAATAAGTTCACATGCCGCAAATTAAAAAAGAACGAAAAGTTTTATTAGGTGATGTTGTCAAAAATTGGTGTTTCTCAAAATGTCACCTATTAGGATCAGCAAGGTTTGAGATCAATAACTTAAAGCATTATACATTATTTTAATCAACCGATTTTCAAAAAACCAACCCCCATTGACTCAAAAAACTTTTTTTAGTAATTTTCTCCCATGAATTTGGATGCAGTAGCTTTTTTGATTGAGCAGAGCCTGGAAGAATTGGGTGTTGATCCCGGATTGTGCCGCGGAGATAAGACCGGACAATGGAATTTGACCTATAAAGGCTCCACGGTGTGGATCGATGTGTTTAACTTTCCGCAGAGCCCGGATAAATATTATTTCCAGGTTATGAGCCCGCTTACGCGCATTCCGGATCGCAATCACGAAGCATTTTTCAAGAATTGCCTGGAGATCAATCACGGATTGTATGGTTCCGGGATTAGCATCAAGGGAGATTGGACCTACGTGCTTTCCTTGCGCGAAGCAGATAACCTGGATAAAAGCGAAATTGATGCGACTTTAGATCGTGTGGCATTCTACTCCGCGGATTATTTCGGAAAACTGACATTCAAGTTTGAAGGAAGCTGGGATCCGAAACCAAATGACAAACCGGTAAACTTTAACTAGTTAAACTAATCGATCACGAAAAATCCGTTTTTCACGGCGTACATTACCAGTCCGGCTACATTTTTAGCTCCTGTTTTTGCAATCAGGCTTCTGCGGTGATTGTTAATCGTAAGTGGTGATACAAAGAGATTAGACGCAATTTCCTCGGTAGAAAATTCCCTGCAGATCATTTGCAATACTTCAACTTCACGGGAAGTGAGCTTATTGGCTTTGTCGAACGTATGTTCCCTGCGGACAAGCTCTTTCAAAAACGGAGTGCGGATGGCGGCTGCATAATATTCTTCTCCCTGGGTGACCGTTTCAACCGCCAGAACCACTTCTTTGATCGAAGAATCCTTTGTGAGATAACCATTGGCTCCCAAATCATATGCCTGCAGCATGTGATTTAATTGATTGTGCATCGTCAGCATCACAACAGGAATGGTAGCGAATGGACTTTCTTTTAAAGCCTTCAAACATTCCAAACCGTTCATTTCGGGCATTTCCGCATCCATCAAAACAACATCAATGGAGTTGTTGTTAATCAGTGCAAGGGCTTCTTTTCCGTTGGAAGCCTCCAGGATCTCGAAAACCGGGTTAGACTGCTTTAAAAGCAGGTGTAAACCTTCACGGAATACAAAGTGGTCGTCAACGATTAGTAGTTTCATAAAACAATTTTTTGAAGCGGAAGCAGAATTTGCAGGTTCATGCCCGAAGTGTCGGATAATTCATTCCAGAGTTGTTTCCCGCCAATGATTTCGATGCGTTTTGTAATGTTCTGTATTCCCAATCCAAGCGATACGGATTTTAACTGGAATCCTTTTCCGTTGTCCTGGTAGCTGAGAAACAAATAATCAGATGTCTTTTCGATTTTGATATCGACTTGTGTTGCGTCTCCGTGGCGAACAGTATTGACCAGTAATTCCTGGAAAACACGGATCAGTGAAGTTCCTTTCACCGGATCGATCACCGGAAAATTCTCCGGAACAGACAGGGAAATATCAATGTTTCCGAATTCATTCACATTGGTGATTTGCTCCTGTAACACCGCTTGAAACGATTTGGAAGAGCTGACTTCCGAAGAAATCATATGGGAAATATTTCGACACTGTTTAATGGCTTCCTGGACCTGAACCTGCATTTTAAGTAACAGATCTTTTTGGGTGGAAGCTTCCATTTGTTCCGTCAGATAGCCGATCTGCATTTGAGTAATCGATAACATCGGACCAAGGTTGTCGTGTACCTCCCGGGAAATCGAAGTGCGCTCACGTTCCTGTGCTGTAATGATGGATTCAATTGCTTCGGCTTCCCTTTTTCGCAACTGCCGGTAAAGCCGTGTGATAACGATGTAAATTGCTATCCCGAACGTAACAATCAACAGGATAACGACCAATAATATGACCAGAATGAAGCTATAATGCATGACGTAGTTTCCGGATTTCGTTAATAAATATAAGATCTAATACAAAGTAATAGATCACGATATTGTAAAAATGAATATAAAAAATAAATGCTGTGTGAGAAGATTTATTCATGACGTCTGCCCATTCGAAAGAGGTAAGTATTGCTGCCAGAAGAGTACAAATCAGAATACAAATATTGATTTTTAATTGAAACCGGAAAGATTCAGATTTGGGATTCATGAGCAGGTCGGTCAAGTGCACAAGAGAGGCCAAAAAATAAGTGCTGAAAAGAATCAATGGTTCGGTACCTGGGAGAATACAATCCGGATCGTAATAGTCTCCCTGGATAAGGTATATCAAGAGAATAAGATATAATAAAACATAGATGTAGCGTTTCCATAGCGTTTGAGTATGCATAAACAGGAAAGCATACAGGAATGGAGTTGATAGTGTATTATTGATGCTTATAACAAAGCTGTTGTAAGTATGATGTACGGCAAGATAAATTGCCACAATTTCACCGATCAGGCTAATCAGAAGATATACCAGTAAGAATAAAATACTGATTCTGAAGTTCTTTGATTGTATTCCCGTTTTCCAGGATTTGGGAAGTTTGTTGGTTGTTTTCCTCAGCATAAAATAGAGTACAGTGAGGAGAATAACTCCTGATCCCAATATGAATAAATATATAATAAAATGAATAGTCATGTTAACTGCGTCGGAGTTTCCGGATTTCGTTGATGAATATAATGTCTAATGCAAAGTAGTAGAGCAGGATGTTGTAGAAATGGATATAATAAATGAGCTCTGAGTAAAAAGGAGTAGGTCTTGTATCGGCCCAGTAAAAGCTGGTGAGAATAGTCCCCAATAGATTGTAAACAAGAATGCAGACGCAAATTTTCAATCGAAATTTGAAGTATTCCGATTGGGGATTTACAAGGAGATCTGTCAAATACAAAAGAACCGCTAAAAAATAAATACTGCAGAATAACAATGCGGAAAAATCCGGGAGAATGCAATCCGGATCATAATATCCTCCGAAACTGAAATGCCCGATAAGAACGACGTACAATAGAATATAGCTATATCGCTTCCAGGCTGACTGCGTATGAACGGATAGAAATCCGAATAAAAATGGAGTGGAAAGAGTCAGATTGAAACTGATCACAAAACTATTGTATATTCCCCGTGCGGCAAGAGAAAAAGCCACGATTTCAAAGGCAAATGTAATGAACAGGTAGCTCGTCAGAAACAAAATACTGATTCGAAAACTCTTTGAAGGACGTGTTTTTTTCCAGCTGTCGGGCAGCTTTTTAGTAGACTTACCCAGTAAGAAATAGAATGTTGTAAGGAAAACAAACCCCAATCCTAATATGGATAGATATACAATGGATTTAATCGACATGTTTGTGAGCTGATTTAATTGCGTCGGAGTTTCCGGATTTCGTTGATGAATATAATATCTAATGCGAAGTAGTAGAGAACAATGTTGTAAAAATGAATGTAGAAGAATAAGTCAGAGTACACAAAGTCGGTGTTTATTTGTAATAAATGAAAGGAAGTTAGTATGGTTGCTAACAGAGAATTAATTAAAACACACAAATTGATGTTTAATTGGAATTTGAAATACTCTGATTTGGGATTTTCCAGCAGGTCCGTCAGATGAGTTAGAGCTCCCAAAAAACAAATTCCGAAGAAAAGAAGCGCTGAGAAACTGGAAGGAACGGAACGGGGGTGATAATACCCCTTGGAAATAAGATAAATTACAAAGATGACATAGATTACCAGGTAGATAGCCCGTTTCCAGTATGTGTTTGTATGAATAAAAAAGAATCCGAAGAGAAATGGCATAAATAATGTTTCATTGATGTTCTGAGCAAAAAAATTGTAAACCCCGTGGTTTGCAAGGTAGATGGCTATCGTTTCACCAATGAAATCAATTAGAAGGTAAAGTGCGAAAAACAAAATGCTGATCCTGAACTTCCTTGATGGCAAAGATTTTCTCCATGTCTTCGGAAGATTATCCGCAGCTTTTCCGAGCATCAGATAATAGATTATCAGGGAAACGGCTCCGAATCCGACTATTGATAAATATGTGATATGATAAATGATCATTACTTAAGTTGAATGGAAAGTGAGATGGCTGATACTAACCACGTCGGAGTTTCCGGATTTCGTTGATGAATATAACATCTAATGCGAAGTAATAGAGCATAATGTTATAGGCATGAATATAGTAGAATAGATCAAAGTATTTAAAGCCCGTATTTGTATGTAATAAATAAAAGGAAGTTAGTAGTGTTGCTAAAAGAGAATTGATCAAAATACACAAATTGACTTTTAATTGAAATTTGAAATATTCTGTTTTAGGATTTTCCAGCAAGTCCGTCAGATGGGTAAGAGCTCCCAAAAAACAAATACCGAAGAAGATAATCGCTGAAAAACTGGAAGAAATGGAACGTGGATGATAATATCCATTGGAAACAAGATAAATTACGAAAATCATATAGAGTACCAGGTAGATAGCTCGTTTCCAGCGCGTGCTTGTATGAATAAAGAAGAACCCGAAGAGAAATGGTATAAATAGCGTTTCATTGATGTTCTGAACAAAAAAGTTGTAAATCCCATGTTCCCCGAAATAGATCGCTATTGTTTCTCCTGCGCAATCAATCAGAAGGTAAAGTGCTAAAAACAAAATACTGATTCTGAACTTCTTTGATGGCAAAGATTTTCGCCATGTCTTCGGAAGTTTTTCAGCCGATTTTCCGAGCATCAGATAATATATGATTAGGGAAACAGCTCCGAATCCTATTATTGATAAATATGTGATGGCATAAGTGCTCATGCTTTTGTTGATGGATAAATATAATTGCGGTAAAGTTTCCGGATTTCATTGATAACTATGAGATCCAGTGAAAAGTAATAGAGAATAATATTGTAAAGATGGATGTCATAAATGAAATCCGGATAGGGTAGATCCGTGATTATTTTGAGCCAAAAAGAAGTAGTTATAATAGCAACGAATAGGTTGTAAATTAACACGCATATGCTGATCATTAATTGAAATTTGAAATATTCCGATTTGGGATTTACCAGGAGATCCGTTAAATGAATAAGAGCTACTAAAAAAAAGATGCTGGAAAACAGAAGTACGAAAATATTGGAAAAAACGGAGTCAGGATGGTAATATCCTCCAAGTGTAAAGTACGCGATCAAAACCACGTATAGAACAACATAGCTATATCGTTTCCAGTTGGTTGGTGTGTGAATGAAGAAAAATCCGAATAGAAAGGGAGTGAACAAGGTAAAATTGATACAGATTACGAAGTTATTATAGGTATTATGTGAAGCAAGATAAATGGCTATGGTTTCACCTACCAGTGTAATCAATAAGTAAATTACCAGAAACAGAATACTGATCCGAAAACTCCTTAAAGACGATGATTGCTTCCAACTATGAGGAAGTCTCTTGGTTGCTCTTCCAAGCATGGAATAGAATACTGAAAGGAGAACAATCCCAAGCCCGACTATCGATAAGTATATAATATCATGAATTGTCATGCTTTTGTTGATGGATGAATATAGTTGCGACGAAGTTTCCGGATTTCGTGAATGAATATAAGGTCTAATGCAAAATAATAGGTAATCGCAATGTAAAGATTAATGTAAAAAATAAGAGATAAGCCAGGAAGTTCCCGATCCGTATAAGACCACAAAAAAGAAGCTGTAATGCCACTCAGGATGTTGTAAATCAGGATGCAGATATTGACCTTTAACTGAAATTTAAAGTGTTCCGATCTGTGCTTCATAAGCAGATCAGTCAGATGCATCAAAGCCGCCAGAAAGTAGATGCAGGAAAACACAAGTGCTGAAGATGGGGGAAGAACCGAACCCGGGAGGTAATATCCTCCGAACACAAAATACCCGATAAGAATAAGGTACAAGAGGATGTAGCTATACTGCTTCCATGGAGTTTGTGTGTAAATGAAAAAAAAACCAAGCAGGAATGGAGTGTAAACCGTAAATCCGATGCTGATAATAAATGCATTGTATACTCCTTGAAACCCTAGGTAGATTGAAATTATTTCACTAACAAGTATGCAAAGGAAATGGATTGTTAAAAGGAGAATACCGCTCCGGAAATTTTTTCGGGGCAAAGAATTTTTCCAGGTGTCAGGAAGCTTCTTGGTTGATTTCCGCAGCATGAAATAAAGGATGACTAGCAAACCAACTCCTATTCCGAGGATTAAAAAGTATATAATGAAATGTTTAATCATGTTTGTGCTTACGTTCAGCTTTTACGGAGTTTCCGGATTTCGTGAATGAATATAAGGTCTAATGCAACATAATAGGTAATCAAAATGTAGAGATTAATGTAAAAAATAAGAGATAAGCCAGGAAGTTCCCGATCCGTATAAGCCCACAGAAAAGAAGCAGTAATACTGCTAAGGATGTTATAGATCAGTATGCAGATATTGACCTTTAACTGAAACTTGAAATATTCCGATTTGGGATTCATAAGCAGATCCGTGAGATGCAGCAGGGCTGCCAAAAAGTAGATGTTGGAAAATACCAGCATGGTGGAAGGTGGGTAAGCCGAACCAGGGAGGTAATACCCTCCGATAACAAAGTATCCAACGAGAATTGCATACAATAAAATGTAACTATAACGCTTCCAGGTAGTTTGTGTGTAAATGAATAAAAAGCCAAATAGGAATGGAGTGTATAATGTATAGCCGATACTGATAACAAAACTGTTATATATCCATTGCATTGATAAATAGATTGTAAGAAATTCACTGATAAGCAGCAGCAATAAATGGATCATTAGGAGGAAAACCCCGATCCGGAAACACTTTAGAGACAAAGAATTTTTCCAGATATGAGGGAGTTTTTCAGCTGATTTTCGCAACATGAAATGAAAAATAATCAGAAGGATGATTCCGATTCCAACGATTGATAAGTATATGATATAATGAATTGTCATATCCTTGTTGATTAAATGGAAATACGTGTTTCCCGGACTGTATAGAAAGTAATGTGCATCATACCCGACGGAGTTTAAACATTTCAGTAATGAAAATGCAGATGAATGCAAGTTGAATAAGAATTTGATTGGCAAAACAGAGAGTAGTAATCATTCTGCTTCCGGGGTTATCCATCCAATAAACAGAAGTAAGGAAAGCAGAGAGAATCGAAAAAATGAGAACGCTCAGGTTTATTTTCAATTGAAACCTGAAATGTTCGGATTGAGGATTTTCAAGCAGATCAGTCAGGTGTAAAAGAGCTGTCAGGAAAAAAATACTGTCAAAAAATACGGATACTGTATCGGGAAAAACCGCTTTTGGATGATAATATCCCCCGATTGTAAGATAACCGATGATAATCATGTACAATGCAACAATGGCGTATCGTTTCCGGGAAGATTGTGTATTGATAAAAAAGAATCCGAAGAGGAATGGAGTACTGATAGTTTGGCCTATACTGATTACGAAATTATTATAAATGCTATGTGATGCAAGATAAATGCAAAATAGTTCAGTGATTAAATCAAGAAACACATGGATACTTAGAAAGAGAATCCCTAACCGGAAATTTTTTAACGAGTATGTTTTTTGCCACTCATCAGGTAGTCTGGAGGAATATTTGCGCAGTTTGGATAAGAGAATAAAGCCGCAAATAACAACCAATCCCATTGCTGCCAGATATAGATAAAGTTCAATAATCACACTTACTTTGGATAAAGGTCTGTTTTACGATAATAACCCGTTCAAAACAGTTGTTTGGTACAAGACTGAAAGGATTCCGGATTTCTCAATTTAAAAATAGACTTTTTGTACAACATGTATCTTCCTGCCGGGATTACGTAATCCCAACTCACACAAACCGCAAGATGCGTTAGGTTCATCTTACGGTTGTTGAGTATTGATTTAGGTGGCGGATAATGTGAACAAATATGTTAAAGTAGATGTGTCATCGTTTATCTGGAATCAAAATTACAAACATCATGGATGAGGTATATGCTTAGAACTAAGCATATTTAAAAAATTCACCCCATTATTGGATACTCCAGACGAAAAGCACCGGATATTTTGGGAGTAAATGCAGGAAAATAGTTCCGGATTTGTATCGCTTATTGTGGAAAATACGTGTTGATGAACAAGGCCATTTTCGCAATACAGTCTTGCGATTGAGTCTGATTCCAGTTACCATGACCGGCTCCCTGGTACATCGTTGCTTCATTGTAAACACCGTGAACATTCAGGGAATCGTGCAAACGACCCATTTGTGTTGCGGGAACCAAAGGATCCTGGTCGCCGTAAAATGAAAGCGTTGGCGGAGCAGATGAAGTAACACGGCAAGCCGGACTCACTTCCCGGATCAGTGACATGGGAATCGGATTGGATTGCCCCACCAAAACCGGGTAATAGTAAGAATAAGACGGATTGTTCAAATAATTCGGATCAGTAAAATCAGCCGGACCAACTGTGTTGCAGATTCCTTTTACCCGGTGATTGGAGTCGAATCCGTAAGCATACAAAAGAGAAAGATGTCCGCCGGCAGAGTTTCCAAAAAGGAAAAATTGGGCTGAAACGTTGTATTTACTGGAACTGATCTCATTTAGCGCAGCCTGGATATCATTGATTTGTTTCGGATAAGCAGGACTTGCCGAACTCGCCAAACGATAATTCAGGTTGATAATCGCGTGATTCGGATAATAGGTTTTCAGCGAATTCATCATATACGTGAAATCCGCTTTGTCACCAGCACTCCAAGCACCTCCGTGAATCAAAACGAATACCTTGGTGGTAGTCGAGCTTCGATTGGCAGGTAAATAAATGTCCATTTTCTGCTGATTGTCATTTCCATACGAAATGTCCTGTAGATTATAAGCCTGGTTGACTTCGTAAACCGGCTCCTGCCCGGATGTTTTCTTCTTGCAGGCAGCAATAAAAATCAGTAATAAACCCAATAAAGGAAGAATAATTTTTCTTGCGGAGCGGGAATGGAAATACGGCATATTCAAAACACTTTTCATTAAAAATAATCCTTTTTATCTGAACTTTGGAACGAAAAGGCTGAAAGAGGACTTCAACGACCTCGTTTTTTCTTTTTTGACCCCTTCCGGATGTTATCAGAATGAAAAAAAGGCGTTAAAAACAATCAATTTATTGATTAACAATTGATTAGTTTTTAATTTTTTTTCGATCCGGGAATTTGTTAAAAAAACGTTGTTATATCAATGATCAGAGGCAATTTTATTTAGTTGAAACGAATTTTTTTGACAAATTCTTTCATGTAAAATGCTGTATTAATGGTTGTTATAAAAAAATTAGATTATATATTTGTCCCGATGTGTCTCAAAGCGCATTAATACCATTATTCACTATGAATGACTTCAATTCCACATTGAAGCCACATACTATGGGCTTCACTATTCTGAAAAATTCAGAACACGGGGTGTATGGCGCTCCGAACGGTTGTGAAATTCTTAATCCTGAGAATTTTCCTACGCTTGTACACGATTATCTCAAACGGGAACGGGAGTTCCTGGAGCATCAAATGGTCAACTATGATACATTGATTGAAGGCGGCTGTTTTGATGGTACTTACCTCAAATGGAGTTACAAACGCGAACTGAATTACATCGGTGTGGACGTCATTCCGGATTATATCGAAGAGGCAAAGCACCGGTCGGCATTTTTTAATGTGGATCAGGAGCGACACGAGTTTCATGTGCTGGATCTTACCAGGCTTTGGGAGTTGAATGACCGGAGCGCGATGCTGGCTAATCAGAACAACAAAGTCATGCTGCTGATTCCGTTCAACCTGTTTGGAAACATCACGCCGATTTCAGAGCTTGTAAGCGTTCTTCGGAATTGTGAATACGATTTCCTGATCAGCAATTTCTCCACATCCCGCATAGCGACGGAAACAAGAAATCAGTACTACAGCAACTGTGAATTTGTCAATGTCACAATGAAAAGCAACGACGATGGAGTTCATTTTACATCGGAAGACGGCCTGGATTCCATGGCTTTTAGCGAAGAGTGGATGTTCCGCCAATTTGAAGGAATGAATTTGAAAACCATTCCGCTCGGAGATGTCGGAATTGGCTATTTAAGAGTTCGGTAATAATTTCATTGATCATACAAGATGACTGATATACAAAAAGGGCAGGTTGAAAAATCAGAAGTGTTTGATTTGCTTGAATTACGGGTGGGAACCATCGTTGGTATCGAGTTGGAACCATCTGCCAGGAAAACGTCTTACCGTCTGACAATTGATTTCGGGAAGTTCGGCAAAAAAACAAGTGTAGGGCGTTTTACGCAGCACAGTACAGAAGAATTGATCGGGAAACAGGTAGTTGGAGTATTGAATTTCCCTCCGGTTCAAATGGGTGATACCCTTTCGGAGGTGCTCATTTTAGGTGCTCAATTCCCCAAAACCGATAGTGGAGAAGCAACAATTCTCACTCCGCTGATTCCAGTAAAAATAGGAGGAAAGATTTTTTAGAGATCCCAAAAATACACACTACTACTATCTCAAAAACTGAAATATGAACGACGTAGCGATCTTTTATATGTGTTTTGATCATTTGAGTAATGAACCCGAATGGCAGGAACTATTCGGGTTCTTACCTGAAAATCTCCGGGAAACGGTAAACAAACAGTACCATTGGCAGGATCGTTTTAGAACAGCCGCTGGGAAACTAATTCTGTTTTATTCGTTGAAAAAGCTGGGCTACGTGAATTATGATCCGGAAATGCTGCGCGTAGATGAAAACGGCAGACCCTATCTTTCCGATTGTGTGGATTTCAACATTTCTCACTCAGGAAATTACATCATTTGCTCCATCAGCAGTGAAGGTCGCATAGGCGCAGATGTGGAATATACACGCCCGGTTGATTTGGAGGAATTCAGACATATTATGAATGATCAGGAGTGGAATTGGGTGGTAAATTCTTCGAATCCCAACAGGCGTTTTTATCACCTCTGGACTCTGAAAGAAAGCGCATCGAAGGCCGACGGAAAAGGAATCTTTATCCCCTTCCAATCCCTTGAAATTGACCGTCATCAAATTGCCTGTGGAATGAATCGCTGGTATTTCAGGAACCTGGCGCTGGATGAAGAACACGTTGCTTATATCACAACGGAAAAACCTTTCGGACAATTTGAGGTGTGTGAAGTTGGCTTAGAAGAGGTCAAACTATTTGCCCTTCAGCAAACAGCGAATCGGGGAATTGTTTCCAACAATAAATACAACTAATCAGAGAGCTATGTCGAAGAAAAACAATCCGGTAAGTATTGAGCAGCGTATACGGGATCTGAACAGGGTAAATCTATCGGAATTGGAAACTGCTTCCCGCAAATGGCTGGATTCCGGTGTGTCCGGAAAAATTCCGAAGCGTTTGCAAAAGGAGCAGGCTCCTTTATCGTATTCACAGGAACGATTGTGGCTTGCACAGCAAATGGTACTGCAAAGCCCGATCTACAACCTCAGCTTTGTAATGCATTTCCGGGAGTTGAACATGCCGCTTTTCAAACGGGCTGTTTATGAATTGACGCGCAGACATGAAGCATTGAGAACAACCATTCAACTTCGACAGGGAAAACCGGTTCAGATTATTGCTCCTTCCGTTCATCCACGCATTACAATCGACGATCTCCGGCATTTTTTACCGGAAAAAAGAGCCGTGGAACTGAACAATCAGATCTCGAAAGAAAGCAATACTCCGATAGATCTCACTACCGGCCCATTATTTAAAATACACATCGTTCGATTGCAGGATGACGAATATTGCGTACAGTGTGTGGTTCACCACATTGTTTCGGACGGCTGGACATTGGAATTACTTTCTGCGGAAATTCGCACACTTTACGAAGCATACCAGGAAAAAAGATCGGTTGATTTACCTCCTGTTCCTGTTCAGTATGGTGATTTTGCGGAATGGCAGCGCAATCAACTTGCCGATGGATCACTTGCCGGACAAGTATCTTTTTGGAAAAAAGAACTGGAAGGAGTTCCGCAGGTCGTAACTTTTCCGAATACCGGATCACGCCCGGAAATCTTAGGGTTTTCAGGAGAATCCCAGTACTTCCATGTTTCGGCAAAAACCATTGAACGAATAAATACATTATGCCGGGAAGAAAACGGAAGCTTATTTTCAGCTTTGCTGGCAGCATATACCTTATTGGTCGCGAATTATACCAGCGAGCACGACCTGGTCATTGGTACGCCGGTTTCCAACAGAACTTTTTCGGAAATAGAAAACCTGGTAGGATATTTTGTCAATACCTTATTGATTCGTACCCGGGTGGACATGAAACAAGATTTCAAAACCTTGTTCCGCCAGGTACAGCAAAAAGTACTTGATGCGCAGGATAACCAGGAAATACCTTTTGAGAAAATCCTGGAGGAATTGCAGATTGAACGCAGTTCCGATCATCACCCCTTGTTTCAATTGGTTTTCTCATTGGAACAATCCATTGCCGGCGGATATTCCGGTGGTTTGGCAGATTTGAACGTTCAGCTAAATGCAGACGGAAGAAAAGATAAATCCTTTGTGGTGGATAAAGTGCAGCCGGGAACTTCGAAGTTTGATATGACGATGATCCTGCATGAAAACGACGATACGGTGACCGGGGTTTGTGAGTACAATACCGATGTTTTTTCTTCCGGTTTTATCAGTGTTTTTCTGCACCATTTCCTGCAATTGCTCGACGCTATTGCTGAACATCCGGATGTAGCGGTTTCCGAACTTGCTTTTCATTCTCATGGAGAATTACTCTTTTTGGAAAAACTGGCCGTTGATGCAGAATTTGAATTGGCTGATGCCGCTCTTTCGGAAGACATGCCGGCGGTAATCTTGGAGAATCAACCGTTTGGAAAACGGGTCGCATATGTGGTTGATCAATATGAGAATCTATTACCGGTTAATGTCAGAGGACAATTGTGGATGGGGGAAATTTCCGGCAAAAGCGATGTGGAACTTCGCCCGGTCGGTTATGAAGCATTGATCAGTGAAACAGGGAAAATCCGCGTTCTTGGAAATGTGGATCGCTTTGTCAAAATAAAAGGCCGTTTTCTGAATCTCGATACACTGGAAAAAGCACTTAACCGGGTAGAAGGCGTAACCTCTGCTTCCGTTTCACTGGACGAACAAAAGGTATTGGTGCTTGTAAGTGGTACGGAAGCACATGCAGAATTAGCCAAAAAAATCAGGGTAGAACTGCGGGAAACCTACTACTGGCTGATGGGAGATTTGTACTTGTCCGATCCGGATGAAAAAATTACGGAAGACGGGACAACGCAAATGACTCCGGTTCACGCGGAAAGATCCTTGCCTCTTACCCCGATGGAAGTTACACTAAGTGCAATCTGGAAAGAAGTACTGGACGTAAAGAAAATCTATCGGGAAGACCACTTTTTCGACCTGGGAGGTAATTCTATGAGCGCTTTCCAGGTGCTCAACCGGATTCAAAAATACTTCGATCTGTCAATCGAAATCAATCAATTGTTTGCATATCCTTCCCTGCAAGAGTTTGCTTCGTTTTTGGAAACATACCAGGAAGAGTTTATAACTACTGAAACAGGAAATTCCGTTGGTTCAATGGAAGCCGATGATTGGTTGGAGAAACTGGTTTCACAGGAAGAATTTCCCTTATCGTATGGGCAGGAAAATTTATGGTACTTGTACCAGTTAAATCCGGAAAGCCCGATTTACAATGTTCCGCTCGTCATTCCTTTTGAAGAATTGGTTTCACCGGAAATCATGCAGCGGGTAGTGCAGTTTGTTGTAGAGCGCCACCCGATGTTGCGTTCCCGCTTCTTTTCAGATTCAGGTCGACCGGTACAAGTTGTTACAGACTCTTCCGATCTTTCCCTGGAAATAGTAAACTTACAGAATACGAAAGAAGCACTCAACCGGGCAAATGAAATCATCTCGGAAGCTTCTTCGCGTGGATTTGACCTGGAAAACGGGCCGGTTTTGCACATCATGCTCCTGCAATTCGGGAATTCACATTCCTGGTTGTTTGTGAACATGCATCATTTGCTCAGCGATGGAAAATCACACGACTTATTGATCCGGGAAATCAAACAGGTGTATGAAGCAATGAGAGTCGGAAGCATTCCTGAATTGGCAGGAATAAACATGCAGTATGCCGATTTTGCATTGGAACAACGAAAACGACTCACGGGAGACCACCTCGAAAAATTGATGCGTTTCTGGAAAAAGGAACTCAAAGGAGTACATCCGCTTTTGCAACTTCCGGAAAGTAAAATCCGACCTCAAAAACCGTCTTACCAGGGAAACAGCATCAGTTTTGTCCTGCCTGAAGATTTAACCCGGAAAATCCGGCAGTTTTCCCAGGAATCCGGAGCTACAGTATTTATGTCAATGCTTGCGGTGTTTAAAGTCTTGCTTTACAGGTATGCCAAACAGCAAGATATCGTGATTGGAATCCCGGTGTCAAATCGTTCGCATACCGAATTGGAACGGGTGGTCGGTTACTTCGTAAATACAACAGTTATCCGGACGAAGATTCAACCCAATATGACATTTAAATCCTTATTGGAAAAGACCAAACGAAACCTTCTGAACGTTTTTGCGCACCAGGAAATGCCGGTCGAAATGCTGATTTCCGAATTGAAACCGGAAAGATCGGCAGCTTATCATCCGTTGTTCCAGGTCATGTTCTCACACCAGGAATTACACGATAGCCAGCAAAAAGATTCGGACGAAGGTGTCACAAAAGAATCGTTTTCAACCAAGACTTCGAAATTCGATTTGTCCATGTCGATCGGAGAATCATCGAAACAAATCCAGGGAACACTGGAGTATTCTACGGATATTTTCGAACTGGAAATGATGCATGAATTTGTAGAGAATTACCTGTGTTTGGCGCGTGCATTTTTTGCAAACCCGGCGCTCAAACTGCAAAATGACCAGTTCCAAAGCATTTACCAGGAGAAGGCTTCTGCCTCAGATATATCCATCATTGGTGGCATCCGCTTGAATCGCAGACGGATCACAAACTATTTACATGGATTGGAAGGAGTAAAAGATGTCGTGGTTCATGAATACAAAGATGCCGGACGAAGTAAACTGCTGGCTTGTATGGTGCTTCATCGTACTGTTGAACTGGAATCCGTTCTGGATCAGATCAAACTTCCGGATTACATGACACCTGCCACAATCATAGAAATTGATGCTATTCCGCTTAAAAAAGACGGAACGGCAGATAAGAAGAAACTAAGTGCGCTTGTAAAGGCAAAACAGCGGAATTCCGCTTATGTTCCGCCGCTTACTGACGCACATCACAACCTGGTTGAATTGTGGAAAGAAGTATTGGGAAAGCAACGAATCGGGATTCGGGATAACTTTTTCGACCTGGGCGGAGCTTCCTTAATTGCGATGCAGCTGCTCTCACGTGTGCGGCAGTTGTATGGAATTGAAATTCCGATAGGTTATTTCCTGGAAAATCCGACCATTGAAGAGCAATCTGTTTACATAGATAATTACCTCGTAAATGATTACGAAGAACAAAAATCCAAACGATTACCACCTTTGGTTGTAGTTAAAAACAAGGAGCGAATTCCGTTATCCTATATGCAGGAACGCTTGTGGTTTTTGGATCAGTTCGAACCCGGAACATCATTTTACAATGTGATTACGATCTGTAAATTTGATGAAATACCGGATAAAACCTTACTGGAGCGCGCGATTTCAGATGTAATTTCGCAACAGGAAGCTTTGCGGACTACTTTTACCTTTCATAACGACAGACCTTTCCAGGTTATTCATGAACCGCGTGGAGTGACTTTGGATGTAGAAGATTTACGCGAAGTTGCAGACCCGTTTCAACGGGATCAAATCATTGGTCGCTTGTGCCAGTTGGAATTGACAAAACCTTTTGACCTGGAATCAGGACCATTATTCCGCTGCAAAGCCATTATCGGAGATGAAAATCAATACTTATTGGTTTTGACGATGCACCACATTATTTCCGATGCCTGGTCGCTGAATCTGTTGAACACACTGATCCGGGAACGATACGATATTCATCTCAAGGGAAGCATTTCACCAATGAATCCGCTTGCCATCCAATACCCGGATTTTGCAATCTGGCAGCGCCGCCTCTTGAGAGGCAGCAGGTTGGAAAACCTGGAAAGCTATTGGCGTGAAAACCTGAAAAATCTGCCGTCTTTATTGGAATTGCCAATCAGCAAGCGCAGACCGCAATATCAAACATTTGCCGGAAGTGCCGTAAAAGTGGATCTTTCACCGGAACTTGTACGTGATTTACGTGAACTTGGGAAAGAACATCATACCACGCTTTTCACAGTTATGCTGGCAGCATACAATGTGTTGTTATTCCGCTATACGGATCGGACAGATTTACCGGTCGGAATTCCGGCAGCAAACCGAAACAGACCCGAACTCGAAGAACTGATCGGATTTTTCACAAATACGCTCGTTGTACGAAGCCAGTTTGAGGAAACAGATAGCTTTGAAAACCTGCTCGATACGGTAAAGAAAACCTGGAATGCGGCACAGGAGCACAATGAAATGCCCTTTGAAAAACTGGTTGAATTGATTCAGCCGCAGCGAAATACATCTTTTAATCCGCTTTTCCAGATTATGTTTTCGTTCCACAATGCCGGATTGACTGAAATTGATGAGCAGGAAACTGATGCATCGAGTGAAATCATCGCGGATGTAGAACACAGCATTTCCAAATTTGACCTCACGTTGCATGCCATCGAAGGAAAAAAAGGAATGCAGCTCCTTGCAGAATACAATACCGATTTGTTTGAAAACACTTCGATCAGACGATTGCTGGGACATTTTGTGAATCTCTTATCTTCCATCAGTAAAGATCCGAAAAAGGGAATTCACCACCTCGATATGCTGGATTCGAAAGAATACCTGCAGGTAGTTCATGTTTGGAATGAAACAGCTGCTGAGGAAACGCAATTTGCCTGTATTCATCATTTCTTTGAAAATGCCGTGGAGCGTTACCCGGATCAGATTGCCGTTGCGTATCACGACACGGAATGGACCTATAAAAAACTGGATCATGCAGCAAATCAGTGGGCACGACTTTTGAGAAGTCACGGTGTTGGAAGCGGTATTCGCGTAGCAGTTTGTCACGATCCGTCGCCGGAATTGATGATGCTCACTTTGGCGGTTTTCAAAGCTGGCGGAGTGATTGTGCCCCTGGATAAAAAATACCCGATTCAGCGATTGTGTTACATGCTGGAAGACTCAAATGCACAAGTGCTTTTGGCAGATCAGGCTGTTTCGGATCAATTTGAAGCCTGGGAAGGAAAGCTGATCGTAGTGAACAACGAGGAGTTATCTCCTGCATCGGGTTATTCTATCGAAAAACCGGAAGAATATTCAACAGCCGAAGATTTGATTTACGTCTTATATACTTCAGGTTCCACAGGAAAACCGAAAGGAGTTCCGATGCAGCATAAAGCTGTTTGCAACCTGATTGAATGGCAGATTCAGGCTTCCGGAAACCGCGTACTTCCGACCATGCAGTTTTCCCCGACCAGTTTCGATGTTTCGTTCCAGGAGTTGTTTAGCACCTGGGCTGTCGGAGCTACTTTGGTGATGTTGGATATCGAGGAAAAAGGAGATCCTTTCAAATGCCTGGAATTACTGCACAAACATGCGGTTGAGCGAATGTTCCTGCCTTTCGTGGCGTTGGATCAGTTGGCAAATGCCGTGAAGATTTCAGGAATCTATCCGCCATTGAAACAACTGATTACTGCGGGAGAACAATTGCGCATGACTCCGGAAATAAAACACTGGGTTTCCCATACCGAAGGTTGCGTTCTGGAGAATCAGTACGGACCGGTTGAAACGCATATTGTTACAAGTCATTTCTTGGAAAATCCGGAACAGTTGGAAGAAGCGCTTCCACCGATTGGAAAACCACTGATGAACAATAAAATCTACATCCTGGATAAATACGATCAACCGGTTGGAATAGGCTTGGTTGGTGAATTGTGTATCGGCGGAATGCAGGTTGCTACAGGCTATCACAACCAGCCGGAGAAAACAGATGAGAAATTTGTAATTGACCCTTTTGCAGCAGATGGAACCAGGATGTATAAAACCGGTGACAAAGCGAGCTTCCGCGAAAATGGGGATATCGATTTCATCGGGAGAATTGACAACCAGGTAAAAATTAGAGGTTTCCGGATTGAGCCGGGAGAAATTGAATCGGTACTGACAACCCACGACGATATCCGGGAAGCAGTTGTTGTTTTCTACGGAGACAGTTCGGCGGAACGCATGCTGGTTTGTTATATCATAACGGCAAACGGAGTGGAAGCACTACCGGATTTAAAGAAATTTCTTGCAGAATACTTACCGGAATACATGATTCCTTCACGCTTTATCCTGCTTCATGAATTGCCAAAAACACCAAGTGGGAAAATTGATCGCCTCCTACTTTCCGGATTACCGCTTCCACAATTGCAAAACAATAACGAAGGTGAAGAATCTAAAACACCGCTCGAACAAAAACTGGCTGAATTGTGGAAAGAAATCCTGGGAGTATCAGCCGTTGGAATCCACGATAACTTTTTTGACCTCGGAGGTCATTCCCTGCTGGCAACCCGGTTGGTATCCCGCATTTTGGATGAATTTGGCGTCAGATTACCGGTCAAGGTCATTTTTGAAGCACCGGAACTGGAAAAAATGGCGATTGAAATTGTTGTTTACCAGGCGGTGAACCTCGCGAATGTCGAAGAATTATTAACGAAAATAGAATCAATGTAGCTACCACATAAATCTTTTGAATCACTAAACAATAACTGAATATGGAAAATGAAGAGAACGCTAAGAATGACCTTGGCAAAAAAGGAGCTCGGGAGCAGAAAGTAACTGCAGCAAAGGTTCCCGAAGAAAAAGTCGTTGCTGATGATCAGGTAACGGATGTATTGAAGTACTTAGACTTCGCTTTCAATGATTGTTTTAACAAGTTAAAAAACAATGAATTGGAATCCCAGTACAAATTTCAGAAAGCACACATTGACTACCAGGAAGAACTGCGTAAAAGCGCGGATCCGGCAGACAAAGATGCGAAAAGCAAATTGCTGGATGTGGAAAAAGGATTTCAGTCTTCACAAGCTGATTTGAGTAAAGAAGCAGAAACAGAACGTGAAGAAATCCAGAATGCCTACACAGAAGCACTTTGTGATGTATGGAAACGGGTTCAGAGGGAAGATGCAGACCTGCGCAGGTTGGTCGAAGTGAGCCAATACTTCAATGAATACGCCACCCGCGGTATTCATATCCTTCAAATAAAGTAAACGATAATGACCATGGAAAGAATAGATGAGAAAAGCTTACATGGGCTGTTTTTGCACCGGGTGCTGGAGAATCCTCAAAGCATAGCACTTCGTTGCGACAATAAAACAGTTACCTACGCCGAGTTGGATAAGGCTTCAGATTATTATGCAGGGAAATTGATTGAATCAGGAATCCGTGCCAATGATTTTGTGGCTTTGTGCTTTGACCGGAACAATGATATGATTGTCGGGATTTTAAGTATCCTGAAAGCCGGAGCGACGTATGTTCCGGTAGATCCTGCCTATCCGAGAGAAAGACGTAATTTTCTATTGGAAGATTCCGGAGCAAAGGTGCTGCTTTGCGCACCTACAAATGTTCACCTCTTTAATGTGGAAGGAGCTTCTGTCATTCTGCTTGATACAACAGCAGATGCCGGAAAGATTCTGCAAACAGAGAAAAGGACGTTTGCATCAGGGGAGAATGCGTACATGATTTATACCTCAGGAACTACCGGTAAACCGAAAGGAGTATTGGTTACACATCACAATGTACTTCGTCTTTTTGAACAAACGGATGCCATTTTCGGATTCAATACATCCGATAAATGGTCGCTGTTTCATTCCGTTTGCTTCGATTTTTCGGTTTGGGAAATCTGGGGAGCACTTCTTTACGGAGGAGAATTGGTTATTGTACCGTATGCTGTGACTCGTTCGCCGGAGCGTTTTTACCAGTTGGTGCACGATCAGAAAATTACAGTTCTGAACCAGACACCGAGTGCATTCCGGAATTTTGTTCAGGCGGATCAGAATGCTGAAAACAATTCTTCGGCAATCCGCTACATCATTTTCGGAGGGGAAAAACTGGAGTATGATCTGGTAAACGAATGGGTAGAATTGCACGGAGATGCGGCTCCACAGCTGATCAACATGTATGGAATCACGGAAACCACGGTTCACGTCACTTACAAACGCATTTTCCGGGAGGAAATCCGTGCCGGAGAAGCTTGCCCGATCGGTTTACCGATTCCGGATCTGACGATTCATTTGCTGGATGAATCCGGAGTACCGGTAGCTGTTGGTTCCCCTGGTGAAATGTATGTTTCAGGAGCGGGAGTTGCGGTTGGTTATCACAACAGACCGGAGTTGAATGCAGAACGTTTTGTAAGCAAAGAACTCAATGGTGAAAACCTGAGAATGTATCGTTCAGGCGATTTGGCTTATAAAGATGAAAGAGGACAATACTATTACATCGGTCGTAGTGATGACCAGATCAAACTGAATGGTTTCCGTATCGAACCCCGTGAATTGGAAAGTATTTCCAAAGAAAACGAAGAAGTTACGGACTCGGTGATCCTGAAAGCGGATTTTGGTCCGGGAGATGAGCGTCTGATCAATTTTGTACTTACCCGCAGAACGCTTTCTGAAAAAGAAGGTCAAAGTCTGGTCAATCAGCTTTCGGATGCATACCGCAACCGGGTTCCGGTTCACATGGTGCCTTTCACACACGTATTGTGGGAAACATATCCCAAAACCATGAATGGAAAGCTGGATAAAAAATTAATGATTCAGCAGGTTTTGGATAAACAAAAGTCAGCATCTCACACGAAAAAAGCAGGTTCTGTATCCGAACAATCGCTTGCAATTTGGGAAGAAGTATTGCAAAAGCCGGTACTGAACTCACGGGCAGACTTTTTCGATATCGGTGGAACTTCCCTGCAACTCATTCAACTGATGCAGCAGACAAAACAAAACTTTGGTGTGCAGTTGAATATGGGCGGATTTGTCAATGGATTGACATTGGAAGCTTACTCGGCTGAAGTAGCAAGAGGTTTGGCGAAAAATATCTGGAAAAGCATTCTGAAACTGGAAGAATTGCCGGAAAACCAGGACTTTTTTGATCTCGGCGGAACTTCACTTCAGTTGATCCAACTGATTCAACAAACCAAAGAAATATTAGCGATAAAACTCGAAATGAAAGAGTTTATCGAAGGTCTTACGTTCGAACTATTTACCAAAACGATTGAAAAGCATGTTTCGACGCAAGTTCAGTTAAATAATGAATAATAACCCAAAAAAAAGTAAAATGAAAGAATTCAAATTAACACAGCAGGAACTGGAAGATTTCAGAAAGAATGGTTACGCTGGACCGTTCACCCTTTACACACCGGAGGAAATAGAACAAATCTGGAAACGTGAGCGATTGGCTTTATTGGATCGTTCAAATGCAGTTTACCCGGACGATGAGAGTATTTCGGCGAATACAAATATTGCGAATTACGATCGTCACCTGGACAATCAATTTTTGGCAGAGCATGTATGCCGCAGAGAAATCGTAGACCGCGTTCGCAGCATGTTGGGTGATAACCTGTTATGCTGGAGAAGTGAGTTCTTCCCGAAATATCCCGGAGATGAAGGTACGGATTGGCACCAGGCAGATACGTTTGCAAATGCAGGTGGTGAGCCGCAAATCCTTTGGCCGGAAGATGAAGAATTCGGAGGAACAATCACTGTTTGGACCGCATTTACAAATACAGATAAATCAACAGCTTGTTTACAATTCATCCCGGGAACACACGAAGAAATGTTCTACGATGAAACGAAGCAAATGGAGTACGATCCTTCTAAAAACGAAAACGTTGAAAAAGAAGGTATGAGACGTGGATTCTTCGGATATGATTACCGTCAATTACAGAAAGACCCGAATTGGAAACCGGACGAAGAAAAAGCTGTTTCCATGGAAATGAAAGCAGGTCAGTTCATTATATTCTGGTCTACTTTGATGCATGCTTCTCACCCTCATGAAGGAAAAACAGATAACATGCGTTTGGGATATGTTGCACGTTACGTGCCATCATCCGTAAAGGTTTACCCGGGACTTTCCGAAATCAACGAATACGGAGGAGCAATCTCTTTGGAAAGATTCGGTTGTGTGGAAGTTTCAGGAGAAAATCAATACGAATATAACCGTGTATTGAAGGAAACAACGACAGGTGTTCCATTTAAGAATCTGATAAAATATGAAGAGGCATCCATATAAAGTGACTCTTGCTGAAAAGTTCGATTTGATTCACGACTTCTGGTCACCCGGAATCGTCGGTGAATTAAACGGGCAACATGTGAAGCTGGCAAAATTTCGGGGGGAATTTTGCTGGCATCAGCATGATCATGAAGACGAACTGTTCCTGGTTATCCGGGGAAGAATCGTGATCAAACTGCGAGATGGAGAAATGGTGTTGAACGAAGGAGAATTTGGAATCATTCCGAAAGGAGTAGAGCACATGCCTGTTGCTGAAGAAGAAGCACATATCCTTTTGTTCGAACCTGTTTCTACCATCAATACAGGAGAATCCGAAAATGAATTGACAACCAACCCTGATTGGGTTTAAACTACAGACCAATGATAGAAACAAAGGAAATTGAAGGTGAAAGATCCGCATTGATCTTATCTGTTGTCCCGATTCTTTCAGTAATTGAAGGAAGTCCCAGGATTGTAATTCCGGAAGATTCAGAACGGATGAATGAGCTGAAAGAGCAATTGCAGCAAGCATTTGTCTCGGGTAAAAATTCAAATTGTAAAGAATTACGTTTTATAAAACAGGCTCCGGACGATATTACTTCTTTTGAGATGGCGGTGAGCAATTTCATTGCCCTTGAATTGCAGTCGGAGAAAGGTGAGCCGGGTTTTAAAAACGAGCTTCCGGAAGAAATCCAGGTACTCAGTCACGACAATATTCCTTTGCGGGTCTATCACATGGGAGATGTTGCGAATGAACCTTTGCTGGTTGTTCCACCCTGTGGAATGCCCAAGGAATTGTACATCAACTGGCTGAAGAAACTGTCGGAACACTATTTCGTGGTTAATTGGGAAGCACGCGGTTTGTTTGTTGACCCAAATACCTTGCAGGATGTTCCATATAGCCTGGAAGATCAGACAAAAGATCTTTTTTCTGTAATCGATCATTGGGAATTTGAGAAAGTACATCTGCTCGGCTTATGCGGAGGTGTAGTAGTTGCACTGAATGCCTGCCAGATCGATGAGCAGCGTTTTGCGTCATTGAGTTCCTGGCACGGTGATCTGGATTTCGGAACGGATTCTGAAAAAACCCAGCATCAGAAAAACACACTTTCACTGATGAATATGGGTGGAAAATCCAGGAGCGATGCTTCCATGATTCACAAGCAGCTGATGTCGAAACCAAGTGTATTGAATGCTCTATCCGAAGAAATTGCGCATTTGGTGTTGTATCCCTATGCTTCTCCGGAATTGTTTTACAATTATTCACGACTGAACGGAGTATTGATGTCCGTTAATGCAACTGTTTTAGCAGAAGGCTTACAATTACCGATGTTGATTGTGACCAGTAAGGAAGACAACACAGCGCATCCGGCTGGTTCAGCTTATTTGAGCAAGCTTTTGCCGCATGCCACTTACATTGAAGAGGAACAAGGTCCTCACATCGCAGTTTTTACGGCTCCTGAGAAATTGGTAAACCACCAATTACATTTTCTCGGAGTTCAATAAATAAGATTTATTAATTTTTAAAACAACAACATCATGGTTGAAAAGAAAAACGTTTGGGAAGCACTTGAAAGTGTTGAAACATTGAAATTAGAAGATAGCGTGCAGGAAAAGCTGGAGGCTGTCTTGAAGAAATTGGTTAGAACGCGTGAGGACATTTCCAAAGAATTGGAGAAAAGTCATTTCGAGCTCAAATCCGAATACGAAAGAGCAATGCTTGGAGGATCTCACCCGGAAGGTGGTCAGATTGAAACAGAACGCCGTTTCACAACCGGTCAGTACGACTCACGAAAAGCATACGAAGAAAGCCACAAAGAAGCATTAGCTGAATACGAAAATGCTGTCAAAGAAGTCTTTAACGGAATCGATTTGGAAGGTGCGGATTTGCGTACAATTGCAGATGTGAGCCATTTGATCTGGTCATTTGCCAATATTGCGGCACAATAATAATTTCCGGGAAAGGTTGGCCGCTGGTGAAACAAGTAAAGCTTCTTTTTCGAGTCGGAAATGATCAGTAACATGCAGGTATTTATTTTGCCTTTTGCCGGAGGAAACAGTTATTCGTTTCATTTCCTGAAACCGCATTTCAGCGCTTCAGTTGAAGTACATGTACTGGAATTACCGGGTCGGGGAAAACGCATGCAGGAAGCGTTACTTAAAACGAGCAAGGAAGCGATCGAAGATTATTGCCAGCAAATTAAAAGCTTGCGTATAAACCCGGAAACGCCGTATGTGATTTACGGACACAGCATGGGAACTTTATTGGGATTGGCAGTTGTTCGTAAACTCGAAGAACTTGCCGATCCCCCTCTGCGTTTTGTCGGCACAGGAAGCGCAGGTCCAGAAGTTACGACTGATCTGGATTTACGGCGGCACCAGATGAATGACCGCCAATTGAAAGAAGAATTGCTGCGACTGGGAGGTGCTCCGAGAGAATTATTGGAAGATCAGGACATGTTTGCGTTTTTCAGTAAACCCATCCGTTCCGATTTCGAAATCCTGTATAAATCCATTCAATGGAATAAGGTAAGCATTCGGACAAGTGCATTTTTCGTTATGGGAAACGACGAATTGTTTACCAATAAGATCAACAACTGGAAGAAATATACGACCGGCCCAACACGCTTTGCACTGCTTCCGGGAGATCATTTTTTCATCCACAAACACCCGGACAGAATCGCAGCATTGATTGAAAAGGGTGAATCTGCTTTGGAGATGAATTCTTGATCATATTTAAGCTTAGTGAAGCCAATCTGCGCGCAGCTTTTGTTGTTGTGGCGTACTGTTTTCAACTTCCAGGATCCGGCCGTTTTCAATCTTTAATCCTGCTTTGAACAGCATTTCTTCCAACGGAAGTGCTTCCGTTCCTTCAATGTATTTTGAAATAAAGGCTTCAAGTTCCCTGTAACCGGTCATACTGACGATTTCCGCGAAAAGCTTCTTGTCTTCAAACGGTTTTCCCTGGCCATAGCGCTCCGTTAATTGCAGTACCAAATCCTTTACACCGTATGTTCCACCGGACAATTCACACAGTTTGATATCCAGGCAGAGATTGATCAAGGCACCTTTCAGGTAAACATTGTAGTATTCATCCTGCATTTCCATCGGGTGGAGACTCAGATCCGTAATAGCAAGATCCGGGTTGAACTCCTTCATAGAAACCATTTTTTCTTCAACGGTATTCAAAAACTCCTTTTCTGTTTTTAAACCGGTTTTCACAGGCATGTGCATCGTGAAATATTCGGTCATTCCTTCATACAACCACAAATGCTTCGAAAATTTCGGTTCATTGTAGTCATAATTCTCGATCTCATGTGAGTGCAGGCTCAACGGCATCAGCGTATGGAAAAACTCATGACTCGCAATTCCGTATACATTCTGTTTGATCGTTTGAATATCGAGAGGCATGTAGAGTAAAATCAAGGTCGAATTGGAATGTTCCAGACCATCTCCGATTAAATGATTGCTGTTTTTAGCAAGATTGTGATAAATAATGAAGGTATAACGATCTACCGGAAGTTTGTTGTTCAGGTATTTGGTCTGAGCAATCAAAAGTGGGCGGATATATTCGGCAATGTCTTTCGAAATGCGTTTCCCGGTAGTGGAATAACAGGCAACTTCAACCGAAATTCCGGGCAGGTGAATCATCGTTGTGTCCGGAAATGCATACAAAATCGGGTTGTCGACCAATTGGTGATAGTTATCTGCCGTGAAATAATCCCGGTCCGCTTTGACCGTTTTTTTCAGGCTTGTTGCCGGGTATAAATTGATTCCTTTCCGAATGCTCACTTTGACCGGGTGATCGATGTGTCCGCGGAAATACCCGAAAAGACTGTTCGGAGTAATGACCAGCGAACTGTCGCTGAATGAACTTGCCGCAGACCGGTAAAAACCGTATTCCATATTTTCATCGAAAGCCTCCCAGGCATCATCGACCCGGTAGGAAACGGCTGCAATCCGTTTGGCATCATAGATTTTCCAGGAATTCAGATCCGTTTGTACCGTTCGGAGTTTCTTTCCTTTTTTGTCGAAAACTTCGAAAGACGAAATGTATTGTCCGAAATTCATGGCTCCGTAAATTCCGGGAACGATTTTCGGAAAGCAATAGGTGAGTGTATCTTCCGAAAAACCACTGATTTTTAAACGAACGGAAAGCTTGTCATCGAGACGATTTTTAATACTTGTTTCGTAACGGTATTCGATTGGTGCTTTTTGCCCGTAAATGATTTGGGAAATACCTGTGAAGACCGTAAAAACCGAAAGAAAAAGTGCCGTTTTGTTCATTGTCCTGCGTTGAAAACTACTTGTTAGACGGTGAAAGAGTAAAATAGGTTACAATACAAAAACCAGGACACCGGGAATTATTCTTTCTGCCAATCTTCGATTGATTGTTCGAGCCACAGAGAAGGAAAAAACCTGCGTTGCTGTGTGCGGGGATTGAGGTATTTCTTCCATTCGCTTCCACCGGTTGCGGCCTGGTTTTCTCCCCTGCTATTCAGGTAATGCTCTGCAGTCTCTAAGTGCACGTTCGGCCATTTGAAATTGTATAAGAAATCAAAATGCTGCAAAGCCCGAATGAGTTCTTCTGAGGGATTGGAAAGTCGGATTAGTTTTTCTTCCAATGTCATTCCCTGTACTTTTTCAGCGAGTGAAATCAACTCATCCTGGTATTTTTCTTCGAAGAGCAGCAGTGTCTGTGATTTTTCCTGACTTCCTTTTTTCAAGCCGGCTTGCTTCCAGTATAATTGATCAAATAGTTCTTCCATAGATTCCCCTGAAGGAGATTTCGTTTTGTCGGAAAGCAGGTTTTCAATGCGGGTACAATATAATTCAATGATCCGGAATTGTGCAGACTGAAAACCACTTGCGGGAGTCAATGATGATCTGAAGAGATTGTAATCATCGTAATCCATTCCGTACTTCATAATATCAAATGAATTAATCAAAGCTTCTGTGTATTTGATCAGTCTATTGACCTTGTTGATGATTGTCTTTTCGGGCAGATCTTCGTAAATCAGCTGCTTGAGTTCGTGGATAATCATCTTGAAGTATAGTTCGGTAACCTGGTGGTACATGATGAAGATCTCTTCATCTTTAAAAGTCGTTCGGGGTTTTTGAAGGGAGTTTAAAGTTTCCACTTCAATATAATCCCAATAACTCAGAGGTTTGCTGTGAAATAGACCTTTGAAATAGGTTTCCGGGTTTTCACCGAGGCTTTCATATTTATTCTCGATTTCTGCTATGAGCGATTTGTTTTCCATAAAGTTGTTTTTAAGTATTAGTTATTCTGCGTTGAATTGTTTTATTTTCATTTGGAATATGGTGGCAATCATTTCCGCGCGCTTGTATGCTTCTTCTGCCTTTTCGCCATTGAAGTGCGTGTCGATTGTTGCGTGAAACAGGTGAAGCCATTCGGAGAAATGAGCTTCCGAAACGGGCAGATGCAAGTGATGGGCGAGTGGATTGCCGGAATAGGTGTGATCTCCAAGCAGCAAAGTCTGCCAGAAATGAACCATTTTATCGAGGTGTTCCGGCCATTGATCTTCGCGGATTTTTTCATTGAAAACCGGGCTCAGAAGCTCATTTTCGAGTACTTTGGAATAGAAGGAATGAACCAGGAGTCTGATATCTTCCAAATTCAGAATATCGTGTTTTTCGGTCATGACAAGAATAAATTAAGGATGAGAATCACCAGGTTAGTGACCACGCTCAGGTAAAAAAGGACAAGACACCATTTGGCTGAAACCTGTGCAATAAAGGCACCGTTTGATGCCATAGTAATGTTTGCGCATATGGCCAATAGCACATAGCTTTCTGTTTTGAGAGAATACATGGCGGCAATGGATCCGAAACAACTTTGAGCTGTTAACAGTGCTGCCATTGCCCCAAACCGGGATTTTTCAAAAGATGCTGCTTGTTTTTGGAACCAATTCATTCCGGTTCCGGAAGTTTCTGAAGCTTTCATATGTCATATTTTATTTAAAAAGATATTAAGACCTTTATATCCTTTATTTGTTTAATTTTTTTTCACCTCTTGAGAAAGGACAAACCACTGTTTAACCCATTTGCAAGTTCTTCAATGGTGGTTGTTTCAAGCATGCGTTTCAGGTCATCTCTGATTTTCATAAATTTGTCGTGTAATGGACATGGTTTTAGACTGTTGCATTCTTTCAAACCCAAGCCGCAACCCTGGTACAAGCCATTTCCATCGATGGCAAAAACAATGTCACTCAGACGGATCTGCTGCCTGCTTTCTTCCGGAATTTCAAAACCACCGGTTGGGCCTTTTGTTGATTTGAGGATGCCGTTTTTGGAAAGTACTTGCAGGATTTTTGCTGTGAATGCTTCCGGGGAGTCAATCGCTTTTGAAATGTCTTTTAGGCTCGTCCGGATGTTCAGCTGAGACTGATGAGCGACATAAAGCGTTGCCTTGATTCCGTATTCACAGGTTTTTGAAAACATTATTTTATCATTTTCTGTGACAAAGATAACGAAAATGTTTAATAAAGGAGTTTTTTGTCCGAAATGTTTAACACTACTTTCTGAAACTGGAATTTAATGTGCCGGATTGTTTCGTATTTGAGTTACAAATCAACTGTTTTTGGAAGTCTTTCTCAAATCTGAAGGTCTTGAATGGGTGAATGCATAAAAGGTGTTGCTGAAAGCTCCCAATGTATCGTATCCAACGGAATAAGCAATTTCACTGACCGATTTGTTGGTTTTCAGAAGCATTTCAAGCGCTTTGATAATCCGTAAAGTCTTCAGATACTGAAGAAATGACATGTGCAGCTTGGTTTGAAACAGGCGCGACAAGGTTCGTTCGCTGATATTGAAAACGGTACTCACAGTCGATAAACTCATGGGTTCCGAAAGATTCTTCTCCAGGTAATGAATGATTTTCAGCATCCGTTCATCTTCGGTAACAGGCAAAATCATTGGTAAGGCCGAATTATTGAGCTGGGGAAGCAGGTTTTTCAGTGCCACCAGGAATTCAAAGTTTTCCGAATCGGCGCCTACACTTTTTCCATCCCATATTTCCGTATGATTGATCATCTGGATCAGCAGCTCACTTGCAGGGTAAATTCCCAGTGTACTGTAAAACGGATTCTTGTGATCATCATGCGAGTAGAAGTAAAGTGAACGCAAAACGGTTGCCGAATAACCAATCCGGAGAATGTGCGGAAGTCCCTGTGGAATCCAGAAATAATGCCGTGCAGGAACAACGTACGTTTTGTAATCCACCGTAATATAGGCAATTCCGCCTTCTACGTAACTCAATTGCCCTTTGGTGTGTTTGTGTAACGGGATCAACTTCTCCGATTTTTCGTGCATGACAAAAACGGAATTCCGGTCAACGTCAATTTCTGGTAATGAAGCAATTAATCCCATTGGAAGTGCATAAAAACAAGTTGTTGGACAAAGGTATGATTTATTGGCTGAAATGAATAAATTATTGACTGTTTAAAGAAAATGTCAGCTGAGTTTATTGAGCAATTTTGCATCAGATTTTATAAGATAAATGATATGAAAAAAGTGCTTATTCTCAGTTTCTGGATAACAGCACCGTTTACAAACTTACTGGGACAAAATCCTCCGATTAAGCAAGATACGCTGGTTCTTTCCTTATCGGAAGTTTGGTTAAAAGCAGAAGAATTCAGCAGGGCCATCGAAATCAAACAAAAGGAAGTTGAAATCCGCAAAGAAGAATTATCGGATGCGAAAATGGAACGATATCCCGAAATCGGGATCAAGGGAACAGCAGAAAGGGCTACGAACATCCCGATTTATGATCACGGACTTTTTCATCAGCCTTCTCAGCACGAAGTGATTCACAACTTATATCGGGTCAGCGGTGATTTTTACCTGAATATTTACAACGGAAACAAGTTGAACCTGAAAATCCGCGAAGAGCGGACATTAAGAGATCTTTCCCTGATTGAGAAAGACCGGCAAGTGGCGGAAATCAGGTATCAATCCGCAGCATTGTATTTGGAATTGCGAAAATCCTTCATCTACCTGGAACTGGTTCAGCAGGATATCCGGGACCAGGAAAAGCAGCTGGAAGAGATCAGATCGCTTTATAAGAACGGAGTCATTTTGAAAAGTGATGTGTTACGTGTAGAACTGGATTTGTCAAAACGTAAAATGCTCGAAGTTCAGATCCACAACGATATCCTGATTGCGAACCAGAAATTGAATATCCTGATCGGTGAACCGGATGAGCGCATTATTCGCCCGGTAGAACTCACTGATCCGGGAAATAACCGGGTTGAGAACTACGATGCTTGCCTCAAAACCGCGATGGAACATTCTTTTGATTATCATATTTCAGAACAGATGACCGAATTGAGTGGTTTGCATCTGAAGCAGATCCAGGCAAATGTCCGCCCCAAAATCGGTCTTTACGGAGAATATTATTTCATGAATCCGCAGATCTTTTTGTATCCCTACAATCCGTATTGGTATTCATTGGGAATAGCCGGTCTCCGTGTTTCTTTCCCGGTTTCGTCGCTGTATCACAACATCCATAAAAAGCGGGGAGCAGTCCTGGAATTGGAGAAGGAAGAAGAAGCGCACAAGGAAACGGCAGATCGTGTGAGACAGCAAGTCAAAGAAGCCTATCTCCGTTACAAGGAATCATTGATTCAAATTCAGGTTTCGGAAGTGAATGTGGCACAAGCAGTAGAAAACGCCCGCATCATTAAAGAAACCTATTTCAAACAAAGCTCTTTGATTACCGATTTGCTGGATGCAGATATCCAGGTGCTGCAAACACGTTTTGAATTGGAATCCGCAAAAATGGATGCACAAACCAGGTATTACTTATTGAAAAACATCATCGGAACGATCTGAAATCGCCAAAAGCATTGAATACATGAAAAAGAAATATACAGTTACAGACCGGCTGATTACAAAAATTACGAGCTGGATTGCCGGAATCATAGTCCTTGTTTTAATTGGTTGGGGAGTTCAAACCCTGTGGGAATTTAAAACCTACGAACAAACAAACGACGCACAGGTCGAAGAATACATCAACCCGGTTATTTCGCGGGCGGGTGGTTTTATTACAGCTGTGAAATTCGAAGAAAACCAAATCGTGAAGAAAGGAGATACTTTGTTGTTGATCGACAACCGGGAATACCTGATTCAGCAGGAACAAACAGAAGCTGCAATTCTCAAGGAGGAAGCGCGCCTGGAAGTCTTGGAAAGCACCATTCATACCTTGGAAAATGTCTCGGATGCGGCAAACACGCAAATTCGATCCAACCAGGCAAACTTGCGGAAACAGCAGTTGGATTATGACCGTTATTCCCAACTTTATAAAGAAGAATCCGCAACCAGGCAGCAGTTGGAAGATATGGAAGCAAAACTGGATGTGCAGAAAAGTGATTACCAGGCAGCCCACGATAATTACGACGCTTCGCTTTCAAAAATCCAGGATATCCACGCTGAAAAACTAGTTGTGAAAGCGGAAATCAAACGCCTGAAAGCTTTGTTGGAACGCCATAAGCTGGATGTGAGTTATACGGTAATTACGGCTTCTTACGATGGAAGAATGGGAAAACGAAGCATTGAAGTGGGGCAGATGATTGACGTGGGCGAAGTGTTGGCTTTTATTGTAAATAATGAAACCGATAAATGGATTGTGGCCAATTACAAAGAAACACAGATTGCAAATATGGAATTGGGAGATGAGGTGATTTTCACTGCGGATGCTTATCCGGATAAAGAATTTAAAGGCGAAATTATCTCCATGTCGCCGGCAACGGGTTCGAGTTTTTCCTTACTTCCGCCGGATAATGCAACCGGGAACTATGTGAAAATTGTTCAGCGGATTCCGGTTCGGATTAAAGTGAAAGGAGCAAAAAGAGAACGAGATCTCCTGAAAGCCGGGATGAACGTAAATGTTTCCGTTCCTAAAAAACAGCACCATGTTTAATCGCTTCCCGATTTTCAGAAAATGGGTTCCGGAATGGCTGATCAAGATCATTTTGTTCAGCTTGTTTCTTCCGGGAATTGTGATTTTCTTTCTTCCATTGGCGAATATACATGCCGCAGCAGGGTATTATGGTTGCGAGCCGTCCGATATTCAATTTTCGGTTGCTTTGTTTTATGCAGGCTATACCGGATTTTATGCACTCGAAAGACGCTTCTTCGCCTTTTTTGCGGCAAAGGAATACTTCATTCTTTTCACCTGTTTGAATATCCTTTCAACGTTTATCTGTTATCTCACTTCCGACATTTTTATTCTTTTTCCGCTTCGTTTCATCCAGGGAATGTTGTTTGCGAGCACAGTGAATATGTCGCTCACCGTGATGTTCACGCGTTTGAAGAGTGAACGTGCCCGCGAAATCAGTTTCTCCGTTTTCTTCGGTGTGTTGATTTGCGCTCTGCCTTTCAATAATTTTATTACGGCGGATCTGATCGATTCCTATGACTTCCGGATTGTTTACAAATTGGCACTTTTCTCGTACATTCCGGGCTTGTTTTTCCTGCTTGTTTCCATGAACAATATCCGGTTGGTTCAGCATTTCCCTTTGAAAAAGCTGGATTGGCCCGGTTTTGTCATCTACAGTTTGATTTTATTGCTGATTGCCTATTGTTTGATTTTCGGACAGGAATATTATTGGCTGGAAGATCCCAGAATCCGGAATAGTATTTTCGCAATTGTGGGATTGTTCATCCTGTATTTTATCCGGCAGAAACGGATGAAACGACCGTATGTGGATCTATCCGTTTTCAGATTCAGAAATTTCCTGGTAGGAATTCTGTTGTTGTTCATCTTATACATTTGCCGTTTTGCAATCGGGATTTCGAACACGTATTTTGCCACGGTTCTGAAACTGGATCCGATTCATGTTTCTTACATCAATTTGTGGAACATTGCCGGGTTGGTGCTCGGTGTGATTATTGCCTGTGCGTTCATTCTGCAAAAGAAGAACATTCGTTTGATCTGGATTTCCGGCTTTTCGTTCCTGTTGGTTTACCACGTTCAAATGTTCTTTTCATTCAATCCGGAAGCCAATGAATCCGAATTTTATCTTCCGTTGACAATTCAGGGTTTGGGAGTTGGTTTGCTGATAGTTCCGACCATTGTTTTTGCGATCTCTTCGGTCCCGAAAGCTTTGGGAATGGCAGCTTCAGCCTATTGCCTGGTAACGCGTTACCTGGGTTTTTGTGTGAGTATTGCCCTGATTAATTATTATGAATTGTACGGAAAAAGCAAGCACTACAATACGTTCCAGGAGCGTTTTACCCGTCTGAATCCGGAGGTGAAAGAAATGCTTTCAAAACAGGTGAACAAACTTACTTCTCACGGATTAACTCATTCGCAATCCGTCAAAGGATCGGAAAAGCTCCTGGTACAAGCAATGAATCGCCAGAATCAGCTGCGTTTTGGGATGGATTATTATGAAATGATGTCGTGGCTTCTGATCGGAACAATTCTTTTCATTGCGCTTTTTCCATATTTGAACCGGACAGGGCTGTATTTGAAATCGAAAATCCTTGCTCCTGCCTAAAAAGATAGTCTGAAAACCCCGTAATTATACCTGTTTTTCGATTCCGGTATTTCTACCGTTAAATCGACGTCGGATTCTTTCCAGATTTGCCAATGTAAAATTAGCAGTGGTTTTCAGTGGAATCCGTCTCCGGTTGCAAAAAAAAGGAGACGGAATCCAACAAAGCCAAATGAGTAAGTAGTGTTAAAGTGGTATTGCTATTTTAACCATTGTCACTGGAAAAGAAAATGTAGCGCATTAGGGGATTTGTAATCCCGATATAGCTGAAGATAGATTAATTTATGGCGGAGTATTCAAGGGTTTCGCCGGGATAAATTACGCTTCTGGTTTGTTCTCTTTTAGTTAAAGAGTCAACAGATTTTCAAACCCGAAAAAGTGTTTCCTTTGAGAAACGGAAACACTTTTTTTTCGTAATATTCCCTTCCGATTTTCCCTTTTGTATCCTGAAACAGGTTCTTGAATTGTTTGTTTTGCCAAACGGTTAGATTTATCTGTTTCTTTTGTTTTTTGCAGGTATTTATACCTGTTTTTTGAAAAGTATCTGTAAGATAAGTGGAAGTTTTATATAGATTTGGCTCAGATTTCTAAGAGTTAGAAATTGCAATCTTTAAATTATTCTTGATAAAAACGACTGAAATTATGAAAAAGACAATTTTGATCGCTTCCGTGCTTCTGAATGTAGTATTGGCAGTTTTGGTAATCATGCCTCTTGTTTCAAAAGACGAAATAAAGAAAGAAGTGCGTAAGCATTACTTGAGCAGTACCGCAAATGAAGTCCGTATTGATGATGCAATTGATCATGTAAAAGCCTTTAATAAAAAGTACAGTTACATCAGAGCATATAAGATTTCCGCAATGGATATGATGGAAGTGATGGGAATCGATACCGTTGCAGTGCAGCCGCGTTATGCAAGCTGCAGAGCTTATTTGGGATTAGATCCGGACGGAAAATTCAGAATGTACCTGACGCCGGTTGCAAATAATGTGGATCTGTTTTTTAACCCGACGGATAGTGTAGCTTGTGCAGCTAAAGCAAGCAGCTATGTGTTGGATTTGATCGCGCCTTGCCCGAATACATGTGACTCTTCAAGTCCTTTATATACGTTTGTTAAACCTAAACCCCAACCTTGATTAATACCAAATTCATTTTAATATTGTTTCACCTTCCACTATTCGCTATTGCATTATATGCCTTGGTAATTTGGAAGAAGTTGAAACCGGAACTAAAGGTTCTTGCCTGGTATTTGGTTCTTACGGGAGTTTTGCAGATCATTTCTTTAGTGCTTTGGTTTCTCCATGTAAACAACTTGCCAATCCTGCATTTTTTAGTTCCTCTACGTTTTGTTTTATTGGTTTTTATGTATAAAAGTATCCTGAGCGGCTATGTCCGCTCTTGGGTGCTTGATGCTTTAATGATTGGTTTCTGCGCATTCTCGATATTAAACACCTTGTTCTTTGATCCCTGGAATACCTTCAATTCCAATGCAATGACGGTGGAAAGTATTGCAATGATCATTTTGTCCCTATCAACCTACGTTTTTTTAATGGACAAACGGATGACCGAACATCTGAAAAATTACCTGCGTTCTGCTGAATTAATGAACTCGGGAGTTTTTATTTATTACACCTCATCTCTCCTCCTGACGTATTTCGGAAAGTATATTATTCAGGTCATAAATCCTGAATTGAGTCGTTATACTTGGATTATACATGGAATTTTTTCCGTAATTATGTACTATTACTTCTGGAGAGCGTTATGGAAACAGAACACCACATAACTTTCATTGAAACCTTGTTCCCTTTTGTCGGCATGGTTTTCCTGATTGCCGCAGGAGTGGTTTTCCTAACCCAGCAATTTCGTAAAAATCTCTACAGAGAAGAACTCAAACAAGAAGCATTAAGAAATCAGCACCGTTTGGAGCTATTGCGTTCCGGAATTTTGATCCAGGAACAGGAGCGTAAACGGATTGCCCAGGATATGCACGATGATTTAGGTGCGGTGCTGTCCATTTCCCGAATGCACCTGCTTCAGGCCGAACGAAAATATGCTCATTTGGATGAACAACTGGTTGCAGATCTTCAAAATGTACGGCAATTAACCGAAAGCTCTATTGAAAACATGCGCCGTATCAGTCACGAGCTGATGCCGCCACAGTTGGAACTCTTCGGAGTGATCCAAACACTGGAAGCTGTTTGCGAGCAATTGAACAATACCGGTAAAATCAGAAGTATTTTTTATGCAAATGATGATATTCATGCCTTTATGAAGGATGAATTGATCGATCTGACCTTGTACCGTGTTTGTATGGAGCTGATTAACAATACGATCAAGCACGCTGAAGCAACAGAATTGAGAATAACAATTGCAGGTTCTGAGAAGGAAGTAACCGTTCATTACGTCGATAATGGAAAGGGATTGCCTGCAGAAAGCATCGGTAAAGGAGCCGGATTGAAGAATATCAGAAACAGACTACTATTTTTGGAGGGAGATATTGTGTTAGGTGCGGAGCAGGAAGGTTTTCATGCTACGGTGAATCTCCCCTTGCAATCGATAAAAGCTGAATTGGAAACATAAAATGAAAGAACATATTACAATCGGATTGGTAGAAGATCAATTATTATTCCGAAATGGAATCAAAGCCATTTTGAATAGTTGGGATGAACTGGAGGTCATTTTTGAATCCGGTGAAGGCTACTCTGTTATTGATCGTTTGAATCAAACGGGCCAGGTTCCGGATGTGATGCTGGTAGATCTGTCTCTTCCTGCTGATGGAAATAAAGCATATTCAGGCGAACAATTGACCATCGATCTGGCAGAACATTTTCCGACAATGAAAGTATTAATCCTTTCTGGCTACCAAGATGAACATTTCATAGCAAGATTGATCGAAATCGGAGCACATGGTTACCTGGTGAAAGACAGTGATCCGTTGGAAGTTTACCAGGCAATCACGACGATTCATCAAAAAGGAGTCTATATCAATCAGTTAGCTCTAAAGGCAATTCAGAAGAATTTCGGTAAACGGACAAAGAGTGTCGTTCAGACAAATTCCGATCTGACCCGCCGCGAAATAGAAATTCTTCAGTTGACATGTGAACAATATACAGCGGAAGAAATCGGGGAGAAACTCTACATCAGTGTGAAAACGGTGAACGGACACCGGGCAAATCTTCTTCTGAAAACCGGTTCCCGGAATGCTGCAGGCCTGGTGATGTATGCTGTTAAGAATGGCTTGGTGGAAATTTAAGTTCCTGTCATTGGTCGAAAATTCGGACTTCAAAACCTGAAAAAATTCATTTTGAAAATGATTTAATTAAAAAAATGACGTAATTTTCAATTTGAAAATTCATGTCGATATGAAAAAAGGTAGGAAGAATCTTCTTTTTGAGCGCATTCTCTTTGCGGTAATCGGATTGTTGCTGATCTTCGTTTGTACAACCGGATATTGGGTGTATGACCGGCTTGCACAGGTTTCCGAAAGTCCGCTTCCTACAGATTTAAAAGAAAACCGCCGCTTCATTGTTCGTGATTTGAACAACAATATTCTGAAATCGGATAACCTGACGTATTCCTATTTATACCAGAATAATCCGGATGCTCCTTTGGATTTCGAGATCCTGGAATCACAAACAAATCGAAAAATCAGCTTATTACAATCGTATAAAACAGAAGATTCGGCTTACCAGGAAAAAATCCGGAAATTGAGCATTTTGGTTCAGGCGCGTTTCTTCAACCTGGATACTTTGATGAGTATAAAAAATGAAAACCGGGTGAATGAGACGATGTCCATTGTCGAAAATGAAGTGGAGAATGCCAGCCAGGTTGCCAAGATCAAAATGGAAATCCGGGACCAGGTGAATGAGCTTCAGAATTCCCAGTCTTCCCAAGCTCCGGCTGTATCTCAGCCTTCTCAGAAGCAGGAAGAGCCAAAGAAAAAATTGTTTCAGCGAAAGAATAAAAAAACAACAGAGCAGCCGGCTTCTACTCCCGCTGTGGTTCACCAACCAACTCCGCAGGTAAGAATAAAAGCTTCGGATATTGCGGCGCAAAGTACAAACGAAATAGCGCAAAAGATCCGGTCGGTGAAAACGGCAGCCGTTTCGAAAGAGTCCCGAATGAACCGCTATAAATTGAGCCTGGAACAGGAAAACAATTTGTTGAGCAAGGAAATCGGCCAGATCTTTCAATCTATTGAGTTATCCGATAAAAAGGAACTCCTGAAAGAAACCCGGCACGCCAAACAAGTGGCTGCAGATACCAACCAAATCATCTTTCTTTTCAGTGTTATCTCCAGTTTGCTAATCATCATGATCGTGGTTCTGATCATTACTTTGTTCAATAAATCGAAGGAGACCAATTACCAATTGAAATTGGCAAAGGATAAAAGTGATCAGCTCACGGAAGCAAAATCGCGTTTCCTGGCGACGATGAGTCATGAAATCCGGACACCATTGAATGCAATTTCAGGGTTCACGGAGCAGTTGTTTTTTGAGCCTTTGAATCAAAGTGCCGCGAAAAAAGTGAAGATCATCCGCAATTCGGTGAAACACCTTTCCCAGATTACGAACGAAATCCTGGATTTATCCAAACTGGAAAAAGACCATATTCAGTTGGAGACAATTGCCTTTAATCCTGCCAATGAAATTATGATGCTCCTCGAACAATACGAATTACAGGTTCTGGAGAAAAATAACCGGCTTGTTGTAGAACTGGATGAAAACCCTTTTCCGAATGTGATGGGAGATCCGCTGCGTTTTCGTCAGATTATCATTAACCTGATCAGCAATGCAAATAAGTTCACAAAAGACGGATTGATCACCATTGATCTGAAATTCGAAGAAATTGATCCGCGAAATATCCGCTGTTTGATCGAGGTGCAGGACCAGGGAATCGGAATGTCGCCGGGACAAAAAGAACGCATTTTCGAACCGTTTGAACAGGCGGATCTGACTGTGACGAGAAAATATGGAGGAACCGGTTTGGGATTGAGTATCACCAAACAAATCATCGACAAGCAAAACGGTTCGATCCGTTTGAATAGCGAAGAAGGAATCGGAACTACGTTCTACATAGAAATTCCGTTCGAAATCACCGATGAAAAAATCGATGCTCCGCGTGCACCTTCCCGCACGGATTTCTCGTTCCTGAAAGACAAAACAGTCTTGATCGTAGACGATGAACCATTTAATCGTACGCTCTTACGAAGTATGTTTCACGGAGTAAATGTGAAGTTGCTCGAAGCAGTAAACGGATTGGAAGCATTGGAATCTTTGAAAAACAATGACATTGATTTCGTTTTGCTGGATGTGCGGATGCCGGAGATGAACGGACATGAGCTCCGTCAGAAAATGGCCGAAATGGAAACCCTGAACCAGATTCCGGTAGTTGGTTTGACAGCCACATTGGATGAAGAGAAGCGGCAGGATATGTTGGATTCCGGTTGGACGGAAGTACTTACCAAACCCGTTAACCCGGAAGAATTGCGCAGAATTTTATTTCAAATATATAAAGACCACAATATGGGAACTGAATTGGATGAGGCAGATTTCAAGAGCCTACAGAAGTTGACGAATAATAATGACAGTTTCTATATGGAGCTCTTGCAAACATTTGTGAGTTCGACCGAAAACGGTTTGTCCAAGATCAAAAACCTGGTTCAAACGGAGAATTGGGTTGAAATCTCGGAATTGGCACATCAGCTGGCTGCTCCGTTCAAGCATTTCGGGGCGAATAATTGCTACACAACCCTGAAGGAAATTGAGCGGATGGGAAAAGAATCCAAAATTGATGCTGCGACAATGAAGGAATTGATCGAAGTATTCGAAGAACAGGCGAACCACATAATCACCCAGGTGAAAGATAAATTAAACTCAAATGACTGATATGGAAACCGGCATCACACAACGTATTTTTATAGTTGAAGACAATGATTGGTACCAAAAACTCCTGGTGCATACCGTTTCATTGAACCCGGATTATGAAGTGGAATCCTTTTCAACCGGAAAGGAACTGCTTGCCCGTCTGAATCATGAAATTCCGGATTTGATTACGATGGATTACCGCCTTCCGGATATTTCCGGGGAGGAATTACTGGAAAAAATCAAATCGCTCAGTCCGGGAACACAGGTAATCGTTATTTCGGAGCAGGAGGAAATTGAAACAGCGGTAAGCTTGCTGAAATTGGGTGCTTACGATTACATCGTAAAAGGAACGGATATTCGCAACCGTTTGTTGAATACGCTTTCCAATGCACAAAATCAGACGAAACTTTTGAAGAAGATCGAAAAACTGGAGCAGGAAGTTCAGACGAAATACAATTTCAGCGATACGATTATCGGGCAAAGCAGCAAGATGCAGCATATTTTTATGTTGCTTCAAAAGGCTGTTTCGAACAATATTACCGTTTCCATCACCGGGGAAACCGGAACCGGAAAAGAAGTAATCGCGAAAGCAATTCACTACAATTCCATTTACAAAGACAAGCCATTCGTTGCAATCAACGTGGCTGCGATTCCGAAAGAATTGTTCGAAAGTGAATTGTTCGGTCATGAAAAAGGGTCGTTTACCGGGGCAAATCAAACGCGGATCGGGAAATTCGAAGAAGCAGACGGCGGAACCTTGTTCCTGGACGAAATTGCAGAATTGGATCCGGTATTCCAGGCAAAGTTGCTGCGTGCGTTACAGGAACGTGAAATCACACGGGTGGGTGGAAATAAGATCTACAAATTCAATTGCAGGATCATCGTTGCAACCCACAAAAACTTATTGCAGGAAGTGAAATCCGGTGCTTTCCGGGAAGATTTATACTATCGTTTGTTCGGGCTTCCGATTGAATTGCCACCGTTACGTGAGCGCGAAAAAGATACCCTGTTGCTGAGTAAGAGTTTTGTGGAGCGCTTTTGCAAGGAAAACAATATGACAGTGAAGAAGATTAGTCCTGCAGCGCAAAACAAGTTGTTGGCTTATCCGTGGCCGGGAAATGTGCGGGAATTAAAATCCGTAATCGAACTGGCTTCCGTGATGTCGATGAATGATTTGATCGAAGCGGATGATATCGTAGTGGCAAGTGCGGACATTCTTTCCGGAATCATCGCGGAAGAAATGAGCCTGAGAGCTTACAACCGGAAAATTGTGCAGTTGTTCCTGGATAAATACAACAACAACACCAAATTGGTAGCAGATAAACTCGATATCGGTCAAACAACGATTTATCGCATGCTGAAAGAAGAGGAAGAAGATTAGTCCTCCATTCTTCTCTAAGAATTGGTTTTTTCGAAATTGTAATTCTTCCGGTTCGAAGCTCGATATATAATGGCCCTTATGCTGAAAATCGTAAAAAAGTAGAAAATGTAGCGATAAAAGCATTTTTTGTTTGAGTTCGGACACGTAGTGGGCGGACGAGTTTTAAATGCTTTCGCGAAATGCCTCGTACTTTTTAGATTTTCGAATACAGGCCTAGACTTTTGGCTCCACCTTTTTGGCAATGAAAAAGGTGGAAAGCAAATTAAAAAACAATGTTGATATTTTCATTTTGAAAATATTTTTTTCATTTTGAAATGAAATTGAAAAAGTGCCATTTGTAAAACCGTTGATTTTCAACGGTTTTTTGTTTTTATGCGCTTTGGCACGTTCTTTATGATAGATAATGCAAGAAAATCACTTTTGAAAGAACGATTTCAGAGACAGTGAATAAAGACTGAGTTACAATAGGAAGCATTTCCGTTTAAAGTAGTGGTGAAGGTCTCGATTCGGGACCCGGCCACGAAGATATATTCAGTGAACGATTTTGCAATGGTGTAGACTTAGGAATGGTGGTATAGAGTGGGTTTGAATTCCAACGTTCCTAAGACACCTGTTGCGAGAAACAGATTATGAAGAAAAATTATTAGAAGAGTGTACTATCAATCATAACGCTATAAGTTAGGTAACAATTAGGTTAGTTTAGGTTTCAGTTTAGGTTTAATTTAGAGGTATACATGTACAGGTTGATAGTGAAGTACGTGTGGTAGCTACGCCCCCGTTGATTAATATTAACGGGGGTTTGTATTTTATATTACCCCGACATTCAAATTTCCTGGACCTGGGATTGTGTCTGTCAATTATAACTGATCAACAAGGAGCTTATCAGGGCTGCCGAAAATGAAAGCACAGAGAAGTGAATGCGGTATTTTAATGAAAGGTTGACGATCAGAATAGTATGATAAAGCAGGTTTGCGACAACAGAGAAAAGTAAGAATGCGATATCTCCTCCTGATTTACCTTCCTGAGAATAAAACAGGAAAGAGGTTGCGATTCCCGGAATCAGTAAGTACCATAAGAAATAGATCAAAAAAGTTTTCATATGAAATCAATCATTTTCAAAACGAAATAATCCCGGTGCCCAGCTTGTAAATCGTTTTTTGTTCCGTTTTTCATTGATTCCGAAACTTGAATTGAATGGTAACTCAACGCATTTTAATTTGAATTCTTCGATCGTATTCAAAAGTTTAAAAGGGCCACAAATATCATGGGTGCAAATGCGGAAAATGCAATTTGTATCTACGAGTTTGCTACTCGAATACTTTAAAGATTCAATGTTGCAGGGAAAGAAGAATAGATCGACTTTGTCATCTTTACAACTGTCCCGGAGGGAATAAGATTTTTCCCGGATACTATTGAGCAGAGATACCGGAATTTGAGAAACAATTAGAGTTGTATCCTTTCTGATTCTATCTGCAATATACTCAGGACTTATTGTGAAATTTTCAGTGTCAACTTTTATGAAATAAGCATTGTAGCTTCCGAAGACCAATAGGCCATTTGTGTTTTCAATTTGCTGACCTGTTGTATGAAGGCAAGTGAGTAATAGCATGCATCCGGTCACGTATCTTTTTATCCTGTTTGTGATTGTAGGTTGCTTCAATATTGTCGGTGTTTGATTGATGTCTTTATTTAGGCAAAATACGAAAAATGGGTGAGTTAGCTCGTTTCTTTTCAGAGAACTATCAATACTGAAAATTGATGGCTGCGAAGATCAATTATTTTCTTAGGGTGATTTCCACACTCAATTCTCGAAACTCACACTGAAAAGAAAAAGAGTTTAGAGCGAGTTTGAGTGAAGGGGGTAAAAAAAGCCTCCTGAGATATTAAAAACTCAATTTGAAAGATTTTGCACCATTGCATAAAGTATTCGGGACAACTCATCTGCTTTTTTCAAAAAAGAATTAAACGTGTTTTCTTCGATAGAATTAGAATCATGCAAAATGTCTAGGATGGCTACACACTCAAAAACAGATCCTCTGGATATTATGAAGAAATTTCTTCGATCCGGTTTCGAAAAACGCCCGGAACCTTCTGCAATATTTAAGGCAATACTAAAAGATGCGCGAGATAGTTGATCTCTTACTGTTCTATCCAGTTTAACTGTGTTTATTAATTGTTTTGATTCTAAATGAAAGACTTTTGCCTTCTTATATACTTCAAGATTTTGAAATTCAAACATAGTAGTGAAATGTAGTTGTTACTTGAATATACGGATTCTTTTTCATAACTACAATCTATTCATCATTCTCATTCTGTTTCTCATTCTCAAAAATAACGACTGAAGAAAGAGCGAGAATGAGAACGAGAATGAAGACAAAAAAATAACGGCTGCAAAGTAAAACTTATTTGTTTAGAGGAATCCCACACTCAATTCTCACACTCACACTGAAAAAAGCTGATAGAGAAACAAATTAGAGTGAGCAACAGTGTGAGAGAAGAGGGCAATAAAAAAGCCGATGAAAAATCATCAGCTTTTTTATTGGTACCTCGGGCCGGAATCGAACCGGCACACCCGAAAGTACAGGATTTTGAATCCAGCGCGTCTACCAGTTCCGCCACCGAGGCATTTCATTTATTGTTGTCCGACTGACAACAATCACTTACCATTGCAAGCGGGTGCAAAAATAAGGAATTATTTTAAATCTACAAGCAGATATTAAAAAATCGAGATTATTTGATGATTTTTAATGTTGCGTGTTCTTCACCTTGAATCAACTCGATGAAATAGACACCGGATGTAAGGATTTCTAAATTATTCAATGTGAATGATTTGTCGTAAGAAGATGTTGCCGGAATGATCTGCTGCGTGACTATTCTTCCCATTCCGTCGCGAAGTACAATTTGTGCTCCCGTGAGATCAGTTTGCTGCCATTGAAGCGTAATCAGCGATGAAAACGGGTTCGGATAAGCGCTGATTTGATTCAGATTTACCAAATCCTGGATTCCCATCATGCTGCAGCCATTCAATGTGCCGGGGATATTTGCATCCAACCAGGTCAATCGTCTGTGGTACCAACTTTTCAAACGTTGTACTTCTTCAGCAAAAGTCTGACTCGGAGCCTGAAATTCAGGAGTTCCGGTTGCAATCCCCATGTGTCCCCAGGTTCGGTAATGCCAGACCTGACTTTCGTTCACGGCTTGAGCAACCGAATCAATTTTCGCATCGATATACGTTTCCTTCAGAATGCTTCTTCTCAGGTCTTCGTAGCGGCAACGGAGTTCATTTGCAAACAGGGAATCTTCCAGCAAGCGGATATACCAGCCGGGAGCATTCACATCCTGGTCGCATTCACCGTACATGAATTGAGAACCATCTTCCGAACCACTCCACATATCTTTCTCCGCCCAGTCAAAATCCCAAACCGGTCCTGCTTTCAGTTTCCGGATCGTTCCGTCATTTTTATCCTTGTCTTTGGAGAAATACCGGCTCTTTTTGAAACCGTCTCCGTTTCGCGCCACTTCATTCACAATGAAATAATCAATAAAAGAAGGGACATCAATGTATTTGCGATAGCCTAAAGTCGGATTGGTGAAATTGCTTCCGTACAAAGCCGTTTCATAGTCGTTGATGAAATTCTGAATGTATGTTTTCTGTTGCGGCATGATTTCATCGGGCTTCGGATAAACATAGACCATGTGAATATCCAATCCGGGAAATCCGATCGGGCTGTAATTCAATTGCCAGGAATCGTCATTTGTCCAGTAATCCACTTTCAGAATATAACCTCCTGTGAGATCGTTTCCGCTGATTTCAGTTGGATCCAGTTTTGACACATCGACCCGGTTTTTGTCGCGTTTGATTTTTTCACCCAAGAGGTAAATTCCCTGGTATTCGCCATTCAGAACAACATCCACTAAACGCATCCTCGTGGCATAATGCCCCATGGAATCAAATAAATGAAAAGGAATGATGTTTCTGGCGAAGGATTTGTCGTTGTAATTGGCAAGCAGCACCCAATCGCTTTCCGTAGGCATTCCGAGCAGAGAAGTGTCGATGGAATTTCCGTTGACGTCCCAGGTTTCAAAAGCATAAGGTTTTTGCGGAAGTGTTGCTGAGTAATTTCCACGGTATTCAATTCCGATTTTTCCGTTGTAATGCGCCGGCTGATCCGTCATGTAATTCCGGATGCCTGAGCCATTGTAGCGAATCTTCATATCGGCCATCACTTTCGGGTCGTCCTGGATCGCATTTCCATTGGTGTTGATTTCCACAATCGGAAGCAAAGAAGAAGTCAATGAAAAATATCCCGCGGGATTATTTCCGAAGGTAATGGAAAAGGACAACAGGTTCCCCTGGTCTGATCCGTAGTTGTCATTGATCCGCAACTTCCATACTCCGTTCGGATTCTGACCGTTGTTTACAAATCCCATTTGCCCCAACGGCTTAAAGGTTCCGGTAAAAGGAGCGGTTCCGGAAGCGGCACTGTTTGCTGCACCCGTGTTGAAACAGGTATTGGTGAAGTTGTCATCTCCGCCACCCAGGTTTGAAAACAACATGCCGGTCGTTCCGTCGGGAGCAACAATCCAGACCGTTAAATCCGCATCCCAGGTATGTGTGAGATTGATACAAACCGTTTCCAATCCGAAATTGACAGTATCAATCACGTTGGAAAGCCCGCTGACAGTGACCGGAACATCAATGGTTGTGTTGTCATTGATTGGTCCGCCGCCGCCGTTGAACGTTTGACAAAATAGTGAAGAAGAGATGCTTGTAAAGAGAATCAGGAGCGTTTTTTTCATTGGTTTCGTAGTTCTGAAACGAATGTAGTTAAAATTGAATTAATGATTTCTTAATATTGAATTTTAACAAAAAGAAGGTTTTCTGACAGAGGACTTCTGGAAAATGATTGAAATAAAATCGAAGAGATCTGCCAGGTGCAAACCTCTGAATTAAATTTCAACAGTCAGCACTATTTTTTGATGAATTGTTTCACGGATTTTCCTCCATCTTGAAATTGGACATGAGCAAAATACACTCCGGCAGAAAGGTCTTTTATATTAACAACAGCCTCGCTTTCGTTTTCAACCTGGTTTGAAAGCATTGTTTGCCCGGAAATTGAACAGATGCTTACTGTTGCATTGGTCATATTCTGTCCTGAAATGATCAAATATTCGCTTCCCGGATTCGGATACATCGATAGATCAACCGTTTGATTTTGGTCTGTTAACCCTAGTATAAAGGTATCCATCCGATAGACTTTTAATGTTTCATTATAAACCGTTGCTAACAACAAGCGTCCTTGAGTATCAAACCCACAGTTTCTGATTTTGTTGTCGCCTAAACCATGATCAATGGTGTAAATATGCTGTCCGTTGTAAACCTTTAAAACAGAAGGTGCGGTGTGCCAGGAATATTTTATAAACGCAAATGCTGCGTAATTGTTTAGAGGACTTATTGCTATATCCGTTATGTCTGCCGGCTCAAACGGATTAGGATCCAGAATGTTGATTTCTTCTATTGTTGTACTGATATTATCTGAGGTGTTGAGAGAAGAAAGCTTATAATATTGATATTCCATGGTTGGGTCCGAAAGAGCCAATTCAGCAATGATCATTTTTGAAGAACGAATCTCTGTTTTGAACTTAGAAACAGATTGATAATTGAATGTAACATCCGTATTATTCCAATTTGAGCCATCATAACTGCTAATAAATGAAGATGTAGAACTGTAACTTAAGTACAGCCGTTCGTTTTGCTGGTTGAACTGGATATCCGAACCGGCAATTAGGTTAGGGTCATTTGAAAAGTCGGGATGAACAGAGAACGTGTCAAATGTATTGTCGCTCAGATCATAGGTAACAAATCGGGGAATTGTGGTGGATCCATTCCAATGAAAGTAGATGATATATGCTAATTTGTTTTCTTCATCTACACTAAACAGTAAATTGTTGATGTTTCCTGAAATAGTTTCATTAATTGCTGAAGCCGCCGACCAGGATCCGGAATAAGATCTTACAAACACACCGTCGGATTTTGTATAAACCAATACTGTTTGATCTGTTTCAGGAATATGATGGACATCAAAATCCTTGACATTCGTATCCAAAAGCCCGGATTGAGAATCCTGCCATGTACCTCCGGTATACTTTTTTACAAATAAGCTGTCATCTGCAATGTAGACAACAAAAGGAGTTCCGGCATTGTCAGAATAAACCCCAACAGGATAATCCGGTAAAATCTTTGTGTCTATCTCATTACCTAATAGAACAGGAGTTTGAGAAAACAAAGAACTAATCTGCAAGAAAAAAATTAAAGGCAAGAAAATACGCATCATTCAGATTTTGAAAGGTTGTTTTGAAGATTGGTCTGAATGCACTTGAAATTTAGAAATAGGAAAATGCTCATTTCAAATACCGGGTGATTCAGGTAATCCAAAAATACGAATCAACTTTTGTTTAATCAAATTTTAAGGCTAATTCCTGTTAACTGAAGATCGGCGTCAACTGATTAATAGTACCTTTGTTTCCATCAAATAATTCTGGAAGGATGTCTAAAATTCTGATTAAAAATATTCACACACTTTATCAGGCGGGAGAAGATTTTCCTGCATTTCTGAGTGGGGAAGCAATGAGCGTTGTCCCGACAATTAAAAATGCCTACCTGGCATTGGAAGACGGAGTCATTGTAGCATATGGACCAATGGACGAATGGGAAGGAATCACGGATTGGAGAGGTGTTGAAATCATTGATGCAGAAGGACAAAGTGTTATGCCGGCGTTTTGTGACCCGCACACGCATACCGTTTTCGCACGAACGCGAGAAGAAGAATTTGTGGATAGAATTAAAGGCTTGACGTACGAAGAAATTGCGTTGAAAGGTGGTGGAATTCTGAATTCTGCACGCAGATTGGGCGAACTTTCGGAAGAAGAACTTTTCCAGGAAGCACTGAAACGTGTCCGTAAAATGATGGCAAACGGAACCGGTGCGTTGGAGATCAAATCAGGTTATGGTTTGTCTGTTGAAGCGGAATTGAAAATCCTGCGCGTGATCAAACGCTTGAAACAGGAATCCGGAATTGCGATCAAAGCGACATTTTTGGGTGCGCACGCTTTCCCGAAAGAATTCAAGGAAAATCACCAGGGATACATTGATTTGATTGTCAATGAAATGCTTCCGCTGATTGCGGCAGAAGGGTTGGCGGATTACATCGACGTTTTTTGTGAGCGAAATTACTTCTCGGTAGAGGAGATGCAATATATTTTGAGTGAAGGAAAAAAACTCGGATTGATTCCAAAAGTGCATGTCAATCAATTCTCGATTATGGGAGGAGTGAAAGCAGCTGTGGAATTGGGAGCTTTGTCAGTCGATCACCTCGAAGAATCCAACGACGAAGACATTGAAGTGTTGAAAGGAAGCGGTTGTATGCCGACTTTCTTACCGGGATGTTCTCATTTCATCAGCATTCCGTTCGGAAATGCGCGGAAGTTCATCCAGGAAGGATTGCCGGTTGCGCTGGCAACGGATTATAACCCTGGAACAACTCCTTGCGATAACATGCAGATGATTTTTTCATTGGCCTGTGTCAAAATGAAACTCACTCCGGAAGAAGCATTCAATGCTTTGACGATCAATGCAGCATATGCAATGGGCTTGTCCGAAACACACGGAACAATTTCCCTTGGGAAGTCAACTCCGTTGATTTTAACGAAACCGATTGATTCACTGGCATATATTCCGTATGCTTTTGGAGAAAATCACGTGGACCGACTTGTTTTTTAGTTAATTTTAAAATTGTTTAACTTACGTTGAGCAAATAGTTTTTCACTTTTAGCGTTTTGATGTTCACATGAACAAACTGGTTTTTTTGGTTTTTACCCTTTTGTATTTTCAGTCCTATGGGCAGGAAACGGGAAAAGATTACCAGTTATTATGGGAAGTCAAGGCAAAAGGAAACAAGAAGACGAGCTACATTTTCGGAAGCATGCATTCCAATGATCCGAGGTTGTTCAATTTCCCGGATTCGCTTTATTCTGCTTTTGCAAGTGTCGATGCGGTCGTTTTGGAAACGGATGTCATGCAGATTTATGATCAATACGATGTTCGCCTGAACCTCTTCAATTTTGATTTGTTTGACAAGAAACGTTCGTTTGCCGGATCGAAAAAAGCAACGCAGACTGTTTATGGTTCGGAAGACGGAAGACCCCAGTTTTTAGATGCGTATTTTCAGCAGGCAGGTTATTGCGGTGGTAAAAGTTTTTACCAGTTGGAAACCGTCCAGGATCAGATGAAACTGGCGGAAAACCCGGAATTGTTCAATACACGAACGGCTATTAATGGCTTGTTTTTTACCAAAGAAGCCTTTATTCAAACTTACCTGAACGGAGACATTGCTTCGCTTACCAATATGCTGAAATCGCAGTTCAAAGGAGCTCCGGACGCCTACGAAGAATTGATCACCAAACGAAATCAGATCATGGCGAAAGGATTAGATACCCTGATCCGGAAGAAAAGCGTTTTTTGTGCAATCGGTTCCGGGCATTTGTACGGATCGGATGGAGTATTGCAGTTGCTGAAACAAAAAGGATTCCAGGTGAGATCGGTCAAAGCGACGTATGTCAATTCAACAATGGAACAGAAGAAACTGGTTCAATCCTGGAGAAGTTATTCCATTACCGACGAAGAGAATTCCTTCCGGATGACGTTTGGCGGAAAACCACTCGAATTGGAAGATACCAACAAAAAGCATTATATCTACCAGGAACTCGGACAGGGAAATACCTTCGAATTGATCATTCATGCGTCGGAAGATTACCTGGATGACAACCGCTACAATTTTGTAGAAAATGACCTGGCGAAAACAACGGAACTGACTTTGGATGCCGGGGCAGTAGTCATTGAAGGTTTGGTATTGGATCCGATTAAAGGATATCAATGGAAACGTTTCATTCAATTCGGAGAAGTATGTTACGAATTGGTGTGTTACGGAGGAAACAAATTCATGCATTCCGACCGGCCGGGAAAATTCTTCCAAAAGTTTGAAATTCTGGCAGAAAAGGAATAACCAACAACGAATTGTTTATTCATATTTCGCAATCTTCAAATGAATTTATCGGTTAAGCCTAATTTAGATGCGATTTATCGTACATATGATTGAAAGAACCTTAGAACCGATTCTACGCCAGAAATGCCAGGAAAGTAAAATTGTAGTGCTCAGAGGAGCGAGGAGAACGGGACGTCTGACGCTTGTTTCGCGCATTTTCAACCTGGAAGACGAACAGGTCGGAATCATTGATTGTTCAAATAAAAAGGAATTGAAACAAATGAATTCCATGGAACAGTTGAAGCAGTTCAGTGCCGATAAAAAAGTGGTTATTATCCGCGATGCCCAGTTATTGGAACAGCTTCAGGATTACATTGATTTTGCCATTGATTCCGATTCCCTGGAAAACATCATCTTGATTTGTTCTTTCGAACCGGAATTGCATGAAGATTTGTGGGAAGCGTTGCGTGATCAGGGACTGGAATTGAACCTGTTTCCGCTTTCCTATTCCGAAAGTGCAAAATTCCACGGCCTGGTCCAGGAAGATAAAGAATTGGAACAAAGACTGATTTTTGGGTATTACCCGGAAGTGATTCTCAATCAAGCCGAAGCGGAAAACACCATTTCCGGAATTATCGAAACAAGTATTTTTACGCAGTTAGGAGCTTCCGAACGTATCAATAAAAAGGAAAACCTGATCAAATTGCTTCGTCACCTGGCTTTCAATATCGGGAAAGTGATCAGTTTTAATGACCTGGGGAAAAAGTGCAATCTCGACAATGAAACCGTGGAACGTTATGTGAAACTGTTTGCAAAAGCGAATTTACTGGTCTTGATTTCCTCTTACAACAACGGTCACCGTTACGAATTGAAAAAAAGTCATGTGGTTTATTTCCTGGATAACGGAATCCGAAATGCTTTGATTCGTGCTTTTCAGCCTTTGGAATTCCGCAATGACGTGGAAGAATTGTGGCGAAACTTCGTAATCAGCGAACGTTACAAAGCCAATCAGTATGCAGCCAAAAACCCGGAAGTATTCTTTTGGCTGACGCATACGAAACAGGAAGTGGATTACCTCGAAATAGAAAACGAGGAAGCTTTCGGAGTAAAAATGCGCTGGGAAGATTCGAAAAAAATCAAAATTCCGGCATCGTTCCAGGAATTGTATCCCCAGATTAAAGTGACAGGAGTAAACAAGAAAACCTTCTGGACTTTTCTGAGAAAGTGACAAAAGAGGCAATATCGTTTTAGCTTCATTTTCACAGAAAAATAACACAGCTTCTTAAAATTCTTCGCTAAATTCACGGAAATCACAGTATGAAGACAAAAGCAGAAATAGTAGAAAACTGGTTGCCTCGCTACACAGGGGAAGAATTGGCAAACTTCGGACAATACATTTTGTTGTGCAACTTCCACAACTACGTGGAGAAATTTGCAGAAATGTATGGAGTGGAAGTGATTGGTAAAAGCAAACCGATGCAGTGTGCAACGGCAAACGGAATTACCATCATCAACTTCGGAATGGGAAGTGCTTCAGCAGCTACGTGTATGGATTTGTTGTCGGCAATCAAACCGAAAGCAGTCTTGTTTTTGGGGAAATGCGGTGGTTTGAAAAATAAAAGCGAAGTCGGAGACCTGATATTACCGATTGCGGCAATCCGGGGAGAAGGAACCAGTAACGATTATTTTCCCTCGGAAGTTCCGGCATTACCGGCCTTCGCTTTGCAAAAAGCAATCTCTACAACGATTCGCGATGCAGGATTTGATTACTGGACAGGGACCTGTTATACGACCAACCGCCGGGTTTGGGAGCACGATGAAAAGTTCAAAGAATACCTAAGCAGTATCCGAGCAATGGCGATTGATATGGAAACCGCTACGATTTTCATGGTTGGATTCGCCAATAAGATTCCTACGGGAGCTTTGTTATTGGTGAGCGATCAACCGATGACGCCGGAAGGAGTGAAAACAAGTGAAAGCGACTCGAAAGTAACTGCCGGATATGTGGATGCACATTTGACCATCGGAATTGATTCGTTGAAACAGCTGATCAATAACGGGCACACGGTGAAGCATTTGAGATTCTAAGAGAGAGCCTTTCGCTAATTGCGTCACTTCGATTTCTATGACACTTGCAAATTAATTTGATACTTTTTATTGTTGTTGATACA
>VFQN01000171.1_pt1 | contig 135399 bp, 132 predicted proteins | sample 3512371 | NCBI WGS metagenome assembly VFQN01 (sample SAMN10412370, study PRJNA504923) | tailings metagenome | isolation source: Replicate 2 from Balatoc abandoned mine | place: Philippines: Itogon, Benguet | collected 2017-08-28 | reverse complement strand
GCAAAACAACCGCCCGGCTCTAATCCCAGCTGGTGGAAAGCTGGGGGTCACGTCAAGTGCTTTACCAAGGTGTCTAAAGAGGTTCGAAAGCAGGACCGGACACTCTATTCTCCCGGCCATCTGAATGCGGCCTTTAAAGCCGGATTCTCCGCTCTTCCATCGCCTTGGGTGTCAATGGAAGTTCGATACTTGGTGCGCTCGGATGCAGAGATAACCCTAGAATCGCCGATTTTCAGCCAAATGAACAAAAAAGGGTTATCGAAGAGGCCCTAGGTAGACTAGCAATCAAGTTGACTTTGTGAAAGATGGGGCTGCCTTGGAGGTCCAGTTTAGGAAATATTCCCTATTATTAACCCATGATCCATTTGTAAAGCATATGACTTTCATCTCGATGAGAAATATTAAAGTTGGCTTGGAGATTCTTCCAATGAAGTCTCTCAGTGATGAAATGTCTTCGGGGTCTACGTTCTACGAAAAAGATTTGAACAAGTTGGTTTGTCAAGGTCGCAGTACTCCTGCAGTGCCGCTGGTTTTGATAGGCGTTGATTGCTAGGCAGCTTTTCGGTGGCTTTGGTGCCACGATAAACTGTTAAACCAATCTCCAACGACTGCTCCAGCTAGAATCCAGGTTGCATACTTGCGCAGCTTGGCCTCACTAACCAAGCGCTTGTCCTCGGCAGTCATTTCAGCAGTCGCGATAATGAAGTCCTCGAGAGCAGGTCGCTCGTTCTGATCAACGATTTCCAAAAGCCGGGAGTGCACGATATCAGCCAGTTCTCCCAGTTGATCAGTAACGTCAAAAGGACCAACCCCTTCGAGCTTGTGCGCCCAAGCCTGCTGGAGCAACTGCGGTGTCGTTTTCAGCAATTTGCGCTCTGACATTTGAAATATGGGCGTTAGAGCGCGGAGCAGTTCTGCCATCGCTTCGCTTTTCATTAGGTCGCGTGTAACAGAGCCGTCGAGATCTAGTTCACGGACATCTTTCGACGGGCCGAAGAAGAAGCGAACTCGCCAAGCGGCAGAAGGCCCGGCGACATCATTAGAGAGTTCGAACCGCATACCACTTTTAAATCTTAGATGGGGGAGCGCTGCACGGAAGCTCCGATCTATGGGGTATGTGCGGCCCTCTTTATCCGGCAGCGTAATCGGAGCAACTTTATCCGGGAGTTTCAGTGTCTTTCCCGCTGCTGCGTAGCCCTTGAACGTTTCAGTTACAGTTCCGCGTGCAGCAAGAGCGAGAAGGTAGGTGAAAGTTGGAGGAATCGCATTACCGATCATCTTCGCCTTCTCTGCAAAGGACTTCGCGAAGAATTGGTAGGTAATCGGAAACCCCTGCAGCGAGGCTCTCTCGCGAATGGTCAGTCGTCGAAACTGCCCAGGCGACAGAGGGTCTTCGATTACAACGCTTTCGCGTGAGACGCGCGTACACGTTGCAGTCACGGTCCTCGCGGGGGCGTCCAGATGATCGGGGAAGGCCATATTGTTGTATACAGGGTGGTAGGTCTTCGCCTCGCGGTTCATCCGCAGCTCTTCAGGATTGAGTGGCTGCTCAGCTTGGGTTTCAGTTAGTTCGTTGGCTGCCAGCACCGCTCCCCATACAGGGTCGATGACAGTCTCAGCGTTAGACAGCGCCGCGATCACATCGCCGAGAGTTCGCTGCGGGATAACACCCTTCAACAGTTGAATGCGATCCAGCGGGATGTTGGTGGCGATGCAGCGCCGACGTGCTTGAGGCGTCCCATATTCTGAGAAGTCGATCACCTCGATCTGAGCACCCAGATTGCGGAACTTGTAGAGAGGATGCTTTGGCTCCTCAAAACCCCGCCTAAGCACTTCAGCAACCCGAGGAACATTCTCCATCGCCCAAAAGCGTGGCTTCAGATAGGCTACGATCTCAAAAAATTTGACAAGATCCTTCATGCCCTCAGCAAGATTTCCGCTTCCGCCTCGATTTGCGTATGAAAACTGAGTGCAAGGGGGGCTGCCTACGACTAAATCGATGTCGGCAGGTAAATCGTCAAGTTTCAGCTTACGGATATCGGCCCGTTGCAAATGGCCGCCGAGGTTCCCGTTGTGCGTGTCGATCGCAGGCTGCCACCATTCATAGGAATTCACGACCTCAACCCCGGCGAGGCGGAGGCCAAGGCTCCAGCCGCCGATACCCGAATATAGATCGATTGCCCGCACTGAGACCTCACTCCTGAACTTTTGGCATTATACCGGCCCGACTGCGCGGCACAAAATCCAACTTTCCAAATTTCCCAATGAACGCCGGACGCACTGGGCGTGACCGAACGCGAAACCGAGCAGCTGAACTGGCCGAACAAAATGTGAACGAGCCTTTGGGCATTGTCAATTGTGCAGCCCACCGCGTCTGCAGCCCAAAGCCTCGTCAACCCGATCAACCGCGCTGTTCGTCGCATTCTTCTCCTTGCGGTCGAGCGCGCCGAGGCAGGCTCCATCAAGAGCAGACCCGCACATTGCGCACCTCGGGTTCTCGCAACTCATAGGTCACGTTCCGCAGGAACCTGATGGTAGTCGATCGGGCCACGACCTGTGATCCACCGACTGTGTGGCCTCAGAGCCAAGTTCCTAAGCTCGAGCAAGATTTTGAGCCACTCGGAAGAGGTAGGCATCTGTCGCCGCTACGTTCGGATAGCCAAAAAATCTGGCCGACGGTGTCTGAAGACCCCTTGCGCTAAACCGTTGAATGCGTGCACATTACCCATTGGCGTCCGAAAGGCGCCTTTTTGAAGCAAGGGGCTGATATGGTGCTTCCAGTTGATGTACGCGTACAAAAACTTCAGGCACTGCGGGAATCAGGTAAGGCCGTTGGAAAGACCAAGCTCTTCTATAAGGGGCAGGCGGAGACTTTCGAAGTATATCAGGTCGACCTCGATTACTTGGTCTTCAATCGGCATAACGGTCGCATCGAAAGCGAGATGCTCACTTGGCAACTTGAACATGATCTCGGTGCGAAAGAATACACAGAGGAGGTTCACAACCGGATCGCCGACTTCCTCTGGAAGACGAATATCGAGCGAAACAAGCACACTCTCGAAGACTTAAGAGTCAAGCAACAGCAGCGCCCCGGCATCATCAGTCTCGACGGCGTTTTGATTGACGGAAACCGCCGGGCCATGTTGCTCGGCAGGATTAAACCGACCCGCACCTTTGAAGCGGTTATACTTCCCGACACATATCTGTCGGATGAAAAGGCAATCGTCCGCCTCGAGACTGAATTCCAGATCGGCGAGGATTCGAAGCTCGACTACGGGCCACTCGAAAAATACCTTAAGGTTAAGCGTCTGAGGGCTTGGTACGAGGTTGAGGAAATCGCCGAGATGATGGCGATCAGTGCCGGCGAGGTTCGCAAGCTCGAGGCCATTATGAAATTGATGGATGACTACCTCGAGCACATCGACTGTGCAGGGCTTTATACCATGCTGAAGGAAGCAGACGGCAGCACCAAAGAGGGGATGTTTGTCGATCTTTATCTCGACCTGAAGCGGCTCGACAGCGGCAACTCTGTCATCCCATGGGTCGTTGGCAAGATGGACAAATTAGCACTCCGGACAGTCCATTTCGACTTCATTCGGCTCGGTTCTGGAGTTCTCGATGGCAAGGACTATCGAGCGATTTCGCACAATGCGAAGGGCCAAGAGAGTTTCTTCGCGAAGGAGGCGATTTGGAAAACTTTCCTTGCGCGCCACAAGGGAGCCGTAACACCCGGAGATGAGGCGGTCGGAACCCTCCATCAATTTCTAGTCGATAACCCCGACTTCCCCTCCAGATCAGAAGCCGCCGCTGCACGTGAGTCGAAGTGGAGGGAAACGGTTAAAGGGCCCATGAAGGGTAACTTCAGCCGATCTCACGACGATCTCGAGGCCGAAATCGATAAGGACGAGCCGCGTAAACTCCTCGAGCGGGCTCTCGCCCAACTCTCGCGGGTGAACTACTGCAGCGACTCTTTTGTAAAGGAGGAGGGTAACGAACGCCTCGTGAAGGAGATTAACTCACTAACCTACGAGATGAAGCGCCGCTTCGATCGTCCTTCGAGGGACTGATGGCCGACGCTCAGCTTCGTTACAATTCCGATGCACACAGCGCGACGCTGGTAGCAGATATCGCCAGCCTCAGTCGCGATGCAGTATTTCGGGCTTATCTTCGATCGGAAAATGCGGCAGTGACGAATGGTGAGGCCACGTTCCCCACCACAAGAGACGGCCTGCACGAGAGGTATCAGGATCTGACAGAATTACTGGGGAACTTAGGTGTCGCATTGGCTGTAATCGGCGATGCAGAAGATGCGATTAGCAAAGTCGAGTCCGACGAAGCCGCTTTCGCGAAATTTTCAGCTGAGGCCGCAGCGATCTGGAATGGTCAAGTAGACCCGAAAGCACTTCGGAACTTCGCCGAAGTTCTAGAGAAACGTCTGCCCGGTAGAGACCTTTATGGCTTGCAATTGCTCTCTGCCTTTCATCTCGCCTATGCTCAACATGCATGCAATTTTTCGGTCCCAGGTGCAGGTAAGACAACCACAGTACTAGCCGCCTACGCCTACCTCAATGCCCTGCCAGTCGATGATCCTAAGCACGTTGATCACCTATTGGTGGTCGGGCCGTTGGCTGCCTTCAAGGCCTGGAAGGACGAGTTCCGAGCTGGCTTCAATCGTCCCGCGCGAATGAAGCGTCTAGCGGGGTTCACACCCCTGACGGAGCGACGAAACTATCTACGAGGGTTGACCTATCAGCCCGAGCCGATCGACCTGACGGTTACCACCTACTCGACGCTCGCGTCGACGCCCGAAGACTTCGTGCGCTTCCTAGGCCGCCCGGGCTTCAAATCTATGGTGGTTCTCGACGAAGCTCACAATATCAAGCGGGGTGATGGCGTGCGCGCGGCCGCTGCACTTGCCTTAGCACCGCATGCAGCTGCGCGCGTCGTTTTGACAGGTACGCCAGCCCCCAATGGATATGAAGATCTTTCAAACCTCTTTCGCTTTCTGTATCCCTACAAGGACGTTGTCGGATTTCCTCCGAGCAGCCTTCGCGCAATGACGGATGGTTCGATGCCGGCTGGCGTCGCTGTGCTTAAGGAACGCCTGCAGCCATTTTACACGCGGATTCGCAAGCGCGATCTAGAGTTGGCGGAGGCTGTTTCGCTAGATGAAAGAGTTTCGCTTTCGAAGCTCCACCGAGAAATCTACGCCGGTGTCGAACGTGTGATAATGCCGCAGCTTCGGGGTAACGCTGGGTCGAACTCCTCGTTGATCAGGGCGCGCCTGATGAGACTACGACAGGCGGCCGTAAATCCGGCACTGCTATTGCGGCCGCTTGAAGAAGAGGGTCTGTTCGACGTTGCGGGGGCGGCATTTTCCTCTTCTGAGCTCGAGATCGCTGCGCAAGTCGCTATGTTCGAACCGGAACGGGATCTTGTTCGCCTGCAAATGGCGGTCGAGCTGGCCAGGGCCACCATTCGCCAGCAGCGTAAGTTAGTGGTGTGGTCGTATTTCCTTGGCAACCTGCAACTCCTCAAATCGGCGCTCACTAGCGAAGCTGACTTCGTAGAAGTCCTTACAGGGGCCACGCCCGTGCAAGGCGATGGCTACGAAGAGGATGACGAAGGAGTGGAACAGGAGGTCGACCCGTGCACGCGCGAAGCGATCATCGATCGTTTCCATGACCGCAAAGAGACAGCGATCCTTATTGCCAATCCGCAGGCTGTCGGCGAGTCGATCTCCCTGCACAAAGCGGCTCGTACGGCAATCTACTTCGATAGAGACTTCAACGCGGGGCGTTTCATTCAGTCGAAGGACCGCATCCATCGCTATGACCCGCAACCTTTAGGGGCGGTGCAGTACCACATGATGATCGGAGAAGGGACGATAGACCAAGTCATCGCTGACAGACTTGCGCAGAAGGAGGCCCGCCTGGCGGATTTGATCGATTCTCAACAAATTCCATTGTTTGGTCTAGCCGACGCAAACGAAGGCGACGAGGACATCCGAGCAGTCTTGCATGACTACGAACGCCGCAAGACGTTCTGACGGCGTCCTGTCAGCTTGGGGGCTGCTCGCAGTTCTAGATTTGGTCGCCACGGAGCGCCAACCAGGAGATCGCCTTGCCCATGTCGCCCAAGCTATGGGGCTCGGTTCCAGAGCTCGGGTGGCCAACAGCCTAGTGCTGTTGGAAGAAATGAGCGTTCTCGCCGCTGAACCTCACGGGCTGGTTTGCCAGCCACAGGCCGACTTGGTGCGAAGCAGTGCCGCCGCGTTCAGAGAGGCGTTTTCTCGACATTACTGCAAGCTCATCTCCGGCTTGGAACTGGGATCGCTCTTTCAGCGTGACCTTAGAGACGGCAGCCTTTTGGTGGATAGCATGCTCTTGCCGTTTCGGGATCACGGACTGACGTTGCTCCTTTTGGAGTTCGAGATAATGCGGCGGCTGAATGCCCGGGCTTGGATAGTGGCTGACGATCTTGCGCCTATGTTCTGGTCGCTACTCCGTGAGCAGAATGCCAAAGTTGCCAATCATAAGCCCATGTCTAAAGCTGATCTCGACGCTTGGATCGCAAATCGGGTCGCTGCGGGGTTTGTTGCAGAAGCCTTTGCATTGCAATTTGAAAGGCGTCGTCTGCACGGTCATCCGCTGCTTGATCAGGTGCGCTGGGTCGCTGATGAGGACGTCAGCGCGGGGTACGACATTCTGTCCTTTCACGATCTCCGCAGCCTGACGCTTGACCGCTACATCGAGGTCAAAGGGCATAGCGGCGATCGAACCTTCCACTGGTCGTCCGGAGAGATCAAAATAGCCCAAGTGAAGCGCCAGAAATATTGGCTGTACCTCGTCGATAGGAGAGAGGTGGCTGATGTTTCTTATACCCCCGAGCTTTACAGCGATCCTTATGCTTTTTTTGTCGAACAGAATCCTGCAGGTTGGGCCTCTGAGCCGATGAGCTTCAAGTTCTCGCCACAAGGCTAAGCTCAGCACATTTGCCTCCCGGTTGTTGCAGGAGCTGCTGACATCTCTTCGCAGCAGATCGCCAATGGACCTGTGGTCATTCGCCTGAAGGGCGAAATCCAAAAGGGTGACGATGAACAATTTCGACGCGTGTCCTTGCGGCATCCGGCGGCGGTTGTTCATCTCGATAGCGCTGGAGGTGCTTTGATCCCGGCACTTGAGATTGGCCGCATCGTGCGGATCGCTGGGTACAGCACCCTTGTGCTACCCAATACAAGCTGCACATCAGCCTGTGCTTTGATCTGGTTGGCAGGGAAAAAGAGAATCCTCGACGGCCGGGTTGGGTTCCATGCGGCGTATCGTGACACCGAGGGGCGCCTGCAGGAATCAGGCGCAGCCAATGCGCTGATTGGCAATTATATGACCCAGCTGGGCCTTCCCGCCAAAGCCATATTGTTCGCAACCGCAGCACCGCCAGACAGGATCTTATGGCTCACGGCTGAGAGCCGGGGCAACGCTGGGATCGAATTTGAGGTGCCTCCACCGCCTTTCGAAATCAACACCCGCGCTGTTCCCAGCCAGCCGCCTTCGCAATCATCGAAAGTCGTCCCTCCCTCTCAAAGCACGCCCCCTCCGGTCACAATCATCAGCAGAAAGGAACTAAGCACTGGTGACGCGGCATATTTTGACTTCAAATATTTAGGTTTACGATTGCGCAGAGCTATTGAGGGGCCCGAAGACCCCGAGATGGAACTGAAAGAATTCATCGACGACCAAATACTTGAAGGAGATGGTTGGCTTTACTATGCATTCAGCGGTAAAAGTGAAAACAAAGATTTGACATTATATTATATAGACACGAAATCTCTGCAAAAGAATGCATCGAATGTTGAATTGTGGGTCAAGGAAGATTATAAATTTAATTCCAAATTTCCTCATAGGGAGGAATTAATATTCTACAAAGTGTACTGTCGTGAACGCGCTATTTCGACCTTAGAAATTTCGAAACTGGACTCGAAAGGAAACATCATCAGTCGAGAAACATATGATGATGTCAAAGATAGGATCATGCCTGGTCGGATGGATGAAGTGCTATGGGAAACCGTCTGCTCGTAGCTAGCGCATCGCTTCGCGTGGGGTGTCTACGATACTGGAGGGTCAGTTGCCCTCGACAGCTTCGCGATAACTTTTTTGGTGGTCTCGCAGGCGAGTGCCTTGACTTGGGCCTAGCATGGGGCGGCGGTCGGTATTCAAACTGCCAGAACCATTTTGCCGTGCACGAACGGAGACTGTAGCCAGCATGCGACTTGGGTCTGCTCTGGGTCGATCAAGCTCCCCGGCGTGACCTTGGTTAGACCGTCCTGAAAAACTTCGAAAACCCCTCTGCCTACCACTGCTTTCGTGATGATGGGGTCACGTGTTCGAGTCACGTAAGCGGCACCACCTGCCTGTTTCCCGACATCGCTGGACGTCTTGAAAAACCGCCGTTCGGCGAAGGGTCCGGATTGCACCGCGAAAACGCGGCCGCCGCTAGTGTCCGTCGAGCCCGCGCCGTGCCGCTTGGCGCCTTTCGCCCAGGTCTGGCTTGCCGCGAGCCATAACCTGGATCAGTAAAATGATCTTTCGCCAGACATTTCGACGAACGGTTCATCGGCGACGATTATTGCCGATTCTTGTTGCGAACTGACAACATCAGGCAATTCTGCGACGAAATGATCGTCATTGCGCGGGCGCCAACCGGCACCTGGCCCTAGTCTCTCGGCCAGACACCAGGCGTGTCCCTTGCGGAGCTGTCCGCAAATACATGAAAAACGAGAGGCTTACCCCCGATGACAACCTTTTTCACCGCCTCCGCGCGGACCGGACTTCTCGCTGGCGCCGGTCTGGCCGCGCTCACGATCGCCGCTCCGGCGGTGGCGCAAGAGCAGGCTACCGACGACACCACCGTGACCTCCCCCGCCGAAGACGAAGGGCTCGGCAACGCGATCGTGGTGACGGGCTCGCGCATCCAGCGACCCAACCAGCAGAGCACCTCCCCGATCGTGTCGCTCTCGCTCGACGAGATCCAGTCGACCGGTGAGGTCAACCTCGGCGATGCGCTGAACGACCTGCCCTCGCTGCGTTCGACCTTCAGCCAGTCCAACTCGACCCGCTTCATCGGCACCGCCGGGCTCAACCTGCTCGATCTGCGCGGTCTCGGCACCAACCGCACGCTGGTGCTGGTCAACGGCCGCCGCCACATCACCGCGCAGCCCGGCGTTCCGACCAGTGTCGATGTCAACACCATCCCCAATGCCTTGGTCGAGCGCATCGACATCACCACCGGCGGCAACAGCGCGGTCTATGGTGCCGACGCGGTCGCGGGCGTGGTGAACTTCATCCTGAAGCGCGATTTCGAGGGTCTCGAAGGCCAGATCCAGGGCGGGATCGCCGATGGCGGCCATCGCAGCACGATCTTCGCCTCGCTGACCGCGGGCAAGAACTTCGCCGACGGCCGCGGCAACATCGCGGTGTCGGGCGAGTACAGCCGCCAGGAAGCCGTCTACTTCACCGACCGCGACGAGATCACCGGCGCCTTCAGCGGCCGCCGCCAGCTCCAGCTCGTCGAAAACACCATCGGCGAGCCCGCCGGTGGCAACGGCGTGCCCGACCGGGTCTTCGTCGAGGGCGTGCGCAACATCAACATCGCCGAGGGCGGCCTCTTCACCGCCGCCTGCCCCGGCCTCGTCACCGGCCAGCCGACGCCCTTTGGCTGCACCGGCGAGCGCAACCAGGCCGGCAATCCGCTGGGCCAGACCTTCGTCTTCGGGGCGAACGGCGACCTGCTGCGCAACACCCCGCTCAAGGACTTCCGCACGGTCGGTTCGGCCAACTCGATCGGCGGTCTCGGCTCGACCCTCGGTCTCACCGGCCAGCTTGCGCCCGAGATCGACCGCAAGGCCGTGAACCTGCTCGCCAGCTTCGAGGTCTCGGAAGCCTTCCGTCCCTTCGTCGAGGCCAAGTATGTCCGCATCGACGCGATCCAGGAAGGTCAGCCGACCTTCTTCAACAACACCTTCTCGATCAACAACCCGTTCCTGACCGATCAGGCCCGTTCGACGCTGACCCAGGCCGGGGTGACCGGCAACTTCTCCGCCTTCCGCTTCAATGTCGACTTCGGCGGGCGCGGCGAGGATCACCGGCGCGAGACCTGGCGTGCAGTGGTCGGGGTCGACGGGACCTTCAACGACGACTGGACCTATGAGGTCGCGTTCAACTACGGCCGGCTCGAGACCTTCTACGAGACCGAGGGCAACGTCCTGCTCTCGCGTTATGCCAATGCGATCAACGCGGTGCGCAACGGGTCAGGCCAGATCGTGTGCGGCATCAATGCCGATGCCAATCCGAACAATGACGATGCGGCCTGCGTGCCGGTGAACCTGTTCGGCTTCGGCGCACCCTCGCGCGCGGCGCTCGACTACTTCGTCGTGAATTCGAGCCGCGAGCAGGAGGCCGAACAGTACCAGGTCACCGCCTTCGTGTCCGGCGACACCTCGGGCTTCTTCGAACTGCCCGGCGGCGCGATCCAGTTCGCCCTCGGCGGCGAATATCGCAAGGAAACCGCCTACTCGGCCTTCGACGAGACGACCCGTTCGGGCGCGACCTTCCTCAACGCCATCCCGGTCTTCGATCCGCCGGCGCTCGAGGCCAAGGAAGCCTATGCCGAAGTCCGCATCCCGATCCTTTCGGACGTCCCGTTCTTCCGCGAACTGAGCGTCGAGGGCGCGTTCCGCATCGCCGATTACAACATCGGCAATGTCGGCACGACCGAGGCCTACAATGCCGGGATCATCTGGCAGCCGATCGACAGCGTGCGGCTGCGCGGCAGCTATGCCCGTTCGGTGCGCATCCCGACCCAGTCGGACCTGTTCGCCGAGCCGAGCCAGACCTTCCTCAACGGCCTCGTCGATCCGTGCGATTCGCGCTTCATCAACGACAACCCCAACCGGGCACGCAACTGCGCGGCGGCCGGGGTGCCGACCACGGTCGAGGTGGGCGGCGTGGCACAGCCCTTCACCAACATCCCGGCATCGGGGATCCGCGGCCTCAACGGCAGCAATCCCAATCTCGATGCCGAAGTGTCGGACAGCTTCACCGCGGGCGTGATCTTCCAGCCGGAATTCGTGCGCGGCCTGTCGCTCTCGGTCGACTACTACAACATCGAGATCGAGAACGTGATCTTCGCGCTCGGTGCGCAGACGATCATCAACCAGTGCTACGACAACCCCTCGGGGATCGACAATCCGTTCTGCGCGTCGATCTTCCGTCGTCCCGACGGCACCTTCCAAGGCCAGTCGGACCGGCTGCTGGGCGGCTCGACGGTCACCTTCCCCCTCGCGCCGACCGACCGCTCGTTCATCTCGGGTCCGTTCAACTTCGCGCGGCAGAAGACCTCGGGCATCGATTTCGATCTCAACTACCAGCGCGATCTGGGCCCCGTGGCGATCAGCTTCCGAGGGCTCCTGTCCTACGTGATCGAGCGGGACAACTTCACGGACATCGATGATCCGAACTTCATCAACCAGCAGCTTCTGGAGCTCGGCGACCCCGAGTTCTCCGGCAGCATCATCCTTGGGCTCGATTTCGGCGTGCCGCGCCTGACCTACAACATGCGCTACATCGGCGAGCAGTTCGTCAACACCTTCGAGACCTTCAACGCGCTGCAGGGACGTCCGCCGGAGAATCCGGACTACTCCACCCCGAGCATCTATCCGGAAACCTTCTACCACAATTTCCGGCTCGATCTCGAAACCGAAGGGGGGCAGTCCTTCTATGTCGGGGTCGACAACGTGCTCGACACGATCCCCCCGCTGGGGCTCGACGGGACGACCGCCGGCAGCGGCATCTACGACAATATCGGCCGCTTCTTCTACGCAGGCTTCCGCTTCAACTTCTGACGAAGGCGAGACAGCGTTTTACAAAATGGAAAAGGCCCCGGGCGACCGGGGCCTTTTCTGTTGGTGCGATCACGGGCGTTTCCGCCCGTGGCGATCAGAAGGCGAAGCTGATCCGGCCGTAGAGGAACCGTCCGTTGAAGCCGAAAGGCGAGAAGGACGAGAACGGCAGGAAGTAGTTGTTGACCGACAGGTTGCCCGGCTGGCCGGTGACCGGATCGGTGGCCCGTCCGGTCGGGTTCACGGTCGGGTATTGATCGAACAGGTTGTTCGCCCCGACCGCCAGTTCCAGCCCCTCGGCAAAGCCCTGTGGGCGCAGGCGCAGTTCGAGGTCGGTGATCCAGCGCGGCTCGAGCAGCACGTCGTTGATCGGCGTCGCGCCGGCCGAGAAGACCTCGCCGAAGCGGTTGGTGCGCAGGGTGGCGCTCAGCCAGTTCCACTCCCAGTCGGCGCCCAGGTTGATGCGGTCGCGCGGCTGGCCACGCTCGATGCGCAGCGATTCGAGCCGTCCGAACAGGTCGATGCCGGGCACCTGCGCGAGGCTTCCGGGGTTGGTGCGGCGATCCGTGATGTCGACATCGTTCCAGTTGTAGCCCGCCGTGAGCGACAGCGTGCCGAGGTCGCCCAGCCCGGTGCGATAGGTCGCGATGGCATCGAAGCCGCGGGTGCGGGTGTCGATCCCGTTGAAGAAGAACCGCGCCGCCGAGATGCTGGTGAAGCCCGCGGCGTTGAGGATCTGCGCGATCCCGCGGCCCGGGTTGGTGCCGGTCGGATTGCCCGCGGCATCGCGGTTGGCCGTCAGGTTGTCGGTCAGCACGATGCGGTCGTCGATATCGATCTGGTAGTAGTCGAAGGTCACGTTGAGCCCGTCGACCCGGTCGAACACCGCGCCCGCCGACCACGAGAAAGACTTCTCGGCCTCGAGCGGGGTCGCGCCCAGCGCGATCGCGACCGGGTTGTTGACCGGCAGGGTCACCGCATCGACCAGGACGCCGCCGATGTTGTTGGTGGCGGCGGCCGCGAAGAACTGCTGCTGGAGCGAGGGCGCGCGGAAGCCGGTCGACACCGCCCCGCGCAGGGCGAAGCCGTCGAACAGCGCAAGGCGGCTCGCCAGCTTGCCGTTGAGGGTCGAGCCGAAGTCGGTGTAATCCTCGAACCGGCCCGCGACCTGGATGTTGAAGCCCTCGGAGATGTCGGTGTCGAGTTCGGCGTAGAGCGAGACGTTCTCGCGCGAGTTGGGGAGAGTCACGTCGACCCCGCCGATGCGCGGCTGGAAGCCCGGGAAGACCTGCGCGCCGGGTGCGGCGAAGGCGGTCGCCGCGGCGCCGGTGATAAAGCTGTTGTTCGCCCCGACCCGCACGGGCCCGGCGACATAGCTGTTCAGTTCGCCTGCACCCAGCTGGTATTCCTCGCGCCGCCACTCCGCGCCGAAGGACAGGGTCATCTGCTCGATCCCGGCGATCTCGATCTCGCGGCTGACGCCGAGGTTGGCCATCAGCTGGCTGTAATCGATCGTGCCCGCATCGAACTCGGTCTGGCTCGCCGCGCCGAGCGAGGCGTTGACCGAGTTGGTGACGCGGAATTCGGTCCGGTTCTCGCCGTAGGACATCGACAGGTCCCACATCCAGCCGCTGAAATCACCCTCGAGGCCGCCGACGATGGCGAAGTCGGTGGTGTCGGTGTTGATCAGCGGCAGGAAGCCGTCGGGATAGATCGCCAGCACGTTGCGATTGTCGGCCGCGCGGCGATAGAAGCCGGCGGATTCCGCATCGCGCGTGCCGTAACTGCCGAAGGCGTAGAACTCGACATTCTCGTCGAGCGGGATGCCCATGTTGACCACGATGTTGAGGTCCTCGGTCGCCGGGTCGCCGTAGCGGTGGTAGCGCCGGTCGAGCGTGAGCTCGCGCGGGTCGAGCGGGCCGCTTTGGGCATAGTTGCGCCGCGGGTCGTAGCCGGTCCGGTTGGTGTCGTTGCGATCGCGGTATTCGGCGGTGATGTTGAGGAAGCCCTCGGGCCCCAGCGGCAGGCCGATATTGCCCGAAACGGTCAGCACCTCGCCGTCGGTCACCTTGAGGTCGCGCCCGTTGGTGTTGAGCTGCAGCACCCCGTCGGGGGTGAGCGTCGGCACGGCGCCCGCGGTGCCGTTCACGCCGGTCACTTCCTGCACGCCGGCGATGCGGGTGTTGAAGCCGCCGTAGTTGACGAAGAACCGCCCGCCTTCACGCGCATCGTTGAGCTGGAAGTTGATCACCCCGGCGATCGCGTCCGAGCCGTATTGTGCCGCGGCGCCATCGCGCAGCACCTCGACCCGGCCGATCGCGGATGAGGGGATCTGGTTGAGGTCGACCGCCGTCGAGCCGCGTCCGACCGAGCCGTTGAGGTTGAGCAGCGCGGCGACGTGGCGGCGCTTGCCGTTGATCAGCACCAGCGTCTGGTCGGGGCCGAGGCCGCGCAGGGTGGCGGGGCGGATCGCGTCGGTGCCGTCGGTTATCGAGGGCTGCGGGAAGTTGAGCGAGGGCACCAGGTCGCGCAGCAGGCGCGCCGTTTCGACGAGGCCCGATTGCCGCAGCTGTTCGCCGCCGATCACGTCGATCGGAACCGGGCTTTCGGAGACCGTGCGGTTCGAACGCCGCGTGCCCGTGACGATCAGCACGTCGCCGCTGTCGACTACGTCGTCACCTACCTCACCTGCCTGAGCCGCGGCCTGGGCGGCGGTGGTGACAACGACCGGAGCCTCGGAATCCGCGGCTTCGGCAGCAGCGGCCGGTGCGGCGCCGGTCAGGGCCGCACCGAGGGCGATGGTCGAACCGGAGAGAAGCGCCTTATGGATATTTCGCATTGTTCTTCCTTGTCTGTGTCTCGAATCCTGGATGCGCGGCGACGGGGTGCCTCGCACACGGGGCTGACCGCCGGATGGCCGGACGCCGCGTTCAGTCCCCTCGTGTCGTCTTCGCGGGAGGTCTTGGCTGCGCTTTGCGCGCCGCCCGTTCCCGCTCTTGGCATCAGCCGGACGCGACCCCCTGTGCGACCCACTGGCCTGCCAAAACTTGCGGCCGGCACGCGAAGGGTCAATGAAAAACAATCGCAAGGGGCCGCTTTGCGCACAATGCTTGCGCCGTGTCATGCTTTTGCAACAGTGCCCCCGCGGCCTGCGCCATGTGCGGGGAACCGGGCGGGTCCACGAGAAGCCTTGATATTCTGCGGCCCATGCAGGATATAGCGCCGCCTGCGGGCTGGGCCGGACAAAACGCCGGTTGCTCAAGTCCCTCGGGCGGCACGGCACGGCAGATGCGGGCGCACGGCTCGCCTCTTGCCGGGAACCACGGCCCGACGATTTCGGTAAGCTGCATCGATCGCTTCAGGAGGAACTGGAACTTGCACGTTCCGCACACATTTTCGGGCTCCTGCGAGCTGTCCGTCGTCATCCCGGTCTACAACGAGGAGGCCGGGCTCGACGCATTGGTCGAGCGCGTCACCGCGGCGGCGCGGGCGATCTTTGCCGACAATTACGAGCTCATCCTCGTCAACGACGGGTCGAAGGACGGCAGCTGGGCCGCGATCTGCCGTCATGCCGACCACGATCCGCGGATCGTCGCGATCAATCTCGCGCGCAATCACGGACACCAGCTGGCGCTGACCGCGGGCCTCAATCACGTGCGCGGCGAGCTCGTCTTCGTGCTCGACGCCGACCTTCAGGACCCGCCCGAACTGCTCGGCCCGATGCTCGAGCAGGTGCGCGCGGGCTATGACGTGGTGTATGGCCAGCGCATAAAGCGCCACGGCGAGACCGCCTTCAAGCGCGGCACCGCCTCGCTGTTCTACCGGATGCTGAGCGCGATGGTCGACACCCCGATCCCGCGCGACACGGGCGATTTCCGGCTGATGACCCGCCGGGTGGTGGACCAGCTCAACGCCATGCCCGAACGCTACCGCTTCATCCGCGGCCTCGTGAGCTATGTCGGCTTCAACCAGACCGCCTTCCCTTATGAGCGCGACCCGCGCTTTGCCGGAGAGACCAACTACCCGCTGCGCAAGATGCTGGCGCTGGCGGCAGATGCGGTGACCAGCTTCTCGGTGGTGCCGTTGCGCTTTGCCTCGCACCTCGGGATGCTGTTCGGCCTCGCGGGCCTTGCCGCGCTGGTGTGGGTCGCCTGGGGGTGGCTCCGCGGCGGCACAGTGGAAGGCTGGGCGAGCCTTGCCGCGGTGACGCTGATCATGGGCAGCGTGCAGCTGCTGGTGATGGGCGTGTTCGGCGAATACCTCGGCCGGATGTACATGGAGGCCAAGCAGCGTCCGCTGTTCATCGTCTCCGAGGTGCGTCGCCACCCGATCGCCGCCAACGAGGAGCCCGAGGTCGCCGCAGCCGCGATCCAGACGGACGAGGGCATCCGTGTCGCAGGCTGAATTCGACGCCTATGTGGACGAATACGACGCGCAGCACGCCCAGTCGGTGCGGCTGAGCGGCGAGGACCCGGATTTCTTCGCCGAATACAAGGCGAAGGAGGCCGCCCGCGCGATGGCGGCGGCGGGCGTCCACCCCCGGAGGATCATGGATTTCGGCGCGGGGCGGGGCAATTGCATCGCCCATCTCCAGCGCCAGTTTCCCGAGGCCGCGCTGACGGCGCTCGATGTCTCGGCACGCTCGCTCACCCACTGCCAGGCCCGCGCGATCCGCCCGCTCGAGACGGTGTGCTACGATGGGCAGACCCTGCCTTTCGATGACGCGAGCTTCGACCTCGTCTTCACCGCCTGCGTCTTCCACCACATCCCGGAAGCCGACCACATCCGGCTGCTCGCCGAGATCCGCCGGACGCTTTCGCCCAAGGGCCGCTTCATCCTGTTCGAGCACAACCCCTGGAACCCGCTGACCCGCCATGCGGTCGCGACCTGCCCCTTCGATGCCAACGCGGTGCTGATCAGCGCGCCGGAAATGCGCCGCCGGTTCCGGGCGGCGGGGTTCGCCGACGTGGACCTCAGGTGGACGCTGTTCTTCCCCGGCTTCCTCGCGGCGCTGCGCCCGCTCGAGCGCGGGCTCGGCTGGCTGCCGCTGGGCGCACAATACTGCCTCGTCGCGCGCTGATCCGATGCTGGCGCGCCTGCTGCGATTCCTGTTGACCGGCCTTGCCAATTCCGCCGTGGGCTGGGCGGTGATCTTTGGCGGACTGTGGGCCGGGATGAGCGGGCTTGCCGCCAATGCCGCGGGTTATGCGGTGGGGCTGGCGGTGTCCTTCACCCTCAACCGCCAGTTCGTCTTCGGCGCGCGCGGTGCGGTGTCGCTAGGCGAGGTGGCGCGGTTCCTCGCCGCCTTCGCCGTCGCCTATGGCGCCAATGTCGCCGTGCTGCTGGCGGCCCAGAACGTGCTCGGGGCGGACAGCGCGCTCGCCCAGCTGCCGGCGATCGCGGCCTACGTGGCGATCTTCTTCCTGCTCTCGCAATTCCTCGTCTTCAGGCCCGCGGCGACCGAATGAGCCTTGCTCCCGCCCTCCCCGGCGTGCCGCCCGGCGGCGCGCGGCAGCCGCTTGGCTTCTTCGACCGCTGGCCGGTAATGCTGCTGGTGTGCCTCGTCGCGGTCCTGCCGCTGCTGCCGGTGGGGATCGCGCCGCTGACCGATCTCTACGGTCACCTCGGCCGCCATGCGGTGCAGACGGAACTCGCGAGCCGCCCGGGGCTCCAGCCCTATTTCAGCTACGACTGGCAGCTGATGGGGAACCTTGGCGGAGACATCCTGGTGCAGGTCCTGCACCCGCTTTTCGGGATCGAGGGTGCGGTGCGGGCGACGGTGATCCTCACCCAGCTGCTCGGCGCGCTGGGGCTGATGCTGGTCTCGCGCGAGCTGCACGGGCGGATCACGCCCTTCGCGATCGCGGCGATCGCGCTGCTCTATGGCTATCCCTTCAACTACGGCTTCATCAACTACACGCTGAGCATGGCGCTGGCGCTGCTGGCCTATGCGCTGTGGCTGCGGTTGCGCCGCGAGGGCCGCGAGCGGGCGGCAGGGCTGTGGCTGGCGGCAGCGGGCGCAGGCGTTTGGGTGTGCCACACCTATGGCTGGGCCTTCCTCGGGCTGCTGTGCGGATCGACCATGCTGGCCGAGGTCTTCGCGGCGAGGATGCATCCCTTTGCCGCGGTGCGCCGGATCCTTGCCGCCTGCTCGCCGCTGCTCCTTCCGCTGGTGCCGATGGTGATCTGGCGCGCGGGATCGAGCGGCGCGGCTATCTCGGGCTGGGACTGGGAGTTCAAGACCAAGTGGCTGATCGCCCCCCTGCGGACCTATTGGCGCGATCTCGACGAATATTCGGCCGCCGCGCTGGCTGCGCTCCCGCTCTGGGCGCTGTTCAGCCGGACCGTGCGGATGCACCGCGGCATGACCGTGGCCGCGGTGCTGTGCGCGCTGTTCTTCCTCGCCCTGCCGTTCCGCGTGTTCGGATCGGCCTTCGCCGACATGCGGCTCCTGCCCTATGCGATGGCGGCGGCGCTGCTGGCGATCGGGCCGGTGCGGCTCGGCGCGAAGACGTTGGCCGCGGCCGGCGCATTGGCGTTGGCGATCTTCGGTGTGCGGATGGTGACGACGGCTGCCGCCTATGTCGAGCAGGACCGGAAGGTGCAGTCGGCCTTGCTCGCGCTCGACAAGGTGCCCGAGGGGGCGCGGGTCGCGTTCTTCTCGGTCAAGCCCTGCATCACCCCTTGGGCGCTGGCCCCGCTTGATCACCTTGCCGGCGCGGCGATGGCGCGGCGCAGCGCCTTCGTGAACGACCAGTGGCAGCAGCCGGGCGTCAACCCGCTCAAGGTGCGCTATCCCGCCGCCGAGCCCTTCACCCGCGATCCCTCGCACCTCGTCCAGCGCGAGGACTGCGCCCGCCCGACGACGCGCCCCAAGCTCTCCGCGGCGCTGGCGAAGCTGCCGCGCGAGGCCTTCACCCACGTCTGGATCGTCGGCGAGTATGCTCCCGACATGGCCCCGCCGGAAGGCTTCGTGCCGGTGCCGGTCGCCGGGCGCAGCCTGCTCTTCGCCGCCGCGCCGGCGCCGTCCCGCTAGGCGCGCTCAGGCCGCTGCCCGGTAGCCGCTCCCGCGCACCAGCTTGCCGGGCCGCGCGCCCGTGCTCTCGTCGAAGCGGCGGATCACCTCGCCCGCGACCATGGTTGCCTCGTAGCCCGTCGCGCGCTGGTGCAACCGGCGGCCGCCGGCGGGCAGATCGCGGACGACTTCGGGCAGGTGGAGGGTGAGGCGATCCAGGTCGATCACGTTGAGGTCCGCGCGTCCGCCGACATGCAGCGTTCCGCGATCCGCGAAGCCGACTGCCCGCGCGGCCTTCGCCGAGAGCATGTGCACCGCTTCGGCAAGGCCGAGCTTCAGTGGCCCGTCCTTCTGCACGAATTCGGTCAGCAGATAGGTCGAATAGCTCGCATCGCAGATCGCCCCGTAATGCGCCCCGCCATCGCCGAGCCCGGGGACGCAGTAGGGGTGGCGCAGCATCTCGTGGGCGCTGCCGAGCGAGGCATTCTCGTAATTGCCGAGCGCGGCAAGGAACAGGCCGCGCCCCTCGGTTGCCAGCAGCCGGTCATAGGCGACCTCCTGCGGGGTGCAGCCGCGCGCCGCTGCCTGCCCCGCCATGCTCATGTGCGCGGGCGGGGCGTAGTCGGGCGGATTGTCGAGCGGGAACAGCCAGCGCCAGTTGCGGGCGAGCTCGTTGAAGGGATGCCCCGGGGTGAAATCCTCCGATAGCAGCGCCGCACGCAGGGTGGGATCGCGCATGGCGGCGACCTGTTCGGGAATCGGAAGGTGCGCGATCTTCCCCCATGACGGGCAGAGCACGAAGGGATGCACCGTCAGCTCAAGGCCCGCGATCAGCCCGATCGGGCGCGGCATGACCTGCGCATGGGCGACGCCGCCCGCCGCATTGGTGCGCTCGAGCATCTCCAGCACCCGCCGCCAGCGCGGCGGCCCGTCGTTGCCCGAGGCGAGCGTGAAGGTCGCCGGGCGGCCGCTGGCGGCGATCATCCGGTCGATGACGGGATATTCCTTGTCCCACCCGACGAAGGCATCGAGCACCACCTGGAATGTCCCCGCGCCCGCATCCGCCATGCCGCGACCGATGGCTTCCAGTTCGGCGATGTCGGTGTCGAAGGTCGGGATCGCCGCGCCGTCTGCGGTCTTGTGGATCGACAGGCGCGAGGTCGCAAAGCCCAGCGCACCCGCCTGCATCGCCTCGGCGGTGAGGCGGCGCATCAGGGCAAGGTCGTCTCCGGTCGCGGCCTCGCGCGCCGCGCCGCGCGCGCCCATCGCATAGACCCGCAGGGGGGAGTGCGGGAGGTAGGCTGCGACATCGATATCGCGCTTCCCGGCGGCGACCTTGTCGAGATATTCGGGGAAGGTCTCCCAGTCCCAGTCCAGCCCCTCGGTCATCACCACCCCGGGGATGTCCTCCACCCCCTCCATGACGTTGATGAGCATCTCGTGATCGGCCCTGCGGCAGGGCGCGAAGCCGACCCCGCAATTGCCCATCACCGCGGTGGTCACCCCGTGCGATGACGAGGGGGAGAGCTCCTCCGCCCAGATGCACTGCCCGTCGTAGTGGGTGTGCACGTCGATGAACCCGGGGGTGACGATTTTCCCTCTTGCGTCAATCTCTTCCGCGCCCCGCCCGACCACCTTTCCGATGGCGGCGATGCGGCCTTGGCGGATCGCGATATCACCCTCGACGAGGTCGCCGCCCGTCCCGTCGGCGATGGTGGCGCCGCGGATCACCCAGTCATGTTCGGCCTGCATCGGCTCGCTCTCCCTGTCCCCTTGCCGAGGATGAAGCTGAATGCTGGGGGAGGCAAGACCGGCGCGGCAACTGCCAATTTTGCGCTCGGCCGCAGGGCGGGTTAGGAGGAGGAATGACCGAGGGCACTCCTACGCCGCGCCGCATCCTGCTTGCCGGGGCGAGCGGCACGATCGGGGCGGCAGTGTTGCGGCGATTGCAGGCCGAGGGGCACGCGGTGACCGCCCCGGACCGCGCCGCGCTGGCCGATCCCCAAGGGCTGATGGCGACGGCCCGTCCGGAGGTGGTGATCTCCTGCATCGCCTCGCGCTCGGGCGCGCCGCGGGATGCGCAGGCCGTTGATTATCAGGCGAATTCCGATCTCATCCGGGCTGCCCTCGCGGCGGGGACAGGGCACTTCGTCCTGCTCTCGGCGATCTGCGTGCAGAAACCCCTGCTGGCCTTCCAGCACGCCAAACTCGCCTTCGAGGCGGAGCTTGTCGCGAGCGGGATCGGATACACCATCATCCGCCCCACCGCCTTCTTCAAGTCCTTGTCCGGGCAGGTGAAAAGGGTGAAGGCGGGCAAGCCCTTCCTGATCTTCGGCGATGGCAACCTGACCCGTTGCAAGCCGATCAGCGACGATGATCTGGCGCGCTTCATCGCCTCGGCCGTCGACAATCCCCGGATGCGGGACCGGATCCTCCCGATCGGCGGCCCCGGACCCGCCATCTCCCTGAAAGAACAGGGAGAACTGCTATTCCGCGTCGCCGGCAAGCCGCCGAAATTCAAGTCGGTCTCGCCGAAAATCTTTACCTTTGCCGAGCGCCTGCTGGCCCTTGGCGCGCCCTTTTCGAGGTGGTTCGCCGAGAAGGCGGAATATGCCCGCATCGCCCGCTACTACGCGACCGAATCAATGCTGGTTCTCGATCCCGAAACCGGCGCCTATTCCGCCGAGCTCACCCCGGAATTCGGTTCCGAGACGCTGGAATCGCACTACCGCACCCTGATGCGCGGGCAATGACCGCAGGATGACCGCGGGATGACCGCGCAACGACTGCGGGATGACCCTGCGCGAAAAGGCGCTCAGACCGGGGTCGGACGGGGGGCGATATCCCATGCTGCCGGGCCGAGCGTCCGGCCCAGATGCGGGACGAACACGGGTTCTGCCGCATGGTTGAACGTGAAGACATGCGCCTGCGTGCGGCGGACCCGGATGCCTTCCGGACAGTCGAGCAGGGCCACACCCGCCTCGCCCGCCATCCGTTCGACCAGCAGCGCCAGCAGGGCGCGGTCGGGCCAGACCGCGCAATAGCGTATGCCGTCCTTGTAGGAAACGACCGCCCGGGCCGCGTCGTCGACCAGCTCGGGGGCGAGGTCGCCGACAAGATCCTCGCGCCAGCGTGTCACGGCAAAGCCTTCTGCGCTCTCCGCCACCCCGTCGCGCAGGGATTCGACCCGAGTGACGGTCACGCCGGTCAGCGACCGCAGCGCGCCCGGGGCGAGGCCTTCGGGGATCGCGAAGCTCGCTGTCTTGCTCCCCGAACGCGGGCCCAGCAGCACCGGACAATCCAGCGCCGCGAGCCTTTCGGCGAAGCCCTCCGGCACGATCGGCAGGGTGGGGACCAGCACCATGCGGTAGCCCTTGAGGTCCGCGTCGGGCGCGACGATATCGACATCCAGCCCCCGCGCGCGCAGGGCCGAATAGGTCTCGAACACCAGTTCGAGATAGCGGAAACTTGCCCCCTGCGGCTGGATGCCGATCACCCATGCCGCTTCATAGGAGAACACCAGCGCGACCGGCGCCGTGGCGCAGGCCTGAGGCCCGATCCCGCCCAGCACCGCCGCCGCCTGCCGCACCTCGTCTGCCGCTTCGGCCTCGCTGCTGTCGGGGCGCAGGAGGCCGGCGTGCATCTGCTCCTGCGCGAACGGCGCCTGCCGCCAGCGGAAATAGCTCGTCAACTCCGCTCCGTGGGCGCAGGCTTCCAATGTCCACAGCGCCACCATCGCCGGTAGCGGCGCGGGGTTGAAGCGCGCCCAGTTCACCGGCCCGGGCTGCTGCTCCATCACGCCCCAGCGGCCGTTCGAACAGCCGCGATAGAGATCGTGGTGGAAGGCCGCGATATCGGGGTGGCCCTGCCTGAGATAGGCGCGCTTTTCCTCGGGCGAGAACCAGAACTGTTCGAGGAAGCCGAGCGGATAGGAATCCCACGTCGCCACGTCGATGTCGCGGCCCACGGCGTGATGGTCGAACTCGGTGAAGAAGCCCATGAAGTTGTGGGTGATATCGACGCCCGGCGAGAGCCTGCGGATGATGTCCACCTGCTCGCGGTTGAAGCTCGCGACCTGATCGGAAGCGAAGCGGCGATAGTCGAGCCAGTGGGCGGGGTTGGCCTCGGTGACGGTGAGGTGCGGGGGATCGACCTCGGCGAAGGAGCGATACTCCATGCTCCAGAAGACGTTGCCCCAGGCCGCGTTGAGCGCCGCGACCGTGCCATAGCGCGCCGCCAGCCAGCCCCGGAAGGCGCTGGCGGCTGCGGCGGAGAAGCTCAGCACCGTATCGTGGCAGCCATATTCATTGTCGGTCTGCCACATGGCGATGGCCGGGTTCCGGCCGTACCGCTCGGCAAGTGCGGTGACGATCCGGCGGCACTCGGTGCGATAGCCCTCGTGGCTGAAGCAGTAATGCCGCCGCGAGCCGAAGCCGCGCGGGCGGCCCTTCTCGTCGAGGGCGACCATGTCGGGCATCCGGTCGACCAGCCACTTGGGCGGCGTGGCGGTCGGTGTGCCGAGGATGATCTCGAGGCCGGCGGCGTGGAGCGTGTCGATAGCGCGGTCGAGCCAGCCCCAGTCATAGTGGCCGGGTTCCGGCTCGATCCGGCTCCACGCGAATTCGCCGATGCGCACTAGCTGCAAGCCCATGGCGGCCATGCGGCGGGCATCCTCGGCCCAGAATTCTTCCGGCCAATGTTCGGGATAGTAGCAGCAGCCGAGTTTCACGCGATTTTCTCCAGCGCGATGAGCCACGCGGTTTCGGGATGGGTGAGGGGCAGAGCAAGGCCTTGGCCCATCAGCGCGGTGCCCGAGAGGACGAGGCCTTGGCGCCACTGATCGGGGTTCGCCAGATAGTGCCGGGCGCGCGGCGGCCATGGTTCGGGCAGGGTCACGCGGTAACGCGCCTGCGGGTCCAGCCCTGCAAGCCGCACGGGCGCGGCATCGAACACGGGCGAGAAGGCGGTCTGCGCGGCGAGGGCGAGCGCCCTGCCTTCATGCGTCACCATCATTCCGGTGACGTTGGGATCGGGGTGGGCGAGGCGGTGAAGCTGGCCTTCGTGCAGCACGCCCCGCCATTGCTTGTAGAGCGCGATATGGTCGGCGAGGCATTCGCGTTCCTTCTCGCTCATGCGCGCCGGATCGGCCTCGACCCCCATGTGCCCGAACACCGCCACCTTGGCGCGGAAGTCCATCGACAGGCGCCGCCCGGTGATCGGATTGGGCGAGGGGCCGACATGGCTGCCGAGCACCTCGAGCGGGAGGAACTGGCTCCATGCCGGAATGATCCGCAGGCGCTCGATGGCGTCGTTGTTGTCGGAGGGCCAGACGCGGTGGGTGCGCTTCAGGACGCCGAAATCGACCCGCCCCCCTCCGCTCGAACAGCTTTCGATCTCGACCTGTGGGTGAGCGGCGCGCAGCGCATCGAGGACGGCGTAGAAGCCCTCGGTCTGGCGCGGGGCGGAGGGGAAGAGGTCGCGGTTGTGGTCCCACTTGAGGTAGGCGACGGCGTTCTCCCGCAGCAGCGCGTCGAGGCGGCTGAACAGGTATTCCCGGACGTCCTCGCGCGCCATGTCGAGCGCCAGCTGGCCGCGCATGGTGGGGCGCTCGCGGCCCGGGGTGTGGAGGCACCAGTCGGGGTGCTGGCGGTAGAGATCGCTGTCGGGCGAGACCATCTCCGGCTCCACCCAGAGGCCGAAATCCATGCCGAGGTCGTGGACGCGGGCGATCAGCGGGCCAAGGCCGTTCGGGAAGACAACGGGCGAGACGGACCAGTCGCCAAGGCTGCTGCGATCGTCGCGCCGCCCGCCGAACCACCCGTCGTCGAGCACGAAACGCTCGATGCCGAGGCTGGCCGCGTCGTCGGCGAGGCGCATCAACGCGGATTCAGAGAGGTTGAAACCCAGCGCCTCCCACGAATTGAGGTGGACCTTGCGCGGCCCCCATGCGGCGCGGGCGGGCAGGACTTGGGCGCGCAGATAGGCGTGAAACTGCTGCCCCAGCGCCGTTCGGTCGGGGGCGAGGGCGAACGCCGCCTCGGCCCCAGCGAGGTCGGTTCCGGCCGGCAGGCTGAACCCTACGGTGCCCCCGCCGAGCGCCATCTGCAACACCGCGCGCCCATCGCCTTGCCCCTGCGTGTCGCATTCGATCCGCGTCGCGTAATCGCCGCTCCACGCGAGGTGGGCGCCCAGCACCTCGCCGGTTGCCGGGTTGTCGAGCACCAGCCAGTTGCCCCCGCCGAAGCCGGGCTTGCCGGTGCCGGAACGCGCGGCGAAGCCATCGGGGGTGAGGGTGCGGTGCGTCTCGCGCATCTCGCCCGCCCAGCGGCCCGCAAAGGTGGTCAGGCCGGTGAAGCGCCGGGGGATCGGTAGCACCAGCGAGGGGTGATCGGTGAGGGTGAAATTGTTCTTGCCCGCGTTGACGACATCACAGGCCACTCTGACGATCTCGCCCGACCGGATGCGCCACCACAGTTTCACCGCGACCCCGAGCCGCTCGTCCTCCCACTCGATCCAGATTTCGCTTTCGTCCGCATCCCAGCGACTTACGCGAAAGTCGGTCGCGACCTCCCCGGCGAGCGGGTTGTCGTGGTCGACGAGCCGCACCGCCGGCGTTCCGCTCCACCCGGCCTTGCCTTCGGGGAGCAGGCCCGGCACCGGGGGCACATCGGGCTGGCTTTCGTGGCGCCCGCGCGCGGTGGCGGCGGCGAGCATGGCGAGGACCTCGTCCCCGGGCAGGCGCGCGCCGAGGTAGACCAAGTCCGCTTCGCCGCCCGTCTCCAGCGCGAAGACCAGCGTCAGCCTCTCGCCGTCGAGCCTCACGAATTCCACGCGATCCCCTCTCCCCTCTCCGAGCGCCGGTGATGAGCGGCGCGTGCGGGCTTGTCCGCGGCCCGCCATTGCGCTGTAACCGCGCAAAACGGGAGGGGAAAGCGCGCAGATGTTCGATGCCATGCCGGCGGCAAGCCTGATCCAGATCGCCGTCTGCGTCGGCCTGACCGCGCTGGTCGCGCTGGTCACCTGGGCGACCATCCGCCGCGACCGCCACGACGGGTCGAGGAAGGACGTCTATCTCGCCGGAGGCAAGCTCTCGTGGCTGTTCGTGGCGGGGTCGATCACGCTCACCAACCTGTCGACCGACCAGCTGGTGGGGATGAACGGCAACCAGATGCTGCTGCTCGCCTGGTGGGAGATCGCCGGCTTCGTCGGGCTGATGATCCTCGCCTTCGTCTTCGTGCCGATCTACTACCGCAACAACTGCACCACCGTCACCGAGCTGCTCGAGCAACGGTACGGCGGGCGCAGCATCCGCACGCTGATCGCGGGGCTGTTCCTGGCGGGCAACGTGCTGATCTACCTGCCGGCCGCGCTCTATTCGGGCAGCCTGTTCATGCGCGCGCTGTTCGGCGAGGGTGTGCCGCTGCTCGCCTTCGCCACGATCCTCGCGGTGATCTCGGCCGCCTACGCGATCTTCGGGGGTCTGCGCGCGGTGGCGGTGATGGACACCTGGTCGGGCATCGGCATCCTCGGGCTTGCCATGCTGATCGTGGTGCTGGGGCTGGCGGCGGTCGACTGGGACATCGTCTCGGGCGTTCCGGCAGAGCGCATCACCATGCTCGGCGGGCCCGACAGCCCGATCCCCTGGCCGACCCTGCTGACGGGGATGATCTTCATCCAGATCTTCTACTGGTCCACCAACCAGAACCTCACCCAGAAGGCGATGGCCGCGCCCACCATCCGCGAGGCGCAGAAAGGCGTCATGGCGGCCGCGATCATCCGCATCCTGATCGTCCCGCCGATCGTGGTGATCCCCGGGGTGGTCGCCTTCAAGCTGTTCGGCGTGGTCGGCGACAAGGCCTACGGGATGCTCGTCGCCGAGATCCTGCCCCCCTGGCTCTCGGGCGCTTTCGCGGCGATGGTCGCGGCGGCGGTGATCACCACCTTCAGCGCGGTGCTCAATTCCTCGGTCGCGCTCTACGCGGTCGATTTCCACGAGCAGTTCGTGGGCGAGGTGAAAAACCACTGGAGCCTGTCCGCCGTGGTCTGCACGCTGCTGACCGTCACCGCGATCCTGCTGGTGCCGATGTATGCGAACGCCACGAGCATCATCAACCTGCTCCAGCAACTGAACGGCCTCACCTCGATGCCGATCCTCAGCGCCTTCATCGCCGGGCTGCTGTTCCGCGGCGTCAGGGCGCCCGCGGCGATCGCCGGGGTGGTGTGGGGCGTCGCGCTCTACGGGCTGTTCACCTTCCACCTCGAACCGGCCGGGATCATCACGCTGCACTACATCCACTTCATGGTCGTGACCCTGGTGACAAGCGTCATCGCCGCGCTGGCCTTCAACCGCTTCGTGCTGGGCGGGCGGGCCACCTTCGCGCCGCGCTCGGCCTTTGCCGGGCAGGCGGGGGGAGCGGCGGGGTGAGCCTCGACCCGGCCTCTCCGCACACCCGCCCGCATCGGCGCTTCAACCCGCTCACCGGCGGCTGGGTGCAGGTGTCGCCGCAGCGCATGGGGCGGCCCTGGCAGGGCGAGACCACACCCCCCGAACCGCTGCCGCCGGCTTACGATCCGGCCTGCTACCTGTGCCCCGGCAACACCCGCGTCGGCGGCGAGCGCAACCCCGATTACGCGGGCGTCCATGTCTTCGACAATGATTTCCCCGCTCTGGCCGACGAACCGGGTGGCGACACGCATGACGACCCCCTGTTCCGCGCCGAGGCGTCGCGCGGGGTGTGCCGGGTGATCTGCTTCTCGCCCGATCACGGCCGCTCGCTCCCCCGGCTCGCGCCCGAGCAGCTGCGCGCCGTGGTCGATTGCTGGGCCGAACAGACGGCCGAGCTCGGCGCGCGCTTCGCCCACGTGCAGGTGTTCGAGAACAAGGGCGCGATGATGGGTTGCTCCAACCCGCACCCGCACGGCCAGGTCTGGGCGAGCGCCCACCTGCCGCAGGAGATCGCCGCCGAGGACGCGCGCCAGAGAGACTACTTCGCCGCGCACGGGATGCCGATGCTGCTCGACCTCGCCGGGCGCGAAGCCGCAGGCGAGCGCGTGGTCGAGATCAACGACGACTGGCTCGCCATCGTCCCCTTCTGGGCGGCCTGGCCGTTCGAGACCCTGCTGCTGCCGCGCTTTGCCGTGCAGCGGATGCCGCAGCTCACCGGGGCGCAGCGCGGCAGCCTCGCCGCGATCCTCAAGGCGCTGACGACACGCTACGACAACCTGTTTGCGACCTCATTCCCCTATTCGATGGGCTGGCATGGCGCTCCCTTCGTGGCGGGGCCGAGCGATCACTGGCAGCTCCACGCGCACTTCTACCCGCCGCTGCTACGCTCGGCATCGGTGCGCAAGTTCATGGTCGGCTACGAGATGCTGGCCGAGCCCCAGCGCGATCTGACACCCGAACGGGCGGCGGAGATGTTGCGTTCGGTGAGCGGCATGGTGCATTACGCCGGCTAACAGGGGACACGCATTCATGGATCGCCGCGACAGACTGATCGCCCGCGCCCGGCAGGGCTACCGGCTCGCCTTCGGGGTGGAGCCGACCCGCTTCGTGGCGGCACCCGGCCGGGTCAACCTGATCGGCGAGCACGTCGATTACAACGACGGTTTCGTTCTGCCCTGCGCCATCGACCGCGAGACGGTCATCGCCTTCGGCCCGGGTGCCAAGGACGCCAAGGTGCCGCGCCTGGAGGCGGTGGCGCTCGACATGGGCGACATGGCGAGCGCCCGCGACGGCTTCGATCTCGCCGGATTGATCCATCGCGGGGACAACAACTGGCAGAACCATGTGCGCGGGGTGATCCAGGCGCTCGGGCGCTACGGGCACCGGATCAGGCCGATGCGCATGGCGATCGCGGGCGACGTGCCGATCGGGGCGGGCCTGTCCTCCTCGGCCGCCTTCGGGGTGGCGGTGGCGCTGGCAGCGTCGGAGTATTCGGGGCTGGGCCTCGCGCCCGAGAAGATCGCCAAGATGGCCCAGATCGCCGAGAACGATTTCGTCGGCTGCGCCTGCGGGATCATGGACCAGATGGCCTCGGCGGCGAGCGTGGCGGGCCATGCCCTGCTGCTCGACTGCCGCTCGCTCGAACACATGCCGATCCCGATCCATCGCCGGCTGGCGATCACCGTGATCGACACCGGCCTCAGGCGCAGCCTGACCGAGAGCGCCTTCAACGAGCGCCGCGCCGAATGCGAGGCGGCGGCGGCGCATTTCGGGGTCACGGCGTTGCGCGATCTGGAGCCTGGCCGGCTCGAGGCTGCCCATGCCGCGCTCGGCCCGGTGCTCTACCGCCGCGCCCGCCACGTGGTGAGCGAGATGGGGCGGGTCGAGCCGGTGGCGGTCGCGCTGGCGACCGGCGACACCGCCGCGCTGGCCGCGCTGATGCGCGAGGCGCATCTCTCGCTCTCGGCCGATTTCGACGTCTCGCTGCCGCCGATCGACCGGCTCGCGGCGCTGGTCGCCGAGGCTCTGGGCGAGGCGGGCGGGGTGCGGCTGACCGGCGCGGGCTTCGGCGGGTGCCTGGTCGCGGTCACCCACAAGGATGCGACCGGCGCGATCGACGATGCGATTGCGCGCTACAATGCCGATGCCGACCTGCCGGCGCGCGCGGAGATCTTCCGGCCGAGCGCCGGGGCGGCGCCGATCGTGCTGGGCTGATCGACCGCTTCGCTCATGCGCCGCCGACCGGTTTTCGGCGCGCTCGCCCGCAGAGGGTGATTTACACATATAAAAATGTCTTTATATGATCACCGCAATGGTGATCGAGGACATCTTCAAGGCGCTGGGCGATCCGACCCGGCTGCGCATCGCCCGGCTGCTCGGGACGATGGAACTTGCCGTGGGCGAGCTTGCGCAGGTGCTGGGGCAGAGTCAGCCGCGCGTCTCGCGACACGTTGGCATCCTGTGCGACACCGGCCTTGCCGAGCGCCGCCGCGAGGGCTCATGGGTGTTCCTGCGCCAGAGCGAATCGGCCGGCCCGATGATCGAGGCGGTGCAGCGCCTGCTCGCCATCGCGGAGGAGCAGGAACCCGCCTTCGCAGCCCTGTGCGATGCCGACCGCCGCAAGCTCGCCGCGATCCGCGAGGCGCGCGAGGCGGCAGCCGAGACCTATTTCGCCCGCCACGCCGGCGAGTGGGACGAATTGCGCGCGCTCCACAGCGCCGATGCCGAGGTCGAGACCCGCCTCGCCGAGGCGCTGGCCGAGGCGCCGCTCGGGCACCTGCTCGACATCGGCACCGGCACGGGCCGCATCGCCGAGCTCTTCGCCGAGAAGGCCGAGCGGGTGGTGGCGCTCGACAAGAACCTGGAGATGCTGCGCGTCGCCCGCGCCAAGCTCCAGCACCTGCCGACGGCCCTCGTCGAACTGGTGCAGGGCGACTTCGCCGACCTGCCATTTGCCGATGCCAGCTTCGACACGGTGATCCTGCACCAGGTGCTGCACTTCGCCCCCGATCCGGCCCCCGCGCTGGCCGAGGCGGCGCGGGTGCTCCGCGGTGGCGGGCGGATCGCGATCGTCGATTTCGCCAGCCACGATCACGAGGAGCTGCGCACCCGCCACCAGCACGCCCGCCTCGGCTTTTCCGACCGCCAGATGGCCGAACTGCTGCGCGCCGCCGGCTTCGCGGTCGGCACACCGCTCGCGCTCGAGGGCGGGGCGCTGGTCGTCAAGATCTGGACCGCCAAGCGCCGCGCCGCCGCCACCCCCAAGACCGCTGCCCTGGAAACCGCGAAATGACCCCGACCCTCGACCAGCTTCAGGAATACCGCACCGCGACCGACACCCCGCTGTTCTCGGGGCTGCCCGGCGATGTCGCGGTGAGCTTCGAATTCTTCCCGCCCAAGAGCGCGAAGATGGAAGAGCAGCTGTGGGACGCGGTGACGCAATTGAAGCCGCTCGGGCCGAGCTTCGTCTCGGTCACCTACGGCGCGGGCGGTTCGACCCGCGAGCGCACCCACGCCACGGTCGCGCGGATCATCGCCGAGGCGAAGCTGCCCGCCGCCGCGCACCTCACCTGCGTCGCGGCGTCGAAGGACGAGATCCGCGAGGTCGCGGAGCAATACTGGGAGGCGGGCGTGCGCCACATCGTTGCGCTGCGAGGCGATGCGGGCGAGCCCGGCGCGCCCTTCACCCCGCATCCCGAGGGCTATGCCAGCGCGGCGGAACTGGTCGCGGGCCTCAAGGCTATCGCGCCTTTCGAAATCTCGGTCGCGGCCTATCCCGAGTGCCACCCCGACGCCACCTCGCCCCAGGACGACATCGACAACCTCAAGCGCAAGCTCGATGCGGGCGCGACCCGCGCGATCAGCCAGTTCTTCTTCTCGGCCGAAACCTTCTTCCGCTTCCGCGATCAATGCGCCGCAGCGGGGATCGACGCGCCGATCCTGCCGGGCATTCTCCCCGTCACCAACGTCGCCCAGGCGCGGAAGTTCGCGGGCGCCTGCGGGGCGGCGATCCCGGCCTGGATGGACGGACTGTTCGAAGGTCTCGACGAGAAGCCCGCCGCGCGCCAGCTGGTCGCCGCGACGGTCGCCGCGGAACTGTGCCGCCGCCTCTATGCGGGCGGGGTGCGCGACTTCCACTTCTACACCTTGAACCGCCCCGAGCTCGCCTATGCGATCTGCCACCTGCTCGGGAAGCGCCCGCAGGAGACCGGACAATGAGCGCCCGTGACCGCCTTCTCGCCGCCGCCGCTGAGCGCGTCCTGATCTTCGACGGCGCCTTCGGCACGCAGATCCAGGAAAGGAAGCTGACCGAGGCGGATTATGCGGGCGACCTCGGCCTGCCCGCCGACCAGAAGGGCAACAACGACATCCTCGCCCTGACCCGCCCCGACGTGATCGCCGACATCACCCGCGCCTATCTCGACGCGGGCTCGGACGTGGTCTCGACCAACACCTTCTCGGCCAACCGCATCAGCCAGGCCGATTATGCGGCCGAAGGGCTGGTGCGCGAGATCAACCTCGCAAGCGGCCGGATCGCGCGCGCGCTCGCGGATGAATACGCGGCGAGGGACGGCAAGCCCCGCTTCGTCGCCGGCGCGATCGGCCCGACCAACAAGACGCTTTCCCTCAGCCCCGATGTCGAGGACCCGGGCTTCCGCGAGATCGACTTCGATTATCTGGTGGACGTCTACCACGAACAGGCCGCCGCGCTGGTCGAGGGCGGGGTGGACTTCATCCTGATCGAGACCGTGTTCGACACCCTCAACGCCAAGGCCGGGATCATGGCGGTGAAGAAGCTCGAGCGCGAGCTGGGCCGCGAGGTACCGGTGATGATCTCGATGACGCTCACCGACCTGTCGGGCCGCAACCTTTCGGGCCATACGGTCGAGGCCTTCTGGTATGCGGTGCGCCACGCCAAGCCGCTCACCATCGGCCTCAATTGCAGCTTCGGCGCCGAACAGCTGCGGCCCCACGTCAAGGTGCTCTCGCAGATCGCCGACACCCTGCTGCTGATCTACCCCAACGCGGGTCTGCCCAACGAACTGGGCGCCTATGACGAGGAGCCGGAGACCACCGCGGGCCTCGTCAAGGACTGGGCCGATCACGGGCAGGTCAACATCCTCGGCGGGTGCTGCGGCTCCTCGCCCGCCCATATCGCCGCGATCGCGGCCGCCGTGAAGGACAGCGAGCCGCGCAAGGTGCCTTCGCCCGGCCCGGCAATGAAGCTGGCGGGGCTCGAGGCTTTCGTGGCGGCCTGAGCAAACCCACCCCGTTCGTGCTGAGCTTGTCGAAGCACTGTCCTTTTCTTCCGAAGAGAAGTGCAGCCCTTCGACCAGCTAAGGGCGAACGGAATTGAGAGACACAAAGTGACCCAACCCTCCTCCTCCCGCTTCATCAATATCGGCGAGCGCACCAACGTCACCGGCTCGGCGGCGTTCAAGAAGCTCATCATGGCGGGCGACTATGCCGCCGCCGTCGAGGTCGCGCGTCAGCAGGTCGAGAACGGCGCGCAGGTGATCGACGTCAACATGGACGAGGGCCTGCTCGACGCGGTCCACGCGATGACGACCTTCCTGAAGCTGATCGCCGCCGAGCCCGACATCGCGCGCGTGCCGGTGATGATCGACAGCTCCAAGTGGGAGGTGATCGAGGCGGGGCTCAAGTGCGTCAGCGGCAAGCCGATCGTCAATTCTATCAGCATGAAGGAGGGCGAGGAGGCCTTCCTCGAACACGCCCGCAAATGCATGGATTACGGCGCGGCGGTGGTGGTCATGGCGTTCGACGAGACCGGGCAGGCGGACACCAAGGCGCGGAAGGTCGAGATCTGCAAGCGCGCCTATGATCTGCTGGTGGCCGAGGGCTTTCCCCCTGAGGACATCATCTTCGATCCCAACATCTTTGCGGTGGCGACGGGGATCGAGGAACACAACAACTACGGCGTCGATTTCATCGAGGCGGTGAAGGAACTGCGCCAGCTTTGCCCCCATGCGCATTACTCGGGCGGCCTCTCCAACCTCTCCTTCTCCTTCCGCGGCAACGAGCCGGTGCGCCGCGCGATGCATTCGGTGTTCCTCTACCACGCGATCCCGGCGGGCCTCGACATGGCGATCGTCAACGCGGGGCAACTCGACGTCTACGACCAGATCGACCCGGCTCTGCGCGAGGCCTGCGAGGACGTGATCCTCAACCGCGACCCCGACGCGACCGAGCGCCTCATCACGCTCGCCGAGAGCTTCAAGGGCAAGGACGCCAAGGCCGAGAAGGAAGCCGAGGAATGGCGCGGCTGGCCCGTCACCAAGCGGCTCGAGCACGCGCTGGTGAAGGGCATCGACGCTCACATCGTCGAGGACACCGAGGAAGCCCGCCAGTCGGCCAATCGCCCGATCGAGGTCATCGAGGGCCCGCTGATGGACGGGATGAATGTCGTCGGCGACCTGTTCGGCTCGGGCAAGATGTTCCTGCCCCAGGTGGTGAAGTCCGCGCGCGTCATGAAGAAGGCGGTCGCCCACCTCATCCCCTTCATCGAGGCCGAGAAGGACCTGCTGCCCGAGGAGGACCGCAAGGCCAAGGGCAAGATCATCATGGCGACGGTGAAGGGCGACGTCCACGACATCGGCAAGAACATCGTCGGCGTCGTGCTCCAGTGCAACGGCTACGAGGTGATCGACCTCGGGGTGATGGTGCCCTGGCCGACGATCCTCGCCGCGGCGAACGACAACAAGGCGGACATGATCGGGCTGTCCGGCCTCATCACGCCTTCGCTCGACGAGATGGTGACCGTCGCCGAGGAAATGCAGCGCGCCGGGATGACAATGCCGCTGCTGATCGGCGGGGCGACCACCAGCAAGGTCCACACCGCCCTGAAGATCGACCCCGCCTATGACGGGCCGGTGATCCACGTGCTCGACGCGAGCCGCGCGGTGGGGGTGGCCTCGAAGCTGCTCTCGGACACGCAGCGCGACGATTACGTCGCCGAGGTGGCGGACGAGTACACCCATGTGCGCGATGCGCGGGCGGGCAAGAGCGCCTCGGTGCTGCTGCCGCTGGAAGAGGCGCGGGCGAACTTCTACGACGCCTTCCTGTCCGACAAGCCCGCTCCGCCGGAGAAACCGGGCCTCCATGTCTTCCCCGACTGGGACCTCGCGCACCTGCGCGACTTCATCGACTGGACCCCCTTCTTCCGCGCCTGGGAACTCCACGGCAACTACCCTGCGATCCTCACCGACGAGGTGGTGGGCGAAACGGCGGCCCAGCTCTTCGCCGATGCCACCGCGATGCTCGACAAGATCATCGCCGAGAAGTGGCTGACCGCGCGCGGTGTTGCGGGGCTGTGGCCCTGCGCGCGCGACGGGGATGACGTGACCATCCACCTCGTCGAGACCGAGGAGCACGTTCGCCTCCCCTTCCTGCGCCAGCAGGTCAAGAAGAGCCGCGACCGGGCGAACATGTGCCTTGCCGACTTCATCGACCCGGCGGGCGACTGGATCGGCGGCTTTGCGGTCGGCATCCACGGGATCGACAGCCACTCGGCCCGCTTCCAGGCCGACAAGGACGATTATTCGGACATCCTGCTGAAGGCCCTCGCCGACCGTTTCGCCGAAGCCTTCGCCGAAGCCCTCCACCAGCACGTGCGTACGACGCTGTGGGGCTATGCGCCCAACGAGCAGCTCACCAACGCGGCGCTGATCAAGGAGGAATATCGCGGCATCCGTCCGGCGCCGGGCTATCCGGCCTGCCCCGATCACTCGCTGAAGCCGATCCTCTTCGACCTTCTGGATGCGCCCACGAATGCCGGCCTGACCCTCACCGAAAGCTTCGCCATGTGGCCGACCGCGGCGGTGAGCGGGTTCTATTTCGGGCACCCGGAGGCCGAGTATTTCGGCGTCGCCCGCGTGGGGCGCGACCAGCTCGAGGATTATGCCCGCCGCAGGGGCGTGAGCGTCGAGCAGGCGGAACGCTGGCTTCGCCCCAATCTCGATTGACCTTGCGCGCGGACCGGCGATGATGCGCGGCATGATCCGCCGCCTCCTCGCCGCCCTCGCTTGCCTCACCGCCGCGCCGCTTGCCGCGCAGGACGCGCCTCCACCCGCCACCGTGGTCGTCTATTTCGACCAGCAGACGGTCCGCCCGCTGATCGTCGAGGGGTTGGCGAACAAGGAGAGGGGCCGCGCCGTGGAGGCGAATGATCCGGTGCGGATCGCCTCGATCTCGAAGCTGATCATGGCGCTCACCGCGCTCAGGCTGATGGACGAGGGCAAGGTCGATTTGGACCGCGATGTCTCGGACTATCTCGGTTGGAGGCTGCGCTCGCCCCATCACCCCGACGCGCCCGTCACCCTCGCCCACCTACTGATGCACCGCGCCGGGCTGTCGGATGCGGCTGGCTACTCGATCCCGCTCGGCGCAAGCCTAGAGGCGAAGCTCGCCGACCCTGCCGCGTGGCGCGATGTCGGGCCTCCGGGCGCGGCGGCGTTCGAATATGCGAACCTCGGCTCGCCCGTCGTTGCGACCGTGCTGGAGGCGGCCTCGGGCGAGCGCTACGACCGGCTGGTCGAGCGGCTGGTGTTCAAGCCACTGGGCGTGAAGGCCTGCTTCAACTGGATCGGCTGCGGCCCCGACATGGCGGCCCGCGCGGTGACGCTCTACCGCGACACCGGCGAGATCGCCGCCGACGGTCTCGACCGGCTGCCGCCCGCCTGCACGATCCCCGTCGCCGCGGGGACGCCTTGCGATCTCGACGCCTATGTGCCGGGCACCAACGCCTCGATCTTCTCGCCGCAGGGGGGGCTCAGGATCGGAATGGTGGACCTCGCGAAGATCGGCCGCGCGCTCGTCGCCGAGCAGGAAGGCGTGTTCGAGCGCGCCACCATGATCCCCGCGCGCGACGCGCTGCTGGCCGGGCGCAATCCCGGGCAGGCGCTGTTCTGCCGCTACGGCCTCGCCATGCAGCTGATCGAGGCGGAGGAGGCCCCGGAGGATACGGACGAGGCCTGCGACGATGCGCTGTTCGGGCGCGGCGTGCCCTATATCGGCCATTCGGGCGAGGCCTACGGGCTGCTCTCGGGCCTGTTCTTCGACACGTTGGAGGGCCGGGGCTTTGCCTATTTCACCACCGAGAACCCGCCCCCGGCGGGCGGCGAGGACACCGGCACCTTCACCTCGCGCGAACGCGAACTGATGGCGCGGGCTCTGGAGATGGCGGGGGAGCGATAATCCCGTTCGTGTCGACCGTAGTCGAGACACCCGGAGCAGGGCCTCTCGACTTCGCTCGAGGCGAACGGAATCAGGGGCGGACTAGGCCTCCGCCTTCACCCGCTCGCCCAGCTTCGCGATCAGGGGCGTCGCGAAGGGCTTGGTCAGCATCGTGCTTCCCACGGCCATCAGCAGCAGTGCGGTGAAGGTAGTCGGCGTGATCACCGCCTTGTCGAGCAGGATGTTGGCGAAGATGATCATGATCAGCGCCTTGGTCTGAAGCAGCCAGCCGATCAGGCTCGCCTCGGTGCGGCTCCAGCCGAGCAGCCGCCCGGCGATGTGGACACCCAGGAGCTTGCCGCCCACCGCCGCCACAAGCAGCAGCGCGGCGACGCCGAATACGGCAAGGCCGCCGCCCTCCCACTGCGTGCGCAGGCCCGTCGAGAGGAAGAACACCGGCATGATCGTGAGCAGCACGATGTTGCGGAAGCGGTCCATCGCCTCGTGGCCGAACCACCTGGCGTCGAGCACCACGCCCGCAAGGAAGGCGCCGACCATGTAGTGCAGGCCCGACCAGTCGCCCGCCAGCCCGCATACCGCCAGCCAGATCAGGCCCACCGGCCAGCGGTCCGCCTCGGACAGACGCGCCATCAGCCAGCGCACGGCGAGCGCGGCCAGCGCGAAGCCCACGAGGAACACCGCCTGCCGCCCGATCCGCTCCCAATCGAGCAGGATGATCGCCAGCACGCCCCAGATCGCTATGTCGTCGAGGCTGGCATAGCGAAGGATGCGCTGGCCCATCTGTTCGCGCAGGATGCCGAGCTTCTCCATCAGCAGCACGAGGATCGGGAGCGCCGTCACGGCGCAGGCCATGCCGATGCCGAGCAGCGCCTGCCAGTATTGCCCGTTCGGCCCGCGCCAGCCGGGGAATTGCAGGATCACCGCCGCCGCCGCCGTTCCCGCCAGCAGCGGCATCCCCAGCGCGAGGCCCGCGGTCAGCCCCGTCTCGCCGCGGTGCTTCCACGCCTGGCTGAGGTCGAGCTCGATCCCGGCGATCCACACGAACAGCATCACCGCCCACCACGCCACGCCGTTCAGCGCCACGATCACGTCGGGGCGGAACACGAAGGCGTAGTAGTCGGGAAACACCGCGCCGAGCACGCCCGGCCCCAGCAGGATGCCGCCCACGATCTGCACCACCACCAGCGGCGCCCAATGGTCGGTGCGCAGCAGCCGCCACACGAGCCACGGCACGGCAAAGATGATCGTCAGGGCGATCAGGTAGATTTCGGTGAGGTTCATCCCGCGCCGATGTCTATTCAGCCGGCCCGCCCCGCGCAAATGCGTTTTTCACACGGCAAAGCGGCGATCGCCCGATTGACGCGGTGCAGCAATTCGGACAGGGCAGGGGCGTCTTCCGCCCGAGGAGCGATTCTCGTGCGGGCAGGCGAGCGGGAGAGCCCGATGCCCTTCGCGAGAGGGCAGAGGCGCCGAAGGAGCAACCGCCCCGGAAACTCTCAGGCCACCGGACCGCTCGGCTGCATGACACTCTGGAAAGCGTCCCGGACCCGTCCGGGACCACCGAAGGGGAGGCTGGCCGCCCGCGCGGCCCGCCGAAGCTCTCAGGTCACCCGACAGAGGGGGCAGTTATCGGGTAGCGCGCCTGCGCTGCCGGACTGCCGTATTCTGCCCGGGAAGGCCCCTGATGAGCGACCACGATACCGACGACACTCTCGAAGACCTGCCGCTCGAGGCGCTGCCGCTCGATCCCTGGCATCGCGCGCGCGGTGCGCGGATGGTGCCTTTCGCAGGCTACGAGATGCCGATCCAGTACGAGGGCATCGTCGCCGAGCATACCTGGACGCGCGAGAGCGCGGGCCTGTTCGATGTCTCGCACATGGGCCAGCTGGTGCTTTCGGGCGAAGGGCTCGATGCCGCTGTAGAAGCTGTGCTGCCGATCGACCTTTCGACGCTCAAGCCCGGCGCGCAGCGCTATTCGCTGCTGCTGGACGAGGACGGGGGCGTGCTCGACGACCTGATGGTCTCGCGGCTGGCGGACGGATCGCTCTATATCGTGGTCAACGGCGCGACCAAGTGGGACGACATCGGCACCCTGCGCGAGGCCCTGCCGGACGACATCACCCTCAACCATCTGGACGAGCACGCGCTGCTGGCACTACAGGGGCCGAAGGCGGTGGATGCGCTCGCCCGCCACGTGCCGGATGCGGCGGCGCTCACCTTCATGAAGTTCGGCCAGTTCACCCTCGCGGGCCATCCGGTGCAGATCGCGCGGGCGGGCTATACCGGCGAGGACGGGTTCGAGATCTCGCTCCCCGCCGAAGCGGCGGCCGAAATCGCCGACCTGCTTTGCGGCGAGCCCGAGGTGAAGCCCATCGGATTGGGCGCGCGGGATTCGCTGCGGCTCGAGGCGGGCCTCCCGCTCTACGGCCACGATCTCTCGCCCGAAACCAGCCCGATTGACGCGGGTCTCGTCTTCGGCATCAACAAGCGCCGCCGCACGGAAGGCGGCTTCCCCGGCGCGGACCGGATCAACCGCGAGATCAATGAGGGCACGGCCCGCAAGTGGGTCGGCCTCAGGATCGAAGGCCGCCTCCCCGCGCGCGAGGGCGCCGAGGTCTTCGCCGGCGAAACCCATGTCGGCACCGTCACCAGCGGCGGCTTCTCGCCCACGCTCGGCGCGCCCATCGCCATGGCCTATGTCGCTGCCGCCCATGCCGCCACCGGCACCGCTCTCGAGGTGGAGGTCAGGGGCAAGCGTCTCGCCGCCACCGTCTCGCCCACACCTTTTGTCCCGCACCGCTATCACAGGGGGAACTGAACCATGCCGCGTTACTACACTGACGAACACGAATGGATCGACGTCGAGGATGACATCGCGACCGTCGGCATCACCGATTATGCGCAGGGCCAGCTGGGCGACATCGTCTTCGTCGAACTGCCCGAAGTCGGCGCGATGATCGAGCAGGGCAAGGACGCGGCCGTGGTCGAGTCCGTCAAGGCCGCCTCCGACGTCTACGCCCCGATAACCGGCGAGGTCACCGAGACCAATTCCGCGCTGGAAGACGACCCCTCGCTGGTCAATTCCGCGCCCGAGGACGGCGGCTGGTTCTTCAAGATGACCATCGCCGATGCGGGCGAGCTCGACAAGCTGATGGACGAAGACGGCTACAAGGCCTTCGTCGAGAGCCTCTGACACCTCCCACCACCTCTCCAAGCCGAGGTTGAACACCCATGCGCTACCTTCCTTTGACCGACACCGACCGGCAGGCGATGCTGGCGAAAATCGGCGCCGCGAGCATCGATGATCTGTTCGTCGATGTGCCCGAGGTCGCCCGTCTCGACGGGCCGATCCACGGGCTGCCGATGCACGCGAGCGAGATGGCGGTCGAACGCCACATGAAGGCGCTGGCGGCGAAGAACCTGGTCGCGGGCGAGGTGCCCTTCTTCCTCGGCGCGGGGGCGTACCGGCACCATGTGCCCGCGAGCGTCGACACGATCATCCAGCGCGGCGAGTTCTTGACCGCCTACACGCCCTACCAGCCGGAAATTGCGCAGGGCACGCTGCAGATGCTGTTCGAGTTCCAGACGCAGGTCGCCCGCCTCTATGGCTGCGCGGTGGCGAACGCCTCGCTCTATGACGGGTCGACCGCCTGCTGGGAGGCGGTGGCGATGGCGACCCGCGTGACCAAAAGGAAGCGCGCGGTGCTCTCGGGGGCGCTGCATCCGCACTATGCGCAAGTGGTGAAGACCATGGCGCACTTCACCGGTGACGAGATCGCCGATGCGCTCCCCGCGATCACCGCCGAACCGGATCTCGATGGCCTGATTGCCCGCATCGACGAGGAAACCGCCTGCGTCGTGGTGCAGTATCCCGACATTCTCGGCCGCATCTCCGACCTGACGCCGGTCGCCGAGGCCGCCCACGCCAAGGGCGCGCTTCTGATCGTCGTCAACACCGAACCCGTGGCACTCGGCGCGATCAGGAGCCCGGGCGAGATGGGCGCGGACATCGTGGTGGGCGAGGGCCAGTCGCTCGGCGTCGGCCTGCAATTCGGCGGGCCTTACCTCGGCCTCTTCGCGGTGCGCGATCCCAAGCACGTGCGCCAGATGCCGGGCCGCCTGTGCGGCGAGACCGTGGATGCCGAGGGCAAGCGCGGCTTCGTGCTCACCCTCTCGACCCGCGAGCAGCACATTCGCCGCGAGAAGGCGACCAGCAACATCTGCACCAACTCGGGCCTCTGCGCGCTCGCCTTCACCGTGCACATGACGCTGCTGGGCGAGCGCGGCCTGCGCGAGCTGGCGGCGGAGAACCACCGCCTAGCCTGCCTCGCCGCCGACCGCCTCGCCAGGGTGCCGGGCGTGGAAGTGCTCAACAATGCCTTCTTCAACGAATTCACGCTGATGCTGGGCGGCAAGCCCGCGCGCGCCATCATCCGCGACCTAGCGGATCGCGGCGTGCTCGGCGGGGTGTCGCTCGGGCGGCTCTACCCGGGGGTCGAGGCGTTAGAGCACGCGCTGCTGGTCGCCGTCACCGAGACCACCACCGAGGAGGACATCGAGCGCCTCGCGCAGGAGCTGGAAGCCAGCATCAAGGAGACTGTGTGATGAACGCCCCCAACAAGAGCGGCTGGAAGCCCGAGATGCAGGTGTCCGACGACGCTTTCCACGGCGGCCCGGCCACCGTCACCGGCAATCGCGGGCTGATGCTGGAAGAACCGCTGCTGTTCGAAATCGGCCGTGCCGACGTGACCGGCGTCGATCTGCCCGCAGTCGACACCAGCGCGCCGACCCGCCTTGGCGGTCTGGCCCGTGAGCAGGCGATCGGCCTTGTCGGCCTGACCGAGCCCGAGACGGTGCGCCACTACACCCGTCTCAGCCGCCAGAACTACGGGATCGACCTCGGCTTCTTCCCGCTGGGTTCGTGCACCATGAAGCACAACCCGCGCCTCAACGAGAAGATGGCGCGCCTGCCGGGCTTTGCGGATATCCACCCGCTCGCGCCGCAGAACGCGGTGCAGGGGGCGCTGGAGGTGATCCACCAGCTCGGCCAGTGGCTCTGCACCCTCACCGGGATGCCCGCCGTGGCCATGAGCCCCAAGGCGGGCGCCCATGGCGAGCTGTGCGGCATCCTCGCGATCCGCGCCGCCCACGAGGCCCGGGGTGACGCGCGCGAGGTGGTGCTGGTGCCCGAGAGCGCCCACGGCACCAACCCTGCCACCGCCGCCTTCGCCGGTTACCGCGTCGAGGACATCCCCGCGACCCCCGAAGGCCGCGTCGATGTGGCCGCATTGAAGGCCCGCCTCGGTCCGGACGTGGCCGGGGTGATGATCACCAACCCCAACACCTGCGGCCTCTTCGAGAAGGACTTCCGCGAGATCGCCGACGCGGTCCACGCGGCGGGCGGATACGTCTATTGCGACGGGGCCAACTTCAACGCCATCGTCGGCAAGGTGCGCCCGGGCGACCTTGGCGTCGATGCGATGCACATCAACCTCCACAAGACCTTCTCGACCCCGCACGGCGGCGGCGGTCCGGGTTCGGGGCCGGTGGTGCTGTCGGAAGCCCTCGCGCCCTTCGCACCGCTGCCCTTCGTCCGCAAGGACGATGCCGGGGGCTTCTACCTCGTCGAGGAGGAGAACCGCGAGGAACGTGGCCCCAGCTTCGGGCGCATGACCGCCTTCCACGGCCAGATGGGGATGTTCACCCGCGCGCTGACCTACATCCTCAGCCACGGCGCGGACGGCCTCAAGCAGGTCGCCGAGGACGCGGTGCTCAACGCCAACTACATCCTGCGTAGCATGGAGGACATCCTCCACGCCCCCTTCGGCGCGAGCGGGCCGTGCATGCATGAGGCGCTGTTCGGCGACAAGGACTTCACCAACGGTCTCTCGACGCTCGATGTCGCCAAGGGCCTGATCGACGAGGGCTACCACCCGATGACGGTCTATTTCCCGCTGGTGGTCCACGGCGCGATGCTGGTCGAGCCGACCGAGACCGAGAGCAAGGCCGCGATCGACCAGTTCATCGCCGCCTTCCGCGGTGTGGTGGAACGCGCGCTGGAAGGGGACGAGGCGCTGAAGCAGGCGCCCTATTACTCCCCCCGCCGCCGCCTCGACGAGACGGCTGCGGCGCGGAAGCCGAAGCTGGCGTATGAGGGGTGATTGAGCACAGGTTCCGTTCGTCCTGAGCTTGTCGGAAGACCGTCCTGTTCTTCCGGCCCGCGCAAGCGCCAGAAGGAAAGTGCAGGGCTTCGACAGGCTCAGCCCGAACGGGGTTCAGATTTTCGGAGGGGCGGGCCGCTGGTCCGCCCCTTCCTCGTCCGGCTCCACCACCAGCCGGAACTGCCTGAGGTTCACGATCGCCACGTAGAAGCCGACCACCGCAAGGATGCTCGAGCCGAGCACCGCAAAGCCCGCCCCCTGCGCACCTTTCCAGTCGATCGCCATTTCCAGCATCAGCAGCGCGAGGATCGTCGGGAAAAGCCGCACGAGGAAGGCGACATGCGCCTTGCCGGCCGAGACCAGCAGGCTCTCGAGGCTCGCCCCGACCAGTTCGACCGCGCCGGCGATCGAGAGGATGATCATCGCCCAGTAGAAGCCGGTGAACTCCTCGCCCGCGACCAGCGCGATGCCCTGGCGGCCGAACAGGATCGCGGTCACCACCGCCGTCACGCCCGCCATCGCGGCGATGTTGGCCATGCGCCGCGCGATCTCGACCGCCCCGTCGCGCGATTGCACCAGTTCGGGCAGGATCGCCTTGGAGATTGTCTGCGCGAGCGCGATCAGGGCCACGCCCAGCTGGTTGGCGATGCGGAAGCCGCCCGCGAGATAGGCCCCGCCGAAGGTGCCGACCAGCAGGATCATCACCTGCTTGCCCGCCACCGCGAGGCTGCCCGACATATTGGTCGACCACACGAAGCGCCACGCGTCGCGGTGCCGCGCCGGGATGGTCCGCAGGCTCACCGAGGCGAGGCTCACCGGCTGCACCCGGGCGGCCACCACCCACAGCGCGAGGAAGGTCAGGATCTCCGAGGCCGCATAGGCGAGGATGAAGCCGGTCACGTCCGGCATCAGCCACCACGCCAGCACCGAGCCGAGGGTGCGCACCACCGGCTGCACCGCCTCGGCCCCGGTCGCCTTGCCATAGGCCGAATGGAGCCGCAGGATGCCCGTAGGCGTGGTGCGGATCGTCGCTAGCGAAACGACGCAGAAGAACAGCGCCAGCCATAACAGCTCGCGCGGCACGTCGAGCCACAGCGGCGCGGTCATCACCACCAGCACCGACACCAGCGATCCGCCGACCACCGAGATCAGATCGAGCCCGACGGCAAAGCCCGTCGCCTCGCGCGCGCGGGCGAGATCGACGCCGGGCGCATCCGGGTCCGCGCCCCAGCGTACGATGAACTGCCAGGTCTGGAAGCTCGAGAAGCCGACCATCGCCTGCGCCAGCGCGATGATGAGGGCGAAATGGCCGAAGCCCTCGGTCCCGAGCGTGCGGGCGGCGATCGCGAGGTAGACGAGGCTCAGCACCGCGTTGAATCCGCGTCCGCCCAGCAGCCAGCCCATGTTGGCGAAGACCCGCTTCATGGTGACCCTTGTGCCTCGCGGAAAATCAGTGAGCAGCAGATACGCGAGGTGCGACAGCCTCTTTGCGTTCGCGGCAGATAAGGATTTTTTCCGTCACCGCAAAGGTCGTTTCGTTGTCGACGTCGATGGCATAGTGGCCGTCCGACAGCACCACCGGGACGAGCCGGAGCCCGAAGCGGCGGGAAATCTGCGCGTACAGCTTTTCCTTGGTGCCGTTGCCGAGCATGAAGCGGACGAGGTTGAGAAGCCCGAAGGCCTTGATGATGCGGCGCGGGAATTTCACGAACTGCCCGACCTCGCGCCAGATTTCCGCGGCCTTGACCGCGCGCTCGCTGCCCAGCCAGTAGAGGTTGCAGTTGGAATAGCCCCCGTCGCGGAACTTGTAGAAGCGCTGCTGGCCCTGCGGATCGGCGGCCTTGACGTCCTCCTCCCGCGCGAGCCCTGCCGCGCCATCGGCCTGTGCGGCGCGGCATCCGGCAATGAATTCGCCGTAGCCCTCGGGCGTCACAAGGCAGTTGTCTGCGGTGGTGATCATGACCGGAAAGGCCGCCCCCTCGGCCCCCGCCACGACGGAATCGACCAGATTGTGATGGCCCGCGACGAAAGTCAGCCGGCCCGCGTGCGCGAGCGCGGCGATGGTGGGCAGGGCGGCGATCTCTCCCTGCTCGTGGGCGACGATCCGGATCGCGCCGACATCGGGGCAGGCGGCGACCTGCTGCACCACGCGCTCGATCATCGGCACGCCGCCCACCGGCACGACAGCCTTCTGCGCCACACCTGCGCGCGCCGCGAGAGGGTCAAGCGCGCCGGCACGCTTGCCGGCCAGGACGAGGGCGGTGACTTTCCTGCAACTCTCCATAGCTTCGAGACATAACCCGAAGCATGTGACAGTTCCAAGGCGTTAGACTGTTCTCTCCGCAAGACGAGCGGAATGTGTTGCAGTTTTTGCCTTATCTTGCGCAGCGAAGCGGGACGTTCACCCCATCGTCGGGATGACGAAGGCGTTGGAGCCGTCGCCGCCGCCGTCCGGCCAGCGCTGGGTGATCTTCTTGTTCTTGGTCCAGAACCTGAGGCCTTCCACGCCGTACTGGTCGATGTCGCCGAAGCCCGAACGCTTCCACCCGCCGAAGGAGTGGTAGGCGACCGGCACCGGGATCGGCACGTTGATCCCGACCATGCCGACGTTCACCCGCGCCGCGAATTCGCGCGCGGCATGGCCGTTGCGGGTGAAGATCGCGACGCCGTTGCCATACTGGTGCTCGGAGGGCAGGCGCACCGCCTCCTCGAAATCATGCGCGCGCACGATCTGGAGCACGGGGCCGAAGATCTCCTCCTGATAGGAGCGCATCTGCGGGGTGACACGGTCGATCAGCGTCGGGCCGATGAAGAAGCCCTTCTCGTGGCCCTGCAGGGTGAAGCCGCGCCCGTCGACGACGATCTCGGCGCCCTCTTCCTCGGCGGTGGTGATCCACTGTTCGATCCGCGCCTTGTGCTCGGGCGTGACGACCGGGCCGTAATCCGCGTCGGGATCGTTGGAGACGCCGATGCGCAGGCCCGCGATGGACTTCAGGAGCTTGGCCTTCAGCTTCTCGGCCGTGTCCTCGCCCACCGGCACCACCACGGGGAGCGCCATGCAGCGCTCGCCCGCCGAACCGAAGGCCGCGCCGGTGAGGTCGGTCACGACCTGGTCGAGGTCCGCATCCGGCAGCACGATCCCGTGGTTCTTCGCCCCGCCGAACGCCTGCACGCGCTTGTTGTTCGCGCTTCCGCGCGCGTAGATGTACTGCGCAATGTCGGAGCTTCCGACGAAGCTGATCGCGGCGATATCGGGATGGTCGATGATCGCGTCGACCATCTCCTTGTCGCCATGGACGACCTGGAGCAGCCCCTCGGGTGCGCCGGCTTCGAGGAACAGTTCGGCAAGCCGCACCGGCACGCTCGGGTCGCGCTCGGAGGGCTTGAGGATGAAGGCATTGCCCGCCGCGCAGGCCATGCCGAACATCCACATCGGGATCATCGCCGGGAAGTTGAACGGGGTGATGCCCGCCCCGATCCCGAGCGGCTGGCGCACCGAATAAACGTCGATCCCCGGCCCGGCGCCATGGGTATATTCGCCCTTCATGATCTGCGGCAGACCGCAGGCATATTCGATCACCTCCAGCCCGCGCTGCACGTCGCCGCGCGCGTCGGGGACGGTCTTGCCGTGCTCGGAGGAGAGCATTTCGGCGAGCGACTGCATGTTCGCCTCGACCAGCTCCTTGAAGGCGAACATCACCCGCGCGCGGCGCTGGGGGTTGGTGGCGGCCCAGGCGGGCTGGACGCGCTTCGCGGTCTCCACCGCGCGGGCGAGCAGGGCGGCATCGCCGAGCGCGACTTCGGCCTGCACTTCGCCGGTCGAGGGATTCCAGACCATGTGCTTGCGGGTGGGGGCGGGGGTCTCGCCGACGATGAAGTGGTCGATTTGACGCATGTGGGGGTCTCCTGTCTGGCGCTCCCCATGCCCCCCGCGCGGGCCTCATGCAACCCTTGCGGGTCCCCTCAAAAGTGCTGGCATGGTGCGGCGCGGCAGGGCACTCTGCTCGCAGGACGGAACGAGGAGGAGCAGGCGATGGGCAGGGCTTGGACAATGATCGCGGGGCTGGCGGCGGCATGGACGGCAGGCGCTCTCGCCACCGAGGAGACCGCGCCGCTGATCGTCGAGGGCAGCCTCGAGCTTGCCGCCACCGGCTACACCTTCACCGAAGGCCCGGCATGGGACGGGGCGCGGCTGATCTTCAGCGACATTCCCGGCGACACGGTCTATGTCCTGACCCCCGGAGAGGGCGCGCCCGAGGTGCTTTACACCCCCAGCGCCAACGCCAACGGCCACACCTTCGACCGCGAGGGCAGGTTGCTCAACGCCGAACATGGCAGCGGCGAGATCACCCGCTGGACCAGCGAGGGCGGACGCCAGACCATCGCCGCGCGCTATGAGGGCAAGCGCCTCAACAGCCCCAACGACGTGGTGGTGCGCAGCGACGGGCTGATCCTGTTCACCGATCCGCCCTATGGCCTCGGCCAGCGCGCGGCGGAGCTGGCCTTCTCGGGCGTCTTCGCGCTCGACGAGGCGAGCGGGCGGATGGTGCTGATCGACGATGCGCTCTCGCGTCCGAACGGCCTCGCGCTCTCGCCCGACGAGCGGGTGCTCTATGTCGGCGACACCGCGACCCAGACGCTCTGGGCCTATGATCTCGCGGCAGATGGCACCGCCTCGGGCAAGCGGCTGGTCGCGGATGTGACCGACGAGAGCAAGCCGGGCCGCGTCGACGGGGTCAGGGTCGACACCGCGGGGCGGGTCTGGTTCACCTGCCCCGGCGGCATCTGCGTGGTCGATCCCGCGCGCGGCGCAGTGATCGAGCGCCTTGCCACCCCCAAGCGCGCCACCAATCTCGCATGGGGCGGTGCGGACCTCTCGGAACTCTACATCACCGCGCTGACCGACGTTTACCGGGTCAGGACCCGTGCGCGCGGAATGGGCTCGTCGAGCCGCTAGTCCGAGGGGATCAGCGTGATCTCTGTCTGGCGTCCGTCGATATAGCGCACGCTCTTGCCGTCGAAGAAGGCGTCCTCTTCCGTGCGGAAATCGACCCGCTGGCCGCCCCACTCGGGCACCGCCGCATAGGAGGTGAGCTCGATCGACCAGGCGGTGTTCGCCCGGATCGGGCCGGCCCCGCGCGGATCGGCGTTCTGGTTGTCCCAGAAGCCGATGGACGGTCCCGCACCGTGGCCGTGGTGGCCGATGGGGTGGGTGTAGATCGAGGGATCGAGCCCCGCCGCAATCGCGTCGGCGCGCGCGATTGCCAGCGCCTCGTTGCCGCTGCGCCCGACCCTGAAGGCGCGGGTGAGGAAGTCCTGCACCCTGTTGCTGTTCGCCAGACCCGCCCTCAGGCCCGCGGGCGCTTCGGTCTCGCCGGGCTTCAGCACATAGGCGAGGTGCTGCGTGTCGGTGTTGAGCCTGAGGTAGGTGATGCCGAAATCGGTCCACAGCAGGTCGCCCGGCCGGATCACCTCCGCGCCCTCCAGCATCCCCTTCGCGCCCTGCCGCTGGATCGCGACCGAGGGGTGGAACCACGGCGTCAGGCCGAGTTGCATCAGCCGGTCGCGATACCACCACTGCACCTCCTCGGCGGTGGTGACGCCGGGGGTGATGACCTTTCTCGAAAAGGCCTCGCCGATCACCGCATGGGCGATGCGCACCACGGTGGGATAGAGCGCCATCTCTGAGGGCAGGCGGGTCTCGAGCCAGCGGATCGCGAGCGTCTCGCCCGAGACGACGCGGCCCTTGAGGCCGGCGGGGAGGGCGGCCATGAAGCGGTCGTACTGGCTCAGGGTCATGCCGTCTGCGAACTGGTAGAGATCGCTGGAGTTGACCGCGATCTTCGCCGGATCGCGCGCGGCGATCAGATCGGCGACCGCCTGCCACTGGTCGGGCTGCTTGTCCGGGTCCCACGCGGGCGCGAACAGCCCGCCGAGGCCGTAGCGGCTGACGGTGAGGCGCTCGACCGGCTTGCCCTCGCCGGGATCGTGGAAGATCAGGATCGTCCGCCGCCGTGCATGCATGTTCTCGGCGTCGAGCATGGTGGCGACCACCGGCTCCTCGAAATATTCGCGCGCGACCAGCAGCCACAGGTCGATCCTCTCCTCGCGCATGATCTGCGGGACGATGGTATCGAGCCTTTCGGCAAGGATGCGGTTCTCCAGCGCCGCGCGCTCGCGGGGCGCGAGGATCGGGGGGAGGGCGGGGGCGGCCTGCTCGGTCTCGGCGAGCGGCAGGGGCGCATCGGCGAGCGCGGGCACCGCCGCAAGCGCCGCTGCCAATGCGATGAGGTGTCGTCCGGTCATGCCCATGCCCCTTGTCCTTGCCGCGGGACAGTGGCGCGGGGCACGCGCGGGATCAAGCTATTCGCCGTCGTCGAACCCGATGCGCTCGGCCGCCGCGCCCGACATGATGAAGCCGATCGGGCGCTCGGTCTCCTCCTGGAGATGGGCGATCAGGCTCGCTGTGCGGGCCAGGAGCGAGATGCCCTTGAGCGCCGCGAGCGGAAATCCCGCGTCGAGCATCACGGCCGGGATCGCGCCGTTGACGTTGATCGGGAGCGAGCGGCCGATAGCCTCGGGCAGCACGGCCTCAATGGTGCGCAGCATGGCGATGTGCGGGCCTTCCATCCCGTGTTCCTTCGCCAGTGCCAGCAGCCGGTGCGCGCGCGGATCGCCGCCCGAATGCTGAGGGTGGCCGAAGCCGGGGATGGCCTTCTTCTCGGCCCGCAGCGCCTTGACCGCAGCCGTGGCGGCCGCGGCGGGATCACCGCCTTCGGCGACGACCTGCGCATAGAACCGCCCCGCCACCTCGGCACTCCCGAGCACCACGCTCCCGCAGCCGAGCAGCCCCGCGGCGACCGCGCCGTGGAAGGCTTCCGGAGCCGCGGCGTAGGTCATGCGGGTGGCGACGACGCTCGGCACCAGCCCGTGTTCGGCGATGGCGCAGAGCACCGCATCGGCCAGCGCCTTCTGGGGCGGAGAGGGCATGGTGCCCGTGACCAGCAGCCAGAAATAGCTGGTGAAATCGACATGGCCGATCACCTCGGAACACAGGTCGAGCCCGCGCACGGTGATGCTGGTCGCATCGGAGGTGCAGATCGAGGTGACGGCGTTATCCTGCTTGCCGATGCGCATCCCGGGTCCTTTTTCGCTAATCGAAGTTGATTTCGGTATGCGAAGAATATAGTATCACATTCTCCAACAGGCAAGCAGATGGGATACGCAGGATGACCGCTCGGCCCCTCGCAGGCGTCACGGTGCTCGAAATGGGCACCTTCATCACCGGGCCTGCCGCAGGGATGCTGCTGGCCGACCTCGGCGCGGATGTCATCAAGGTCGAGCAGCCCGGCACGGGCGATCCCTTCCGCAGCTTCAAGGGCGAGCTCTACTCGCCCCACTTCCAGACCTATAACCGCAACAAGCGTTCGATCACGATCGACCCCAAGAAGGACAGCGATCTTTCGGTGCTCGACGCGCTGGTGGAACGCGCCGACGTGTTCATCCAGAACTTCCGCCCCGGCGTGGCAGGCCGGCTGAAGGTCGATGCGAAGCGGCTCCAAGCCATCAACCCGCGCCTCGTCTATGCCGCGATCTCGGGCTTCGGTAGCGAGGGGCCGGAGCGTGACCGCCCCGCTTTCGACACCGTCGCCCAGGCCGCGAGCGGGTTCCTGCGGCTGCTGGTCAACCCCGAGCACCCCCGCGTCGTCGGCCCGGCCATCGCCGATGCCATGACCGGCTTCTACACCGCGCTGGGCATCCTCGCCGCGCTCAACGAGCGGCACTGGACGGGGCGCGGCCGGGTGGTCGAGACCTCGATGTTCGAGGCGATGTGCCACTTCAACCTCGACGATTTCACCCACCTGCTCTCGGCCGACCAGGTGATGGGGCCTTACAGCCGCCCCCACGTCTCGCAGAGCTATGTCTTCCAGTGTTCGGACGGCAAGTGGCTCGCGCTCCACATGTCCTCGCCGCCCAAGTTCTGGGAGAACCTCGCCGCCGCGATCGGCCAGCCCGACATGCTGGATCGGCCCGAATTCGCCAGCCGCGAGGCGCGCATCGACCATTACGAGGATGTCGTCGCCTTCCTCGCCCCGATCTTCGCCACCCGCACCCGCGCCGAATGGACCGCCGAGCTGACCCGCCTCGAGGTCCCCAATTCGCCGGTCTATGACAGCGCCGAGGTGCTCGCGACCGAGCAGGCCAAGGTGCTCGGGCTCGAGGTCGCCGATCCGGACGGGCCCAAGGGGACCTTCCGCACCATCCGTTTCCCCCTGTCCTTCGATGGCGAGCGGATGGACAGCGTCACCGCGCCGCCCCTATTGGGGGCAGACGATGCGGCGATCCGCCGCTCCATCGAAAGGCCGGTGCATGGGATCCGCAGGGGCTGAAGCGGCAGGGAAAGACCCGGAGTTCCTCTCGACGCTCGAACGCGGATTGCGCGTGCTGAAAGCGTTCGACGAGGATCATCCCGAGATGACCCTCTCCGAGGTCGCCGCCAAGACCGCGCTGCCGCCCGCCGTCGCCCGCCGCTGCCTGATCACGCTGGTGGAGCTGGGCTATGTCGGCCAGCACGAGCGCAAGTTCCTGCTGCGCCCGGCGGTGCTGACGATCGGTTCGGCCTTCCTCGCCTCGATGCAGATCGAGCAGGTGGTGCTGCCGCCCTTGCAGGCCCTGCGCGACCAGACCGGTGACAGCGCCAGCCTGGCGGTGCTTTCGGGCGCCGACATTCTCTATGTCGCCCATGTCTCGACCGACCGCCGGTTCCGCGTCGCGGCGGGGGTGGGGACGCGCTTTCCGTTCCATGCGACCTCGCTCGGCAAGGCGATCGCCGCGCACCTGCCCGAGGAGGAGCGCGCTGCGCTCTATGCCCGCGCGCCCTATCAGCGTTTCACCGAGCGCACCGTGACCGACCGCGCCGCATTGGTCGACCGGCTCGCCCTGATCGCCGAGCGGGGGTACGATTCGGCGCTCGACGAGCTCGATTACGGGATCGTTTCGGTCGCGGTGCCGATCTTCGGGCGTGACAAGCGGGTTATCGCGAGCATCAATTGCTCGACCTCGACCACCCGTATCTCGCAGGACGAGCTGGTCCGCACCCGCCTTCCGCTGCTGCGCCGCGCGGCGGGCGAGATCGAGGCGGCACTAAAGCGCTGGCCGGCGCTCGAGGCCAGTCTGCGGCCCTGAGCGGCAGGCCAAGCGCACCGCGACCGGTGCGCGATGACCATGCGACGACCTGACAACGACATCGCCACCGCGCCGGCATGAAGCGGGGGCGGGCGCATCCGACGTGCCCTCCCGTGGCCAATGCGCCACAGCACCAAAGTTTCGCATATCGAAGTTGACTTCGCATTGCGAATTCCATAACCAACCGATCAGGGAGGGGTCGCCACAAAGAGCGGCGCGCGAGCGCGCGCACAGGGGAGAGAGACATGAAGATTTCGGGCATGGGCCGCGTCACCCGCAGCCTCCTCGGCAGCACCGCCATCGCCGCCGCCACCCTTGTCGCCGCGCCGCTGGCCGCGCAGGATGCCGCGCCGGCTGCGGACACCGTCGACAACCAGGGCATCGTCGTCACCGGCCTGCGCCGCAGCGAGACCCTGCAGGACACCCCCGCCGCCGTCACCGCCTTCGATTCGCAGGCGATCCAGAATGCCGGGATCGAGCGTCCGGCGGACTTCATCGCGCTCACCCCCAACGTGAACCTCGTCGAGACCCAGAACGCGGGCAACGCCTTCGTCATCATCCGCGGCATCACCCAGAACCGCAATTCCGAGCCCAGCGTCGCGGTGATCGTCGACGGGGTCCAGCAGGTGAACCCGGCGCAGTTCAACCAGGACCTGTTCGACATCGAGCAGATCGAAGTGCTGAAGGGCCCGCAGGGCGGCCTCTACGGGCGCAACGCCATCGGCGGCGCGATCATCATCCAGACCAAGAAGCCGACCGACGAGTTCTCCGGCAACATCACCGCGGGCGTGGACAACGGCTTCGGCTACTTCCTGCGCGGCGGCATCAGCGGGCCGCTCGCCGAGAACGTCAAGTTCCGCATCGCCGGTTCGTGGTACGACACCGAGGGCTTCATCCCCAACACCTTCCTCGGGGAGGATGCCGATCCGGTCGAGGATTTCTCGCTGCGCGGCAACCTCATCGTCGAGGCGACCGACCGGCTGACCTTCGACCTGCGCGCCAGCGTCAACCAGTTGCGCACGCAGGGCTTCTACTACAACATCGTCAATGACGTGAACACCATCGCCCCGGTCCGGGTGAACAACCCAGGCCGCAACGACCGCGACATCTACAACGTCGCGCTGAAGGTCGAATATGCCGGCGACAACGCGGTCCTGACCTCGATCTCGTCCTATGACACGCTCTCGGAAATCGTCACCGGCGACGCGTTCAACTTCCTGCCGATCCGGGAATCGCTGCTGTTCCAGTTCTTCGGCTTCGACATCAACCAGAGCCAGTATCTGAACGTGAAGGCGTTCAGCCAGGAAGTGCGCCTCGCCTCGCCCGAGGACGGGCGCGCCTTCAACTGGATGGTCGGCGGCTACCTGATCGACACCACCCGCTACATCTCGACCGGCAACCTGATCGACACCGGCAACGGGGTGACGGCGGTGTTCCGCAGCCCCTCGACCAATCCGCTGAACCCGCAGCTGACCTTCCTCGCCGACGGGCAGGAGAACTTCGCCTGGGCGCTGTTCGCCAATGCGGGCTACGAGTTCTCGCCGGAGTTCCGGGTCGACGCGAGCCTGCGCTACGACCGCGACCGGCGCGAGCAGACGACGCTGACCCCGCAGAACTTCCTGCCGGTGGTGCCGGGCGTGCCGACCGCGCGCAGCGGCGAGGTGCGCAATGTCGTGTTCGACGACTGGCAGCCGAAGATCACGCTGACCTGGGAGCCGAGCACCGACCTCACGCTCTACGGCGGCTATTCGCGCGGCTTCCGTTCGGGCGGGTTCAACCAGACGGGGGTGGGCGCCGAGGCGCGGCGTGCCGGGATCGTCGGGGTGGGCGACATCTTCCAGGCCGAAACCGCCGACACCTTCGAGCTGGGCGCCAAGGCGCAGCTCGGCCCGGTGCGGCTGGCGGGCGCGGCCTACACCACCAAGTCGAAGAACGGCTATTTCTTCGTGTTCCTCGCCGACAGCTCGACCCAGAACCTCGGCAACATCCCCGAGACCCGGATCAACGGCTTCGAGCTCGAGGCGACCGCGGAGGTCCTGCCCGATTTCGACATCAACGCCGCGATCGGCGTGACCGACAGCGAGATCAAGGAGTTCCCCGACGCATCCGTGATCGGCAACGAGGCGCCGCAGATCAGCCGCTACACGCTCAACCTCGGGGCGCAGTATGCCGGCGCGATCAGCGACAGCGTCGATGGTCTGCTGCGCGTCGATTACCGCCGCATCGGCAAGACCTGGTGGGAGCCGTTCAACACCACCGTGCGCGATCCGGTCGACATCGTGGACGCGCGCGCCGGGGTGACGCTGGCGAACGGGGTGTCGATCACCGCCTTCGCCCAGAACCTGTTCAACGAGATCTACAACGCCGAATTCTCCCCCGGCGGCTTCGTCTTCCGTGCCCGCCCGCGGCGCTACGGGGTCGAAGTGGGCTTCAAATTCTGACTTGAGGAACGACTGACATGACCAAGGTGCTGGTGCTCTACTATTCGAGCTATGGCCATATCGAGGCGATGGCGGCTGCCGTCGCCGAAGGGGCGGCCAGCGTCCCCGGCACCGAGGTCGTCGTCAAGCGCGTTCCCGAACTGGTGCCGGAGGCAGTGGCGGCGGCTTCAGGAATGAAGACCGAACAGAGCGCTCCGATTGCGACCCCGGACGAGCTGGCGGATTACGACGCCATCGTCTTCGGCACACCCACCCGCTTCGGCAACATGGCCGCGCAGATGCGGAACTTCCTCGACCAGACCGGCGGGCTGTGGTTCACCAAGGCGCTGGTGGGCAAGGTCGGGAGCGTGTTCGTCTCGACCGCCAGCCAGCACGGCGGGCAGGAGACGACCATCACCTCCTTCCACACCACGCTGCTGCATCACGGCATGGTGATCGTCGGCCTGCCCTACACCTTCGAAGGCAATGCCGAGATGGGCGAGATCAGCGGCGGCACGCCCTACGGCGCCTCGACGCTGGCGGGCAACGACGGCAGCCGGATGCCCTCCGAAAACGAGCTTGCGGGTGCCCGCTTCCAGGGGGCACATGTCGCGCGGATCGCGGCGAAGCTGGCCGCGTGAATTGAACGGGGAGAAAGCACGATGACGAAGATCTTGGCCAACCGCCTCCACCACACCGCCTATGTCACCAAGGACCTCGAGGCGACCCGCGCCTTCTACGAGGACGTGCTCGGCTTCCCGCTGATGGCGACCTATTGCGAGAAGGACGAGCTGTTCGGCAAGGAGCGCACCTATTGCCACTGCTTCTTCGAGCTGGCCGACGGCAGCGCGCTCGCCTTCTTCCAGTTCGCCGATGCGGAGGACCAGGCCGAATTCGGGCCCGACATTCCTTCCAGCCCCTTCATCCACATCGCGCTGCAGGTCGATGCCGATGCGCAGGAGGAACTGGTGCGCCGCATCGCGGCCGCCGGGATCGTCGAGCCGCAGACCTATGTGCTCGAGCACGGCTACTGCAAGTCGGTCTATGTCACCGACCCCAACGGGATGATCCTCGAATTCACCCATGACGACCCGCGCGCCGCGCCGCTCGATGCGGAACGCCGCGCCTCCGCCCATGCCGAACTCAAGCGCTGGCTGGCGGGCGATCACCACAACAACAACCCCTTCCGCGCCGCCGAAGCGGCCTGAGCGCAAGCGGGGTGCAGAAGCGACATGCTTGCCGCGCGCACCCCGCAGCCTGACGGCCCGTGGCATGGGCAGGTGGCCGTGGCAGGCGGCCATCTGCCCATCTGCATGGCAGGGGACGGCGCACCGCTGATCCTGCTCCACGGCTGGACCCTCGATCACCGCATGTGGGCGCCGCAGGTTGCGGGCCTCGCCACAGACTTCTTCCTCGTCATGCCTGACCGGCGCGGCTGCGGTGCCTCGACCGCGCCGAGCGATCTGGCGCGCGAGGCTGATGACATCATCGCCATCGCCGACTTCCTCGGGTTCGAACGCTTTGCGCTGGCCGGCCTGTCGCAGGGGGCGGTGGTGGCGCTCGACGTGGCACGCAAGTTCGCCTCGCGTCTGACCGGTCTGGTGGTCTCGGGCGCGCCGCTGCCGGCGCTGGTGGAACGGCAGGAGGTGATCGACCTCGACCGGTTCCGCGCACTCGCTGCCGCAGGTGATCTGGAGCGCCTGCGCGCCGAATGGTCGCGTCATCCGCTGATGGAGACCCACAGCAGCGAGGCCCGGGCGCTGATGCTGGACATCCTCGCCGATTATGACGGCCGCGATCTGCTCTCGAACAGCCACGCCCCCGGCTTCCCGCGCGAGGCGGCGGCGCTGCTGGCGATGCCGGTGCTGGCGATGACCGGTGCACATGACACCCTGTGGCGGCGCGAATGCGCGCGCGTGCTCGCGACGCTGGCACCGCGCGGACGGCATCTGGAGATTCCTGCCGCCGGCCACCTCGCCAATGCCGATAATCCGGCCGCCTTCAACGCCGCCATCGCCGCCTTCCTCAAGCCAAAGGCCCCGAAATGACCCAGAAGCGTTTCCTCACCACCCATGTCGGCAGCCTGCCGCGTCCCGAGGCGCTGCTCGACCTCGTCTTCGCGCGCGAGGGCGGCGAGGTCGTGTCGGAGGAAGCCTTCGACGCCGCGGTCGAGGAAGCGACCGCCTACGTCATCAAGCGCCAGATCGAGGCTGGGGTGAGCATCGTCAACGACGGCGAGCAGTCCAAGCCCTCCTACGCCACCTATATCAAGCACCGCCTGTCGGGCTTTGGCGGCGAGGCGGGGCAGTATGAATTCGCCGACCTCGAAGCCTTCCCCGGCGCCAAGGCGCAGGTGTTCGGCAACCAGGGCCGCGCCAAGCGTTCTGCCCCAGCCTGCACCGCGCCGATCACCGTCATCGACATGGAGGCCCCGCGCATCGACGCCGAGCGTCTCAAGCGGCTGGCCAACGGCCACGCCACCTTCATGTCCGCCGCCTCGCCGGGCGTGACCGCGCTGTTCTTCCCCAACCAGTATTATGCCAGCGACGAGGAATATGTCTTCGCCCTCGCGGAGGGCCTGCGCCACGAATACGAGACCATCGCCGCCGCCGGGATCACCTTGCAGGTCGATTGCCCCGACCTGGCGATGGGCCGCCACGTGCAGTTCACGCACCTTTCGACCGAGGATTTCCGCAAGCGCATCGGCATGAACATCGCCGCGCTCAACCATGCGGTGCAGAACATCCCGGCCGAACAGCTGCGGATGCACCTGTGCTGGGGCAACTATCCGGGCCCGCACCACTGCGACGTGGCGCTGGACGAAATCGCCGACATCGTCTGGTCCGCCAAGCCGCAGACCGTGCTGCTCGAGGGCGCCAACCCGCGCCACGCGCACGAATTCGCCTTCTTCGAGAAGCACCCGCTTCCCGAAGGCAAGATCCTGTGCCCCGGCATGGTCGAGCCGCAGTCGCCCTATATCGAGCATCCCGAACTCATCGCCCAGCGCATCGGCCGCTACGCCGATCTGCTGGGTGCGGAGCGGGTGATGGCGGGGGTCGATTGCGGCTTTTCGGTCCATGCGGGCAGCAATGCGCTCGATCCGGAGATCGTCTGGGCCAAGCTCGCCGCACTCGCGGAAGGGGCTGCGATCGCGAGCGAGAAGTATTTCTGACAAGCCGCGCTCCGGCCCCGGCTTGCCGGAGGCGGGGCGGCAGGGCTAACGTCGCGGGCGATGGACGCCACAACCCGCCCGATCCACGTGCAGGCCCTGAAGGTGCAGGGCGGCACCGTGAGCGAAATCGGCCCGCTCGATGTCGCCACCTTCGACGGCTCGGGCTTCGTCTGGCTCCATGTCGAGAACATCGGGCACGGGGAGAGCATGGACCTGCCGGGCTACGTCCCGCCGATGGCCGCCAATGCCCTCGTCGCCCACGAAACCCGCCCGCGCTGTGACGATGTGGATGACGGCGCGCTGATCAACCTGCGCGGCACGGGCCTCGACACGATGCAGGATTCCGACGGCCTCGTGTCGATCCGCGTCTGGGTGGAAGGTGCCCGCGTCACCTCGGTCAGCCGCCACCGCCTCGCCGCGCTCGCCAAGGTCGAGGCGGCGATGCGCGCCGGGCGGCTGACCGACGGGGGCGATTTCGTCGCCGCGCTGGCGCAGGCGATCTCGACCGAGCTCGATCCGCAGGTCGCCGACCTCGGCGACAGTCTCGACGATTGCGAGGGGATGCTCGACGGCGGGGACATCTATGCGCTCAGGCGCAAGATCGCCCATATCCGCTCGCAGGCGATCGTGCTGCGGCGCTTCGTCGCGCCGGACCGCGATGCGCTGGCGGCGATGGCGCAACTCGAATTCGACTGGATCAGCAAGGACGACCGGATGCACCTGCGCGAGGCGGCCGACCGCTTCGCCCGCATGGCCGAGGAACTGGAGGCGGTGCGCGAGCGCGCGGCGCTGCTCCATGAACAGCTCACCGATCTGCGCGCCGAGAAGATCGACCAGCGCAGCCTCGCCATCGCGGTGACGGCCTTCATCTTCCTGCCGCTGACCTTCGTCACCGGCCTCTTGGGCATGAATGTCGAGGGCATCCCCTATGCCGCCGAGCCCTGGGCGTTCTGGGGGGTGGTGGTCTTCTGCCTCGTCATTGCGGCGGCGGTGATGGCGTGGTTCGCCTGGCGCCACTGGTTCGAAGACTGATCCGCGCCGCGCCGTGCCGCTCTAGCGGACCCCCGCCACGCGCCGACCCGCCGCCCGCCTCAGCGCCGCGGCAAGCAGGTGCGGATCGACCGGCTTGGTGATCGTCTCCGCCGCCAGATCGGGCGCGATCTGCCCTTCGGGTTCGGCATAGCCGGTGCAGTAGACGAAGGGCACATCCAGCGCCTGCAGCGCCCGCACGACCGGCGCATTGCTCCGCGACGCGAGATTGATGTCGAGGATCGCCAGATCGGGCGCCTGCTCGCGGATCAGCGCCATGCCGGCCTCCACCGAATGCGCCGGGCCGACGACGGTGCAGCCGAGGTCCTCGACCAGATCCCTGAGCGTGAGCGCGATCAGCGCCTCGTCCTCGAGCACCAGCACGCGCAGCCCGGCGAGGTCGGTCTCGCCCGGCGCGCCTGGCCGGTCTTCCTCGCGTGCCCTTCCCGCCGGGGCGCGGCCGGAGCGATCCTCGACCACGTTGCCGGCTGCGGGGAAGGTGATGCGGCACCGCACCCCCTCCGGCGCCCATTCGATTGCGACCTGCCCGCCGAGCTGGTGCTCGATCGCGCCGCGCACCGCGGTGAAGCCGAAGCCCGGGTTGGCCGGCATCACCACGGCGGGGCCGCAGGCTTCCTGCCAGCCCAGTTCAAGACGTGCCTCGCCATCGCGATCCGCCAGCCGCCATACGACGCTCAGCTGCCCGCCCTCGACCGACAGCGCCCCATAGCGCGCAGCATTGATGGCAAGCTCGTGCAGCACCATCGCGAGCGCCTGCGAGGCATTGGGGGCGATCAGCAGCGATGGCCCCGCGATCCGGATCTGCTCCGTCCCGCGCCCGAACGGCGCCAGTTCCTCGCGCACCAGTGCGGAGATCTCGACGCCATCCCAGCGGTTGCTCGCCAGCAGGCTGTGGGCACGGCCGAGAGCCTGGATCCGCCCGGCCAGCACCGCCTTGAACCCGGTCACGTCCTCGACCCGCGTCAGGCGCACGATCGACTGCACGACGCCCAGCAGGTTCTTGGCCCGGTGATCGACCTCGTCGGCCAGGAAGCGCAGGCGCCGCTCGGCCCGGTGCCGTTCGGTCATGTCGAGGGAGATGCCGACGATCCCCTTCACCTGCCCGTCGGCATCGCGGAACGGGGTCTTGACCGAAAGCCAGTGGCTCATCCGCCCGTCGGGCAGGACGAGGTCCTCCTCGAGCTGTCTCGAGACACCCTCGTCGAGCACCATCCGGTCATGGGCCATGATCGCGCGGGCCGACTCCTCGTTGCCCATGATCTCGACATCGGTCCGGCCGATGAATTCCTCCGGCGGGCAGCCGACCGCTTCGGCCATGCCGCGGTTGCCGAGCAGGATGCGGCCTTCGGTGTCCTTGACATAGGCCGCGCCCGGGAGGCTGTCGAACAGGGTCCGCAGCAGGGTGTCGGCCCGGTCCCGCTCGCTCTCGATGGTGCGCATCGGGGTGGCATCGAAGTTGATGCCGAGCAGGCGTGCTGGCCGGCCTTTCGCGTCGCGGAACAGCTCCGCACGGCCCGCCATCCAGACGGTCGCACCGTCGTCGCGGTTGTAGCGGAACTCGAGATCGAGCCGGTCGCGCCCGTCCCTTGCGGCTTCGAAGGCAGCGATGGCACGCGGGCGATCGTCCGGGTGGATGCGGTCGAGCACGGCCTTCACGCTCGGCGTCTCGTCGCGGTCGAAGCCCGCCAGCTCGTAGAAGGAGGGCGACCACCACAGACCGCCGGTCTTGAGATCGAGATCCCAGATGCCGATCTTGCCGACCTCCTGCGACAGGCTGAGCCGCGCCTCGCTCTGGCGCAGGTTGCGGTAGGAGGTGCGCAGGAGATGCGCGACCGCGATCAGGGCGCCGTTGGAAAGCGCGAACAGGATCATGTTCACGAGGCCGGTCGGCGACAGCGAGAGGGTCCCCGTCGGCTCCAGCCAGAACAGCGTGACCGCAACCGCGGAAATGGCCAGCGACAAGAGGCCCGGCCCGAGCCCGCCCACCAACGTGCAGGCCAGCACCACCGGGTAGAACAGGGCGAAGGGCACGATGCCTTCGCCCAGCACGTCGAGCGAGCGTCGCAGCACCACGGCCATGATCGTCAGTGCCAGAGCGAAGCCATAGATGAACCACCATGGCCTTCGGCTCAGGAAACCGGGCCTTTCGGCCACCCCGGTGTAATGCCGGGTGTCGTCCGCTGGCGTTTGGACGCCGACGCTCTTTGCACTCTCAACCAATTTTCGCCCTCGGCCGGATCCCGCATTTTTTGCGAATCGCCGCGTATCAAATGTAATGACGCTTCCGGCGGGCCATGTCCTTTGAGATAAAGCCCGGGTGTTCTTTAATCCATGTTAGGTTTGATGACTAATCAACCATGATCTTTATCGCACCGCCTGCGGTTGGTTTTTGGGTTTATTGACCTACGTTCCTTTTCAGGACAGCGATTGCCGCTTGACGGGGTGAAATCTGTCTGGTGTGGACAGTTTCAGGCTCCCTGCATCCCGTCGACGGAGCCGGCGCGACACGCAGGTGCCGGCCCCGAGATGGACGCGAGGATCACCGCATGGAACACCATGTCATCGACTATGGCGAATACATGCCGCACGGCATGTGCCTGTTGTGGCAGCCCTGGCTTGTCCTGCTGTGGGCCGGTTCCGACCTGCTGATCTTCCTGTCCTACACCGCCATTCCGGTCGCGCTGTTCATGGTGCTGCGCCGGCGCACCGAGGTGCCGCAGCCCGCGCTGGTGGTGCTGTTCGCCGCCTTCATCCTGCTGTGCGGCATCACCCATCTTTTCATGATCGTGACGCTGTGGGTGCCGATCTATCCCTTCGTGGGCTGGCTCAAGCTTGCCACGGGTCTCGTCTCCATCGCCACTGCGGTGATGCTGTTCCGGCTGATCCCCGACATCGTCCGGCTGCCCTCGCCGGCGGCGCTCGAGACGGTCAATCGCGGCCTCCACGAGGAGATCGCCGCGCACAAGGCGACGCTCGCCTCGCTCGACCTGCAGGTGCGCGAGCGCACCGCCGATCTCGAACGCGCGACGACCGCGCTCGCGGTGCAGGCGCGCGAGGCCGTGCATCGCAGCAGCAACCTGCTGTCGGTGGTGCATACACTGGCGATGCAATCGGCCAAGGGCAGCCGGAGCCTTGCCGATTTCCTCGATCCTTTCCTCGGCCGGGTGCGGGCGCTCGCCGATGCGACGCGATCGATGGGCGCGGACGGAGACGCGCGGGCGCGGCTTTCGGCGGTGGTGGAGGCGGCGCTGGCGGTGCCGCGTGCAACATATGGCGACCGCATCGCCTATTCCGGACCGCCGATCGAGATCGGCCAGATCGCCGCCCAGCAATTGAGCCTTGCGCTGCACGAACTCGCCACCAACACCCACAAGTACGGGCTCGGCGTCTCGGACGGGCTGCGGGTGAGTGTCACATGGTCCACCGCCGGCGAGGATTTCACGCTGCTCTGGCGCGAGCAATGCGGCGCGGCGGCATCGCCTGCCGCGGCGGCGGAGCAGCCGGTCGAAGGCTTCGGCAGCACGTTGCTCATGAGCATCGTCCCGGCAACGCTGCGGGGCAAGGCCGAGCGCAGCTTCGACGCGGACGGGATGACCTACAGGCTGGTCGCGCCGCTGGCCGCGATCCGCGACCGGTTGTCGCCCGACGAGGAGGCGGACCTCGCCAGCCGGATCATCGCGGCCAGCTTCAGCAACGAATAGGTTCGACCGCAAGGGCGACGAACGAGGGAACTTTTGCATGTCGGAGAGCAGGCTTTCGGGCCGCCACATCCTCATCGTCGAGGACAATTTCTACCAGGCCGAGGACAGCCGCGACAGCCTTGCCCGGGCCGGGGCGGTGATCGCCGCCTGCCGGGGCACGCCGCCCGATCTCGACGCGCTGCTGGCCGAAACGCAGGTCGATATTGCGCTGCTGGACATCCACCTCGGGCCGGTGCGCTCGTTCGATCTCGCGCGGGCGCTGCGGGCGCGCGAGATCCCGGTCATCTTCCTGACCGGCTACGACGCGGGCGTGGTGCCCGCCGATCTGGCCGATATTCCCCTGATCGCCAAGCCCGCCGACACCGCAGCCCTGGTCGACACTCTCGCGCGGCGGCTGGACGCCGGGGACGGGCCCCGCGGCGAATAGCCCCGCGCCGCCCCGCTTGCCGGTCCCCGCGAAGGGGTGTTGACCAGCGCCGCCCCCTCGTGGCAAGGGGCTCGCGCATCAGGCAGCCGGGCCACGGGCCCCGCCATAGCGATGCGGGTGTAGCTCAATGGTAGAGCAGAAGCTTCCCAAGCTTACGACGAGGGTTCGATTCCCTTCACCCGCTCCACCTTTAGAGTAAGTGGGTACGCTTGTGCCTCGCGCGCAGCGATCTGCAGCGCCAGCCCGACCACCCCCCATTGTCAGCCCGATTGCTCGATCAACCGCGAAAATCCGCAGAGTTCCGTGGCGTCCGCTTAGGTGCCGGGTATGTTCGGGAACGGCATAACATTTATAACATCGTCGTATTTTCAAACACTTACAATACAATATCGATATAACATTGATGTAACCAGATTATGCCTGCCGACCCCAATTTTTCCGGTTTTAGAAACCGAGTAAAATCAATGAGGTAATGTCTGGGCCTCGAAAATATTATGTCAGATTATGTCACTGACATAATCTCGGAAACCGCAGAACTCTGCGGGTTTCAGGGTCGTTTTGAGCCGATGTTGCAAATATTATGTCTCTCCCGACTATACCCGGCTCTGTAGCCAGCAGCCCGGCCGCTCCACCTTGCATAATGACGGGCACGAAAGCCGATGGCGTGGCGTGGGGGCGACCGCGGCGCGCGGGGGGGCGGGGGGGTGGCTTTGCCCCCACGAGCCGCGTCCGGGCGCTGGGCACGCGAAAACGCCCCCGGCGACGGGCCGGGGGCGTCTGAAGTCGGTCTCAGAGGCTGGTCAGAGGGGCCGGTCAGCCCCGACGCAGGCTTCCTGCCGGCGCGATCGTCCCGTCGGGGTTGAGCTGGTCACCATTGCTCATCATGAACGGGTCGAATCGCAGGACCTCCACCCCGAACCATTCGTTCATCTCGAGCATTCGCCCCATGATGGGGACGATCTCGAGCCGCATGAACACATCGAGCGTTTCGCTCACATTGCCGAACCCGCCGGCGTTCTGCGGGATGATCCCGATCAGCTGGGGCGGCACGCGGTGCGCGGACAGCAGATCGTCGCGGCTGATGTTCTTCACGTTCATGAACTCGTCCTTCGCCGCGACGTCGGCGATGGGGTGGATCTGCACCCCGTCCTTCTTCCCGCCCGGCGTGTAGAGGAACAGGTTCTTGAAGTTGCCGACCCCCTTGGCCGACTTGAACTTTTCGACCAGCGCGTCGACCGTCTCCTGGTTGATCAGCGTGTCGGAGACATGGAAGACGAACCCGGCGTGCGCGCCGTTGAGGTAATAGCGCCTCCGGAACAGGGTCGCATTCTCGTTCAGCAGGCCGGACTGCAGCGCCGACAGCCATTCGGGCATGCCGTAGATCTCCTGCGCCACGTCGGGCTGCTGCAGCTGGTAGACCGTGCCGGGCTCGAACCGGTGATCGGGCTCGATCCCGTTCTCGACGAACCAGAACACCCCCGGGTCGACCCCGCGGCGGGTGTGCCGGGCCGGCGTGAAGGCCGCGCGCTGCAGGCCCCCGGCCATGTTGGGCACCCGCTCGAGATAGCCATTGCCCATCTGCAGGAAGTCGATGACGAATCGTTCGAAGTCGTTCTTGGTCAGCCACCGGCTCGGCACCTGCTGGCTGACCAGAAGGTTCGTCTTCAGCGCGATCGCGCTGCGATGGTGCGGGCTCATGTTGAACACCTGGGCGAGGCGCACCATCGGCAGCGGCGGGTGATACCAGTTGGTGTTCCGCCAGACCTCGAAATACTGGGGAAGATCGCGGCGATCGATGACGCTCTCGGGATCCCCGAAGGCGAACTGCGCGGTGGTGGCGAATTGGGTGCCTTTCGCTTCGCTACTTGAGGCAGGAACGGGCAGGGTTTCTTCCATGGGAGGCAATCCTTACTCGGAGAACGCGACAACGGATGATCCCGCGCCGCTGGCAGCATGCTCGACATCGAGCGGTTCGTTGGAGAAGGCGTGCATGCACGCCCAGGCGATATCGGCATGGCCGATCACCCCGTTGCGGGGGCTGGTGTAGGTCACGCCCTTGCCGCTCGCGGTCAGGGCGGGCTTGATCGCCATGAAGGCCTGCAGCACGTCGGTCCAACCCTGATCGAACTCGACCCGGCCCGTGCGGAACAGGTTCTGCGCCTTGATCACCATCGCGGCCTTGCTGGCGAGCGAGTATTCGATCTTCCGCGCCTGCGGGAACCAGCGCCGCACGATCTCGTAAACCGCCTGCCCGTGCCCGCCGGTCACGTCGATCGCGATGTCGGTGACATGGTAGACCTGCGCCAGCGCACGGATGCGGTCGGCCTGCCCCTGATAGTCGAGCCCGTTGAGCTTGTACTTGTCGAGGATCCGGAACTTGCCCACCCCCGGCCGATCCGGCGGGGCGATGATCGCCAGCGCGGCATCGTCGCGCCCCTGCTTGTTCGGATCGTATCCCAGCCACACCGGCTTATCGGCGAAGGGGCGCAGGCCGGGCACCTCGACATGCGCGGGATGGAAATCGCGCCAGGTGTAGAAGCTGTCGACCATCGCCGGCCGCAGCAGCCGCCAGGGGAAGCTCGAGGCCGCATCGTCGACGAATTCGCATTCGTAGAGGTTGCGGAATTCGTCCTCGCTGCTCTCGACCCGCAGCTCATCGACATCGATCAGCGCGCCCATGCCGGCGGCGACGGCATCGTGCACCGTGACGATCTGGCACCAGCTGCCGTCGGGCATGACGGCGCCGTCCTTCAGCGCCTTGTGGGTCAGGTCGAAGAACTGCTGCTGGTTCTTGGGGCGCCCGGCGTTCCATTCCTCGCCCGACCAGAAGGCATAGGCCTGGTGCGTCTTGGTCGACGGGGTCGAGAAATAGGTGCGCTTGTAGATCGTGTGGGTCGCCATCGCCGCGGCGACCTTGCGCAGCTGGGCGAAGCCGACGGCCCAGAAGAACTCGTCGAAGTAGAAATCGCCGCTTTCGCCCTGCGCGGTATTGGAATTGGTCGAGAGCGGGTAGAGCCCGACCGGGTCGAGGATCATCGGCTCGCCCGCGTCGTCGACCAGCGCCGACAGGTCGAGCATCATCGGGTCGCCCTTGAGGTCGACGCCGGTCACCCGCTTGACCCAGCCCACGATCTCGCGGCGGAACTTCATCGCCTGCCGCTTCGATGCGGACAGGAAGATCTGGTTGCGGGGCTGCTCGCCGGCCAGCACCGCCTCGGCGATCTTGGCCACCGCTTCGCGCGCGAAGTACCAGGTGGCGCCGATCTGGCGCGACTTGAGGATCTTGCGGGTGCGCTGGTTCCTCTGTTCCCACCAGACCTGCTGGTGGCCGAAGTTGTGCTCGTGGAAATCGTCGAGCAGCGCCTGCCACTGTTCGCGGGTCAGCTGGTTCTTGCGCTTTTCGGCGCGCTTGGCCTTGGCCTTGTCGTCGTTCCGGCGCTCGATATTGGGGTTGAGGTCGCCTTCCTTGCCGGTCTCGTCATATTTCCGGATCCGGGCGGTGCGCTCCATCTGGCGCATCAGGAAATCGACCCGCTTCATGTCTCCTTCGGTGAAGGGTTCCTTGTCGAGCAGGGTGGCGATCTTCGCCTCGATCCGGTCTTCGACGATATCGACCGGGGCGGCCTTGGCCCACTGGTCGCGCCGCTTCCAGCTGCCGATCGTCTGGTAGGGGATGCCGTACTCGGCGCTGATCTGGGCCACGGTCCACCCGCGCCAGTAGAGCGAACGCGCCATGCGCCGCATCGCCGTCCAGGCTTCGCGGCCGTCACTGACGTCTTCGGGGGCAGGGGCCTTGGGCAGGTGCATGGCCTTGCCATGCACCCCCCGCACGGGGTGCGCGCCAGAAGCTTGCGCGGTGGATTGCGCTTCCACCTGCCCGCGCCGTTGCGTCCTGCCCCCGTGGCGGGGCCTTAGTGCCTCCAACGTCACCGAGCCACAACCCGGAGCCCCAGACCGATGAAGACCAAGCGTTTCCTGCTCGCCACTTCCGGCGCCACCGTCGATGGCCGGGTAATCGAAGCCGAGCACCTGCGCCAGATGGCCAGCAGCTACGACCCCAAGGTCTACAGCGCGCGGCTCAACATCGAGCACATCCGCGGCATCAGCTCCGAAGGCCCGTTCCGCGCCTATGGCGACGTGCTGTCCCTCGAGACCGAGGAAATCACGGTCAACTTCAACGGCAAGCCCGAACAGCGCACCGCGCTTTACGGCGTCTTCGACGTGACCGAGGAGGCCCAGGCCCTCAACGCCGCCGGCCAGAAGCTCTATCCCTCGATCGAGATCCATCCGGACTTCGCGGGCAAGGGCTTCGCCTACCTCATGGGCTGCGCGCTGACCGACAGCCCGGCCTCGATCGCCACCGATCGCCTGCAGTTCACCAGCCAGCTTTCGGCCGCGGTCCCCGGCATCCAGCGCTACAGCCGCGAGGAAGCGGGCGATGCCGCGCTGCTCGAATTCGACACCCCGGCCACCCCGGAAACCGCCGGGCTGCTGTCCGGCCTGAAGGGTGTGCTCGACAGCTTCGCCGATCGCTTCGCCCCGAAGACCCCGGGGCCCGCGCAGACCCAGACCCCGCCGGCCGATCCCGCCGCGCCGCCCGCCGGCTTCAACGCCGATGATCTGCGCACCGTCTTCACCGAACTGGCGACCTCGATCGACAAGTCGATCACGTCGCTTCGCCAGGAGACCCGCGAGGCGACCGACGCGCTCGAGGTGAAGTTCAACACCCTCAAGCAGGGGATCGAGGCCGCCCCGGCCCAGACCCACACCGCGCGTCCCGCCAGCACCGGCGGTTCAGGCGGCCGCTTCCGCACCAACTTCTAGTTTCCACCGCACCAACTTCTAGTTTCCACCGCCCCGACAGACCGACCTTCGCTCCGCCTCAAGGCCAAAAGGACCCGAAACAATGCTGAATGCCACCCGTGCCCTCTTCATGGCCTATGCCTCGCACGTCGCGCTGGCCAACCATGTCTCCGACGCGACGGTGAAGTTCGCGGTCGATCCCAACGCCGAGCAGCTGCTCGAGGCCGAGATTCGCAACACCAGCGAGTTCCTCGGCATGATCAACATCCTGCCGGTGATCAACCAGCAGGGGCAGGTGCTGGGCATCGGCGTGTCGCGCTCGATCGCTGGCCGCACCGACACCAGCGGCGGCACGCGCCGCACGCCCACCGACCCGGGCAACTCGAACGAAAAGCACACTTACCTGTGCCAGAAGACCAACTTCGACTGGGCGCGTCCCTACGCGATCCTCGATGCCTGGCGCCACAACCCGGACTTCGAGCGCCTAATGCGCGACGATATCGTGCGCCAGATCGCGCTCGACCGGCAGATGATCGGCTTCCACGGCACCAGCGCCGCGGCGACCACCAACCGCGTCGCCAACCCGCTGCTGCAGGACGTCAACATCGGGTGGCTGCACAAGATCCGCACCGAGGCTCCCGCCCAGGTGATGGACGACGGCGCTCTGACCGTGCTCAGCAACGGCGCGAACAACGCCGCGCTCAAGGCGATCTACGTCAAGCCGGGCGTGACCCTGTTCGACGCGAGCGAAGGCAACGCGGTCACCGCCGATGCCGACTATGCCTCGCTCGATGCGCTGGTGCGCGATGCGATGCGCGGGATCCACGAGAGCCACGCCGACGACAATGACCTCGTCGTCATCGTCGGCCGCAACCTCATGGACGACAAGTACTTCACGATCGCCCAGACCACCGGCGCGACCGCGACGGAAGTCGAAGCGACCGATCGCATCCTCATGTCGACCAAGATGATGGGCGGCCTGCGCGCGATGCGGGTGACGGGCTTCCCGGCCAATTCGCTGCTGATCACCAAGCTCAGCAACCTGTCGATCTACTACCAGGAAGGCTCGCGCCGCCGCCAGCTCAAGGATGAGCCGGAATATGACCGCGTCGCCAACTACGAGAGCGTGAACGAGGCCTATGTGGTCGAGGAATACGAGCTCGCCGTCCTGGTCGAGAACATCGTGATCGGCGGCGCACCGGCACGCCCGGCACCGTAAGATCGGGACCAATACCAGCCCAAAGGGCGGTGGCTGACATCCGGGTCGGCGCCGCACTGGCAAGGCCGCAGCCGGGGCGGGAGAGCGGATTGGAAGCCGCCCTCCCAGAGCCCGGCCCCCGCCGCCGGATCGAGCGGGGATCATTCTTCAGGAGGCCCGCATGTCCCATTCCCCCTTCCTTCGCCAGCGCCAGCAGAAATTGGCCGCGCTCGCCGGCGCCGCGCTGACCGTCGCCACCCTCGCCGAGCCCGATCCCGAGAGCGCTGCCGGGCAGGAATATGCGACCTTGCGCGCGGTCCTGCATGACAACCTGCGCAAGCTGCAGGACGTCGAAAGCCACGAAGCGCGGATGCCGATGAAGCGCGCCTTCATGACCGAATTCGCCCCGTGGATCGCGGGTGTCCTCGAAGCCGACCAGCCCGTGCAGGACGAAATCCTCATGACCAACCTGGTCTGGGCGATCGACTGCGCCGAGTTCGATCTCGCACTGATGCTGGGCCGCTTCGCGCTCAAGCACGGCCTCGCCCTGCCCGAACGCTACAGCCGCACCACCGCGTGCTTCCTGCGCGAGGATATCGCCGAGATCGCGCTCGCCCAGCCCGGCGCGGTCCCGCATGAAATCCTGGTCGAGATCGACCAGCTCACCGCCGGCGCCGACATGCCCGATGCGGCCAAGGCCAAGCTCGACAAGGCACTGGGCCGCAGCTGGCTGGCCAGGGCCGAGGACTTCGACCCGAGCGACGAAACCGGCCCGGCCGGTGGCGCCGCGGCCTTTGCCTCGGAAGGTCTCACCCACCTGCAGCGCGCGCTGAAGCTCAACGCCAAGGTCGGCGTGAAGAAGGACATCGAGCGCGCGGAAAAGCTGCTGCGCGATCTCGCCCCGAAGGGCGAGGAATAGGAATTCCGGCCCACCCGGGCCGAAACCGCGCGCCCCACCAGGCCGGGGAGGGCGGGCAGGACGGCGGCAGGAAATCTCTCCCTTGTCCGCTGCATCTGTCCTCACCCTCCCCTTACCGGGGCCCGAACAGGGAAGGGAGGTGATCATGTTCGCCGGGGTCAAGCCCTCACGTAGCGCAGCGGTAGGGCGCAAGGATTCATGACCGGCCTGACCGCACCGCCCGACAACTTCGTGCCCGCCGGGATCACCGTCGAGGCCGATGGCTGGTTCCCCGCCACCCTGACCGAGGACGTGCGCAAGGCGATCCGCTTGGGCGAGGGCACCGTCACAGACGAACGCCTGGTGCAGGCGATTGAAGGCGGCATCCTCTCCGGCCTGCGCGCCATGTCCGACTGGCGCACCGCCCGCGTGCTCGAAGGCGCGGCCGAGCTGACGGACGTGACCGAGGACCAGATCAACGGCAAGAACAAGGCCGAACTGATCTGGCAGCGCATCGTCACCTTCTATGCGGCGGCCGAGCTTGCCGACATGCACGTCGATGTCAGTGCCACCGACGAGGCGATCGACCGCAACGAGGAAAAGCGCGACACCGCCGGGATCTACCGCACCAAGGCCTATGATGCGGTCGCCGATCTGCGCGCGATCGGCGCGGCGGATGATGAAGCCAAGGCCCGCGCCGCGCGCAACCGGGTGGAGCTGATATGAGCGAACCCACCCCGATTTCCAACGAAGAGCTCGAAGTGCTTAATTGCCTCACCGAGGCATGGAACCGCTTCGTGCACCTTGCGCCCGCGCACCCAGACGAACTGGCCGAGTTTCGCTTCAAGATCCATGATCTTCAGCGCATGGTTCTGGCGCGGCCCCAGATCGGCGGCGGCGGTGGCTTTGTGCGGTGCGGGAGCATCTGATGTTCGAGTGGCCCAAGAACTTCGACTGGCGCTGCCTCGAGTTCTGGACAGGGCTCGGGATCGGCCTCTCCGCCGCGGCCGGCGTATGGAGCTACTTCACGTGATCGCCGTCGCGCAGCAGGGCGAGACGCTCGATGCGATCTGCTGGCGCGTTCTCGGCCGGACCGAGGGTGTGACCGAGCAAGCCTATGATCTCAACCCCCATCTGGCCGATCTGGGGCCGACCCTGCCCGGCGGGACGCGGGTGACCCTGCCCGACCTCGCCACTCCCACCGCCGCGCCGCCGACGCGCGCCACGGTCAAGCTCTGGGATTGATCATGTCCTCAAGTAGCGGAAGCGAAGCTGGGGCGAAGGCCCAACCGATAGGACGCAAGGACCGGTGAGTAAAACAAAGTCCCTCCGCGCCGCTCTGACCGCCGCCATCCCCGAGCTGCGCAACGAGCCCGGGCGGCTGAAGCTGTGGATCGAGAACGGCACGGTTCGCGCGCGCGGCACCGCCAGCCACGGCTTTGCGCTGCAGTATCCGCTGTCGGTCCTGATCGAGGAGGCGAAGACCGACATCGCGATCATCGCGCTCGCGATCACCCGCTGGCTGCGGGTCAACCAGCCCGATCTGCTCGCCCCCAATGGCGACAGCTTCCAGTTCGAAAGCGACATCCTCGACGTCACCACCGCCGACATCCTCTTCACGATCAACCTCACCGAGAATATCGCGGTCGCCCCGCAGCCGGACGGCAGCTGGCAGATCACCTACCTGCCCGAGCCCGATCCGCTGTTCGACGATGCGCTGGGCTTTGCCGAGGTCGACCCGATCCCGCCGCTGGCCGAAGTGCGACTGAGCGATGGCTGACTATGACAGCGATGCTCTTGCCGCGCTCGATGACTGGTTCGGGCAGATGCTCGAAGGCCTGTCTCCCGCCCGGCGCAAGCGCGCGGCCATGAAGCTGGGCAAGGCGCTGCGCAGGTCGAACCTCGATCGCATCAGCCAGAACGTCGAGCCCGATGGCGGCCCCATGGAAAAGCGCAAGGCCCGGCTCGACCAGCGCGGCCGGGTGCGCCGGAAGGCGGGGGGCCGGATGTTCCGCAAGCTGCGCCTGGCGCGAAACTTCAGGATCAACGCCTCGCCCGACCATGTGGAAATCGCTCCCCTCGGCGGTGCGGCCCGCATCGGCCGGATCCACCACTTCGGCCTGCGCGGGCGGGTCGGCCGCGCCCCGGATGGAAGCGAGGTCTTCACCCGCTTCCCCGAACGCCGCCTGCTCGGCTTTGACGATGCCGATCGCGACGCGGTGCTCGAGGTGGTGTCCGAGCTGTTCGATCGGTGAAACCGGCTTTCACCTGCCCGCGCCCTTCCATTCGCGCGCGCGTGACAGGCAGGTGGCGGCATGGCCAGCACCCCGCTCAACTTCACCAGCGCCAGCTCGACCGCGATTGACCTGTCGCGGTTGCCGCCGCCCGATGTGATCGAGCAGCTCGACTTCGAGGCGATCTACGTCCGCCGCCGTGCCGATTTCCTCGCCCGCTATCCCGAATTCACCGCCTTTGTCGAGAGCGACCCGGCGATCAAGCTGCTCGAGACCGGGGCCTATGCCGAGCTGGTGCTACGCCAGCGGATCAACGATGCCGCGCGTTCTGTGCTGATCGCCTATGCGCTGGGCGGCAACCTCGATCACCTGGCCGCGCTGTTCGGCGTGGTGCGCCGCGAGATCGAGCCGGCCAACCCGCAGACCGGCGCGCCGGCCGTGATGGAAAGCGACGATGACCTGCGCCGCCGCGTTCTGCTCGCGCCCGATTCCTATTCGGTGGCGGGCCCTGCCAGCGCCTATGTCTTCCACGCGCTGTCGGCCGACGGCGACGTGCTCGATGCCTCGGCAACGTCCCCCAGCCCGGGCGAAGTCATCGTCTCGGTCCTGTCGCGCACCGGCGACGGCACGGCCTCGCCCGAACTTCTGGCTGCTGTGCGCACCGTCCTGACCGACGATGAGGTTCGCCCGCTGACCGATCATGTCACGGTGCAGTCGGCCGTGCTGGTGCCTTTCGATATCGTCGCCGGGCTGACCCTCTACCCGGGTCCGGACTCCCAGCTGATCGTCGACACGGCCGGGGAATCGCTTGCCCGCCTGCTCGCGTCCAACCGCAGGCTGGGGCGCAACATATCCCGATCGTCGATCGTCGCGGCATTGCACGTCGGCGGCGTGCAGAACGTCAGCCTCACGTCGCCGGCCGCCGACATCTTGGTAACCCAGACCGAGGTCGCCGCGATCGGTGCGACCACGATCACGATCGCCGGGTTCGACGAATGAACCTGCTGCCGCCCAACAGCAGTGCCCTCGAGCGTGCCTTCGATGCACTCGAAGCGGAGAGGCTTGGGGGGATGCCCATGGCAGTGGGTGACGTCTGGTCGCCCGATCGCTGCCCGGCCCCGCTTCTGCCCTGGCTGGGGTGGGGCGTTTCGATCGATATCTGGGATGCGAGCTGGTCGGAGGCGGAGAAGCGCGCCGCTATCGGCAATGCGATCGAGGACCATCGGCGCAAGGGTACGGTCGCCGCGGTCCGCCAGGTGATCGACCGGACCGATCCGCTGATCGGCATCACCGAATGGTTCCAGGAACCCTTCAATCTTCCGCCGCACACCTTCCGCCTCGACCTGCCTGACCTCAACACCAGCACGGTCAACTATGATGACGACGTGGTCGGCGTGCTCCTGCGCGATATCGCCGCGGTCAAGCCGCTTCGCTCGCATGTCTTCGCCTCGTTCCGGATCCGCGCGCTCGCCCAGGTCGGGCTGGTCAGCGCGGTGCTCTGGGCCGCGCAATCCCGGCTCGACATGCGCGCCGATGTCGACACCGCCACCGAACCCAGTTGGCTGACCTACCTGCAGACCGAGGACGGCGAGCCGATCCTCGACGAAGCCGGCGGGTTCCTGGTCGCAGCATGAAGGGCCTGTGATGAGCTACACCCTGACCCTCACGACAGCTGGTCTCGACGCGCTGGTCGACGCGCAGAACGGTGAAACCGATCCGATCCGGGTCACCGAGGTCGGATTTACCAACCAGCAGGTCACGATCGCGCCCACGCTCACCGCGCTGCCGGGTGAGATCAAGCGGATCGACACCATCTCGGGCACCGCGGTCAGCGAGACGATCATCCACATGACGGCGCAGGACGCCTCGGAGGATGGTTACAGCCTGCGCGCCTTCGGCCTCTACCTCGACGATGGCACGCTCTTCGCCGTCTACGGCCAGGCGACCCCGATCGCGACCAAGACGCCGATGGTGCAGCTGCAGATCGCCTTCGACATCGCCTTTCAGGACGGGATCGCCGGCGACATCGAATTCGGCGATGCGACCTTCCTGTTCCCGCCGGCGACCGAGACGATCAAGGGCGTGGCCGAGATCGCCACCCAGCAAGAGGTCACCGAAGGGACCGACGATCAGCGCATCGTCACCCCCCTCAAGCTTGCCAGCGCCCTTGCTGCCGTGATTGCCATGTTCGTCAGCGCCACCGAGGAAGAGGAAGGGCTGATCGAGCTGGCCACACAGGGCGAGGTCGACGCGGGCGCCGACAATACCCGCGCGGTCACACCCCTCAAGCTGGCCGCCAGGCTGGCTCCGGTCATCGATGCGATCAACGCCGAAACTCAGGCGCGCAGTGCAGCAATCGCCGAACTGGTCTCCCGCACGATCACCGGCGGAGGGCTAGCCAGCGGCGGCGGATCGCTTGCCGCCAATCGTGTGATCAGCGTGGCGGCGGCGACCGTGGCAGAGCTGCTCGCAGGGACCTCCGGCACGTCGGCCATCACGCCGGCCGCCTTCGGCCCGATCGTCAAGAGCTTCGGCCAGAATGGCTATATCGCTCTCGCGCTGGGCGATCCGGCCAACGCGCTGTGCCTCCAGTGGGGCAGGTTCACCGTCGGCGCCAATGGCACCACCAACGTGAGCTTTCCGGTCACCTTCGCCGAATGCTGGACGGCCCTGACGGACGGGACCTCCGACTCCAACGTCAACTCGCAGGACAATTATCCCGCCATCCTGCCGGATTCGATCACAGCAAGCGGCTTCCTCACCTGGAGCGCGCGCGACGTTTCCGAACCGATCACCTTCATCGCCATCGGAAGGGTGGACCTGTCATGAGTGTGTTCTTCGCCATGATCGGCAGCGGCGATGATCGCCGGCCCGCCTTCTTCCTGACGCCCCGCGCCGCGCCCGAAGGTGCGGTCGAGATCAGCGACAGCCGCCACCGGGATCTGCTCGAGGCGCAGTCGCTGGGCCGCCGGATCACCGCCGATGCGCGCGGTCGCCCGGTGATCGACCGTCGCGCCGCGCCTGATGCGGGGGCAATCCGCCCCCAGCTGGTCGCGGCAATCCGGCGCGAAGCCGCGCGCAGGATCCGGGAGATCAGCCCCGATTGGCGGCAGATCAATGACCTGCGGGAGCCGAGCGAGGCCGGTGCCATCCGCTTTTCCCAGATCGATGCGATTCGCGCCGCCTCCAACGGGATCGAGGAGGCCGCTGCAGGCCACCCCGTGCACGAGCTCGCAGACTTTCCGGTCTCGACCCATCCTCTCTGGCCGGAGTTCGATTGATGTCGAAGATCTCCCAGCTCACGCCGCTGACCGAGGAGCAGATCGACGGGTCTGAACTCGCACCCGTAACCAAGGGCAGCGGGACCTTCAGCGCCCCGATTGCCTATCTGGGGCGACGCGCCGCCTTGCTGGCCGAGGCTGCGCGCGACGTCGCCGTCGCTGCGGGGGTGCAGTACACGAGTGAAGCGGCTGCGGTGTCCGGTCTGGCGGACGGTGCCTTCGGTTCATACCTCGATGCAGCCGGGCGCCCGGTCTGGGCTCAGCGAGTCGGCGCCGGCATGGTGCCGTTGCCCGGGCCGTGGATCGGCTCGGACAAGATCAGCTATGGCATCGGCGGCACGGTGCAGGATGCACTGGATGGGCGCGCGACATCTGAACAACTGTCACAGATCGGTGGTCAGATCGTCGGCGTTATGCGCCAGGCGCGCGGCGCGATCGTCCGCAACCTTGACGACAAGATCAGCGATACACTCTCGATCAAGGATCACGGCGCGATCGGCGACGGCACGCTGCACACAATTGCCGAATGGATCGTGCCCGGTGCGCTGGGGCGCTACGCCAGCCTTGCCGCGTTGCAGGTCGATTACCCGCACGCGACCAGCACATCGCAGTCGATCGACGAGGTGGCCGTCCAGTCGGCGGTGGAAGAAGCCAAGCTGAACACCAGCGGCGGGTGGGTGGAGATCCACGGACCGCTTGGCGACTATCTGATCGACAAGGTGACGATCGACGGTGAGCGCATCCGCTTCACCGGCCCTGCGCGCTACATCAAGACGACGCACACCGGCACGATGTTCCTGTTCGACGGCGGCACGGGTCGCCTGTTTGGCGGCGGCATGGATGGGCCGACGCTGGGCGCCGCCGTGACCGGCATCAGCGGCGAATTGCTGCGCGCCGTGAACTTCAGCCAGATCAGCGTCAACGTGAAGATCAAGCCGTTCCCGGCCAAGGCCTACCGCGGCCTCGTGTTCGAGAAGTGCTACCGGGTTCTCCTGAAGGAAGATTGGGAAATTGTCGGGTGCGTGCAGGATGGCGTCTATATGGACGACAGCCTCGATATTTATTTCGATCCCGGCAATGCCGACGCCAACGGGCGTTACGGCATTCACTTCAACAACTGCTCTGGCTTCTACCTCGACAGCGTGACCTGTTTCGGGAACGGCGCGGAAGGGTACAACTTCGACAGCATCGGCACGCCGGTCGAGGCCGACATCAACGGGTTCGGCTTCCTGTTCAAGTGCATCGGCGACAGCAACGGCGGCCACAACATGCGCTTCAAGCAGGTCGGCTACACCGTGGTATTCGGCTGCTGGGGTGCATCGCAGCTCACCCTCAATCCGGACGGCACCTTCGGGCCGAACACCACGTCCGACAAGCACGGGTTTGCGCTCGATAGCTGCTATCAGATGGGTTTCTATGGCTGCATCGGCATCGGCAACAATGGCGGCGGTTTGGTCGATGCGGGGGTGTTCGCTTCCGAGAGCATCACTGTCATGGGGTGCATCCTCAACAACAACGGCCAGATCGCCGTTTCCGGCGTGCGAGCCGGCATATGGTTACGCGACAGCGGCAAGTTCAAGCTGATCGGCAACACGACAACCGACACGCAGCCGGTGAAGACACAGCAGCACGGCATCAATGTGCGCGCCACGATGGCGTCTCTGCTGATGATCGGCAACGACATGATCGGCAATGCGGCCGGTCCCTACCAGTTCGAGGCGATCCCGACCAACTTCGTGCAGAGCGCGAACATGACCGGCGAGAGCGGCGTCTATGCGAGCGCGACCAACATGACGGTTTCGCCGTTCCTCGACAGCATCAGGATCACCGGCAGCGAGGACATTTACGACATTACTCCTCGCATCCCCGGGCGCACGCTGGTGTGTCGCATGGCGGGGGCGGCGCGCTTTATCGATCAGGCGTTCGGGTCAGCTTTCGCCTTGCCGAGCTCCAACATCACACCTGCAGCCAACGGCACGGCCATGTTCACCTTCGACAGCACGGCCGACCGCTATCTGCACCTGACCCACAGCATCAATGATGGAGCCTGAGCCATGAGACGAGGTATCGGACCCGGTGCGGCCGCGCGTAAGAGCGGGGCGCTGATCCTGCCGGCGGCGCTGCGCGACCAGGGCAACGCCATCGCGGCGGCGATCGGGTGGGATGCGGACAGCTTTTCCGTTGCGCTCTCCCCGAGCGGCGCGGCGCCCGCGACCCACTACGGCCATCATGCCTGGGCCGAACAGGCGTTTTTCGACGTGTGGGCGGCCGAGGCGAAGCCGGAAGGGCTCGCCGTTCCCGAGGAGGATTTTGCCGCGGTGCGCGTGGCGCTGGTGCTCGATGTGCGCGCCAGCATCGACGATCATCTCCTCGAGGTCGCAGCGGCGCACGGGCTGCTCGAGACGCAACCGTGAGGCGCCGGTGAGCAAGATCGCCAGTTTGCCGGCCGCGATCACGAACGCCTGGTCCCGGTTCGGCCCGGCCGGCGCATCGCCGTGCCAGATGAAGGAATGCGTCTGATGGTCCATGAGCTCAAGGTCCAGTCGTTCAGCGCCGCCATGGCGGGCGTCAGCGCCGTCATGGGCTTTGCCGCGCCCTGGCCGCATGTGATCGCGGGGCTGTTCTTCGCCATTGCCGGGGGCTTCGTGGGCATGGCTGTCTCGCCCTCGACCGAGCGGCTCGCCCTGCCGTTGACCGTGCTGGTGGCGGTGGTGATCGGGGTCTTTGCCGGGATCGCGCATCCGCACTTCGCGGCCGGCGGAGCGTGGATCGGGTGGTTATCGGCTCTGCCGGTGCAGCTGGTGATGGGGGTTGCCGGGCTCACCTCCCCCTGGCTCGCGCGCAGGGCCGCTGCCGGTGACATGTCGCTGCCCTGGAAAGGCGGTGCAAAGTGACCATCCTGCTCACCATTGCCGATCTGCTGCTGGCTCTGGCGCTGTTCTGGCACTCGGCGAACAGCCCGGCGCGCGACGGCGTGCTGCGCGCCATGCTCTATGCCTTCGCCTTTGCGGTGATGTGCTTCGGCGCCGCCCGGTTTCTGACCCTGTTCGGCGCATCCCCTGCCGACTGGCGCTGGATGATCGACCTCGGCCACCTCGCCCTGATCGCCTTCGGCATCATGTGGGTGGCGCGCGAAACCGGCCGCATGGCCCAGTTCAGAAGGAAACTCCCATGACACTCGTTACAGGCAAGGCGAACGGCATCCGCCGCATCGTGATCCACTGCACCGCGACACGCGAGGGGCAGGATATTGACGCCGCCACCATCCGCCGCTGGCATCTGCGGCAGGGATGGAAGGACATCGGCTACCACTTCGTGATCCAGCTCGATGGCGATATCGAGCGCGGGCGGCCCGAGGAAATCCCCGGCAGCCACGTGCGCGGATTCAACACCGGCTCGATCGCCATCGTCTATGTTGGCGGGCTCGACGCGCAGGGCAAGGCGAAGGATACCCGGACGCCGGCGCAGCAGGCCGCCATGGCGCAGCTGGTGCGTGATCTTCTGGCCAGGTACCCGGGCGCGCAAGTTCTTGGCCACCGCGATCTCTCGCCCGACAAGGATGGTGACGGCGTGGTCGAGCGGCACGAGTGGCTGAAGGACTGCCCGTGCTTCGACGTGCGCGCCTGGTGGGCGGACGCGAAGTGAACCCGCTCGCAGCGTTCCGGGCGCTCTCGACGCTTCGTAAGATCGTGGTCGCCCTGGTGATCGCAGGCCTGTTGCTCTGGGCCTACTTCTTCGTGCGGGACCTCTTCACCGGCGCTGCGCGCACCGAAGCCAGGCTCGGCACCGGGCAGGCTGATGCCGCACTTCAGTCCGGCAAGGATGCCGCCACCACCGTCGGTCAGCAGGCCGAAACCGAGGCCGCGCGCGAGCGATCCGTGGCCGAAATGCAGAAGGACGTGAACGATGCGGACAATGCTTCTGATGCTCATGCTGCTGGCGCTGGCTGGCTGTGCAACGACTTCGGTATTTGCTCCGAAGAGTAGCTGTTCCGATTTGCTCGACGGGACTTGGGAGACCCCGGTGCCCGATGCCGCAGCCCCGCGTGAAGGCGAAACCGTCCTCGACACGCTCAAAAGCTGGATCGGCTTTGCCGGCGCGCAGACTGCCGGCAAGCGCACCGAATTCGAGCGCGCGCAGGCAGCCCGCGCAATCATCCGGCGATGTGAAGAGCGCGATCGGGCAGCGATCGAGCGCGCCAAGCCAAAGTTTCTCGGTATCTTCTGATGCTAAAACACGCCCCGCAGGAAGACATCCCCGCCGACATCGCCAGCCTGATCCGCATCGGCACGGTGATCGAGGTCGATCTGGCCGAGGCGCGCTGTGTGGTGCGCTTCGGCGATCCGGACGATCCGTCGCCGGCGCAGACCGGTCCGATCCGCTGGCTGACCCCGCGCGCCGGCCTGACCCGGGTCTGGTCTCCGCCCAGCGTGGGCGAGCAGGTGCTGCTGGTCTGCCCCGATGGGCAGATCGGCGCGGCCGTGGCGATCCCGGCCATCGTGCAGGACGCCTTCCCCCCGCTGGGCAGCACCACCGCCGAAATGATCGAGTTCGCTGACGGGGCAAGGATCACCTATGATCCCGAGGCGCACGAGCTGGTGGCCGTGCTGCCGTCGGGCGGAACGGTCGACGTCACCGCCGACGGCGGGATCACCTTGCGCGGCCCCGTCACCATCATTGGAGACACGACCATCGAGGGCAACCTTTCTGTGACCCGGGACGTGACGGTTGACCAGAGCGTGACGGCAAGCGAAGACGTGGTCGCCGATGGTGTCAGCCTGAAGACCCACCGGCACGGTCAGGTCATGGCAGGATCGGCGCAGTCGGGCCCACCGGCCTAGCTCCATCGGTCAAAGCCCATTCCACCACCACCGCCGCTGGCATTGCGCGCGCGAAGCGCGTTTGCATCGCCTCCATGCAGGGCATGGACGCCACCACCGGAAAGCCGATCGGCGATGACGCGCACCTCGCGCAGTCGATCGGCGATATCCTCTCGACCCCGCTCGGCTCGCGGCCGATGCGGCGTGACTATGGCTCGCTGCTGTTCGAGCTGATCGACAAGCCCATCAACGGTGCGATCCGGATGCTGCTTCAGGCGGCCACGGCGATCGCGCTGCGCCGCTGGGAGCCGCGCCTGCAGCTGACCCGCGTGACGCTGGCGGGCGAGCCTGCCGCCGGCCGCCTCACCATCCGTATCGAAGGACGGCGCACCGATCTGCCGCCGTCCAACGCGCTCACCACCCTCACCATCCCGATCGACACCCGTCCCACCCGTCCTCAAGCAGCGCAGCGGTAGGACAGAAAAGGAGCCACCCGATGATCGTTCACGGCCTCACCATCACCGAATCCGCCACCGGCCCGCGCGCGCTGGGCGCTGTCAGCCTTGCCGTGATCGGCATCGTCGCCACAGCCACGGCGATCGGCGCGCCCGCTCAGGCAGCCCTGGACGAAGCTTTCCCGCTGAACACCCCGGTGCTGATCACCGGCGGGGTCGATATCGCGGCGGGTCAGGCCGGCACGGGCGGCACGTTGGCCGCGGCACTGCGCGCGATCGGCGACCAGGCGAGCCCGGTGGTGGTGGTGGTGCGCGTCGCCGAAGGTCTCGACCAGGCGGCGACCGACGACAACGTCATCGGCTCGACCAATGGCACCACCTTCACCGGCCTGCAGGCCCTCGCCGTGGCCGAGCAGCGCCTCGGGGTGAAGCCGCAGATCATCGCCGCGCCCGGGCTCGATACCCAGCCCGTGGTCGAGGAAATGGTCAGCATCGCCAAGAAGCTGCGCGGGTTCGTCTATGCGGCGGCCCGGGGTGACGATGTCGCCGAGGCGCTCACCTATCGCGAGAACTTCGGCCACCGCGAGCTCATGCTCATCTGGCCGGGCACCAGCGAGGACTTCGCGGGCGACATCGTTGCCCGCGCGATCGGCCTGCGGGCCCAGATCGACGAGACCGTGGGCTGGCACAAGACGATCAGCAATGTGCCGCTGGTGGGTGTCACCGGCCTCGATCGCGACATCAGCTTCGATCTGACCGATCCCAGCACCGACGCCGGCGTGCTGAACGCGGGCGAGGTCACCACGATCATCCGCCAGAACGGCTTCCGCCTCTGGGGCAACCGCACAACCGCCGATCCCCAGACCAATCCCAGCTTCGTCTTCGAAAGCGCGGTGCGCACCAGCCACGCGCTGCAGGAGATCGTCGGCCAGATCGTCGGCCCCTTCATCGACCAGCCCATGACCGTGGGCCTGATCAAGGATCTGCTGGAAACCGGCAACGCGCGCTTCCGCCAGCTGGCGGTGCAGGGCGTGATCCAGGGTGCCGAGATGTTCTTCGATGCCGACCAGAACTCCGCGCAGGAGCTGGCGGCAGGGCGCCCGCGCTTCCGGATCCAGTTCACCCCGGTGGCCCCGCTCGAGAACCCCAACGTCGATCTGGTGATCACCGACTTCTACTACACCGACTTCGCCGACCAGCTGGTCTGAGTTCTTGCTGCGCTACCGCTTCGCTACTTGAGCGCGGATGTCCTCAAGCAGCGCAGCGATAGGACCGAAAAGGAAAGCTTCCCATGGGTATCCCGAAGAAACTGAAGAACCTCACCGCCCATGTCGACGGCGTGAACTATATCGGCCAGGTGGTCGAGTTCGAGGAGCCGCCGCTGGCGCTGCAGATGGAAGAGTACCGCGGCGGCGGCATGATCGGCCCGGTCATGATCGACATGGGGCTGCAGGCCATGCAGGCGACCATGAAGATGGGTGGCCACGTGGTCGAGCTGATCCGCAAGTTCGGCGCTACCCGCGTCGACGCGGTGCGCGTGCGCCTTACCGGTGCCTTCCAGCGCGACGACACGGGAGAGGTCGAGGTGGTGGAATGCTACATCGGCGGCCGGTTCAGCGAGATCGGGATGGGCACCGGCAAGCCGGGCGACGACACCGAGCACGATTACACGGTGCCCCTGTCCTACTATCGCCGGGTGGTGAACGGCCGCGTCGAGATCGAGATCGACATGGTCGCCGGCACCTTCATCGTCGACGGCATCGATCGCTACGCCGAGATCACGGCCGCGCTCAATAGCTGACAAGGTCCCGTCGGCCGGCGCTGTGCGGGGCGGCCGGTCGGCGGATGGGGCGGGACGGCAAGCCCCTCGAAGGATCCCGGCCGTCCCGTCCCGCTTCGCCCCGCCCGGATGCCGCCAGTGACGGGGACCTGTCCTCAAGTAGCGAAGCGGTAGGACAACAAGGAATCCCCGCATGGCCGACACTCCCGCCCCCGCCCCCGCCGCCGACGCCGGCAACAAGTTCGAAACCGTCACCCTCGTCGAGCCGATTCGCCGGGGCGACCAGGTGATCGACAGGATCACCCTGCGCAAGCCGCGCGCCGGCCAGATGCGCGGTCTGACGCTTCAGGACCTCATCAGCAGCGACGTGGGCGCGATCCTCAAGGTGATCCCGCGCATCAGCGATCCCGTGCTCACCCCGCACGAATGCGACGATCTCGACCCGGCCGACCTGACCGAGATCGGGGGCGCGATCCGAGGTTTTTTTATGACGGCGGGGGAGAGGAAGATGCTCGAGGCGATGATCGCGGAACAACAGCCGAAGACCTGATGGCCGATATCGCCGGCATCTTCCACTGGCCGCTGAGCGAACTGAAGGCCCTCGACCTCGACGAACTGGCCGAGTGGCGGGAACGGGCGGTGGCATGGTGGAACAGGGTCAACAAGGCTAGATCATGAGCAACAAGCTGTCCCTGCTGGTGAACTTCGTCGGCGTCGACAAGATGTCGGGCGCGCTGCGCAACATCATCGGGCTCGGCAAGCAGGGATCCCGGTCGCTGGGCGAGATGGCCAAGGAAAGCCGCGCCCTCAACCGCGAGCTGCGCGAGGTTCGAAAGGAGATGGCGGGCAGCGCCCAGGCGAGCCTGCAGCTGGCCGGACGCGAGCGCGAGCTCGAGAGCGCGATCGCGAAGACCAACGCCGAGATCGCAGAACGCAAGCGGCTCTACGCGATCGAGGCCGGGCACCGCGCGCAGATCGCGAAGGCCGATGCGCTGCAGCAGAAGGGCCGGGACAACATCGTTCAGGGCGCATCGCTCGCAGCGCCGCTGATCCTTGCCGCGAAGGCGGCCGGCGACTTCTCGAGCGGCATGGTCGATATCCAGCAGAAGGCCGCGCTCACCAACGCCGAGACCGACAGGCTGGCGAGATCGATCATCACCATGGCCGATCGCGCACGGCAGATGCCCGAAGACGTCCGGGCCGGGCTCGATCTGCTGCTGGCCAAGGGCATGGGCGTCGACGCGGCGACCAACGCGATCGGTCCTGCGAGCAGGCTGGCGACCGCCTACAAGGTCGACCTGCCCGACGCTGCCGATGCGGCCTTCGCCAGCATCAACAATCTCAAGGTGGCGAGCTCGCAGGCCGCGGTGATCTTCGACACGCTGGCGGCCGCCGGCAACGAAGGCGGGTTCGAGGTGCGAGACATGGCCCGGCACTTTCCCGCCCTGACCGCCCAGATGGCGGCGCTTGGTGAAACCGGTGTGCCGGCCGTCGCCGATCTCTCGGCCGCGCTGCAGGTGGCGATGAACACCGCCGGCAATGCCGACGAAGCCGGGAACAACATCAAGAACCTGCTGGCCAAGATCAATTCCCCGGGCACCATCAACGCCTTCAAGAAGAACTTCGGGATCGATCTGCCCGCCGCCATGCAGAAGCTGCAGTCCGAAGGTTATTCGGCAATGGAATCGATCGCGCTGATCACCAAGCAGGCGACCGGCGGCGACATGAAGAAGCTCGGCTTCGCCTTTGAGGACATGCAGGCACGGCAGGGTCTGCTCGCGCTCATCCAGAACCTCGACGAATATCGCCGGGTCCGCGATGCCGCCCTCAATTCGGAAGGCACGGTCGATGCCGCCTTCGACCAGCGCGTGCTGCGCGACGCGAATGTCAGCTGGAAGGCCTTCATGGGCAGCGTGTCGGGGCTGGCGATCACGCTGGGGACGACGCTGCTGCCCGTGCTGACCAGCACCCTCACCCAGATCAATTCGGTGCTGCAGGCGGTTTCGGCCTGGGCGCAGGCCAACCCGGAGGCAGCGGGGGCAATCATCAAACTGCTCGGCGCTCTGGCGGTCTTCAAGATCGGGCTGGGGGCCGCGCAGTTCGCCCTGGGCGGGTTCATGAAACCCTTCGCCGGGGTCAACGCGATGGTGCTGCGCTATGCCGGCAGCTGGTCCAACGCCTTCACGATGATGCGCACGGCGACCATGGCGCTGGGAAGCGGGATTATGAAGGCAGGTGCGATGATGCTCGCCAACCCCATGGTGCTGATCATCGCCGGCATCGTCGCCGCGCTCGCGGTGGCCGGGTACATGATCTACACCCATTGGGACACGATCAAGGCAGCGTTCCTTGGCGGGTGGAGCTACGTGACCAACCTTCTGGGCGGCGCGGCGCGCTGGCTTTCCAACATCGGCAAGCAGATGATGAACGGCCTGCTGATCGCGATCGATCCCATGGCGCTCGGCAAGAAGCTGATCACCATGGCGAAGAACGGGATCGCCGCCTTCAAGAACTATCTCGGCATCAAGTCGCCGTCGCGCGTGTTCATGGGGCTGGGCGAGGATACGGCCGCCGGCATGGCGCTGGGCCTGCAGCGCGGGCAGCGCGGGGTTCTGGGTGCGGCCGGACGGATGGCCACAGGCATGGTCGCCGCCAGCTCGATGGCCGCCGCGCCCGCCATGGCGGCGCCGTCCGGCGGACATTCGCCAGCGCCGGGCAGCGGGCTCGCCGTCACCATCCACATCCACCAGCTGCCCGGGCAGGATGCCACGGCCCTTGCCGAGGAGGTCCGCCGCCAGCTCGAACGCCTGGCCGGGCAGGCCGCGCGCAGTTCGTACAGCGATCAATAGCCATGTCCTCAAGTAGCGCAGCGATAGGACGATAAGCATCATGGCCTCGCTTCCCCCCATCCCCGGCCTGCCCGCGCTCCCCGGCCTTTCGGCTTTGCGCGATCTGCAGCCGCGCACCCCGGCCGCCTCGCGCGAGCTGCTGACACTCGGCATGTTCGTCTTCAGCATGGACAGCGCGCTCTACGAATCGCTGACCCGCAGCCGCGAATGGCGCCATGCCACCGCCGAGCGCTTCGGCGCGCGGGCAGCGGCGCAATATGTCGGCCCGGGCGCCGACAATATCAGCCTCGCCGGGCGGATCGTGCCGGAGATCGCGGGGCGTTACAGCGCGCTCGAGACGCTGGCCGACATGGCGGCGACCGGTGACAGCTACCCGCTGATGGACGGGCTGGGGCGCATCCTCGGCCATTACCGGATCGTCCGGCTCGACGAGGATCACGCCGTGATCATGGCCGGCGGGATCCCGCGCAACATCGCCTTCCGGCTCGAGCTCGAGCGCAGCGACGATGAGGCGGACGCGCAGGGCAGCATCGCGGGGCAGCTGTGACCGCGCGGCGCGCAGCCATCTCCCTCAGGCTCGAGGACGGGACCGATCTCGCCGACAGGATCCGGCCCCGCCTTCTCAGCCTGCGCCTTTCCGAGAAGCGCGAGGACGACGCCGACGAGATCGATCTGGTGCTGCAGAACACGGACGGGCTGCTCGCCATCCCGCGCACGGGGGTGCGGCTTGCGCTGGCGCTGGGCTGGGAAAGCGGGGGCGACGTGCCGCTGGGGCTGGTCGACAAGGGCCGGTTTACGATCGACGAGATCGAGTTGTCAGGTCCGCCCGATCAGGTTTCCATCCGGGGCCGCAGCGCCGACCTGACGGGCGCCCTGCGCAAGCGCGAGACCACGACCTGGCGCAACACCACGCTGGGCAGCATCCTCGCCGCGATCGCGGCGCGCCACAACCGTTTCGCGCGGATCGGCGGGGGGCTGGCCGACGCGGCGATCGACGTGATCGAGCAGGAGGGCAAGAGCGACATGGCCTTCGTGCGCGATCTCGGGAAGCGCTACGATGCGGTCGCCACATGGAAGGACGATTTCCTGCTGTTCCTGCCGATCGGCGGATCGGCGAGCGCGGGGGGCGCGCCGCTGGCCGGGCTGGTACTGACCCGGCGCGACGGGTGGCAGTGGACCTTTCGCGAGGGCCAGCGCGAAAGCTATAAGGGGGCCGAGGCGCAGTGGCAGGACAGCGCGGCCGGACGGCGGCGCACGGTGAAGGTGGACGGGCCGAAGCCAGTGGCCGGCCCCAACTCCCGCTCCAGCAGCGAAGCGGTAGGGGAACCCAAGAAACTAAAGCGGGTCTATGCCAGCGAGGCAGAGGCGCGGCAGGCGGCCGAGGCGGCGGCGAGCCGCGCCGCCCGTGTGCCCTACGAATTCAGCTATGACCTCGCGATCGCCGATCCCGGGATCCAGCCCGACATGAAGGTCACCCTGCGCGGATGGAACCCGGTGATCGACGGCATTGCCTGGCTGGTGAAGTCGGTCGAGACCAGCTTCGACGCCAGCGGCGGGTTGCGGCAGAGGGTGGAGCTGGAGAGCGCATGATCGGTCAGGACCGCAGAAACTCTTGTTCAGGGGGTATCGCGTGACCTCCGGGCGATCGCCGCGGCTTTCCGCCGCTCGGCTCGATTCCTTGGTGCTTGCGTTTGCGCTGGGGGTCGTGACGGCTTCTGTACCTTGGGCGTTGAAGTACCAGAGGTTGCGGACTGCCGCTGAAGCTCTTGAAGCATCTTCTTCGACAGCTCGTTCTGCTGCTGGGATGCTGCTACAAGAGCTTGAACATCAGCGTCAGGGGCAAATGCCTCCCAGAACGCCAGAAATGCAAGCACCACCGCCAGAAGCCTGTCAAAGGTGATGCCTCGTGCAGCGGCAGACAAGATCAGCCAGCCAAAGCTGCTCTCAATCTTCTCTGCCTGACGGGCAGCATCTTCTGGACTGATGGCATTCTGGGCGACCTGACCTGCAAGATCACGGAATGCTTCGATCTTTTGCCGGGTAACGCCGGGCGCGGTGAACGCGGCAATTGTGTCACCCACGAAGTCGTATGTCCCGGACACGTAAGCAGCAGTTCCTCCGCAAGCCGGGCAGCGCTCACCGCCGCCACTGAACGTGATGCCGGTCGAATTGGTGATGGAAAAGTTGCGGGAAATTCCCCGATACCCGCACCGCGCGCAATGCACTGGTATCGACATGCGTCTCAGCCCCCGCTTCGCGAGCTATTGGACCACGCAACTGCCAAGCATCGGCGTGCTAGCGACCTCGGTGAGTTCCGAGCACCGCAGCACGATGTCCTGTCCTTTCTTGAGCGTTGCGCTTACCGCCTTGCCTTCCTCGCCGAGGCTGGCCTGCACGTCCATGAACTGGTTCGAGCCGGGCATCTGTACGACGGGCTGATCCATGAAGTCGAGCGTGATCCCGGTAACCTTCCCGGACACCAGAAGCGGCCCTGCGCCATACTTCTGCTGCGCAGCCACTTCATTTTCCTCAAACGCCTTGGCCAACTCGGTCGAAGTGACCTCGATCGCGGGGGCGGCAGGATCGGCTGTGCCTTCGCTGGGCACCTCGCCGCACGCCGAAACGAGACCCATAACACCAAGAATTGCAAGCGACCGCATTTCCATTCCTCCTGTTAAACCCTCCGACCGATCCATATCACCCGGCCGATCGTCTGCACCTCGCCGTCATAGGCGGTGAAGTTCTCCACGGCGGGGTTGTCGCTGATGATCAGCGCCCCGCCGTCCGGCTGCATGCGCACCCGCTTGATCATGCCCAGATCGCCATAGTTGAGGCACCAGAGCCGGTCCTGCTTGACGATCGATTTCTGCGCGGTGTCGATGATCACGAAATCGCTGTCGAGGATCGTGGGCATCATGCTGTCGCCTTCGCCCCGGGCCACGAACAGATCGCCGAAGGTGCCGCCGATCATCGGGCGCAGCCATTCGCGCGGGAAGGGGACCAGCGCGGTCTGGGCGTATTCCTCGAACACGGTCCCGCCGCCCATCGAATAGCCGATGTCGAGCTGGGGGATCATCACCGTGCCATCGGGCACTTCGCTAGGCGGGCCGTGCCAGGTGAGCTGCTTGTCCCCCACGCGCGGGGTAGGATCGTCGGTCTCTCCGAGCAGATATTCTTCGGTGGTGCCCAGGTGGCGGGCAATGTCGCGCAGGTACTTGGTTGTGTTCGCTTGCCCGTTGACGAGCTTCCAGACGCTCGCGGGACTGATCCCGACCCGGCGTGCGAGCTCGGCGTGGGACCAGCCACGTTCTTGAAGAAGAGCCCCGATTCTCGCCCCGTCGACCATGGTGAATGGATAACCAACCGCAGACGGCGCCGCGCGATGATTTTGGTAATTGACTTTAGCAACCTCGGTTGCCATTACAGTTACCATGGTAAAGATCACCCCCTTCGAAGCGCTTCAGCAGGCCGTCGATAAGGCCGGTTCCCAAGCGGAGATTGCCCGGATTGCAGGCGTCTCGACCACGGCGGTGTGGAAGTGGGTGCAGTCATCCAAGCGTGTCCCGGCCGAGTTCGTCCTGAAGATCGAGGCCGCGACGGGCGTCTCCCGCCACGATCTCCGCCCCGACATCTACCCGCGCGAGACCATGACCGATCGCCACGTCGGGGCGCGCTTTGCGGGCGTCGATCGCCATGCCGGGCTTGATCCAGTCCATGGTGGCTATCCTACCGCGCGCAGCCATGGCGTCGATTTCAATCGCGGCGCGGAAATGAAGGGGGTGGCCCGGTGACCAAGCGGCGCGAACCCCTGACCTATCATCGCGCTCTCACCACGATCGCCGCGCGCATCGGGTGGGATCGCTGCGCCGCGATCTGCGGCGTGACCGAACGCACGGTCCGTTACTGGTCGGATCCCGACTGCGAAACCGAGATCCGTTTGCTCGATGCCGAGCGGCTCGACCGCGCCTTCATCGAGCATGGCGGCGACCACGCACCTTTCCTTCGCCTGTTCGAGCTCCGGCTCGACGTCAGGGCGCGGGCCGAGGACGCGGATCTGGTCAGGCTGGCAGGGGAGCTTGCCAAGGAATCGGGCGAGGCGATTGCCGCGACCATCGCGGCGAGCGCGCAGGCCGACTGCCCCCGGCACCAGCAGCGCGCGCGGCAGGAACTCGAAGAGGCGATCGCGAAAATGACCGATTGCCTCGCCTCGCTGGGAGGCAGCGATGCCTGAGTGCGACAACATCGGTTCGCCGCTCGGGCGCGGTTTCGCCCAGCTGCATGCCTTGCGGGGCGGGGCAGGAGACATCAGGCGCGCCCCGTTCCGGCACAACCAGTTCCTGCGGGTCCTGTCGGCCACGCTGGATTCAACTTCCCCGAAGGGGATTGCACACACCGCCCGACCAGCGACGGTGCGAAGCCATGGCACCGGCAGGAGTGAGCGGGGCCCCGAGGGGAACAGAGAGACCCCCGCGAATGCCATGGAAGCTGGGAACCTTGCAGGGGGTGGCCATGGCTGATCGTGCCCCCAGCATCAACCGCCCGATGGTCGAGGCCCCGCTCAAGTTCCGGCTGCAGCCGGGCGGCAAGCGCGGCGGGGACGGGTGCTTCGTGCGCTGCCCGAAGTGCGATGCGCCGGGCATGATCCGCCGCTCCGACCGGCCGACGCCCACGGTCACCCAGATGACGGTCCACTGCACCGACAGCGCCTGCGGGCACACCTGGCGCGCGGACATCGTCTTCGTCCACACGCTGGCGCCCGGCAACATCGAGCGCCCCGATCTCGACCTGCCGGTCTGCCCCAAGAGCGAGCTGGTGCATGTGCGCCCGCCCTCGCGCGACGGGCCGGAGGGGCAGGAAAGCCTGTTCGGCTGACCCACCGGCAGGCCCGCCACCACCCGCCACCACCCGCCACCACCCGAAAACTTGGCGCGGCCGCGATGGCCGCAAGGGGGACGCTTTGACCTTTCCGATCCGATACCACCGGCCCGAACGGCCCAGCCCTGACCGCCTCGCCCTGCTGTGGTGCGCCCCCGGCCTGCTGGCCGCCGGGGCGCTCATCGGTCACCTGATCGAGGCGGTGGTGCGATGACCTGTCTGGGCACGGCAAAAGCCGACGCGCTGCGCTTCGTCACCGGCTTCGAGATGAAGCATGGCCGGGGCCCGTCCACATACGAGCTGGCCGACGGGCAGTTCGGGGGCGACGTCGCTCTGGCGGAAAGCGCGATCATGGTCCTGATCGGTGGTCGCCAGCTGCGGCGGTCCTTCCCCTCACGGAACAGCAAACTGCAGGCGTTGCAGCCGGTGCCCGTGCCGAGGTCTCCCTTCGGCGAGCCGCTGCACTTCGTCAGGATCGGGGCCGACGCATGAAGGGCATCAACCCCGGCGACCGCGTCCTGTTCCGCGACGGTGACCGCTACGGCGTTGCCCGCGTCGACATCGTCGGCGATCGGCATGTGACCGGCTTCCCGTTCGACACCGCCCACCGCCGCTGGTCCCGCCGCAACCGGCGGATCGCCGCCAGCTTCGTCATCGGCAAGCTGCCCCCGCGCGAACATGCCGACCGGATCGCGCAGCGCATCGAGATCCTGCGCCACCAGCGCGAGGCGCAGCGCCAGATCGCCCAGCGCCAGTTCGAACAGGCCGTGCAGGAGCTCGTGCATCCGTGAGCCTGCAGGACGACATCATCAAGGGCCTGCAGGCCCGCTTCCAGTTCCGCAAGACCAAGGGCGACTGGCTGCAGGAAGGCACGTGCCCGCAATGCGGCAAGCGCGAGGTCTACTGCGCCGCCAGGGAACCCAAGGTGGTCAAGTGCAGTCGCGTCGACCGGTGCGGGTGGGAAGACACCGTTCGCAACCTGCTGCCCGACCTGTTCGAGGACTGGTCGAAGAACTACCGACCCACCCCCGAAAGCCCCAACGCCACCGCCGATGCCTACCTGCAGTTCGAGCGCGGGCTGGATCTGAAGCTGCTGCGCGGGCTCTACTCGCAGGAGCTGTTCAAGGATTTCGACACCGGCCAGACCTCGGCCACCGTCCGCTTCCCCGTAGGTGACAGCTATTGGGAGCGGATCATCGATCGCCCCGGCCGCTTCAGGAAGAAGGCGCATTTCCGCAAGGGCGGCAGCTGGGGCGGGCACTGCTGGATGCCCAACGGCACCAGCTTCGAAACCCTCGCCCAGGCCGATGAGGTGTGGATCACCGAAGGCATCTTCGATGCGACCGCGCTCACCCAGGGCGCGGGCCTTGCCGCCGTGTCGAACATGTCGACCGGCCCCTATCCCGAACACTTCCTCGAGGCGCTGGCCAAGGCCTGCCTCGATGCCAAGCGCCGCGACCGGCCGACGCTGGTCTTCGCCTTCGATGTCGGCGCCGGCGGCGTCTTCTATTCGAAGAAGCACATCGAGCGGGCGAAGCGCGAAGGGTGGGAAGCCACCGCCGCGCAGGTTCGCCCCGATGGCGAGGGGACCAAGCTCGACTGGAATGACCTGCTGCTGCGGCACCAGAGCTGGAAGGGCGATCCTGCCGAGGCCCCGCTCGCCCCGGCCGCGATCGCCGACTATCTTTACAACGGCAAGATCACGATTGCCGCCACCCCGCGCGAGAAGGCGAAGCTGATCGTCGAGCGCAACCCGGCGCGGTCCTCGTTCCACTTCCGCCACGGCAACCGCATGTTCTGGTGCCGCGTCACGATCGACGACGAAGGCCGGCAGCAGATCGACACCAAGGAAATCTGCAACTGCGCCTGGCGCATCCTCTACCGCGAATACGACCCGGTCGAGGATCAGGCGACCTTCTTCCTGCAGGTCGATTTCCCGTGGGGCGACGAAACCGTGCGCGCCCGCTTCAGCGCCGCGGCGGTGACCAACGCGGCCGAGTTCAAGAAACGGCTGATGACCTTCGCTGGCAGCTGGTCCGGCACCACCGAGCAGCTCGACATCATCGTCAAGGCCCAGACCCGCCAGCTCAAGAAGATCGAGCCGCTGCGGGTGCTGGGTTATTCGCGCAAGCACCAGGCATGGGTGTTGGGCGACATCGCCGTGCACAAGGGCCGCGTGGTCGAACCGAATGCCGAGGAATACTTCGAATTCGGGAAGCTTTCCGCCAAGCTCGCCAGCCCCGAACGCCCGCTCGAGATCAACTACGATCCCGACAGGCTGTCGACCGCATGGGTCGACGATCTCTGGACCGCCTACGGCGCCAAGGGCGTGGTGGTGCTCGCTTTCTTCATGATGGCGATCTTCGCGGTGCAGATCCGGCAGCGCGACGGTTCCCTGGGCTTTCTCGAGATCACCGGTCTGCCCGGAGCCGGCAAGTCGACGCTGGTCGAATCCCTCTGGCGGCTGCTGGGTCGCCCGGACTTCGAAGGCCTCGATCCCGTGAAGACCAGCGCCGCGGGTCTCGCGCGCGAGCTGGTGAAATTCTCCAACTTGCCGGTCGGCCTGATCGAAAGCGGGCGCGAGGAAGACAAGGCCCACTCCAAGAAGTTCGATCCCAACGAACTGCTGGTGCTCTTCAACGGCCGATCGCCCCGCACCATCGGGCGCCGCAGCGGCGGTTACGAGACCGACAGCCAGCCCTTCCAGGGTGCGCTCTACCTCATGCAGAACGAACGCATCTCGGCGATCCCGGCGGTGCTCGAGCGGCTGATGTCGCTCAACTTCGACAAGTCGCACTTCAGCGAGACCGGGCGCGAGGCGGCGTCCCGCTTCAAGCAGATCCCGCTGGCCGACGTTTCCGGAACGATCATCCACGTCGCCCGGCGCGAGGAAGCCTATCTCGAGGCGCACCAGCAGCGCTTCGCCCACCACATGAAGGACATGCGCCGCCGGGTCGAAGGGCTCGAGAACGATCGCGTCATCCTGAACCACAGCCAGCTCGCCGCCGCGATCGAGTGTCTGCCGCCGCTGTTTCCGAACTGCCGCCCCGAATGGGTGGCCGAGGCGGTCAGGCTGGTCGACGCGATGGCGATCGACCGCCAGCAATCGACCGGCGGCGATCACCCGCTTGTCGCCGCCTTCTGGGAGAACGTCGAATATCTGCTCGGCCGCGAAAGCCCGGGCGATCAGGAACTCGGCAAGAGCCTCAACCGCCACCGCAAGCCCGACCAGCAGATCGCGATCAACCTGCCCGATTACGAGGCACGCTGCCGCAACGCCGGTCTCAGCCCGCCCAACCTCGATGCCCTGAAGAAGCACCTCAAGGGCTCGAAGTCGCGCCGCTGGCTCGCCTGCAAGGCCGTGAACGCCGCCGACGGCCGCACCCAGCAGTGCTGGGTCTTCCAGATCCCCACCGAGAAAGGGCCCTTCGTATGAGCGTTGCCTTTGCCCGCCCCACGGGCCGCTGGTCCTCGCCCTCGATCGACGACACGGTCAGGCCCGGCGAGCGCCGCTGGCCGGCCGAAGGTCGCCCGGCGATCATCCTTCCCGAACCCCCACCCGCCTGGGCGGATTTCGGCGATCTGCGCCGCATGGCGGAAGCGATGCTGGCGAGCCGTCGCGAAAGCTTTCCCAGGCGCGTCGCCGCTGGCGAACTCGCCCAGGACGAAGCCCAGCGCGAGCTGCGCGCCTTCGCGGATCTGGTGCGGGACTGGGAATTCATCTGCGACGGGGAGGGTGAGCCTGCCAGCACCGCCACCGAACAGGACCGGCGCGATGCGCTCGACCAGGCGATCACCCGCATCGCTGCCTATGCCGCGCAGCACGGCGGTTTCTCCGACCATCTCGAAGACCAGGCGCACCGCGTGATCGCCCTGCGCTGGCACCTCGAGCCGGGCCGGCGGACCGTGAGGCTCGCCCGCATCACCCATCAACTGCGGGCAGAGGCCCGTGCCAGCCAAGGGGAATCCCAGCATGCGTGACCTCAACCGCCCGCAGCCCATCCACCCGGCCGATTGCGCCTGCCCGCGCTGCGATCCGCGGCTGCTCGCAGGGCGCCGCCGCCTGACCATCGAACATGCCCTCGCCGGGCTGATCGTCGCCGCGTCCTTCGGGGTCGCGGCTCTCGCCATTCTTGGTGCCAACTGAAGGGAGTTCCTGACATGCGAGGCCATCTGTTCGAATGCGAATGCGGCAACAGCCACCGGTACCGGGAGGGCGTTATCCCACCCAAGGCCCCGCCGGGTTGGCTGATCGGCCCCAACGGCAAGCCCATTTGCGACGATTGCGCGAACGCGAAGCGAGCCCGGCAGCAGCGGGTGACGCCAGCCTCTAATCGTTCGGCGGCGTCTCATGATCCCGTGCTGCTGCAGGTCATCGCGCTGTTTCTTGGCAAGGGCGAATACAGCGCCTGCTCCCACGCCCAGCGGAAACTCGGTATCGGATACAACGAGGCCGCACGCCATATCGAGGTACTCGAGCGGGCAGGCGTGATCTCGGCCGCAAACAATGTCGGGAAGCGCAAGCTGCAGGTGTCCGACATGCGCCAGGCCAAGGCGCTGCTCGACACGAAGTTGGGCATCGCAGCATGAGCCGCCCGCTCCCCACCCTGCGCATCGGCAGCTTTGCGGCGATGTCGCTCGATATCGAGCACGTCCGCGTCTTCGCCGAGGATGCCGAGGCCTTCCGCGGGGTGATCGCCGCCCGCGCCGCGCTTGTCGAAAGGCAGATCACCCGCTTCGTCCCGCCGCACCGGGCGGGGCAGGGCCTGTGCGAGGAAGCGCTCAACCTCACCCTCGATGCGCTGCTCGAGCTGCGCAACGCCGGCGCCGATCGCGACAAGGCGATCCGCCACCTCGAACTCGCCGCCGCCATGGCGATCACCACCATCAACACCCTTCGGCAGGAGTAACCGATGGCAGCCCCGAAGATCGAATTCGCCTATCCCACCAACTGGCCGGTCGGTCGGCCACGCACCCCTTGGAGCGAGCGCAAGAGCACGCCTTTCCGCCACCAGGGCGGTGCGTTGCTGTTCGACCAGGCGGTGCGCCGGCTGCAGGAACAGACCGAGCTGGTCACCCAGCGGAACCAGCACTGGCGGATGCGCGAGCTGACCCTCTCCACCAACTTCGAGCTCCGCGCTGACGGTCGCCCGCGCCGCGACAGGGGCACGCCCAGCGGCCCTGACGTCGCCTTCTTCTTCGAGCTCGACGGCAAGCCCCACCTGCTCGCCTGCGATCGCTACGACACCATCGCTGGCAACATCGCCGCCATCGCCGCCCACATCGAGGCGCTGCGCGGTCAGGAGCGCTGGGGCGTGGCAACGCTCCACGAGGCCTTCGCCGGCCACGTCGCCCTGCCCGCGCCCGAGCAGTGGTGGCAGGTCCTCGGCCTCACCGCTGCGGCCTCGGTCGACGAGATCAACCGCCGCTGGCGCGATCTCGCCCGCGACGCCCACCCCGATCGCGGCGGCAGCGAGGCCGGCATGGCCCGCTTGAACGCGGCCCGCGATGCCGGGCTGAAGGCGGCAATCTCCGGGAGGTCGCAATGATCATCGTACGCGTCGAACTCCACTCCGCGATTGACGGTCAGAAGACCGAGCTTGCCCGCATGATGATCGACAACGTCGGCGGCACCCCCACGATCGGCAACTACCGCTGCCGCACCTATCGCGGCCGGTCGGCCGAAGACCTCGACCGCGCGATGTTCACAGACTCTGTGACCCGCGAAGGCTCGGTCGAAGGGCACCGCCGCCTCGATCTTCATGTCTGGCACCTGGTCGCGAAGGCCCTGCAGGCGATGAGGTACGGCCAATGACTGACCTCGACGCCCTCCGCCCCAAGACCCTCGAAGGGGTGAAGCGCCTCGCCAAGCAGCTGAAGAAGCGGGACGGCATCCAGTACGCCGACGCGCTCGATCTCGCCGCCCAACAGGCAGGCTGCGCCGACTTCCAGACAGCAAGGATCGAACTCGCATGATCCCCCGTATCACCATCGCCCGCTGGGGCGGCTCCGATGACGGCCTCTACGATTACGCCGGCCGATCGCTCGCCATCGAATGGCTGGGCCTCATCCTCGAACTCAACTTCGGAAAGGCGCGCCCATGACCCGCTCGCCCGTCACCTCACGCGGCGCCCTCTACCGGGCGTCCGTCCGCCGCCAACTCGCACAGGAGACCGCACATGAAGAACAAGCTCACGGACCTCAACAATCATCTCTTCGCGCAGCTCGAAAGGCTCTCCGAGGAAGGCCTCACCCCCGAGCAGATCGAGCAGGAATGCCAGCGCACCGACGCGATCGTGGATGTCTCGGACCAGATTCTGCAGATCGCCAACACCCAGCTGAAGGCGGCAACGCTCATCGCCAACCACGGCGATCGCTTCGCCAAGATGCTCCCCGCGATCGGCGGGACCGAGCAGGCGACGGCGCTCCCGGGACCTGCCGGGGCCGCGCAATCCGGTACAGCCGGGAAGAGCTGACCTTCCTCGAAGCCAACGCCACTATGCCGCGCCGGGATCTCCACGCGGCATTCGTGGCGCGCTTCGAGCGCCCTGAGATCGTCCTCGACCACATCAGGGCGCTCTGCACCCGCAGGGGCTGGAAGACCGGACGAAACGGGCGGTTCGTCAAGGGGCAGGTGCCGGCGAACAAGGGCAAGCGGTGTCCGCCCGGCAAGGGCGGCAGGCACCCCAACGCGCGCCTCACCCAGTTCAAGCCCGGGCAGCGACCGAAGAACACGAAGAAGCCGGGTGACGAATACGTGTCGTCGGAGGATGGCTATGTCTATCTGTGCATCCCCGAGACCAATCCTCACACCGGATTCGATCACCGCTTCGTGCTGAAGCACAAATACCTCTGGGAACAGGCCAATGGCCCTGTTCCTGAAGGCCACTGCCTCAAGTCCCGCGACGGCAACCGCCAGAACACCGATCCCTCGAACTGGATGTGCATCCCGCGCTCGATGCTGCCGCGCCTCAGCGGGCGGTGGACGCTGCCGTATGATGACGCGCCCGACGAACTGAAGCCGCTGGTGCTCGCCACCGCCAAGCTCAAGCACGCTGCCCACGAGAAGCGCCGTGCGGCGGGGAAGGGGGAGGTATGACCGGCCTGTTCTCCGGCGGCGTCCGCATGCTTCACGAAGAGGCGGTCGAACTTACCCTGCAGTCCCTGCGCGCTTACTGGGATCGTCACCAGCATGTCGCCGTCGCCTGGTCGGGCGGGAAGGACAGCACGGCCACCCTGACGCTCATGGTCCACCTGATCGAAGCCGGGCACCTGCCCCGGCCTGCGCGGCTCCACGTGTTCTATGCCGACACCCGGCAGGAACTGCCGCCGATCCAGCGCGCGGCCGAGCTGCTCATGGCCATGCTCGCCCAGCGTGACTGGATCGAGGTCACCGTGGTGCGCGCGCCGCTCGACAAGCGCTTCATGGTCTACATCCTCGGCCGGGGCGTGCCGCCGCCGAACAACAACACGCTGCGCTGGTGCACTCGGCAGATCAAGGTCGAGCCTATGGCCGAGGCGTTGGGGCAGGCGATCAAGAGTCTGCCCGGCACGGCCCTGATGATCACCGGCGTGCGCGAGGGCGAGAGCGCGGTGCGCGACGGCCGCATCGCCATGTCATGCAGCAAGGATGGCGCCGAGTGCGGGCAGGGCTGGTACCAGCAGGTGCTCCCCGACTCCAAGGGCATCAAGGGCCGCATCGCCACCCTTGCGCCGATCCTGCACTGGCGGGTCTGCACCGTCTGGGACTGGCTGCGCATCTACGCCCCGCGCCAAGAGTTCGGGGGCTGGCCGACCGCCATCCTCGCCGATGCCTATGGCGGCGACGATGCCAAGGAGGTCAACGCTCGCACCGGCTGCATCGGCTGCCCGCTCGCTGCGAAGGATACGGCGCTCGAAGTCATCTGCGAGATGCCGGCATGGGCACACCTCGCCCCGCTCAAGGAACTCAAGCCCCTCTTCCGGTGGATGCGCGAACCCGCCCAGCGCCTGCGGAAGTCGGGGGCCGAGCGCCTGAAGGATGGCAGCATCGCCAAGAACCCGCAGCGCATGGGCCCACTCACGCTCGAGGCGCGCACCATCGCGCTCGAGCAGATCCTCGACATCCAGCGCCGCGCCAGCGTCGACCTGATCAATGCCGAGGAGGAAGCCCGGATTCGCGAGCTGATCGCCGCCCGCACCTTCCCCGAGAAGTGGGAGGGCAATGAACCGCGCGCCGATCGCTGGCTCGATGCGGTCTATCAGGACGGCTCGGTGCAGCCGATCCTCTTCAGGGACCTGGTCGGCTCATGATCTTCACCATCGAGAACGAACTGCCCGGCAGCGGCACCCTCACCATCCGCCTGGGCAACCGCGTCACCCTCTACCGAGGCGACGCCTACGCCATCCGGCCCACTCTGGGCTGGATGGACGCCGACGTCATGGATCCGCCCTACCTCTTCGACAACAGCGGCGGCGGGGCCTTCCGCAAGAGCCGCGAAGGCAGCAATCGCATCGTCGAAGAGCAGCTCGACCAGGGCTTCGATCACCGCATCATCAACCCGCTGCTGTGCGGCGCGGCCGTGGTCTTCTGCCACAACGATCAGCTCCCCCAGCTGCTGCCCTTCATGGCCGGCAGCTTCAGCCGTTTCGCGGTGCTGGTCTGGGAAAAGCCCAACCCCATGCCGATGCGCAACAAGCACTACCTGCCCGACACCGAGCCCTTCGTTCACGCCTGGTCGAAGGGCTATGCACCCGTCGGCGATCATCACGACATGCACCGCACGATCCGCGCGGCCTCGGTGAAGACCAGCACCTTCGATCACCCCACCGTCAAGCCCGACGCCGTCATGGACAAGATCGTCCGCAACGTCGCCGGCAGCACCATCTGCGATCCCTTCATGGGCACCGGCTCGACCGGCGTCGCGGCCGTGAAGGCGGGCAAGGCCTTCGTCGGGATCGAGCAGAACCCCACCCACTTCGAAACCGCCTGTCGCCGCATCGCGGCAGCATTGGAAGGAACCGCACAATGAAAGCACTCACCATCTGGCAGCCATGGGCTAGCCTGATCATCGCGGGGGCCAAGCCCTACGAGTTCCGGGGCTGGCGCCCGCCCGCATCGATCATCGGCCAGCGCATCGTGATTCACGCGGCCGCGCGGAAGATCAACGCAGATGAAGCCGCCGCGCTCTACAACATCCTCGCATGTCGCGAGGCGAGCGACGATCTTCGGCAGGCCGCGGCTGAAACCTGCTTGCACCCCGTGCTAGCCTTTAAGGTGCTCGCAAGAGCCGCAGGCGCTGGCAATGGGGTCCCACTCCCCATGTCCGCCGGCCTCGGTACCGCCATCGTCGGCGAGCCCCGCCTGGGCACCCACATTGCCGAGGAATTCGGCGTCCCTAGGGCCAACGACAGCGACCGCGACCAGCACGCCAACTGGGGCTGGCCGATGCTCGACATCGAAGCATGGCCCGAACCCATCCCCATGCGCGGCGCCCAAGGCCTGTGGAACTGGCCCACCCCCGAGGAGACGATCTGATGCCGACCGATATCGAATGGTCCGACGAAAGCTGGAATCCGATCCGCGCCCGCCTGCGCTCCGATCCCGCCGTGATTGGGTGGCATTGCGAGCATGCTTCGCCCCCTTGCGAGCACTGCTACTCCGAAACCCGCAATCGCTCCGGTCGCTGCAACATGGGCACGAAGCTGCCCTACAAGCCCGGCCACCGGAAGGACATCGAGGTCTTCCTCGACGAAGCGCAGCTGCTGAAGCCGCTCCGGTGGAAGAAGGGCCGCAAGGTCTTCGTCTGCTCGATGACCGATCTGTTCGCCGACTTCGTGCCCGCCGCGATGATCGACCGGATCTTCGCGGTGATGGCGCTCTGCCCCCAGCACACTTTCCAAGTCCTGACAAAGCGGGCTGACCGGATGCGGCTTTACATGTCGACTGGTCACCATGTCGAAATTCAGGGCCAAACTCGGAGCTTCGGCCTGCCCGAACTCAAGCGCAGCGAGCGGATGCGCAGCCACGTCTACCGGGGCGCGCTCTTGCCCCTCCCGAACGTCTGGCTCGGCGTCAGCGTCGAGGATCAGCAGCGCGCCGACGAACGCATCCCCGACCTGCTCGCCACCCCCGCCGCACTTCGCTGGATCAGCGCCGAACCGCTGCTCGGCCCCATTAACATCATCGACGCCATGTGGGCGCGCGACGGGTTCTCGAACATCAATGCCAGCATCGACCTGGTGGTGTGCGGCGGCGAGAGCGGCGCCAAGGCACGCCCGATGCATCCCGCCTGGGCCCGCAGCCTGCGCGACCAGTGCAAGTCGTCCGATACCCACTTCTTCTTCAAGCAATGGGGTGAGTGGGGGCCGTTCGATCCACCGCAGCGGTCAAAGCACGTGGTCGCCTGCGATGGCGGGGTCATGGAGCGGGTCGGCAAGAAGCGCGCTGGCCGCCTGCTGGACCGCGTCGAACACAACGCGATGCCGGGGCCGTTTCTCCTGCGATGAAGACCTTCGATCGCATCTGGTACTGGCGCTCCACGCTGCCCCACCGCAAGGGGCAGCGCTGCCGCATCCTCGCGCGCGGCACCATGAACGCCTGCCAGATCGAATTCGAGGATGGCGAGCGTCACATCGTCTCCCGCTTCGCGGTCAGGAAGGCCGCGCCGTGAACCCGCCGCTGCCGCCCCCTGCCATCTTCGAACTGGCGAAGGTGCTTGCGCGCGCGGCGGTGGCGCGGGACATAGCGCGCCTACGGGAAAGCGAATCGACCGATGCGAACTCTGATCTACGCCCGGTATTCCAGCCAGCTGCAGAATAGCCGGTCGATCGACCAGCAGATCGGCGTGTGCCGCGACCGGGCGAGCCGCGAGGGCTGGCCGGTGATCGACGTCTTCACCGATTACGCGATCGGCGGCGCGGCCGGCACCGATGAAAGCCAGCGCCCCGGCCTTGCCGCCATGCTCGCCCGGGTCGAACAGGGCGATATCGATCAGGTGCTGATCGACACCACCAGCAGGCTCGCCCGCAACCAGGGCGACGCGCACCACCTGCGCGAGCGGCTCAACTTCCACGGCGCGCGGCTCTTCACCCTCGGCGATGGCGAGATCGACAGCTTCAAGGGCGCGATCAAGGGCCTGCTCGATGAACAGCAGCGGGTCGAGCTGCGCCACAACATCAAGCGCGGGCAGGCGGGCACCGTGCGGCAGGGCCGCAGCCCGGCCGGGCTCGCCTATGGCTACCGTCTCGCCAACCGGTTCGACGAAGCGGGCAGGCCGGTGCGCGGTCTGCGCGAGGTCGACGAGGACGAGGCCGATATCGTCCGGCGCATCTTCACCGAATACGCTGCCGGCAGAAGCCCGGTCGCCATCGCCCGGCAGCTGAACGCCGAGGGCGTGCCCGGCCCGCGCGGGAACAGCTGGCGCGCCAGCACCATCCGCCCCGATCGCACCCGGGGGAACGGCATGCTCTCGAACCGGCTCTACATCGGCGAGCTGGTCCACAACCGCACCAGCAAGGTGATCGAACCGGTCACCCGCACCACCCGCATCCGCCCCAACCCGGAAAGCGCATGGATCATCGAAAGCGTCCCCCAGCTCCGCATCGTCGACGCTGCACTATGGGAAGCGGTACAGGCCGAGCTCGAGCGCAACCGGATCGAAGCGAAGCCGGTCAAGGCCCGCCGCCCGCGCCACATCCTGTCCGGCCTCGGCCAGTGCGGCACGTGCGGCGGCGCATGGAACATCAGCACCGGCCGCTTCTGGTCCTGCGGCGCGCGCCGTGACGGTGGCACCTGCAGCAACAATCGCACGATCAGCACCGAAAGCTACGAGCGTGAAGCCCTCGCCGCGCTGCAAGAGCACCTGCTGGATCCCGATGTCGTCTCGACCTACGTCCGCGAGTATCACGAGGAATACGCCCGGCGCGCCAGACAGGCCCGTCGGCGTAAGGCCGGGCTCGAGCGCCAGCTGCAGTCGGCGGCCGCGAAGGTCGAACGCCTGGTGGCGGCCGTTGCCGAAGGTGCGGGCGAGTTCGCCGAGATCCGCGAAGCCCTGCGCGCCGCCCGCCTCGATCGCGATCGCCTCGCCGCCGAGCTGGCCGAGATCGACGCCTTCCGCGTCATCACCCTTCACCCCGCCATCGCCGAGGAATACCGCCGGCAGGTTGCCGATCTGCGCACTGCCCTCGCTGAACCGGCCGCGCGCGAGGCAGCGATCCCCGTCCTGCGCGAGCTGATCGACCGGATCATCCTCACCCCCAATCCTGCCGGCCGGGGCGTCCGGGTCGAGGTCAGGGCGCGCCTCGCCGCCGTCGTCGAACTCGCCACCGGCGAGCAGCCCCGCTCGGCCGAAGGCCGCAAGGCAGGGTGACGAAGCCGGATCTCGAAGCGCTCGCCCGCACCTTCGAGCGGGTCCGCGACATGCCCGACTTCCGTCCGGGTGACCGCATCTGGTGGCTCTACCTGCGCGAGGCAGTGCAACACTGGCTCGAACGGAACGAAGACCCCGCAATTCGCGCGGCCCACGACAGCCTCAAGGCCTTCCCCGAAAACCTCCGGGATGAGCGCACCCGCTGGCTGACTCTGCGCGACCAGGTGCAAGCGCTCCTCGAGCGCGAAGGCTGACAGGGCGGCAGGAATCGAGCGCGCCGCCACTTACTCTAAAGCCCAAATCCCTTCACCCGCTCCAGCCCTGCCTTCCCGAACAGCCCCAGAAGGTCGATAAATCTTTCGAGTCGAGGGATTTGATCCCTCGGTCGTCCGTGAACGACCCTCTTGCAGGCGTGGCGATCAGAACTGCCAAGCCACGGGCGAGCCTTACAGGATGGGTGACGCCTTCGGTCTGTTAGCCTTCCGGCGGAAGGCTCCGGCGTTTCGCGTACCGGTTCAACGGCCGCGAGAAAAGCTTCGCACCGATAAGCGGAAGCTTAATCGCCGGAATGCTCGGGTCGCCAGCACCGCTGCCCGCGGCGAGTACCTGATTTCGCTTATGAAGGTGCCGTTCCCCCAAGCGGCCGATGAGCGGCAACCGGGTCAACGCAGGCCTTTGCCGCCTCGGCTAGGTGCAGGAAAATGCCCCAATGCTAGCGACCAGCGGCAAGAAAATCATTGATCTGGCTGCCCCACCGTAATGGTCAGCGATGTCAATCCCTGGACAGCAACGACAATCACGTCACCAGGCACGACGGCACCGACGCCGGCGGGTGTGCCGGTGTAGATCAGGTCCCCCGCTTCCAGCCGGTAGAGGCCGGAGAGAAACGCGATCAGGCGATCGACAGGGGTGATCATCTGCGACAGGTCGCCGCGCTGTCTCTCGACGCCGTTCACCGTCAGCGTAAGCGCGCCCTTGGTGGCATCGCCCAGTGCGGATGCGGGGTGGATCAGGCCGAGGGGAGAGGACTGCTCGACGTTCTTGCCGGCGTCCCATGGCCGCTGCTTGGCGCGCGCTTCCGACTGAAGGTCGCGGCGCGTCATGTCCAGTCCGGCGGCATAGCCCCAGACGTGATTGAGCGCCCGTTCTCGCGGAATGTTGCGCCCGGGCCTGTGGATCGCGACGACCAGCTCCGCCTCGAAATGGAAGTTCGATGTGCCCTGCGGATAGGCAATCGTCGCACCGTCGCCGACCACGGTTTCGGCCCACTTGGTGAAGAAGAACGGCGCTTCGGGATCCGCCTTGTCGCCCATCTCGCGGGCATGTTCCTCGTAGTTGCGGCCGATGCAGAAGATGCGCCGCACCGGGAAGAAACGGCCATCGCTTGTGGGGGCCAGCACGGGCGGCTGGGGGTCGAACAACAGGGTCAAAGATTGCGCTCCCGGTAGAGTTCCAGCTTCTCCTGCGAAGCCTTGTCGGAATAGGCGAACAGGACGAGCTCGCGCGACGAGCGCAGGACCAGCCGTGTCCACGAGGGAACGACCACCACGTCACGCTCATGCAGCGGCACGACCTCGTCGTTCAGTTCTGCCTCACCTTCGCCCTCGACGACAACGAAAACCGTTCCGTCCGTGCTCTGGCGCGGGCGGGTCTCGAAGCCCGCGGGCAACAGCCTGACATGGGCGGACATCGTCGCCAGCACCTGTCCGCCGTCGGCCGGGTTCAGGAACTCCAGCGCATGGCCGAGGTGCGGGTCGATCTCCGCGGAACGGGCCATGGCGGCGAGGGCAGGGCGCCAGTCGGCAAAGCGGTAATGGAACAGCGGACGCCCGGTCGGCCTTCGGTCGGCAACATGGCCGCGCATCGGGCGCAGGTTGCGGCCGTAGCGTGCCAGCGTGTCGCCGGGCGGAGCGGTCACCGGATGGGTCGGCTGGTCGAGCCTCTCCGAGAACTGGGCATCGAACAGCCGCACGGTCGGAATGTCGAGCCCGTCGAGCCAGATCATCGGCTGGGCGGTCTCGTTGCCATGGTCGTGCCATTGCCCGGCCGGCGTGAGCACCAGATCGAAGCGCTCCATCACCGCCTTCTCGCCGTCGAGGGCGGTGTAGGCGCCGCTCCCCTCCATCACGAAGCGCAGGGCGTTCTGCGTATGGCGATGGCACGGCGCCACCTCGCCCGGCAGGACCAGTTGCAGGCCGGCATAGAGGCTCGGCGTGATCGCCGCCTGGCCCGGCAGCCCGGGGTTTTCCATGATCAGCACCCGCCGCTCTGCCTGTTCGGCGGAGATCAGGTCGCCGGCACGCATCAGGTATTCGCGCGCCGGACCATAGCTCCAGCGCCACGGCCGGGCCGGCGAACAAGGCTCGGGCAGGACCAGAGCATGCAGCTGTTCCCACAGCGGCAGCAGACTGTGGGGCGTTCATCTATCTCATTCGCTTGCCCCACGCGGCGGATTGCACGCGCTTTGAAGCCGGCGATGCGGCCGGGCACGCGGCCCGGCCGGTAGGGGCCGGGCCGGTCAGGTCGCCGGGGTGAGGATCAGGACCTTGTCGCCGTCGGCATCGGCGGAGAGTCTCTCGTAGAGGTCCTTGCCCGCCGCGCAGAAGCCGTCCGGGTCAGCGGCGTGTTGCGCCAGCGCCCCGCCAAGCATCGTATGGTAGTGCCGCAGGATCTGGTTGACGACAGGCTGCGCCTTGTCCTTCTCGAGACCTTCGAGAGCGGGGGCGAGGCTGCCGAGCATGACCGCCACCTGCCGCTTCTTGTCGACCGAATAGTCGGCACAGCTCGCGCCGACCGCCTCCTGCTTGGCGACCAGCACCATGCGCAGGAACAGTGGGCCGAGCTTGGCCTCGTCGGTGATGACCGGCTTGAGGTCCTCGAGCACGTGCCCGTTGACGGCGACAGCGATGCGGGTCGAGAGCGTGGTCTCGGCGCGGCTGATCTTCTTGCCGGCGGGTGCGGGGGCATCGGCCGGCTGGGCGATGGCGGGACAGGCGAGCCCCAGCGCCACCAGCGCCGGGATCAGGGTAAGCTTGCGATGCATGATGAGCGATCCTTGAAATGGCGTTTCGTGGCGGGCGGTCACACTTTCTTGAAGTCGGTCCGGCCGGAGCTGTAGGTGTATTCGCAGCGCCAGCGCTCGTAGTTCACCGTGGCCGGGCTGCGGCGCGCCTGGAGATAGACCCGCGCGCGCTTGGAATCGTGTGGCTGGCTCGATTCCACGTTGATGTTCCTGAGGCCGCGATCCTCGGCGCGGTCGACGCAGACCCGGCGCGCACGGTCGAGATCGCCGTTGCCCCAGCTACCGCCAGAGCCGCCCCAGCCGCCGCCAGAGCCGCCCCAACTGCCGCCCGAACCGCCCCAGCCCGAACCGCCCCAGCCCGAACCCGAACCGAAGATCCGCTGCGTCCAGCTGTAGGAATAGTGCCCGCGTTCGTAGCAGGTGCGCTGGCGCGGGAAGCATTCGACATTGCGCGCGGGGCTAAAGGGATCGCCGTAGCGGTCGCCGTCCCACTGGTTCTTGTCCTTGTCCTTGCCCGAGGTCGCGATTGCGATGCCGATCCCGAGCGCGGCGATCCCGGCGACGATCGCGGCGGTGTTGTCCTTCTTGTCCTCGTCGTTGCGCTTCTCGTCCTGGGCGATGGCGGGCAGCGGCGTGAGGGCGCTGGCGAGCAGTGCGAGCGTGCCGGCGGTGATTGCGGTCCGTTTCATGATCCGTCCTTGCGCAATGGATGACAACGCCCCGCAACCGGGACGCAGGGCCAGCGATGTCAGACGATGCACGCGGATAGAGCGCCGGCCGCAATGCGCGGCCCGTTCCGGTGCGAGATCCCCAGTCCCCTGCCCCGGCGCAAGATTAACAAATGTTGGCTTTTCTGCCAGTCATAATCTTGCGCCTGAGCTTGCGGACGTCACTCGGTGATGCGGCGCGGCTTGCCTATCGCGGCAGCGCGGATGTCGGCGCGGTGGAAGGGCAGGCGGTGCCAGCGCTTCTCCGCATAGGCGCGGGTCTGGTCGTAGGCGTGGGGCGAGGCCGGGTCGGTCGATTGCGAATAGCTGAGGATCGCATCCGCCACCGGGCCCCTGTCGTCGAAACCGACGATCTGGATGTAGCTTGTCCCGTGGCGCGGGATCAGCTTGCCGCTCGCGGCGCGGTCGGATTCCTGCATGTTGAGGATGCCGAGCCAGCCCGGCCCGCCATGGACCGGGATGGCGTCGTTGCCGGCCATGACCAGCTGTTCGTCCCCCCAGCGCGAATCGAGCGCGAGCCCCTGTTCCTCCATCGTCGTGACGACCGAGGCGAGCGCGGCGAGCAGCTTGGCGCCGTTCTCCCCCTCGGTTCCGAGGTCGCGCGGGGTGTTCACCGGATCGGCCGGGTCGAAGGGCACCGCCCACAGCCCCTTGATCGAGCCGATCCCCTGCCAGAAGGCGCGGAACAGGCGCGCGCCGCGGCTGTCGGCATCGAAGCGGCGGTCCCACTTGGCGAGCGCCGTGCAGCCGCGCGCGGCGGCACCCTCGGCGGCGGGGCAAAGCGTCAGCAGTTCGGGGACGACCAGATCGGCCGCAAGGCTGGCATTGCCGAAGGCGAGCGCCTGCGCGCGGGCGTGATCGACCTTGCCCGCGTCCAGCATCGCTGCGGTCTCGATGAAGTTCGACCGCGTCCGCAGGCTGCGCGCGGTCGCGTATTGGCCGAGGATCGGCGAAAGCTCGCGGTGCGGGATCGCGGGATTGCTGATCCAGTAGCTGTCGTTCGAATTGGTGAGCCAGGTTTTCACCGTCGTCGCGGCCTGATCGCCCGCGGGCATCAGGCCGGGGGCGGGGGTGCCGGGGGCGGAGTCCCAGTCGCAGGACGACTTGCTGCCGTCGAGCAGGATCGCGAGTTCCGCGAAAAGGCCCGAGATCGGCGTCGCGCAGGCCTTGGCCTTGGCGGCGGAGACGTTGGGCACGGCGGTGACATCGGCATGGAGCGCGTCGCCGTGGCGGTCGGCCGCGATGGTGTTGACCCACGGAATGCCGAGCGTCTCGCTGACCGCGGCGCGCACCTCGCCCACGTTCTTCGCCTCGCCGATGCGCAGCCAGGTCTCGATCCCCCGCTGGTTGCCGCGGTTGGCATCCTTGAGCGCGAAGGCGCTCTGCGCGGTCCAGCCAATGCCGCGCGCGGGGATGACGAAGACCGGGCCGAAGCGGGTCGAGTACAGGGTGCGGGTCACGGCGGGCGTGCCTTCGGGCATGGGCACGGTGACGGTCTGGCTCGTCATCGCCTCGCTCTTGCCGTCGACCATGTAGCGGGTCGGATCGGCGGGATCGAGCGCCAGCTGGTAGAGCGTGAAGTGCCGCGCCTCGGTGACGGTATGCGTCCAGGCGACATCCCTGTTGAAGCCGAGCGTCGGCATCGGCGTGCCGGCAAGGCCCACGCCCATCACCTCGTAGCCCTTGGGGCCCTTGACGTGCATCTGCCAGAAGCGGTTGGGGCCCTTCCACGGGAAGTGCGGGTTGCCGATCACCATGCCGCGCCCGTTGGCGGTGACATCGCCGCCGAAGGCCCAGCCGTTGCTGCCTATGCCGAGCTCCTTCGGGTCGGGCATATGGATCGCGACCTTCGGCGCGGGGCTGCCCGGCGGGGCGGCATTGGCGATCGCGGGCGCGAGGTTCAGCGAGCTGGCGAGCAGCATCTGCTTCTCGTTGAGGCGCAGCATGTCGTCGTCGGTGATGGGCCGCACCCAGGCCTTGCCGCGGCATGCGGCGGGGATGCCGTCGGCGCCCGCGTCCTTGAGGAAGCGGTTGTAGCCCGCGACATAGCCCGCCATCAGGTCGCGGGCGCGGGGGGAGAGCGACTTCGCGCCCTCGCGCAGGGCGGGCAGGTCGATTACCGCGCGGAAGAACACGTCGGAGGAGAGGTTGTCGACCTCCTCGAAACCGAGCACCGCCTTGGCCTCGGGGCCGAAATGCTTCGAGCGTTCGCCCGCGACGGTCGCGAATTCCTCGGCCAGCAGGCACAGATTGTCCTCGGCGTAGGCATAGGCGACCCCGAAGCCCACGCCGCGCCAGTCGCGCGCCTCGATATGGGGGATGCCGTAGGTGGTGCGGGTGATGGTCGCGGACGTGCGCCCGGCCGCCTCGGCCGCCCCAGCCTGGGCCACGAACACCACAGCGGCAGCAGCCGCCGCCCCGACGAAATTGCGCATCATTGTTTCTCTCTCCCGCCGCCCTGTCGGGGCGCGGGACGAAACCTATCTGGGGCCTGCGCAAAAGAAAAGGGCGCCCCGCCGGTCCGGCAGGGCGCCCCCCTCCTGCGTCACGATCCGCTCAGAACGAGGCGGTGATCGAGAACACCACGGTCGCATCCGAGATCGAATTGCCCGCGAGCGTGGCGAAGTTCGGGCGGATGCGGTTCGCTTCAGCTTCGGAGATGTCGGTGTCGACATAGGCGACCGACAGGGTCAGGCCCGAGATCGGCACGATGTCCGCGCCGATCAGCCAGTCGAAATAGGTGCCCGTGGGCGCGATGCTGGTGCCGTTGGGGCCGAGGCCGGGGTTGCCGTCGGAATAGCCGAGGTGCGCCTTGAGCGTGATCGGCGCGCCATCCACGGCATAGGCCGCATCGCCCGCGAGGTAGAGGTTGTCCTCCTTGTCGCCGGGATTGAAGCCGCCGCCCACCGGGAAGACATTCCCGAGCGCCTCCTGCGAGGGCGCATAGGCGACGGTCCCGGTCAGCGAGACCGGGCCGACCGCGCCCGAAAGCCTTGCGTAGAGCTCGGCGAAGTCGGTGGTGTCGGCGCCGCTCGGATACATGAACCACGTCACGCCGGTATCGAGCGTGCCTTCGCCGACCGGGAACTTGAACCCGGCAATCAGGTCGAGCTCCATGTTGGCCCCGCCGAAGGTGCCCCAGCCCGCGAGGTTCGATCCCCAGGCGCCGACATAGAAGCCGCTTTCGTGGCTGATCGTGATGCCGCCCTGCACGGCCATGCCCTCGTCGCTCTGCGAGACGCCGCGGAAGCGGTAGTCGCTGGTCAGCGTCGCGGCGCCCGAGATGGTGATGGCCGGGGTGTCGTCTTCCTGGCCCATGGTCCGCGCCGGATCGAGCGGGGCGATCGCGGGCAGGGCGAGGGACGCGCCCTCGGCTCCGGTAATGACGATGGCGGTGTCTGCTTCGGCTCCGGTGCCGGCCGCGGGGCTGGTGACGGTTTCCTGCGACTCCGCGGCGAAGGCGGGAGTGGCAAGGCTGGCGGCGAGTGCGACAGCCGAGATGGCTGCTGCGAAACGGATGGACATAAGGAACGCTCCATGAAGAGGTTGGATCGTTCCACCTGCGCGGCGTGCAGGGTTTATTCTCCGAAGAGTCGGGCCCCCGTCACGTCACGGTCATCATCTTGCAAGGGCCGTTTGCGCACAAAGCTTATGTGGAGGGCGGGATTCTTATTATCTTCTTACGTGTCATTCCTGCAACAGTTTGAAGGTAGGCAGACTGGTACATGATCTGCGTCTCCCCCCCGGATGCACGAAGGGCGCTGCTGCCGTCGCCGGCAGCAGCGCCCCTGGCTGGTCCGGGTCCGGGGCGATCAGAACGACATGCCGACCGCGAGCTTGTAGAAGTCGCCGCGGTTGCCGCCCGCGCCGCCGCCTTCCTCGATGCCGCCGGTGAAGCGGGCGAAGAAGCCTTTGCTCAGCGAGAACTGCACATAGGGGCCGTACCATTCATAGACGTTCGAGGCACTGCCGCCGGGCAGATCGGCGCGGGTGTTGGCGAGGAACTCGATATGGGCGCCGGCCGAGAAGTTGCCGCTGAACTTGTAGCCGGCGTTGATCCAGGTGTGCAGGAAGTCGAGCGCGCCGACATTGTCACTGCGGTTGCGCAGCGCGGCGTAGTAGCCGCCGTAGAACTCGCCTTCGAACTTGTCGTCGCTGTAGTTGATGGTGAGGCTCGGCACGATGCCGTCGAACACGTTGCCGCCATTGAGGGTGGTGGTGGTGTTGCGGGGCCCGCGTCCGAGGTTGCCGCGCGACAGCAGCGCGCCGTTGGTGATGCCGATCTGCGGCTTGATCGCCAGCTTGCCGTCGGCGGCGATGAAGTTGGCGCCGATGCCGAATTCGGTCCACAGGTCAGAGCCGAGGCCGGTTGCGCTCGAGAAGTCCGAGGTGGTCCACAGGATGCCGTAGAAGCTCAGGTCGACCTTCTCGCCGACCGGGATGAGGCCGTTGAAGGTGGGGTAGAAGCCGAAGAAGGCATCCTGGTTGAGCACGACGGAGAAACGTTCCCCGCGCCCGCCCGAACCATCCTGCGCGGCAGCGGCGGCGGCGACCATGACCGCGCTCGAGACGGCGGTCTCGCCGGTGCCGAGGCCCACGGAAATCGCGTTCCCGGACGGGGCGGCGCCCACGGCGAGGTCGAAGGCCGCGGCCTCGTCATCGGAGGACTTGGCGGCGTTGGTGACGACGATGGTGGCGGCCGCGGCATCGATCGCGGCGGCGTCCGGCCCTTGCGCGAAGGCCGGGGCCGACAGGGCGCAGCCCAAGGTCAGCGCCGAGGCGGCACAAGCAAAACGAAGTTTCATATGGAACGCTCCTGAAAGAGAGGTGGGACCGTTCCGCCTGCGTGCTGCGTCTTGACCTTCTTTTGTTTCGAACGGGTTCCGTTCGCAGCAAGAAAGCCAAATAACGCCCGCCTCGCGCCGCACAATTCGTTATGTGCCGCGATTTGTCATATTGTCCGGGTACTGTTGCTGTGATGAAACAAATTCCAAACACTCATTCTATACTTATTAGAGTATTCGAATAGAGTTATCATCGAAGATAGCAGAACATGCAGATGTATGCTCAGGCAGTGCGCAGGCTCTCCATGTCGATGACGAAGCGGTACTTGATGTCGCTTGCCTCCATCCGGTCGTAGGCGCTCTGGATGTCCTGCATCCGGATCACCTCGATATCGGGCAGGATGCCGTGCGCGGCGCAGAAATCGAGCATCTCCTGCGTTTCGGCGAGGCCGCCGATGCCGCTTCCGGTCAGCACCTTGCGCCCCAGCAGCACGCCGGTGTGCAACTCGGGCATCATGTCGATCATCCCGACCAGCACCTGCACCCCGTCGATCCGCAGCAGGTGGAGATAGGGCGTGACGTCGTGGCGCACCGGAATGGTGTTCAGCACCATGTCGAACCGCCCGCGTGCGGCCTTCATCGCCGCGCGGTCCGAGGTGTTGAGGAAGGCATGGGCGCCCAGTTTCTCGGCGTCGGCGCGCTTGCCCTCGCTGCGCGACAGCACGGTCACCTCGGCCCCCATCGCCGCCGCCAGCTTCACCCCCATGTGCCCCAGCCCGCCAAGCCCGGCGACCGCGACCTTGCTGCCGGGCCCGACTTTCCAGGTGCGAAGCGGCGAGTAGGAGGTGATCCCCGCGCACAGCAGCGGCGCGGCCTCGGCCATCGGCAGGCTGTCGGGCACCTTGAGCACGAATTCCTCGCGCGCCACGATCCGCTCGGAATAGCCGCCGTGGGTCGGCGAACCGTCGCGCCGGTCGGTGCCGTTGTAGGTCCCGGTCATCCCGCCATCGAGGCAGTATTGTTCGAGGTCCGCCTCGCAATGGGCGCATTCCATGCAGGAATCGACCATGCACCCGATCGCCACCCGGTCGCCGACCTTGTGGCGGGTGACGCTCTCGCCGACCGCGGCAACGATGCCGACGATCTCGTGCCCCGGCACCACCGGATAGGTCGTGCGCCCCCAGTCGTTGCGGGCGGTGTGGAGATCGGAGTGGCAGATGCCGCAATGGGTGATCTCGATCAGCACGTCGTCGTGGCGCAGGCCCCGGCGGGTGATCGACATCGGTCCGACCCCGCTGTCGGGCGCGGTCGCGCCAAAGGCCTTGGTCGGATATTCGTTGGTGGCGGTGGCCATCTTCGTTTCACCTCGTCATTGCGAGCGGAGCGAAGCAACCCACGGACTGGCAGTTCTGCACCCCGCCACGGCTGTCCATGGATTGCCACGTCGCCTGCGGCTCCTCGCAATGACGACGGTGGTGAGAAACCGCTACTTCGGCGGCATCCTGATGGCACCATCGAGCCGGAACTGGTGCCCGTTGATGTAGCTGTTGCGCGCGATCTCGAGCACCAGCGACGCGAATTCCTCCGGTTCGCCGAGGCGCTTGGGGAAGGGCACGCTGGCATTGAGCTGCGCCCACATCGGCGGGTTCCGGTCCTTCATCCCCAGCATCAGGGGGGTGGCGAAGATCCCGGGCATGACTGAATTCACCCGGATGCCGAGGTCCATCAGGTCGCGCGCCATCGGCAGGACGAGGCCGTTCACCCCGGCCTTGCAGCTCCCGTAGATCACCTGCCCGATCTGCCCGTCCTGCGCGGCGACGCTGGCGGTGAGGATGATGCAGCCGCGCTCCCCGTCCTCGTTCAACGGCTCGGCATTGGCCATGCCCAGCGCCGAGATGCTGGCAACACGGTAGCTGGCGACGAGGATGCCCTCGGCGCCGAAGGCGTAATCCTCGGTGGACAGGCGCTTGTAGGCCCCGGCCTCCTTGTCCCAGCCGAGCGTCTTGCCGCGCCGGCTCGCCATCGCGCAGTGGAGCGTGACGCGCTCCTGCCCGTGCGCGGCGCGGGCGGCGGCAAAGCCCGCCTCGACGCTGGCCTCGTCCATGATGTCGACATGGTGGAAGGTGCCGCCAATCGCCTTCGCGTGGGCCTCACCCGCCTCGTCGTTGATGTCGAAGATCGCGACCTTGCAGCCCGCATCCGCAAAGGCCTGCGCGCTCGCCTTGCCTAGCCCGCTCGCCCCGCCGGTGACGACCACGGCCATGCCGCTTTCGAATTTCATGACTTCCATTTCTCCCACAATCTGTTTTGCCCGTGGCTAGGCCTTTCGCGGCGACGGCGCTAGCTCTTCAAATTGCGGGAGCGGCACCATGCGCAAACGGTCGCCTAACTGTCATGCTTGCGGCCTAGGGGCGGGCCATTCGGGACGAAAACGGGGTGGCTCGGCATGATCAGACCTTTCCACGGCTTTGCGCTGCTCGCGCTCGGCATCGCAGGCGCCTGCGCGACGGTTCCGGCGATCACCGGCGATCCGGCGGTCACCGTCACCGCGCGGGCCGAGACCCCGCCGGTCGGCACGGCGCGCGAGGATGCGGCCGACGATCCCGCGATCTGGCGCAACCCGGCCAATCCGGCCGCGAGCCTGATCGTCGGCACCGACAAGAAGGGCGGCCTTTACGTCTATGGCCTGAAGGGTGCCCAGAAGAGCTTCCTCGCCGGCCCCGGCCTCAACAATGTCGACCTGATCGAACTGTCCGCCGGCCGCGTGCTGGTGGTGGCGAGCGACCGCAGCGACCTTGCGACGGTGCAGCTGTTCCTCGCCCTGCTCGATACCGCCACGGGCCAGCTCACGCCGGCGGGCAGGATCGCCGTCGGCCCGGGCGAGGGCTACGGTATCTGCATGGTCAAGCCCGCCGGACGCGAGGGCGTGATCGCCTTCAGCGCGCCCAAGCAGGGCACGATCTACCGCACGCTCATCACGCAAGGGCCGGACGGCACCTTCAGCGGCACCACCACCACGCTCGCGCAGGTGCCGACCCAGACCGAGGGCTGCATCGCCGATCCGCGCACGAACACGCTCTACATCGGCGAGGAAGATGCCGGGATCTGGGCGATCGACATGACCACCGGCGCCAAGCGCATGGTCGCCGCCGTCGACAACAGGATGCTGGTCGCCGATGTCGAGGGCCTCGCCATCGCGCCCGAAGGGGCGAACGGGGGCTATCTCGTCGCCTCCTCGCAGGGCGACAACGCCTATGCCGTCTTCCGCCTGCCTGATGTGACGCCGGTGGGCCGGTTCCGCATCGCGGCGGGGGCTTTCGGCAGCGTCGAGGAGACCGACGGGATCGAGCTGGACAACCGCGATTTCGGACCCGATTTCCCCGGCGGCATCTTCATGGCACAGGACGGCATGAACGCGCCCAAGGCCCAGAACTTCAAATTCGTGCGGTGGGACGATATTCTCGCCGCGCTCCAGACAGGACAGTGACCCCCCGACCATGACGACCACGCCCATCGCTCCCGATCGCCGCCGCTTCCTCGGCACGGCCGCCACCGCCACCGCCTTCGCGGCGCTCGTCGCCAGCGGCTGCATGGCGCGGGGCAACGCAGGATCGGCGGGCGCGACCGGCACCGGCGGCAGCGCCGCGCCCTACGGCCCCCTGACGCCCGACCCCGAGGGCTTCCTCGACCTGCCCGAAGGCTTCTCCTACCGCGTCATCTCCCGCCTCGGCATGGCGATGGACGACGGCGGCACCGTGCCCGACCGCGCCGACGGGATGGGGTGCTTCGACCTCGGCAACGGCGAGATCGCGCTGGTGCGCAACCACGAGCTTCAGCCGCGTCACGATGCGGGTGGGCCGATCGCCAGGGGCTACGGCAAGCGCAATGGCGCCTTCGTCCCGGGGGGGACGACCACCATCGTGCTCGATGCGGCGACACTCGCGGTCAAGCGCCAGTTCCGCAGCCTCGGCGGCACGATCCGCAACTGTTCGGGCGGGGTGACCCCCTGGGGCAGCTGGCTGACCTGCGAGGAAGCCCCGACCGGCCCCGGCCAGCCCTATGGCCAAGGGCTGGAGCAGGATCACGGCTGGGTGTTCGAGGTTCCCGCCTCGGCCCGCGGCCTTGTCGATGCCGTGCCGCTGAAGGCGCTGGGCCGCTTCAACCACGAGGCCGCCGTCGTCGATCCGGCGACGGGCATCGTCTACCAGACCGAGGACCGCGACGATTCGGTGCTCTACCGCTTCCTCCCCAAGACCCCCGGCCGCCTCGCCGAAGGCGGGCGGCTCCAAGCGATGGTCGTCGAAGGGCTGCGCGACACGCGCAACTGGAACGGCACGGCGATGGAGGTGGGCAAGCCCTACCGCGTCTCGTGGATCGATCTTGATGATGTGGAAGCGCCGAAGGACGACCTGCGCCAGCGGGCGGCGGCGCGCGGTGCGGCGCTGGTTGCGCGGGGCGAGGGGCTGCACATGGGCGAGAACGCCGTTTTCGCCTGCTGCACCAGCGGCGGGGCGGCGCAGCTCGGGCAGATCCTCAAGCTGACCCCCGGCCTCGCGGGCGCGCCGGACACGGTCGAGCTGTTCTTCGAAAGCCGCAGCAAGGCCCAGTTCGATTACGGCGACAACCTCACCGTCGCTCCGAGCGGGCACCTCATCGTGTGCGAGGACCAGTACACCGACGTGGTCGACAACCACATCCGCGGCATCACCCCGGCCGGCGAGGCCTATTCGATCGCGCGGCTGCGGGCGCAGACAGAGCTGGCCGGCGGCTGCTTCTCGCCCGACGGCAAGTGGCTGTTCGTCAACGTCTATTCCCCCGCAGCGACGCTGGCGATTACCGGCCCTTGGGCCGCCTGACCGGGACGCGGTGGACGGCTTTCTCCTGTCGCTGCTGCTGGTCGCCGCACTCGCCGCGGGCGGGCGCGACCAGTGGATGGTGGCGCGCTGGGCCGGGGCGCTGGGGCAGAGCGCGCAGCTGCTGGCGGTGGCGGTGGTCTCGTCCTGCCTCGCCGCCGGTGCGATGGCCTGGATCGGGGCCGAGTTCGCGAGCCTGCTCCCGCGCCGCGCGGGCCAGATGCTGGTCGCTTTCGCGCTCGCCATGGCCGCCGCCGAACTTGCCCTGCCGGTCCGCCCGAAGGTGCCGGACGAGCCGACCCGCTCGCTCGGCGCGATCCTCGTGGTGCTGCTCGCCCGCCAGATCGGCGATGCCGCCCGCTTCGCCGTCTTCGCCCTCGCGGCCTGGACCGCCTTGCCGTTCACCGCCGGCCTCGGCGGGGCACTGGGCGGCGCCGTGGCGGTGGGGCTGGGCTGGACGGCCGGGCCCGAGGCGTTGGCGCGGCTCCCCTTGCGGGCGGTGCGGATCGCGCTGGCCGTGGCCCTCGCCCTCGCGGCGCTCTTCATCGGTCTCGACGCCCGTTTCGCCGCATTCTGATCGCTTTTGTCGATCACCGAGAAGACAACTTTCCCGAAACCCAATCCATTTTCCTGCATTGGGATAATGACCACATAGGCGACACCCCTAAGTCACCCGCGAACCACAAGACGGAGAAAATGCAATGGCCGACGCCAAAGCCAATTCGAAAGCCGCTCTCATCGATGAACTCAACGGCCTGCTGGCCGATCACTTCGCCCTCTTCATCAAGACCAAGAACTTTCACTGGCACGTGCGCGGCCCGCGCTTCCGCGACCTTCACCTCTTGTTCGACGAACAGGCGCTGGCGATCCGCGACCAGATCGATGTCATCGGCGAACGGGTGCGCAAGCAGGAAGCCACCACGCTGACCTCGGTCGGCTCGGTCGCGAAGAACACCCAGATCAAGGACCAGGACAGCGCCACCCTGAGCGCCGAGGAGATGATCGCCGAGCTGCGCGACGACAACCGCAAGGTCGTCGAGCGCCTGAAGCGGATGAAGGAACTCGCCGAGGAAGCGGGCGACAACGCGACCGACGGCCTGCTCGACGACTGGACCGACATGGCCGAGGAACGCGTGTGGTTCCTCTCCTCGCTGCTCGCCTAAGCGGCACGGCACAGCGATCCGCGAAGGGCCGTCCCCATTGCCGGGGGCGGCCCTTTTGCTATGGGAAGGCATGTCCGAAATCACGATCATCGAGAGCGCCGATGCCGCCGCGATCGCCGACCGGCTGGCCGCGCATCTTGCCGCGCCCGGCGCCGTCAGCCTGCCGGGCGGCTCCACCCCCTTCCCCATCATCAAATCGCTGATCGCGGGTGGCCGGGTGGACTGGGCCGGGCGCGCGGTCTGGCCGAACGACGACCGCATCGTGCCCGAGGATCACGAAGCCTCCAACACCGGCAAGCTGCGCGCGCTGCTCGAGCCCGAGGGCGCGGTCGTGGTGCCGCTCGTCGAGAATGCGCGCCCGCCGCATTTCGCGCTGACCTGGCTCGGCATGGGACCGGACGGGCACATCGCCTCGCTGTTCCCCAACACCGATCCGCAGGTGGATGACCCGCAGACGGTGCGCCGCCTCACGCCCGATCCGCTCCCGCCCCACGCGCCCTTCGACCGCATCACCCTGACGATCCCCGCTCTCGTCGACACGCAGGCGATCCTGTTCACCCTCGGCGGGGCGGCGGACAAGCGTGCGGTGTTTGATGCCGCGGTGCGCGGCGAGAGCGATCTGCCCGTCGCCCGCCTGCTCGGCGCGGCGCGGGCGCGGGGCATTCCCGTCACGGTCTTCGCCTGAGCCGATGCCGAACGTCCTGCCCGCCCCGCTCCACCGCGCCCTGCTGCCGCTGGCGCACGCGATCCGCCACGCCTGGCGGCGCTGGCGCAAGGCGCCGATCGCGGGGGTGAGCGTGATCGTCACCAACCTCGGCGGCGACGTGCTGCTGCTCAAGCACTCCTATGGCCCGGCGGTCTGGGCCCTGCCGGGCGGCGGGCTCGGCAAGGGCGAGGACCCGCTCGAGGCCGCTCGGCGCGAGGTGCGCGAGGAACTGGGGGTGGAACTGGTGCGGCTCGAACTGGTCGGCACGCTTGAGGAGGTGCTCTCGGGATCGCCCCACACCGCGCACATCTTCACCGGCGTGTGCGACCGGCATCCCGAACCCGACCGGCGCGAGGTGACGGAGGCGCGCTTCTTCCCCTCGCACTCGCTCCCCGAACCGCTCGGGGACACCACCCGCGCACGGATCGCCATGTGGAAGGCGCGCGGGGTGGGGCAGGGCTAGAGCAGCGAGAGCTGCGCCTCGTCGCGCGCAGGCTTGTCATCCTCGGCCCCCTCCAGCCCCGACAGTGTCAGCCCCATCAGCCGGATCGGGCCGCGCAGGGGCAACTCCGCCTCGAGCAGCGCGCGGGCGAGTTGCGCGAATTCCGCCTTGCCGCTCACCCAGCGCGGCAGCGAGGTCGCGCGGGTCATGGTGCGGAAGTCCGTGAACTTGAGCTTCAGCGTCACCGTCCGCCCCCGCGCACCGGCCGCCTCGATCCGCTCCCAGACGATGTCGATGATGTTGGCCAGGGTCTCGCGCAAAGCGGCGCCGCTGCCGATGTCCTCGGAGAAGGTGCGCTCGCCTCCGACGGACTTCCTGATGCGATGCGCGCGCACCGGCCGCAGGTCGATCCCCCGCGCGGCGCGGAACAGGTAGTCGGCCATGCTGCCGAAATGCTGGCGCAGGAAGGCGATGTCCTTCGCGGCAAGGTCCGCGCCGGTGAGGATGCCGAGCTTCTGCATCTTCTCCTCCGCCCGCGGGCCGACCCCGTGAAAACGCCGGATCGGCAGGCCCGCGACGAACTGCGCGCCTTCGCCCGGGCGTATGACGCATAGCCCGTCGGGCTTGTTCTGGTCGCTGGCGAGCTTGGCGAGGAACTTGTTGTAGCTCACCCCCGCGCTCGCGGTCAGCTTGGTCTTGGCGCGGATTTCCTGCCGGATCAGCTCGGCGATGCGCGTGGCGCTGCCGATGCCGAGCCGGTCCTCGGTGACGTCGAGATAGGCCTCGTCGAGGCTCAGGGGCTCGATCACCGGGGTGTAGTGCTCGAACACCCGGCGGATCTGGCGGCTCGCTTCCTTGTAGGCATCGAAGCGCGGGCGCACGAAGACGAGGTCGGGGCACAGGCGGCTTGCGGTGACCGAGGGCATGGCGCTCCTCACCCCGAACTTGCGCGCCTCGTAGCTCGCGGCGGCCACCACCCCGCGCCCGCCCGCGCCGCCGACCGCCACGGGCCTGCCCTTCAGCTCGGGATTGTCGCGCTGTTCGACACTGGCGAAGAAGGCGTCCATGTCGACATGGATGATCTTCCTGAGGCCCGGGCTGCCTGCGGTCTCGTTGTCGTCATCGTCGTCGGGCGGTGCGGCGCGGGCCATGTCCGGCAAATAGAACCTTCCCCCGCACGAAGGAACTGTTGCTGGAACAATTCGCCCCGCCTGCCATTTTGTGCAGATGCGAAAAGAACAGTGGTCATCCGGCGAACCGATGGGCAAGGGCCCGGCCATGGCCACCTCGCTTGCCCCCGTCACGCCTGCCCGCAAGGCGCTCGGTGAGACCGAGCTCATGTGGATGATGGCGCTGCTGATGGCGCTGAACGCCTTCGGGATCGACGCGATCCTGCCCGCGCTCGACGCGCTGGCGGCCGATCTTTCGGTGAGCGGCAACGACCGGCAGTTCGTGGTCGGGATCTACCTGCTCGCGGGCGGCATCGGGTCGCTGGTGCCCGGCGCACTCGCCGACCGGTTCGGGCGGCGGCCGATCCTGCTCGGCTCGGTGGCGGTCTATGTCGCCCTCTCGCTGCTGTGCGCGCTGGCGCCGAGCTACGACGCGCTGATCGCCCTGCGCGCGGTGCAGGGCTTCTTTGCCGCCGGGATCGTCGCCCTGCCGCCCGCGATCATCCGCGACCGGGTGGGCGGCGACCGGATGGCGCGCATGATGAGCCTCATCTTCGTGATCTTCCTGATGGTTCCCGCCGTCGCCCCGAGCATCGGCGAGGCAATCCTGCAGATCGGCAACTGGCGCGCGATCTTCGGCGCGGGCGCGGTGCTGGGCGTGGTGATGGGCCTGTGGGTCTTCGTCCGCCTGCCCGAAAGCCTGTCCGAGGCGAACCGCCAGCCGATCCGCCCGCGCACCATCGCCGCCAACATGGGCCGCGCGCTGGCGCTGCCGAGCACGGCTGGCTACGTGATCGGCTCCGCGCTGGTGTTCGGCGCGCTGTTCGGCTTCATCAATTCCTCGCAGCAGCTCATCACCGAGACCTTCGGCGCAGGGGACATCTTCCCGATGGTTTTCGCGATCTGCGCCGGCTCGATGGCGCTGGCCAGCTGGTCGAACTCGCGCATCGTCGAGCGCTTCGGCGCGCGCCGCGTGAGCCACAGCGCGCTGTTCGCCTTCATCGCGGTGAGCGCCGCGCAGGTGATGTTCGCCTTCCAGCCGGACGAGAGCCTCTGGGTGTTCGTGCCGCTGATGGCGATCAACATGGCGCTGCTCGGCTTCATCGGCAGCAATTTCGGCGCGATCGCGATGAACCCCTTCTTCGCCATCGCCGGCGCGGCGAGTTCGGCCCACGGCTTCGTCCGCATGACCACGGCCGCGCTGCTGGGCGGTGCGATCGGCTATGCCTATGACGGAACCGCGCGCCCGCTGGCGCTGGCCCTGCTGGCGAGCGGGCTCACCTGCCTCGTGCTGGTGCTGTGGAGCGAGAAGGGCAAGCTGTTCGGGCCGAGCGACGCGGAGATGGGTGCGCACTGAGCAGGCCCACCCCCGACCCCTCCCGCCGGCGGGAGGGGAGTTACTTGCGCTACACAGTCCCCCTCCCGCCTGCGGGAGGGCTAGGGGTGGGCCCTTCAGGCCTCACTCTCCAACCGCCGCCAGGCCAGCCCGGCAAACTCGCAAAGCAGGGGCCGTGTGTCGCGCGGGTCGATGATGTCCTCGACATTGAAGCGTTCGGCTGACCGGAAGGGCGAGGTGACCTTCGCCAGCCTTGCGCGGATCTCCTCGAGCAGCGCCTCGGGATCGTCGGAGGCTTCGAGCTCGGCCTTGTAGGCGACCTCCAGCCCGCCCGCGATGGGGAGCGAGCCCCAGTCGCCCGAGGGCCAGCAATAGCGGTATTGATACCGGTCGGCATTGCTCATCGCGCTCCCGGCGATTCCGTAGGCGCGGCGCAGCACCACCGACGCCAGCGGCACAGTGGCCCGGTAGATCGCGTTCATCGCGTTGACGCCGTAGCGGATCGTCCCGGCCATCTCCGCCTCGCGCCCGATCATGAAGCCGGGATTGTCGACGAGGTGGACGATGGGGAGCCGGAACTGGTCGGCGAGCCTCACGAAGCGTTCGACCTTTTCGGAGGTCTTGGCCTCCCACGATCCGCCGAGGTAGGAGGGATCGCTTGCGATAACGCACACCGGCCAGCCATCGAGCCGGGCGAGCGCGGTGATCGCGGCGCGGCCCCAGTGGCGGCCGATCTCGAACACGGTGCCGGCGTCGAAGACATGATCGAGGCAGCGGCGCATCGAATAGACCTGCTTCTCCTCGCGCGGGACGAGCGCAAGCAGCGCCTCCTCGCGGCGGTCGGCGGGGTCGCCGGTTTCGACGCGGCGGGCGGATTGCCCGACATATTCGGGCATGAAGCTCAGGAAATGCCGCGCGCGGGCGAAGGCCTCGGCCTCGGAGGCGACCTCGTCATCCACCACGCCGTTGCGGGTGTGGATCGCGCTGCCGCCGAGGGCTTCCTTGGCCTCCTCGTGATTGGCCGCGCCGCCCTTCCAGGCATCGCCCAGCCCGTCGACCACGGCAGGCCCCGCCGCGAAGATCTGCGAGAGGCCCTTGACCATGATCGAATAGTGGCTGGCGACGGTGCGCGCCGCGCCCAGCCCCGCCGTCGGCCCGAGCGCCAGCGCCACCACCGGCACGGTATCGAGATTGGTCACCACGTCGCCCCAGCCGGGCACGGCAGGGATATAGGTCGCGCCGATCTGTTCGAGCGTCTTGACCGAGCCGCCGCCGCCCGTGCCGTCGATCATGCGGATGATGGGCAGCTTCAATTGGTGCGCCATCATCTCGGCCTGCACCATCTTGCGGCTTATTCCAGCGTCGGCCGCACCGCCGCGGATGGTGAAGTCGTCGGCGGTGGCGACCACCGGACGGCCATTGATCAGCGCCTTGCCGAACAGGAAGGGGGCGGGGGTGACGCTGGCGAGGTCGCCATTGGCGTCATACTTCGCCGAGCCTGCGATCTTGCCGATCTCGCGGAAGGAGCCTTCGTCGCACAAGGCCGCAAGCCGCGCGCGGGCGTCCATCTTCCCACGGCCATGCTGCCGTGCCACCTTGTCCGCGCCGCCCATCTGCTCGGCCAGCGCCTCGCGCGCGCGCAGTTCCTCGAGTTCCTTGGCCCAGGTCATTCCCTCTCCCCAACCCTCGTCATTGCGAGGAACCGCAGGCGACGCGGCAATCCATGGACCGGCCTTCCGCCGGTTCCGCCGTCAGGTGATGGATTGCTTCGCTGGCGCTCGCAATGACGAAAAGGAGGATGTGCCGGAAGTGCCGTTCGGTTCGAGCGAAGTCGAGAACCCTTTGTGCCAGTATCGCGAGCGAGAGTGTGTCTCGACTACGCTCGACACGAACGGAACGGGGCTATTCCCCCGCAGGCACCACCCGGCAGAGCACCGCCTCGACCTGCACCTGCGACCCGGCGCTGACCTCCAGCCCCTCGACCACACCGTCGAAGGGCGCGGTGAGGGCGTGTTCCATCTTCATCGCCTCGAGCACCAAGAGCCGCTGCCCGGCGGTGACGGCCTGCCCCTCGGCGACATCGACCGCGATGACCTTGCCCGGCATCGGCGCGATGATCGCCCCGTCGGCGGCGGAGGCCTGGCCTCCTGCGTCCGCTCGCGGCCATGACAGGCGGATCAGATCGCCTTCAATCTGGACGAACTGGTCGCCGTGATGGTGAACATCCACGAAGCCATGTTCGAACCTTTCGCCTGACTTGGTCGGGCTGAACACGAATTCGCGAGCCTCTCCTTCGACATCAAGCCGTTCCTTCGGCTTGTCGGGCGCGTTCAGCCTGAACCCTCGCAAGCCAACGCTCCATTGATCGAAGCCCGTGGACTCGCGCTGGAGCCAGCATAGCGCATCGCTGAGCACACGATCTGACGGGGTCGGAACGGTCGTCAGGGAGTCGAAGGCATCAGCTATAAGACCCGTGTCCAGCTCAGCGGCGCGGACGCGGGCGTTCTTCAAAAGGCGAACGAGAAAGCCCTTGTTCGATTTGACCGGCCAGACGCGAGATATGGACAACTGAAATTCGAGCGCATCGAGCGCCGCTTCCCGATTGTCGCCATGCACCACCACTTTGGCGATCATCGGGTCATAGAACGGCGAAACCACATCGCCTTGCTCGACCCCGGTTTCGATGCGCGCGTCTTCCGGGAATAGCTCAAGCAGTTCGAGCCTCCCGATACTCGGCAAGAACCCCTTCGCCGGGTCCTCCGCATAGAGCCGCGCCTCGACCGCGTGGCCGTTGATCGACAGCTCGTCCTGCCGCTTGGGCAGCGGCTCCCCGCTCGCCACGAGCAGCTGCCATTCGACCAGATCGACCCCGGTGATTTCCTCGGTCACCGGATGCTCGACCTGAAGGCGGGTGTTCATCTCCATGAAGAAGATGCGGTCGGCGCGCAGGCCTTCGCTGGCGTCGGCGATGAATTCGATCGTGCCTGCGCCCTCGTAATCGACCGCTTTCGCCGCGCGCACGGCGGCGGCGCAGATGGCCTCGCGGGTGGCCGCGTCCATGCCGGGGGCGGGGGCTTCCTCGATCACCTTCTGGTGGCGGCGCTGCAATGAGCAGTCGCGCTCGAACAGGTGGACGACGTTGCCGTGGCTGTCGCCGAACACCTGCACCTCGATATGGCGGGGCGAGGTGATCCACTTTTCGAGCAGGACCTCGTCATTGCCGAAGGAGGCCTTGGCCTCGCGGCGGCAGCTTTCCAGCGCGGCCACGAAATCCTCAGGCGCATCGACCTTGCGCATCCCCTTGCCGCCGCCGCCCGCGACCGCCTTGATGAGGACGGGGTAGCCGATGGCCTCGGCCTCCTGGGTGAGCCGCTCGACCGATTGATCCGAGCCGTCATAGCCCGGCGTCACCGGCACGCCCGCCGACCGCATCAGCTGCTTGGCCGCGTCCTTCAGGCCCATCGCGCGGATGCTCGAAGGCTTGGGACCGACCCAGATCAGGCCCGCATCCAGCACGGCCTGCGCGAAATCAGCGTTTTCCGAGAGGAACCCGTAGCCCGGATGGATCGCATCCGCCCCGGTCTGCCTGGCCGCCGCGATGATCTTCGCGCCGACAAGGTAGCTTTCGGCCGCGGGCGAGGGGCCGATATGCACCGCCTCGTCGGCGCTCCGCACGTGCAGCGCCTTGGCGTCGGCGTCGGAATAGACCGCGACCGTCGCGATCCCCATCGCCCGGGCAGTGCGCATGATCCGGCAGGCGATCTCGCCGCGATTGGCGATCAGGAGCTTCGTGATCATTGCGCCGGCACCTCCGGAGCGCCGAGGGCGGCGCAGCGTTCGGGCACTTCCATCGAGAAGCTGGTGTTGGCGACCTTCCAGCCCCCTTCACCCTTCACGAGGCTCATCGAGTTGATCCCGCAATGGCTGGTCGTGCCGTTGGAAATGAAGCGATAGGGCCCCCACACCTGCGCCATGTCGCCATCGACCAGCACGGTGTCGTAGCGCATTACCTCGTCCACCATCGCCGTGCCCTTGGCCCAGCGGGCGAGGTGATCGGCGACGGGGATGACCATGATGCGCGGCGCGGCCGGGTTCATGCGGTCGTGGACATAGATCATCCCGCGCGGGTCCATCTCGCGGGCGAGCGCGGTGCGATCCTCGCTGCGCAAGGCGGTGAAGAAGGCATCGACCGCGGCGGTGACGGCAGCCTCGGGCGGCAGAGGCGTTTCGGCGGCGAGCGGCGCGGCGGCGAGGAACGCGGCGGCGGGGAGAAAGGCTTTCATGGCAGCGGGATTAGCCCCGCCCCCCGTTCGTGTCGAGCGTAGTCGAGACACCTCGTGCAAGGCCTCTCGACTGCGCTCGAGACGAACGGATTCAAGCTAGCGCGGCCGGTAATCCGCAATGCCCCAGTCGATCCCGCCCTTGGGCATCTTCTCGCGGTTGATCACCGCCGAGAGGAAGGCCCGCACGCCATAGAGCGCCTTCTCGCCGCGCGGCACATAGGTGCGGCTGTTCCACGCCTCGGTCTCGCGCGCGCGGACCTTGCGGCCGATCGCGCCGTAGATGCGCGCTGCCGAGAGCACCGCCCAGCGGCTGCGGAAGGGGAGCTTCGCCGCTCCCACGCGTGCCGCCGCTTCGTGCTTCTCCACCAGCGCAACCAGCCGTGCGGCCATTTCGGCCAGTTCCTTGCGGTGGTGCGGCTTGGTGTGCTGGCCGGGCTCGATATCCTGTTCGACCAGCCATTCGATGGGGAGATAGCAGCGCCCCGCCGCGTCATCCTCGACGATGTCGCGGGCGATGTTCGAGAGCTGAAAGGCAAGGCCGAGATCGTTCGCCCGGTCGAGCGTCTCCTGATCGTCGGGCGAGACGCCCATCACCACCGCCATCATCACGCCCACCGCGCCCGCGACATGGTAGCAATAGCGCAGCATGTCGGCCTCGGTGCGCGGACGCCAGTCCTCGGCGTCGAGCTGAAAGCCGGCAATCACGTCCTCGGCCATTTGCGGGGTGAGGCCGACCTCGGCGGCGACCACGCCCAATGCGTCGAAGGCCGGATCGCCGGTCGGTTCGCCCGCGAAGGCCAGCGCGGTCAGACGGCGGATATGGGCGAGGCGTTCGGCGAGGTCGGACTGGTCGCCCAGTTCTCCGCCCAGTTCCTGGTTGTCGGCGATGTCGTCGGCCCGGCGGCACCAGGCGTAGAGCAGCCACGCCCGCTCGCGCGTCTCGCGGTCGAACAGGCGCGCGGCCGCGGAGAAGCTCTGCGAGCCGTGCTTGATCGTCAGCCGCGCGTGTTCGACCAGCGCGGCGCGGGTGGCGGCATCGACCCCCATGACGCGTACCCTACAGCTCCTCGGCCTTCATGCGGAAGATCGGGGTGTGCGGCTGGTAGGCTTCCATCTTGGCGAGTAATTCGTGGATCGAGGTCGCCGCGATCAGGATGTTCTGGTGCGCAGGGCGAACGAAGCCGACCGCCGCCATCTTCGCGTTGAAGGCGAGGAGATCGTCGTAGAAGCCGAAAGCGTTGAGCAGGCCCACGGGCTTGGAGTGGTAGCCCAGCTGCGACCAGCTCATCGCCTCCCACAGCTCGTCCATCGTGCCCACCCCGCCGGGGATGGTGACGAAGCCGTCGGAGAGGTCGGTAAAGCGCTGCTTCCTCTCGTGCATCCCGGAAACGGTGACGAGTTCGTCGCAATCATGGTTGGCGACTTCGGCCCGCACCAGGCTTTCGGGGATGATCCCGATCACCTCGCCGCCCGCCTCCTTCGCCCCCTTGGCGACCGCGCCCATGAGGCCCAGCCTGCCCCCGCCATAGACCACCCCGATCCCGCGCCGCGCGAGTTCGGTGCCGACGTCATGGGCGAGCTGGATGTAGCGCGGATCCTCGGGCGAGGCCGATCCGCAGTAGACGGCAAGACGTTTCACGCAGGCACCCTCGCCAGATCCTCCAGCATCAGCCCCGCCGTCGCCTTGGCGCTGCCGACCACGCCCGGAATGCCCGCGCCCGGGTGCGTGCCCGCGCCGACGAGGTAGTAGTTCTCGATCACGTCGTCGCGGTTGTGGCCGCGCAGCCAGGCGCTCTGCCACAGCACCGGTTCGAGGCTGAAGGCGCTGCCCATGTGGGCGTTGAGATCGGCCTTGAAGTCCTTGGGCGCGTAGCTGAACTTGGTGACGATCCGCGAGTGGATGTCGGGGATCAGGCGCCGCTCCAGCTCGTCGAGGATCATCTTTTCGAGGCGCGGGCCGACCTCGTCCCAGTCCAATGGCATTTTGCCCATGTGGCTCACCGGCACGAGCGCGTAGAAGGTGCTCTTGCCCTCGGGCGCCATGCTCGGGTCGGTCACGGTCGGGTGGTGGAGGTAGATCGCGAAATCCTCGGGCACCACGCCGTTCTTGTAGATGTCGTCGAGCAGGCCCTTGTAGCGCTTGGCGAACAGGATCATGTGGTGCGGGATGCCGGGCCAGGTGCCCTCGATCCCGAAATGCACCACGAAGAGGCTGGGCGAGAAGCTCTTGCGGCCCAGCGACTTGGCCATCTGCTTGCCGCGCGCGCTCTGCGACATCAGGTCCTTGTAGGAATGCATGATGTCGGCATTGCTGGCGACCGCGTCGAACCGCTGGCGGAAGCCGCTCTTCGTTTCCACTTCCGTGGCGCGGGTTCCCAGCGTGTGGACCTGCACCACCGGATCGCCGACGCGCATCGTGCCGCCGAGCCGCTCGAAATGGCGCACCATCCCCGCGATCAGCCGGTTGGTGCCGCCGCGCGCCCACCACACGCCGCCATCCTTCTCCAGCTTGTGGATGAGGGCGTAGATCGAGGAGGTGTTCATCGGGTTGCCGCCTACCAGCAGCGTGTGGAAGCTCAGGGCCTCGCGCAGCTTCTCGTTTTCGACATAGCTCGACACCATCGAATAGACCGAACGCCACGCCTGTTCGCGGATCAGCGCGGGGGCGGCCTTCAGCATCGACTTGAAGTCGAGGAAGGGCTTGGTGCCGAGCTTCAGGTAGCCCTCGCGATAGACCCGCTCGGAATATTCGAGGAAGCGCGCATAGCCCGCCACGTCGGCGGGGTTCAGCTTGGCGATCTCGGCGTTGAGGCTCGCCTCGTCGTTCGAATAGTCGAAGTTCGTGCCGTCGGGCCAGTTGAGGCGGTAGAAGGGCATGACCTTCATCAGCTCGACGTCTTCGGAAATGTCGTGGCCGGTGAGCTGCCAGAGCTCCTCGAGGCACGGCGGGTCGGTGATGACGGTCGGGCCCGCGTCGAAGGTGAAGCCCTCGCGCTCCCAGAAATAGGCGCGCCCGCCGGGCTTGTCGCGGCTTTCGATCACGGTGGTGGCGATGCCCGCCGATTGCAGGCGGATCGCCAGCGCCATGCCGCCGAAACCGGCGCCGATCACGCAGGCGGTGCGGCCTTCGTAGCGTGCTGCGAGCGCGGGGTTCACGCCCTTCGCGCCCGCAAGGTTGAGCTTCGCATCGGCGTTCATGCCGGGGTCTCCATGTTGAGAGGCTTGCCTGAGGAAAACAGCGCGCGGATCGCGCGCGGGATAGCTACGGGGGGCTTGCCGGTAAGGATGCGCAGCCGGTCGGGCCACGTCGATCGGCCCGCGTAGAAGCGTTCCACCAGCCGGCCCTTGAGCGCGTAGAAATGCTCGAAGACGACCACGCGCTTGTCGGGTTCGGCGGCCTCGAACAGCATCCGGCTGAGCATCCGGTAATAGGCGGTCGCGCCCCAGTGGCGGGTCGCGCGGCGCTTGCAGAAGGCGGCGAGCTCACTGCCCGACACGTCAGGCCGCCGCGCCAGCAGCCCGGCGATGGCGAGCGCGTTGTCGACCGCAAAGGGCAGGGTGTAGCTCGTCAGCGGGTGCGAGAAGCCGCCCCGCGCGCCCGCCAGCGCCACCCCGGGGATCGCGACCTCGGCGAGCGCCGCGCGGAAATCCCCGCCCGAGATCACCGGCAGGATGCCCGCCTCCTGGTCGATCACCTCGCCCTGCCAGCCATGACGGCGGGCATATTCGGCGACCCGGCCCTTGAGCACCTCGGCGTCCATCTTCGGCTGGTCGGCATAATAGGTGTCCTCGACGAACACCTCGGTCGGCGAGAGGGGGAGGACATAGACGAAGCGATAGGCCGCGCCGTTCCCGTGGGGCGCGACCTGATCGACGCTCGCATCCATGATCACGGGGCGGGTGAGGCCGTGGGGCTTCTCGCAGCGGAAATGCTGGCCGAGGAACACCTGCCAGCCGCCCGCGAGATGTTTCGAGGACTTGAACGCGCGGCAATCGATCACCCGCTTCGCCGCCAGCCGGGTGCCGTCAGCCAGCGTCACCCCGCCCGCATCGAGACCGGCGACCTTGGTGCCGAGCATCACGCAGCCTTCCGGCAGCTCCGCCATCAGCGCGCGGTGGAACTCGGCGCTGGCGAGCGAGCGATAGGCGGTCGGCAGGGTGCGGCCGAGGCCGGGGAAGGTGATATCGTAGCCCTCGTCCCAGCCGTTGAGCGCGAAGCCCGCCATCAGGCCGCGCGCCTTGGGGCGGATATCGGTCTCGAACCAGCTCCAGCGGTGGTGCCCGCCGAGCGTGCGACCGGCCTCGATCACGAGGAAGCGGCAGCCGGGCACGTGGCGGTGCAGCGCCAGCGCGATCAGCCCGCCAGCGAGCCCTCCGCCGACGATCACCACGTCGTGGGGGGCGGCAGCGGCTGCGGCGGGGCTGGCGGGTGAATCGACCATCTGCACAATGCCCTAGGCGAGCGGTGCGCAATGGGCAATCGCGCTGCGCCCCCTCGCGCAATTGCCATGTTGCAACATCACGCGCGGGAACCTATGCGCGCGCCGCCGTTTCTCGCACCAGATCGCGCATGGCCCGGGCCGGGGTGCCCGTGGCGCTGCGCAGGAATGTGCAGGAACCGCCCCGAATTCCCCGCAAGAACAAGGATCGCACCATGTCACCTCGCCCGGCCCTCGCCCCGCTCGCCCTACTCGCTGCGCTGACGGCAACCCCCGCGCTCGCCGCCGGGGATGAAGGCACAGCGGACCGCGAGGCCGCGGCCGAGGCCGAGATCGTCACCGTCGCCGCGCAGGCAGCGCCGCAGGGTGCCCCGGCGGGATCGCCGCCGCCCTTCGCCTTCGCCAAGCCGGTGTTCGACGACACCTGGGCGACCATCGGCCTCGGCGCCGGGCTGGTGCCGAGCTATGCCGGCTCGGACGACTACATCGCCTTCCCCCTGCCGCTGATCGTCGGCCGCGTCGGCGGGGTGGGGATCAGCCCCAACGGCCCCGGCTTCCTGATCGACCTCAACCCCGGCAAGCCCGGCCTCGTGCCGCAGAAGGGCGCGCGTGTCGCTTTTGGCCCGGCCTTCCGCTTCCGCAACGACCGCAATGTCCAGATCAAGGACGATGTCGTGGCGCGCGCGGGCAAGCTCGATGCGGCGCTCGAGGCGGGCGGTCATGTCGGGCTGGTGTGGCGCAGCGTCGCCAAGCGGCTCGACCAGCTGAGCATCGGCGTGCAGGCGCGCTGGGACGTGCTCGGCGCGCATGAGGGCATGGTGATCGAACCGCAGATCACCTACCGCGCCGCGGTCGGGCGCAGCTTTGTGCTCCAGGCGCAGGCCAGCGCCGAGTTCGTCGACGACAATTTCGCCGACTACTACTTCACCGTCAGCCCCGCGCAGGCGCTCGCCACCGGCCTGCCCCGCTTCCGCGCCGACGGGGGGCTCAACCGCGTCGGCACCACGGCGATCCTCTCCTACGATCTCGACCGCAACCCGCTGAACGGCGGGTGGGGCCTGACCGGCGTGGGCGGCTATTCGCGGCTGATCGGCGACAGCGCCGACACGCCCTATACGCGGCTGCGCGGGGACGCGAACCAGTTCATCCTCGGGCTGGGCCTGTCCTATACCTTCTGAACCGGCGGCCCCTGACGCTCTTGCCTTGATCGCCCGGGCGCGCCATCAGGTGCGCGGGGTCGATCGAGGCGAGGGAGACAGGATCATGCGCAATTTCCGGAACATCGTGCTGGCAGCGCTGGCTGCCGCGGGGAGCCTGCTGGCCGCGCCGCTCGCCGCCGAGACGGTCGCGATCCGCGCCGGCAGCGTCATCGCCGACGCCGCGGGCGAGCCGAGCGGCCCGGCGACGATCCTCGTCACCGACGGCAGGATCGCCAGCATCACCCCCGGACACGGGCCCGTCACCGCCGACCGCGAGATCGACCTTCGGGGCAAGACCGTGCTGCCTGGCCTGATCGACCTGCACACCCATCTCACCGGCGATCCCGGCGGCGATTTCTGGAAGGAGGCCGTCGAGCCCGAGGAATGGGGCGTGGTCGTGGGCGCCAAGAACGCGCGCCTCACCGCGCTTGCGGGCTTCACCACGGTCCGCGAGGCGGGGAGCGGCAAGGACACCGCCTTCTCGCTCCGGCGCGGCACCGCCGAGGGGCTGGTGCCGGGGCCGCGCATCGTTGCCGCCGGCCCCGCGCTCTCGATCATTGGCGGCCATGCCGACACCAACGGCTTCCGCTCCGAGGTCAACGAACTGCTCGATTCGGGCTTCAACTGCACCGGCGCGGTCGAATGCGCGGCCAAGGTGCGGCTCGCCAGCCAGAACGGCAGCGACGTGATCAAGATCACCGCCACCGGCGGCGTGCTGAGCCAGCAGGGCCGCGGCCTCGAGGCGCACTTCACGCCCGAGGAAATGAAAGCGATCGCCGACACCGCCCATTCGCTGGGCCTCAAGGTCATGGCCCACGCCCACGGCGCGCGCGGCATCCAGCAGGCGGCCGAGGCGGGGATCGATTCGATCGAGCACGGCACCTATCTCGATGAAGCCGCCGCGAAGGCGATGAAGGCCAGCGGCACGGTGCTGGTGCCGACCTTGATGGCGCTCGAGGGGGTTTCCGAGGGGCTGGGCAAGGGCGTCTACACCCCGGTCGTCGAGGAGAAGATCCGCGCCGTCCAGCCGCTGATGAACTCGCTGGTTAGCCGCGCGCGCCAGTTCGGCGTCACCGTCGCCTTCGGCACCGATGCCGGCGTCTACCAGCACGGCCGCAACGCCGAGGAACTGGGCCTGATGAAGAAGCAGGGCATGTCCGACCGCGAGGTGCTCGCCTCGGCGACCACCGTGGCGGCCAAGGTGCTCGGCATGGAAAACCAGATCGGCCGCCTCGCGCCGGGCTATTCGGCGGACATCATCGCGGTCGACGGCAATCCGCTCGCCGACGTGACCGTGCTGGAGAAGGTCGGCTTCGTCATGGTACGGGGGCGGGTGATCGAGTGAGGCTCGACACCCTGCCGCAAAGGCTCTAATCCACACGCCATCCCCGGGGAGCGCGCTTGCGCTGAGAGGTGGGTGTAGCACCCCACGACCCGTTGAACCTGAACCTGTTAACACAGGCGGAGGGAGTGGGCTGGTCGCTGTGCCAAACCCCCGCTCGCTTTCCGCCGTGAGGAGAGAGAGCATCATGGCCGACATCAACAGCCCCGTCGAAATCGGCGTCACCACTGGCCCCATCCGCGGCAGCCGCAAGGTCTATGTCGGTGCGCGCACCGGGAGCGGCATCCGCGTGGCGATGCGCGAGATCGACCTCGAGGGCGGCGAGCCCTCCGTGCGCGTCTACGACACCTCGGGCCCCTACACCGACCCTGGCGCCCATATCGACATCAACGCCGGCCTCGCCCCGCTGCGCCGTGACTGGATCATGGCGCGCGGCGATGTCGAGGATTACGAGGGCCGCGAGGTGAAGCCGGAGGACAACGGCCGCCTCGGCCCCGACCGCAGCGGCGGCGTCGCCCAGTTCCCCAACACCGTGAAGCGCCCGCTGCGCGCCAAGACGGGGATGAACGTCACCCAGATGCACTACGCCCGCCGCGGGATCATCACGCCGGAAATGGAATATGTCGCCGAGCGCGAGAACCTCGGGCGCGAGATCGCCAAGGATCTGATCCGCGACGGCGAGAGCTGGGGCGCGGAAATCCCCAATGTGATCACGCCGGAGTTCGTCAGGTCGGAGGTGGCAAGGGGCCGCGCAATCATCCCCTCCAACATCAACCATCCCGAAAGCGAGCCGATGGCGATCGGCCGCAACTTCCTCGTCAAGATCAACGCCAATATCGGCAACTCCGCCGTCGCCTCCGACGTCGCGCAGGAAGTCGACAAGATGGTCTGGGCGACCCGCTGGGGCGCGGACACGATCATGGACCTCTCGACGGGCCGCAACATCCACGACACCCGCGAGTGGATCATTAGGAACTCGCCCGTCCCGATCGGCACCGTGCCGATCTATCAGGCCTTGGAGAAGGTCGGCGGCATTGCCGAGGAGCTGACCTGGGAGATCTTCCGCGACACGCTGATCGAACAGGCCGAACAGGGCGTCGACTACTTCACGATCCACGCCGGCGTCCGCCTCCCCTACATCCCCATGACCGCGAAGCGCGTCACCGGGATCGTCAGCCGCGGCGGCTCGATCATGGCCAAGTGGTGCCTCGCCCACCACAAGGAGTCCTTCCTCTACGAGCACTTCGACGAGATCACCGAGATCATGAAGGCCTACGACATCGCCTATTCGCTGGGCGACGGCCTGCGCCCCGGCTCGATCGCCGACGCCAACGACGAGGCCCAGTTCGCCGAGCTCTACACCCTCGGCGAGCTCACCAAGCGCGCCTGGGCGCAGGACGTGCAGGTGATGATCGAAGGCCCCGGCCACGTGCCGATGCACAAGATCAAGCAGAACATGGAAAAGCAGCTCGAGGCCTGCGGCGAGGCGCCGTTCTACACCCTCGGGCCGCTCGTCACCGACATCGCGCCGGGCTACGACCACATCACCAGCGGCATCGGCGCAGCGCAGATCGGGTGGTACGGCACGGCGATGCTCTGCTACGTCACCCCCAAGGAGCACCTCGGCCTGCCCGACCGTGACGACGTGAAGGTGGGCGTGGTCACCTACAAGCTCGCCGCCCACGCGGCAGACCTCGCCAAGGGGCACCCGGCGGCGCAAGTGCGCGACGATGCGCTCTCCAAGGCGCGCTTCGAGTTCCGCTGGCGCGACCAGTTCAACCTGTCGCTCGATCCGGAAACCGCCGAGCAGTACCACGACCAGACCCTCCCCGCCGAGGGCGCCAAGTCGGCGCATTTCTGCTCGATGTGCGGGCCCAAGTTCTGCTCGATGAAGATCACGCAGGAAGTGCGCGACTTCGCCGCGAAGCAGAACGCCGGGATCGAAACCTTCGTCGCCAGCGAGGCCGAGGCCGAGGCGGGCATGGCCGAGATGAGCGCCAGGTTCCGCGAGGTCGGCAACCAGCTCTACGTGGGCGCGGGAGACCGCGAGCACGACTGAGGCCCCGTCCCCCGTTCATTGGGCCATCCCGTTGACCGGCCCTGCGAAAGGGCAGACACCTTTCGCAGGGCCGCGCTCGATTGGGGATCAATGACATGAACGCACACCGCCTGCTGCAAATCCTGCTGGTCGCATTCGGGGCGGTTTTCTGCCTCGTCGGGCCGCTGGCGATCGTCTGGCCGAGCGGCTGGGCGTGGCACGAAGGGCCGCCCGCGGCCTCGCAATACTTCATGATGATCGTCGCGGTCTATGCGACGCTCGGCCTGTTCATGATCGCCGCCGCCCGCGATCCGCTCCGCCACGTGTCGCTGATCTGGTTCATCGCGGTGTCCAGCGCGGTGCACGCCGCGGTGATGGCGGTGCAATCCTTGCAGGACCCTGTGCATCAGGGCCACCTGCTCGGCGATGTGCCCGCGCTGCTGCTGGTGACGATCGCCTTCGCGGTGCTGCTGCCCAGGGCGCAGCGCGACGCAGGTACGACGCTCGCCGCCTGAAGGCGGACGGCTTTCCCGCTTTGTGCTTGACCGGCGCGGCGGGCGGAGCGCAATCTGCGCACCTTCTCAAGGGGAGGGGAGTTGCCATGCGTCACGCCACCATCCGCCGCGCCGGGATTGCCCTCGCGCTTTCGCTCGCCGCCACCACCGCCGCCCACGCCGAGGCGCCGCCCAAGCAGACGCTCATGCCCGAGGACCCCGAGGCCCGCGCCTTCCAGGAGGCGGTGGGCTTTTCCGACGCGGTGGTGCACGGCGACACCATCCACCTCTCGGGCGTGGTCGCGGGGCCGGCTCCGGGCGAGGACAGCCTCCAGCCCGGCTATGAGCGCGCCTTCGCCCGGCTCGATGCGATCATCAGGCGGCTCGGCGCGACGTGGGACGATGTGCTGGTGTTCGACACCTTCCACAAGGGCCCGGTCGCAGCCCAGGTCGAGGCGCTGCTGCCGGTCAAGAACCGCTACATCAAGGCCCCCTTCCCGACCTGGACCGCGCTCGGCGTGAGCGACCTCTACGATCCGGGCGCGGTGACCGAGATCAAGCTGACGCTGCGCAAGCCGGAGTGAGGGTGCCTCGACCTCCCCTCCCCACGGGGAGGGGCAGGGGAGCTCGTCACGCTAGCAAATCGCGAAGCCTGATGCAGCAACGACTCAGGCTTTGTGAATTGATTGAGGCTCTCTGCGGCGACCAAGTATCAATTACAAATTCTCCCAAAAGGCGGTTGTATCCGAGTCCCTGCGACGCGACTGCACCTCTAGATACCAATAAAGCCTGGCGCACCTCACGGGGAGCTTCGCGCGCGAGATGAAGAAGTTGGGCCTTAGCGTTCTTGATCCCATCAGGCTCCAAAGGTATTTTTATTGGATCTATACCTAAGATATTTGCGAATGCTTGGTGATCGGCCATCAGCCAAGACTCAACTTCTCTAACTGCTACGCGAAAGAAAAGATTGGGATGTCTTTCTTCAGGTGAAATCCAGCTGTCAATCAAAGTTTGGGCGCATTCATTTTCATCAAGATCAGTCAAAAGGAATACGGGAGACTGCTGCGCCATTTGGTTGAAATTCCGTATCTTGGACCGGAGATAACCGTTTCCTCCTGACGTGACCCCCTGATTTTCCTCCACGAGCGATTAGAGTCTGGCCTTGAGGAAG